>ERZ1699650.17-NODE-17-length-218781-cov-175.173285_pt1 | contig 218781 bp, 192 predicted proteins | sample MGYA00581512_ERZ1699650 | MGnify/ENA primary metagenome ERZ1699650 (study PRJEB42348, sample SAMEA6618698) | metagenome | isolation source: Polyester-degrading enrichment culture growing on monomer terephthalic acid, Te | collected 2019-05-17 ...
TTATCGCATCGACTTAAGGCGTTCGCTGTTCTGTTTTGATAAACGCTGGGTACAGGTTGACGGGAAATTGGCGAAATTCGGTCCGGTTTACCCTGCATTGTCGTAGATACCAACTAGACTTTGGAGTCAGGTTCTGGTCAGTTAAGGGTATGGCCATTCAAGTTCGCAGGAATGTCCCAGGGCGTGAGGTATGTATCGACCGTGACAGCGATGATCCAACCCGATACAGGGAAGACAGCAGGGAAGGTTTACGGCGGGTGGCGCTGGTTTAGTCGATGCCACACAGGCAGTCGATGGTGGGCTCTCACTGCTGTGCTGGCGTTTGTCAGCCAGGCGTCGGCGACGAACCCCTGGCCCGATCATCAGTGGCTTTCTCAACCGCAGGCGACGATATTGGCCGCGCCGGAGAAACAACTGGAGGATGTTCAAGCAGCTCTGTTTCTCAGTGCCCGGTCCAATCCGCCCGTACTCAGTCGCGAGGCGCTGTGGTTGAGGTACGATCTGGAGCTTCAGGGCGAACCTGGCGTCCCCCAGACCTTCATCCTGACCAATGAAAACGTCATTTTGGCCGAGTTCACCCTGTACTTGCTGGATGAGTGGGGCCGGCTGATAAGCACCCACCCGCTGGGCATGAACCAGCCTGGACTGGCGCAGAAGCGACCCGCCGCCCGCTACCAGGACCGCATTCAGGTACCGGGCCCAGGCGAATACCACCTGGTGTTGCGTTTGTTCAGTTCGACGCCCCTCGCCCCTGCGTTACTGGTCTCGCCAGAGGTGGAACAGGAGTATTTAAACCAGAACCGTATTGCGACGGACTGGGTGATGCTGGTGCTGACGCTGGCCATGTTCGCGTTCAATGCCGTGCTGCTGTACGGGCGAGCCGACGCCGCCTACCGCTGGTTCATGGTGTTCCACGTTCTCATTGTGTTTTATTTCTCGGCGCTGACCGGTTTCGGTCATCTGTTTATGCCCTTATCGGTCGTCCAATTCTTGTCGACCCACATCATGGCCATGAACTACCTGCTGATTTTCCTGATTTTCTCCTTTGCCATTCCGTTTCTGGGCAAGGGCGCCGATCAGGGGTTGCTGTTCCGCTTGCCCCTGGTGCGTGTGCTGCAGGGGGTGAACCTGGCGTTTGCGCTGCTCAGCCTGGTGGTGGCCGACGTTTATTTGTTTATTCCGCTGGTGCTGATGCAACTGGTGACCTTTGGGCCCGTGCTGTACATCAGTGCGCAACAGATTCGGCGCGGGTACGCCCCGGCGGCTTTCTTGCTGGGGTCCATTGGGGTTCAAATCCTGGGCGGCGCCATAGGCACGGCCACCTACGCCGGTCAGTTACCGGTATCCTGGTTTACCCTGAATGCGTTTTTCGCATCCACCGTCCTCGAACTGTTGCTGATGTCGTTTGCTGTGACCTCGCGCATGCGATATTTGGAGGTCCGACAAAAGCAATTGCTGCTGCAGGATCCGGAAACCGGATTACCCAGCAGGGCGTATTTCAGTAAGGTCTTGAGCCCGAACTGGACAAGGCTCAGCGCACAAATGTCAGAACCGGTTGTAGTGCTGATCGAAATTGATGGCATTCGCAGTATGATTCGCCTGCTTGGGCCAACGGTGGCCCATCGGCTGTGGATGCAGGCGACCGAGCGCTGGAACCAGTTTCTGCTCCGCCAGCAGGGGGTTATGCCCTTGGCCGGGTACGACGCCGACGCCACTGGCAGCCGGCAACCGAGAGCGGCCATGGTGCTTTGGTCACGCAGCAGTTTCATGACGGTTTTTGATGCTGCCGATCTGACCGATCTCGATGCCACCATGGCCCCCATGCGGACTCTGGTTCTGGAAGAGGATGACCACCGGTTTGAGGTGTGTTCCCGAATGGCCGCCTATGCGGTGACCGACATGACCGAATCGTTGGATGAGCTGTTGCGCAAGCTCAATGTTGCGCTGATTACCGCAGAGCGTGAAAATCGCTATATCCATTATTATTCCGACCAGCAAAACGACTTTTTTATTCGTCAGAATGAACTCAACCGGGCATTGCCGCAGGCCATTCAACGCGACCAGATGCGCTGTCATGTGCAGCCCATTATCGATCTTGGCAGCGGCGTGGTCGTTGGGGGTGAATTGTTGTTGCGCTGGCAGCACCCGACGCTCGGGAACGTGTCGCCGGGCGAGTTTATTCCGCTGGCTGAGCAAACCTATGGAATATCCAGCCTAACCCGGGAGGTACTGCGGGTAGCGGCTCGCTGGTTTTCGGCACACCCGGACGAGGCGGTATCCATATCGGTGAATTTATCGGTACTGGATCTGGTTACCCGTGTCGACGACCAGGATCTGGTCATGCGAATAGCGGCAACCGGAGTCGATGCGACCCGGCTCAAGGTAGAGGTGACCGAATCAGTGCTGATGGAAAACCCGGATGCCTGCATGGCCATGCTGGATCAGTTGCGCCAGTTGGGGTGTCAGATCAGCATCGACGACTTTGGCACGGGCTACAGTTCTCTGGCGTATCTGAGCCGCATTCGGCCCGATGAAATTAAGATAGATCGTGATTTCATCAGTAAGCTGGAAACGTCGGTGGTGGATCGGGATATCGTTGCGGCCATCGTCAGGCTGGCGCGTAGCATGGGTGCCATTGTGGTCGCTGAAGGCGTCGAGCTTGAGACGACCTTAACGCTGTGCCGAGACCTCGGGTGTGACCGGGTTCAGGGGTACCTGATTGCCCGGCCAATGCCGTTGCCGGAATTCAGCGCCTGGCTGGCTGCGCACAGTCCGCTGGTGTCATGAACAATATCTCACGGGCCAGGCCTGGTTTTGCAGGCTGAAAAAGGCGTTTTGCGCCAGTTGAATGCGCACTGTTGCCTGGAAGCGGAAGCTGGCGGTGTCGACTTCAAACTCGACGCGGTCTTCGGCCCGGGCGACACCGGGTTTGAATGGCGGCTGCCAGTCCATGTCGAACGCTTCCCACAAACTGACCCTCACTCGTATCTGCCCGTTCAGATCGGCTTCGGCGGCGTTGTTGATCTGCTGCATCAACCGGCCCAGGTCGAGTTCGATTTCGGTTTCATCGCGGGGTAGTGAGCGATTGATGGTCCAGCTCTCGTTGCCGCACCAGGCGGTGAACGACCAGCCTCTTGGCCGATCGGTCGCACCGCGCACCGACAACACCAGCTCGTCTTCACGGTCGAAGCGATCACCGGCGATGCTGCTGGCGCCTGCCAGCGATACGGATTCTCCCACCGGTAACCTCAGTTCGGCCAGGTCTGGAATCGTCAGACGGTAGGGGCCGGTCTCGGGGTCGAGAGACAATGAGTATTCGCCGTCATCCGCCCCGCGATTGAGCACCAGAATTTCACCGCCGCGAGTCAGCAGCTCCGGCGGGTTGGCGGTGGCATCCACGCGCCGGTTCCAAAAGCCGGTGCGCCACTGGGTTTCCAGTTCGACCCGGTCAGGCAATTGGCGATAGTCCACCGTGACTTCCAGTTCCTCGGTGTCGACTTTACTGAGCGGGACGGAGCTGCAGCCGGCCAGCAGTGCCAGGCTTGCAATCAAAGCGGTGTAGGTGCGCATAAACGATCAGGTCCGAAGCGACTATCAGGGCTGTCAGTATAGTGTTTTCAGGGGTGAAGCATAGACATGGTCCGGTCGGTTTACAGGCCGAAGACGAACAGGGTCATCCTTCTGGGGTACCATTCTCCTGTTGTTCACAAAGAAAGAGGAGCTCCCCATGATTGCAGAGGGTCCCGAGAACGGCCCGGTGCTGGTACTGGCGCACGGTGCGGGTGCACCGATGGACTCAGATTTTATGAATGAGATGACCAGCCGGCTAAGCAAGCGTGGCATCCGGGTTATCCGGTTTGAATTTCCCTATATGGCAGAGCGGCGGACGACGGGCAAGAAACGCCCGCCCGACAGAGCCCCCCGGTTGGTAGCGCATTTCAATCAGATTCTGGATGAGTTGGGCGACAGACCGGTGTACATCGGTGGCAAATCCATGGGTGGTCGCATGGCCACGCTGGTGGCGACAGAGCGGGAAGTCGCTGGCGTTTGCGTACTGGGCTATCCGTTTCACCCGCCGGGTAAACCGGAGAAAACCCGGCTTGAGCACCTGCCCGATGTCCGGTGCCCGGTGCTGATCTGCCAGGGTGAGCGTGATGCGCTGGGTAACCGTGAACAGGTGGCCGGCTACACCCTGCCGGATTCGGTAGCGCTGGTCTGGTGCCCGGACGGTGATCACAGCCTGAAGCCGCGCAAAGTCAGCGGGGTCAGCCTGGCTGAAAACCTGGATCTGGCCACCGACGCTCTGGTTCGTTTTATCGGTGTTTGACCATCCTTTGTCGAGCTTTTGTCCGATTTTAACCGGGGTTTGGCACTACGCTTGGTAACGCTTTAGCGTCCCGGTTGCCTTTCATGCGGCGCCCGGCACTGGTATTCTTGCCGGCCTGAGCTTCGGATCCGTGCCCGGACCCAAGTGAGACTAACCAGGGCAAGGACGTGTGCACTCACGCACAGGTCTTACATTCTCAGGCTGCAGTACGCAGCCACCTCCAAACAGGAGCCTCTTATGAACATTGCTGCTCAACGCGTTGTATCCATCCATTATGAAGTGAAGGATGAAGACGGCGTTGTCGTAGATTCCTCCGAAGGGCGCGATCCTCTGGTGTACCTGCACGGCAACCAGAACATCATCCCCGGTCTTGAAAAAGCCCTCGACGGCCTGGCTCAGGGCGATGCCTTCGATGTCCAGGTAACGCCGGAAGAAGCCTATGGCGAAGTCCAGGACGGTCTGGTCCAGTCGGTGCCCATGGAATCGTTCCAGGGTGTCGAAAAAGTGGAAGAAGGCATGGTATTTACGGCCCAAACTCAGGGCGGACCGCTGCAGGTTACCGTTACCGCTATTGAAGGCGATACCGTGACCGTCGATGGCAACCACCCGCTGGCCGGCAAATCGCTGAGCTTCAAAGGTGAAGTTGCGGACATCCGCGAAGCCACTGCTGAAGAACTCGAACACGGTCACGTGCATCAGTAATCCGGTGCATGTTGCAGTGGATCGTGATGGGCATTGGGCGCTGTCAACCGACAGCGCCCAATGCCCGATCTGTTCGCGTGCAATCCAGAGTGCTCCAGGCCTCTTCTGGTGCACCCAAATACCCACTTAGCCCGCCTGCACAGGGAAAAGGCAGCGACGACAGGCGACATCCATTACCTCAGGTTCACAACAGTGTCGGTTAAATATTGGACGAGTGCAGTGCCCAGTGATGCTGAATTACGCAGCCAGTCACTGCGCCATTGCCTCTGGCTCGGCCTTTTTGCCTACGGCCTCTATACACTGGTGCTGGAAGTGACAGCACCGCCGAGTGTACTCGGGTTGTTTCTGGTGCTGTGTGGTGCCCTGCATGCCCTGGCCATCCTGGCGTATTACCTGAGCCGACCTCTTTTGGCTTCGATCTGGATGATCATCGTGCTGCTGTTCTGCATTTCGGTCATGAACCTCTACGGTTTCACGCCGGAACAGTCCGCCGAATACTATTTTCTGCTGGTCCCTCCGCTGATCTTCATGGTGCTGCCGCCCGAGCAGCGCCAGTGGCAGCTGTCGCTGTTAACACTGACCGTTGTGTTGATGACGCTGGTGTTTTTGTTGCCCCGGGGCACCTCACCCTGGTTTACCATGTCGTCAGACGATTATGCCGGTTACAAATGGCTCGACCTGATGGTCTGTCTGATGGCGATGTCAGTGGTCTGCCGCTCATTCATCACCCGGTTGTTGCGTCAGCGCGACCAGCTGGAGCGCCTGGCCCTGATCGATCAGCTGACTGGCCTGCCTAACCGCAACGCCAGTCTGGAACGCATGGCAACCCTGTACAACCAGGCCCAGCCGTTTTCGGTGGTGATCCTCGATATTGATGATTTTCGCGAGGTAAACCATCGCAAAGGCCAGGAAATGGCCGACGTGCTGGTGCGTAAGCTGGCGCAGCGTCTGCGCACGCATTTGCCGGAGTCGGATTTTATGGCCCGGGTGGGGGGGGATCAGTTTATGGTGGTCAGTGACCGGGCCACGTCGGCCGAGTCGGTGGAAGCGTTGATGCTCCAATTGCAGGAAGTCGTGACCCGGCGCAACTTCGAAATGGGCAGCGCCAGCGAACGGCTTCGGGTCAGTCTGGGCGCTACCCTCAGCGAACTGTCGGAGTCGCCCCAGGCGCTCAACCGGCGCCTGATGCAGGCGCTGGGGCTGGCGCGTGCTGACGAGCGTAAACGGTTCCTGCTTAACCCTGGCACCAGTGCTGAAAAGCCCGCGGCCTCCCCTGTTTTGTCACGCGCCCCCGTTCGATGATTCGGCGCATCCTGGCCTGGGTCGCCATTGCCGCCATGATCTGGCTGGTGTTTTTTACCGATGGACAGGGCCTGGTGATGCGCTGGCTGGAAGCACAGGATCAACCTCATGTCTGGATCGTGCTCGGCACAGCCCTGGTCTACGCCATTGCGTTGTCAGTGCCCTTCCTGCCTGCGGTGGAGCTGGGCTGGCTGATCATGGCGGCCTTCGGCCCCCGCGGTATTCTGGCCATTTGGGCGGCAACGCCACTGGGCTTATTGCTGGCTTTCAGCATCGGCTACTGGCTGCGCGAGTGGCCGCAGGTGCAACGCTTGCAACGGCGATTTGAAGACCGGGTCGCCGCAGCGACCAGTGACCGCCCGGGCGATCGCATGCTGCGCTTTGCCAGCGAAAAACTCGCCAGTCACCCCTACATCGCCCTGGCGGTTCTCGTTAATATGCCGGGCAACTGGCTGATTGGTGGCGGGGGCGGTATTGGACTGTTGGCCGGCGCCTCGGGGTTGTACCACCCGCTTAAATTCGTGCTGGTGCTGATTCCGGCCACGGGTGTGGTTGCCGTATTAATGCTGATTGGGGTCTATTCCAAGCCTGTTGGCTGATTGCCGGTGGCCCGGTTCCAGGTCTGCTGCAGCCAGCCCGGTCTTCTGCCGCTCACAACAACGGGCTGGCCAGTTGCGCCAGGTTTTCCACGACCCGCTTATGATAACGGCGCTTGCGCCACTGGGTCAGGTCGAGCCGGTGACTGTTCTTTTTATACTCGGCCACCACGGCGACCATGGCGTTGCAAAAGGCCGGGTCATCCACCACCAGGGTGGCCTCGAAGTTCAACCAGAGTGAACGCATGTCGAGGTTGACCGAGCCGACCAGCACCAGATGGTCGTCGATGATCACGCTTTTGGTGTGCAGCAGGCCACCTTCAAAACGCAGTATTTCAATGCCGTGGCTGAGCAGTTCATCGTAAAACGACCGGCCGGCATACTTGGCCAGGCGGCTGTCGATGCGTCGCGGTACCAGCAGGGTGACCTCCAGGCCACGCTTGGCGACGGACTTGAGCGCTTGCAATAACGATTCGTCCGGCACGAAATAGGGCGTGGTGATGATCACTCGGCGCTGGGCGTTGTGCACCGCGGTCAGCAAAACCTGCAGCAGAATGTCTTCATCGAAGGCCGGGCCGGTTGGCAGAAATTGCATCAGCGCCGGGCCATCGCTGGCCGCTTCGGGCCAGCTTAGTGCGGTGTTCAGGCGGTGGCCGGTTTCCATTTCCCAGTCGAAGATCATGGTGCCCTGAATGATCGATGCCATCGGGCCTTCGACTCTCACCATCACATCGACCCAGGGGCCAAAGCCGCTGTGTTTCTTGAACCAGTCCGGGTCAGCCAGGTTCATTGACCCGTTGTAGGCGATTCGATTGTCGATGCTGACCAGCTTTCGGTGCTGACGAAGGTCGATGCGTTGCAGGAACATGCGCAGCACGTTGGCGTGCAATACGTCCAGAACCTCGACACCGGCTTTAACCAGTTGGCGGTGACGGGCACTTTTCAAAAAACGGTTGCAACCCACGCTGTCGAGCAACAAATAGACGGCAACACCGCGCGCGCGGGCATCGGTAAGGGCGGTGAGAATTTCCTCTACCCGGCCTTCGGGCTCCAGAATATAGAACTCCATGAAGATCCAGTTTTCAGCGCGGTTCAGGTCGTCCAGCAGCGCGTCGAAGACACTGTCCGGCTCACTCAGCAATTGCCAGTTGTGGCCGCGCAAGGCCGGTAGCTTGAGGCTGCCGAGGGTCAGTTCCATGACCGGTCGCAGCGGTGTATCGACCAGGGTGTTCAGTGCGTCGCGTTCGCCGACCTGATGCAGCCACTGGTTGTAAAACCGGTTTTGTACCATGGCGCGTTTGGCCCGCAACCGGCCGAGATAGCGCTCGCCAAACAGCAAATACAAGCCAAAGCCGACCAGTGGCACGATGTAAATCAGCAGCAGCCATGCCAGGGTCACACCCACACTGCGTCGGCGCATCAGAATGCGAAAACTCAGGGCGATCAACAGTGCAATGTAGAGCCAGAGGCCCAGTGTCAGCAGCCAGTCCCAGGTCATGCGTATCCAGTCATTGTCGGGGGTTTAGAGAGTGTCGGCCATTGTACGGCGGGGTACAAGGTCGGGGTAGGTGGTGTCGATGGGTCGTTAGCGTGCGGCCTGGTTTCCCAGCACCAGTTGGCGGGTATAGTCCTGCATGAAAATGCCGTAGCTGCCATCGTGCAGCATGGTTTTAACCCGAAATTGGGGCAGGCCGTCATTTCCGGTCAGGTGTTTCAGGTTAACAACGCGTTCGCTGACCGGTTGTTTGTTGCGGTCGCGAACCACGGCAATCTTGGGCAACAGCCTGGCATCGTGATTCTGGCCAATCACCACGGCAACTTCACCGCTGCTCAACTCGACCAGGGTGCCGATGGGGTAAACCCCCATTAATTCGATGAACTGATCGACCAGGGCAGAATCGAATTCCGTGGCTCGGCCTTTGTAGAGCACCCGAATGGCATCGTAAACCGTGCGTTGCTGTGCGTAGGGCCGGTAACTGATCATGGCGTCAAAGGCGTCGAGAATGTGAATCAGCCGGGCGCTCAAGGGTACCTGGCCGGCCAGCTTGTGCACCGGGTAACCCTGGCCATCGGGCCGTTCGTGGTGGTAGTAGCAAGCGGCGATAACATCGTGACCGAAGCCCGATTTTTCCAGAAGATAGCGCGTCCATTTCGGATGTTCGTTAAACAGTTGCCATTCGGTTTCGGTCAGTGGGCCGGGCTTGGTCAGCAGCGATTTCGGTATGCGCAGCTTGCCCAGGTCGAACAACAAACCGGCCAGTCCGACTGTGCGCACTTCGTCCCGGGGCCAGCCGCAGTGAATGCCAAAGACCATACACAGCAGGCTCACGTGCAAGGCATGCTCGTAAGTGTAGTCGTCGTGGCTTTTCACGCGTGACAGCCAGGTCATGGCTGGAATGTTGTCGATTAGGGCCGTAATGCACTCATCGACGTGCTTGCCCAGGGTGTCCGGGTTCAGCGGGTGGCCCTTGCTCAGCCCACGCATCGCCTCTTTAACGTGTTTCAGCGTGCGGGTGTAGGTGGGCAGCACGCTGCGCAACCCCATTTGTGCCATGTCCCGGTCAAAAGAGGCCGGTAAGGTCGGGGGTGCCTGGGTTTTGCCGGGCCGCGCCTTGAACTTGACAAGGCTCTTGCGGGTGTCAACACACACCTGGCTGCACAGGCTTTGCACCTGGTGCAGCATGTCCCGGTTTTCAATCAGAAAGCCTTGCATCAGGAAGGGCGTGCCCAGCCAGGGTCTGTCTAACCGGCACACAAACATCCCGACTTGCAGCAAGGCAACCGGCATGCGAAGCGTTGTATCGGACAGGCGCTGACTGTATTGGCTCAAATCCGACGATCCCGAGCTATAGACATAATGTGAACCACATCACTTTATTAACACACAACTTATAGCAGATTACAGGCCGCTTGCGCCAGATGCCGGGAAACTTTACGTCTGAGCGGGTGCAGACCCTTTACCGGAATAGCTTATCGGCCCGAGAAGCCAGGCTTAAAGTCGAATTTGGTCGTCCTCTGGTTACCGGATGTCAGCGACTGTTAGCGGGCCCGGTCGGAGCGGGCCAGTGCCGCGTGCAGCCAGCGCACCGGCAGGTGGCGCAGAACGGCAACAATCAGCCGGTAGTTCCAGCCCTGAATCGACAACACCCGGCCCCGGGCCAGGTCGTTAAACGAACGCTCGACCACAGCCTTGGCCGACCAGGCACGGGTGATACCGCGGCGTTTATAGAAACTCTCCGGGTCGAGCCCCAGGCGGGCGTGAAAATCGGTGACGGTGAAACCGGGGCAAACGGCCAGTGCACGCAGCCCGTCGCGCCGATAGCTCAACGCCAGCGTTTCGGTAAACGCCCTAACGAACGATTTGGTGGGGCCATAAAGGGCGCTTTGCGGTGTGGGCAGCCAACTGGCCACCGACGCCAGGTTGATCAGCAGCCCTCGAGCCCGGATCAGGTTGGGCAAGGCGGCATGAGTCAGCTGCAGGGTACTGGTGACATGTACATCAAGCAGTGCCTGGTGACGGGACCAGTTTAAATCGCCGAAGCGACCATCTTCGGCATAGCCGGCATTGTTGATCAAAGCATCCAGTCGCGGCAACAGGGTCACTTCCTGAACCAGGGCCTCGCGCTGATCGGCCTCGGCCAGATCCACGAGCCGATACTCAACCTCGACCGGGTAGCGCTGGCGCAGCCGGTCGCACTCCGCAGCCAGTTCGTCTTCGCGCCGACCGGTCAGCAGCAGGTTGTAGCCTTCAGCGGCCAATCGGTCGGCGTAGGCAGCGCCAATGCCGCTGGTGGCGCCGGTTATTACAGCCAGGGGGTGGGTCATGTACAGGTATCCTCAGGCAAATTACCGAATGGGATCATGCCAGAGTGGCTTCTCCGGACAAACCGAAACACCCAACAACGAAGAGCCGGTGTATTCAGCACTTTATGGAGTGAGTCTGTCTAGCGTCCTTGAGCCGCAGGGTGTCAGGCCAGGCAGCGGTCCGTGATTCCACCTTACGGCTGCTTTATACTGCGCGCCTCGCTTGCCTTGCAATGACAACAGGACCACACGCCATGGCGCACACCGACACCCCAACGCGGCCACAGTGGCCTGGCTATCGCTGGCCGCACCTGTGCGACCTGACGCGGGCGCTGCAGGCCGAACCTGAGTGGCCGCAGATGGATCGCTGGCTGGCCGCCCGGTTTCGGGAGCGCAAAGCCTATGGTGGCAAAGACCGGCGGTTCTACAGCGACCGGTTATTTCAGCTGTGCCGCTTGGCAGCGGTGCCGGTCATGCTGCAGCAGGGTTATTCGCCGCCAGAGTCCAGCAATAACAGGCAGCCAGTGTGGACGGCCGACACTCTGTGGCTAGCCTTTAAGGCCATTCCTGCGGTTGAGCTCTGGGGCTGGCTGGTGCTGCTGGACGGTCTGGACGAGCAGGCGCCCAATGAGTTGACGGACGTTGCACAGCGACGCGCCTGGCTGGACCGTCAGCGCGACGACCCCGGTCTGCAAGCCGCCCGTCAGGGGTGGCTGCCTGGTTGGCAGCCCTGGCTGGATCAGCGAGCGGCGGCAAGCCACTGGTCGGACTCCCTGGCCGGGCATTGGCTCGCGATGCAAATGACCCGCCCTCCGATCTGGTTGCGCGCCTTGCCTGGCAAGGGTGCGCAGGCCGCCCGGTCATTGCACGCAGCGGGCCTCACCGTGCTGGACCAGGCGGGCGATGTTCTGGCGCTGGCGCCCGACTCTCCAGTCACCAAAACCAAGGCCTGGGATGCCGGTTGGGTGGAAATTCAGGACCGCGCCAGTCAGCGCATTGTCGACGCCGTCGCGGCCGAACCCGGCCACCGGGTCTGGGATGTCTGTGCGGGCGGTGGTGGCAAGGCGGTGGCGCTGGCGAGTTGGGTAGGGCCAGCCGGTGAGGTGCTGGCAACGGACATTCGAGCCCATGCCCTGCAAGAGACCGAACGCCGCGCCGCGCGGCAGGGTTTTACCAATCTGCGGACACAGGCGCTGGATGCGACCCGGCCGGATAGCGTCGCTGACCTGAAGGCCGGGGTCTTCGATCGGGTGGTGATTGATGCCCCCTGCTCGGGTGCCGGCACCTGGCGACGTAATCCGGACAGCCGTTGGCGGTTGACCGAAGCATCGCTTCACACCCTGCAGCCGATTCAGGATCAGTTGCTGGCGCAGGCGTCTGCCTCGGTTAAAGTGGGTGGTTATCTGGTGTATGCGACCTGCAGCTGGCTGGTCGGAGAAAACGAAGACCGGGTGAGTCAGTTTCTGTCTGAATACCCTGAGTTTACCTTGCTCAGCCAGAGCATGGTCGGCGCCCCGGACGACGACGCCGATACCATGTTTGTGGCGGTGATGCAGCGAGACTAATCCTTCTCTGGTTTTTGTCCTTGCTGTGCCTGTTGTGCTTTCAAGGTTTTAGCGACTTTAATCGCTTGTTGAGCGGCGGCGCGCGCTTCTTTAACCTTGCGAATCGACAGATTAAAACTGGTTTTCATGCGCGAGGTCGCCAGCTTTAACTGGTCGATTTCATTGCGGCTGTTCAGCGGTATTGAGCTGACATCGAGTTCGGTCTCCTGCCCCTTGGAAATGTTGTCGGCCATCTGTGTCAGCACACCCACGGGCTGAATAATGGTGCGTCGCACGAACCACAGTATCGCCAGAATCGACAGGGCAATGGCCAGAATTTCCACCATACCGAACAGCGACACCGTGCCTGCCAGCAAGTTGCGTTGCGGAATGGTCACACTGATGATGCCGGCCAGGTCGCCTGCTTCAAAACCAAAGCCATTTTCAGAGCCATACCGGGTCAGCACGTCGCGTGGCGCACTTGCTGCGTCGCCGTGGCACACGATGCAAGCCTCCGTGTGAAACACGGGTTTGGCATAGCGATACTCGCCGCCAACGGTATCGAAGAATTCAGGCAAATTAAACGACTGGATGTTGTTCAGCGCCCGTGATTCGAAGGCATCCGGCGTATTGGCCGGGTTCATCACGTTTTGCGAGGTCATACGGAACTTGGCGGGCGATTCCGAGGCCGCCACCGTTTCTGAAAATTCACGCTGGGCCAGTGCCGGGTTCTTCGAATAAAAAGTGACCGTCTGGCTCGGGTTATCGACCGGATGAACGTCCATTTCCCCGAGAAAACTGTCTTGCCCGTCGCGCACCCAGACCCGCCCGGTTTTTGCCACCCAGCTGCCAAAGGCATCGACGTTGGCGACAACGGTTTGCGCCTGGGCTCGAAGCTCTTGCATGTAGACATTCTTGAGCAATAGAAAGAAGGCGCCTGCGTTTAAGGCCAGAACACACAACAACAGCAGCACGAACTGGGTGCTGATCGAAAACCGTTTTCCGAACATGAGCGGTAACTCCTTTTATACCTTGTCTGTGGCTATGCGATTAGCGGCGAGCCGGGGGTTGCCCGGTACCGGATGTCATGCTGTAAACCACCTTACTGGTGGCTTCCAGAAAAGCCTGTTTATCCCGTTCGCTCTCGATGTTCGATGCCAGCTCACTGATGTAGTGGCGCAGCGCTGACGGGCCTTTCCAACCCTTGCGACGCCATATTTGCCGGGTATCTTCTATAAGTATCTCGCCAATCGGGCCGACAGCGGATTTGAATTCCTGGTCGATCAGTGCCAACAGGCGTTGCGAACGGCTTCCCTGTGTTGCCATGGGGGGTCTCGTTATTCAGTGTGATTGCATTTGGGCAGGCAGCAAAATACCAGATTCGACTCCCGGTGTTGACTGAAATAGTGCTATATCAACCTGCTCGCTGGTTATTAACGTAGACTGTGGGAGTGAATAGTCGACTTATCAGGAGTTTGCATGAACAAAATAGGGCCTTTAGCCGTCATCGCCGTCTTGTTTGTTCTGGCCCCCTTGTTAGGGTTCTGGTTGCCTCTGGGGCCATCAGCTGCCCCGAATTTCGACGATTATGCCGCCGGTGATGCCCGAAAAGCGGCATTTTTTGAGTATATGGTGCCCCTGGTCGAGCAGGAGAACGCCGCCATACTGAGCAGCCGTGAGCGGTTGCTGGCTATACATGAGAATGGCTCGCCGGGATGGGCTGAGCGCCGCTGGCTGCTGCAGCTGGCAGAGCGTTACGAACTGGAGGCGTTTGACCCGTCCGAGAGAACAGACCGGGCGCAACTGATCAAACGGCTAGACGTGGTACCGCCTTCCATTGCGCTGGCTCAGGCGGCTAACGAGAGTGCCTGGGGCACCTCGCGCTTTGCCCGGCTGGGCAACAACTATTTCGGCCAGTGGTGCTTTGTGGCCGGTTGCGGGCTGGTGCCCGAGGCACGAAACACCGGTGCCAGCCACGAAGTGGCCGCGTTCAAGTCGGTTCGGGAATCGGTTCGCCGATACATGAACAACATCAACACTCACCCAGCCTATGCCGATCTGAGAAGCCGGCGAGCGTCGCTGCGCAACGAAGGTAACGATATCAGCGGCCTGGCGCTGGCACCGACCCTGATTCGGTATTCCGAACGGGGGCAAGAGTACGTGAATGAGTTGCAGGCGATGATCCGCGGCAACGACCTGCAACAATACGACTGACCCTTCACCGGCTTAGCACAGCCTGGTTTTGCGATTGCCCCGCGTCAATCCAGACCGGCTGATGGCCGGGCAGACGAATAGCCAGTGCGGGCGCCGGGCCATGCCAGTCGGCTTCCCATCGGACTTCAGTTTCGGTAGCGCTGGTGGCTTTAACCGTCACTGTCACTTCACCGAACTCGGTCGGGGCGGCCCCGAATGAAATGGGGCCATCAGCCTCGAGCCAGCGCTCGGGAATGCCCTGGCACAGGACCAGATGATCGCCTTCTTCGCGCAAGAAACAATAGCGCATCATCAATACCCATTCCGAAGACGCCCAGACATGGTGGCCATCGCCCATGCATCCGGCACCGGTGAGCGGGTGAATGGCCTCGGGCCACTGCCCGGTCGGCGAGGCGATGTCGGCCACGGCGTCAATCAGGTCGAGGTAGCGCGGGTCCTCTGCACGCATCATGACCTGAGCCACGTGCAGGGTGAGGTAGGCGTTGAGACCCGAGTGAATCATGTCCTGATAGAAGGCACCTTTCAGGAAGCACCGCTCCAGCAGAAACTCGACCAGATCACTCATGCGCGGGTCGTCCGCTGCCCAGAGTTGTAACGGGTACCCGCATACCACAGAACCGATGGCACCGGAGTCTAGCCGCCGGTAGGGAGAGGCAGGCATGGCTGGCCGGCGCAATTTGTCGGCCTGGGTAGCCAGGCTGCGTTCGATCGATTGTTCAAAATCACGTGCTGCGTCGACATAGCGCTGGCTCAGTTCCGGGTCGGTCGCGGCCAGCATCCGGCTGGCGGACCTGAGACCGGCGACGCTCCAGAAATCATCCCAGTAGTAATAGTCGTTCGGCCCCAGGTGTTCGGCGCTGAAACCGGCCGGCATTAGACCGGCATGAGGGGCATCGAGTTCCGTTGACACCCGTTTTTTGATGATCCAGTCGGCACCGCGCTTGATGATGTTCAGCCACTTGTCCGGGCGCCGATGCGTGAATTTAAAAAACCGCTCCAGTATCCACAGCACCTGACCGTTCGAATCCCACTCACCTTCCTGGGAACGAAAGTAGCCAGCCGTGGTTTGTCGATCGATAAAGCGATCCAGTGCCCGCTCCGCGCGATGCGTCAAGCCGATACTGAGCAGGGCATCGATAATGTAGGCGGCATCACGAAACCAGAACCGTTTGTAGGTGTAGGGGCCCGGGAATACATCGTCCGGTGAATGCAATACCAGTGAGGTTGCGGCGGCATCGAACAGGAATTGCCAGTGCGGGTCCGGGCAGGTGAGGGTGCTTCTCTGGTTGTTGACGGCCGTCCAGGCATCGTCAATTAACGGGGTGCTCGGCTTGGCGTTGAGCTCAATACTGGCAGTCAGCTCTTTGGTCACACCCGGCTCCAGATTGAACAGGGCCGCGGCGGTGGCCATGCCCACGTCACATTGGCCGCTGTGCTGGTCTTCACGATCGTGCAGATGAATGTTCACGTCGCCTTCGCGGTAATGGGAAAGGTGGTGGCGGTCTGCCGATGCTGAGAATTGAACCGTGCTGTCGTTGTTAATGCGCCAGCCATCGCGGCTGTCATTCAGTGCCACATCGTGAATAAAGGAGATGCCTTCGGGGTTGTAGGGGCGCAATGCCAGCACCAGGTGCCCGGCCTGGTCACTGTCGCCGCTGATGTGCAGCCGACACAGCATTTTACCGTCGACGCGTTCAACCCAGACTTTGGTGCGCAGCTCCAGTCCTTCATCGGCTGCCACAGTCCGGATCAGTGGGCCATCGTCCAGGTGCTGGCGCTGATCAACCTGTTTCAGTTTGGACGGCAGCAAACGGCGACCGTCTTCCGTGATCAGCCAGGCATCCAGTGACCAGCCATTAAACAGGGGGGTCAGCAGGCCGTTTGGGTCGACAATCGGCAAGTCCGGGCAATCGGGGTAGCCCACAGCCGTCCAGTTGCGATTACTGATGTTGATGTGGGTAATGGCAAAGGCCCGCGGAATGAAAGACGGGTCTTTCGGATCGAACTGCCGTTCGATCCAGGCCGGCCACACCCAGTCGAGGTTGTGCTGGATCACGCGACTGTTGATCAGCCCGCGCGCGTGAAACACAACGCCTGAGCGAATCAGTTCAATCGGTTCGGCCACCTCGGAGGGCTGGGCCAGAGCTTGCACCCTCGCCATGATCGGAATGGGATCGAGTATGCCCTGCTTTTTGGCAATGTAGGAAATGGCAAAACGCCAGGGCAGCCACTTGGTCCACTTCATGGTACAGACTCCTCGTTGTCAGCAGGTTCGGTGTATTGGCTCAGGGCCCGCCGTGCCAGACGGTTCAGATAGAACACGATGATCACGGTCATGACAAAACCGCCGCCGTAGAGGATCCATTCAAACCCGGTGCGCTCTGTATTGCGCAAGCCAAGCGTAGTGACATCGGCAGCGATCGAGCCGAGGTAAACGTTATGCACGGAGAACGGAATAAAACCGATCAGCGAGCCGGCCAGGTACCCCTGCCAGGAAAACCGGGTCAGCCCAAAAAAGTAGTTGGACAGCTTGCCGGGAAAAAACGGAATCAACCGGGTCAGCAAGACAATTTTCCAGCCGTTGGCGCTCATCTCTTCATTGATCAGCCGCAACCGGTTACGACGGCGCACAAAATCGACAGCGTAGGGGCCAAACAAATAGCGGGCAATCATAAAGGCAACGAACGCGCCCAGCGTGGTGCCGAGAACAATGTAGATCGACCCTTCAACGACACCGAACACAAAGCCAGCCCCGGTGGTCAGCAATATACCGGGCAACACAAGCACCACCACCAGCGCCATGATTAGTATCAGCAGCACTGGCCCCCAGATGCCCTGGGCATCCACCCAGTGCAACAAATCGATAATGTAATGGTGAACGTCGAAATACAGCAAAATTGCCAACAAGAGCGTCACAAACACCACGCTGGCAATGAGGCCCAGCAAGGGTGAGGCAGCCCTTTTAGCGGGGGCGGGAGTGTGTTCTTTCATTCGCAACAGATCCTGATCATCCTTCCTCTGGTCATAAGTGAATGAATCCGGGCTCAATGCTTGAACCCATAAAAAAATACAGTCAGCTAATTAGTGTAGTGATCTGCCGCTGTTATGTGGTCGCCAGGATGAAAATGGATGTAAAGTTTTGTTGGAAGGCTCTGGTGCGGGCATTTGATGACGGCTACCGTGCTAAAACGCTGTTGTGCCGGGCGGATCGTTCAACGTTGTGGGACTAATAGCGCTTATGCACGGGCGTCAGCGAGCTTGTTCCGATGACTCTTTGAGACCCCGGGTCAGCATGGTCAGAAAGTGGCTGGCCAGTAGTTGTGCCCGGTCGACGGCGTGAGCCAGGTTTTCGGATTCATTGCATGCATGCTCACTGCTGGTGACAGACTGTTCTCCCAGCATACCGAGCTTGTTGCTTTGCTGTTGAACCTGGACACTTAAGACAGATTGTTCTTCGGTGGCGTTGGCCACTTCCTGAGCGTGTTGTTCGATCAGTTCAATATGCCCCAGTATATCATTCAGGCTCGACTGTGCTTCCCGGGTCATGGTGGTTGCGAGCGTTGAGGCTTTATGACCCTGGTGAATGGTTCCCACAACCGACCCGGTAACCTGACGCAGACCATTGATGATGATGCTAATTTCATCGGTAGAGGTCCGGGTGCGCCGGGCGAGGCCGCGCACTTCATCGGCGACAACGGCAAAACCGCGACCGGCTTCGCCTGCACGGGCCGCTTCAATGGCAGCGTTTAAGGCGAGCAGGTTCGTTTGTTCGGCGATGTCGGTAATGACGTTCAGTACCTGATTAATATCCAGACTGCGCCGAGCCAGTTCCTCGATACCCGTGGATGCCTGCTCCAACTGCGATGTCAGTGCTGTAATGGCATCGGTCATCTGTTGCATCTTTTCATTGCTAAGCCGCGACGATTCGCGAGCGGAGTGGGTGATGTCCGTCAGTTCGCTGACTCGCTGAACACTGGATTCGAGCTCATCGAAGGCCTGCTGTATCGACACTATGTCACTGCGTTGCGCCTGGATGTGATTCATGGAAAACCGGATGCAGTCGAGCGTTTTTTCCTTGGACGAGCCCATGATACCCACGTTGGCGTACATCCGTGCGGCGATGGCTCTCATTGTCGAATCTCGCTTCATACGGTCGTATTCCAGCCAGGCAGAGTCGCCTCGCTTGCCGGTGTAGAGATAGGGCATAACCGGATGAGTTCCCACTCGGGCTTCACGGGCCAGTTTTACCTGAGGCCAGACAGCAAGCAGCGTCGCTCCAAACAACAAAGACATGCCAGTGAAACCGTATGCCAGTGTCCATAGCCCCTGAAAGAGACCGTTGATCAGCAGCAGTCCGGTGAGGGCCAAATAGGCGGCTGTTATTTTGAGATGCAAGGGTAAAGCCAGAGCCTGATATCGTGAAGGCAGTTTGCCCGTACGCCAGGCCTCGTACACCTTCTCGGCACGTGCAATCTGTTCCGGAGTTGGCAGTACCCGAACTGACTGGTACTCAACGGTTTTTCCGTTTTTGGTGATGGGAGTTACGAAGGCGTCCACCCAGTAATGATCGCCATTCTTGCACCGGTTTTTAACCAGCCCTTTCCAGGAGTTGCCGGCCCGGATGGATTCCCACAAATTTGCAAACGCACCTTCTGGCATATCAGGATGTCGTATCAGGTTGTGTGGCTGGCCAATAAGCTCATCTTTCGTGTAGCCGGAAATGGCCACAAAACTGTCATTAACTGCAGTAATGGTGCTGTCGAGTTCTGTTGTAGTAATCAGATGTTCGCTGGCCGCGTATAACCGCTGATGTCCGGTAACTGGTCCTGTTTTACGCATTCTGCTGTCTCGATTTTCTAGGTGTCAGCCACTATGAGTGGCCAACCCAAATGCAGCCATCCAGATTCTGCAAATTTTCTATTCGGGTTCGGAGTTTTCAGGAAATCACCAGCGACAAAGCTTGCTTGCGAAAACCAGAAGTCACCTTCTTCAATGTATTGATGCATTAATTTGCATTATCTGGATAGGCTGGTCCTGAAACTTCACTAGCCTGTTCATACACACCGACACATTGAATCATTCTGACTTATGGACACAGGTATTCTGGACAGGGAATTCAAGGCACTTGTCGACGGCCACCCCCGAGCCATGATGCTCGCGACTCAGGAACCCCGGATTGTCTACGTCAACCGGGCTTTTCAACAGGTGACCGGATACGACGCCGACACCGTGGTTGGTGAAAAGCCCTCGGTTCTCAGCTCGGGCTATCACGGGCATGATTTTTACCGCAGCATGTGGCAACAGTTGTCAATAGAAAATAGATGGGAAGGGTTGATCTGGAACCAGCGTTCCAATGGTGAGATATATCCACAATGGCTGACGATATACGGCGTCGAAGTGAATGAGTCGCAGTGCTATGTCGGCACCTTCATGGACGTGGGTGATCTTGCGGGGATGGATGAAAAGCTGGCCAGCCTCGCCTACTACGATGTACTGACCCGACTGCCCAACCGCCATTTGTTCCAGGCATTCCTGGAATCGAGAACCGGACAGCAGGATCACTCCCCGGCACACTTCTCAGTGCTGTACCTGGACCTCGATTTCTTCAAGGAAGTGAACGATCTTCATGGTCATGCGAAAGGTGACGAGTTATTGGTGCAGGTAGCACAGCGGCTGCATTCGGTCTTGCGCAAAGGGGATGTACTTGCGCGTCTCTCGGGAGATGAATTTGCGGCCATCATCGAGGTTGACAGCATGGCCGGAACAGAAGCGTTTTGCGAGAGAATACTGAACGTCTTCAAAGAACCCTTTGTTGTTAATGATGAGCCACATTATTTGAGCTTGTCGATCGGTGCCAGTTTGTTTCCTTTACATGCAGACGAAGACAGATCGCTGCTTGAAAAAGCGGATCAGGCCATGTACTCCGCGAAGCGACTGGGCCGGTTTCGGTACCAGGTTTTCAATCCGGACATCAACCGAACGCTGTTGTATGAAGAAACCATTGGGCAGTACCTGTCTCGCTCAATCGTCGAATCCCAGCATGAATTCAGTGTGGTTTATCAGCCACATTACATGCTTGAAAGTGGTGAAGTAACAGGGCTGGAAGCACTGGTGCGCTGGCATCACCCCGTTCTCGGTCCGGTACCACCCAGCGACTTTATTCCGATTGCCGAAAAACGAGGCTGGATAGCCGAGTTGACGACCGTTGTTTTGCAAAATATTCAAGTTCACTTGAAGGAGAGCACCTTCAGACTACCCATGGGTATACGTCTGGCCATTAACGTTTCTGCCCGGCATATGCTGGACGACGGTTTCGTGTCGGCAATAACCCGAATGCGCCGTTATACCGATCAGCTTAACTGGGAGCTGGAATTGGAGATCACCGAAACATCACTGGTTCATTTTAATGATCAGCTGGGCTTAAAGCTGGCGTCATTGCAGGAACAGGGCATTCGAATAGCGATTGACGATTTCGGTACCGGATATTCTTCACTGGCGTATCTGCAGTCGCTACCGGTCAATGTTCTCAAGATTGACCGGAGCTTTGTGGCCAGGCTTAACCAGCAACAAGCTGACATTACTCTGGTCAGGGCCATTCTGGCCATGGCCCATGCCCTGAACCTCGAAGTGGTTGCGGAAGGTGTGGAAAACGAACCGCAGCGACAGATTTTGTGCCAGTTGGATTGCAAACATGGCCAGGGGTTCCTTTTCGCAAAACCCCAGCGTTGGAGCGAGCAATTGTTTCACGCCCTTGATATGGATCAATAGCGTTGCAGATTGTCGCTGCAGTGGTCCGCCGTACGAATCGGGTGATCCGGTTTTAGTATATTCTCATATAAGACCCCCTCGAATGACACCATAGCAAGAGTCTGATGATGTATTACGGATCTGGATTGGCTTCCTATTTGCGCTTTACCCGGTCAAGTCCCGGGCAGTGGCTGGGGAGTGTTAAGGTACTGCTCGGCCTCCCCGATATTGAGTTTTCATTCCCACCCAGCGTGAAAAGTTTCCCCGGGATGTCCGTCCTTTATACCGCCAGTGGCAATCTGGGTCAGATCGTTGTGGACGGACCTACGGGGGTGGCTGGACGGAACGCTGGTCAGCCGGTGCTGATCTGGGTCTGCACGGGGCGGATACAATTTAAGAATGATGTATTCCTTGTGCGTGCCGATGAACTCTTTAACCTGGTTACCGACGGCCATTCGGTATTGACGATTGTTCAGTTTCCAGAATCAGACGCAGCCAGGTTCTCAAGTGACCGGAGCTTTTTGGAGTCCGATCGTCAACGGCAGCAAGTTCGCTCGCTGCTGGAGGACTATAACCTGAGGAGCCGTTATTTCCCGGACTATGAAAGCGCCGTCCGTGAGACCCGGCATATGCTGACACAACTGACAGCGTGTCTGAGTGAACCGACCTTCCAGATCAACCTGCCCCGACGGCGAATTATTGATCCAAAAATTGAGCAGGCGGTTCAATTCATAGCCAACAACCCAGGCTGGGAGTTCAACCTGGAGGACCTGACCAGAATTGTGCACAGCAGCGAGCGCACCCTTTACTACCAGATGAAACGTTACATCGGCATGACGCCGTACCGTTATTACCAGCGCTGCAAGCTGCTCCGACTGCGCATGGCCTTGCTGGCGTGTGAAGGCGATTCGCCCAGTATTTCCTGGCATGCGCTGGAGCATGGCCTGAACCATCTGGGGCGTCTGCCTGCACTGTATGCAAGTCAATTCGGTGAGAAGCCCAGCGAAACGCTGGCCAAGCGCAAGGCGCTGCTGGTGGCGAGTGAACGAGCTCTGTCCTTTAAAGACGGCTCCGGGGCATATCCTCGCGTGGGAGAAGGTTGCGCTGCCGGGCGTCGCACATCATGATATGGGCTCTGTTTCGATTACTGATTTCCCACCCAGCCGGACGCGCCCAGGATGATTCAAGCTCCCCACATTGATGGCCTCAACCAAATTTTGCCCGAAGAACCCCTGTTGATGATGGGGGCCGGGCCGGTGCCCATTCCCGGCCCGGTGGCGGCGGCAAATGGCATTGTGATCAATCACCTGGGCGAGACCATGGCGCGCATCATCGATCAGGTAAAGCGCATGGGGCGCTATATTTTTCAGACCGAATCGCCCTGGCTGATGGGCGTGGCCGGCCCCGGCTCGGCGGCGATGGAGATGGCCGTCACCAACCTGGTGTGGCCCGGTACCCGGGTGTTGTGCGTCTGCAACGGCTTTTTCTCACAGCGCCTGTCTGAAATGGCCGTGCGTGCAGGTGGCGAGGTTGAACGATTGCTGGTTGACGAAGGCAGCAGCGCCGACGCACGTCGCATTGAGGACATTCTGCAGACATTTCAGCCTGAGGTGTTGACCATCGTTCAGGGCGAAACCTCCAACACCACCCACAATAAAGACCTGGCCGCTATCGGCGCTTTGGCTCAGCGTTACAATTGCCGTCTCATTGTTGATGCCGTCTGCACGCTCAGCACCATGGAATTGAACATGGACGACTGGGGCATCGATGTGGTGATCACCGGTGGCCAGAAAGGCTTGAGTTCGATTCCCGGTGTTTCGCTGGTCGCGTTCTCCGAACTGGCCTGGCAGCGCATTCTGCAACGGCCGGTGCCGATGCCGCACTGGACGCTCGATGCGCTCCTTGCCACCCGTTTCTGGCATGAAGCCTCCTATCATTACACGGCACCGGTCTCGGGCCTGCTCGCCCTGCACGAAGCCATGCGCCTGGTGTGCGAGGAAACGCTGGAGCGTCGTTTTCAGCGTCATCGCAAGAGCAGCCTGGCGCTCCAGGGCGGCATTGAAGCGCTGGGGCTGTCGCTCTATGTGCCGACCGAAGCCCGATTGAATTCGGTGGTGGGTATCGCCTTGCCCGAAGGGCTCGATTCGAAAGCGGTGTGTGCACATATTTCCCGCCATTTTAGGGTCGAGATCGCCGGCTCCTTTGGCCCGCCCATCGTGCGCATTGGTCAGATGGGTGAACAGTGCCGGGTTCACAATCTGTTTCGTACCTTGCATGCCTTCGGTTCCACCTTCAACGCTCTGGGCTACCCGGTGGATGTACCGGCGGGCATGGCCGAGCTGGAGAATCGCCTCCAAGCCCTGTCGGCGGAAGCGTAAGGCGGCCTGATGACGCATTGGTGGATGGCCGAAGTGATTCTGGCGGCCAGTGCCTGGTGGGCCAGTCAGCGGTTAATGCAAAGCCGTCAGTCGGCCGCCTTTCTGGCCGCCGTTTGTTTTGCATTGCTGGGGTTGGCTTCCGCCATTGGCGCGGTTAAGTTCGGTTTTCAGTGGCAGACCCGGCTCGATGACCTGCACACTTTGGCTTCCCGGGCTTTTGGTGTTGCCGGTCTCTACCTGTTGACCATGGCATTGCTCGACTGGATTGGCTGGCTACGCCTGCACCGTAAATTATGGCTGGCGCATTTGGCCGATGCGGCGCTGGTGTTTATCCTCGGCTACTGGCTGGCCCGATTATCATTGTTTCAACTGGTTATTGGTCTGGCCATGACGCTGGTCGCGGTTGTTATTGCCGTGGCCTTGTGGCGCCGGAGGCAGAACGTACAGGCGAGCTGGTTATTGCTTGCTGCCGTGGTGTTCGTGGTCAATGGGTTAGTGATAGGCGGCGGTACCGAGCCCCTGCTGGGGCTGCCCGTGCGTATGGATGTGTTTCATCTGAGCCTGGCATTCTGGGCGTACTGCATGGTGCAGGTGTTTGCCTGGCCGGCTGACAGAATGAATAAGAATGACGGAATAAAAGAGGGTGTGGAATGAAGCAGGGTGGCAGGAAAGCAGCACTATTGGGCGCTGTGTTGTCTCTGGTAGTCAGCGGTTCGGCGCTGGCCGAGATGTGCTATGACCGCAGTGTGCAGGGGCACCGGCTGGTGGTGGATAGCCACCTGCATTTTCAACCCTTCAGCGGCCCGCATATTGATCATCAGGTCATGGTCGAATACCTGCAACGTGCTGGCATCCAATACGCCAATGTTTACGGCATCGGGCAGACCCGCATTCAAGACTGGGCTTGTCTCAACGGCGGCGACTGTAGCGGCAATGCAGTGATTGCTCCGACGATGAAAAACGATTTCGTCAACGGTGTGAACATGAATGCCTACCCCAGAACCGGGGTGGAACTGCGCGCCTCAATGACGTTCCCCGATCTGCAAAACCCTGAGGGCATCGTCGACCGCATGGCGATACTGGACCGGGAATTTCCGGGGTTGTTTCAGTGGATGGGCGAGGCGAATCTGGTCAAGCAGGCGTTGTTCTCCTATGGCCATGAAGCGGCCACGCTGGACGACATTGCCAATTGGGCGCCCTTTATGGAACGACTGGCCGAGCGCAATATGCCGCTGGCTCTGCATTCCGACATGGGCAACGACGAAGACGATTACGGCTATGTGCACCTGATGGAAGCGGTACTGGAGCAGTACCCGGACAACACCATCGTGTGGATGCATCTGGGTACCTCGCGCGAGCAAATGGAACTCGACCCGCAAGAACACGTCGCCCAAATGAGCCGGCTGATGGATGCTTACCCCAACCTCTGGTTCGACATCTCCTGGAACGTCCTGTACGACGGCTATTTTCGCGATGCCGACCGGCGCGAGCCCTACGTTGAATTTCTGAATAAATATGCCAGCAGAATATTGACCGGCACCGACCTGGTGGCCTCCAGTTACACCAGCTATAACGATTACCTGCGGGCACTCGAGCAAAACAGCTTTATCAACCAGTACCTCGACAAACGCGCCTTTCGCTACATCGCACTCGGGCAGAGTTATTTCGATTTGCTCGACATCGATGATGTTGCGCCACCGGTTTGCTGATTGACGCACCCGGCCGCGTGCGTCATCGTAACCAACCCAAATAGCGAGACATGACGCTGTGACCCGACGGCAGCTCCGGGCGGGCTGGGCACTTCAGGTCATCACCTGGCTGTGCTTCACCGCCATACCCATTGTTAACGCCAGCAGCGTTCAAACCGCTGAGGGTTGGCTGCGCCTGTGCACCGGGCTGGGCGTTACCTGGGTACAGATCGATACGCTGGAAACTGCCGAGACGGCCCCGGTTGAAACCAGCTCGTCGTCGCAACACTGCCCCTGCGTAAACCAGGCGCTGGGTTTGCCCGAAGTCTGGTCATTTGCAACCTTGTCAGGCGTGGCAACAGTCACCCGGCAAGACCGCCTTGTCACCCCCCGTACAACCACATTTCAAGCCTATGTCAGCCGCGCACCACCCCTGACTGCCCACCTGTAAGTTATAACCATCGGCTGTTGCCTCATCGCGCGGCCTATCACTGATAAAACCTACAATCTAACGACGGAATAGGCCTCCTTGCGTCATTCCGTCGATGCAGTAAGGAATTCAACGATGCGTAACCTCAAACTGACCGTGGCGCTGGCCACACTCTTGTTTTCTGTCGTGGCACAAGCCCACGACTACACCCTGGGCTCCCTGTCGATCGATCACCCCTGGGCACGGGCGACAGCACCGGGGGCACCTGTTGGCGGGGGCTTCATGAGCATCAACAACGCTGGCGACCAGCCCGACCGCCTGATTGGCGCGGCGGCCGATTTTGCAGCCGAGGTTCAGATCCACGAATCCAGCATGGCCGATGGCATGATGCGCATGCAGCACTTGCCAGACGGTGTCGTCGTGCCTGAGGGGGGAAAGCTTGTACTGCGTCCGGGTAGCTATCATCTGATGTTTGTCGGTTTGCAGCGTCGGCTGGTGGAAGGCGAGCGTGAAACCGTGAGGCTGGAGTTCGAACGGGCCGGTGGGATTGAGGTTGAACTCACGATTGAAGGCCCCGGGGAGCAGGGGCCGCATCAGGATGGGGACGCCATGGAGATGGACCATGGCGATATGAGTCACTAGCAAGGTATTTGCCGGGCGGACGTCAGGTCAGCCCGGCATTTCTGGGTTTCGCTCAGTCGCGAAAGTTGTTGTACTGCAGTGAAATCTCGATATCAGATTGCTTCAGCAGAGCCATGACCGCCTGCAGGTCGTCGCGCTTTTTGCCGTTGACCCGCACCTGTTCGCCTTGAATCGATGCCTGAACTTTCAGCTTGCTGTCTTTGATCAGCTTGATGATCTTCTTTGCCGTCGGCTGGTCGATGCCTTGTTTGAACTCCATGTTCCAGGAGAAGGTCTTACCGCTGTGCACCGGCGTGTCTTCCTTTTCGGCCCCGGCGGCGCTGATGCCCTGCTTGACGCAGGCTTTGGAGAACAGCTCTTCCAGCTGGCGCACCTGAAAGTCGGACTCGGTTTTCAGCGTCACTACCAAGCCTTTTTGCTCGATGCTGGCTTCAACACCACGAAAGTCAAAGCGGGTTGCCAGTTCCCGGTTAGCGTTATCAACGGCATGACGCAGCGCCACTTCATCAATTTCAGAGACGATATCAAAGGAAGGCATGGGAGTGTCCTTGAGTCGGAAAATGAGGTTGTGGGCAGTTTAACACAATCCGTTATTCCAGCGGCAACCGGGCCCGCTCGTTGCGATTCTGCAGCGCATCGCGGCGTTCATCGAACAGTTGAATGGCAACGGGCGTAATCAACAACATCCTTTCCCCGTGCAAACCAATGTACCCGGCCCGGTGTTCGGTCATAAAATGGCCGTCGCGATGGGTCAGCGGTGAGGTTTTGGACAGATCGGTCAGCGCTATCAGGCCATTGCCAAGCGGGTCGCCGACGGCGGCTTCATCTTTGTACAAGGCCAGCGCCCTCGCGCTGATCACCAATACAGAGCCACCGCGCAAGCACAGCTGTTCGGCAGGCTCGCCATTACTCAGGGTGAAGGTTACGCTGTTGGTAACCAGGTCGGACGGGCCAAAATTCATGATCGGGTGTGCCGGCTAAGATTGGGATAGCAACCATACGACCAAACCGCTTAGAGCCGCAAGCTTCAGCGGTTTGGTCGGCGGGTTGCTTACGCCAATAGGCTAGGTATTGCATTTGAAATTTAAAGGAGAGCGGCGTGGCCGTTTTGGTATTCCGGTTAAATGGCGTCAGTGAGCAAGAGGCCGATGAGGTTCGAGCGCTGTTGTCGACTGAGGGCTTTGAGTTTTATGAAACCAGCGCAGGTCGCTGGCATATTTCGGTGGCGGCCATCTGGCTGGTTCAGGATGATGATTATGTCGCCGCACGCGAGTGTATTGATCGTTATCAGCAGCAGCGTCAGACCGAGCAACGGGAAGCCATACAGCGAGCCCGTGAAGAGGGGCGGGCCTCAAGTTGGAAAGATCGGTGGCGCGAGGAGCCTGCAACTCTGATTCTGGTGTGGATTGGGCTGGCCGTAGTGGTCGCCATTTCGATTTGGCCATTTTTCAATTGGGTGCGGGGTTAGTGCAGGCTACCCCCCGGCATGGCCACGCGCCCAACCAGCATGGTCAAGCCAGTGTAAACCCTCCGCCTCCTTTTGCCGGTGCCGTTGACCCGGCCTGACAGCGCTCTAGAATCGACGGGTCGGTCTGCGGGACCGGCGTTCACTGATCGATTCAACTCCATGAATGAAACAGGCTCGCCAATGGCAACGCAACACCCTCTGCTCGAATTGAAAGACGCCCTCCAACACCGGATTCTGGGGCAGCCGGAACTGGTCGAATCGCTGCTGTTGGCGCTGCTCGCCGACGGGCATTTGCTGGTGGAAGGCGCACCGGGCCTGGCCAAGACCACCGCCATTAAAGCCCTGGCGGAAGGGGTGCACGGCGCCTTTAGCCGGGTGCAGTTCACGCCCGATCTGATGCCTTCTGATATTACCGGGGCCGAGATTTACCGGGCCGATGAGCATCGTTTTGAATTTCAGCCCGGTCCGGTGTTTGCCAATCTGGTGCTGGCCGATGAAATCAACCGGGCACCGGCCAAGGTGCAGTCGGCCTTGTTGGAGGCCATGTCAGAGCGCCAGGTCTCGGTTGCCGGCACCACCTACCCGCTGGCCTCGCCGTTTCTAGTGATGGCCACGCAAAACCCGGTGGAGCACGAGGGCACTTACCCCCTGCCCGAAGCCCAGCTCGACCGGTTTCTGTTGAAAGTGTCGCTCGATTATCCCGATGTCGGCATTGAACACGCCATCTTAAAGCTGGCGCGGGAAGAAGAAGCCCTCCAAACCCGGGCGCTGCCCCAGGTCTCGCCCGATGACGTGCTTGCCGCTCGCCGAGCGCTGAACGATGTGTATATGGCCGATGCCGTGACCGATTACCTGGTGCATTTGGTCGATGCTACGCGCTCCCCCGAACGCTACAGTGCCGAACTGGCCGGGGTGATTGAGTTCGGAGCCTCGCCGCGGGGCACCATCGCACTCGACCGCTGTGCCCGGGCGCTGGCCTGGCTAGAGGGGCAGGATTTCGTCACCCCCGAACACGTGCAACAGGTTGCCGTTCGTGTACTGGCGCACCGGCTGGTGTTGTCGCTGTCTGGCCAGGCCCAGGGCTGGAGTGGTGTCAGTGTGGTCAACCATTTGCTGGAGCGGGTGGCCGTCGGGTGATATGAGCACAGCGGGCATGGCGACACCCTTTGTTGTTGAGGGTACCGAAGTAGAACGAGACGAGCTGCTGGCCCTGCGCTTTGTCGCAGCGGATCTCGGCCGGGTGCCGGTGCGCCGGGCCCTGGGACTGGGTGCGGGCGAGCAACGTTCTCCATACCGAGGGCAGGGTCGAGAGTTTGTTGAGATGCGCCTCTATCAGCCCGGTGACGACGTACGCCGCATCGACTGGCACGTCACCGCTCGCAAGCAGGCGCCCTATCTTCAAGTGATGGAAGAAGACCGGCAGGCCGCGCAACTGATCTGGGTCGACCTGTCCGACAGTTTGTATTTTGGCAGCGAGCGAGCCCTGAAATCCGTACTGGCCTGTCACTGGGCCGCCTTTCTCGCCTGGCGCCTGCTGGCGCTGCGCCACCCGACCCGGGCCGTGATTACCGGCGTCGGCGATGCCCGCCCGATGATACTGCGCCGCTCCAGCGATGTTGCTCAGTTCTGCCAGCGCCTGGTCGACGCCCATGCCCAACTGGCCGGACAGTATCGCGAGGGCACCGTACCACCGGCACCGAGCGACATTGCGTCGCTGCTGTACCAGAACCCGACCCTGTGGCTGGTTTCCGACCTGTCGCACTGGCAGCCCGATGCCCTGGCTACCTGCCTGCCGCAAGCGCGCATAAACCGCACTCTGATCCTACAACCGATCGACCGGCTCGAATCCGACTTGCCCGACGTCGGGGTCTTGCAGGGCCGCGCGCGCGATAAAAGCGTCCAGCTCGATACCGGCTCGGCCTCGGTGCGCAGTGCCCACCACCGGGCCTTTGAACACCGTCAACGGGCCTGGCAACGCTGGGCGCCGGCACACCAGGCCAGGCTGATCAGCCATTTCGTTCACGATTTCGACTGGGGGGAGGTGAACCGTTGGCCAATCCACAGTTGAATGCGGCTGACCCGGCGCTGGCATCCTTGCTGGCCGAACTGGAAGCGAACGCCGCGCCCGCCGCACCCGGGTTCTGGCCACCGGCGCCGGTGTATTGGCTGAGTGTGATCCTGCTGGTCGCTGCCATCGTCGCTGGCGTGTGGCTGTGGCGCCGGGGTCGAATGCGGCGTCGTTGCCTGCTGGCCCTGAAAACCCTGCAACGGGAACCCAATGGCGCACGCCAGTTGCAGCAGCTGCACATAGTGCTGCGCAACGCAGCTGCCCAGCACGCGCCCGCGCACAAAACCGAATCCGCTCCCGCCTTCGCCCAACTGGTGCGGACGACGCTGAACCGCAACGACGTACCAGCCTGGGTCAATGCTCACTATCGCCCCGACTCCCACGTAGAAATCGACTGGCGCGAACCGCGCACCCTGATCAAACGGTGGTGCCGATGACGCTGGCCTGGTGGTGGATGCTCGCGCTGATGCCGGTGCCCTGGATGATCGCACGTTGGGTAAAAGCGGTGGACGCGGGTGACCGGCTCGATCACCCGGTGCTGGCGCGCTGGTCGGCGGGCGGAACCTCGAGTGGCGGGCCTTCGGCCGTGCACAGCCGCTGGCTGTGGCTGGCCTGGGCCTTGTTGTTGCTGGCCCTCGCACGCCCCCAGACGCTGGGCCCCTGGGTTGAACCCGAACAACCGGCCCGGGCCATCATGCTGGTGGTGGACGTTTCGCGCAGCATGGAAGAACCGGATATGGAATGGGATGGCCGGCGGGTGCGCCGGTTCCAGGCGGTACAGCAGGTGGTAGGCGATTTTGTCCGCGAACGCCAGGGCGATGCGCTTGGCCTGGTGGTGTTTGGTGAATTTGCCGATACCCAGGCTCCGTTGACACCGGATGTCGAAGCCGTGCGCGACCTGTTGTTTGACATTCTGCCTGGCATGGCGGGCGACAGCACCGCCATTGGTGATGCCCTGGGCCTGGCGGTTAAGCAGCTGCGCGATCAGCCGGTCACCGACCCGGTGATCCTGCTGCTGTCAGATGGCGAGAATAACGCCGGTGAACTCGAGCCCATGGCCGCCGCTGGGGCCGCGCGCGACAGTGGCATTCGGGTGCACACCATTGCCTTCGGGCAACAGCGCAGTGGCGATTTCTTCGGCATCATGCGCGGCGCCGGGGTGGATGTGGAGACCCTGGGTCGCGTTGCCCGGGAGACCGGTGGCGAACTCTTTGCCGCCGAAAACACCGACGAGCTGGCTCGGGTGTACGACCGAATCGACGCTCTGGAACCCAGCCCCCGGACCGGGCAGGCGCAGCGACTGGCCGCCGAATGGTTCTGGGTACCGGCCCTGGCGGCCGTGTTGGTGATCGTCACCGGTCAGCATGCCCGGCTGCCGCGCCGGCGCCGGAGGGCACCATCATGATCTGGACGCGTCCATTGATATTGCTGGCGTTACTGCCCTGGCTGGCCTGGGCTATTTGGCGCTGGCGGCGACAGCAGCGACAGGGTGCCTGGCACCGGCTGATGGATGAACGTCTGCTGCGTCGCCTGAATTACCAGGGCGGTGCCCGGCGGCAGTCTCTGTCGCAAGGTGCCTTGCTGCTGGCCGGTGTTCTGGTGATTGTCGCCGCAGCAGGGCCGGCGAGACCACTGACCGGCGGCACGATGCTCACGGCAGGCAACCTGATTGTGGTGCTCGATGCCACCCTGTCGATGACGGTGGAGGATACGCCACCGTCCCGCGCCGTCAGGGCCGAGCGCCTGGTGCAAGATTGGGCCTCGTCGGGCGTGTTTGAACGCACGGCCGTATTAGTGTATTCGGGCTCGGCGCACTGGCTGGTGCCGCTTACCCGGGATATCGAAACCCTGGCGTTGCAGCTGGAGCAGATGTCGCCCTACATCATGCCGCAGTTCGGCAACCGGCCGGAGTTGGCGTTTGAGCAGGTGAGTGAGCGACTTGAATCGTTTCAGGGTCGCAGCCAACTGCTTTGGATTACCGATGATGCCAGCCCCGGACGAATTGAGGCGCTTCTGGCGGCCCGCCCTCCGGTGGAACGCCTCTGGCTGATGCCGATGGGCACCGAGTCGGGCGGCCCCATTCCCTTGCCGGATGGCAGTGGCTATCTGCAGGATGGCAGTCGCATGGTGATGCCGACGCTGGACCGCGCCGGGTTTAGGGACGTCGCCGGACAGTTGAACGCGACGCTGTTACCTATGGAGCAGCCGGTGGCCAATCTTGATCTCAGTATCGAACAGGGTGAGGCCTCCAGTGAACGCCAGGTGCGAGAATGGGGGTTTTGGTTGTTATTGCCGGTACTGTTCCTGTTGTTGCCCTGGTACCGGCGTGGCTTGGTATACGCGTTGCCGCTGGGCCTGCTGTGGCAGCCCATGCCCGCCGAGGCCGCCGGTTGGGCCGACCCGCTGCTGAAAAACCGGGAACAGCGCGCTTTTCAGGCGTATCAGGAGGGCGAGGCAGACCGCAGTCTGGCGCTGACCGAACGCCCCGACCTGGCCGCCCAACTGGCGTTTGAACAGGGCGATTACGAACAGGCCGAAGAACTCTGGCAACAGCAGGATACCGCCTCGGCTCACTACAACCGGGGCAATGCCCTGGCGCATCAGGGGCGCTTGCAGGAGGCCATTGATGCCTACGATAAAGCCCTGGCCAGAGCCGATCTGGCCGCCGCTCGCCACAACAGAGACCGGGTGGCCGAAGCGCTTGAGCAACAGCAGCAACAGCAGCAGGATCAGCAACAACAGGACTCGCAGAGCGAAGACCTACAGAACGGCGATTCAGACTCCCCATCGGGCGAGTCGCAAGACCCCGCTCAACAGTCACCGCAGCAGCCGGGCAACCAGGATGAGCCTCAACCGCAGGAAGAGGAGACTACCGGGCAGGATCAAAGTGACGCCGGTAGCGATGAAGAGCCTGGCGAGCCAGAAGAGGCTCGCCAGGCAGAACCGGAAGCCGACCTGGAAACCCGGCGCCGTGACCAGGCCGTGGAGCAATTGCTCAACCGGGTACCCGCCGTTCAGGGCCAGGTGTTGCAGCGAAAATTCCAGTACCAGTTTCAACAAGCCCCAACGGACGAGGAGCCTGATTCGTTATGGTGAACACCGCGCGCGACTGCCTGATGTCGTTGTCGGCCTATGCCCGGAGAGCCGGCCGTCGCTGCTTGGCCGCCGGTTTGCTGGTGGCTCTGTGGCTGGTCAGCGCCGTCGCTATGGCGGCGGTGACGGCCGATGTGGACCGCACGCGGTTGTATCAGGATGAACTGCTGACGCTGACCATTCGCGCCGATTTCCCCGCCGCTAATGAGCCACTGGACCTGACGGCGCTGACCACCCTGTTTGAGGTGGTCGGCCAATCGCAAACCACTCAGAGCCGGTACTCGACCGCCCAGGGCCAGGAGCGCTGGCGGGAATGGCGGCTGCAGTTGCAACCGCGCGAAATCGGCACCTTGGCGATTCCCAATTTCACGTTGGGCGGCGACCAGTCGAGCCCGATCATGGTGACCGTGATGGACCCGGCCGACCGTCAGGAAGGCTTGCCTGAGGAAGCCGTAATCCTGTCGGCCGTGATCGACGATGAGCGTCTCTACATAGGGCAGAGCACCACCCTGACCATCAATCTTGATTACCAGGTGCGCTTACAGGGCAATTTCGACCAATTGGATCTCAGCGCCTTCGATGCCGAGAAACTGAACGAAGACAATACCCAGACGCGCCACGGCGGCCAGCCCTATCGGCGCTACCAATTGGTTTACCGCCTGACGCCGGAGCGGGACGGTACGCTGTCCATTCCCGAAATTCGCTTTGTCGGGCAGTACGAAAGCAGCAACTACGGCCAGCAATTGCGCATGCACCGCATTCACCCGGGCTTTGACGTTGAGGTTAAGCCCATACCGGCCTCCTACCCGGCCGATGCCGTCTGGCTGCCCGCCGAGGCGGTCACCCTGAGCGATAACCTGGGTGCCAGTGTGCAAGCCGAGGTGGGTGAGCATCTCGACTGGCAGATCCGTACTCGCATTGAAGGCCAGCCTGCTACCCAGTTGCCCGACCCACTGGCGACGTTGGCGGAAGACGAATTCCGGCTCTACCGGAACAGCCCCGAGTTCAGCCAGCCTGGCGGTCAGCAGCAGCGAACCGATCAGGCGGCCTTGGTGTTTGCACAACCCGGCCGCTACGACTTGCCGGCCGTGCGCGTGCCCTGGTGGAACACCAATACCGATGAACTGCAGTACGCTGAACTGCCGGCGCGCACCGTTCGTATAGAGGGTATCAGCAGTGAAGCTATGGACCGGCTGGCCGACCCCGCGCGGCAATCCGGGTCCGGTTCGGGCGAATCGGCGGAAGCTCAGGATGCGGAGCCTGCGGCAGATCGTCTGAGCGGCGTCTGGCCCTGGGTCAGTGCCAGCCTGGGCATAGGCTGGCTGGCCACGGCCCTGGTGTTTTGGGCCAGCCATCGTTACTTGAAACGTCGGCTGCAGCAGACCACGCTCAGCAGCGGGCGCGACGTAACCACACCGCCGCCCCCAGCCCGGTATGAGATGACCAGAGCGGCCCGCGATGGCGACGTGGGCGCCTACCATACCGCATTGCTGCGCTGGCTCAGAACACAGCCGGAGCGAACGCCGGGACAATTGCGCACCCGGCTCGAAGAGCCAGAACAAGCCACACTGACGCAGGTAGAGGCTTATCTGTTCGCTGCCAGTGCAGAAACGACGGCGCCCGACCAGGCTGCGCTGGTGGCATTGAACGACGCGGTGCTGGCGTTGCAGCATCCGACAGATAAGGCCTCTGAACCGAATGTCATGACACTTTACCCCTGAATTGATGGCGCTGGCCCTGAATTTGGCTAGAGTCATTATTTTACCCACGCAGAGGATTGCCTGTGCAGCCAGTACGGCCCTTCACAGAAGTGGCATCCACCGCCAAAGCATCACCGGTCATCCGAATCGTGACACTGATGCTGGCGGCCCTGAGCATTACTTTGTTTACGGCGCTGGCCCGGTTTTTGTACCAGGCTGAGACCAACGCGATTCATCAATCCTTTGCAGCGGAAGTGGCGCAACAGGCGTTGTCGTTCGAGCGAGAGGTGGTGCTGAATCTGGAAATTCTGTTTGCGCTCAATGCTTCGGTGTCGCTGGTCGAGACCATGACGCCAGACCGTTTTGATCAGCTGACAGAAGACGTTCTGGCCCGGTCGCCGGCCATTCAGGCCTTTGCCTGGGCGCAGATTGTGACCCCCGAGACGCTAGCCGCTTTCGAATCCCGCATGAATGACTGGTACCCGGGCTACCGGGTTACCGAACGCAATGCCAGTGGCGAGGTGGTGCCGGTGTCCATGCGGCCACAATATGTGCCGGTGCAGATGATCGAGCCGATCGAATCGAACCAGGCGGCTCTCGGCTTTGATCTGGCCAGTGAGCCCCGCCGTCTGGCGGCGCTACTGCAGTCGATGGAAAGTGGCAAAATGGTGGCGACTGCGGGTATTACCCTGGTGCAGGAGCCCGACAATCAGCGCGGGTTTCTGGTGTTTACTCCGCAATTTTTGCCGCCGGTAAACGAGCGTGAGGCCATCGGTGACGAGCCGCGCGTGGTGTTTGTGAATGGGGTTTTTCGGGTTGGCGAACTGGTCAATCAGTCGGTCGGTAACCGGCTCAATCAGCAGATGCAGTTGCAGGTGGTTGATCGAACCCGGGGCGCGCAAGACGTTTTGTTCAACACGCAGCCACATCCGTCCGAGCGCTGGCTGACGTCCCGAACCGTGGTTCACGATCTGCCCGATGTGGCGGGCCGGCAATGGCATTTCGAGGTGACTCCTGCCGCGTCACTGTATTCCGAGCGACGCAGCTATGTACCCTGGCTGGTGTTTGGCTCGGGCACGGTGGTGGTGGTGTTACTGGTGATTTATGTGTTCGTAACCCAGCGCCAGACCCGGGATCTGAACGCAGCTAAATCCGAGCTGGAACGCATTTCGCTGACCGACAGTCTGACCGGGCTTGCCAATCGCCGGCACTTCGACCAGCATCTGGAGCAGCAATGGGCGCTGGCGGCGCGACAACACAGTGCCTTGTCACTGGTCATGCTCGATATCGATAATTTCAAGCCCTACAACGATGAGTACGGCCATCCCGAGGGGGATACTGCGCTGGAGCAAGTGGCCAAAGCCCTGCGCCAGGTGGCAACCCGGCCGCTGGATCTGGTGGCCCGGTACGGTGGCGAGGAGTTCGCACTGATCTTGCCCGATACCGAAAACCCGGCCGAGGTTGCCGAAACCTGTCGGCGCAGAATAGAGGCGCTGGCGTTGCAGCACGAGTACTCCAACGTCGCCCAAGTAGTCACCATCAGCGCCGGGGTATGCACACTGAAACCATCAGAGAACCATAGCCTGAAAGAACTGACGGAATTCGCCGACGATGCCTTGTACCAGGCCAAGGAAGAGGGGCGCAATCGGGTGGTGGTTTACTCGGCAGAGCGCGGGTTGAATCGGGGGTAGCGTCACGAGTTTCGGCGTTTGGGTTTGCTTTGGCGTCAGGGGTCCGCATCGGTTACCGGGTATGCCCCTGTGGGGTCGGGCGGGGTGCCGCCCACTCAATCCATCCATGGAGCCTAGGCCGCAACATCCATGTTGCGGACTACCCCACAGGGGCATACCCGGCACCCGCTGCTAGTCTCTGTGGCAAAAGCCGAAACTTGAGTAGTTACTCGCAGGGGGCTCGATCTGTTACTACATATTTCTACGATATTCCCCGCCCACCTGATACAGCGCGTGGCTAATCTGCCCGAGGCTGGCGACTTTTACCGTGTCCATCAGCGTCGCAAACAAATTGCGCCGAGCCCGGGCGTCATCGGCCAGGGTGGCGAGTGCGTCGACTACCTGGGCTTTGTGCTGGTGCTGGAAGCGGGCGACCTGTTCGATCTGTTGCTGTTTTTCCGTATCGGTTGAACGCATTAGCTCAATGGGGGCTTCTGCCTCTTTGTCTTTTTTCGACAAGAAGGTGTTCACGCCAATGATCGGCAGTTCACCGCTGTGCTTTTTGTGTTCATACAGCATCGATTCATCCTGAATCTTGCTGCGCTGGTACATTGTATCCATGGCGCCGAGTACGCCGCCGCGTTCACTCAGCCGCTCGAATTCCTCGTAGACGGCCGCCTCGACCAGGTCGGTCAGGTACTCCAGGGTAAAGGCGCCCTGCATCGGGTTTTCATTCTGGTTCAGGCCGAGTTCCTTATTGATGATGAGCTGAATCGCCACCGCGCGGCGCACGCTGTCTTCCGTTGGGGTGGTGATGGCCTCGTCGAACGCGTTGGTGTGCAGGCTGTTGCAGTTGTCGAACAAGGCATACAGCGCCTGCAGGGTGGTGCGAATGTCGTTGAACTGAATTTCCTGGGCGTGCAGTGAACGGCCCGAGGTTTGAATGTGGTATTTCAGCATTTGCGAGCGGGCATCAGCGCCATAGCGGTGCTTCATGGCCCGTGCCCAGATGCGTCGTGCGACCCGGCCGATGACGGCGTATTCCGGGTCCATGCCGTTGCTGAAAAAGAAACTCAGGTTAGGTGCGAAGGCGTTAATGTCCATGCCGCGCGCGCGGTAATATTCGACCAGTGTAAAGCCATTGGCCAGGGTAAAGGCGAGCTGAGTGATCGGGTTCGCCCCGGCTTCGGCAATGTGATAGCCGCTGACACTGACGCTGTAGAAATTGCGCACGTCCCGTTCGATAAACCAGGCCTGAACATCGCCCATTAAATGCAGGGCGAATTCCGTTGAAAAGATGCAGGTATTTTGTGCCTGGTCTTCTTTTAAAATATCCGCCTGCACCGTGCCGCGTGCCTGGGTTAGGGTTTTGGCGGCAATGCGCTGGTAGGTTTCGGCATCGACCAGTTGGTCGCCGGTGACGCCGAGCAACCCCAGACCTAAACCGGAATGGCCTTCCGGCAGTTCCCCCTGGTAGCTGACTGGGGCATCGCCGAGAATGTTTTTGATGCGCTCTTTTGTCTGTTCCCATTCGCCGTTGTCGCGCAGGTGTTTTTCAACTTGCTGATCAATGGCGGTGTTCAGAAACATCGCCAGTATGATCGGCGCCGGGCCATTGATGGTCATCGAGACCGAGGTTGTCGGGGCGCATAAGTCAAATCCCGAGTAGAGTTTTTTCATATCGTCCAGCGTGGCGATCGATACCCCGCTGTTGCCGACCTTGCCGTAAATATCCGGTCGCTCGGCCGGGTCTTCACCGTAAAGGGTGACCGAGTCGAACGCGGTCGACAGACGCGCGGCGGGTTGACCGAGCGAGAGGTAATGGAAGCGGCGATTGGTGCGTTCCGGTGGGCCTTCGCCAGCGAACATGCGCGTCGGGTCTTCGCCACTGCGCCGATAAGGGTAAACGCCAGCGGTGTAGGGGAAATGCCCGGGCAGGTTTTCCTGGCCGCTGAACCAGACGCGTTCGCCCCAGTCCTGGCTGGTGTTGGCGCTGACTTTGGGTATTCGGTTGCCACTCAGGGTGTCGCGATAATTGTCGCCGGTAATGGCTTTGCCGCGTACCTGATACTCAAAGGTATCGGCGCGTACCGAATCCATCAACGCATCCCAGTCGAGCAGCGCCCGACGGCATTCCGGCAGCAGTTGTTGCAGTGCTGAATTGTGTCGTTCGGCCAGTGCTTGCTGCGCGGGGTCGAGACCTTCGCTGGTTACTTCCGTCAGCGGCGTAATCTCATCAAGGCCGAGCAGGCGCAGGCTTTCATACAGGTGCTGAACCGTGCGTGCGCAGTCGGCCTGGTTCTGCAGTTGCTCACGCAGTGCTCGCCCCTGTTCGGCAATTTCCGCGAGGTAACGTTGCTGCGCACCAGGAATCAGGACATGGGCTTCCGGGTCACCCTCGGGCAATTCGGCCTGCCATGCCGTGCCGGTTGTCTCGCTGAGGCGACGGCACAGATGATTGAACACCCGGTTCACGCCGGGGTCGGAAAAGTGGCTGGCGATGCTCGCGAACACGGGCAGTTCACGATCACTGGATTCAAAATCGATGCGGTTGCGACGCCATTGCTTGCGCACATCACGCAGTGCATCGGCCGCGCCTTTGCCATCGAATTTGTTGATCACGATCCAGTCGGCCAGATCGAGCATATCGATTTTTTCCAGCTGACTGGCGGCGCCGTAATCGGGTGTCATCACGTAGCCGGGCAGGTCGACCAGATCGACAATGGCGCTGTCGGACTGACCGATACCGGCGGTTTCGACAAACACCAGGTCAAAGCCCTGCTGACTCAATTCGGCAATGGCGTCCTGCAACACTTCACTGGTCGACAGGTGCTGGCGCCGCGTTGCCATGCTGCGAAAATAGACGTTGGGTAAACGCAGACTGTTGATGCGAATGCGGTCGCCGAGCAAGGCACCGCCGGTGCGTCGCCGGGTCGGGTCGATCGCCAGAACGGCAAAGCGTTTGTCGGGGAATTCGGTGGCAAAACGCAGCACCAGTTCATCGGTCAGGCTCGATTTTCCGGCACCGCCGGTGCCGGTAAGGCCCAGTGTCGGTGCGCCTGTGTTTTTAGTGTCCGGCGTCTTGCGCCGGGCTTCGATGTCCGACAGCGCCCGCGCCTGAATCAGATCGGGGTGGGCGTCTTTCGGTAAAGTGTTGGGCCGGGCATCGCGTGCGGCCTGAATCCGCGCGACGGCATCGTCGATCATGCCCGGCAAACCAAGTTTCATGCCGTCGTTCGGGTGGTAAATACGGGTCACGCCGTAGTCTTCGAGTTCAGCGATTTCTTCGGGCGTAATGGTCCCACCACCACCACCAATAATAGCCATGTATCCTGCACCGCTGGCTTTGAGCCGATCGACCAGATACCGAAAATACTCCATATGCCCGCCCTGATAAGAGCTGATTGCAATGCCATCGGCGTCTTCCTGCAAGGCGGCTTTGATCAGGTCATCAACACTGCGGTTGTGACCGAGATGAATCACCTCGCAGCCGCGATCCTGAATCAAACGGCGCATTACGTTGATGGCGGCGTCGTGGCCATCGAACAGGCTGGCGGCGGTGATGATGCGCAATGGTGCAGTGTTTTTGTGACTCATAAGGCGTTTTCCCAGCAGGTGTCTTTTTAGGCTATCACCCAAGTTTCGGAGTTCGCTCGGTAGACTAGCACCGGGTGCCGGGTAGGCCTCTGTGGGGTCGGCGTATACCCATCCATGGGGCCTAGACCGCAGCATCCTTGCTGCGGACTTCCCCACAGAGGCCTACCCGGCACCCGGTGCGGGCCAAGGCCACTGAAGTGAACCGAACTCCGAAACTTGGGTGAAAGCGGCAACGTCAGTCGTAGCTGTAGAACCCGCGGCCACTCTTGCGGCCGGTATAGCCGGCATCGACCATTTGAACCAGCAGCGGGCAGGGCCGGTATTTCGGGTCTTTAAAACCGTCGTGCAAGACGTTCATGATGAACAGGCAGGTATCGAGCCCGATCATGTCGGCGAGTGTCAGTGGGCCCATCGGGTGGTTCATGCCGAGTGTCATCACTGAATCGATGGCCTCGGCCTCGGCGACGCCTTCGTATAAGGTGAAAATGGCTTCGTTGATCATCGGCATTAAAATGCGGTTCGACACAAAGCCCGGCGCGTCGCGCACTTCGATGGGGGTTTTACCCAGTCGTTCGCTGAGCGATTTGATGGCATTGAAGGTTGCATCTGAGGTTTGCAGCGCCCGGATCAGTTCCACCAGTTGCATCAGCGGTACCGGGTTCATGAAGTGCATACCCATAAAACGATCGGGCCGTGAGGTGGCGGCCGCCATGCGCGTGAGAGAGATGGCGCTGGTGTTGGAGGCAAACAGCGTTTCGGCCGGGCAGAGGGCATCGAGCTTGCGAAACAGGTCGATTTTCACCGTTTCGTTCTCGGTAATGGCCTCGACCACCAGGTTGCAACCGGCAAACACCTCAATGTCGGTATGGGTATGCAATCGGCCCAGGCTGGCTGAATGCTGGTCGGCGGTCAGTTTCCCCTTCTCTACGAACTTGCCCAGGCTGCGGTCGACGGCTTTTAAAGCGGTCTCAAGTTGGGCTTGCTGGTTATCGACGAGATGAACGGTATAGCCACTCTGGGCAAACACCTGGGCGATGCCATGGCCCATGGTACCGGCCCCCAGAACACCGATAGTGTGAAGTGAGTCCGTACTGAACGCGGTCGTCGTCATAGAGGGATCCTGTGGATGAGCTGTAATTTTTATTGATCCCGAGGCTAGTTTTCGTTTACGTTAACGTCAACTTGTAGCGAGCCATGTGTGATCAGGCGTGCGTAAACTCTGGCAAACAGTCTGGGCTAGGCGTTGTGGCATGAGCCCGTGCTGGATACCGGGTATGCTTCTCCGGGGTCGGGCGGGGTGCCGCCCACTCAACCCGTCCATGGGGCCTAGGCTTCGGCATCCATGCCTCAGACTTCCCCGGATAAGCACACCCGGTACCCGCACTTAATTGGTTGCCAATCAAAACTAGATGATCAGACCCCATTTTTTGTGGTATCCGTATTGTAGTGGTGACCTGTGATTTATGACCTGAAGACCCTGATCTCATGAATAAAGCGACACCCGAATTGCAAACCTTCAGCATCCGCGACCTGGCCGGCGAATTTGACGTGACCACTCGCACTATCCGATTTTACGAAGACAGAGGCCTGCTAACCCCCGAGCGCGATGGCCAGCGCCGCATCTATCACAAGCGCGACCGCGCTCGTCTGGTGCTTATATTGCGTGGCAAACGCCTGGGCTTCAGCCTGGATGAAATTCAGCAGCTGGTCACCGCCTATGAAACCCCCGAAGATGAAGTTCCGCAGTTGGAGCAGTATCTGAAAACCCTGACCGAACATCGGGAGACGCTGCTGCAACAAAAGGAGGATCTCGAGAAAACCTTGCAGGAGCTGGAACAGGCGGAGCGGGATTGTCGGGCGGCGCTGGCCAGAAAGCAGGGCTAGGCGCCCAATTTATGAGTGGTTCGCCAGAGGCTTTTCAGGGGTCATATCGTCGTGGTCGTGCAAGCACAACGCATGGTTTTCGAGCACTTCAATGACCCGGCAATGCGCCACCGTATTACCTTCACAAACCCCCACCATCCGGGATAATTCCTCCTCCAGTGCCTGCAGCCGGGCAATCCTCGAACGTACGGCTGTCAGTTGCTCTTCGGCAATGGCGTTGGCCTCATGGCAGGGCTCGTCGGCGTGGCGCGACAGGCGGAGCAGGGATTTGATGGCCTCGAGTGAGAAGCCGAGTTCCCGTGCATGGCGAATGAAGTGCAGCTGGTTCAGGTGAGCATCGCTGTAGCGTCGCTGGTTGCCTTCGGTTCGGTGTGGCGGCGCGACCAGACCTATACTTTCGTAATACCGCAGCGTCTGAACGGCGCAGTTCAGTCGTTTGGCCAACTGGCCGATGCTGTAATGTTGCATGTTTGGACACCCCCAAAAAAGTGCTTGAACCTACAATGATTGTAGCTAATAGACTGGGCTCTGTGTTGAACAATTGCGAGGAATCACCATGGGTCAGCAGTGTTGTGGAACCAATGACTTTGATGGCACTACCCGAGGGTACCGGCAAGCCTTGGTGGCCGTTATTGTCATCAACGCGGCCATGTTTGTGGTCGAAATTCTCGGTGGCGCCTGGGCGGGTTCGCAGGCGCTGAAAGCCGATGCGTTGGATTTTCTGGGCGATGCACTGACCTATGGACTGAGCCTGTGGGTGATTGGACGGTCACTGCAAACCCGGGCCAGTGCAGCCTTGTTAAAGGGCATTAGCCTGGCCCTGATGGGGGTTTGGGTGCTGGGCTCAACGATCTGGCAGGTTTGGATTCTGGGCGTTCCCAGCGCTGGCATCATGGGCGCTATCGGTGTGATGGCCCTGGCGGCCAATCTGGCCAGCGTTCTGATTCTGTTGCGGTACCGGGATGGCGATGCCAACGTTCGGTCCGTCTGGTTGTGCAGCCGCAATGATGCGATTGGCAATGTGGCGGTGATCGCCGCTGCGGTATTGGTGGCGTTCACTGCCAGCCCCTGGCCGGATCTGGTGGTGGCAGCGCTGATGGCCGGGCTCTTTTTGAAATCGAGCGTCAGTATTATTCGTCAGGCTATGAGTGAGCTGCGTCAGGTGGCCTAATAAGACGTGTACGAAGGCGTTTCTGCGCAACGGCCGCTATGTTCAACGTTAGCTGCCTCTTGGAGGTGCCCTGGAATTGCTGCCGTTTCTATTCCCGGTCTGACGCGCTCGTTCTATACTCGATGAACAAGCCAGGGGCCTCCCGGATGTTGGCTTGCGACAAAAAATAGAATGGAGACAACGGAATGGACGTAGCAACCTTGAACATCTGGGCAATTCTGCTGGCATCACTCATCGGCTTCGCGGTCGGCGCACTCTGGTATTCCCCCCTGTTGTTTGCCAATGTCTGGATGCGTGAAGCCGGACTGGACGAAGAAAAAATAAAATCGGCCAACATGCCCAAAATCTTTGGGCTGTCGTTTATCTTTTTGCTGATCATGGCCTATTGCCTGGCCATGTTTCTGAATACGCCCGAGATTAACGCTGGCACGGGTGCCCTTTATGGCTTCTTGACCGGCTTCGGCTGGTTGCTGTTTGCCTTTGGCGTAACCGGGCTGTTTGAGCAACGCAGTTGGCGCTATATTCTGATTCATGGTGGCTACTGGACGGTTGTCTTCACGCTGATGGGGCTGATTTTGGGCGCCTGGCGATAACGGCGTTTGCAACGCTCCGTGCAGATGCATTCAGGCGTCTGCCGGAGTAGACTCCGGGTTCATTTTGTAACCCGAATCTGAACCATGTCCACTGCCATAACTGCGCCGGGCGCTGCCCGCCAGAAATTAACCGGGCTGGGCTTTGCCCTGCTGTCTGCACTGGCTTTTGGTGGGGCGGGCGCCTTTGCCAAACCGCTGATGGTGGCAGGTATGTCACCGCTTCACGTGACCTGGCTGCGGCTGTTGGGTATGGTGCTGATTCTGTTGCCGGTCGCGTGGCATTATCGGCGTTTGTTGCGCACCCAGTGGCGTTTGCTGCTCGCTTATGGCGTGTTCCCCATTGCCGGTGTTCAGGCGCTTTATTTTGGCGCCGTCTCCCGTATTCCCGTTGCCATCGCTTTGCTGATTGAGTTCCTCGGACCGGTTCTTGTGCTGCTCTGGGTAAGCCTGGTGCGCCGCCAGCCTGTAGCCGGGTCAGCGATTCTGGGCGTTGCGCTGGCCGTGCTCGGCCTGGCGGGTTTGCTGGAAGTTTGGGAGGGTCTGGTACTCGATCCACTCGGTTTATTGCTCGCCGCGGGTGCTGCCGTCGGCCAGGCTTCCTTCTTCTTACTGTCTGACGCGGCACAGGACGATGTCGAACCGCTCGCCCTCATTTCCATTGGTGGCGTTGTGGCCTTTTTGTCCCTGTCACTGATTGCCCAGCCCTGGGCATTGCCCTGGTCGATTCTGGCGGGCGACATCACCATTGCTGGTATGCAAACCTCGGCGATGGTCTCGGTGGTGTGGTTGGGGTTGATTGCGACGGCATTGGCGTATGTAACCGGCGTTGCGGCCATTCGGCGGTTGTCGGCGCCGGTAGCAGGTGGCGTGGCCTATTTGGAAGTGGTGACGGCCATCGTGCTGGCCTGGTTGTTGTTGGGTGAGGCGTTGTCTGCCGTGCAATTAATGGGTGCTCTGGTGGTTATAGCGGGTGCTTTTCTGGCACAACGGGCGACACCGACTGAGAGTCCGCATCCGGAGATTACCCTGGAAGCAAGTGAAGCGTCTGCTAAGGAAGTGGTTTAATGGCAAAGCCCTGTGATGTTCTCGATTATCAGCGTCTGGCCCGTCGTCGGGTACCTCGTATGTTTTATGACTATGCCGATTCCGGATCCTGGTCTGAATCGACTTACCGGGCGAATGCGTCAGATTTTGACAAGCTGAAATTTCGTCAGCGCGTTGCCGTTGATATGAGTGATCGTAATCTCGAAACCACCATGGTTGGCCAAGCGGTGTCGATGCCATTGGCGTTGGCGCCGACGGGGTTAACCGGTTTGCAATGGGCTGATGGCGAGATTCATGCGGCCCGGGCGGCGGAGAAAGCCGGTGTGCCGTTTACGTTGTCGACGATGAGCATTTGTTCGATTGAGGATGTGGCTGCACATACCGCCAAGCCGTTCTGGTTTCAGCTGTATGTCATGCGTGACCGGGATTTTATTGGCCGGTTGATTGACCGTGCCAAAGCGGCCGGATGCAGCGCCCTGGTCGTGACGCTGGACCTGCAGATTCTGGGTCAGCGCCATAAAGATGTGCGCAATGGCCTCAGTGCGCCGCCGTCGTTTAGTGTGAACAGCCTGTTGCAGATTATGGCAAGGCCCGGCTGGGCAATGCGCATGCTGGGCACGAAGCGGCGTGGGTTTGGCAATGTGATTGGGCATGTTAAAGGCATCGAGAACATGACGTCATTGTCGGAATGGTCGGCCAAACAGCTGGACCCGAAACTGTCGTGGGATGACATCGCCTGGATCAAGGAGCGCTGGGGCGGGCCTATTATTCTGAAAGGCATTATGGACCCTGAAGACGCCAAACTGGCGGTAAAAACCGGTGCCGACGCTATTGTCGTGTCGAATCACGGTGGGCGCCAGCTTGATGGTGCACCCTCCACCATTGAAATGCTGCCAGCGATTCTGGATGCGGTCGGTGATGACATCGAAGTACATATAGATGGCGGTATCCACACCGGGCAAGCGATGCTGAAAGCGCTGTGTCTCGGGGCCAAATCCACCTACATTGGCCGACCGTTTTTATACGGCCTTGGCGCGGCCGGCGAAGCCGGTGTAAGTGATGTTCTGCGAATACTGAAGAACGAACTGGATGTCACTTTGGCGCTGTGTGGCGAACGTGATGTTCAGAGGATCGGGCGCCATAACCTCTATAACCCGGATGTCTTCTCGCGTTAACCAAAGACACCCAGGTACAGAAGTCGTGCGGCCATCAGGGTCAGTACGACTTTTAGAGTCGGCTGCACTTGCTCGGCGGTAAAGCGTTCCAGAAAAATTCGCCCGGTCAGAGTGCCGAGGTAACCGGTGACCAGCATCAGGGCGATCATCAAATACCACTCAGTAAACACAAAGCCGAAAAAACCGAAGAACAAGACCTTTAGTAATTGTTGGCCACTGATCATGGCCGCCAGGGTACCGACCAGGGCAGTCCTTGCTGCAAAGAGTGGTTTTATGGCGGCGAAGACGAGTGGGGCAACACCGCCGACGATCATGCTGATGAATGAGGTGAGAGCGCCAAGCATCGACATGAACTTCTTGCCGGAGGGTAATTGAATGGCCGGTAGCCAGGCGGTGTAGAGTATGAACATGCCCATGGCGATTTGCAGGCCCGCTGCGGGCATTTGGGTTGACGCAGCAGCGCCCACGACCGAGCCAATCAGGCTGCCGATGGAGAACCACAGCACCAGGTGCCAGTCGACGAAGCGAAACAGTGTCGTCAAACGCCCGATGTTGGACCCAAACTGCACCACCCCATGAATTGGAATGACGGCGCTGGTGGGCAGCAGGTTAGCCATGATGGCGAGCAGGGTGACCCCACCGCCAATGCCCAGAGCGGCGGTAATCGCCGAGGTGAGATAGCTGACGAACACCAGGCTCCAGAATGCCAGGGCGCTCAGCGAGTCGGGCATCCATTGAGTCAGTAGGGCAAGCATGCATTGACCATCCGGTAACGATCCGTCGTGCAGTCTATACCGGTTGGCGTTACTTTATGTGCGCCAGAGCGTTCCGGAATTGAGGGTGTTCTGACTCACCGAGCCATTCGAAGGCGACCATTTCGGTCGACACAATATCCGCCCCCTGCTGGCGTAACCGCTGTAAAGCCAAGTCCTTGTTGGCAGGCAGGCGCGAGCCGACGGCATCGGCCACCACCCAAACCCGGTAGCCCGCATCCAGCAACCCCATGGCCGTTTGCAATACGCAAATATGGGCCTCGCAGCCACCGATGATGACGTGAGTCCGGTGATCTTCCAACGCATTCAGCAGGCCGCCGTCGCAGGCGTCGAAGGTATGCTTGTGCAGCGTTTGTTGGCAGAGCCGATAGATTCGATTGTCATTGGGGCCGAGCTTGTCGGGTGTTTGCTCGGTCCCGATGACGGGCACATCCAGTAACCCGGCGATGGTAGCCAGGGTAAGGGCTCGCCCGACGACCGCTTCACCATCGCTGATCGCAGGCAAGAGTCTGCCCTGAAAATCGACCAGGACCAGGGTGGATTTGGCGGCTGACATGAGCATTGGGTGTCCCTCGGGCGTTTGTCTCCATAGTAAAGTCGGTTTTCTTCATAGAGCAATAACGCCTGTTAAAAATACCTGGGAAATCACTGCCCGGGTGTTTCTGTACTCACACCAGCAAATACCCGCCATCCACATTGACGAGACTGCCGGTGGTGTAGCTGCTGGCATCGCTGGCCCAATACACCACCTGGCCGGTCATTTCGTCCGGCTCGGCGGCGCGGCGCATCGGGATGTGTGGCATCACCTGTTTCATCATGTCCGGGTTGTCGGTAATGGCGCTGGCGAACTTGGTTTTGGTCAGGCCGGGCAGTAAGCAGTTGACGCGAATGTTGTGGCGGGCCCACTCTTTGGCGTGGGCTTTGGTCATGGCGATAACGGCCGATTTGGTGATTGAGTACACGCCTTGAAAATCACCCGGGATCACACCGTTCACAGAGGCAATGTTGATGATGCTGCCACCGGTTTTCTTCATAGACTGGCCGACCAGGTTGGTCATGTAAAAATAACCGCGAATGTTGACCTCCAGGGTTTTATTAAAGGCATCGAGCGGCGTTTGGTCGATGGGCCCGAAGTAGGGGTTGGCGGCGGCGTTGTTCACCAGAATGTCTATTTTCCCGTGCCGCTCCAGCAGGGTTTGAACCGTCATTTCCATGGCGTGCAAGTCGCCGATGTGGCACGCCGCAGCTTCACCGTTTCCGCCTTTGGCTTTTATAGCGTCAACCACTTCGGCGCAGGCTTCGGCCTTGCGGCTGGTGACAATGACATAGGCACCCTGGTCGGCCAGTGCATGGGCAATGGCGGCACCGATGCCTTTGCTGGCGCCGGTGATCAGGGCTATTTTTCCGGTTAAATCAAAAGGGTTGGTCATGGTCACTCCGTTTTCTGTGAGCGTGTGTCGGTTTGATGGCCATTAATGAAACGTCAGCCAGTCGGGTTGGTCGACAAAGTGCTGGGTTTGGTTCATGCCCTGCAAGCGCCATTGGCCCCGGTGCGATACAAGGGTGGTAACAGAGGCATTGTGCAACCCCAGGTTAATGCGCATGGCTGCCGCGGCATCCAGTTTCAGTGCCTGGCAAACCAGCGCAGATATCACGCCGCCCGAGGTAAATACCCAATGTGTTTTATCGTCATCCAGTGTCGACAGCCCAGCGGCGGTTCGGCTGTTAAAGTCGGCCCAGCTTTCGGTGTAGGGGGCGTCGGTGCCGGCATCGACCCAGCGTTCGAGGGCGCCGCGAAACACCGATAAAAACGCCCGTCCGGGATGATCTTCGCGGCAAAGGTCTCGTTGCATTTGGGCCGGGTCCTGCCAGTCGGGGCGATGCTGGCGAACGATGTCGAGAAAGTCGAATTCGTTCCAGCGGGCATCGGCGGTCGCGGCCTCCTGGGCACCGATCTGTTCGCCAAAAGCCAACTCGCTCTGGCGCTGACGCACCAGGGTGCCGCTGTGGCGCAACGCCGGTTGCCAGTAGGGCCGGTAGAAGTTGGCCAGGTGCTGAATCTGCAATCGGCCCAGGCTGCTGAGTGAATCGTAGTCGAGCACATCGCGCGAAGCCTGGCCGTGTCTTACTAGATAAACAGTGGCCATTAGTCAGTCAGCTCATGGCAGCGTTGGTGCAGGTGGGCGACCACGGTGCCGAAACCGGCAAAGCGTTTGTCCTGAGTCTGGCCGTGATAAAACCGCGCGTAAATCTGCTGCAGTATGCCGGCCAGACGAAACAGGCCGAAGACGGAGTAAAACCGAAAATCGACAGGCGTCAGCCCGCGTGCGTCAAAGTAAGCAGCGACCAGTTCTTCGCGCGTCAACATGCCGGACAAATGAGTGGGCTGGGGGCGAATGGCCAGCATGGCGGGGTGGTCACCGGCTTCAACCCAATAGGCCAGGGCGGTGCCGAGATCCATCAGCGGGTCGCCGAGGGTGGCCAGCTCCCAGTCGAGTACGCCGCGCACCTGGAAATCACTGGGGTCGAGTACCAGGTTGTCGAACCGGTAGTCGTTGTGAATCAGGCAGGCGGGTTGTTCTTTGGGCTGATGCTGTGCAAGCCATAAACCGACATCGTCGAAGGCAGGCACATCGGGGGTGTGGGCGCGGGCCAGTCGTTCGGTCCAGCTGGTTACCTGGCGTTTAATGTACCCCTCGCCTTTGCCGAGCGCCGACAACCTGGTCTCGCTGACATCAATGCGGTGCAACTCGGCGAGGCCGTTAATGAACACCTGGCAGAGGTGGCGGCACTGGTCAGCCGAGAGGTCGGTGGGCGGTGTTCGCCGCAATATCAAACCGGGAATGGCTCGCATCACATAATAATCGCAACCGAGTAAAGGCGAGTCGGTCACAATGAGGCGTACGGACGGGGCTTTCGGGTAGTGCGGGTGCAGTGCCTGCATCAGCTCGGCTTCGCGCACCATATTGTGCGCGCCTTTTGGCAAAGGGCCGTGCGGTGGCCGGCGCAGAATCAACACCTGGTCCGGATACGCCAGTCGATAGGTAAGGTTTGAGGCGCCCCCGGGAAACTGGGTTACCTCGGGTGTGCCGGTGAGGTCAGGCAGATGCGTTTTCAGTTCCCGGTCCAGCGCCGCAACATCCAGCGTCTCGCCCTGGCGCATGGCAATGGTGGGGTCCGTCAGGCTCATTGCGGGGCTCCTGTATCGGGGCGGGCTTTGGCCGGTGCCGGTTGCTGGCTCATCATCACCGCATGCAAGGCGCGGTAGGAGAGCCGTTTCAGATACCAGAGCCAGCGTTCCCGCGTATGAGGCAAGACCATAAACTGACCACGATCCGCTGCACCGACGATGGTCTGCGCCACCTGGTCAGCACTGAGCTTTCCGTTGGCCATCAGTTTTTCAACCGATGCCCTGGCTTTGCTTTCCTGCGGGGGAATGCTGTCGGTCAGCCGGGTTTTAAAAAAGGCCGGGCAGGCGACCGTTACGCCGATGCCGCCGGGTTGCAATTCTTTATGCAACGTTTCCGATAGCGACACCAGCGCCGCTTTGCTCGCACTGTAGGCTGACATATGGCTGGCCGATAACAAACCGGCCATTGAGGCAACATTCACAACACGCGCGCGCCGAGCTGCTGCCAGGAGCGGCAGCAGCAATCGGGTGAGCCGGGCCGGTGCGAAGACATTAATACCGAAAACGGCCTCCCAGTTGGCATCGGTCTGGTGCTTCAGGGTGCCGATGCTGCCGGCAATACCGGCGTTGTTATAAAGACGGAAAACCGAAGCGGTGACCGACTTAATGTGGCTTGCCAGGGTTTCACACTCTGCTACCTGAGTCAGGTCACAGGTAAAAAAGTGAACGTTGCCAGCCAGAGCGTCGGCACTGGCTTTGCCCTGGTCGGTCTCCCGGTCGACCAGAATAACCCGGTCACCCCGGGCGACGTGTACTTTTGCCAGCGCAAACCCCAGGCCGTTGGCACCCCCGGTAATGACTACGGTATCGGGCGTGTTGGAAGTGGGCATCAGTGCTTGTCTCCGTAGCGTTTCAGTTCGAGTTTGGCGATGGTGGCGCGGTGCACTTCATCCGGCCCGTCGGCCAGGCGCAGCACGCGACCGCCCGCCCAGAATTCGGCCAGTGGCAGGGCTTCGTCCACTCCCGCACCACCGTGCATCTGAATGGCATCGTCGGCAACCTGTTGCATCAGGTTAGCGGCAACCACCTTTATTTGTGCAACTTCCGACAAGGCACTGCGCACACCCTCACGGTCAATCAGCTTGGCCGTATGCAGGCACAGCAGGCGCGCCTGGTTAATGGCGATACGGTGGTTGGCAATTCGCTCCCGGTTACCGCCGAGGTCGACCAGCGGCTTGCCAAAGGCGGTACGTGACAGACCGCGTTCTATCATCAATTGCAGCAGGCGTTCCGCCGCGCCAATGGCGCGCATGGCATGATGAATCCGCCCGGGCCCTAGCCGGCCTTGGGCTATCTCAAAGCCACGGCCCGCTCCGGCAATCAGAGCCGACACTGGCAAGCGGACGTTATCGAACCGCACGACGCCATGGCCGTAGGGTTTGTGGTCGTTACCAAACACGCTCAACAACCGCTCGACCGTAACGCCCGGTGTATGGCGTGGCACCAGTACCATGGAATGCTGCTGGTGGCGCGGTGCCGTCGTGCTGCTGCGGCCCATAAAGATCAGCACTTCGCAGTTCGGGTGACCGGCCCCGGTGCTCCACCATTTGGTGCCGTTGAGCACGACTTCGTCGCCCTCGACCACAGCAGTCGCTTCCATGTTGGTGGCATCCGACGACGCTACCTCTGGCTCGGTCATACAGAACGCCGACCGAATCTCGCCCCTGAGCAGGGGCGTTAGCCATTGCTGTTGCTGGGCGGCACTGCCGTAGTGCAGCAGTACTTCCATATTGCCGGTATCCGGCGCGTTGCAATTGAACACCTCGGGCGCCAGCAGGCAGCGACCCATGGCTTCGGCCATAAAGGCGTATTCGTAGTTACTGAACCCCCGGGTTGGCACGCCCCGGACCTCGGGTAAGTGTTGAGTGTCTGGCGGTAAAAAGAGGTTCCACACACCGGCCTCGCGATTGCGGGTTTTCAAGGACTCGATCTCGGGCATCAGCTCCCATCCCCGGCCCGGGTTTTTCATTGCTTCAGTAAAGGCGCCTTCAAGCGGGATGATGTCTTTTTCAACGCATGTGGTTACGCGCGCAAGGAAGTCTTCGGCGTGTTCGGACAGGTCGTACACCATGGGCGATCTCAACAGGAGCAAAAAGTCTCGTTGCAGTCTAGCCAATGGCAACGTATAAAAAGAATGAATTCTATTAATCAAACATTATTAGATAAATGAATACTAAACATGAATCTCGATAAGCTGGATCTGAACCTTCTGGTCGTTATGCGTGTGCTCGACGAATGCCGCTCCACCACTAAGGCTGCCGAGCGATTGCACGTGTCGCAGCCGGCGGTCAGCCATGCCCTGAAACGGCTTCGTCAACATTTTGATGACCCGGTGTTCGAACGTCGGGGTCGAACGCTGGTGCCTACCGCGCAAACTCAGCGTTTGCTGGCTGAGACCGCCGGTCCCTGGCGCCAGTTGCACAAAGCCCTGACCGGATTGGACCGGTTTGAGCCGCAAACCAGTGAGCAGTCATTTGTGATTGGTTTGAACAACGCTTTCGAAAACGTGATGCTGCCTGCACTCATGGCTCGTGTGGCTGAGCAGGCGCCCTCGGTGCGTATGGCCGGGCAGGCGATTTCGCGGTCTGCTCTGGTTGAAAAACTGGTGAATGCTAACCTGGATCTGGCGATTGACGCCTCGGTGCACGTGAGCGATCAGATTGTGCAACAAGCCCTATTGACGTCCGATTATGTGGTGATGGGCCGGCCCGGTCATCCGGCGCTGCTGTCAGATATCTCTGTTGAGAGGTACCTTGCCAGTAGGCACGTACTGGTTTCACGGCGCACCGATGGCCCCGGCCTGGAAGACGACTGGCTGCACCGGCACGGCCACCGGCGTGTGCCAGCCGTTCGGTGCCAAAGCCTGTGGACGGCCTGCCAGGTGGTGGCCACTACCGACTGTCTGCTCACGGTACCGCGCCTGTTTCTGCAACAAGCGCTGCAAATTCAGCCCTTTTCAACCACGCCTTTTCCACTGCCGGGACTGCAGCTGTCGGTGTATCTATACTGGCATCGTTCGCGTGACTCTGACCCGGCAAATCGCTGGTTGCGCGCTGAAGTTGTGCACAGTTTGTCGGGTTTGACGGACGCATGAGCATGGGTTATTTCGGTCATCTCGATCACGAAGTTCGAAGCCCAATCGCCATTTTTGTTGCCTGAGAAACATGATCAAACAGAGTGGCAGCACGGTCGTAAGAAGCGAATGAAAAGGGGTCCCTTCTATCCTGTCACCCGGTGTTTCATCGTGGTGGATTCTTACAGGTGTCCCGACTTATAGTGGGGTGTATGTGATGTCTTCAATCAGCTATACAGGTTAATCAATGACGGGTCTGGATCTCGATTTCGTACGCGCGCAATTTCCGGCATTCAGTGAACCCTCTCTCGCTGACCAGCCTTTTTTCGACAACGCAGGCGGCTCCTACGCCTGTCAGCAAGTCATCGACCGGTTGATCGCGTACTATCACCAGAACAAAGTTCAGCCATATCATTTACACCCGGTGGCACAGCAAGCTGGTACGCTGATGGATCAATCCCATCAGCGCTTTGCCGAGTACCTGAATGTCACCGCCGATGAAGTGCATTTGGGTCCGTCCACGTCGCAAAATACCTATGTGTTGGCTCAGGCGTTTGCGCGCTGGTTGAAACCGGGCGATGAAGTCATAGTGACCAATCAGGATCATGAGGCCAACAGTGGCGTATGGCGCCGACTTGAGCGCAGCGGGGTTGTCATCCGGGAGTGGCAGGTTAAGCCAGAGACCGGTGAATTGGATATCGGTGATCTCGAGTCACTGATTACCGATAAAACCAAACTGATGGCCTTTCCGCATTGTTCCAATATCGTGGCGCACATTAACCCGGTTGCTGACATCTGTGCGAAGGCGAAACAGGCGGGTGTCATCACCATCGTAGATGGTGTGTCCTATGCCGGTCATGGTTTGCCGGATGTTGATGAACTGGGCGCGGACATTTACCTGTTCTCACTCTACAAAACCTATGGCCCGCATCAGGGTGTGATGGTGGTTCGCCAGGCGCTTGCCGACACGCTAGGCAACCAGGCGCACTATTTTAACGAAGCCTACCCACACAAATGGTTTGTACCGGCCGGGCCGGACCACGCTCAGGTAGCGGCGGCACAGGGGGTGCTGGATTATTTTGATACACTCCATGCGCATCATTTTACCGCAACGACCAAACCGTCCGCCAAAGCGCATCAACTGCAATCGTTATTTTATGCCGCCGAACAACCCTTGCTGGCTCAGCTGCTGGGGTTTATAAACGACCATCCAACATTGCGTCTTGTCGGCCCTGCCGATGCCCGTCAGCGCGCAGCGACGGTATCGTTGCTTCACCAACAACACAGCCCTCAGGTGTTGGCGCAATCGCTGGTCGATCAAGGCATTCAATGCGGGGCGGCGCACTTTTATGCCGTGCGGTTGTTGGAGGCCATGGGCATTGACCCGACGACCGGTGTGCTGCGGTTGTCGTTCGTCCACTACACCAGCCAGACGGAGATGGACCAGTTGCTGCAGGCACTGGACATAGCCAGCCAATAACACAATAGGAGAGGAACACCGTTGAATGCTCCCCCGTGTCACATAAGACCTTACCAGGAATCAGACCGCACTGCGGTGGTTGAGCTGTGGAATACCACCGGGCTGACCAAGCCTCATAACGACCCGCACAAAGACATCGACCGAAAGTTAAAGGTTAACCCGGAACTGTTTCTGGTCGGCGAAGTAGAGGGCGCTCTGGTCGCCACGGCAATGGCCGGATATGAGGGGCATCGCGGCTGGGTTAATTACTTGGCGGTCCAACCGGGCTATCAGGGATACGGCTATGGCCGGCACTTGATGCAGCACGTGGAAACGTTGCTCAAAGACAGAGGGTGCCCTAAGGTCAATTTGCAAGTCCGCTCCTCCAATGAGGATGTTATCGCGTTTTACCAGGCGCTGGGCTATGGTGTTGATCCGGCGGTGAGTCTGGGCAAACGCTTGATTCCCGATACCCGCTAAGCTCGGTTTGCGCGGGTAACCGGCCTACCAGTTTTAAGATCCGCTTACTGGGAGTGGGTGCCTTCATGAAAGCGACTATACAGCAGTTAACCCCCGCCGACCTGCCACTGCTGAACACCTTGATGCAGGTGTTTGGTAAGGCGTTTGATGACTTGCCGACCTACACCGGGAAGCCACCGGCTCCGGAGTATCAGCAAAAGCTGCTGGGCAATGAGGCGTTTATTGCACTGGTGGCGGTGGAACCAAACGGCACGGTTGTCGGTGGCCTGGCGGCTTACGAATTGCCCAAGTTTGAGCAGGCGCGCAGTGAAATCTATTTGTACGACTTGGCGGTATTGGCTGAATACCGGCGCAAGGGAATAGCGACCTCCCTGATCAATGCCTTGCGGCGTATCGCGGCCGACCGGGGCGCATATGTGGTCTTTGTTCAGGCCGACACCGGTATTGAAGATGCCGCCGCCATTGCCTTGTATTCGAAGCTGGGCCAGCGGGAAGACGTCCTGCATTTTGATATTTCCGTCTAGAGAAGCGCTTCAGCGTTTCTGTGCTGCTAATTCCCGGCTGCTTTTCGCCATTCTTGAATTCAATTCACCAACCCCAAGGCTAAGGGAAACCAAATCAACATCCGGCAGCCCGATGGGCTAGGCTGTGGGATGGCAGACACCTATCAGGCTCTGGAGGGAGTAAGCATGGAAAAGAACTGGATGATTTACGGTGCCTACGGCTACAGCGGTGAATTGATTGCCCGTGAAGCCGTTGCCCGTGGTTTGAAACCCATGCTGGCCGGTCGCAATGAAGACAAGTTGCGCACCCTGGCCCACGAACTCAAGTTGGGGTTTCGGGTATTTGACTTGTCCGATTCGACCGCTGTGAAACGCGAGCTGGAAGACATGACTCTGGTGCTGCATTGTGCCGGCCCGTTTTCCGCGACCAGTGCACCCATGCTGGAAGGGTGTCTGGCGAGCAAGGCGCACTACTTCGACATTACCGGTGAGATGGACGTGTTTGAGCACGCCCACAGCGCGCGCATGAATGAACGCGCCTGGGAGGCCGGCATTCTTGTCTGCCCGGGTGTGGGATTTGATGTGGTACCGACCGATTGCCTGGCGGCCCAGCTCAAGCAAGCTCTGCCTGACATGACCGAACTCGATCTGGCCTTCAAGGCCGGTGGCCCGATGAGCCCGGGTACCGCCAAAACCTCGGTGGAAGGCATGGCAGGCCTTAGCCGGATTCGCCACAACGGGCGCATTGTGGAAACCCCACTGAAAACACGCCGGCTCGATATGGGCCAGGGCGAACGCACGGCCGTCAGCATTCCCTGGGGCGATGTCAGCACGGCCTATCACAGCACCGGTGTGGAAAACGTTGTGGTGTATGTCCCGGTGGCTGATCGAACGGTGAAGCGCATGAAGCGGTTGCAATCATTGCGCTGGTTGATGGGTCAGCCCTGGGTGCAGTCGTTCATGAAACGTCGCATCGAAAAGAACGTACCTGGCCCAACCGCCGACCAACGTGCCAGAAGCCGGACCTACCTCTGGGGTGAAGCGCGCAATGCAACGGGTAACACAGTGGTCGGCCGGTTTGAAACGCCCAATGGCTATGACCTAACCATCACCGCACCGCTGGCGATCGTAACAGCGGTGCTGGAACAAGCGGTTACCGGGGCGGGCAGCACAACACCCTCGCAGTTGATGGGGCCGGATTTTGTCTGGTCACTGCCGGGCGTCACCCCGCTGGAACTGACCCGCCAGGGTTGAAAAAACACCGAACCTCGAGTAACTTGCCAAGGCGCCGTGCAGCAGAGTCGTGCGGCGCGTGTCTTTCCATTCTATAAAGCGAGCCCTACGCCAATGAAGTGAACCTGTCTCCAACGGATGTACTCGATAGTCGAGTTGCAGCCAGCCTGTCGATGAGCTGAGTGACTGAGCTGATTGATCGGTATGGCCTACGTTGAATTGATGGACAGGTGACGTTCTGAAGTAGCTGGCGTGTTTAGGCGCTGTATTTCCTTTCCCTGGCGGTGAGTCCGCATTGCATGTCACCGGTCCCGTGCCCTCGGGAGGGTTTTTGTGTCCGATCCAATCTGTTTTTTTAATCAACTGACGCTGCAATGGAGCCATGAGCCTTTGTGGTCCGGGTTAAGCTCGTCGTTACCAGCGGGCGTTACCGCCTTGGTAGGGCCTAACGGGCATGGCAAATCGGCCTTGCTGGGGGTTCTGGCCGGGCGGTATTTGCCAACTCATGGCCAGGTGACCTGGTCGGTCCCGTTTTACTACCAAACCCAGCTGGACCCGCTGACCGGGCCTCGGGTGGCCGACGCACTGGGTGTCGCCTCCCTGTTTGACGCCTTTAGCCGGCTGGAACAAGGCGATGCCGAGCCCAGTGATCTGGAACGCGTGGCCGACCACTGGCACCGGCCTGCCGAATGGGCAAAGCAACTGGCAGATGCGGGGCTCGAGCCAGACCTGGGGCTGCCGGTTGAGGCGCTGAGCGGTGGCCAGCGCACCCGTCTGGCCCTGTGTCGGGCGCTGATGCAGACCGGCCATTACCTGCTGCTGGATGAGCCCAGCAACCATCTGGACAGTGCCGGGCGGCACTGGCTGCAACAGGCCCTGGCGCGGCACCCGGGCGGTGCACTGGTGGTCAGCCACGACCGAACCCTGTTGCGCGGGGTTGACCGAATTCTGGAACTGCGCAATGGTCAACTGGTGGAGTATGGCGGCGGGTTCGACTTGTACCAGGCGCAACGCGACGCACAGCTTGCGGCGCAAGAGCAACGGTTGGATCACCTGACCGGCCAGCAACGAAGGCTGCAGCAACAGCAGCAGGCTACGCTCGAGAAAGCGGCCAGCCGACGTCAGCAAGGCATGCAGGAGCGTCGTTCTCACTCTCAGGGCAAGCTGTTACTGGGGCTGCGTAAAAACCGTTCGGAACAGACGCAGGCGCGTCTGAGCCAGCAGCAAACCCAGCGTCGCGACGCCCTGAACGAGGACCGCCAGACGGCTCAGGCCGAGCTTGAGCAATTGCGAACCCAACGGCTGTTGATTACCCAGCCGAAAGTAACCGGCGCCGTGCAGGTTCACCTGGCGAATCTGCGTTTGCCGTTTGTGAGGCAGCCGGCGCTCTCCTGGACGGTACACGGTGGTGACCGCTGGCGGGTGACGGGCGCGAATGGCTGCGGCAAGTCGCTGTTGCTGAAATGCCTGGCGGAGTGGATTGAGCCACTGGCTGGCGAGCGAGAGGTCCGCGGTTCGGTCCGATACCTCGATCAGCATTTCTCCGGGCTGGATCCGTCTGCGTCGGCGCTTGAAAACCTGCAACGCGACCAGCCCGAACGCCCCGCATCCGAGTTACGTACCCAATTGGCCAGCGTGCGCCTGCGCGGCGACCAGGCGTTGCAGCCCGTCGCATCGCTCAGTGGTGGTGAACGGTTAAAGGTTGCGTTGCTGTCGATATTGAGCCACCAGACGCCGGTTGACATCCTGCTGCTGGATGAACCGGACAATCACCTGGACCTCGATTCAAAAGCTCTGTTGGAGCAGGCGCTGCTGGACTATGGTGGAACTCTGGTCATAGTGACTCACGACGATGCCTTCGCCGAGGCGCTCGCACTGGGTCATGAGTTGAAGCTGGGTGAGCCGGGTAGGGCTCACTCGTAGGGCGAGATTGAGGCGACATTTAACCGATAGCCGGCGGTTCCAATGTCAGTATCGGTTTTTATGACGTCGATGGTGCCTTTGGCCCAGTAAGGCTCGAATAGGTTGTCGAACGCCACGGGTTCATCGAGCACCACGTGAACGATCTGATTGGCCGGCGGTGGCGGTGTATGAATGCAGGCGCCGTAGTAGGGCACCAGGAAGAATTCACGGACTTCATCGGCGGCCATTTCGAGCGGGACCAGAAAGCCCGGAATGCGTGCTTCAATACCGTCGAGTGCCTCGACCATGGGGACATCGGCCATGACCGATTGCAGATCGGAATACAGGCGCTGGGCCTCCGGGTCTTCATCCGTCAGGTCGTAAATTTCGTAACTGTCGAGATCGATCTTTTCACGCAGGGTGTTGAAATCGAAATCGGCGGGGAGCAGATCGTCCCAGCTCAGTTCCTGAAACGCCAGGTTGTCATCAGGGGCCACTGACATCGGGGCGACTTCCGAGCCTTCGGGCGGCTCCAGGGTTTGTTCTTCTTCAGACAGTGACAGGCCAGGTGAGTCGGCTGCGTTTTCAGCCACCACAGGTTCGGCTGGGCGATTGGCGATCTCGGCCACGCTGGCGTCTTCTTCGGTCTGGCAGGCGACCAATACAAAGGCCGCAGCAACAGTGAAGGTGGCAATCCGTGTGTGATGCGACAAACGGCGGGTAAGGTGCGACAACATGATGGCCCTGTGGTGACGTGTGAAACCAGCGAATGATATGGAGTAACGTTTCAATGATACGCCCCCTGAGCGCTGTGCCAAGGCACAGCATCACATTTTTGCTGGCTCTTTACTTCGCGCCTGTCATGGCCGAACCGTTGCCGCTGGACGCAATAGACACCTGGACGGAGCACAGCTTCGAAGGTGAGTCGCGGTTTGAATGGCTCGCCGACGAGGCTTGCCTGAGAATGAGGTCTGACAGTACGGCCTCGGCGCGAATATGGGAGCAGGCAGTTGAACTCGATAGCAGCACCCGGATCCGTTGGCGCTGGCGTCCTGCACAGGACATCTCTGGGGTTACGCGGCAGCAAAAGCCCGGCGATGATTTTGCTGGCCGCATCTATGTGGCGGTGGAGCATCCTCTGTTTTTCTGGCGCTCCCGGGTGCTGGCCTATGTGCACGCCCGTGAATTGGACGTCGATACTCACTGGCCCAACCCCTTTACCGGGCAGTTTCACATGTGGGTGGTCAGCAATGGTGACCCGGGCGACTGGCAACACATCGAACGGAGAATCCTCGATGACTGGGAAGTGGCCTTCGGTGACCGGCCCGAGCACTTTGACGCCATCGGCTTAATGGCCGATTCTGACAACAGCGGCCAGCAAACCGATTTGTGCCTGGCCGATCTTGAAGTGCAGTGACAGTTGGATTTCAGGTTTCTGAGTTCGGTTCACCTCAAAGGCGTTGGCCCGCACCGGATGCCGGGTATGCCTCTGTGGGGTCGGCGTAAATCCTTCCATGGAGCCTAGGCCGCAGCATCCCTGCTGCGGACTACCCCACAGAGGCACACCCGGCACCCGGTGCTAGTCTCCCGAGCAAACTCCGAAACTTGATTTAGGCGAGTTAAAGAGGAGTCGTAAAACGATTGGTCACCGTAAATGCGTCAGACAAAGGGCCTTTTCTGGTCCTGCAGCCCAACCGATCCATGAGCTGGCAGGGTACGATGAAAGTACTGGGCGCCCTGTTGCTGGTGTCGACGATCATCGTCGCCGGCATGGTCTGGATAGGTGCCTGGGTGGTGCTGCCGTTTGCCGGGCTGGAATGGCTGGCCGTAGCGGCTGGCCTGATCGTCACCGCCTGGCGTTGCCAGCAGCAGGAAGTACTCTGGTTCGAGGAAGATCGAATCCGGCTTGAACAGGGCGTTTACCGTCGGCAGCGCAACTGGGAGGGGCCGAGGCGCTATACCCGGCTGGTGATCTCACCGCCCACTCATCCGCTCGGGCCACCGCAGCTGTCACTCGCCTACCGGGATGACCAGCAGGCGTTTGCGGGTTTTTTAAACCCGGGGGATGTAGACTTGCTGATCAGCGAATGCCAGCGCCGGGGTATGCTGATCGACCGGCGCGCAGGGGATCAGTATCGGGTTTGAGGCCCGGATGGGAGCAGCGGTTATTCCGCCGGGCGCAACAGTGACCAGCCCTCGTACGTCTCGTCGGTCAGAATATCGCTCAGAAATAGCACTTCGGCTGCATCGCTGTCGAGGTCGGTAATGTCTACTTTGCGAGTGAACAACTTCTTCTCAACCATAACGTGCTTGGGCAGCGTCACATGCCCGGCTTCAACACTGAACTCACCCTCAATCTCGAACAGGCGAATGCCCCGGGCATCGCGCCGAACGTCTTCGCGTTTCACAAACCGGTACTCACCCGGCGCCAGCCGGCCCATCACGGCATAAGGCTGGTTTTCCACGACTGGCATGCGTAAACGGTGTTGTTCACCGGTGGTAACCTCTTCAACGGTGAACATGAAATCGTACTCTAGCTCGGTATCGCCACGGACTTCGATATAGGCAGCGAAAATCACCAGGCCTTCGTTCTCCCCGGCATAAGGGGCTTTGGTCGGGTTCGAAGAGCAAGCTGCCAGCGTGACAGCGGCGAGCAGAATCAGAAGGTGTTTCATGGGTTAACCTGTGGTTATTCGTGTTGGCGCTACCATACCCCATTGCCGTAGCGCTGCGCAGCCCGCCTGACCCATCTTTTACAGACCCTGCTTGCCATGGCGCTTTCGGGGAAGCGTCAACTTCTCTTGACTACCGGTACTACCGGTCTAAGTTGACGTTAACGTCAACGTTAATTAGCCTGCATCGACTGATCCCATTACAACAAATCCAACAGGACGGCAGATTCGCTATGAACACCTATCCCGCATTGAACTTCGGCCTGGGCGAGACCCTCGATATGCTGCGCGACACCGTCCGTGATTTCGCGCAGAAAGAAATCGCCCCGCGCGCCGCCGAGATCGACCACGACAACCTCTTCCCGGCCGACCTGTGGCAGAAATTCGGCGATCTGGGCTTGCTTGGCATCACCGTCGACGAAGAACTCGGCGGCACCGGCATGGGCTACCTGGCCCACATGGTGGCCATGGAAGAAATCAGCCGCGCCTCAGCCTCGGTGGGCCTGAGCTACGGCGCCCACTCGAACCTCTGCGTTAACCAGATTCGCCGCAATGGCAGCGCCGACCAGAAAGCCAAGTACCTGCCCAAACTGATCAGCGGCGAGCACGTTGGTGCCCTGGCCATGAGCGAACCCGGCGCCGGTTCCGACGTGGTGAGCATGAAACTGAAAGCCGAACACAAGGGCGACCACTACCTGCTCAACGGCAACAAGATGTGGATCACCAACGGCCCGGACGCCGATGTTCTAGTGGTTTACGCCAAAACCGACCCGGCTGGCGGCAAACGCGGCATCACGGCCTTCCTGATCGAAAAAGACTTCCCCGGTTTCAGCACCGCCCAGAAACTCGACAAACTCGGCATGCGTGGCAGCAACACCTGCGAGCTGGTGTTCGTCGACTGCAAAGTGCCGGTCGACAATGTCATGGGCAAAGAAGGCGACGGCGTAAAAATTCTGATGAGTGGCCTCGACTACGAACGCGCGGTACTCGCTGCAGGCCCGGTCGGCATCATGCAAGCCTGTCTCGATGTGGTACTGCCCTACGTGCACGAGCGCGAACAGTTCGGCCAGCCCATCGGCGAATTTCAGCTGGTGCAGGGCAAAGTCGCCGACATGTACACCCGCCTGAACGCCTGCCGCGCCTACGTCTATGCGGTCGGTGCGGCTTGCGACCGCGGCGAAACCACCCGCAAAGACGCCGCCGGGGCCATCCTCTACGCCGCCGAAAACGCTACACAGGCGGCGCTGGATGCCATTCAGGTACTCGGCGGCAACGGCTACATCAACGAATACCCAACCGGCCGTCTGCTGCGCGACGCCAAACTCTACGAAATCGGCGCAGGCACCAGCGAGATCCGACGCATGCTCATCGGCCGGGAGCTGTTCAACGAGACTCGTTGAGGTTGGTGGCGTTGGATACTTCGGTGGTTGAGCGGCGGCTTGGTTTAGCTTTGTGGCGGAAGTCGCTCTGTGGGTCGGGTACGGCCCTGGCGGGTCGCTGCAAGTACGTCCATGTAAGCTCGGCGGTCCCCATCCATGGGGACCGACGCCCCGCCAGCACCGTACCCGACCCCCAGAGCTGGTCCACGGTGGTTGCATAATCACTTGGAAAAATACTGAAGGTCGAATTGGTTGAAATTGAGTTAAGCCGTGAGACAAGTGGCGGGTGCCGGGTAGGTCATTCCGGAGAAGTCCGCAACAGGGATGTTGCGGTCTAGGCCCCATGGACGGGTTTACGCCGACCCCGGAAGGGCCGACCCGGTGCCCGACACGAATGCCCGGCAACCAAGTAGAACCAACAGAGAAGCCCGGGAACTTAAATCCCGGCACCGAAGCAAACTGGATTCAGACGACAGGCATTATTTCATGACAGTACAGTCCGACTTTGGGTTAAGTGAAATTCAGATCATGATGCGTGATGCGGCGCGTGCCTTTGCGCGCGAGCAATTGAAACCGCATTCGGCTGAGTGGGATCGCAGTGGTGAGCATCCGGTTGATGTGATTCGGGCCATGGGTCAGCAGGGGTTTTATGGGTTGACCGTGCCGGAAGAACTTGGCGGTGTGGAGGCCGGGTATCTGACGTTGGCGTTGGTGGTTGAAGAAATTGCCCGGGGTGATGGCGCTTTGTCGACCATTACCTCTGTGATGAATTCTGTGGTGTGTGGACCCTTGCTTGGATTTGGGTCTGCGGAGCAGCAACAGGAATGGCTGGTGCCGCTGGCCAGTGGCGAAAAGTTGGGCGCGTTCTGTCTGACTGAGCCGCAGGCCGGGTCGGATGCGTCGGCGTTGAAGACCCGGGCAACTAAAACTGACAACGGTTGGGTGTTGAATGGCACCAAACAGTTTATTACCAATGGTGCGATTGCCGATCTTGCGATTGTGTTTGCGGTGACCGAACCGGCGGCGGGTAAGAAAGGGATTAGTGCGTTTCTGGTGCCCACGCATTTGTCCGGTTATGAAGTGAGTCGGGTTGAAGAAAAAATGGGTCAGCGGGCGTCGGATACCGCACAGCTGACCTTTAATGACCTTGCCTTGCCCGCGGATGCTTTGCTCGGCAAGGAAGGTCAGGGTTATTCGATTGCGCTTGGTAATCTTGAAGGTGGTCGCATTGGTATTGCTGCGCAATGCGTGGGTATGGCGCAAGCGGCGCATGAAGTGGCCTGCCGTTATGCACTCGAACGCAACAGTTTTGGCGAGCCCATAATGAAATACCAGGCTGTTAGCTTTCGGCTGGCGAACATGGCCACGCAAATTGAAGCTGCCCGGCAACTGGTGTGGCATGCGGCGCGGCTGAAAGACGCCGGTCTGCCCTGCTTGCGCGAAGCGGCCATGGCCAAGGTGTTTGCCAGCGAAATGGCCGAAAAAGTCTGTTCCGATGCGCTGCAGACTTTGGGCGGCTATGGTTACCTCAGTGACTTCCCGCTGGAGCAGATTGCCCGGGATGTGCGGGTCACCAAAATCTATGAAGGCACCAGCGACATTCAAAATTTAATCATTGTTCGATCCATTGAGGAGCGTGGCGCATGAGCCGGATTCAATCGCGCATCGACGTGCGCGGCGAACAGTTTCAGCGACAGGATAAAGCGAACCGCGCGCTGCGTGACCAATTGCAACAACGCTTGCACCAGGTCGAGCTGGGCGGTGGTGAAGGCCCGCGTGCCAAGCACCTTGCCCGGGGTAAGCGCCTGCCGCGCGAACGCATCGAACGTTTGCTGGATGCCGGTTCTCCGTTTCTGGAAATTGCGCCGTTGGCGGCCTGGGGGCTATATGAAGACGTCGTGCCCAGCGCAGGCGTCATCGCAGGAATTGGCCGGGTGGAAGGCATCGAATGTTTGATTGTTGCGAACGACGCAACCGTTAAGGGTGGCACCTATTACCCGATGACGGTAAAGAAACACTTGCGCGCTCAGGCCATCGCTGTCGAAAACCGTTTGCCCTGTATTTATCTGGTCGACAGTGGCGGTGCTTACTTGCCACTGCAAGATGAAGTCTTCCCCGATCGTGACCATTTTGGCCGCATCTTTTTCAACCAGGCCAATCTCTCAGCTCAGGGGATTCCACAACTTGCCGTTGTAATGGGTTCCTGCACGGCGGGTGGCGCCTACGTACCCGCCATGTGTGACCAGAGCATCATCGTGCGCAACCAGGGCACCATTTTTCTCGGCGGCCCGCCGCTGGTAAAAGCCGCCACCGGCGAAGAAGTCTCGGCCGAAGACCTGGGCGGCGGTGATGTGCACGCGCGCACCAGTGGCGTCGCTGACTACCTGGCCGACAACGATGATCATGCCCTGGTGCAAGCCCGCCAGGCCGTGCGCCACTTTAACTGGCCCGCTAAACCAGAACGGGGTTTGCAGCCAGCCGAGCCACCGGCCTACCCGGCCGAAGAAATCTACGGCCTGATTCCCGACGATACCCGTACGCCCATCGATGCCCGTGAACTGATTGCGCGCATAGTCGATGGCTCCAGGCTGGATGAATTCAAAGCCCTGTATGGCACCACTCTGGTGTGCGGTTTCGCTCACATCGAAGGCCAGCCGGTCGGCATTCTCGCCAACAACGGCATTCTGTTTTCGGAGTCGGCGTTAAAAGGCGCCCACTTTATTGAGCTGTGCAATCAGCGTGATATTCCACTGGTTTTCTTGCAAAACATCAGCGGTTTTATGGTCGGCAAGAAATACGAAAATGGCGGCATCGCCAAAGACGGCGCCAAACTCGTCACCGCCGTGGCCTGCGCGAAAGTGCCCAAGTACACCATCATCACCGGCGGCAGTTTCGGCGCAGGCAATTACGGCATGTGCGGCCGCGCTTACGATCCAAGGTTCCTGTGGACCTGGCCCAATGCGCGTATTTCAGTGATGGGTGGTGAACAGGCTGCGAACGTTTTGGCTACGGTAAAAGCCGACCAGAAAGCGGCGGCGGGTGAACCGATGAGTGAATCAGAGCTGGCTGATTTCAAAGCGCCGATTCAGGCTCAGTACGAAAATCAGGGCGATCCCTATTACGCCACGGGCCGACTTTGGGACGATGGCATCATCGATCCAGCCGACACCCGTGCGGTTCTCGCCCTGGCACTGTCGGCCAGCCGCAATGCACCAACTGAACCAACACGCTATGGCGTGTTTAGAATGTAATTTATTTTAATTTGGAGTTTGCACTAGCTGAGTGCTGGCTGCCGGGTGTGTTTAGCCGGGGTAGTCCGTAGCATGGATGCTACGGTCTAGGCCCCATGGACGGGTTCACGCCGACCCCGGATAAGCACACCCGGTGGCCAGCACGGCCTCTTGGTAACGCTGTACAGTGGGCCTCCGAGTATTGACTGTTTTAGCTAGGAGTTGTTATGCAGGCATTAACTGTTCGACACGCAGGCGTAGTCGCTTATCTGACATTGAATCGGCCCGAGGTTCGCAACGCCTTTGGTGCGGAACTGATTGCTGAGTTGACGCATCAGATCGACGCGCTTGATGCCAACCCGGCGGTTAGAGTGTTGGTGCTGCAAGCCGAAGGCAAACATTTCAGCGCTGGTGCCGATTTGAACTGGATGCGGGCGATGAAAGACCGCACGGAAGCTGTGAACAGGGACGACGCTCGCAAACTGGCGACGCTGATGCAAAAGCTCGATGCCTGTCGCAAACCGCTGGTGGGCGTTACCCAGGGTGCGGCCATGGGTGGTGGTGTTGGGTTGCTGGCCTGTTGTGACATTGTGCTGGCGACCAAGAATGCGTTTTTTGCGCTGAGTGAAGTGCGGCTTGGATTAACCCCGGCAACCATCTCGCCTTTTGTGGTGCGTGCCATGGGCGCGCGTCAGGCACGCCGGTATTTTCAGACGGGCGAACGTTTTTCTGCACAGAAAGCTCGAGCCATGGGCCTGGTGCACGAAGTTGTCGATGAAGAAGATTTAACCACCGAGCTGTCGCGACTGCTTAGCGATCTGACCGCCGGTGGACCCGAAGCGCAGGCCATGGCCAAGGCTCTGGTCAAAGACGTTGCTCAACGCCCGGTCAATGATGAATTGATGGATGAACTGGCCGAACGCATCGGTCGCCAGCGTGTCGGTGCCGAAGGCCAGGAAGGGCTGACGGCCTTTCTCGACAAGCGCAACCCGAACTGGATTGAACCCTCATGAAACGCATACACCGCTTACTCATCGCCAACCGCGGCGAAATTGCCCGGCGCATTCAGCGCAGCGCTCGCGCCCTTGGTATTGAAACCGTTGCGGTCTATTCCGACGCCGATCGAAACGCCCTGCATGTGCGTGAAGCCGATCACGCCATTTGCCTGGGTGGCGCCACAGCAAGCCAGAGTTATTTGAATCGCGATGCCCTGCTGGCAGCCGTACGCGACACCGGTGCCGATGCCGTGCACCCGGGCTATGGTTTCTTGTCGGAAGACGCCGACTTCGCCGAGGCCGTGACTGAAGCCGGCATCGCCTGGGTCGGGCCACCGCCTGCTGCGATGCGTGCCATGGCCTCGAAGGCCGCCGCCAAGCAAACGCTGGAACCGCGAGGCGTGCCGATGATTCCCGGTTACCACGGCGCTGACCAAAGCGATGCCCGCCTGTTGGAAGAAGCCGAACGCATCGGCTTCCCGTTGCTGGTAAAGGCCTCGGCCGGGGGCGGTGGTAAGGGCATGCGTGTGGTTGAAAAACTCGAGCTGGTTGCCGATGCCCTGGAAAGCGCCCGCCGCGAAGCGCGCAACGCGTTCGGCGACGACCGCTTGTTGCTGGAACGCTACCTGGTTAACCCGCGCCATGTTGAAGTGCAGATCATGTCCGATACGCACGGCAATGTCTGGTCATTGTTTGAACGCGATTGTTCACTGCAACGGCGCCACCAGAAAGTCGTCGAAGAAGCCCCGGCTCCCGCGCTCAATGACGACACTCGCAAGGCCATGTGGCAGGCGGCCGAAGTGGCTGCATCGAGCATCGGCTATGTTGGCGCCGGCACGGTCGAATACATCGTCGACGCCAGTGGTGACTTCTTCTTTCTGGAAATGAACACCCGCCTGCAAGTCGAACACCCGGTCACCGAATGCGTTACCGGGCTCGACCTGGTCGCGCTTCAGTTGCGCATTGCCGAAGGCGAGTCTTTACCGGAAGAGCGCCCTGCGACTCCAAAGGGCCACGCCTTTGAAGTGCGTCTCTATGCCGAAGACCCGGATCAGGACTTCCGCCCGACCACCGGAACCCTCAGCCACGTCGTCTGGCCTCAGGGCCCGGGTGTACGCGTTGATACCGGCATCGAAAGTGGCAGCGAGGTGTCACCCTTCTACGACCCCATGCTGGCCAAACTGATCGTGCACGGTGCCAACCGGGACGAAGCCCTGGCCCGCCTGAACCGAGCGCTGGCTGAAACCCGACTGGTCGGCCTTACGACGAATTTGAACTTCCTGCGCCGCCTCTGCGCTGCCACCGATGTCGCCGATTTCAACATCCACACCCACTGGATCGAAGCTAACCGCGACCTCTGGCAACACCAGCCAGACCAGCCTGCTTGCTGGTCGGCCCTGGCCGCCAGCGTGGTGCAGAATCATCAGGATGCCGGTCATACCGACCCCTGGCAACGGCTCTCCGGCTGGCGCCGGTTTCAGCAACGGCGCTGGTTGTACAACCGCGGCGAAAATGAACAATGCGTGGTCACCGAACATCAGGGCGTCTGGCAAGCGCATTGCGCCTCTGAAACGCTGACCCTGAGTGATGTTACTGTCGAGCTTCTGGGTGGTGCGCATTTCCGCCTGCAAGGCAGAGAAGGTCAGCGCCGTTGTCAGTTGGACGCCTGGCCCGATGCTACCGGTATTGAAGTAGACGACGGCCACAGTCGCTGGCACCAGGTTTGGTGGCAGGCTGAGGCCGCCCATGAGGATGGCCAGGGCGGCGATGGACAGGTTAAAGCATTAATGCCCGGCACGGTGACCGCCGTACACCAGAAGGCAGGTGCCCGGGTAAAACGCGGCGACAAGATCCTGTCGATGGAAGCCATGAAAATGGAAACCACCCTGACTGCCCCTGTAGACGGCACTCTGGTGCAATGCTCACTCGTGGTCGGCGATCGGGTCGACGATGGCCAGGTGCTGTTTGTAGTGGACCCTGAAGAGGAGGCCGCCGCATGAGCCGACCCGCGGTAAATCTCGTTGAAGTAGGGCCGCGTGACGGCCTGCAAAATGAATCGACGCCCCTGTCGGTCGCTGACCGGCTGGAGCTGATTCGGCGGTTGGTCGAGGCGGGCTTAACGACCGTCGAGGCAGGCAGCTTTGTTTCGCCCAAATGGGTCCCGCAAATGAGCGGAACCGATCAGGTTCTGGCCGGGCTCGACCTGAACAATGTCGAACGCTACCCGGTGCTGGTACCCAACCTGAAAGGCTGGGAAGCCGCCCGGGTCTGCGGCGCGAAAGACATCGCCATTTTCGGGGCCGCCAGCGAAACCTTCAGCCAGAAAAACATCAACTGCTCCATCAAAGAGAGCCTGGCCCGCTTCAAGCCGGTAGCAGAACAGGCACTGGCCGCCGACGTCCGCGTACGCGGCTACGTCAGCTGCCTGGTCGCCTGCCCGTACGAAGGCGAAATCACCCCGGCGCAGGTGCTGCCCGTTGTCCGCGCCCTGTTCGATTTGGGCTGCTACGAAGTCAGCCTGGGTGACACCATCGGTCGCGGCACGCCACGCCAAATCAAAGCCGTCCTCACCGCGCTGCTGGCCGAACACGACGCCGATCAACTGGCGCTCCACTGTCACGACACCTACGGCATGGCCGCCGCCAACATCATGGCCGGCCTCGACCTCGGCATCCGCACCTTCGACAGCAGCGTCGGCGGTGCCGGCGGCTGCCCCTATGCGCCCGGGGCCAGCGGCAATGTCGCCACGGAAGAGGTGGTCTACCTTCTGGAAAACGAGGGCTTCGATACCGGCGTCGATCTTGAGGAACTGGCGGCTACAGGTCGGTGGTTGTTTGAAAGGCTAGGCAAGCCCGTGCCTTCCAAGGTTAACCAGGCTATGGGTTGAGGTCTGTGGCAAGTTGTGTAGCTGCCTGGGAGGTTGTGGGGAACGTCGGGTATACCTTTTGAGGGCACGCCGTGAACCCATCCATGGGGGCTCGGAGACCGCATCCATGCGGTCTAACGGCCCACAAAAGGTATACCCAACATTCCCTTGCGCCTGCCATGGTTGCGAATATGAAAAAGCAATCAGCAGTACCAAACTGAGCGCACTGATGAAGACTAATTTGCAGTTTTGAATGGATGTTTGGCTTAACCACCCAAGACTAGCGATGGGTGTCGGGTGCAGCCTTGGCGGGGCGTCGGTCACCATGGATGGTGACCGCCGAGCTTACATGGAGGTATTCACAGCGACCCGCCAAGGCTGTACCCGGCGCCCATCGCGGCCTAAAGCCACAATCGTAAACCGAACCCAACAGGGTGGCTCGTGACAGAAACACAGAGGTGGCTGCGAACCCAACCATTTGCCCCTAAGCTAACTGGAACCGGGGTGATCCTCCGGGGCTAAAGATGACGTGAAACGGGAGCGCCCAAAAGGCGGTCTGAATGTTAACAAACTATAAGAACAGGAACGGGTCCTATGAGTAAAAGCATCCATAAGCCAGGCTTTGTGCTGGGCGATGCCCTCGATATCCCCACCTTTAAAGTATTGAAGCAGGACGGCACCTTGTATAAGGGGGCGCAGGAGCCTGAATTTGATAAAGAGATGGCGTTGAAGCTGTATGACGACCTGGTGTTCATTCGGGTGTTGGATGAACGCATGGTTGGGGCGCAGCGCCAGGGTCGTATTCCGTTTTATCTGGCCTCGCTGGGTGAAGAAGCCGCGAGTGTCGGTAGTGCGGGTGCGCTGAAGCCTCAGGATATGATCTTTGCCCAGTATCGGGAGCAGGGCGCTCTGCGTCACCGGGGGTTCAGTGTCGACCAGTTTATGGACCAGTGCTTTTCCAACGAGCGCGATCTTGGCAAGGGCCGCCAGATGCCGATTCACTACGGCAGCAAAGCGCTGAATTACAACACCATTTCCTCGCCCCTCGGTACCCAGATTCCGCAAGCCGCCGGTTATGCCTATGGCCAGAAGCTCGACGGTATTGATGCCTGCACCATCTGTTATTTTGGTGAAGGTGCGGCCAGTGAGGGTGACTTTCATGCCGGCCTGAATATGGCGGCCGTGCTGAAATGCCCGACGATCTTCTTGTGTCGAAATAACGGGTATGCGATTTCAACGCCCTCGGCCGAACAGTTCAGTGGCGATGGCGTCGCGTCGCGCGGTATTGGGTATGGCATTGCAACGTTGCGTGTTGATGGTAACGACTTGCTGGCTGTGTATGCGGCGACGGCTGCAGCGCGGGCCTATGCCTTGGAGCACAATGCACCGGTGTTGATCGAAGCCATGTCCTACCGGCTCGGCGCGCATTCCACGTCCGATGACCCGACCGGCTATCGCTCCAAAGACGAAGAAGCCCAGTGGGCCAAAAAAGACCCGATTCTGCGTTACAAACACTGGCTAACGAACAAGGGCTGGTGGAGCGATGAGCAGGAGAAAACCCTCTACGCCGAACACCGGTCCAACATTCTGGCTGCGATGAAAGCCGCCGAGAAGCGGCCGGTGCCGACGATCGATCATCTGATTACCGACGTTTACGACGAACCCACACCGCATTTGCGTCAGCAACTGAAACAGCTGAAAGCGCACATGCGCAAATACCCGGATCAGTATCCAAAAACATCAGGGAGGTTGGACGCATGAGTCGGATGAATCTGTTGCAGGCGATCAACAACGCCCTGATCACCGCCATGGAAAAAGACGACAAGGTCGTCTGCTTTGGCGAAGACGTCGGTCATTTCGGCGGGGTGTTTCGGGCGACCAGTCACTTGCAGGAAAAGTTCGGCCGGGCGCGCTGTTTCAATACGCCGCTGACCGAGCAGGGGATTATTGGGTTCGCCAATGGCCTGGCCTCGCAGGGGCACAAGGCCATCGCTGAAATTCAGTTCGGAGATTATATTTTTCCGGCATTTGACCAGATCGTTAACGAAACTGCCAAGTTCCGTTACCGCAGCGGTAATGAATTTAACGTCGGTGGGCTGACTATACGCACGCCTTATGGCGGTGGAATTCGCGGTGGCCACTATCACTCGCAAAGCCCGGAAGCCTATTTTGCGCATACCCCCGGCTTGAAAATCGTCGTGCCGCGCAACCCGCATCAGGCCAAAGGGTTGTTGCTGGCGTCGATTCGTGACGACAATCCGGTGATCTTCTTTGAACCGAAGCGCTTGTATCGCGCGGCGGTGGGTGATGTTCCCGAAGAGGATTACGAGCTGCCCATTGGCGTCGCTGAAACGGTTCGCGAAGGGCAGGATTGCACACTGCTCGCCTGGGGCGCCCAGATGGAAGTGGCCAGCAAGGCCGCCGAGCGGGCAGATAAAGAAGGCATCGACTGCGAAGTCATCGATCTGCGCAGTATTCTGCCCTGGGATGTAGACGCCGTGGTCGCCTCGGTGAAAAAAACCGGCCGTCTCGTTGTTACCCACGAAGCCCCGCTGACCAATGGCTTTGGTGCCGAGATTGCCGCTACCGTTCAGGAACAGGCGTTCTTGTATCTCGAAGCTCCGGTGACTCGTGTCTGCGGGCTCGATGTGCCGTATCCCTTGTCTCACGAGGCTGAATACATGCCGGACGAGACCAAGGTCTTCGAAGCCATTGTCGCCACGATGAATTATTAAGGAGCAGGACCATGAAAGAAGATTTTATCCTGCCGGACATCGGCGAAGGCATTGTTGAGTGTGAACTGGTGGAGTGGCTGGTTGAAGAAGGCGACACCGTGGTCGAAGACCAGCCGGTGGCCGACGTGCAAACCGACAAGGCACTGGTGCAAATTCCCGCCAAGCACGCGGGCCGGGTGTTGAAACGGTACGTTGAGCAGGGCGAGATAGCGAAAGTACATGCGCCCTTGTTCGCGCTCGAGATCGCAGACGAAGCGTCCGTTTCAACGAATAAGATGGATGAAAAGGCAAAGCCGGAAACCCCCGGGGCCGAACAACCGACAGCTCAACCCGTAACGCAAAACGATTACGAAGAAGATTTCATTCTGCCGGATATCGGCGAGGGAATTGTCGAATGCGAACTGGTTGAATGGCTGGTCGAAGAGGGCGATATCGTCACCGAAGATCAGCCGGTAGCCGATGTGCAAACCGACAAAGCCCTGGTGCAGATTCCTGCCAAACACGCAGGCCGCGTCGTAAAACGATACGTCGAACTAGGCGAGATCGCCAAAGTGCACTCACCCCTGTTCCGGCTTGCACTGAGCGACTACGAAGGTCATGCACCCACCGCCCCGGCGGTCGCCCAACCCAAGGCACCGGAAGCGGTGACGCAAACACGCCAGAGCATCAGCAGCACCGATGAAAACCGGCGCAAGGTACTGGCAACTCCTGCGGTACGGCGCATCGCCCGGGAACATGATATTGAACTGGGCAAAGTACCGGCATCCGGCAAGAATGGCCGGGTTTTGAAAGAGGACATGCTGCGTTTTATGGGCGAACTGGAAGGCGAACCGGCACCCAAAGCCAAACCGGCGGACTCAGCCAAACCCAAAGCGAGACCGGCAGGCAAGGGCGACGTCGAAGTCATCCCGGTCAAGGGCATGCGCGCGGCCATGGCTCGGCAGATGACGCACTCGGCCCAGACCATTCCGCACTTCACCTATTCCGAAGAAATCGACGTCACCGAACTGACCCGGCTGCGCCGTTCGCTGAACCAGCGACTGGAAAGCCAGGGCGTTAAGCTCACCGTAATGAGCCTGTTCATCAAAAGCCTCTCGGTTGCACTGAAGCGCCACCCAATCGTAAACAGTCACATGAGCGATGCTGGCGATGAGATTCACCAGTTTGCCGATCACAACATCGGCATGGCGGTAGACTCACCCATGGGCCTGCTGGTGCCAAACATCAAAGGCGTTCAAAACCTGAGCCTGCTGGAACTGGCCGATGAAATAAAACGCCTGACCGAGGCTGGTCGATCGGGTCGATTGAGTCCGGATGATTTGAAAGGCGGCACCATCACCGTTTCCAACATCGGTTCCATTGGCGGTACCGTCACCACACCCATCGTCAATGCGCCCGAAGTGGCGATCGTGGGTATCGGTCGCCTGCAACGCCTGCCAAGACCCAACAAGATTGATGAACTCGAAATTCGAGACATTATTCAGGTCAGTTGGTCTGGTGATCACAGGGTGTTGGATGGCGGTACCATTGCTCGTTTCTGCAATGACTGGAAAGCACTTCTGGAGCAACCGCAAGATATGGTGTTGTGGATGGTTTAGGAGGTAATAACTCAAGTTTCGGAGTTCGGGTTTGCGTTTGTGCCAGGAATCCGTGTCAGGCACCGGGCATACCTATCTGGGGCCGGCGTGAACCCATCCATGGGGCCTAGACTTCGGCATCCATGCCTCAGACTTCCCCAGATAGGCATACCCGGCACCTGACACTCAGTTGGTTGCGAACTCCGAAACATGAGTAATAAAAACTGGTGCCGTAGCGGATCGCTAGTGTCATGGCTTGGAAATTCGGACTGATTAACCACTTATTAATGAAGGGCTGTCGGGTGCGTCTACTGGTGGCCGTTATGCCGCATGGATGCGGCATCCGAGCCCCCAGGGAAGGGTTTACGGCGTGCCTCCAGTAGACGTGCGCGGCAGTCCGTTTGGCACCAGAATAAAAACAGCCACCGATGAAAGTTGACCGTCGAATTTCCAAGTCATGACACTAGCAGGCCTAGACTCGACGATACGCCGAGCCGAGGGGTCAAGTCTCTTACTTCAACAAAAACCCGCGCTTTTGCAAGAACGGCAACATGTGTGGCCGGGCTTCTTTTTTCAGCATGCCTGAGATCTGCTCGCTCCAGCTCTGGCTCTTCGGGTTGCCGCTGCGGGTCGCGTAATAATGGCGGACGTGCTCGTCGTAGTCTTTTACCGTGGCCACATCGTCTGGCTCGTAACTGTTTTGCTTCAGTACGACAGAGACCGGCAGGCGGGGTTTTACCTCCGGGTTCTGGTCCGGGTAGCCGACGCACAGGCCGAACACCGGGTAGACCAGATCGGGCAGGCCGAGGACTTCACTGACGCCTTCCGGGTTATTGCGCAACGCGCCGATGTAGCAGATGCCGAGATCCTGGGATTCGGCTGCGACGACCAGATTCTGGGCAAACAGAGCGGCATCGACCGACGCGGTTAGGAATTGCTCTGTAAAACCGCTCAGCATGGGAGCATCGTGCATTTCGCAGGCTTGCTTGTGGCGGTTCATATCAGCACAGAACACGAAAAAGACCGGCGCTTCGTTAATGTATTTCTGGTTATTACCCAATTCAGCCAGCTTGGCGCGCTTTTCCGGGTCGGTGACCTGAATGACCGTCGTCGTCTGAATAAAACTCGAGGTCGCAGCACCCTGGCCACAACGGATCAGATCTTCAACCAGTTCCTGCGGAACTGGTTTGTCGGTAAAGGCGCGAATAGAGCGGTGGGACTGGAGCAACTGGGTAACAGCGTTCATTCAAATCTCCGGATTGGGGTTTTACAATAGGTTTAGAGTAACACGGGCGGGCCGATCAGGGTCGACCGCTTCGTTCCCGCAACGCAACAGCCTGCAACGTTTGTCTGGCCGGGGCCCTGGCCGTACACTGGTGCCAACCAGACATTGCTATCGGGCCTGTTTGTCATGAGCCAAGACTCCCAACCGAGTACCACTACCGTTGCCAGTTCAGATGATGCAGCGACGATCGAACCGATTCCTCTATGGGGCAGCGAACTGTTCATCGCAACCCTGGCCGAGCACTCACTGATTGCCAGCCACCTGATTTCACACATCTACCGCCATCACGCCCAACACAAAACGGCCGTAGCCAGCGAGGTGGCGGTAGGCGCCAAGCAACACCTGTTCGAGAGCGAGCTGGACTTTCTCGACGGAGACGACCTCGACGTGCAGGTACTCAACCAGGCGTTATCGTCACTGGTTCTGGACATCGCCGCCTACGTAAACGAAGGCCACTGGCCAGAGGACGCCAGCGCCGAAGCCACCATCACCGAAAGCTGGTACCACCTCACCCAGACGGGCGGCTACCACGATGCCCACTCCCACCCCAACTGCTCCTGGTGCGGTATCTACTACCTCGATGCGGGCGATACCGACTTCGACCGGCGCAGCGGCGTAAACCGATTTTACGACCCAAGGGTCAATGCCGATCATTTCCTGGATGCGGGGAGTCTTTACCTGAATGGGCAGGGGATTTACGACATTCAGCCAGTCGCGGGGCAAGTGGTGATTTTTCCATCCTATCTAAAACACTCGGCGCTGCCGTACTTCGGCAGCAAAGACCGGGTTGTGGTGGCGTTCAATGCGAGAGTCGACTTCGTCTAATCAAGATTCGGAATTCGAATTAGTTGCATCGCATGAAACCCGCGCCGGCTACCTGGGATGCTCCTGCGGGGGCGCCGTGAATACATCCATGTAGGCTTAACTTCGGCATCCATGCCTCAGATACCCCCGCATGAGCATCCCAGGCAGCCGGCGCTAGCCTAGTGTGCGAACTCCGAATCTTAATGTTTACTTCGGATTCCGCCTGGTCAGGCTGAACAGGTCTTTGCGCCGGTCTTTCAGGTTAGTAACCGAGCCTTCGCTGCGCACCAGTTTCAGTTTGTTGAAATCGAGATCCGAGAAGAAAATCATCTCGGTGTTGGGCGTGGTTTCGTTCAGCACCGCATCGTGCGGGAAGGCGAAATCCGACGGGCTGAAGACCGCGCTCTGGGCGTACTGAATATCGAGGTTCTCGATCGAAGGCAGGTTACCAACGCTGCCGCACAAGACCACATAGCACTCGTTTTCGATTGCCCGGGCCTGGGCACAATGGCGCACACGCAGATAGCCGTTTTTGGTATCGGTCCAGAACGGCACAAACAGGATGTCCATATCGTCATCGGCCAGCAGCCGGCTCAGCTCCGGGAACTCAACGTCGTAACAGACCTGCATGCCAATACGCCCGGCATCGGTGTCGAACACCGCCAGTTCATTGCCACCTTCAATGATCCAGTCGCGCCGCTCCTGAGGCGTAATGTGCAGCTTGGCCTGGCGTTCCTGAGTGCCATCGCGGCGGAACAGGTAGGCAATGTTGTACAGGTAGCCATCTTCATCGGCCTCAATCATGGAGCCACCGATGATGTTGATGTTGTAGCTCACCGCCATCCGGCTCATTTCGGTCTTGAAGCGTTCCGTAAAGGTACCCAGAAAGCGAATCGCCTCGACCTGATCGGTCTGATCCGTCAGGCCCATCAGCGGGGCGTTAAACAATTCGGGGAAGACGGCAAAATCACTCTGGTAGCCCGACAGCGCATCCACGAAGTATTCAACTTGCTGCAATACGTCTTCAACGGACGCAAACTCCCGCATTTGCCACTGAACGGCGCCAACCCGGGCATGATTTCGGGTGTTATCGAGCACCCGGTCGGCCGGCTCATAGAGAATGTTGTTCCACTCCAGCAGGGTAGCGAAGCCCAGGGATTTCTCGTCTTCCGGCAAATAACGCCGCATCAGGCGTTTTACCTGAAAATCGTTGGCCAGCTGGAACGACAGAATCGGGTCGTGTATTTCCTTGCGGGCGACCTGTTCAATGTATTCAGTCGGCTTCAGCTCGTCGGCATGTTCGTGGTAATTGGGAATGCGCCCACCGGCTAAAATGGCACGCAGGTTCAATTGCCGGCACAACTCCTTGCGCGAGTCGTAAAGCCGACGGCCCAGGCGGTGCCCCCGGTAATCCGGGTCGATCAGTACATCGAGCCCGTACATGGCATCGCCGCTGGTGTTGTTCAGAATGATCTCGCGCTGGCCGATCAGGTCGTCGTATTTGTGCGGGTTGGAGAAGGTGGTGTAGTCCACCAGCACACTCAACGCCACGCCGACCAGTTCACCATCGTCATCAATGGCGATCTGGCCGTCCGGAAAATCCGTTATCAGCCGGTTAATCGTGTCTTCCGGCCAGGCACCGCCAATATCGTCGTATACCCGGTCCATCAGTTTCTGGAGTTGGGGGTAGTCGCCCACCACCAAATTACGCAGGTGAAGGTGGAGATCGTCAGATTGCATCATCGGCTATGTCCTGAGGGTGTCGCTCGCATACCGGTGCCAGGGTTGGCCTTTTTGCCTGTGGTTCGTGTCGGCAACCGGTTTGGCCTATCCGGGGTCGGCGTGGACCCATCCATGGGGCCTAGGCTTCGGCATCCATGCCTCAGACTACCCCGGATAGGCCAATCCGGTCACCGCCACTTGGATAGTGCCAACTTTGAATACGAGCCTTTAAGAATTAGACGATCAGTTTAACAGTTTGTATGGGGGGCTGCTGAGAAGCTGAGGTTTGTATTACTCGAGTTCGGCGCTTGCAACCAATTGAGGGTCAGGTGCTGGGTATCCCTGTCTGGGGAAGTCCGCAGCAAGGATGCTGCGGTCTAGGCCCCATGGACGGGTTCACGCCGGCCCCAGACAGGGATACCCAGTGCCTGGCACGGACTCCTGGCACAAAAGTAAACCCCAACTCCGAAACTGGCGCTGTAGAAAACTCAACCGAAGGGCGGAACGCCGATTAGCCATTGGTGAGCCCAGAAGGCGAACAGAACATAGGCGATGAGGCCCCCGGCTACGGCGAAAACGTCGCATTTGGCGCTTTTGACCGGGTATTGGGTATTGTTTGCCCGATCTTTACGGCGGGCATGAATGAAATACACCACGCCCCAGGCCAGGAAGCTGCCGAACAGCAGAATGTCAGCCAGCGTACCGTTGGCGATTAAATGGGCAATGGCCCAGGTTTTTACCGCCAGTATCATGGGGTGGCCAAACCGGGCTTTGATGCGATTGCCCGGCACATAGGCGGCGGCAAGAAAAACAAAGGCGGGTATCATCAGCAGTGCCGAGAGGTGGCGCGTCCAGCCGGGGGCGAACCAGACCCAGACTGGTTCGAGCCGGGCCATGCCATAGCCCCAGATGATCAGGCCAAAGCCCAGCAACGAGAGCAAACTGTACAAGCCTTTCCAGGGCATCAGACCCATCTGGCGAATCATCGATTCGCGCCATCGCGGAGCCAAAATGTGGGTGGAATGCATGCCGAGAAATATAACCAGGCCGATGACCAGTGCGATCATGTTAAATCCTTTTTGACACGGTTTGGGAAGGGAATTGCCGTACAGATTAGCGGAGCGCAGGCGGGCTGTACACTGGCTGATAGTCACCCGTGCGAACTTCTTCCGGAAGCTGTCAGTTACAGCCCACCGTCACTTTATGCTTGAGTGTCGGCGATACCTTCGATACAAAGCGATCTGACTTTACCCCCGGAAATGACCGTGTCTGACTATTCAGCCTCACAACTGTCGCACTTCCTGGCTGGCCTGCGTGCCAGCGCTTCGCTGGCCATCGGTTACGTGCCCATGGCGTTCTCCTTTGGCGTGGTCGCGTTGCAGGCGAACCTCGCGCCCTGGCAGGCCATGGCCATTTCGATCATCGTGTTTGCCGGTGCAGCCCAGTTCATTCTGGTCAGCCTGCTCGCGGCTGGCACCGGCGGGCTGACGGCACTGACAGCCGTTCTGCTGTTGAATGTGCGGCACGTCTTCTATGGCCCGGCCCTGGTGGCGCAGCTGGCTTGCAAACCGGGGCGATGGTCGCCGTTGCTGGCATTTGGCCTGACCGATGAAGCCTTCGCCACGGCGATGTCTGAAGCCACGCGGCGCAAACTGCCGCCGGTCTGGTGCGTGGGCGTGGGGCTGGGTGCTTATGGCTCCTGGGTTTTAGGTACCGTGCTCGGCGTTATGCTGGGCGCGGGACTGGAGGGCGATGAGGGCGTAATAGGCCAGGCGCTCAGCTTTGTGCTGCCAGCCCTGTTCATTGCCTTGCTCGGGCAGGCCTTTCAGCGTGCCCTTTGGCCGGTGATCGCCATCAGTGCCGTGTTAACCGGCTTGTCACTGCTCTGGTCGCCCGGACATGTGGCGATGATTATCGGTATGGTCGGCGGTGCGCTGATCCGCCCCTGGGTTGGGCTGAATCGGGAGGCGCAGTCTTGAATTTTATGACGCTGATTCTGCTGGCCGGAGCGGGTACCTTTCTGATGCGCTTTCTGCCACTGGTTACTGGGTCTGGCCTGTCTCAACACCCATCGCGATTGAGGCTGATGCTCAGCGCCCTGGGAGTGACCGCAATTACCGCCCTGATCGTGCTGTCGCTGGTCGGGCTCTGGCAGCCTGAACAACCCTTCGGATCAACGCTGCGTATGCTCGCGGGGAGTGTGTCGGTGCTGGCCGCGTTGCGGTTCAGTGGCCATGTGGGGCTGGCTACGCTGGTAGGTGCGGCAGTGTATGGGCTGACCGGGTGGTAGGGCGGTGTTCAGCCCTCGGGGTGGTCCAGCTCGATGATGCGTTCAAGCATGCCCAGCAACCATTCTTTCTCGCCCTTATTCATCACCTGCTCAAAATGCGCCTCGTGCGCCAGCACTTTCTTGTGCAGGTTCTCGGTAAAGCGCACACCCTCGTCGGTCAGAAACAGGGCGTAGGAGCGTCGGTCTGAATCCGACTGGCGGCGTTCGATCAACCCCTGCTTTTCCAGTTTATCGACCGCCGACACCATGGCCGAACGATCGGTATCAATGGCATTGGCCACGGCGGTTTGCGTCAGCCCCGGGTTATCCCGCACCACACACAAAATACCAAACAGACCCGGTGTAACGCCCTGTTCGGTGCAGGTTGCCGTGAAATTCTCGAAATAGGCAAGCTGCGCCCGGCGTAACCGGTAACCCACCAGGCTGTTGAGCAGTGTGGCATCTATTTTTTGGGTGTCCTGGGTCATCGGGGCTCCTGTTGGTATGCCAGCGTCGGGGGTAAATTCGTTCCCGCCAGGGAACAAAGCATCCATATTACCATTTCACGTTTCACAGTTCATATTGCGCACTCCACCGAGCACGCAATACTACGTGCTGGCTGCCGGGTATCCCGATCCGGGGAAGTCCACAGCATGGATGTTGTGGTCCAGGCCCCATGGATGGGTTAACGCCGACCCCGGATCGGGATACCCGGCAGCCAGCACGAGCGATTTGCACCGTAGTAGACCCAGAAAGGGCAAAACCAGCGTCCGGTGCAAGCTCTTGGCACTAGCCTCAACTGCCCGTCAGCACTAACACAATCGCCGGGAAAAAAATAACCAGTGCTACCACCACCAGGTCGGCCACCAAAAAGGTACTGACGCCCTTGAAAATATCGACCAGGCTTGCGTATTGGCTGGCTACACCTCGTATCACAAAGATGTTCATGCCTACCGGCGGCGTGATCATCCCGATCTCCAGCAGTTTTACCAGCAACACGCCAAACCAGATCAGGCTGATGTCGTATTGCTCGAAAATCGGCATCAGAATCGGCAGCGTGACCAGCATGGCGCCGAAGGGTTCCATAAAAAGTCCGAGGAACAGATAGATCAGCACCACCACCAGCATCAGTTGCAGATAGGTCGGGTCCCAGCCCGAGACCGCCTGGGAAATGAACCCCGCTAAACCACTCAGACTGAGGAAAACCGTAAACATACTGGCGCCCACCCCAATGATCAGTAACGACGCCGTGGTCGACAGAGTTTCCAGTAATGACGTCCGAATCAGCCCCCAGCTCAGCTTGCCCAATACCGCAGAAATAATGATCGCGCCAGCCGCGCCGATGGCACCGGCCTCAGTCGCCGTGAAAAAACCACTGAACAGGCCGCCGAAGACCATTAACCCCAGCAACAACACTGGCCATATCTCGCGAATGGCCTGGGCCGGGCTGTAATCGTAAGCACCCTCAGCCTTGCGCGGCACAATGTCGGGCCGGCGCCAGCTGACCAGCAAAATAACAATGGTGTAACTGAGAGCAGTCAGCAGGCCGATGGTGATGCCACCGAGAAAAACCTGAGTAATGGATACCTGCGCAAACACGCCGTAGACGATCATCAGAATGCTGGGCGGAATCAGCGCGCCAATGGTGCCACCGGCGGCGATGGTGCCGCAGGCAAAGCTCGGCTTGTAGCCGCTGTTGACCATCTCCGGAATCGCAATACGGCCCATGGCCGCTGCGCAGGCCAGGCTCGAACCGGATACCGCTGCAAACCCCGAGCTGGCAAAAATACTGGAAATCGCCAGGCCTCCCGGTAGCCAGCGAAACACCACCTTGGCCGCATTGAACAGCCCGGCAGTCAGGCCCGCGTGGTAACTGACAAAGCCCATCAGCAAAAACATGGGCACGGCGCTCAGCGTCCACTTGGCCACAAAATCATAGGGTGTGCCGGCGAGCATGCCGATGGCCACATCCCAGTTAATCATCCAGGTCACACCGCCAAGCGAGACCGCCATTAACGCCAGTGCCACCGGCACCCGCAAGGCCAGCAACACCAACAGAGCAACCAGACCGTAAAAACCGATTTCAACCGACATGGTGAGTCCTTACTCCGGAGCGTTGGGGGATGAGTTAGCCGAGAGCGTCGTCACCAGTCGAATCAGACAGACCAGGCAGGCTAGGGCGAATGATGTGGGAATAACGAAATAGGTTGGCCAGACCGGCATCGGGAAATCGAGCGACATAATATAGGCACCGCGTTCAAATTGTTCGACGGCCTTGGTCCAGGTCGCCACCATGAAAATACAATAAATGAGCAATGAAATAACTGCGACCAGCACATCCGTCCAGGCTTTGAAGCGGTCACCCAGCATATCGCTGACGGCTTCAACCGCGATCATATTGCGCTGATGTTCCACCCAGGCCAGCGGCAGTAGGGCGAGCGTGATCATGTAATAGCGGGTGACAATTTCCAGCGTGGCAGGAATGGAATACGACAAGGTGCTGCGCAATACCACATCCGCCGTAACATGGATCAGCATGGCAGCAATGCCGAGGGTGCCCAGTAACGCCAACGCCCGGGACAACTGATCGGCCAGGCGATTTAATCCGGTGATCGACATCGTGTAAGTCACTCACGTCCTGATAGAAAGTGAAAAAAAAGGCGACGACCTGAGGGTGCGCCGCCAACTGCTTAAGACAAGGTTAGAACAGGGGAACCTTATTGAACACCATAAGTGGAGAAGTCGACCTTGGCCCAAACTTCTTCATTCACTCGCTCGGCGATGGCTTCCGGGTCGTTGTCGAGTTCGTTGGCAATGGCCGTCCATTTATCAACCAGGGTGGTGAATTGTTCCAGCTTGGCTGGCACGTTGTTCAGGTTATAGCGGGATTCGGCATCGGCGATTACCTGAGCCATGTCGTCGACCACAAAGGTGGCGGTTGCATCCAGCAGCTCCTGGCTGGGTTCAACAAACTCGATGCCTTCACTGCGCGCCAGTGCTTCGGCTTCTGCAGGCATTTCATGCGCCCAGCGCTGCGTTGCCAGTGCGCTCGACAGACTGGACGACTCGGCCAGCATCTTGCGGTCGGCTTCGCTCAGCCGCGCCCAGCTGTTGCGGCCAAAGGCATGTGAAATGGTGGAGTGATAGGTGCCCAGACGAATGGTGGTGATGTGGGTGATCACGTCGTCGAGCCGGAAGGAAATCAGGTCGGCCGATGATGCGATGGTGCCTTCGAGAATGCCCTGTGAAATGGCTTCGAAGGTTTCACCCACCGAGGTATTGGACGGTGACGCACCCATGGCGCTGGCCCAGCGAGCGTATTGCGGGTTACCGGCTCGCAGGCGCAGGCCTCTCATATCGTCGAGGTCGCTGACCGGTTCGGTGGTCAGTAACTGATAAAGGTCGGATGCGTGGCTGCTGGTGTACACAATCCCCAGACTCTTGAGGTTTTCCTGGCAATCGGCGCAGTTGACGATGTAGTCGGTCATCGCGGCGCCCATTGCCTGGGAGTTGGTGCCACTGAACGACAGGTCACCAACCAGGTTGATTTCGGGCAGATCCGACGGGAAGTAGGCCGGCAGGAACATACCGGCATCGGCCAGGCCACTGGTAACGGCGGTACGCATATTGCCCAGGTTGGCCACCTCGGTGCCCAGAATGTTGCCGGTCATCCGACTGCCGGTTTTCTCGGCCAGTTGGTCCTGGAAGCTGGTAAACAGTGGGGTGTGGCCCGGGTGAGCCGGTGGTGTGCCCGGAGCCAGGCGCAGGTTCTCGGCGTGTGCGGCCTGAGTGGCAAACGCCAGCGCTGCGGCGCTGAGGGTCAGAGTGGCAAGAAATCCGGTAGTACGCATCTTGGTAACCTCTTTTGTATCTTGTTGTATTTGTGGGTCGTGCCGGTGTTCCATCGGCGCCGTCAGGCACCGAGTAAAGTCTGTGTTGTTTATGTCATACATTGTTGTGCTTATCAACATAAATAGCGTAAATCTTGGAAGGCCTTATTCACTCTGAGTAGCAGTGTGGGCCCGAATAAACCTAGGTTAGAGCCCTTTATAGAGCGATTTGTTCCAAGGCAGTTGTTGCTTATCGCGAAATATGATTAAAAATAAATTGTTTACAAGCACAACAATTAATCGGTAGTCTTTGCCGCAATGAATTCATCGGTGGCCTCCGGGTATCAACCTTAACCAACCGGTAGCCACCAACCCGATCAGGATGGGAACCGCAATGACCGATACTTCACTGGTAACGATGGACATCAACGACGGCATTGCCCACGTTCGTCTGAATCGCCCTGCCAAACACAATGCCATTAACGATGCCCTGCTGCTTGAATTGGAAGCACTGTTCAACCCGCTGGACGACGCCATTCGCGTAGTGGTGCTCACCGGCTCTGGCGACAACTTTTGCGCCGGTCTCGACCTGGCTGAACATCAGGCCCGGGAGCCGTTTGAGGTGGTACGCCATTCCCAGATGTGGCACCGGGTATTCGGCAAGATGACCAATGCCGGCATTCCCATTGTGGCGGTGTTAAAAGGCGCCGTGATTGGCGGCGGGCTCGAACTGGCCGCGACCGCCCACGTACGCATTGCTGAAGACTCTGCCTTTTTCCGCTTGCCGGAAGGCCGCCACGGCATCTTCGTCGGCGGTGGTGCCTCGGTGCGGGTCGCCGGGGTGATCGGTGCGGGCCGGATGACGGAAATGATGCTCACCGGCCGAACCTTGAGTGCCGATGAAGGCGAACGGGTCGGTCTGGCGCACTACCGCGTGGCCGAGGGCGAGGGCGAAGCCAAAGCGCACGAACTGGCGGCCAGCATTGCGCAGAATTCGCCATTGTCGAACTGGGCTATGGTCAGTGCCATGAGCCGCATCGACAGCATGTCGATGGACGACGGCTTGTTTACCGAATCGCTGGTCGCCGGCATGACCCAGACCAGCCCCGAAGTTCAGGCCCGCATCGGCCAATTTCTGAACAGGAAGAAATGATCATGAGCAACACTTACCAGGCGTCCGAGCGCGATGCGCTCTTATCCGAGTACGATGATATCTATCTGGTTGACGGCCGGCGCACGCCCTTCGCCGACTACTGCGGCGTAATGCGTGAAGTCTCACCGATCGATCTGGGCATCTACGCCGCGCGCGCCACCTTCGAGCACAGCGGCATTCCGGCTAGTGATGTCGATGCGGTGATAGCCGGCAGCGTTGCCCAGGCCAGTTTCGATGCCTTTATGCTACCGCGCCACATCGGCTTGTATTCCGGTGTAAAACAAACCGCACCGTCACTGCTGGTGCACCGGCTCTGTGCCACTGGTTTTGAAGCCATTCTGACCGCCGCCGACCAGATCAAACTCGGCAAAGCCAAGCTGGTGTTGTGCGCCGGCGCCGAATCGATGTCACGCAACCCGGTGGCCTCCTACACCCAGCGGGCCGGCTTCAAACTCGGCCAGGTTGAGTTCGGTGATTTCCTCTGGGAAGCGATGATCGACACCGCACCGGACATGGCCATGGGCCACACCGCCGAAGAACTGGCGAAACGCTACGACATCAGCCGCGCCGAAGTCGATGACTACGCCGCACGCAGTTTCGCCACAGCGATTGATGCCTGGGATCGGGGCTTTTACAACGACGAAGTGGTCTCCGTCAGCAACACCGAATTCCCACTCGAAGGCTATAAAAGCCGGGGTCTGAAACTCTCCGACCGGGCCGCCAGTTTCGACCGCGACGGTCATGTACGGCCCAGCCCGCTGGAGATTCTGAGCAAGCTGCGCCCGGCCTTTGGCGGCGTGCAGACCGGTGGTAATTCCTCGGCCATCGTCGACGGCGCGGCTGCTGTGCTGGTTGCCTCGGGTGATTACGTTCGGGCGCATGGCCTGAAGCCGCTGGCCAGAATTGTTGGCGGCTCAGTGGTCGGCGTACCGCCGGAAATCATGGGCATTGGCCCGGCCCCGGCGATCAGCAGCGTGCTCGCCAGCCAGAAAATGAAGCTTGCCGACATCGGCCGCATAGAAATCAACGAAGCCTTCGGGGCCCAGTACATCGCCGTTGAACGCGAACTTGGCCTCGATCGCGACAAGGTCAACGTGAACGGCGGCGCCATCGCCATCGGCCACCCTCTGGGTGTTACCGGCGTTCGCCTAACCCACACCGTGGCCCGCCAATTGAAGGAAAGCGGTGAGCAATTCGGCATCTCCTCGGCCTGCGCCGGGGGCGGGCAGGGCATCAGCGTGTTGCTGGAAAACGCAGGTTAAGGGGGCACTATGAAACTGTCTGAACTCAACGCCCTGGTGACCGGGGCCAGTTCCGGCCTGGGTGAAGCAGTGGCGCGCCAACTGGTCGCCGCCGGTGCCCGGGTTACTCTGGCCGATGTAAACGACGAAGCCGGACGCCGACTTGCCGAAGAGCTGGGTGACAATGCCGTATTTGCCCACACTGACATTACTGACGAAGCCAACGTCAGCACCACTCTGGCAGCGCTGCAGGAACGGTGGGGGCCGCTAAACGCTCTGATCAATTGCGCCGGTATTCCCGGTGCTGAACGGGTGCTCGGCCGCAAGGGCGTACACCGCCTCGAAACCTTTTCGCGCGCCATTCAGGTTAACCTGATCGGCACCTTTAACGTGATTCGGCTCGCGGCCGATGCGATGCAGCACACCCCGCCCAATGAGGGGCTGGAACAGGGCGTCATCATTAATACCGCCTCGGTTGCTGCCTACGATGGCCAAATTGGCCAGGCCGCCTACTCAGCTTCCAAGGGTGGCATTGTCAGCATGACTTTGCCGCTGGCGCGGGAACTGTCGGCCTTCGGCATTCGGGTGATGACCATTGCCCCTGGTCTGTTCAAAACCCCGATGATGTCGGTGTTGCCCGAAGACGTGCAGCAATCACTCGGCGATTCCGTACCCTTCCCGGCCCGGCTCGGCGAACCCGAAGAATTTGCCGCCCTCGCGGTCCACATTCTCGAAAATCCCATGCTCAACGGCGAAGTCATTCGTCTCGATGGCGCACTGCGCATGGCGGCGAGGTAAGACCATGACGGCCTATCGCGTTCCGGTTGAAGACATCCGTTTCGGGCTGCAGCATCTGATCGGCCGCGAGCGGCTGAACAGCTTGCCCGCCTGTGAAGCACTCGACGACGAACTGATGAGCGCCGTCATGGAAGAAGCAGCCCGCTTTGCCGAGCAAGTACTGGCACCGCTGAATGCGACCGGCGATCAGCAAGGCTGCCGGCTCGATCAGGGGAAGGTAACGACACCGGATGGCTGGGCGGACGCCTACGCACAATTCCGTGAAGCCGGCTGGACCGGTTTGTGCCTGCCGGAAGCACTCGGCGGCCAGGCGCTGCCGAAGGTGTTGGCGATGGCTGTGACCGAAGGCTGGCAGGGCGCCAACCTGGCGTTCAGCCTGATTCAACCGCTGACCGAAGGGGCGGTCGAAGCGCTGCTGGCCAGTGGTGATACCAACCTGATCGAACAGTACGGCGAACGTCTGGTCAGCGGCGACTGGACCGCGACCATGGCGCTGACCGAACCGGCGGCCGGTTCGGACCTGGGGCTGATGAAAACCCGGGCGACCCCGGATGGGCAGGGCGGCTATCGGCTAACCGGCGACAAACTCTACATTACTTACGGCGCGCACGATTTTACTGAACGCACCCTTCACCTGGTGCTGGCACGACTGCCGGATGCACCAGCCGGCAGCAAAGGCATTTCACTGTTTGCCGTGCCGAGCCACATCGACGACCAGAACGGTCAGCTCCAGCCAAACGAGATCATCTGCACTAGCATCGAACACAAGCTTGGCCTGCACGGCAGCCCGACCTGTTCACTGCAATTGGGTGGTAACCAGGGCGCCTGGGGTCAGTTAGTCGGGGAGCCCAATCGTGGATTGACGGTCATGTTCGTCATGATGAACGAGGCCCGCTTAAGCGTTGGTTTGCAAGGTGTGGCTGTCGGCGAACGCGCCTACCAGGCAGCACTGGCCTGGGCACAGGAGCGACAACAAGGTCGCCATGTCGAAACCGGCAAAAGCCCGGTGGCGCTGATCGAGCACCCCGACATTCAACGCCTGCTGCTCGGCATGCGCAGCCGACTCTTTGCCGCCCGTATGCTAGGCCTGCACCTGGGCCATCAGGTCGATTGCGCCCGCGAGAAAACGCACCCCGAATCGCAACAAGCGCAACAGGAACTCGATTTACTGACGCCCATCTTCAAAGCACACGTCACCGAAATGGCCAACCGCCTGATCGGCGATGCCATTCAAATTTTCGGCGGCATGGGCTTTATCGAAGAAACCGGCGTTGCCCAGTTCTATCGCGACCTGCGCATCAGCACCATTTACGAGGGCACTACCGGCATTCAGGCGCAGGATTTTCTGTTCAGAAAAATCCAACGCGACCATGGCGAAATTTTCTACGATTGGCTAAACCGATTGAAAACTAACCTGCAGCCGCTCAGCGAACACCCGCAGTGCTCATCAGACTGGGCACTGCTGACAAGAAAAATCGATGCCCTGCGCAACACGGTTCGCGACCTGCTGGAACACCAGGCCAACAATGCCACCCAACTGCACGCAGCCTCAGTCGCACTATTGGAAGCCACCGGCATTCTGGCTCTCGGCTGGCAACTGGCTCTGTCAGTCCTGGCCGCCGAAAACAACGGCGTAACAGCCAAAGAACGGAACAACATTCAGGCATTACTGGCGTTCTACTGCGCGCACCATTTACCAGAAATTCGAGTACACCTGGATCGGGTTCAACATGCGGACCGGGGGCTTCTTAAGTACCAGTTCGGGTGAGCTTTTTGCCATGAGTTAGTTGCAGCGAACGGGTATGCCTTTGCGGGGTTGGCTTTTCTGCCATGAGTTCTTGCCAGCAACCGGGTAGACCTTTCCAGGGTAGGCCTTGTTGCCAGGCATTCGAGCCAGCCACCGGGTGTACCTATCCGGGGTCGGCGTGAACCCATCCATGGGGCCTAGACCGCAGCATCCATGCTGCGGACTTCCCCGGATAGGTACACCCGGCAGCTTGCTCTTAGTCAGTTGGCAACATTTCATCCGAAAGATCGAATCGTTTTTTACGACGGTTTAGAAAAATTTTAGGTTGGCAATTGATACAGGGTTGCAGGGGCGTTTCACGCAGTAGCGGGCAGGACGCCCGCGTACCCTTTGGTGGCACAGGGATGTGCCTGCAAAGGGTACGGAGTGAAGCGGACCTGCAACCCGAACGACTGCCCCGAGTAAAATTCAACGTTAACCACAGTAAACACAATGGCTCAAAATAAAAAAGAGCCGGGTGACTTAAAACAAGAAGGTGAGGACATGGCAACCGATTACCGCGATATTGAGATTGGTCGGGCGACAGCCCGGTTGACGAAGCGTTCCGATGGCACTCAGTTACTGGAAACCGAAGAGCAACTGCCGGCCTATCCCGATACGCTGATCGAGCGGCTAGATCACTGGGCCAGTGTGGCGCCAGACCGGGTGTTTGTGGCTGAGCGCAATAAAGAAGGCGAGTGGGTGCCGGTCAGTTATGGTGAAACGCTGAAACGGGTCCGGTCACTGGCGCAGGCGCTGTTGGATAAGGGGCTGACATCTGAGCGGCCGCTGGCGATCTTGAGTGGCAATAGCACCGAGCATTTATTATTGGCACTGGCGGCCATGTATGTGGGTATTCCCTATGCGCCTCTATCACCGGCTTATTGTCTGGTTAGTAAGGATTTCGGCAAAGCCAAATACATTTGTGACCTGCTGACACCGGGTGCTTACCTGGTCGACAAAGCGGCTGATTATGGCGATGCGCTGAGTGCAATTGCCGCTGATGACGCTGAAGTCATTGCCATTGATTCCACGGGTTATAGCGGTGAGGCGCTTGCGTTTGAAAGCTTGTTGGCGACACCTGTTACTGATGCTGTCGACAAGGCGCACGCGCTGCTTTCACCCGATACCATTGCCAAGTTCCTGTTTACGTCGGGTTCTACCGGTATGCCCAAGGGTGTGATCAACACCAACCGGATGCTGGCATCAAACCAGGAAATGCTGGCGGGTGTTATGCCGTTTCTGAAAAAAGAGCCACCGGTTTTGCTCGACTGGTTACCCTGGAATCACACCTTTGGTGGTAATCACAATGTCGGCATTGTGTTGTACAACGGTGGCACCCTGTACATTGATGATGGCAAGCCGACGCCGGCTTTGTTCGAGCGCACCATTCGTAACCTTCAGGACATTTCGCCAACGGTTTATTTCAACGTGCCCAAGGGGTTTGAACTGCTGGCCGATCGACTTGAGCAGGACGATGCCCTGCGCGATCGCTTCTTCGGTGATCTGAAGCTGATGTTTTTTGCCGGTGCCGGCCTTGCTCAGCATGTGTGGGACAAGCTGGATAACCTGGCTGTTAAATCCATTGGCGCAAAAGTTGGCATGCTGACCGGCCTGGGGGCGACCGAGACGGCGCCGTCGGCAATGTTTGCCTCGCTGGAGGAATCACAGTCGGGCGTGATCGGGTTGCCGGCACTGGGCGTGTCAGTGAAGCTGGTGCCGAACGGCGGCAAGCTGGAGTGCCGGGTTAAAGGCCCGAATGTGATGCCGGGTTACTGGCGTCAGCCGGAGGTGACCGCCAAAGTCTTTGATGACGAAGGCTTCTATTGCCTGGGCGATGCCGCCAAATTCATCGACCCGGAGAACCCGCAACGCGGCATGAAATTCGATGGCCGCATCTCGGAAGATTTCAAACTCGATACCGGTACCTGGGTCAGTGTCGGGCCGCTACGCGCCCGAATCATCGACGCCGGTGCGCCTGTGGTACAGGACGTTGTGATCGCCGGGCTTGACCGGGCCTTTGTGTCCGCGCTGGTGTTTCCCGAGCGGGAGCAGTGTCGTTTGCTGGCGGGTTTGGATGCAGATGCAGACATTGAGGAAGTGGTTAAACACCCTGCTGTGATTGAACGTTTCAAGCAATTGTTGCGGGATCTCAAAGCCAGCAGCACGGGCAGCTCGAACCGGGTTGAACGGCTGGTGCTACTCACTGAATTGCCGCGTCTCGATGCTCACGAAATTACCGACAAAGGCTCGATCAACCAGCGTGCCGTGCTGGAAAACCGCGCTGCCGTAGTTGACGAAATGTATCAGTCAACGCCATCCGACGCTGTTATCAAACTCACCGACTAAGGATCACTCCATGCTCATTAACCGACACACACAAACCGTCGAATGGGGTGATTGCGACCCGGCCGGCATCGTGTTTTACCCGCGTTATTTTGCCTATTTCGATGCCTGTACCGGCAAGCTCTTTGCCAAGGCGGGCTTCCCGAAATTCGACATGTTGAAGCAGTTTAATATGGTCGGTATTCCCATGGTCGATACGCGTTCGAAATTCTACATTCCGTCGCACTTTGGCGAAGAGGTGGTGATCGAATCGACCATCACCGAATTTCGGCGCAGCAGTTTCGACGTGCATCACCGCATTCTGAAAGGCGATGCCCTGGCGGTTGAAGGGTTCGAAACCCGCGTTTGGGTTGGTAAAGACCCGGAAGACCCTGACAAGATCAAATCCCAACCCATTCCTCAGGAGGTGCTGCAAGCTTTCAACGTCTAAATGCTCAGCATTGTCGTCTCTATAAAAACAATAAGGAGATTTCTATAAACGTAAAACGCACCCTGGTCGCCAGCCTGCTTGCCGCTGGCACCGCACCCGCTTTCGCCGCAGGCCTGGCTTGCACGAATGACAGTATTGGCGTTCTGGAACGCGCCGACTTGTCGATCAGCCAAATCGAAACCGTCGCCGCTGGTGATGACTTTGCCGTCGACCACTGCCGCATTCTGGGTGCTGCCCACGCTCGTACCGGGGCCGATGGCAAAGACTACCAGATCAGCTTTGAACTGCGCCTGCCCAACGACTGGAACCAGCGCTTTGTTCACCAGTTCAATGGTGGCAACGACGGCTCGGTCGTCCCCGCGGTGGGCGAACTGAAAGGCGGCGATGAATCCGACACCGCCCTGAACCGCGGCTATGCCGTGGTGTCCAGTGACGCCGGCCATGCCGGTGATGCCAACCCTGAAGCCGGCCTAGCCGGTGGCGCCCGTTTTGGTTTCGACCCCGAAGCCCGGCGCGATTACGGCTACACCGCCGTCAGCAAACTGCACCCGTTGGCAACCACCCTGGTAGAAACCTATTACGACGACGGCATTGATTACACCTATGGTGTTGGCGGGTCCAACGGCGGGCGTCATGCCATGGTCGCCGCCTCACGCATGCCCGACGCCTTCGACGGCTTGCTGGTCGGCTACCCCGGCTTCAACCTGCCCCGGGCCGCGGTGCAACACGCCTGGGATATTCAGGCTTTCAAAGCCATTAGTGGCGACGTAAGAACTGCTTTCAGCCGCGAACAATTAGCCGCCGTGGCTGACGGCATCGCCCAGGCCTGCGATTCACTGGACGGGCTTGAAGACGGCTACATCGCCGATACCGATGCTTGCCAGTCAGCCTTCGACATAGAAGCCCTGCAGTGTGATGCCGCCATAACCGGCCATTGCCTGAGCAAAGCCCAGGTAGCCGCCCTCACCGCGATTCACAACGGCCCGGTCAACTCCCAGGGTGTGCCGCTGTACAGTGACTGGCCCTGGGACATCGGCATCGGCTCCGGCGACTGGCGTTTCTGGAAACTGGAAACCCCGATTCCACCCTGGAACAACCAGCCCCTGATCGGCGTAATGGGTTCCGCCTCACTGGCGCAGCTGTTTACCACGCCGCCTACCGAAGTGGCCGGTACCCCCCAGGCGCTCGAACAGTACCTGCTTGACTTTGACTTCGACAGCGACGCCCCTACAATCTACGCAACCACCGACCGCTACCCCGAATCGGCGATGGACTACATGACCCCACCCGACTCGGAAAACCCAACCCTGGCCGACTTTAACGACCAGGGCGGCAAAATGCTGATTTTCCACGGCGTGAGCGACCCGGTGTTCTCCGTCAACGACACCACCCACTGGTACCGGAAACTCGACGCCAACAACAACGGCCAGGCCGAGGCCTTCGCTCGCTACTACCGCGTACCCGGCATGCCACACGGCGCCGGCGGCCCTACGGTGGATGATTTCGACTTCTTCACCGCACTGGTCGACTGGGTCGAACAGGGTAAGGCGCCTGAAGCCGTGGTTGCAGGCGTAATGCCCGGTAATGACGATGCCATGGCGCAACTGGGTCAGGTAGAGCGTAAACTTTGCCCCTACCCACAAGTAGCGAGATACACAGGTGGTGATGACGCTTCGGCTGCTAGCTTTGCGTGCGAAGAGTGATCGACTGAATAATCGTGATAATCCGCGAAACAGAGTAGGTGCTAATGTGTAACCTCGGATTCAACCGTCATGGGTTAGAAATTCGAGGTAATTCAACCACTGGCTACCCAAGGACCGCCAGGTACGCCTGCTGAAGGTCGTGAGACAGCATGGATGTTGTCTGCGAGCCCCCATGGATGGGTTTACGGCGTACCTTCAGCAGGCGTACCTGGTGGTCCGCTTGGCACCAGAGCTAAGGGTGGTGCAGTCGAACGTTAGTCACCGAATTTCTAACCCATGGCGCCACCGTCTATTACCTCTCCAAACATGGCGTTCTGCAGCCCCTTCCTGTAAGCTGCACCGCCGCTCAAAAACGGGCGCCGCGACCTGCCTGTTAAAAGGATGGGTCACCCATCTTTGTCTTTTAAATAGAGAACCTCCGAACTATGAGCTTTGCCTCTCTCGGCCTGTCATTGCCACTGCAAAAAGCCGTGGCCGACCAAGGCTATGATACACCGTCACCCATTCAGGCCCAGGCGATTCCCGCCGTACTGTCCGGCCGTGATGTGATGGCCGCTGCCCAGACCGGCACCGGCAAAACCGCAGGTTTTACCCTGCCCCTGTTGCAACGCCTTGCTGACGGCGAACGTGCCCGCAGCAACAGCACCCGCGCCTTGATTCTGACCCCAACCCGGGAGCTGGCTGCCCAGATTCAGGAAAGCGTCGTGACTTACGGCCGCCACCTGAACCTGAGCTCCACCGTTGTTTTCGGCGGTGTGAAGATTAACCCGCAAATGATGGCTCTGCGCAAAGGCGCCGACATTCTGGTGGCCACCCCGGGTCGTCTGCTCGACCTGTTCAACCAGCGTGCGGTTAACTTCAAACAACTCGAAGTACTGGTGCTCGACGAAGCCGACCGTATGCTCGACATGGGCTTCATTAACGACATCAAGAAAATTTTGGCCGTACTGCCCAAAGAACGTCAGAACCTCTTATTCTCGGCGACTTTCTCACCGGAAATTCGCACCCTGGCCAAAGGCCTGGTGAACGACCCGGTCGAAATCTCCGTTACCCCGCGCAACACCACAGCGGCAACGGTGACACAGGAAGTGCACCCGGTTGATAAAAAGCGCAAGCCCGCCCTGCTGGCCAAGCTGATTCACGACGGCGGCTGGAAACAGGCGCTGGTGTTCACCCGCACCAAGCATGGCGCCAACAAGCTGACCGAATTTCTGGAGAAAAACGACATTCGGGCCGCGGCCATTCACGGCAATAAAAGCCAGGGTGCCCGGACCAAGGCACTGGCCAACTTCAAGGCCGGAAAAGTCAGCATTCTGGTTGCAACCGACATTGCCGCCCGGGGTCTGGACATTGACCAGCTGCCACAGGTAGTGAATTTCGACCTGCCCAACATAGCCGAAGACTACGTACACCGCATTGGCCGTACCGGTCGTGCTGGCGCCTCGGGCAAAGCGATTTCACTGGTTAGCGCCGATGAAGCCGATTTTCTGGCCGGTATCGAGAAGCTGACCAGTCAGCGCATCGAACGTACTGAAATTGAAGGTTTCGAGCCGGATCAGCGGGTACCGGAAGGTCGTGCCAGCAGCAGGCGCCCGGCCAGCAGTTCACGGCCAAACCGCCCGCAGTCGGCACGTAATGGCAACAGCCAGGGCCGTTCGACCGGTGATCGCAACGATCGCCGTTCAGACACCCCGGCCAACAAGCCCACCGTACGTCGCAAGCCAAGACCTGCACGCCCGCGCAATTCTGCCACGGCCTGATGTCTGTTCGGGTTACCGGTGCGAGCCACTCGCCCGGTAACCCGTTCTTTTTTTGTTTTCGTGGCCCATCCGCCAACTCCTTAAAAAAACCGTAAACGTCTGCTAGTGTTAAGTCACTCGAACCTATTTCAGGTTGGTTTTTGCTCAATGCCAAACGCTGGTCTATACCTACCAGCATCGCGCATCTCGATAATGAGATCGGCTGTCTCTCTCTATCCTGACGATTTATGACTCTGCCGATTCAGTTAAAAAACTGTACTAAAGAGGCTGATAACCAAGCCGATAGTATGCGCTACAGCGGCAATTGGAATCAGAGTGCCCGACGTGTTTCACCCGGATACGTTTCCGACTGAATGCGAGGGTTTGCTGAGTTCCGTTCACGGAAACCAGTTGGCTGATACCCGGATACGGCAGGAGTGATTGCCTGGTAGCAGGCATTGGAGGAAGTAGTGAGAAATAATCAACCGGTAACCGAAAAGGAAATTTCGTTTTCAACAGACGAAAAACTGATTTCGTCCACTGATTTGAAAGGCCGCATCAAACACTGCAACGATGCCTTTGAACGCGTCAGCGGCTTTACTCGGGAAGAGCTTATCGGTCAGCCCCATAACATCATCCGTCATCCGGACATGCCGTCAGAAGCCTATGAAGTCATGTGGTCGCATCTGAAGGCCAACCAGCCCTGGATGGGTCTGGTTAAGAACCGCTGCAAAAACGGTGATTATTATTGGGTGAATGCTTATGTTACCCCGGTGACCGAAAACGGCACCGTCATCGGCTATGAATCGGTTCGTCGTGTCCCCAAGCGCAGCGATGTTGAACGCGCCGAAAAGCTCTATCGCAACATCAAGAAGTCGGGTTTTAAAACCGGCCCGGCGTTGCCACCCCGGCAAACCATGGCAACAGCCGTTGTGGCCTTGGTGACGCTGGCACTCTTTGCATCCAATCAGCTAGCTTTGGCGTACGGCGTCGTGCTGCTCTCGCTCATTGCCTTGTCTTGCTGGTGGCTGCTGTCTCGCCGTTCGCTGATGGCAGGGCTTAATAAGCTGCTGGGCAAGTCGTTTAAACACGATCTGGCGGTCAGGAGCTACACCGACGATGCCCGCGATCTGGGTCGATTGAAAGTCGCCATTATGAGCGAGCAAGCGCATCTGGATACCGTGCTGACCCGCATTCAGGATGCGTCGGTACGGGCCAGCCGCGATGCCTCCGATGCACTGAGCATGGCCACGGAAGCGCAGTCTGAGATGCGCAAGCAACAGGACGAATCCGATCAGGTGGCGGCGGCGATGAATCAGATGACCGCCACCATCAGCGAAGTGTCCGATCACGTTCAGCAAACCGCCCATAAAGCCGAGGAAGCCAGCGGACTGGCCAAAGAGGGCGCTTCGGTTTCTCGCAAAACCCACCAGGTGATTGAACAATTGAAGACCAAAGTCGACGGCATCAGCAAAGCGGTTGGCGACTTGTCGAAACAAACGGAAACCATCATGGGTGCGGCCCAGATCATTGAACAAATCGCAGAGCAGACTAACCTGTTGGCATTGAACGCCGCCATCGAAGCAGCACGGGCTGGCGAATCCGGCCGGGGCTTTGCGGTGGTGGCCGATGAGGTGCGTCAACTGGCGCAACGCACCCAGGGGTCGACACAGGAAATTCATTCAATCATTGCCGAACTGAAAAACCGCGCCAAGCAGGCGATTACCGTGGCGAGTGAAGGACAGAAAGATGCCGAAGAGGGGTTGAAAAAGGTCGCGATTTCATCCGATAAACTCGATGGTATTGCCGCCTCAGTCGACGGCATTGCCAGTATGTCTCAGGAAATGGCGGCAGCGGTTGAGGAGCAGGCGCAGGTATCGGAACAAATCAATCAGCAAATTGTAACCATTTCAAACCTGGCATCGAGCAATACCGATTTATCAACGCACGCGGCTGAGCGAATCGGTCAGGTTCACAGAGTCGCCCAGGACCTGGATGAGCTGGTCAACCGGTTTAAACGATAGCCACCGACACATGAAATTTGAGTATGCATGATACGAATCGACCAGGCTAACACCTTGTTCGAGTCGATAATGGCGGCTTCACCTGACGCCGTTATTATTTCAGACACTCAGGGCAACATCATTCGTGCCAGCCAGTCCGCCGAGCGGTTGTTTCTCTACTCGCCGGGTTATTTAAACGGCACTAACGTCAGGCAGCTGATGCCTCACGCGATGGCCGATCTGCACGATGGATTCCTGACCCGGTACCAGACGACGGGCCGGCCCGGCATCATTGGGCAGAGCCGAATTGTGACAGCGGTAGACTCCGAAGCACAGGAATTCCCGATCCACTTGACCGTCGCTGAAGCGGCTTTGACCGACGGAACCTGGTATCTCGCCTTTTGCCGTGACCTGAGAGCGCAGCAGCAGATCGAACAGGATTTGTACCGGCTCCAACTGGTGCAAAACGCATTGTTCGATGCCGCAGCTGATGGCATCGTGACAATTGATGAAGGCGGGTTGATTCAGGCGTTTAATGCCGCGGCCCAATCCTTGTTTGGCTGGTCTTCTGCCGAGGTGGTTGGGCGCAATGTCTCTGTGTTGATGCCGGCCGAATACGGGCACAGGCACGACCAGTACATCAGACATTATCTGGAAGGTGGCCCTGCACGGATCATCGGCATAGGTCGTGAGGTTACGGGTCTCAGGAAAGACGGAACCACTTTTCCAATGCATCTCTCGGTCGGTGAGGCCTTGGTCGAAGGAGCCCGTACGTTTATTGGCATCTGTCATGACCTCAGTGCCCAGCATAAGCTGATGGATGAGATTCACGAGGCTCGACAGGCTGCCGAATACCTGGAAACACATGATGCACTCACGGGCTTCCTGACCAAAGAAGCCCTGATCAAGCAGTTCCCTGCCTGGATCAATGCCCATTCGACCTGTGCGGTCGCGGCTATTTCCTATTCCCGTTTTGGCATTGTTAATCAGCGTTACGGTTATGAAGAAGGTGACCGGATACTGACCTGGTTAGCGCGCCGTCTCGAGTCGGCACTGCCTGTGGACAGTCTCTGCGCGCGAATGAGTGGTAGCCATCTGATTGCTGTTGTACCGGGGTCAGATCATGAGGAAGTGACACGGTTCGTGCGCAGTATTGTGGCGTTGATGGAGGAACCGTACGCCATGCACTCTGAAACCGTGCGCCTTTCAGGCCGGGCAGGCATCTGCCTCTGCCCGCAGGACACCGACAAAATATCCGAACTGATTCAGTGGTCCGAAGCAGCAATGATGGAGGCTGGTACCGACATCAACATCGGTTTCTACAACCCGGATAATCACGCCCGCCTGACCAGAAGCATGGACATCGAGCAGGCATTGCGGTCAGCCTTGCAAAACGGCCAGTTGGAGGTGTACCTGCAACCCAAGGTGGCGCTGAAAACAGGCCAGCGGGTTGGCTTCGAAGCCCTGGTTCGATGGCCTCGGTCGGGCAGCAGCTTCGTCTCACCCGCCGAATTTATTCCCATCGCCGAGGCTATCGGGCTGGGTAAAGAACTTGACCGCTTCATGATCAATCAGGTCGTTCATCACCTGGCGCAGCGGTATCAGGACGACAAGCCGGTGTTGCCAATCGCGGTCAACATCACAGCCGATCATTTTTCTGATGTGTCACTGCTATCGCTGGTTAACCAGAGCCTCGATCTGTGGCGACTGTCACCGGCCGATCTGGTGCTAGAAATCACGGAAGGCAGTCTGGTCAAACCGGGTGGCGACGTTCTCAGTCATTTGCGTCAGTTCAAAGAGCGAGGATTAAAAATCGACATCGATGATTTTGGCACTGGCTATTCATCGCTGGGCTATCTGAAAAATCTGCCGGTGACCGGTATCAAGATCGATAAGGTATTTGTCGACGAGATACTGACCGACTCCGGCTATCAGATGATTGAGGGAATCATGTCCATTGCCCGTTCCTTGTCCCTGTCAGTGATCGCTGAAGGTATTGAGCAACCTGAGCAAGTTGAGGCTCTATTGCGATTGGGATGCGACTATGGTCAGGGCTTTTGGTTTGATCGACCGTTTCCTATGGCCGACCTAATGGGAGGATCTTCCTAAGCAGACATCACACTGCCCGACTCCTTCACCCACCATGGAAAAGTGGTTTATGTTTCTTCGATTCAAATTATTTGAATGAGAATGTCGGCATCAACCCTACCTTAAGCTATGCCATCTGCTACGTTTTACTGTCATAAGACTTTTTGTCAGACAAATAGACCGAAGGATGATGGCTATGTTCGATCGCATTACTCAACCTTTTTACAACCTGTCTACCCGAATTAAATTGTTTGGTGGTTTCGGTCTGGTTCTTTTTTTGACCGCCGGCATTGCTTTAACCGGCTATCAGAATCTCAATCTCGTGACTGAAGAGTATCAGCGTCTCAGATTGTTTGATGCTATGGGCGAACGCATAGCCAATACCCGCATTGCGGAAAAATCCTATGAGTTGACCCGTGAAGCACAGTATCTTGACGAAGTCGAAGCTCAGCTCGCGGTGTTGCGTACCGACGCGAATGCTTTGATAGAAACAGCAGTGGATCCGCGTACCGCTCCGGTGATGCAAAACGTGCTGGAAGAGCTGGACCATTACGCAAACAACTTTACCTTGCTGGTCAGTGGTTTTGAGGCTGGCGTAAGTGAAGCACAGATGGGGGAGTATAACGATTCGCTGGTTAGCAGCGCCCTGGCCATGCAGGCGATCATCGATGACTATATCATGAGCAAAGACAGCGAAGTTGATGGAACGGTCGCCCAATCCATTCAAACCATTGTGCTTGTCACTGCTCTGGCGCTGGCGCTGGGTATACTCATCGCGGTCGTCATTACCGCTATGATCAGTCAGCCGTTGTCGCGGCTGGTTGACGTAATGACGAACCTGGCCGAGGGCGATCTCGACCAGGAACTGGTGACTCGGCGCACCGATGAAATGGGCGTGTTGATGAAGGCCACCAACACCATGATTCACAGCTTGCAAGAGTTGATCGGCCGGCTGGGTAACGGCATTACGCAACTGGCGTCAGCCAGCGAGCAAATGTCGTCTGTTGCTCAGGAGAGTACCCGGGTTATTACGGAACAAAAGAATGAAACCGACCAGGTTGCGACGGCCATGAATGAGATGACGGCAACAGTGCGGGAAGTTGCGCAAAATGCTGAAGAAGCGTCGAGTTCAGCGCAGGAGTGCGAACGGCTCACCCGTGAAGGCGGTGGTCTGGTGCGCAATAACATCAAACAGACTGAAGAGCTGGCCGACGAAGTGGAAGAAGCCACTCAGACGATTGTGGAACTGAAGGAAGACAGCGATAAGATTGGCACCGTGCTCGATGTCATTGCCGGTATCGCCGAGCAAACCAACCTGCTGGCCTTGAACGCAGCGATTGAAGCAGCACGTGCGGGTGACGCAGGGCGCGGCTTCGCTGTGGTGGCCGATGAAGTGCGCGGCCTGTCGAAACGCACTCAGGAATCGACCGAAAAAATCGAAGCGCTGATCACCCAGTTGCAGAAGAAAGCCCAGAGCACGGCCGAAAAAATGAAACTCAGCTCCGAGCGGGCCGATGCAACCAAAGGGCCGGCTACTCAGGCCCGGGAAGCGTTCAAGTCGATCACCGAAGCCGTTACCCAAATTCAGGACATGAACCAGCAAATTGCAGCCGCAGTAACCCAGCAGAGTGCCGTCGCGGAAGACATCAGCCGTAATATTCTCAGCATCTCAGAGTCGGCCGATCAGACAGCAACCGCCAGTGAAGAAACGCTGCAATCGAATCAGGAGCTCAGTCGCCTGAGTGTGGAGCTGCAGGAATTGGCTGGGCAGTTCAAGTTGAAGTCGGCGTGATCAGCCGTCAGTCGGTATAAACCACCTGATTTCGTCCGCCGGTTTTGGCCTCGAACAGCGCCCGGTCGGCCCGGGCGAAAACCTTGTCGAACAGAACCTGCGTTGGCTCAGGGTGCGGGCAAGGGCGCATTTGCGCCACTCCGAAGCTGGCACGAATGGCCATGTCTGAGCTCTGCCAGTGAATGTCGAGGTGCTCGAGTTTCTCGCGCATGTTTTCAGCCAGCGCACAGGCGGCGTTGCCGTCTGCCGGTAGCCATAGCGCAAACTCCTCACCCCCAAAGCGGGAAAGCGTTGCTCCTTTGGGCAACGCTGAGCTCAGCAAGTTGGCCACGGCCTTCAAAGCGGCATCCCCGGCCTGATGACCGAGGGTGTCATTGATGTGTTTGAAGTCGTCGAGATCAATAATAATCAGTGAACCGAGGTCGGGTGAGGTTAGCAGTGAACGCTCAATGCGTTGAATCAGAGCCCGGCGGTTGTGCAGGCCGGTCAGGTGGTCGTGATTAACTTCCCATTCCAGACGGTCACGTAAGATGCCATTGGTAATCAGTGTTGCAGCAATTTCCAGGGCGGCCACCATGCTGTCGGAGTAATCACGCGGAGCGTCGCAATCATCAAACCCCAGAATGCCCCACCAGGTGCCATCGACCATGATCGGAATGGTGAGCATCGACTGAATGTTCTGGAGTTCAAACTCGAGGCGTAAAAAGGCGCCCACTGAGTTGCGGTGATGCCTGAGGACGTCACCGTTCAGGCGTGATTCATAAAAGGCGCGCCGGTCATCGGTGTTGATGTTCACCCGGTGATGATCGTATCGCGGTTTGTTGATTTCAGAGTATTCGGGCGATGACGCCCACTCATAAACGAACTTGGTGGTGTAGTGGTCAGGCCCCTGATCCACCACCTCGAACATCCAGGCCCGGTTTGACGATGTTGCCCTTCCCAGCGCGGCCAGAAAACTCTCAATCCCGTGTCGCCAACCCCGATCATGGTTCAAATACCCGGCAGCGCGTGAGACGGCCAGAAACAAACCTGAAGAGTCGGGGTTGGGCTTTAAAGGCCCATTGCAGGGGGTAGACCAGTGTTCAGACATGGGAATAGACACAACACTACAGCAGACAGTGTGTTGGCTAATGTAGCACCGATCGAACCGGGCTGCAGCCGCCCGGTTATGCCCTTCTATGCGCGTTACGAGACTCGATAGCTGTCGGTTCCCGGGCAACTGCACATGAAGTTGCGGTCGCCATGTACGTTGTCGACCCGGTTGACCGCCGGCCAGAACTTGGCCGCGCGGGTGGCCGCGGTCGGGAACACCGCCTGCTCCCGGCTGTAGGGTCTGTCCCAGTCGCCGACCAGGTCTTGCTGGGTGTGAGGCGCCAGGCGCAGCGGGCTGTGGTCTTCGCTGTACTGGCCGCTCTTAACCGCTTCGATTTCCGCCCGAATGCCTTGCATGGCTTCGATGAATCGATCCAGCTCCGCCTGGGATTCCGACTCGGTCGGCTCGATCATCAGCGTGCCCGGCACCGGGAAACTCATGGTCGGGGCGTGGAAACCATAATCCATCAGACGTTTGGCGATGTCTTCCTCGGTGATGCCGGTCTCGGCTTTTAGTGGCCGAATATCCAGAATGCACTCGTGCGCCACGCGACCGTTACGACCCCGGTACAGCACCGAATAATCGTCTTTCAGGCGCTCGGCAATGTAATTGGCGTTCAGAATGGCAATTTCCGATGACTCGCGCAGGCCGTCGCGGCCCAGCATGCGGTTGTACATCCAGGTGATCGGCAGAATGCCCGCAGAGCCGTAAGGGGCCGCTGACACAGCACCCGTGCCTTCAGTTGTGCAATGGCCCGGCAGGTAGGGCGCCAGATGCGCTTTCACGCCAATCGGCCCCATGCCCGGGCCACCACCGCCGTGCGGGATGGCAAACGTCTTGTGCAGGTTCAGGTGCGAAACGTCCGAGCCGATGAAGCCGGGCTGGGTCAGGCCGACCTGAGCGTTCAGGTTAGCGCCATCGAGATACACCTGGCCACCGAACTGGTGAACGATATCGCACAGCTCGCGCACGCCTTCCTCATACACCCCGTGCGTTGACGGGTAGGTGATCATGCAGGCCGAGAGACGGTCACCGGCCGCTTCCGCCTTGGCACGGAGGTCAGCCAGATCGACATTGCCCTCGTCGTCGCAGTTTACGATCACCACATCCATGCTCATCATCGCGGCCGAAGCCGGGTTGGTGCCGTGCGCTGACGCGGGAATCAGGCAGATTGTGCGCTGGCCCTCTCCCATGGCTTGCTGATAACGACGAATCGCCAGCAAACCCGCGTATTCGCCCTGAGCACCGGAGTTTGGTTGCAGCGACATGGCGTCATAACCGGTGATCTCCGCCAAATCCCGCTCCAGATCGGCCAGCAGTTGAGCATAGCCCCGGGCTTGCTCGACCGGTGCAAAGGGGTGCAGTTTTGCAAACTCCGGCCAGGTCACCGGAATCATCTCGGCAGTGGCGTTCAGCTTCATGGTGCAAGAGCCGAGCGGAATCATGCCGTGCACCAGCGAGTAATCCTTGTTCTCCAGCGAGCGAATGTAGCGCAGCATCTCGGTTTCGCTGTGGTAGCGGTTGAATACCGGGTGGGTCAGTACCGCATCGGTGCGACGCTGAACCGGGGTGATGCCGATTGAGGCGTCGCCTAGCAGGCGGGCATCCAGCTCAGCGATGTTCAGTCCGTGATCGTCGCCCAGCAACACAGAGAACAGATCGAGCAAATCAGCTTCAGTCGTGGTTTCATCCAGGCTGATGCCGATGCGGCCATCGCTGAAGTCACGCAGGTTGAGCGACTTGCTGCGGGCACGCTCATGCACGCTGGCATCGAAACCGCTGAGCGTCAGCGTATCGAAGAAAGACGTGGGCACTTCAATGCCATGCTTCTGCAGTCCCAGCGCTAGAATGCCGGTCAGACGATGCACTCGCTCAGCGATGGTCTTCAGACCCTCGGGGCCATGATAAACGGCATAAAACGCCGCCAGATTGGCCAGCAGCGCCTGGGCCGTACAGATGTTAGACGTCGCCTTTTCACGGCGAATGTGCTGTTCGCGCGTTTGCATGGCCATGCGCAGGGCGGTGTTGCCGCGGCTGTCGACCGACACCCCAATGATCCGGCCCGGCACCTGGCGTTTCAGGTCTTCACGGGCGGCAAAGAACGCCGCATGTGGGCCGCCATAGCCCATCGGCACACCAAAGCGCTGGGCTGACCCCAACACAATGTCTGCGCCCAGTTCACCCGGCGATTTCAACACCATCAGCGCCAGCAAATCGCTGGCAACGGCAACCATGGCGCCCTGGGCCTTGGCGCTCGAAATTAACGTACCCAAATCGGCAACCCGGCCATTGGTACCGGGGTATTGGAACAGAGCGCCAAAGGGGGCGTGTTCGCTAATTTGCTCAGCCGGCGCCACCACCAGCTCGAACCCAAAGTGCTCGGCCCGGGTTTCCAATACGGCCAAGGTTTGCGGGTGCACATCATCGGCAACAAAAAAGACATTGCTCTTGCAACGACGGTTGGCGCGCTGGCACAAGGTCATCGCTTCGGCAGCGGCCGTGGCTTCATCGAGCAGGGAGGCATTGGCCAGATCCAGCCCGGTTAAATCCATAATGATTTGCTGAAAGTTAAGCAGCGACTCCAACCGGCCTTGCGAGATCTCTGGCTGGTAAGGCGTATAGGCGGTGTACCAGGCCGGGTTTTCCAGCACGTTACGCACAATCACCGCCGGCAACTGGGTGTCGTAATACCCCTGGCCAATGTAAGAGCGAAACACCTGGTTCTGACTGGCGATCCGCTTCAGTTCAGCCAGCGCCTCAACTTCACTCAAGCCCGGTTCAACGGCCAGGGGCCGTTGCAGGCGAATGGCACCCGGCACCGTTTGATCGATCAGGTCACTGACGTTGGCCAGCCCCAGAGTAGTCAGCATGGCAGCCTGTTCAGCCGCATCCGGCCCGATATGGCGCTGGGTAAAGCTGGCGCCCACCAGTTGGGCGAGGGGTTTTTGAGTGAGCGGCAACTTGGCATTCATGGCGGAGCCTCAAAAGTTGTTTGGCAAAAGGTTTTGTTAACACGGTTATTGAAATTGGCAGCGAACTAAGTGTCAGGTGCCGGGTATACCGATCCAGGGCAGTCCGCAGCAGGGATGCTGCGGTCTAGGCCCCATGGACGGGTTTACGCCGACCCTGGAGCGGTATACCCGGTACCTGAAACGGGCTCACGGCACCCAACCGAACTAAACTGGATTAAGCCTCGGAAGCTGTCGTACTTGCCTGGTATTGATCCGCAGTCAGCAGGGCATCCAGTTCGGTGTCATCACTGGGTGTCAGCGTAAAAATCCAGCCAGCTTCGTAGCAGTCTTCGTTGATGGTCTCGGGTGCGTCTTCCAACTGGTCGTTCACGCTGGTGACAGTGCCCGACACCGGGCTGTAGATGTCGCTTGCGGCTTTGACCGATTCTATGACCGCGACTTCGCCACCGGCGCTCAGTTCCTGGCCTACTTCGGGCAACTCTACAAACACTACGTCACCGAGCTGTGTTTGAGCATGGTCGGTGATGCCCACGGTCAGGGTGCCATCGCCGTTGTCGCGCACCCACTCGTGGCTTTTCGCGTATCGCAGTTCGGTTGGGATGGCGGTCATCGGAGTGTCCTTAAAAGTTGATCTGAAAGTCAGGTTTGGCACACCCAGATACACGAAACCGGCGCAGGCGCCGGTTCTGGTTGGGAACCCGGATACAGGTAGTGGGGTTGCCAGTTATCTACGCAGAAAGGGTAGCAATGGCCTTTCACGATGACAACAAATATTTCTTATAGGAAACAGGGGGCGACCATCAGAGAGCGATCGTTCCCAGCCCGTGAAGCCTGTGCGATACTCGGCGCCATAGCCGAAATTAGCCACACACGCAGCGAGCCCTGAGACGCATGCCAGACGAACCTCTTTTTCTCAAACAGGGAACCGCCCAAGAGGGCGAAACCCAGGCCATGCGTGTCGCGCGTAAAAGCGCCACCGAAGCCACCCTGGAGCCGCTGCAACTGGGCCAGCGCGTCCGCGCCATCCGCCTGAGCCAGAACCTGACCCTTGAAGAAGCCAGTAAACGCACCGGCCTTGCCCGCTCCACACTGTCGAAAATCGAAAACGAGCAAATATCGCCCACCTTCAGCGCCGTCAACAAACTGGTCCACGGCCTGGGCATCGATATCCCCCAACTGTTCGCCCAGCCCCGCACTGGCGCCAGCGCCGGTGGCCGCCGCGACATCACCCGCAAAGGCGAGGGCAAACCCCACCCAACGCCCACCTACGAACACGAACTGTTGGCCACCCAACTGACCCAGAAAAAGATGGTGCCGTTCCGCACCCGGGTCCACACCCGCACGTTCGACGAGTTCAGTGACTGGATCCGCCACGAAGGCGAAGAATTCCTTTATGTCCTCTCAGGCACCCTCCTGTTCTACACCGAATTCTACGAACCCGTCACCCTCAGCGAAGGCGATTCAGCCTATTACGACTGCACCATGGGGCATGCCCTGGTCTCAACCAGCGAGCAGGATGCCGAGGTGTTGTGGGTGACGGCCTAGCGGGTTTGGTTTGGTGGTTGCTTTAAGAGTGGTTAAATTGAAGCCTGTGGCAGAAGTCGCTTTGGCCAGTGGGTATAGGCTTGGCGGGTCGCTGCAAGTACGTCCGTGTAAGCTCGGCGGTCCCCATCCATGGGGACCGACGCCCCGCCAACCCTATACCCACCGTCCAAAGCTGGTCTGGTTAAGGAATTCAAGGCTTACTGGGCAAGACTCGACGTGTTGAGCAAATGTTTAGGAGTTCGCGCACCAAGATGAGTGGCGGGTACCGGGTATACCTATCTGGGGAAGTCTGAGGCATGGATGCCGAAGTCTAGGCCCCATGGATGGGTTGAGTGGGCGGCATTCCGCCCGACCCCAGATAGGTATACCCGGTGCCTGCCACGGACTCCTGGCACAAAAGCAAACCCGAACTCCGAACCGTGGCACGAAACTGAACCATTCCCTCATGTTTCTTATTGGAAACAAGGTTTTGTTGTTGCATTATGCCGGTCACGCCATTTTTTCAGAGTAGACTTCGGGTCTGCTCACACGCTAACAGGTGACTTATGACTGACAATACAGACTCCCTGAACACCACCCCGCTGACTGACCTGCATATTGAAATGGGTGCCCGTATGGTGCCGTTTGCCGGGTATTCGATGCCTGTGCAGTACCCGCTTGGGGTGAAGCAGGAGCACCTGCATACCCGGTCTGCGGCCGGGTTGTTTGATGTCTCGCACATGGGTCAGTTGAAATTGCATGGTGAGCAGGCAGCGGCCGAGCTGGAGAAGCTGGTGCCGGTCGACATTATCGACTTGCCCGTTGGCAAGCAGCGGTATGCCATTTTTACCAGCGAGACCGGCGGTATTCTGGATGACCTGATGGTCACCCGCTATGAGGATTGTCTGTACCTGGTCGTGAATGCCGCCTGCAAGGAAGCCGATATTGCTCACCTGGAGGCCCACCTGGGCAACGGTGTCACGCTGGAGCGGCTCGACGACCGGGCGCTGGTCGCTTTGCAGGGGCCGAAAGCGGTAGAGGTGCTGGCGCGGTATGAACCGGCCGTCGCCAGAATGGTGTTTATGGATAACTGGCAGCTGACGCTCGATGGCGTGCAGTGCTATGTCTCGCGCAGTGGCTATACCGGTGAAGACGGCTATGAAATCTCCATTCCGGCGGCCGATGCCGACCGTCTGGTCCGGCGCATTCTGGCCGAGCCTGAAGTCGAACTGATCGGCCTGGGCGCGCGGGATTCACTGCGTCTGGAAAGTGGTCTCTGCTTGTATGGGCACGATATTGATGCGACCACCACACCGCTCGAAGGCAGCCTGATCTGGGCAATCAGCAAGCCGCGCCGTGCCGATGGCGAGCGCCCGGGCGGCTTTCTGGGGGCTGAGGTGATTCTGGCGCAGATCGCGAACAAAGACTGGCAGCGCAAGCGGGTAGGGCTGGTCGGAACGGGCCGGGCACCGGTGCGGGAAGGCACGGAACTGTTCAGTGCCGAAGGCGATCGTATTGGCGTCGTGACCAGCGGCACCTTTGGGCCGAGCGCCGAGGCATCGATCGCCATGGGGTACGTCGAGACGGCCTACAGCGCACTCGATACCGAAGTGTTTGCCGAGGTGCGGGGCAAGCGCCTGCCGATGACGGTCAGCCGCATGCCGTTTGTCGAGCAGCGCTACTACCGCGGCTGAGTGGGTAAACCGTGTAACTGGCTGCCTGGCAGCCGGTTACCCTCGGCATCGGCGACCACCGCGCAGTTCACAATAGCCTCGGTCACCGTCAGTGCTACCCAGCCTTCTGCTTCTGCATCGAGCAGTTCGGCTTCCGACTTAAGCTCTTGCTGGTGTTCTGGCATCAGCCAGCGCACCTCCACCATCTGCCACACAGGGCTGTAGGGCCGGTTGTTGCTGGTCGGGCCAATGGGTTCGGGGGCTGACGGAATGATGTTGATTTGCTCACCCTCCGGAAAGGCGTAGATCCGTTCCAGAATGGTCTTCAGCCCGGGTGGTTTGGGTCGGGGTGGAATGGCATCGCGAAAGCGGGGCGTAAAGTTGGCGCCCTTGGCGATGGCCATGGTTCTGGGCCAGACATCGGTGGTGACGTAATAATACACCTTGCCGTTGTACCAACTGGCGACCAGTGGCAGCGTAATCGATGGTGTGGAAACCGCCGGTACCGCAGACCCCGAAGGTTGCAAGGCGCTGCAACCGGTCAACAGGGTAATCAGAACCAGCGGGATCAGACGACAACGCATACGCTCCCCCTTATGAAAGCCGTTCAATCGAAGGTGATTTCGCCCCGGGCAATCAGTGCATCATAGGCCGAATTCAAGGCATTGATAACGCGTGGGTCGGTTTCCGGGTTCATTGCCAGGTATAAATCGACGGTACGAATGCGAAAGGCTTCCTCGACTTCCGGGTAGCCGCTTTCTTCCGCAACTTTGTAGCCATTGATATCTGAGGTGATCCATACATCAATCAGGTCATTGGCCAGGCGTTGGGCGTTGAGTGACTCGCTCGGCAGGGTGGAGACTTCATAGCCCTGTTCCTGCAGAAAGGTCGTCGCTGCATCGCCCTCATAGCCGCCGATGCGCAATCCGCGAATATCTTCCAGGCGATTGATGTTCAGGTTGTTGCCTTCTCTTGCCAGTAAAATCCAGCTGTACTGACCGACCGGGCCCACCCATTCGAACAGGTCTTCCCGCGATTCAGTGCGCCCGGTAGAGAAAACGCCGTAGTTGGGGCGTTCAACCGCGCGTTCATAGGCAACCGACCAGGTGCGCAGACGCAATTTGAAGTCGATACCGGCCTCGTTGAATAGCTTCTCGACAATCTCGGTGGCTGTGCCGCCAATGTCTTCAATATCGTGTTCGTAGGCAGCGCCGGTCAGGCTGTAATTGAAAGTACCGTAATTTTCGGTGTAGAGGTTGATGCGTGGAAAGTCTTCGGCAAACAAAGTCGCCGGAAGCATACAGGCGCACACTAAGGCGAGCCGTCGAACCAGGGGGTGGGTCTGCATTGAAACGTTAACCTTTTCTGTTTATTGGAGTTAACGACTTCCCGTCCGCTACAGCACATTCCGATCCCTGGTCTCCATAGGGTGCTTGCCGGAAAGGGCCGTGCACCGCTTTGGAGCAGCGACGAGGTGAAAGACCGCGTCGCATGAATGATGGCTTTGTTCGTAGCAATAAACTAGCCAGCCGCGCGGCCTAGTGCAACCGCTATTCGGGATATGGGCGCAGTTTGATAGGAATTGACAAAAAAAGCCCCCGGTTTGATCGTGTGATCAAAGCGGGGGCTCATCAACAGGCCTGGTGTTCAGCAAGAGGGATCGCTCAGGCGATTAACTCACGCGCAATGCCGGCCGCCAGGCGGGCGTTGTTGAACACCAGTTGAATGTTGCTGGCCAGGCTGTCGCCGCCCGTCAGTTCGGCTACCCGAGCCAGCAGGAAGGGCGTCGATTCTTTGCCGCTGATGCCCTGTTCGACCGATTCTGCAAGCGCCTGTTCAATGGCCTGCTGAATCTTGGCCGGGTCCATGGCGTAGGCTTCGGGAATCGGGTTCGCTATCACCACGCCGCCGTTCAGTTTCATGCCCCATTTGGCGTTCAAAAAGGCTGCAATGTCGGTGTCGCTGTCGAGCCGGTAATCGACACTGTGCTCGCTGGTGCGGGTGTAGAAGGCGGGCAGTGAATCGGTCTGGTAGCCCAGCACCGGAACGCCCTGGGTTTCCAGGTATTCACGGGTTAGCCCCAGGTCGAGAATCGATTTGGCACCGGCGCAGATAACGGCAACGGACGTATGCGCCAGCTCCTGCAGGTCGGCCGAGATGTCAAAGCTCTGCTGGGCGCCGCGATGCACACCACCGATGCCGCCGGTGGCAAACACCCGAATGCCGGCCATATCGGCAATGATCATGGTCGCTGCTACGGTCGTTGCACCGTGCTCACCGCGGGCGACCACATAAGGCAGATCACGACGGGAGCATTTGGCAACGCTTTGCCCGGCTTTCGCCAGCGTATCAATTTCGTCACTGGTCAAACCGGCCTTGAGACGGCCGTTGATGATGGCGATGGTGGCTGGCACGGCACCGGCATCGCGAATAATCTGTTCCACTTCCTTGGCGGTCGTGGCGTTATCCGGCCAAGGCATGCCGTGGGAGATTATGGTGCTTTCCAGTGCAACAACGGGCAGGCCATTGGCCAGAGCGTCCGCCACTTCAGGTTTGATGTCCAGGTAGCTATTCATCGGTCGAGTATCCATTGATTAACAGTTGTTTCGGTAAGGTGCGGGTGGTTGGCACCGCTCGATTCCAGCGTCAGACCAGCACAGCCGAGGCTAAACGCTGCTTTGTGTGACAGTTCCCAGTGCGCCCGGTCGGCGTGAATCAGCCCGGCAACGAGGGCATCGCCGGCACCGGTATCGCTGGCGATGTGGGTCGGGTAAATGCCCTGGCGGTGGTGTTGCTGGTCGGTACAAAGCATTAGGCCATCGCGACCCAGGCTCAGGGCTACGGTGTTAACGCCCCGTTCCAGCAACCGGCGCGCCAGTGTTTCCGGCTCGTAGCTGGCTTCGCCCAGCAGAGCCGAAGCTTCAGAGCGGTTAACCTTAAGTACTTTGAGGTGCGGCAACAGGGGCTGCAGGCGAGGCGCCTTGGCCGTAGAGACAGCATCGGCGTAGAGCCTGCCTTTCAGCGGCAGGGTGGCCAGCCAGGCCAGCGTCGCCTCCGGTACATTGGCTTCTACCACTACGGCATCAGCCGCCACCAGCGTCGAGCGCACCGGCGCCAGTATCTCGGGCGTCAGTGCCTCGGCAATGCCCATATCCGCCAGGGCACCAATAAGCTGGCCCTGGTGATCGTTCATCGCCAGGTAGGTACTGGTTGGCAAGCTGGGGTGGCGCAACAGGCCGTCGGTGCGAATACCGGCGGCCGCAATGCGCTGGTGCAGCCAATCGCCATTGGTGTCATTGCCAAGCAGCGTGATCAGCGTGACATCGTGGCCCAGGTGCGCCAGATTCTCGGCAATGTTGCGGCCAACCCCTCCGGCGCTTTGCGACAGACTGCCCGGGTTGGAATCTCCAGGGCGGTAAGCAGAGTGGCAGCGGCCGGTCAGATCCACATTGGCGCCCCCAAGTACCACAATCCGGTCCTGATCGGGCAGCAAATACCCCTTGCCCAGAATCACCCCCTGTCGTGTCAGCCGCATAATATGCCCGGCCACCGATTCACGGCTTAGCCCCAACTGGTCGGCCAGTTGTTGCTGGGTGGCCATAGGGGTGGCGCGGATGGCGGCGAGAAGTTGCTGTTCAATATCGGTCATTGTCGGCCTGATTAACAAATGTTAATTAAATAACAATTGTGAATTGTGCCTTCATGCCAAGGGAGATTGCAAGGGTTGGTTTTGCTCGTGGTCACCTGCGGAGTGTTCTGCCAGGGTGAAACACGGCGATAACAGACACACGAACACATCAATACCGGGGTAGGTACTGAGCGATTTCATAGAGAGGGAGAAGCTAACTTCGAATGGTGCGGACGGAGAGACTCGAACTCTCACACCTTACGGCACCAGAACCTAAATCTGGCGTGTCTACCAATTCCACCACGTCCGCAAAACTGACCGGGGAGCCCCAGCCAGGGAGCGGCATGGTAATGAATTCGTCACGGCCGCGCAATAGCTGAGAAGGATTTGAGTGAAGCAGGGCAGCTAACCCAAGTTTTGGAGTTCGCCCGGGAGACTAGTGGCGGCTGCCAGGGGTGTCTCTGTGAGGGAGTCCGCAACATGGACTAAAACGCCGGGAGCGTTTTAGCATGAGCGAAGCGAACCCGAAGGGTGAATCCCATGGAGGGGATTCATATCATGCGGTCTAGGCTCCATGGATGGATTAACGCCGACCTCGCAGAGACACCCCTGGTGGCCGACGCGGACCACTGCCACCCAATGGACCCCGTACTTCGGAACTTGAGCCTACTGACGAGCCATCTGACGCTGCTCAAACCATTCGATGGCATCGGCCAGGGCGCGCGGCTTGGAATAGACAAAGCCCTGAATGAAATGGCAGCCCAGTTTGGAGACTGCATTGAGTTCTTCCTCGGTCTCGACGCCTTCGGCCACCACGGTAATCGACAGCGAACTACACAGATCGACAATCGCCTTAACCACCGCCATTTGTTTCTCCGAGTTGGGCAGATCCCGAATGAAACTTTGGTCAAGCTTGATGGTCCGGAACGGCAAGTCGGGCAGTTTCGACAGATTGGCATAGCCGGAGCCAAAATCGTCCAGTGCCAGCGCAATGCCGAGGCCATCCAGCGCTTCCAGACGCTGGCGGAAATCATCGTTCTGGTCTGGGAGGTGGTGCTCGGTAATCTCGATTTCCAGATAACGCAGCGCATCCGGCTTGCGGCCGTGCCAGGCCGTCAGGTAGCGCAGCGTATCGTCATTAATGCTTTGCACGCTCAGGTTCACACCCAGCACCACCGGGTGAGCGCCCTCGTTTAGTTGGCGGGAGATCAGCAGTAACGCCTGCTCCAGCATCCAGCGATCCAGTTCCCGAATCGAACCGTTATGCTCGGCCAACTCGATGAAATGCCCCGGGTAAATCAGATCGCCGGTTTCACCCTGCAGGCGAGCCAGGCACTCCAGCGCCAGAATCTCCCCGGTGCGCGAGTCGATGCGTGGCTGCAGGTGAACTTCCAGATCCTGTTGCTTCAGGGCGTTCTTCAGCATTTGGGCCTTGTGCAGCCGACGCTGAGCCTGATCTTCATAATCGGCGTGGTACCAATGCACCTGATTGCGTCCCTTTTTCTTGGCATTGAACAGTGCAATGCCCGCGTTCTGGTGCAGTTCGTTGGCCGTCAGGCCGTGGCCGGGTGCACGAGCGGCACCGATCGAGACGGTAAAGCTGTAGCTGCTCTCGCCAATGGAAAATGGCTGGTTCAATTGCAGGTGCAGGTCTTTCAGGCGCTCGTCGCGATCGTCATCGGAAGGCACCTCGGTGCCATACCAGAACAGCACAAACTCATCGGCCCCCACACGGGCGAGGAAGTCCTCCTCGTCGCTGTGGTGTTTCAGGCGTTGCGACAACTGGGTCAGCAACTGATCGCCGGCAGCGTTGCCCATGCTGTCGTTCAGCACTTTAAAGTGATCGATATCGACGTGCAGGCACCAGAGATCGTCGATCTCATCATCGTGCTCCTCGATAAACCGGCGCAGGCCCTGCTGGTTGGCAAAGTCGGTCACCGGGTCGATCAATTGATCGGCCCGCAGTCGCTCATCCGACACCTTGTAGCCGGTGATGTCGATGGCAAAGCCCAGAATGCCCACAATGGCGTCGTTCTCGCCGACCAGGGGGTGGCGCTCAATCCGGTACCAGCGAGAAGGCTGGCCGGTCAGGTCCATTTTCAGTTCCAGCACCTGGTGGCGGCCGGTGTTCAGCGCCTGTTCGTCCGACGCCATAAAGACGTCGGCCAGTTGGGCGTTCAGCACATCGGCATCGGTTTTTCCTTTGGCATCCACACCATCGCACCAGTGGTTGGTCAGAGTGTTGTTCACCACCAGATAACGTCCAAAGCGGTCTTTCAGCCAGACCGGGAAGGTCAGGTTGTTGTACACGCTCTGCAGCAGCACATGGTCGTCGCGCAGCTGCTTGCTGGTGTCGAGCATGTCTTTGGCCTGAATCAGCGCATTTTGCAGATGTTTCTGGTCGTTCTGCGCCAGTGAAAGCGAGATGGCCGCATACACCCGAAACGTAGCCACCAGTAACGCCAGGCTACCGATGGTGCAGAGCAGCCCCATCATGCCGCTGATCATCGGAATGTTCAGGCTCAGCAACCAGACCGCGATGGCCAGTAACACACCGGAACAGAAGCCAAGGCCGACCAAAAGGCCGAGTTTTTTTGCCAGCGGGGTTTTCTGGCCGGTCAGTGGGCCGGTCTTTGAGCTCATGGTCTTCCTCGTAATGCGGGCGGGACAGACAGGCTCAGATCACGGTACGTGACTGAGCCCGACTTTTATAACATACGCTTACTTGATGCGTTTGTATTTGATGCGTTTCGGGCCCTGGTTACCGGTCCGCTTGTGGTAATCGGCATCGTATTCGGTGAAGTTGCCTTCAAAGAACACCGCTTTGGAATCGCCTTCAAAGGCCAGAATGTGGGTCGCGACCCGGTCGAGGAACCAGCGATCGTGCGAAATCACCATTACCGCACCCGGGAAGGCCAGAATGGCTTCTTCCAGTGCGCGCAGGGTTTCAACGTCCAGATCGTTGGTCGGTTCGTCAAGCAACAACACGTTGCCGCCCTGCTTCAGCAGTTTGGCCAAAAACAAACGGTTACGCTCACCGCCCGACAGCTGCTTCACATACTTCTGCTGGCTGTTGCCTTTGAAGTTGAAGCGGCCGAGGTAGGCCCGCGAGGGAATCTCGTAGCCGTTTACGGAAATCATATCCTGGCCGTCGGAAATCTCTTCCCAGGCCGTTTTGCTGTCGTCCAGCTCGCGCATCTGGCCAACAAACGCCAGATCGACGGTTTCGCCAACGGTAATCTCACCCGAATCCGGTGTTTCCTGCCCGGCGATCATCCGGAACAGGGTCGACTTACCGGCACCGTTACCCCCGATAATGCCGACAATGGCACCCGGCGGCACGGTGAAGTTGAGGTCTTCGTACAACAGGTTGCCGTTGTAGGTTTTGGAGACACCCTCAACCTCAATCACCTTATCGCCCAGACGCGGGCCGGGTGGAATGTAGATCTCGTTGGTCTCGTTACGCATCTGGAACTCACGTGAGCTGAGCTCCTCAAACTGACGCAAACGCGCCTTCGACTTGGCCTGGCGCCCCTTGGCGTTCTGGCGAACCCACTCCAGCTCGGCTTTAACGGCCTTCTCATGCGATTGCTGCTGCTTGGATTCCATCTCCAGCCGCTTTTCCTTGTTCTCCAGCCACTGGCTATAGTTGCCTTCGAACGGAATGCCGTGGCCACGGTCCAGTTCGAGAATCCAGCCGGCGACATTGTCGAGGAAGTAGCGGTCGTGGGTAATGGCCACCACGGTGCCGGTAAACTCGTGCAGAAAGCGCTCCAGCCAGGCTACCGACTCGGCATCCAGGTGGTTGGTTGGCTCATCGAGCAGCAGCATGTCGGGGCTGGAAAGCAACAGGCGACACAAGGCCACACGGCGACGCTCACCCCCGGAGAGGTTTTTCACCGGCGCATCCCAGGGCGGCAGGCGCAGCGCATCGGCCGCGATTTCCAGGCGGTTTTCCAGGTTATGGCCATCGGCCGCCGCCAGAATGTTTTCCAGCTTTTGCTGTTCCGCCGCCAGCTTATCGAAATCCGCATCCGGCTCGGCATAGGCCGCATACACCGCTTCCAGCTGGACCTGGGCATCTTTCAAATGCGCCAGCGACTCCTCAACGGTCTCGCGGACCGTCTTCGACTCGTCCAGCTCCGGTTCCTGCGGCAAATAGCCAATGTTCAAGTCCGGCTGAGGCCGGGCCTCACCCAGATAATCCTGATCAACCCCGGCCATAATGCGCAGCAGGGTCGACTTACCCGAGCCATTCAGGCCGAGCACCCCGATCTTCGCCCCCGGGAAAAAAGACAACGAAATGTCTTTCAGAATCTGTTCTTTCGGCGGTACAACCTTGCCGACGCGGTTCATAGTAAAAACGTATTGAGCCACCGGTTCACCTTTCTGGTTCGTTTCTGTTTGTTGCCATGAGTTCGTGCAAGGCACCGGGTGTGCCTATCCGGGGTCGCCATGAACCCATCCATGGGGGCTAGGCTTCGGCATCCATGCCTCAGACTTCCCCGGATAGGCACACCCGGTACCTTGCACTTAGCTGGTTGCTTACTCTGCAACTTGAATAATGTGAGTAATAAAGAGTGCCGCTAGAGTATTGAAAAGGCCGTGCTTTGGAAAGGCTAGGTCTCCGAGCCAACGCTCAAGTTTCGGAGTTTGCCACAAGTTAAGTATCAGGTGCCGGTTACCCCTCTCCGGGGAAGTTCGCATCAAGGATGCTGCGTTCTAGGCCCCATGGATGGGTTTACGCCGACCCCGGCGAGGGGTAACTGGTGCCTGATACGGAATCCTTGCACGACAGCCGGAACGAACTCCCAGCCCTGTCTCTCTTATCCCTTAAAGCCCTTGCCAACTACATAAACTTCCCGCGAGCGGGCCCGTGAAGAATCCGGTTTGCGAATCACCACTTTATCGAACGACGTTCGCAAGTCTTTCACGTACTCATCGTAGCCTTCGCCGTGGAAAACCTTGGCCACAAAGCTGCCCTTCGGCTTGAGTACCTGCCGCGCCATATCGAGCGCCAGCTCGACCAGATACATCGACGACGCCTGGTCGGCCACATCCACACCGCTGATGTTCGGCGCCATATCGGAGATCACCACATCGGCCAGCGTGCCATCCAGTGTCGCCATAATCTCGTCGAACACCGCTTCCTCGGTGAAATCGCCCTGAATAAACTCCACGCCCGCAATCGAATCCATCGCCAAAATATCCGAGGCGATCACCCGGCCCTTGTGCCCCACCAGCTTGGCCGACACCTGCGACCAGCCCCCGGGCGCTGACCCCAGGTCCATCACCAGCATGTTCGGGTGGATCAGTTTGTCTTTGGTGTTGATTTCCAGCAGTTTATAGCTCGCACGCGAGCGGTAACCGTCGATCTGCGCCTGCTTCACGAAGGGGTCGTTTACATGCTCTTCGAGCCACCGACTGCTGCTTTTGGATCGGGCCATAGCCAATTAACCGTGATGATTCATCGAATAAGCCGCCATTGTACGCTGTGGCCGGGCAGGGCGTAAAACCACAACACTGACAGGGTGCCGCCGCACACGTATAATTCACGCTCCAGCCGGAGCACCGGCCACCTTTGTCGGGGTCACCGACCAGGAATTCGTATGATTCGTGTGAATGAACTTGCCTTACCACTCGACCACCCGCCAGAAGCAATGCGCCCGGCCATAGTCGACCGCCTGAAACTGACCGACGCCGATCTGCTCTCGTTCAGCGTGTTCAAGCGCAGCTACGATGCGCGCAAGAAGAACTCGGAAATCAAATTCGTCTACATCGTCGACCTCGAAGTGCGCGACGAAGCCTCAGTGCTCGAACGCTTCACCGACGACCAACACGTTCGCCCGGCACCCGATACCGCCTATTACCCGGTTGCCAAAGCGCCTGCCAGCATCACTGAACGCCCCGTCGTCATCGGTTTCGGCCCCTGTGGCCTGTTCGCCGCCCTGATTCTCGCGCAAATGGGCTTCAAGCCCATCGTGCTGGAACGCGGTAAAGACGTTCGCCGCCGCACCAAAGACACCTGGGCCCTGTGGCGCAAGCATGAACTGTCGCCGGAATCGAACGTCCAGTTTGGCGAGGGTGGGGCAGGGCTGTTTTCCGATGGCAAATTGTACAGCCAGATCAAAGACCCGAAATTCTATGGCCGCAAAGTCATGCACGAATTTGTGCGGGCCGGCGCGCCGGAAGAAATTCTGTTCGTCAGCAAACCCCACATCGGCACCTTCCGGCTGACCGGCATCGTCGCCAAAATGCGCGAAGAAATTATTGCCCTGGGTGGTGAGATCCGTTTCGAAAGCAAAGTCACCGAGGTGACGCTGGATAATGGCCGGACAACCGGCGTCACCCTGGAAAACGGCGAACATATCGCCAGCCGCTACGTCATCATGGCTCTCGGCCACAGCGCGCGTGATACTTTCCGCATGCTGCACAAACAAGGCGTTTACGTCGAAGCCAAACCTTTCGCCATCGGATTTCGCATCGAGCACCCGCAATCGCTGATCGACACCGCCCGACTCGGCAAATACGCCGGCCACCCCGAACTCGGTGCCGCCGACTATAAACTCGTGCACCACGCCAAAAACGGTCGCGCCGTCTACAGCTTCTGCATGTGCCCGGGCGGCACCGTGGTCGCCGCCACCTCCGAACCCGGCCGGGTGGTCACCAACGGCATGAGCCAGTATTCGCGCAACGAACGCAACGCCAACTCAGGCATTGTCGTCGGCATCAGCCCCGAACAGGACTTCCCGGGTGGCCCGCTCGCCGGTGTGGAACTGCAGGAGCAACTCGAATCCACGGCTTACGAACTGGGTGGCAAAGATTATTGCGCCCCGGCCCAACTGGTCGGCGATTTCATTCGCAGTACCCCATCGAATACCCTGGGCGAGGTAGAACCTTCCTACCAACCCGGCATCAAACTCGGCGACCTGGCCCCCTCGCTACCGGCCTACGCCATCGACGCGATCCGCGAAGCCCTGCCTGCCTTCGGCAAACAGATTCGAGGGTTTGATCGAGACGACGCCATTCTCACCGGCATCGAAACCCGCACCTCATCGCCGATCCGCATCAAGCGCGACAACGCCACCCTGCAAAGCATCAACACCCGCGGTCTCTACCCGGCGGGCGAAGGGGCAGGCTACGCGGGCGGCATTCTTTCGGCCGGGGTCGACGGCATTAAAGTCGCCGAAGCCCTCGCACTGGCCATGTTGGCTGATGCGGGTGCCGAAACAGGTGTGCCGGCGTGAAACTCGACGACATCAAAAAACTGCACCAGAAAAAATACCGCAACCAATTCGGTCACTACCTGGTTGAAGGCGAACACCTGGTGCTCGAACTGCAACGCGCCGCCGAACTGCAACCGGCCTTGCGCCAGGCCGAACTGCTGGTCACGGAAGCGTACGAAAACTGGCAAAGCCCGCTGCGCACCCAACTGATCAGCAGCAAGAAAATGGCGCAGATCAGCGACACCAAAACGCCCCAGGGCATCATCGCCGTCGTACCCGTTGCGCCTGCGCCTGCTGCCTCCCAAACCGACACCGCCCTCTACCTCCACGAAATTCAGGACCCGGGCAACCTGGGCACCATACTGCGTACTCTGGCCTGGTTCGGTGGTTTCCGCTGCCTGCTCAGCCCCGGCAGCGTCGACCCCTACAACCCCAAAGTGGTGCGCGCCAGCATGGGGGCGATTTTTCATGTGCCGATGGAGTTGGATGTACCACTGGAGAGTCTGGCCGGGCGTTACTCAAACATTGCCAGCCTGGATATGAGCGGCGAACCACTCACAAGCCCCAGCTTTAAATCAGCCGACTGCTACGTCTTCGGTAACGAAGCCCGAGGCGTTCCCCGTGAAGCCTTAACCGACTTGAACGCTACCGCCTTCACTATCCCGGGCTCCGGGTCCATCGAATCACTAAATCTGGCGTCGGCAGTAAACCTGTGTGTCTACGAACGAATGCGCCACCCAAGGTAGTGTCCTGAATCAGAAATTCGCGCTAATTCAACCACAGATGACCGAAGGACTGTCGGGTGCGTCTACTGAGGGCCGTTAGACCGCAGGGATGCGGTCTCCGAGTCTACATGGATGTATTTACGATGTGCCCCCAGTAGACGCACCCGACAGTCCGACAGCCACCGAAGTCCGAGAAACCACTGCACTAAGTTACCCACCGAATTTCTGACTCAGGACACGACCACGGCGCTGGAAACTCCAGCCATGATTAGCCAAACTGGGTTTATCAGACAGGAGCCCGCCGGTGGAGCACAGCCTCAAGCACTTTTACATCCCTGAAGAGCAAAGCATCTATTTGCTCTCGCATCAGGACGCCGCCAAGCTCAAAGCCTGGATCAAGCTCTGTATGCGTCAGCTCGAGCGGCTGGGGTATCAGGACATCGAACTGATCGGCAAGGGCGCCTTCGGTTTCGTGTTTGGTGGCAAAACCCGCACCGGTGTTGATCTGGTGTTCAAGTTCTCACGCATCAACCTGCCCCAGCACGTGCAGGACAGGCTCGAAGAAGAAAGCGACCTGCAATCATTGCTCGACCACCCGCAGATCCCCCGGGTCAAAGACTTCGTCCGCGTCGGCAAACAGGCCATTCTGGTGATGACCCGCGCCCCGGGGCTCGACCTCGACGACTATGGCCTCAAAGCCGGGCGGCTGCCCCCGCAACTGATCCTGAACATCGCCGCCCAGCTAGCCGACCTGCTGCGTTACCTGCGCACCCGAACCGATGCTCAGGGCCAGTGGCGACCCATCGTCCACGGCGACATCAAACCCAGCAACCTCGTCTTCGACCCGGCCACCGAACAGGTGCAACTGATCGACTGGGGCTCATCGGTCTTCTCCCAGCTCGACGCCGACCATCAGTTCATCTCCAACAGCGTGATGGACCTCATGTCGTCCGACCTGCAACACACCAACGCCAAACTCGGCGATGTGTACTTCATTGGCGACGAACAACTGAACGGCGGCCTCTCATCCCCCCGGTTCGACGAACAAGGCACCGCCGCCACCCTGTATGCCCTCGCCTCAGGCCAGGGCTGCCGCTTCGGGCGCAAAGTCATCACACCCCAGGCGCTCGGCTTGCCGATCGAATTTGCCCGGGTGCTGGCGGCGATGATGGACGACGACACCGGCCAGCGCCAACTGGCTGGCAACTACTTCCTCGGCCACATGACCCGCATGCGACACATCGTCGCCATGGCCCCAGCCGACGACCTGGCACCGATGATTCCGGTGTGGGTTAGCGAGCGCCACCGCGAAGTCGACACCGCCGTCTACAGCTCGCGCAAATCCTTCCTGCGTCAGGAAAACCCCGACGACACCTTGATGGATGTTGAAGACGAACAACTCGACAAATACTACAAAAACTACCTGCAAGGCATGGGCGAAACCGAAAAAGCCTTCGTCGCCGCCGTCAGCCGACTCGGCCGTTACCCCATCGTCGGCGGCCTGGCGGTGAAATGGCACGCCGAGGGTGTTCGCATCGAATCCGCCTTCAGCCTGCACAACCCGGAACTGCGCCGCTCGTTCCACCAGTCGGTCAACAACATGGTCAACCTCGCGCGCGGCGTCTACCGCCAGGGCACCTTCAAGGCGGTGATGTACAACGCCCGCGACACCCTCCACCTCGACCGCCGCCGTGAAACCGATGCCTTCATACCCCCAAAAAGCCTGCGCATCCCCTACCTGGTGACGCCAGCGCCCCAGGGCGAAGACACCGAACGCATGCACTCCTACTTCGAAGACGGCCGCGACCCCGACGAATACCTGACCCTGCCGCCTTCCATCATGGACGAGATCGAAGCCCTCGACCGCATCCACCACACCGGCTGCATCATCTTCGAAGTGTTGCCGCGCAACCTGAAAATCCACAACTACTACCGCCTGCTCGACGCCAGCCAGGAAGACACCTTCCGCAACCACCTCAACCGCATGCTCGCCGCCGTCAAAGACATCCAGGGCCTCGGCCTGCGCGGTTTCATGAAACTGCCCTACAAAGACCCCCGCACCTTCGACCACATCGACCAGTTACCGGCCCGGTATGCTCCCCGCAACCCCAGGGACACCCAGTTGGTTACTTAGATTAGTTGCCAGGCGTTTGCTTCTGTGGCCTCATGTTGCCGCTGCCTGGTAGCCAGGTCGGACTGTCGGGTATGCTCACTAGAGGCACGCCGTGAACCCCTCCCTGGGGGCTCGGAGACAAGATATGAATCCCATCCATGGGATTCACCCTCCGGGCTCGCTACGCTCATGCCAAAACGCTCCCGGCGTTTTGGTCCCTGTTGTCTAACGGCCTCTAGTGAGCACACCCAACAGTCCTTCGCAGCCAAGTAGCCACCGTCAAAAAGTTCACAGTTCGCCGGGTTCACAATCAAATCGAAACCACACCCAAGCGATCAACACCCTTCATGGTCCTGGTGGGCGTGGGCCCTCAGGGATGAGGGCCGTCGAGCTTACAGGGCGGTCCGACGTCTCGGAGTACTTGCAGCGTCCCTCCAGGACCATGAAGGGTGCTGGTCGCGCACTCTAGGCTCTAGTTGAATTCAACAAGGAGCCACAGACCCCAGTTTTGCCCAAGGTAGAACAGTTCATTGCGTAATTGGCGCCTCGTATGGCGGAAACGCTGTGGTATCATCCGCGCGCCACCCATTTCATTGGTACCAAGAGTCTGAGCATGAGCAAAAATTCGCTGGATAAAAGCAAGATTCGCATCCTGTTGCTGGAAGGTGTGCACCAAAGCGCCCTGGATACGCTGACCAAAGCCGGATACACCAACATCGAATACCACAAGGGCTCGCTGCCCGAAGCCGAACTGATCGAAAAGGTCAAAGACGCCCACTTCATCGGCATTCGTTCCCGCACCCAGCTCACCGCCGAGATTTTCGAGGCCGCCGACAAACTGGTCGCCGTCGGCTGCTTCTGCATTGGTACCAACCAGGTAGACCTCGACGCCGCCGCCCTCCATGGCGTCGCCGTCTTCAATGCTCCGTTCTCCAACACCCGCTCCGTGGCCGAGCTGGTGCTGGCCGAGGCCATCCTGCTGCTGCGCGGTATTCCCGAAAAGAACGCCGCCTGCCACCGCGGTGGCTGGCTGAAAACCGCTGCCGACAGCTACGAGATCCGTGGCAAAAAACTCGGCATCGTCGGCTACGGCAGCATCGGCACCCAGCTGGGCGTGCTGGCCGAAGGCCTGGGCATGAACGTTCAGTTTTACGACATCGTCACCAAACTGCCCCTGGGTAACGCCAACCAGGTCGGTTCCATGAACGAACTGCTCGAAACCAGTGACGTCGTGACTCTGCACGTACCGGAAACCGCTTCCACCAAGTGGATGATGGGCCCCGAACAGTTCGCCCGCATGAAGCCAGGCTCGGTCTTCATCAATGCTGCCCGCGGCACCGTGGTCGACATCGATGCCCTGGCCGGTGCCCTGAGGGAGAAAAAACTTCTCGGCGCCGCCATCGACGTCTTCCCGGTCGAGCCCCGCAGCAACGACGACGAGTTTGTATCGCCCCTGCGCGAATTCGACAACGTGTTGCTCACACCGCACGTGGGTGGTTCCACCCAGGAAGCCCAGTTCAACATCGGCATCGAAGTGGCCGAGAAGCTGGCACTCTATTCCGACAACGGCACCTCAACCTCCGCCGTCAACTTCCCGGAAGTGGCACTGCCCGCACACCCCAGCGCGCACCGGCTGTTGCACATCCACCAGAACATTCCCGGTGTGATGTCTGAAATTAACCGCATCTTCTCCGAGAACGACATCAACATCATCGGCCAATACCTGCAAACGCGTGACAAGATCGGCTACGTGGTCATTGACGTGGCGCAGGATTGCTCTCTGAAAGCGCTCGACAAAGTGAGAGAAGTAAAAGGAACGATGCGCGCGCGCATCCTGTTCTAGAAAACATTCGAAACACCGGCTTACCACCAAGCCAAGCGACGGGTGCCGGGTATGCCTCTCCGGGGTAGTTCGCAGCATGGATGCTGCGATCTAGGCCCGAGACGTCGGACCGCCATGGACGGGTCTACGCCGACCCCGGAGAGGTATACCCGGTGCCCGGCGCGAACTCCAGGCAATCAAGGTGACTGGCGTTTCACCCCCCAACTGGCATACTGGCTGTACGACATAAACCCGATGCGTCGGGTTTTTTGTTATCTGCATTGTTCAAATAAGGGAGACTCAACGACGTGTCTGTTCAAGGCCATCGCTTCAACAATGCCCGGGTTCTGGGAAAGACCAGCCTGGTTTTGATTCTGGTAGTTGGCCTGTCTGCCTGCATGTCCCGTGGCATGCAACAGGAACTGACCAATTGCGTCTTCCCCGACACCACCCGCACACCGGCCCCTTCCTTTATCTGCGACCAGCAGATCGAAGGCTACCCCATCACCCGGTTAACCTCCGCCCCCGCGTCAGCCGATGTTGAAACCGACGTCAGCATTGAACGTGCCCGCCTGGAGGTTCAGCACGCCATGGCGCTGGAATGGCTGGTCACCTGGTTCAGCGACGTTGTCGACGACCAGAAGACCGAAGCAAAACAGGTGATACTGACGTGGCTGAACGAAGAGCTGCGGGTCGTTCGCACCCGAGAGAGTTCATCTGGAACCATGTGGCTGCTGCTCGGCATTGCCCATTCTGAAGTGGATACCCAAGTGCAGCTTCGCAACCGGTTCGCCGCCGCGGGCATTGAAACCACCGTTCGCTGATTCGTCCTCAATCTACCGGGTTTGCCGGTGTGGCAAGGCATCTCGGCCTCGACCCAAAGACCCTGGCCGTTAGTGCCTAAACCTCAGCAGGGCTAAACGGCTCGCCGCACCATGCACCCGCGCCGGACGCACCGTTCGGCCGCAGGGCAGGCCTGGGTTAGTAACCGGGCCGATTTCCCGCTAAAGTAGAGACAACTTCATTCGCAACCGCAGAACGGGAGCAGTCTCTATGTATCAACACCAATGGGTTTCCGGCGAATCGATTCTACTGCCCATGGGCAAAGCCGTGTGCGTGGGCCGCAACTACGCCGACCACGCCAAAGAACTGGGCAACGCCGTCCCTGAATCCCCCTTACTGTTCATCAAACCCGCCAGCGCATGCGTCACCCTGGGCGAAAGCATCAGCCTGCCGCGGCCCAACCTGCATTTCGAAACCGAACTGGCCCTGCTGATAGGCGCCCAACTCTCGGCCGAGCACTCCGAAAACCCCATGGCCGCGGTAACCGCCGTAACCCTGGCACTGGACCTGACCGACCGCACCCAGCAAGACGAACTCAAACAGAAAGGCCACCCCTGGGAACGGGCAAAAGCCTTCGACGGCGCCCTGCCGCTGGGTGCCTGGCTACCGGTAAACCAGATGCCCGAAAACCTGAGTGACTGGGGCTACACCCTGGAACTGAATGGCAAACCCCAACAACATGGCCGTGTTGAGAACATGCTGTTCAGCATTCCGGATTTGTTGGCTGAGATTGTGAAAGATTTTCGGCTGGAACCGGGTGATGTGGTGCTGACTGGTACGCCTGCGGGTGTGGGTAAGTTGGCTTCTGGGGATAAGTTGGAGTTTATGATTGAGGGGACTGAGTGGAAGCAGAGTAGTTTGGTTGAGTGAGCGCATCCTAGCTCCCACACTCCAAGCGCAACCACAGAACTCCGATTACTAACCGCTCCCTCTCCCATCCCATGGGAGAGCAACCGTGTTCACTGTCAAACGATTTCTGGATGCCATGGGCTATTTTTTTCACCATGGCATTCATGATCGTCAGTAACTTTCTCATGCAAGCGACTATGACCACTTTTGCAGGTTTTGCCCGCTTTTTTTAACCGCTCCGCAAAGCGTTTAATCGGTTGGTTGTATCTCATCGCGGACAGTGCGGCCATGTAGAGCACCGCTCTCACCTCGGCCCTTCCGCCCCATATGAAGCGTTTCCCACGGTGCTTTCCACTGTCATTGGCCAAAAGCCACATTAATGGGACATGCACATTAGTCGGCTATCAGAAGATAGAGTAACATAGGTTGAGTCTATTGAATTGGGTTGGGTGTCTCAGCAACACGCCGATGGGTGTCCTGGGTAACGAAGATGCTCTGCACAGTCGTTCTGGTAGGCTTCGACAAATAAAATAGGCTGAGTGCATCGGTCCAAGATCAAAACTGAACTATACGACTTAAGAACAAAAAGCCTGGAATCTTGATGAATAATTATTTGAAATTGAAAGAGCTACACAGCTTCGAACCCCCGCACTTTATTTCTATGGCGCTTCCCTTGACCGTGATGATGTCACCGCGTACGGACCTGAAACAATCACAATCACCAACGTAAAAACCGGTACCTACACCTACTACATCTATGCGTTAACTGGAGACAGTAGCTTCCGCTTCAGTAATTTTGATGTAGAAGTATCGCTTTACGATGACACTGGACTGATAGCGCAAATGACTCCGCCAGAAGGTGTGGGGTACCGGTGGAACGTATTGACCTTTAACGGGACAATGACTGTTGTTAACACCATCGAATAATTCAGTGGGTTAGTTTGAGATAATCCCGTTGGATACTCAGGAAGGCAGCCTTTTAGTGGCTGCCTTTTTTGCGTCAGGGACAGATAAGGCCTGAAACGCAGGTGTTAGTCGTAGACATGCACGCTAAGCATGCGCGGAGATGATGGTCTTACCTAGTCGCTTAAGAGATATTTTCGGGCCTGTAGTTGGTATTTGAGCCAATCAGTGGCTCAGGTGTAGCTGGCGAGTACTCGCTTATCCGCTCAGCCGAAGACCATCTGGTTTCGACCCTGGTTTTTCGCTCGGTAGAGCAGCTCGTCGCCCCGCTTCCATGCGGATTCGATACTGTCTCCATCGGTTACAAGCGTTGCGCCTATGGATAATGTGGTACTGGCTTTTTCGCCGCTTCCCGATGTTACCGTGATCTCGGCAAAGCGTTCGAGTAATCGTGTCGTGAAAGCCTCAAGCTTGTCCAAGGGGCACCCTACCAAAAGCAGTCCAAACTCCTCTCCGCCCAGTCTCCCGACAATATCATCACTTCGGGAGCAGTCGTTTAAGGTTGCACCGAACTTTCTTAGCAGTTCATCGCCGGCTACATGGCCATGGGTATCATTAAACCGTTTAAAATGATCGATATCCATACCCAGCCATATCAGTGAATCGGTAGGGCTATGAGCAAAAACACGATCCGCTGCGTCCAAGAAACCCCGTCGATTCAAGACGCCAGTCAGTTCATCGGTCAGGCTAAGCGTTTTATAGCGGATCTTGTCGGCACCTAACAACTCCGCTTTTTTCTTCAGGCTATTGAAGCGTAATCCCAGCACCATTGACAGCAAGGCGACCTCGATTAGTGCGCCCGCAAAAAACAATAAAATGAGCCACTCACCTGGCTGAACGAGCCCGAGCCACATCCACCCCCAAAGCCCCGCTGATACGATATAGAAAATCCATGCGACTAGAAAATAGATGGCCAGCGGGTGACCCTGACGTAGTGAAAAGGCCACCACAATCATGATCAGAAACGGTCCGGCAATGCCTACGGATATTGCAAGCACATACCCATACAAGTCGGACATAAATGGCATCAATACCAGCAAAACGGTAAAAGTACCAATTGCCCCACCTAAAAAGCGGTCTATGCGGGGTAAGTGCTTGCGGGTGTTTAAGAGCTCACGCACGAACACCCAGGATGCCATGACCGTCATCGTACTGGTGAAGTTCGCCACATAAGAACCGCTGCCAATAGCGGGGTAGAGAAGACGGATTAAGCCGGCCATATCCAGCAAGTAAATTAGGTTACCAATCACAAACGTGTTATAGGTCAGGTAAAGGCGCTCGCGCGCTCGCAACCCGATGGCAAGGTTATAGCAGAATGCGAGAATAAACATGCCAATAACCGTACCGAAATAAAACTGGGTTTTAACGGTTTTCCACAACAACCCATCCTGCGGCGTGGCCTTGATACTGAATTGAAATACCTGGTCAGTGGTTAAGCGCAAATACGCGGTTTTTTCTTCAACGGTAGTATCAAAAATAAACGTTAGATATCGGGCGGGTTGAGCAGCAGCCTGGCTCGACGATTCGCCTACAGCGTCGATCCAGCGCCACTCATTTTGTTTGAATTGAATTGCCTCGCCATTAAGACCGGTGTTGGGTAACAACTCCACCCACAAGAGCTCCGAACTAGACTCCACAGGAAGCTCCAGGCGCAACCACATTACACCCCCCCGCAAACCACTCCAGTAGTCTGGGTTCCAAACAGGAACGCCCACGCCTCTCTGTTTTACTCTTTCCCACTCGCTTTCTGGTAGCGCTTTCAGCTGGTCAAATGACAACTCACCCTGACGATCCAGGATAAACGCCGCCTCTAACTGGACGGGGTGTTGGGCATAGGCTCCTGAGTTGAGCAATAGACTTGTCAGGATGAATGCCCTGATCAGGGTTGGGAGCCACGGGTATTGCATGTTGGTTGAAGCCTGTCTGGACATTGTCGAATTGCGGGCACTGCGTTTTATTTCCAAACCGGTACAGAGGCTGACCGTGGGTACAGCCAGTTCCTCTGCCCTGGAATGGTCCGCAGGTTCAGTTGAGCAATAGTCTAGCAAAGTCTGGGAAGGTTACAGGGGATTAACACCAGCCGCGGTGAGCCAGGTCAAGTTTTACGATACCCTTCAGCATTTAGGGGGGCTATAAGTCCGTTCTGACTCTGCTAAGGACTAAGGAGTGGAGTGCACGACACGGAGTGTCCGAACACACTGGGCAGCCTCTGAGTCCCGAGTGCTCCGCTGTTGTTTTACGAACAGTCGGGCGCATGAACCCAGAGGCAGCAGCGGCAAATTTAGAGCTTGAAGCGGCTTACCAACTCGCTCAGCTCCCGTGAAATGCGGTTCAGGTCATTCGCATTTTCCGAGGTGGACTGCATGGCCTGGCTGGTTTCATCGACCATCATCGAGACCTGCTCAACCTTCTCGGCAATGGCCGTGCTGGCCAGGCTCTGCTCACGGGTGGCATTGGCCACCTCCCGAACGCGCTCCAACGCCTGGTCGGCGCCCTGTCTCAGTTGTTCAAGCAACTCGGCCGCTTCCTTCGTTGACTGCGACCCTGACTCAACCTGGGGCAGCGCCGCATCAATCGTCATGACAACGTCTTTGGTATCGGCCTGAATCCCGCTGATCATTTCATCGATTTCTGTCGTGGCTGTCTGGGTACGTGCAGCCAGGGTGCGCACCTCAGACGCCACCACGGCAAACCCCCGGCCCTGGTCACCGGCACGCGCCGCTTCAATCGCTGCGTTCAACGCCAACAAGTTGGTCTGGTCTGCGATGTCTTTGATCGACGAGGCGATGGTGGAAATCTGATCGGCCCGGTCATTCAGGGATTTGACTCTGGAGGAGGCGTCGGTGATCACCTCGGCAAGCCGGGCGATTTGCTGGTTAGCCGCACTGACTTTGGCCACACCCTGGCCGGCAAGGTCTGCCGAGGCGTATGAATCCTGTTCAGATTGCTTCGCACTGTCCGATATATGGCTGATACTGACCGTCATCTCTTCAACGGCTGCAGCCATCGAGGCGGTGGCTTCAGCTTGTTCGTTGGACGCGCGAGCAACGTCTGCGGCGGCACTGTTAATGTTGCCGGCGCTTTCATCAAGCTGGTGAGATTCAGTGCGGATTTCGGCCACAATTTTCTGCAAGGAGGTGACCATGGTACCAAGGCTGGCCAGCATGCTGCCCTGGGGCGCGCTCTGGACATTTACCTGTAAGTCGCCATTGGCTGCCCGGTTCATCAGATCAATGGCCACTTCCGGTTCCCCGCCAACCTGGCGCAGTATACCGCGGGCCAGCCAGACCCCGATCAGGCCAATGCCGAGCAGGATGAGTACCGAAATGCCCAGTTGCCGCAGTAGACTGCTGCGGACCTCAGCGGCCAGGTCATCCATGTAGATGCCGGTACCGATGAACCAGTTCCAGGGTTCGAACACCTTCACATACTGGAGTTTCGGCACGGCATCGGTTTGGCCTGGCCGTGGGAAGGACGTATCGACAAAGGCTCCCCTCGGTTGAGCTTCAAGAGCCGCGATGATGTCTTTGAGGGTGTATCGGCCCTGCCCGTCACGCAGCTGATCCGCCATGTTGCGACCGATCAGGTCCTGGTTGACGTGCGCGACACCAACGCCTTCCATCGTCCAGGCATAGGTGTACTCGGAACGGCCATCGTCACCACCATACCGACCGGCCAACAGCGTATCGATGGCACGACGCTGTGCTTCTTCCCGGCTCAGTGTGCCTTCGCGCTCCATTCGGTGGAGGTTCGACAGGATGTTGTGGTTGGCTTCAATGATCGATTCGATCACCTGCTCACGGCCACTGCGCAGCTCACGCTGAACTGATAGGGCAGAGAACGCTGTTAGAATGATAATGCCGATGACAGCGGAAAGGACTAGGAGGCTGATTCGGGTTTTCAGTTTCAAACGATTCATGGGCAACACACTGCTCAGTAAGTTTTCAAGAGGCGGTACAGTAGTCGGCCAGTATAGGAAAAAATAGAGGGCAGCGAGCGAATTAGTGAGCAGGGCCCTGTATGAGATAAAGGACACAACCTGGCCACTCTGCGGTAATTGGCGGAAGCCTTTAAATAGCCTCAATGGCAAGGCAGCTCGTTTGAAGGGCTTTCCAGGCGAGAATCGTGACTGTTGATTTGGGTCGAAGGAACGTAAAGAGCCGCGATGACGGCTCTTTCCACAGGGTTGCTTACGCCCTACTACCGGGTTATTCCGAAACGTTCACAATGATTTTGCCCCTTGCACGACCGGTCTCGCTGCGCTCGTGCGCTTCGGCGGCTTGCTCGAGCGTGAACTCGCTGTCGATATTCACCGTCAGGTGTCCCGAATCGGCGAGCTCGGCCAAATGCGTCAGTTGCTCACGGTTAGGTTGTACAAAGCAGAAGAACGCCGAAATGTCGTGTTTTTGCGCAGTCTCTTCATCGGGTACCTCAGCCACAGAAACCAAACGACCTTTGGCCTTCAGGGTCGACCAGCTGTTCGCCAGGGCATCACCGCCCAGGGTATCGAACACGACGTCCAGGTCTTTCAAATCTGAAAAGTCTTCCTGTTGATAATCAATCGCCTGGTCAGCACCCAAACCCAATACCAACTCGGTATTACGGGCCGACGTGGTTGTGTATACATAGGCCCCGCGCAGTTTGGCCAGTTGAATGGCAAACTGCCCGACCGCTCCGGGACAAGTAGGACAGGCATAGTAAAAAGAGTGCATAAAAATACCTCGTCCGCAGAAAATTATCTGTGGAGCTTGGCAAAGAAATCAATTGAAGTAATTCATCAGCACGAAAACCGGCCAAGATGCCGGTTACCGCGCACAGCAGTGCCTCAGGTTGCCCTGTGCGGCGTATTTTCTTTAGATTGAATAGTTAGGTTAGCAACTCTGCCAGCCCAAGCCCTGGGGTTCGCTGATAGCCGAACTGTTGAAATTTAGCTTTGATGGAAATGGCAGTGCCTACCAAACCTTTGAATTGGCTTTCAAAGTGCTGGGTATTGTAGATCCAATGTTCAGCATCAATGTTCAGGCGTTCTAGAATGGGTGGGATACTGCCACGCTTGTCATCCCTTAATTGGCGCCCGGTCCAGTCTACCAGTTCAAGATAGTCTTGCAGTCGAAAGGGTAGGCCAGCGGGCATGTCCTGGCGCGGGTAGCCTACAAACGGAAACAGTGTTTTTGGTTGATGTGGTTCTGGTGATTCCGGGGCTTTCTGGGCAGTAGCTATCCGTTCTTTGGCTGAGGTAAATTCGGATGTTTCAGGTGTGGCTGCCATCTGTGCTCGAATGGGGTTCAAGTCCACATAGGCCAGGCAGGTTGCCAGTGCTTCTTCATCGAGCAAGGCTTGGGATTTGAAGCGTGATTGCCAGAAATGTCCGGTGCAGCCGTCTTCTGCGTTGGCCTGGCGGGCGATGTCTTCGTTAAGGGCTCGCATGAACCAGCTGATCGACATTAGTCGTTCACGCCATTCAGCGGCCAGTTCCGCTATGGCCTTGAGTTGTTCTTCGTACAGGTCTTTACCAGCCATATACTGCTGAGTCAGGAAGTTTCCGGAATACAGCGTGTGCCAGCGCTCAATCACTTGGCTATCCGTCCAGGCCTTGGCCTTCTCGGCGTTGATGTGCAGTACCACATGGTAGTGATTGGACATCACAGCATAGGCGCAGATATCGAGCGCATACACGTTGGCTAGCTCCATCATACGCTGCTCAATCCACTCGCGGCGGTGTTCGTAGTCGTTGCCTGAGTGCTCATCACGACCGCACAGGAAGGCGCGGCGCACGCACCGGGAGGTGCAGTGGTAGTAGGGGGTCGCCTCCAGGGCGATCTGGCTTTTCCTTGAACGTGGCATAGTGTCTAACCCTGACGGCCCGTTTTATTGTGCTGTATAAACTACTGGATGGATATTCTGGGGTCAAGTGTTAATGTGGATGTCCAGATTGCCTGCAAATTATCTATGAATAAAAACCGCATAGTTATTCTCGCAACGGTTGTCTCAAGTCTGGTTTTGCTTTGCGTGGTGTTCTTTAACCTCTACCTATTCGAAGCTGGAGCTGTCCAGGTACGGACGATGGTGGCACTTGAAGTTCCGGTTGTATTAATCGGCCTCCTCAGCTGTTTCGTCTCAGTGTTAGGTGTGCTCTGTTGGTTGTGTATGAGGCAGTGGCAAATGGCACTTTTTGGCGCGATGAGCGTGACCGTATTCCTTGCTTCGTGTCTCATAGCCGGCATGAGCGGAGGGGCGTTTCTAAATGCAGCCTAGTCCGCAACCACATAACCAGGCGCTCTTACCGGACAATTTCTCCACCGCTTTGCGGCTACAAAATTGCCGCAAAGCTCTGCGTTAGGCTTCACATGAATCGAACAATACTTTTAGCGGTCATGCTTTTTGCCGCAGTTAGTGCAAAAGGAGAAACGGTGAGCATCCAAGATCATCCTAGATATGGTGAAAACCCGATTTATCTGTTTTTTGAGGCATACGTCCAAGATGTTATAGGCTTTCTGCCCAAAGAGAAATCCGATTCCATTCAGAACATGAATATCCAAAAAGTATTTGGGGCTCAGGCATCGGAATGGCACGCAGTAATTGAAGAAAAACTTCACCTATCAAGTAGTGTCGATACTGCCATACTTGATTTGTGGTATCGAAACAGAGAACACTTTAAATCTGAGTCAGGTGAGTATGATCCCGTGTGGTTCAGTCAAATATTTACTGATGAGTATATGAAAGACGATAGTCAGGTTGATGTATGGCCTGAAGGTGCGCTTGAAGCTGCAAAGGAAAGAATTAAGCAAGCGCAGTCAGCAAACTAAGCCTAACAAAGGCCAGCACAATCGCCAAAATGCAAAAGACGCATCTGGCTGGACTCGCTACACTGTTGTGGTCCAATGATCCTGGACACCCAATAAGAGTGATAAACTATCACTCGACAGTGAGGTGCTCCATTGAATAGACGTTCTTTCACAAGCGAATTCAAGCAAGAGGCTGCCAGCTTGGTAGTCGACCAGGGTTATAGCATTGCCGATGCTGGCAAGGCTATGGATATCAACGTATCGGTCATGCGTCGCTGGGTTGACCAGTTACGACTCGAACGAGGTGGCCAGGCACCCCTCAAGGGCAAAGCCATCACGCCTGAACAGCAGCGCATCCAGGAGCTGGAAGCCCAGTTGCGCAGAGTCGAACGGGAGAAAGAGATACTAAAAAAGGCCACTGCTCTCTTGATGTCGGACTCCCTCGGACAGTTACGCTGATCGAGAAGTTGAGTGAGCAGTATGAAGTCCTTGAGCTGTGCGCCGTGTTCGGTGTCAGCCGCAGCAGCTATTACTATCAGCGCCAAGCTCAGTCCCGGATTGATGCTGGGCGAATACGGCTCCGAGCCAGAACCAAAGAGATTTTCGCCGATAGCCGTTATTCGGCTGGTTCGAGAACCATCTCGGCCATCTTGAAGCAAGATGGCCACGAGGTTGGGCGCTTTAAAGCCAGGCGACTCATGGCCGAAGCGAATTTAATCAGTAAACAGCCGGGTCACCGGTACAAGAAAACCGGTGGTGAAGCTCTGATTGCGCCGAACCACCTGAACCGGGAATTTACGGTCACAGGCCCCAATCAGGTGTGGTGTGGCGATGTGACGTACATATGGGCCGGTACTTGCTGGCTCTATCTGGCGGTTGTCATGGACCTCTGTGGCCGTCGAGTAGTCGGCTGGGCGATGTCCCTGTCTCCTGACTCAGAGTTGACCAAGCGGGCTTTATCGATGGCCTATGAGAGCCGTGGTCGTCCTTTGGGGGTTATGTTCCACTCAGATCAGGGGTGCCAGTACACAAGCCTATCGTTCAGGCAGTGTCTGTGGAAATATCAGATGAAGCAAAGCATGAGTCGCCGAGGAAATTGCTGGGACAATGCGCCAATGGAGCGGGTGTTCAGAAGCTTGAAAGTCGAGTGGATACCATCGATCGGCTATGACAGTCCTGCCCAAGCTGAGGCTGATATCCCTCGCTACATAGGCTACTACAATCAAAAACGGCCGCACAGCAGTAATGGTTATTTGACGCCGACAGCCTATGAGTTGAGCGTTGCTTAAAAAGTTCTTAAACCGTGTCCAGTATTACTTGACCACTACACACTGCATGAATGGGACATGCACATTGGTCGGCTATCAGATAATAGAGTACCATAGGTTGAATCTATTAAATTGGGTTGGGTGTCTCAGCAACACGCCAGTGGGTGTCTTGGGTGACGAAGATGGTCTGCACAGACATTCCGGTAGGCTTCGACAAATGAAATAGGCTAAGTGCATCGGTCGAAGACCAAAACTGAACTATACGACTTAAGAACAAAAAGCCTGGAATCTTGATGAATAATTACTTGAAATTGAAAGGGCCGCACAGCTTCGAACCCCCGCACTTTATTTCTAGAGCAGCGTATTTGTCCGTTCAGCTTAATGTTTTGGCATTTGTCATAGTCGGCTTAACCCTAATGTTCGCTAACTTGTATCAAGGTGGCGAAGTGAGTCCATCTAGAGTTTCATTTCTATTGATAGCGGTCCTTTCACCCATTTGGCTAATGGGGGCCCATTACTCGATCAGATTCCTTCGACTAAGAAAGCCGTCACTCTCTTATTCACTACAATTTTTGATAAGTATTTTCTGGAAGATCGGGTTGGGCGGTGCATTGACGTACTTTATTCTATATAGAAACGAAATACTGATAACAACGCAGGTAATAGCACTGGTGGTACTATTTTTTGGTATAACTTTCTGTTGCTTCATCACTTTAGGCTATATTAATGGCCGATTTGGTGTGTTTTTTTCATTCTTTAATCTCTGTCTATTAGTTTACACCTTGTCTACGGGAGGCAGTGTAGAAGTTTTTCAATGGTTCTCGTTGTTTGGGCTCATTCCTGTTGATAGTCGTGCTATGCAAATTGTACTTTTCACCATTACCATTCTATTAGGCTTAACGCAAAAGACCTTGTCCTTATTCGACTTTCAATACTAGCCCGAATATTTCACCAAACAGCTTAAGTGAATGCTACACCGTAGAGCTAAATGGGCACCCAATTTAGAGTCAAGGCTAATAGTGCGCGCACAACAGCCGACTATCGACAGAGCCATCTTAATAGTTTCTCTATATTACTTAAGATGACTGTCTAGGTTGGCCAAAGTTTTGTATGTCACCGACGAAGGAGCTGGCAACCCGGTCGCAGTTGACGTGGACAGCGACGACCAGGTGCTAGTGTCCGGGTTCGATTTCCGACCCGTCAGTCGAGGATGTATCCCAGCCGCCGTGTCTTGAGCACGGACTGGGTGCGGTTGCCCCACGCAAACCGCAGCAGCAGGTCGCAGGCGTATTCCCGCACCTTGGAGGGGGAGATGGTGAGCTGGGCGGCAATCGCCTTGTTGGACTGGCTCAGGGCATCAGCTCCCGAGCACCCATATTAGTCACCTGCGACCAGCTGGATAAAAAGTGTCAATTATCCGTCAATTAGGAAGGTTTGCCTTACAAACTTCACACACTAAAACGTGAAAATAGATACCCTTAATTTGCGGATTGGTTAGAATCTCACGTCCTGACCAGTGCTAGGGTTCCCTAGTATTACCCAGCCTTTACCGAAGAGAATATCTATGCAAATTGACAAGTTTAAGATGCTAACGGCTGCATCTCTGTCTGTATTATTGCTTACTGCTTGTATACCTGAGTCCACCGATGATGAGGATAGTGCTTCAACGGGTGGAAATACTGATACTAACACTGAAGAAAATTTCTGCAGAACAGAAACGGTTACGACCACCATCGTTCCTGAGGTGGTGTTGACGGACGTTGATGATACCGAACCGAACGATACTGGTGCCCAAGCTCAGGTTATCTCAGTTAATTCTACTGTATCTGGCTACCTATCCGGGAACGCAGTTGGGGTACCCGGGACTGACTTTGATGATTATTACCTACTGAGCGTAGTAGAAGGTCAGGTTATCGATATCCAATTTGAGTTTAATCAGGGAACCACCAATCACATCTATTTGAAAAACGGTGATGACTCCGTGGTGGATAATACCAGCGGCGATAATGTCAAGAAGATTAATTATACTGTTCCATCAGGCATGACCGAACTCACTATCTTCTTAACGGCGGATTATGGCTCCGGTGACTATACGTTAACCGTTAAGACTCCGGCAGAACCAGTGGAAGTTACGAACACTCAGACGTTGGAGTGCTACGGCGACATGACGGGTCATGTGTCAGATGCCATCACAGGTGATCGCCTGGCAAATACCGCCATCAATTTGCGCTCTGGCCACGATGTAAAAGCCGGTGATATCTCAGAGACTGGCAGCACAAATGCCCAGGGTGAGTACGAATTTTCAAACGTCGAAGCCGGTGACTATACCGTCGAGGTCGTGCTGGCTGGGTACTCTACCGCATACAAGAACATTACCATTGAAGGTATGAGTACACTGTCTCAGTACCTTGCTATCGCACCGTCGTTGCCGGAAGGTCAGATGCGACTGGTACTTACCTGGGGGGCAACACCTCGGGATTTGGATTCGCATTTGCTGGTACCTAATGGCGCAGGTACCGAACATCTTTTCTACGGGAAAAAATCTGTAGATGGAGCCTCGCTGGATCGCGATGACGCGTCAGCTTACGGGCCTGAAACGATCACAATCACCAATGTAAAAACCGGTACCTACACTTATTACATTTACTCGTATTCTGGAGGCAGTAACTTCCGCTTCAGTAACTCTGATGTAGAAGTCTCGCTTTACGATGATACTGGACTTATAGCGCAAATGACTCCCCCGGAAGGTGTGGGTTATCAGTGGAACGTCTTAACATTTGACGGTACGTTAACTATTGTTAATACCATTGAGTAATCTCGCAAGCTAGATCGAGATTACTCTGTTGGATGATCAGGAAGGCAGCCTTTCATAGGCTGCCTTTTTTTTGATAATAGAATTGGTTATTGGAACAGGAACATTAGTGAGCTGCTAGGTCACGCACAATAGTCGACTATCGACAAAGCTATTATAAAGGCTTAATGCTGCGGGTGCATGGATGCGCTGGAGCAGGGGACAGCACAGGCGCAGATATCGAGCGCATACACGGTGGCCAGCTCCACCATACGTTGCTCAATCCAGTAGCGGCGGCGTTCGTAGCCGTTGCCTGAGTGCTCATCACGACCACACAGGAAGGCGCGGCGCACGCACCGGGAAGTGCATTGATAGTAGGGAGTCGCCTCCAGGGCGATCTGGGATTTCCTTGAACGTGGCATAGCGTCTTACCCTGACGGCCGGTGGAAGTCGAATGCTGTATAAAGTATTGGGTGAATTTTGGCTGATCAAGTGTTCAGGCGGGTGGCCTGGTTGGCCTTCTCCATTTATAAAATGAGATAATATAAGCATCTCACCTATATTGGTCGATTTCTCTATGCCTTCTACACGGTTCGAGCTTGCTGAGTTTAAAAACTGCTCTGCTGCTCTTTTTACTTTGCTAATCACAGCATGCAGCGGCGGCACTGTCTCTAGCCCAGCGACAGGTTCAAATGCCGTTACCCAAAGGCCATCAAACCCAATAACTCTGGCTTATTTACGGGATACCGACGGGGCCGCAGGGCAGTTGTTTGGCCGTGTTCAAATTGAGGCTCCCGAGGCCAAGCCGAGCGATACGGCAAGGGCCGAGTTTGTGGAGGTATATTGGGCTGATGAGCAGGGTAAGGCGGTGGGGGAGCCTTGGTTAGTAAGCGAGGCTAGTGCCGTGTATGACCTGGAGATTCCTGCAGGAACTCGCGTGCCGGCTAACACCTCCGCGCTAAAGCTTTACCCGGGTAACAGCGTTGGCTTAGCTGAAGAAGGCACACTTGTGCGCTTTCACGATTTCACGGGTAATGCCCTATTGGCCGGCCCGGGCGGCAATGAGGTTCAGAGTTGGTATTACGGCGATGACCGGCCAAATATGTATGTGCAGCGTACTGATGATTACGGCGGGTTGTGTCTATTCGATAATGGCCTTGTGAGTGTCATCGACATGAACAACACCCGCGATGATGCGTGGGAAGCAAATGCTGGCAGCGGCCTGGCAAACACCGTTAGCGATAGCGCCTACCCGCCGTATCAGTTTTTATGTGATACCAACCCGGTAAACACCTATCGCGCTGTGGAAGATGAGTACGGCGTGTGGACGTACTCAACACTTAACGACAGCCTGTTTTACGGTACGCTTGTTTACGACACGTTTCTCAAATATCTCGGTGAGCCCGCACTTGAAGAAAAGCTGCGCTTACGTGTGCACTACGGCAATCTTACGGATACCAGCGTTTACTGGGATGGGGCTTACGCTAATTTCAGCGATGGATACCTATTCCAGTATTCGATGTCTCCACTTGATGCTATTGCTCACGAAGTCGGGCACGGGGTGCTTTCTCGTATCTCGAGTTTGAACCCCTATGAAAACGAACTCAGCACCGATGCACGTACGGTTCACGAAGCTTTTGGCGATATTTCGGGTGTCATGGCCAAGTACGAGTTCACCGGCCACACCAACAACTGGGTACACGGTGAAGAAGCCGGGGGTTTAACGCGTCAGCTCGACCAGATTCAGACTGAGGCGGGCGCAATACCTAGCGTGTTGGATTACGACGAGGCTGGCAACAACTTCTATCTGCGTATTGGCATGCTGACGTATCCATTCTATTTGTTGGCCAACGAATTGGGTCTCGAAGCCGCTTACAATTTGTATGTGAATGCTGCGAGAAACTGTTGGTCGCCAGCAACAACACTCACCGATGCCGCTGAATGTATTATGCAACAGGCTATCGATGCAGGGTTAGATGAAAAGCCCGTTGTTGACGCTTTTAAAACCGTAAAAATACAACTGTTTGATGAAGGTGTTTTAAGTCATTTTTACGCTGAAACCTTTAAGCTGCGTGTCGAATTCAGTGATGACAGCCGTAGCACGGGTGACGTAACTGGGTGGCTGTGGGATTTCGGTGATGGCCAAACATCAACCGCTGCCAACCCGGAGCACGTCTATGTGGCTGGAGGAGACTACCAAGTTAGCCTCCGTGTTACAGATACTCACGGCGATCAAGATAGCTTTGCTCGGCAGATTACAGTAAGTGATCAATACTGTGCGATTAGAGAAGTGGTTACTGCTGCTAACGTCATGAATAGCGTGAGTATTGGCGGAGAAGACCTGGAGTATCAGCCAACAGAATGGGATTACACCCAAACGCCGATTTTTCTGAGCGAACCGGCCAATACGGTGATCACTGTGCAAGGTGATAACGTTGCGACCGAGCGGTCGACTACCTGGCGAGTGTGGATAGACCTAAACGACAACGGCGTATACGGTGACAGCGATCAAGAACTGCTGGCTGATCTTACCGTTGAGCAGGGCCAACCGTACGCCATGACTACCTCGCTCGATTTGACTGGTATAGCGAACGATGGAAGCGCAAAATATCTGCGTATCGTTGGCGATTACGTGAATATTTCACCGTGCAGTGCTTCCGTTGGTGAGGCCTTGGACGTGAGAGTGCAGTGGTAATGGCTGATAGGGCATGTACATTAAGGGAGCCGAATGCCATTGCCTAACCCGACGGGGTATGACTTCGGCTTTTTTATCCGTACCAGACACATGTAGGGTACGGGGGCGCTGTCCAGGGATGTATTTATCGGCTGTTTGGCTGTTTTTCACATTGTTGAGACTCCCACACTAGGTGACTATCAGGAATCAGATTATGATAGCCTTTATTAATGGATTGGGTTGGGTGTCTCGGTAATACGCTATTCCGGTGGATGTCTTCGATAGTATTGTTCGATCTCCTGGTTGGTCTTGCTTGGATTACGTCGCAGGTACGATTTTTATATTACCAATGGAGCGATAAGCTGCAGTAGACGCAAAAAGTGAACCTTTTGTGCTGACAATAGACCGACAAGTGCCTCAACCGGGACACCACTGGATGCAATGACTGACCTGAACAGTATTTTTTCTTCGTTCACATGGTTGAAAAAAGTACATTTCTCCCTCGGTGAGTGGCTCGATACTTGGTAACCCGGGAATTTCACCCGATCGGGTGAAGATTGCGTTTCGCGACCTACGCATACTGAACACTCTAAAAACAGCGCGCTTGCTGTATCACCACAATGGAGTGTCTCTATGAATAAGCGAATCCTATTGGCGTTACCTTTAGTGGCAGTCATTGCCCTGACCGGATGCAATTCATCCTCAAGTGATGAAGCCGAGCCGGCGAATACTACCGATGAAACTGGTGGTGGCGAAAACAACCCCGTGGGTGACACAGGCACCCCTGAACCTTTGACCGTGTATACGGATGAGAACTGGGATACCAACTTCGACACTTTCGAAGACCTGACGTTCTTCAAAGGCGGTATTGATATGTTTGCCGTAAAACGCACGGCAAAACCGGGCGCGGATGACTACTCGACACTGACCGGTTCGGAACTGTCCAAAGGGCTGGTGACCCATCGGAACCTGCCGGTTGATCAACTGTCTTCACCGCATGTACGTACCGCCGGGTTTAAGTTTCAGCATTCGGCTGCCAATAACTACGAAAACGACATCTTGGTCGTAACCTGTACGCCGGGTGTGATGATGGACGCGACCGGACCGGGAACAAGCGCGATGCTAATTCCGGCGACCCTGACCTTTTCACTGAAGAGTAACCCCAGCGAAACCCATGAGGTGAGCTTAACCCTAAGCAAAGAACCAACTGCCTATAAGCACCTGGTAACCTGTGATTCTATGGATGTCTACGATGGTGCATCATCGCCAGACGAAGTGGTTGTGTTTATCGGCGGTAAGCAGGCGTATGTGAATAATTCCGGAGCCGGGTTCCCTTTTATCATCCGGCGCTCGGCGGTGACCCGACTGGTCATGGACTTTGACATAGATGGTGAGATTGAAGACAACGACCCAGCAATCGTTCCTATGGTGGGTGGTATCGGCGGTTCAACGCTGTATTCATCCGCAAATGATGAGATTCGCGCCTTGTCGGCGATTACTGACACTCATGTGGTTGCCTTTCACCGTTCTGGGGTGAATAACCGATTGATAGAACATGACATGACCGATCCAACTGCACCAAATGATATCGTCAGAAGCGGTACCAATGCCTTCACTGGATTGACAGATGACATGACCGTCAGTGATATGGAAGCCCACATTGCTTTCGGTAATATTCCCCGCGTGAGTTTGGTTAGTCATGATTATGTCGGCGTCGTCACGGTCGATTATGAAAATGCCAGCCCATCGTTCGTAAAGAGCACCGATACCAATGCGCAGAACTGCGTGGATGTGATTACCTCCGATGGCCAGCCAAACGCCCGGCTGTGGTGCCACAACAGCCTGGAAGAAGGTACACTGCTGCAGTTCACCTATTAACGGTTTAACGGAACCAAAGGCCCGGCAATGACGCTGAATGAATTCGACCGCGAGTCGCCCTATGCCCGCAACATTCAATGGGAGCGACAGTCGTTATTCGTAGACGAAGTGCAACCGCGTATGGTTGTCAGTGGGCTCGGCGCTTCTTTGCTGGGAGTGCTGATGAGTCAAAACCTAGGTATGGTTGAGCTGATGGTCTGGCTAGCTATCTGCTTCGTTGTTAGTCTCGGCTCTTATCTGGTTTTGACCAAACAGCGTCGTATATTAGGGCGCGCCTTTGATAACAACCACGTTTACCGGCTCGTCTACTGGCATCGGGTAAACCTGCTGATCGCACTTACCTGGGGTGTCTTGTGGAGTGTGGGTCCGTGGTTGTTTCTGGATGGTGCCAATCAGTCGCAGGTCTTCGCGTTGTTGCTGTTTGTGATGGTCATGTCGTCCATGCCATCTGTCACCATGGGGACCTACCCTGATATCTTTCTGCTGTTTATCATCCCTGTGTTCAGCAGCCTGTTTATTCTGTTATGGCCAAGTTCAACTCCGCTATTGCTGGCGGTGGCGGCCATGTCCGGGTTGTCGTTGGCTGTGTTTAGCCTGATGACGCACAAGAGACAGATGAATTCGATCCGGCTTCGCCTGGAGCATCAGCTGGCTCGACAGCAGGCCAGCGAGGCCGATCAGGCGAAAAGTCGCTTTCTGGCCGCCGCCAGTCATGACCTCCGCCAGCCATTACAAGCAGCCAACCTGTATCTTCAGGCATTTCAGGGTCGACTGCTTGAACCCGATGAACTCCTGGACAAGGCAAAGGAAAGCGTGTCCTCGGCTAATGACCTGCTGACCAAGTTGCTGGACATGTCACTGATCGACGCGGACGTCGTCACCGTGACCGTTCAGAATTGCTATTTAGGGAACATTCTGCACTCTCTTGAGACCGAATTTACGCCTCTAGCGCTTGAAAAAGGGTTAGCATTGGATATAACGCCAGCACCCATTCAAGTTTCTACGGATCCAGTACTTTTGTTGCAGATACTGAGGAATCTGCTCGACAATGCGATCAAATATACCGAATCGGGCTCGGTAAGTGTCAGCCTCGAACTTCGTGGCGAGCAGGCATCCTTGCGCATCGAAGACACCGGCTCCGGGATCGCCGAAAGCGAACAGAGGGATGTTTTTAAAGAGTTTTATCGGACTGCACACACGCGAAAAAGTGAACCGGGAATCGGTTTGGGGTTGTCGATTGTTCGTCGGCTGTGTGAGCAGTTAAGACTGGAGTTGAATATGATCTCTGTACCGGGCGAGGGCACACGGTTCAGTCTTTCGCTGCCTATCTGTTTGGATGCGGCTATATCGACCTTACCGGGTGAGCCGGTCGCCCCGTTACCCGAGCACTTTACCGCCTTGGTGGTCGATGATCATGAACAGGTTCGCGATGCACTGTCGGCGATGCTCGTGGAATGGAACGGCGACGTCTGGGCAGCGAGCGATCACGCTGAGCTGACGATGCTGCTTGAGCAAATGACGTCGGCACCGGATGTGCTGTTAACGGATGATATGCTGGCTGATGGTCATCGTTCGGAGGACTGTATCCAGACGGTACAGGCGTTCTTTCCCGGCACGTGCTGTGTCGTACTGACCGGGAATACGTCTCTCGGGGGGATTCAGCGGCTCAGTCATGCACACTGGCCGGTTCTGCACAAGCCGATCGACAGTTCAGTTCTGCAGGGCACTCTCAGTCGCCTGCTGGCCAGCAAACGGGTATCCGCTTCAAAGTAATCCCAGGCTTAACGCGCGGTTCAGACATTCCGTCCGGTTTGACGCGTTCAGCTTTCCATACATCAATCGGGTGTGGGTTTTGATGGTGTTCGGGCTGAGATTAAGCTCGGCGGCGATCTCGCTGGTGTTCAGTCCCCGGTGCATCTGTTGCAGAATGCCCAGCTGGCGTGCGGTCAGATGGAAGGGTGATTCAGGCTGTTCAGCCAACTCCCGGGTTATCGAATCACTGGTGACCCAGCGTTGACCCTGGCGAATCCGCTGAACAAAGGAGAGGATATCCAGTGGCGATTGGTCTTTGCTGATGTAGCCTCGGGCACCCATCTGTTGGGCATTGGTAACCACTGCCGGTTGCCGATTGGCTGAGCAGATCAGCACAATCGATTGGGGCCATCGTTTCAGTATTTGATCGAGCAATGTCAAACCAGGACTGTCCGGGAGATCCAAATCAATGAAAATGCACTGGTAGTGCCGGCCGGCTCTCAGTGTCGCCAAAGCGTTGTGTGCCGTATTGGCAACATCAACCTGCAGTGTTGGCATATGATGTTGCAATGTCAAAGACAATGCATCGGCAAACATGGCATGGTCGTCGACCAGCAGCCAGTGTTCAGAAGAAGTGAGCGATGAATTCATGTAGGGCCTGATACCGCGAAACTCAGAGCATTGAAAATCGATTGCTGTTCGAATTATAGACGGTATTTCGGGCGTAACCCAACCCCTGATGTGGACATGAACGTCTTTTTTGCGCCGGCGTGCAGTCCCAGCTACAAAGAAACCCATTGAAAGGACAAACCCACTAAAAGAACAGTCACTTGAGCAAACGGGCTTCGCTGGATACCCACGTTACGTATCTAACAAAGGGTATCTGTGTAGAGCTGTAGTCTATGGCATTCCGGTGGCTGCCCGTGATAACCGTGGTAGCCCTTGGTTAGTTTGAGGGGACACATGTCGAAGGTCGATCGATAGGGTGTCCCGCGTGCAGACTGTTATTAGAGTGGCAGATCTGGCTAGTTTCACGCAGCGGCAGCCAGCTTGGGGATGCCTAAAGCCAGCGTTTCAGACGCGGTTAAGCAATTGGAGGGGTGGCTGGGCACAAGTCGGTCCCGATCGACACATACCGAACTGCTGACATTTAGCTTTAATTGAGATAGGGGTATCAACCAACCCCCTAAGCTGGCTTCCAACGCAAAGTAAGCAGCTTCGATACCAGTGGTTTTACGAATTCAAGCTGATGGAGTGCTGTAGGATGGAAGGCAACACCAACTTCTCGATTTAGATCGGCGAGTATGGGCGGGCGTCGTACCAGGACATCCTGCCTGCTGGCAGCAACACTTTCCGGTACGATGGCAACCCCCATGCCGCAGGCCACCAGAGTTAGCGCCCAGTCATCGTTGTCAGTGCTCGCGCGCAAATCAGCATCCAACCGGTATTCTTGCTCCAGACGTTGCTGCACTCTGTCTTTGAGTTCGCAGTGCACCCGGCCAATTAGAGGTATGCCTGACAGATCATCAGCCGTCAGCTCATCATGCAGTGCCAGATGTGAGCTTTCAGGCAATGCCAATACGTAATCCTCACGCCATAACGACTGGAACTGCCAATCGACGGGTACATACTCCCGTATGGTAAAACACAAATCACATTCTGCCTGCGAATTGACCAGATAGATCGCTGCACCCGGTGCGGTGCCACGTATCTCGTGCACGATCTGTTCTACGCGCCGCCCGGGTAAGGTAGGTAGCATTCCCAGGCGTATAGCCGGTGTCGTCGAACGTCGAAAATGCTCGCCTATCGCGTCCGCTTCTGCCAGCAACCGCCTGACCAGCGGATACAGGTCATGGCCTTCCTGCGTGGCCCGTACGCCCTTTTTATGACGAATGAAAAGGCGGGTGCCCAGACTCTCCTCAAGTTGCAGGATGGCATTAGAGATCGATGGTTGAGCGATAAAGCAGCGCTTTGCAGCAGCGGTAATTGAGCCTTCTTCGTAGGTGGCGACGAAGTATCGCATATTGCGCATATCAAGCATGGATTATCCATAGTCTAATTATTTCATATGAAGAGTTATAACATATTTTAACTAATACTTGATCTGCTTTACATTGAGCACTCCCTACACTTGAATGGAGCATCATCATGCAGCAAGAGTCCTCAATTGAAACCATCGAAAACCTCCTGCTGGCCTTTGCAGGCGGAGATGGCGAAGCGTTACTTTCCCGCGTTGATGACACAATCGATTTCCGCATTGATCACTATCGGGACGAGACCGATGTCAGTTGGCAATGCGCGCGCGACAAAACTGAATTGATGTCTGTCTTGCAACGTCTTGGGCTCGAGGTCTTTCCCCGTGGTACACACATTGAAACTATGCAGAGCCATGATCTTGGCGAAGGTTGGGTGCTGACTGAATTCAGGCAGACGTTCTATTATGCGGTGCGCCAGAAAATGGTTCGAACTCGTAACATGCTTCTTTCTCACAGCAACGCTGGTCGAATGGACTATTTTCGGGAGACGGTCGCGTCAATAGACAACCAGTGAAGGCAAGTTGTCTTGAAGCCGAAGATTTCCGCGTTATCAGCGTGGGCTATCGAGGCACTCGCGTTAGGCGGCTTAGAGCGTATGCCAGTGGTGAATGACTTGGGTATCCGGCCAAGCATTGGCTTTCTCGGCATTGATATGCAGCGCTATGTGGTAATGGTTGGACATAACTGCAGGCGCAGAGATCGAGCGAATACACCTCTGGGTAAGGTCGCTTGCCATTCAATGACAAGCGATGCTGTGCAGTTCTCAAAAGGGTGATTGGCATCGGGCGGTTATACGCTTGCCGGTTAGAGGGTGCTCAAAGGCCAGAGAGGTTGCATGGAGCATTAGCCGGCTTGCCAGCGAAAAGGCAGCATCACTGGCATAAAGGTCACACCCCAGTATCGGGTGACCCAGTTCGCGGCTGTGAATGCGCAATTGGTGAGTGCGGCCTGTTCGCGGTTTGAACAACACCCGGCTGCAGGCTACCGGATGCCCTGTTTCATTGGGCACTTGCACGTGCCTGATCACTTCGTAGTCGGTCAACGCTGGCTTGCCCGTTTCCCCACAAATCACTTGCAACGGAAACACACCTTTGGCAATTGGCGCGCTGATCGAGCCGTGTTCGGGCGTCACATGTCCCTGCAACACGGCTGTGTAAGTCTTTGCAATGGTGCTCGCCTGAAACTGCCGGGTGAGTATTCCATTAATGTGTTTGTTAAGCGCGACCAGCATAATTCCTGACGTGCCGAAATCCAGTCTGTGCAGCAGGCGGGCATCGTGAAATTTCTGACTCAAGCGAAAGTGCACCGAGTCTTTATTCAGGGGGTGCTTGCCAGATAAGCTGAGCAATCCGGAGGGCTTGTTGATCAGCAGGATCGACTCGTCCTGATACAGAATCTCGATCGAATCTGTACACCTAGGGGCAATGAACGGATCAGCCTGGGGTTGCATGATGTGAGCATCGCCTACTTCGAATGGAGAAAAGCAGTCTATCAATGACAAACCAATTAAGACAGACTGCACAATAGTCGGCTATTATGGTTGTGTCCTTCATGGTCTGGTACTGCTGGTTGAGATGGGTGTTCACGTGGCCCTCTGCGCCCTATCTGGAAACGAGCAGCGAACCACTAAAGCCGATAGGTTTAATATAAAAGCGGTACCTGCCATCGCTACTCGAATATTGTTTGCCCGGTTCCATTGCTCGCGAATGCTGGCCCAGTCTGAAGGCAGTGCACTCAGCTCCCAGGATTCAGTATAGTAATTCAGTGGCAAATTCACGTTCCTGGTAAACAAGATAATCCCAAGCCCATAAACCAGAAACGCCAGCCCAAGCAGCGCAAACGCCAGGCTGGTTCGGTGCCGCCAGTTCACTATTAAGGCAATGAAGGATACCACCCCGCTGCCAAAGAAGAAGGTAAAGAAGGTAGCATGCCGGACATTTTGGTTGAACAGGCTCTGCACCTGGGCATAGACCGGGCCGCTAACTTCTAGCATGGCAAGATTAATGTTGAACGAATAAGTCCAGAAGAAACCGGCCATAATGCCGAAAAACAATGCCGACAGGGGCAGCATGGCGTTTTCTGGAAGGGTGGTTGTCATGCCGCTCTCCGATCATTGAGTCAGTCGCCAAGGGTACTTTCGTGACCGGTTGATGGCGTTATCATTTGTTAATACCACTCTTCAAACGTGACAGGGAGACGTTTGTCACTCCCAAATAGCTCGCCAAATGGTAATCCGGAATACGGGCGATCAGGTCGGGCAGGTCGGCTTTCAGTTTTATATACCTCTCCCGGGCTTTCATGGTCAGCAAGTCGTGTTCGCGTTGGAATTTGCTCTCTAGCAGCCGTTCTGCGTAGTACAGCGCAAAGCGTTGCCACTGACCTTGCGCCTCCAGATGATGGTAAAGCGCGTCGATATCACAAACCAATACTTCTGTGGGCTCGATGGTTGCAATGCTGAACAGCACGCCTTGCTCTCGGTCCCGGGGCGCGACGGGCCACAGGCAATGCCTTTCGCGGAAAAACCCTTTATTGTAATCGTTACCATCTTCGTCGGTGTAAAACAAACGAATGAGGCCGCTCTGTATATAGTACAACTGCCGCCAGGCTTGGCCCGACTGTAAAACAGGCTCTCGAGCACTGAACAAACGGTAGGAAAATAGTCTTACAAGGGCATCCTCATCACCAACTTGTATGCCGGCGTTTTTGAATACCTGATCCAACATAGGCTGCATTCTTAGTTGGCCTCCCTGGGCGAGCGATAGCAATGTTATTGAACACACACGATGAATGGGCCATGTACATTAGACGGCTGCCAATAGCGTTGGCGAGACACCCAGAATAGACGAGTAACGAGGAAGGGTTAACTGTATGTGCACACTAACGAAGGGACCTTGAAATACCTGAAGACTGAAAGAATAGACACAAAAGTCGACTATTGTGATCCTGTCTTTCATAGTGTGGCGCTATTAATTGTAATGGGTGTCCAGGTTGACTCTGTACCGGGCACCCTGAACAGGCAGCCATCAAAGAATCGCGGCGTCTAGTTGCCACAGCTATCGTTGTAGGGTTTGACATGAATTTGACCGCGGAAAATAACAACAGTTTAGCGATGGGTAGCGAAGAATGAAGTCTGCCCCATTCTGAATATTACGCTTTAACAACGCGATTGTTAGGCGCAGGAGAACGTCATCCAGTTCCAGGTAATCCGGTAGCCGAAAGGCAAGGCCGGTGGGCATATCTTGACACGGGTAACCTACAAGCGGGAACCGTGCTTTTGGTTGATGGGGCTCTGGTTATTTCTGGGCTTCCTGTGCAGTAGCGATCTGACCTTTGGCGAAAGTATGCTCTGAATTATTCAGGTGTGCCCGGCATAAGATCAAGTCAAATAAGGCGGGGCCTGTAAGCCCCGCTGTGTGAGTTGGTATTATTGCGCGTGATTGGCTTTTCGATCAATTACGATCGCGAGGCATATCTGATCACATTTACATCATGCGTTTCAACTCGCCATAGTCACCACCCGTGCGCAACTCCAAGGTAATATCATCGTCGTTTCGGTTGCGGAAGAACCAGCCGTGATTCCCGGTGAAGGCAGCTTTCAGTTCTCCTTCATCGCTTGGGACCCCACGGCCTTTTTCATAGGAGATTGACTGACCATTACCATCACCATGTGTGTCATAGTTTATGGGCCCTCCTAATGAAACCCAGGAGTAGAGGGCCACATTCCCCGATTCCATGGTCAGTTTGAATTCGGTGCCTTCACCCGGGGTTAGTACAACGCGTACTTCGTCTTTCCATGAAGGCCCGGTCTCTGATGCTGTAGTGCCTGCCACCGTGTCTGCCTGAATGCCGGATTCGGGGGCGGTAGTCTCGGCTGGCAGAGCGGCTGTTGTGTCCGAGTTAGTGTCTCTAGCCGATTCAACGGGTATTGGCTGCACTGCTTCCTCGGCTGCTGCTTCTGCCGCCAGTTGCATTTTTATTTCCCCCATTTCGGTAAGTCCGAGAACGCGACCCGCACCGGTTGGGTCTACAGCGTATTCGGCAGGCAACACGACCGTAATCAGCAGAATCACGGCAACTGTCGCAGCAAGGATGGTAGATCGAATCAGCTGCGCAGTGCTGGGGAGGTCGTTTCTGGAAGGTTTAGTGGTGTTGTACATAATAAATCTCCGATGTTAAACGACAAGATAGCCTGTCAGCTGATAACCAATGAGCAGGAACCCAGCGCTCATCATGGCAACGTTAGCGGAATAGGCATGCCGGAAAAAACCATCTGTCTTGCGCCAGAAGCTCATGGCAATGAGTATCATGGTAAGAGCGATGAGTTGACCAACTTCCACACCAACATTGAAGGCAAGCAAGTTCGGTACGAGGCCGTCAGTTGCAATGTCGTATTCAAGAATTTTTGTGGACAGGCCGAAACCATGAAAAAGACCGAAAATCAAAGTCGCTGCCTTGGTGTTTGGTTGAATGCCAAACCAGCGTTGATAAGCACCCAGGTTATCGAGTGCTTTGTAAACAACCGAGAGTCCAATAATGGCATCAATAAGGTAGCTGTTGATGCCTATGTTGAAGTACACGCCGAGCAACATGGTTGTTGAGTGCCCAAGAGCGAACAGACTCACATAAACAGCAATATGCTGGATGCGGTAGAGGAAGAAGATGACACCGAGTAAAAACAATAAGTGGTCGTAGCCAGTCACCATGTGTTTGGCACCCAGATACATAAATGAGACCAGGTGAATACCGGTGATTTCCTGAATATAGCCTTTGTCGCCTTCAGCAACAGCGTGGGCGAAGGTGTCGGTGCTCAGGAATAGCAAGCAGATCGCTATAAAGAGCCAGGCAAGATAAGACGCCCTGGCACTGTTGCGCGCACGCCAGCGTGTACGGGTATGAGGGAATACCATAAATGCTCCGATTTTGCTGAATGATTAAGCGGGTTAGCCGTTGTTTTTAACCAGGCAGAACCGGTCTGGGCGGGCGGTAAAACCGATAACAAGCCGTGCGCGGAGTGTCATCAACGCCTAAAGCACATTGCTTGAACGTAGCTGACGTCGTTGTTAGTAAATTAAGTGTCAGGTGGTCTGCCGACTCATGGGTATGATTGGAAGCGTTGTGGTGATTGTGAGATTCAGATTCGTCATGGTGCTGGCTGTGGCTGCCATGACTCAGTTCCGGGGGAGGGTTAAGTTCAGGCAAGCTATGGGACAGAAGCTCCCCCATGGCAGACAGTGGTGTGCCAGCCAGCACAAGCAGCATGACAAGCACTGGAATCCACGGGTTGTGTTCGAAAGCCAATCTCATAGGTGGTTAGCGTGATAGCCCGGCTGGTAGAGTAAAGGTGTGATAGATACTACTATGCGTACAGTATTAGCAAAAAATACTACTGCTAATTGAACAGGGAGGCAACATGCAGTGCCTTCCCACCGACATGTAGGATCGGCTCTGGTAACCATGCTTCATATTCTGAAACACAGAATCTACCGCACCCTTTTTTTAGCACAGGTTGTCGCCCTGCTGGGGACGGGTTTGGCAACCGTGGCGCTGAGCCTTATGGCGTTCGATTTGGCAGGAGACAGCGCGGGGCAGGTACTGGGAACGGCCATGGCGATCAAAATGATCGCCTATGTGTTAATTGCGCCACTGGCGGCGGCCATCGCTGAACGCCTTCCCAGGCGGACGATGCTGGTGTCTTTGGACCTGGCTCGTGCGGGAACGGCATTGGCGCTGCCTTTCGTTACCAGTGTCTGGCAGGTGTACGTGCTGATCGCCGTTCTGCAATCGGCCTCAGCAGCGTTTACGCCCACCTTTCAGTCTATTATTCCAGATACCCTGCCAAATGAAGACGATTACACCAAAGCCTTGTCGCTGTCGCGCCTGGCGTACGATCTGGAAAATTTGGTCAGCCCGGCATTAGCGGCGCTGATGTTACTGGCAACCAGTTGGCAAGGGTTATATTCGGGTACGGTCATCGGGTTTATCGCATCAGCCATACTGGTTGTTTCGGTTGCCTTGCCGCCGGGCTCAAAACCAAAGGAACAGAGGGGGGCCTACGAACGGGCCTGGCGCGGCTTCAGAATATTTGCAGCGACCCCCCGTTTGCGCGGGTTGCTGGCCCTTAATCTGGTTGTTAGCTTGGCCGGTGCCATGGTTATCGTTAACACCGTAGTGCTGGTAAAGGGGCAATTTGGATTAACTGACCAGGATACAGCCATTGCGTTCGCTGCCTTTGGTGCCGGCTCGATGGTCGCCGCTTTGCTGCTGCCGGTGGTGCTAAAGCGGTGGCGGGATCGGGAGGTTATGCTGGTGGCGGGAGGCATTCTTGTCTCCGGGCTCGCCTTCACAATACCGGTTACCCAGTTGGCCTGGCTGTTGCCGGTATGGGCGTATCTTGGTGTTGGCTTCTCCGCAGCACAAACGCCTGTGGGCAGGCTACTAACACGGTCTTCCAACAGGGAAGACCGGGCTTCCATGTTTGCCGCTCAATTTTCTCTATCCCATCTTGGCTGGTTAGTTTCCTACCCTCTTGCAGGCTGGCTGGGGTCCGTGGCCGGCATCCAGATTGCGTTGTTAACCCTTGCGAGCCTGGGCTTTCTTGCACTGACAGCAGCATTCAGGCTATGGCCATCGGATGACAAGCTGGTGTACTTACATCGGCACGATGATCTCGCCAGCGATCACCCGCATACGGTAACGACCGGTCGTCAGCACAGCCACACGTACGTCATCGACAGCCTCCACCCGAAGTGGCCAGATTAATGAGTAACCTGCAGAGCGCGGCTAGTAAGCCATACGGTGACCACTTAAGACACCGGGCTTAGTGAGGTGTGCAACGGCGTTGACCTTGGAAAAAGCACGGGCACAAGAGCGGCAAGCAGGAAAGACACAATGAGAAAACAGGGAAGCTCAGGTATGTGGTCAATGAGAGCATTCACGGATTAAAACAACGCATCGGCCAGGGTATTGAATACCAGATTAACGCTCGGGTTAGTGCGCAGTTCACGATGACACACCAGCCATACCGGTATCTCCATCACCGGCTCGTCTTTGGGAAATAAAGAAGTGAGCTCAGGCATTTGGCTGCCAATATCCGTCGGCAAGAAAATAAGGCCCTGGTCCAGCTTTGCCAGTTCGATGTGCAGCAATTGAAATTGGGTGATGACTGGAAAGCGGTAGGTATCGGGCTTACCACCTAGGTTACGAAGATTGTCTTTTACGCTGTTGCTGACATCGTAACCAATAAAGTCTGCATGCCGGAGGTCCTTGAGTTGCCTGACCCCGGGGAATCTCTCAGCGTATTGGGGTGAGCAGTATAAGCCTATGGGCTCATCGGCAATTTTCCGGGCAATCAGATCATTCTGTTCAGGTCTGAAACTGCGGACAGCGATGTCGGCTTCCCGTCTTTTCAGGTCGGCTACGTCGTTGGATACGTCGATGCGAAGTTCGATGTCGGGTGCAATCTGGCGGATCGTTCGGATAACCGGGGGCATTCTATAAAGAGCATCCAACTGACTGACCGATACCGTGACCAACCCCGACAAATCGGTTCGTTGCCCGAGCGCCATTAGCGACAGTTGATTCGCGGCTTCCGCCATTTGCTTTACATAACCCACCAATTTCTGACCGCTTAGCGTCAGTACCTGGCGCTTGCCCACCTGCTCAAACAGAGTGACATTCAGCTCCTGCTCCAGTGCCGCAATTTGACGGCCGAGTGTGGGTTGAGACATGTTTAAGGACCGGGCGGCCGCCGAAAGAGACCCCTCCTCAGCCACAATCAGGAATGCGCGTGTTCTGTTCCAGTCAAACTGTATCGAACTCCAATCCATGCGTTAAAGCATACCTCGCAGTACTTTTTAGGTGATTTGGCTGCCTTTGTGTATGGATATACTGGCTCTAAATCGTTATCCGGTCAACGTTACTGGCCGACCGTGACGTTTCCGACAGTTGAATAATAGAGGCAGATGCCATGAAATTCTTTATCGCCGGAGCTACCGGAGCAACCGGCCGGCACGTCGCCACGCTCTTGCTGCAACAGGGCCACAATGTCGTCACTGTGGCGCGCAACCCCGCAGCGCTCCAGAGCGAAGTAAGCCTTTACCCACACTTGAGCGTAACTGCCGGCAGTGTGCTAGACATGGCGGATAGTGACCTCGACAACCTGATTACAGACTGTGACGGCGTGATTTGCTGCCTGGGGCATAACCTGACGTTCAAAGGGATGTATGGCGCGCCCCGGTTATTGTGCCGTGAATCCGTTGAACGGATGGCGCACTCGATCATTCGCACCCGACGTCAGCAGGCTGAGCATCAGCCACCAACCAAGTTCATACTGATGAACACCAATGGCAACCGCAACCGGGATCTGGACGAGAAGCTCAGTAGGGGTGACCGACTGGTGATTGGCATTGTTCGCTTGCTGTTGCCCCCTCATCGGGATAATGAGTTGGCCGCAGAATTTTTGAGAACGGATATTGGTCAGAATCATCAGGATATCCGTTGGGCCGTGGTAAGGCCCGACGGCCTGGTGAACCAGGACCAGGTAAGCAATTATGAGAGCTTTCCCTCACCGGTTAGGGGGGTGGTGTTCAACTCCGGCCAGGTTAGCCGCATCAATGTGGCCCACTTTATGACACGGTTGGCGTGTGACGCAGGGGAATGGCAGAGGTGGGTGGGGCGAATGCCTGTCGTGTACAACGCAGAATAACCCCTGACTGTTAAACCTTTTCGATGAGGAGACTGCGTGTGAAGTATGCTCCGTACTCATTATTGTTGCTGATGAGCGTGCCTGTCTGCTTGATGGGTATACTGTTGGTGTGGCCACCCAAAGAAGCGCCGTCAGTAGAGGTGCCCGGGAAGTTATACATCTACCACGCCGGTATCACCCATACCGTTGACAGTGGCATTCACGATAATGGTTCAATGGCTGTAAAGGGTGAGCCTGGTGCAAGCGATGTGCCGGTGCCTTATCGGCCAGGCTAAGGGTTAGCTGCGTCCCGGCGTTGGCACGTGTTCTTGGCTGACCGACTGTTCATCTTCAATATCGTCTGCGAAATCATTGTCTTCTTTGTCCGGGTCAATGCCTTCCTGATCGCCATTGTGTTGTGGTGTATAGAGCAGGCGCGTGTATAGCGGAAAATGATCGGACCCTATAGTCGGTAGTCGTTCAATATGAACGATTGAAAAATGCTCACTGTGAAAGATGTGATCCAGTGGCCAGCGAAGTATGGGCCACTTCGCATGGAAGGTGTTGAACATGCCACGGCCGATTCGTGGATCCAGCAAATGACTCAATTTTCTGAAAAGCCGGGTTGTTCGGGACCATGCCACATCATTCAGGTCACCGGTGACAATGACAGGCTGCCTGCGTTCAGCCACGCTACGGGCGACCATCACCAGTTCGGCATCGCGTTCTGCAGATTCTTCATTTTCTGTGGGGCTGGGGGGAGCCGGGTGTAAAAAGTGTACGCGGATCCCGTCTCCCGAACGAAGCCGAACCAGCGCATGCATAGATGGAATGTTGTCTTCTACCAGAAAAGATATCTCGGTATCCTCGAGTGGCAGTCTGGAATAGACATGCATTCCGTACAAATTATCGAGGGGACATTTAAGGGTATAAGGCATCTCTGGTTCAAGGACGTCGAGTTGATCTTGCCACCATTGATCAGATTCCAGAGTTACCAGAATGTCGGGCTTCCGTTGTTTTACCAGGTGTACAAGGCGGTCTGCTTGTCTGTTGGGAGTCAGAACATTGGACGTAATGATGCTTAAGCAGCGATCTTCCTGAATGTCACAGGCTGTTCTGACTTCAAATGTCCAAATTCTCGTATAGGGTGCAATCCAACGGGCCTGCCACAACAGGCAAAATAGGCAGCTTGCGATAAGCACTGTACTGAAGGGTGTAATGGGCAACCAGTAAAGTTCTGCTAGCCCCAGCAATAGAGCCAGTATCGCGAGTTGAAGCCGGGGGAAGTCCATTACCCGCACAGCCCAGTGCGACTGCTTCCATAACGGCAGAAGCGTCAAAACCAACAGGGTGGCGCTGAGTGTGGCAAACGAAGCAATCATATTTGTCTCGCTATGAATACGATTAACGCCTGATGATGCCACAGTTGACGGCATTGGGTCTCGTTTGGTCTCGAAGGCCGGTTATCATGGCTGGTTGTAACTGAACAACGACAGTGTTGAGTAGCCATAGCCGCTCAGCCAGGAGTGTTTTCGATTAGGGGAGGCTACTCTGTCGAGGGACGGAACACTGGCATCGATGGCCGTTTTCTCGGGTTCAATGGATGCATGGTTCGCTTGAGCCATGATAGCGACCCACGGAACATACGCTCGTTTTACCCATTGCCCGAAGTTATCGAATTCAAAGACATGCGTTGCGCCCGGGTAGGTGTCTGGGCGGCTGGGCGAGTGATCGTCTTCAGCCAGGGTCAGTGTGCGTCCACCATGGCTCAACTGGGCAATGAAACCCAAGCCTTCCGCCGTGTGGGCCGGTCGACGCAGTACGGTAATGAGTTGGTCGCCGACATGAATCGAGTTGGAATCAATGGAACCGTCGTAGTGAGAGGCACGCAGCATGTACCTTGCATTGAGGCGGCTATGTAAGGGGATCGTCCAGGTCAGGCCCCGGGTGCCGGGCTTTTTGGGCCGACCAATAGGCTGGTAACCTGAATAGTCGTCTATTTTTTCCAATAATTGATATTGGTAAGCTCCAACAACACCGGTCCACTCGAATTCCAGATTCCGGGCAGAGCTGAATTTAAGCTTCAGTGTTGGTATTTTGGCCATTGGCTGACGTGCAGTTTCGTTTGAGTAGAAACGAGGCTTTCTGGTCGTCAGTTTGAGCGTAATCAGTAATACAATTAAGAGCCCTGCGCATTTGACGATTAGGGCGATAGAACTAAGAAAATCCATGAACGTTTATCTCTACTAATAGCGCATAAAATGATTTGGCGATTATCGAAGTAAGTACAGGCCTTGCGAGCGCCACTTAGTGTTTCTCCCGTGCAGCGTCCTGCTGACGATGTACCATCGTTCAGCACCAGTGCCGCAAGAGACGAACCAAACCTATGTATTGGATGCACAGACAACACTATTCTCTCGTTACTGTTTCCAGGTTCAGTTCATGTTCCGAGCGGAACTGTATGGCGCAACCGTTTGTAGAAGCGTTTGAATGTGAAAAGTAATTACTGCGTTTTCAGAACTACTGTTGTTTATAAGGCAAGTGAAAAATCCTCGGGACATTACATTTCTCAAACGGTTATTGAACCGAAGACAGCTGATGCTAGGGCTTGGTGAGATACGTCAGAGTGCACGCGTTCACGACGCACCATGTCGGTGCACGCTTGTGAGTGGTGTGTGTCCCGCCAGCGTCCATAGCTCCCCGGTGGCCATTCAAATTCCTTTTGGTAACACAGCGGTATCCCTGGCGGTAAAGGCAGGGCGGGGTTAACGGGCTCCATTACCAGAAAGCAGAACACACGCGTCAAACACCTTTTGTGTCTTTGTGGCTTGACTCATTAGGTCGCTTGTCCTAAAGTTACGAAATAGGATGCTTGTCCTAATTCTTTTCGGCCCTTAGGTGAGGTGTGTATGGGCAATACGCTGACCAGAGATCGTATCGTCGAGCAGGCAGACCAGCTGTTCTATGAACAGGGGTTCGAACACACCTCCTTTGCGCAAATCGCCACAGCAATAGGCATTTCAAGAGGTAATTTCTACTACCACTTCAAGACCAAGGACGAGATCCTGGATGCCGTCATCCGACACCGCCTGGAAAACACGGGCTCAATGCTCAAGCACTGGGAGCTAGAGGGCGAGGCTCCTGCAGACCGGATTCGCAGCTTTATTAATATTATGGTTATGAACCGCGCCAAACTGACTCACTTTGGCTGTCCGGTGGGCACGCTGTGTACCGAACTCACTAAATTGAACCACCCGGCTAAAGACCAGGCCAATGAACTGTTCACCTTGTACAGAACCTGGTTACGCCGGCAATTTGATCGCCTGGGCCGACACGACGATGCCGATGAACTGGCAATGCATCTGCTCGCCATGAGTCAGGGAGTGGCAACCTTGTCCAGTGCGTTTCAGGACGAAAAAATAATTCACAAGGAGGTCAGCCGCCTTAACGACTGGTTAGCCTCCCTGATTGCAGGTGCAGGTAACCAGAAGGAGGTGTTTTGATGTTTGTCGTACTTTTACGGTTTTCACACAATAAGGAGCAGGCCGGTGCATGTATGGATGGGCATAACCAATGGCTCAAACGCGGGTTTGATGACAACGTGTTTCTAATGGCCGGCAGTCTTGCGCCCGGCCTTGGCGGGGCTGTTGTTGCTCATGGTGTATCGAGGGAAGCACTTGAAACCCGGGTTAACGAAGACCCCTTTGTGGTAGAGAATATTGTTACGGCAGAAATAATAGAGATAGAGCCAAAGAAAGCCGATGAACGGCTGGCTTTTCTACTCGCCGAATAGGTTGACATCGTCGTAAAGTCAGTTTAACGAGCCGGTTCATTGCACTGCTTGCCCGCAAACGGTTCCTGATGAACACCCGCTATGGGTGTTGATCTTTTCTGATTCTACTAACAAAGAACCTGGAGCATCAGCAATGAAACTGGAAGTCGGGAGCGTTTTCCCAAACATCAGCATTGAAACGATATTGGGCCGTGCGATAGCGATCCCGGATGAAGGCGTTAAATATTGGCATTTGCAGTTCAGGCGCTTCGCGGGTTGCCCGATATGCAACTTCCATCTTCATACGTTGGCAAAGCGAAGCGATGACATAAAAGCGCTGGGCATTACCGAGGTCATTTTCTTTCATTCATCGAAGGAGGAGATGCTCGAATACCAGGATCAATTGCCATTCGACTGTGTAGCCGACCCTACCAAAACCTACTACAAGAAGTTTGGTGTAGAGACATCCTGGTTAGGTGTGTTTCACCCCTCAGCGATGTGGAGTGGCCTACTGAACATACTGCGCACCCGGAAGGTGTTTAATAAAGCGGAAAATGGTGTTTTTGGCTTGCCGGCAGACTTTCTGATAGACGCCAGTGGACGAATAGTTGCGCTGAATTACGGCCGTCACGCAGACGACAATTGGAGTTTTGAAGACCTTCAGGCCCTTAGAGCTAATGCCGGCTAGTCTCCAGAGTGATTAAGAGAAGGTTCACATCAGGATACCTGGCTGGGCGATCGCTGAAAGCAAATGACATGTTCTTCCGCGATATAGAGGATGCCTCGCAGTTTCAAGCGACTGTCCACCTATATCCACTGGTGAGCAATGTTTGATTCTGCAGTGGGAAAGGGCTAAAGAGACACACGCGGCGGATTATCTGGTGCTCAGCGGAGGCTATAGCGCAGGGTTATGGTAATATGGTGGAGTCTCCAGGAGCGCTGTCTATTGCCTTCGTGTACCCAAACTCAGGAACTGTATTGTGACCAATAATGATATTCTGCGACGTATCCGTTATACCTTCGATCTCAAAGACCGCACGATGGTCGAAATCTTCGCTCTGGCCGATTACGAGGTTACCGGGGATCAGGTGGTTGGCTGGCTGAAGAAGGAAGAAGACAGTGAGTTCCTTAGCATGAAGGATAGAGAGCTGGCTGTGTTTCTTAACGGTTTCATCAATTTCAAACGTGGTAAACGTGATGGTCAGCAGCCAGAGCCGGAAAGCCGGCTGAACAATAATAAAGTATTCCAGAAACTCCGAATTGCGTTGAACCTGAAAGCTGATGACATTTTGGGCATTCTACAGCTGGTCGATCTCGATCTGAGTCAGCATGAACTCAGCGCTTTCTTCCGAAATCCAGAAAGCTCAAATTACCGGGAATGCAAAGATCAGGTGCTGCGTAATTTTTTGCTCGGGGTGCAGCTGCAGTTAAGACCAGGGGATGCCGGCTCGGATCCGGTGGCCGGGTAAGCCGTCGGGGTCACTCATCGTTGTGGTGTCAGTAGAGGTAGGCGCAAGCGGCCGTGTGTCATCACGGGTGCAAGGCCTACATGCAGGGGTTACTGAGCGTTGCTGCGCTCCTGGCTGGCATCGGTAGGAACCAGGGCGCGTACCAGACGTTTCATGCTGAGCATGCCTACTGGCTCGCCATCCTGCATAACCCGATAGGTGAAAGAGGTGTCACCCTCCGACCGTGCGATGACCGATTCAAGGTTGTCGTCAGCGTCTACCTCCCCGGCGCAGTCAGCGGGCGTGGTTTGCGTGGTGTCCATGACCGAACGAACACGAAGCACGCGAGCCCGGTTGATGTCGCTGATGAAATCCATAATGTACGGGTCGTTCGGTTGCATCAGAATTTCCTGGGGTTCACCTTGTTGCACAACGTAGCCTTCTTTCAGAATCACCAGATGATCAGCAAGTTTCAGCGCTTCGTCCAGGTCGTGGGTAATGAACACGATGGTTTTCTTCAATTCGCGCTGCAGCTCAATAAGCAAATCTTGCATGTCGGTCCGGATCAGCGGGTCAAGCGCGGAAAAGGCCTCGTCCATCAGCATGATGGGTGCATTAGAGGTCAGAGCCCGGGCGATACCCACGCGCTGTTGCATGCCGCCGGATAACTCATGCGGGTACTGGTTTTCATTGCCTTCCAGCCCTACCCGAGCCAGCCACTTCGTTGCCTCTTCCTCGTAATCGTCGCGATCGAAGCCGCGGGTGGCGAGTGCCATGCCGGCGTTGTCGAGAACAGTCCAGTGCGGTAACAGCGCAAAATTCTGGAAGACCATGGTCATGTGCTGGCGACGCAATTCACGCAGTTGCTGGTCGTTGTAATGAAGCACATCTTCACCATCGACATCGATGCGACCAGCAGTAGGCTCAATCAACCGGTTGAGGTGCCTGATCAGGGTCGACTTCCCGGACCCCGAGAGTCCCATGATGACGGTTATCTCACCTTCGCGCATATCGACGTTGATGTCTTGCAATCCGAGTACATGACCGTGCTCTTCCAAAAGCTCCGACTTACTCATCCCCGCTTTCACATGTTCCAGCGCTTTCTGTGGGTCGTCACCGAATATTTTGTACAGTTCCCGAATCGAAATTCTGATTGGATTATCACTCATGCCCTTACCCTCAGTCCTTTCTCGATGAGTCGATGCGTGCCAGCGATGCTTTGGTGACTCGGTCGAGAATGACCGCAAGCACAACAATGCCAAGACCCGCCACGAGACCGACGCCCAGCTCCAGGTTACGAATACCACGCAACACAAGCACACCGAGCCCGGGGGCGCTGACCAGTGAGGCGATCACCACCATGGCCAGGCTCATCATAATGGTTTGGTTCACGCCGGCCATGATGTTGGGCAGTGCCAGTGGAACTTGCACTTTGTAGAGCTTTTGCCGGTCTGTCATGCCAAACGCATTAGCCGCCTCGATGATGTCTTTGTCGACCAGTCGTATGCCGAGGTTGGTCAGGCGAATGACCGGGACGATGGCATACAAGATAATCGCGATCCCATAGAGCTTGGATTCGGTCACGCTGAACAGAAAAATCAGCGGTATCAGGTACACAAAGGGCGGTAGTGTCTGCAGCATGTCGAGCACTGGGACGGTTAAGCGTTGCATGGTGTCACTTCGGGACATGGCGATGCCAATGGGCACCCCAAGTATCACGCAAATGAAGGCGCACACGAAGATAATCGACAAGGTTTGCATTGCGTATTCGTAGTGATCAATAAACGCCAGGCCGCCCAGGCAGACACCAACAAAGGCGACCAGTTTCCAGGACTGAGTGACCAGTTTCACCACAAACAAGAGTAATGGAATGACGATCCACCAGGGTGTGGACAGCATCGCGTAAAGCGTTCCGTCGAGCATCCAACTCAGCGGTTGCGTCAACGGGTCGAGCACAATGCTCATAGAATCTTTCGCGCCCAGAAAGCCTTCTTCGAGTCCCTTAGTCAAATCTCTGGATTGTGGAAAGGATCCACAAGCGTCGTTGAGTGCGTCCATCGAGGGGAACGGAAAGTCCCAGGCGGAGACAGGTGCGCCGTCTTCTGCGCCCGTGTTCTGATTCATCAAATCGGCCATGGACATGGGGCCGTCCTGCCCGTTGCTGTCACACCAGTCTTTCAGGCCCAAACTGGAAAATACAGAGTCGTATACTGCCATAGTGTTGATCGATCCGTTAAGTGTCTGGCAGGCAGACCTGTCTGAAAACCGAAAAGGCATTTAGCCTGCTATAGGTTTTCAGTCAGCCCCGCTTGCCATTGATCAGAAAAGGGGCGACGCCTGGTCGCCCCATACAGATAGGGCGGGTAACCGAACGGTTAGTTGATCAGGTTAGCCAGATTGGACCGCGCTTCATCATTCAACCACTGTGACCATTCGTCTGAGTAGTTTTGCAGATAATAAACAGTGGCTTCCTCACCAGAAGCATTGTTTTCATCCATCCAGGCGAGGATGGAGCTCATCACGCTGGTCTCGAAGCTCAGGTGGCTAAGCATGTCGGCCACCTCAGGTTCGCGCTCCTGAAAGTCTGTCGTGATGGCGGTCAGGATAGGCGCAGCCGGGAAGTCTGATACGCCCGGGTTGCCTGCATTCTGGTTCTGGTTGCGGGCATGAATGCCCTCGTCAATCTCACCCAGATCGACACGGGTCATGTCGTATTTACCGAGCGGTACAGTTGGGCCCCAGTAGTAGCCGAACCAAGGTTCACCGTCTTCTACGGCTGAGGCCATGGACGAGGCCAGAGTTTGGCCAGAACCGTGGTTGAACACCTCGATACCACTGCTTTCCAGGTCCAGTGCGCGTACCAGGTTGTCACTTACTACCCGGCAACCCCAGCCGTCCGGGCAGTTATTGAACATGCCACCGACGAGTTCCGGGTTGTTCATGACCCCCTCAATGGTGGTCAGTTCAGGGTGTTCTTCGGCCAGATAAGTGGGGATCCACCAGCCTTCCACGCCGCCGGGTTCCAGCACTCGCCCAAGGCGTTGGATACGGCCTTCCTCTTCCAGGCGGTTGTAGACTTCACCGGTCGAGTTCAGCCACAACTCGGTGACAATGTCGGGTTCGCCGTTTTCCGCGACCGACGTTACGGCGGGGACTGTGTCGGAAGGAACAACAGTGACGTCACATCCGTATCCATTTTCCATCAGGAATGTCGCGACACCGGTAACGACCTCGTTGGAAGCCCAGCCCATTTCAGTAATCGACACTTCGCCACAATCGGCAAATGCCGCAGATGACATTGACAGCGCGCTCGCCGCCATTACCAGGGTTGTTTTACGCATACAGAGTACTCCAGTGTTGCAGAAAAATTAGACTCAGCGTTTGAGTAACGCTGTTGCTCAGTAACCGCTCACCGGCGGCGCCAGGAATCGGGCGATGCTGCGACCGTCGCGAATACCCGCGTTGGTGATGGCGGTAGGGTGCCGCATGCTGAGCGGAAAGAGAGAGGGGTGGCCAGTGGCCGATTGCAGTTGGAAGCTGAGGGAGCGTAAGGGTGCCAAAGACAGAGTACAGAGCGCTCCAGCAATCACGCCTGCGGTGGCAGTGATCGGCAGTGTGCTTCTGATTTTCGAGTTCGTGGCAGCTCGCAAACGGTAAACCTCTTCAGCGTCGAGGCCGCGTACCCTAGTGCATTTGTGACGTGATTCCAAATTTTTAACGCACATATTGGTTTTCAGTATGTAATGGCAGCACTCAGTAAGCCCGTCGCAAAACCGCCTGGTGCGCAGCATGAGCGCCTAAGGGCGATGTTTAGAATTATGATTCGAAACGGACCCATTTTTTATGTCAACTTTAAGCGACCATTGTTTTAATCGGTGGTAATGGACCGGGGTGATTCGGTCGACCCAGGCATTGCGGCGATCCAGTCGACCCGTGTCGTGGTGCTCAACCGGACGTTCTTCGGTACAGTAAACGTTCAGTTGCTGTGTTGAACCGTGAACGGCTGTCCTGCTTGATAGCGCATCCAAAGCTACCTAGTCAGACCTACCAATGATTGGCCTACCGCTGCAGACGATCGTTCTTTGTACAGTTTGCAACGTAGTAGAGCGTGCTTTTTCAACCCCTTTCAGCATCCAATATCAGGTTTCGGGAGTACCAAGGGGTTGAACCATTAATCCGTTGCACAAGAGATACGCTATGAGATTGCAAGCCCCCAGAGCCATAATCGACTTCACCACCAAGGATATTTATGGCGAGCCCATTCAATTGAGTGCCTTTAAAGGCAAAAAGGTGATGTTGTGCTTCTTTCGGGACGCTGCCTGTCCGTTCTGTAACTTTCGGGTGTATGAATTGACCCATCGTTACAAAGAATGGCAAAAGGATAATGTTGAGGTTATCGCGGTTTTCAGTTCTACGAACGATGAGGTTCGCAACTACGTGGCCCGTCACCCAAGGCCTTTCCGGCTGGTAGCAGACCCAGATCTTGAGATTTACAACCGTTATGGAGTTGAGCACTCCGGGTTTGCCTTGTTCAAGGCGCTGCTGTTTAAATTGCCGCGCATCTTCATGGGTATGAAAAAGGGCGGCTACCCCTCCAAGAACCCGAATGTAAAGCTGGTACCTGCAGATTTTCTGATCAACGAAAAGGGCCATATCGTGGATTGCTGGTATGGCCGCGATACCAGTGATCATATGCCAATGAAACAGGTTCAACGCTTTATCCAGGCTCCTGGGGCAGAGAACCCTTCCATTAAACGTGTGGCATGAGGCTCTCTGGTATCTTGATTAATGTCAGATGGATGTCTGGCTCGTGACTGGGTTCAGCAAGTCTTGCGGCAAATTGACAGGCGTCTGCCAGTGGCGGGTATAGGTTCCCGCCACCGGATACAAACATGTCACCAGTAAGCCGAGGCAAATCCATCTACACCGGATACCAACGTCACATCGACTGCTGCAAGGCTCCTTCGACCGTCAGATTGACGTTGGTCACTCGGTCTTCCCAGTCATAATTCTCAACGTTCAGGAGGGTTGCTTCGCCATTGGCGGAATTGCGTCGCGTACGGTCGGTTGGTTGATCCTGCGTCGAGATTGAATCGAGCGGTACCGCTGGCCCAGCGGTGATGTTGTATTGGCTGGCATCAATGGCTGTGAACTTGCCGTTCATCGGCGCACCGTACGCTCGCTTGGTGATGTTGCCCAGGGCCCATTGAATGGAGCCCGCCCCGTATTCATTGATCATCCAGTTCCAGTCCCATTGGCTGTAACCGTTGATCTGCCGGTGCAGGTACTGATCGAGCACATCCTCGGCTGCGCTGTATCCGTTGCGATCACCAAAGGTATACACCTCCCAGGGCCGGTTGGTTGGGTGGTCTGTCCGGGCGTTGCCACTCCAGCGCAGGAAGTTTTCATAGATCAGGTCGTAATCCATGTACATCTGCGAGGTGTACGGGATGTCTGCCGTTTGCTTGAAGAACGTAATGGTGATTTCGCGTTTGGTGCGCGGTGGCATTTCAGCCCGATATTGCGCACTTTGAGATACGGTGGTGGTTTCACCATTGGTTTCGCTCCACCCCTGTGTGGCGCTGAATTCAGCGCTGATCTCTGTTGAGTTACCCATTACACCCAAATCGAATTCATAGGTGTTGGTGATGCCGATCGTCTCGGAGAACGAGAAGTTTTCTTCCTTAGACCAGCTCTCAGTTTCATCGTAGGTCAGTGTCGCGACTTTGGTGTCTGTTGTATTGCCCTCGTTACGTATTTCATAGGTGACGGTTTTGATCGGCACCCGGTTGTACACCTGTGGTTCACCCAATTCGAGGTCGGACGGGTTGGTGACGAAGCGGATGTTTTTAAGCTGCATCTTTAGGCGCTCACTGGCGCGATACCCTCCCGAGTAGGGGTCGTTGTTGTTGTAGCGTGCCTGCAGTGTGTACTGGCTGCTGTTATCCTGGTAGATGCTGAGGTCTTCGCCAACGTATTGTGAACCGGTACCGCCTGTCCAGGCATAACCCAGATAGTGGGCCAGATAGGCAAGTGGCCTGTGAAACTCGGAATCGGAGATGATCGTGTATTTCAAGCTGGCGGCATCCTGCTGGCCATGGAGTTTATCCGGGTAATTCGGTATGTCGTCGTTGACTTCAGCCTGTACAGCAAGAGGAAGGGACAGTGCGCCGCTCAGCGCGATGGTCAGGGTGGCCCTGGAGCTGGATAGAGTCATGTTGTTATCCTTTGTTTTTGTTTTTGGCAGTCGTTCGCAGCGCTACCTTCAAGTCGGTTTGGCGGCAACGCCCCATTGACCGGCTGCTGCCAGCAAGTCGACGTACTGCGGCAACTCCAGCTCCTTTTGGAATCGTTTTACAACGTAAACATTGTTACGGAAGATTCGTTCGGTGTGCAAAGACGAAGTCGTGTTTTGTGCGATGGTCGTCGTTTTGATAGGTGCGGTGCTTAACGACAAACTTACACCGTGTATCTATTAGGGAACCTCTTCTAATAGGCATGGTTTATGGTTTATGGTCTATGGTCTTCTGGTGGGTATTCTCGCAATTCGATTGCGCCGCACTAGCTCGAATGGCTAATGGACGCGCTGGCTAATAGAGCGCGCACCATCGCGTAGCCTTATCAGCCGGGGTGGCGGCTGGTTGAAATGCAAATGTGGTGCATCGGCGACATGAAGCGAATAGAAGCCTATGCTCTTCACACGCATATCTTATCAAGGAGTCGCGTTTATGAGTGTCGCTATCGCACTGCACGTTCTCTCTGCCGTGATCTGGGTTGGCGGCATGTTCTTCGCCTATATGGCCATGAGACCGGCCGTGGTCGAGGTGGTTAATGAGTCGCAGCGGGGTGTGCTCTGGTGTCACACCCTGTCTCGTTTTTTCCGTTGGGTATGGATGGCCGTGATTCTGTTGCTGGTAACAGGCTATTGGATGCTCTTCAGCGTGTTCGGTGGCATGGCAGGTGCCGGCTGGCATATCCATGTCATGCAGGGGCTGGGGATTGTCATGATGCTGCTTTATTTGCACATCTATTTTGCCTCCTTCCGCAGGCTAAAGCTGGCCGTTGCCAACCAGGACCCAAAGGAAGCCGGACGGCAGGTGGGACAGATTCGCAAGCTTGTGGGCACCAACCTGATCTTTGGGGTTATCGTAGTGGTAATCGGGGCCGGAGGCAGTTATGTGTAAGCCCGTTTATGCGTATATTAATTCGGTGGTCGTCGAGGTGTTCAGTTGCGAATTACGGTTGAGATTGGTATTAACCACCCACTAAATTATGGAGTTTTTACAATGAGCGCATTTCTAATCGTAGATACCAAGATAAAAGATCACACAGCTTATGAGGAATACAAGACGCTGGCTAAGCCGATCGCCGAAAAGTTTGGTGGTGTTTATCGGGCAAGAGGCGGCGTGATGGATGTCAGAGAAACTGAGCTCTGGTCTCCCTCCCGGATTGTCATCATCGAATTCCCGGATATGAACAGCGCGCAGGCATTTGTGGATTCTGAAGAATACGCTCCGGTGAAACCAAAACGTACCGAAAATGCCGAATGTACGTTGTTCATAGTAGAGGGCAACTGATCTGGGGGCGTCAGTTTGACATGGTTCACCACTCAAACGGTGGCTGCGGCAGCTTGCCCGTTCGGGTCTACACCATCAGTTGCACCGGCCATTCACGAGACAGGCTTGTAGAGCGTCGCCCTTAGGCGGTTCTGATGGAGCTTCATGGGTCGTTGACAATAGCCTTCCTATCCAGTGACCCAGTGGCAAGTCGGCAACGTGGCCGAATGCCTTCACACGCAAATAACCCTGTCGATCGATCAATAACACAGAAGGCGTTCCCTGCAGTTCGTACCGTTGCATGGTTTGGGGGATAGGGCCGCTTTCTCCCGGGGCGTCCACAGCTATAGGGAAACCCAATCGATATTCACTGATAAACGCAGCAAGGGCTTCGTTGGTCATCACGTCGTGGTGTTCAAATACGCTGTGTAACCCAAGTACACAAACGTCATCGGCTGTGAAGTATTGATGCAAACTCTTAGCCTGGGGAAGACTGTGGCTAACACAGGCAGGGCAGAGCATTTGGAAGGCATAGATGACAACCACTTTGCCTCGCAGCTCAAGTAAATCGACAGGAACGTTAGTGTTATACCAGGTCTGTGTGCTTAACTGGGGCGCACGTGTAAGGGGGCCTTCAGACATGGGATTCTCCTTGTGGGTAAGGGCACCGTTCAGGTGCCCGGTGAACGATTACTGGTTGATTCTTCCGGGAAGTTCCAGGGAACCTGCGGTATCGAATACATCGGTCACACACAACAAAGGCTCATGCACACTTTGGTTCACTCTCAGACCGGCGGTCACGGCATCGAACTGCATATTTTGCAGCGAAACATTGCTGTAGAACGCCACATGAATGTCCAGGCTCTCCTCGTTAAACATGGGTTGCCACCCTGGGCTGTCAATCAAGATGGGAAGACCCGGCCAGGTAGCGGGAAGGCGTGGGCTTTCACCCTCGGGAATGTCCACCACACCTAACCCGCCGTCTGGGCATTGTGGGTGCGGCGCCAGCACGACCCAGTGGCTGTGCCAGGTATCTCCATCGTTGTTCAAATGGCCATCGCGATTTTCATCAAACAGAGGCGTGTCGTCGAAGTCCGGGTGGGCGGTAACGGCCAGTGACAAGACACCGGTATCGGCCGCAAACCCCACGGCCGAGGGGCTGAGGTTGGTCGGCCATACATAGGAATACACGTCGCTGCCGGCAAGGCTTCCAGTGGCCTTTGCCCTGATATCACCCGAGACGCCGGATACCGCCATGTGGAAGTGTGCACTTTGCCCGTTACTGGTGATGCGGGCATGAACAATGTCGAAGTCCGCTTCAACCTCGGGGTCGGTCGGGGTGAGAATGCCAGTCTCATGGCCCTCGTGAGCGGCGGCGAAGCAGGGGATGAATAAGGGCAACAATGACAGTGCATGGATGGTTTTCATGATAAGCCTCCATAGTTTGGTATCGAGTCGATACGATATTAATGTGCCTGCCTGAAAATGAGTTGTCAACATAGTATTTAGTCGATACTATTTGGTGATGTCGACTGAACTGCTTGAACAACTCATAGAACGAATTTCGGGTGTGCTTCGCCACGACACGCGGGCGCAGTTATCTTCCGAGGGCTTACAGCCGGTGCAACTGGAAGCGCTGGCCTATCTTGCGCGCGCCAACCGTTACTCTGATACGCCCATGGGCGTGAGCGAATACCTTGGGCAAACCAAGGGAACCGTGTCGCAAACGCTGAAAGTATTGGAGAACCGCGGGTTACTGACAAAAGTGCCTGACGCAGAAGATCGTAGGGTTACCCACTTGCGTCTCACCAATCGTGGCCGGGACATTCTGGCCCGGGTACGGCCAGCCCCGGTGCTGCAGGCTGCTGCTAAGCAACTGACGCCACAAACCCTGGGTGCCTTACATGAACACCTCACCGAACTGCTAAAGTTGATGCAGCAGGCCAACCAGAATCGGAGTTTTGCCCAATGTGTCGGTTGCAAGCATAATTCAGGGACTGAGACAGGCGAATTTTGGTGCAACCTTACCCAGGAGCCTCTAACTACAGAGGAGGTGCAGTTAATTTGTCGGGAATTCGAGGCGCCCTAGGATTGGCAGGAGGTACATGATGAATACACTTTCTTTTCTTACAGCCGTATTGATCGCAGTGACTTTAGGGTTGGGGCTGGCATCCTGTGCGAAATCTGATGATGTCGTTACCGCACAGGATGTCGAACAAGAGACCAGGGAGCTGATCAACACGCTGAGTCAATACACCGCCAACCAGCGTGAGGAGGCCGTGGAAAAAGCCGGTCAGGCACTGGAAAGACTCGATAGTAAGATCGATGAACTCGAAACCCGAATCGACAACAACTGGGAATCGATGAGCCAGCAAGCTCGCCAGGATGCCAGGGCCAACCTGAATAGACTGCGCGAGCAGAGAAGCGAATTGGCTGGCTGGTACGACAACTTCAGAAACAGCTCGGCCGGTGCCTGGGATGAAATGAAAAAGGGCTTTACCGACGCCTACCAGGTAATGAGTGATTCCTGGGTAGATGCCAGGCGTGCATTTGAAGACGACGACGAGTAAACCATAAGCGCCATGGTTTACCGGTGTACCATCTCTGCCGAGCGCTTGGGCACCAGGGTCTCTTTGTTGACTTGAACCCGGCTGCAGGCTTTCCCGTAGCCAAGCGTGTATTTCAACGCCGGGTAAACACGTGAGGTACTGATGGCGTAGCCAATGGCGATAAGGCCCCGGGTACCCCATTGAGCCCGAATGTGTTCACGCAACACATCGGCTTCCGGGTCATGGGCCAGCACCAGGTCGGTGAACCGGGTTACCAGGGCCGTGTGTTCGGGCAGGTTATCGAAGTCGTTTGTTACGATGGCGCGCACGCGTTCGGGGTTTACCCTGGCCTCCAGCGCCATCGTTGTTACCAGTTGGGTGCAGGGTCCGCAATCGTCCCAGATAATTGCTCGTAGTCGGGCGGCAAACAGCGGCTCTGCCGGCAACTTCCCGCGGTGGGATGCCATAACCTGAAACCCGAGGTACTTCAGAAAGCCTCGAAGGTCGGTCCGTAGAATCTCCTGCAGATAGCCAACGTCGTAATCATAGCGCCGCTGCATGCCCATCAAAGCTTTGTTGAATACATATCGGATCATAGTATCACCCTGTACTAAAAAATCTGTCGTTCGTTGAATTCTAGGCCTCTGGCTAACTGAGTGAAGGGACCAGCGACCCCAAAGTGTCGTGAATATTGTTCACGTTTCTTTGTTGCTATACTTTGTTGATGGATAAATTACGGTCACTGGAAATCTTTATTGCCACGTGCGATGGCGGCAGTTTTTCGGCTGCCGCCAAGTTGTGTGGCAGTGATCCTTCGACGGTCAGCAAAGCCATCGGCCGCCTGGAAGCGCAACTGGGGTTTACCCTGTTCCAGCGCTCCACGAGGCAACTGCGAATTACGGCCGCTGGCGAACGCTATGCCGACACCGTTCGCAGAATGCTCCAGAGCCTCGCTAACTGCGAAGAAGAACTGCAGCAATCCAACAACTCGCCTATGGGTACCCTGCGCATAACTTCTGCCGTCTGTTACGGTCACCTCTACCTGCGTCCCTTGCTGCAGTCGTTCTGCCAACAGTTTCCGGATATCCGGCTGGAACTTGAGATCAACGATCTGCATGTCGACCTCATCGATAACGACATTGATCTGGCATTGCGCACCGGTTACGTCAAAGACAGCCGTTTGGTGGCCCGTCGGCTCAGCCCGATGGATTTCCTGGTATGCGCCTCGCCCCGGTATCTGGAAGCGCATGGCACACCGCGCTGCCGTGACGACTTTCATGCACACCCATGGATAGGTTTTCGCATCAAGGAAACCCGGCAGTTGCAACCCATCCTCCTGCCCGATGAAACCGGGGAGTACCTTCCCTATGAATTGCAGCGGCGGTACATCACCGACGATGGCGAGGCGATGGCCCAACTGTGTATGGATGGCCTGGGCATTGCCCAACTGCCACACTTTCTCGCCAAAGAGGGTCTGGAATCGGGTGCCCTGGTGTCGCTCTACCCATCCTACCGGCTCCCGGAACCGGGCAGCGGTGTGTTCGCCATCTACCCCAGGCGCGATTATTTGCCCGCCAGGACTCGAGTGTTTATCGATTTCCTGACAGCGGCGTTGGCCGAGTGGGGGGAGGGTGCCAATCACACCTGGGCGGAAGCCTGGGTGCCGGTGAGTGCTGGCGGACGGCCGGTTGCTGATGCTATTCAGGCTGCTACATCCTGCGTCATGTCCGAAGATCATACGGGTGATTGTTAACGCCCAGGACAAGGTGAATTGGCTTACCATGGATGCGGCAGGGTGCGTCATCCCGTAAACTCTGTCGATAAGATCACCAGACACGTGTTGATGGACCCATGCAGCTGTTTAACGACATTCGGTTCGATAACCTAAAAGGTGACATTTTCGGTGGCCTGACGGCTGCGGTGGTGTCTTTGCCCATGGCGCTGGCGTTCGGCGTCGCGTCCGGTGCCGGTGCCGAGGCCGGGCTCTACGGGGCAGTGCTGGTTGGGTTGTTTGCGGCCCTGTTTGGTGGCACGTCCACTCTGATTTCCGAGCCCACCGGTCCGATGACGGTCGTGATGACGGCCGTACTCACCACCCTGATTGCCGATAACCCGGAAAACGGCAGAGCCATGGCGTTTACCGTGGTCATGATGGCCGGGTTGTTTCAGATCGCGCTGGGGGCACTCAAGCTCGGCAAATACATTACGTTAATGCCCTACAGTGTGGTCTCCGGCTTTATGTCCGGTATTGGTATTATTCTGATCATTCTGCAGCTGGCTCCTTTCCTCGGTCACCCGAGCCCGCCGGGCGGTGTGACGGGCACTCTGGCGGCCTTGCCTGGGCTGTTAACCTCGATTAAGCCGGTCGAATTCATATTGGGTGCTTTCACCATTGGCATTCTGTTTTTCGCGCCCAAGCAGTGGACCCGCTACGTTCCCGCCCAACTGATCGCCCTGGTCGCAGGCACACTGTTCTCCCTGACGATTCTTGGTTTTTTTGAGGTGCGCCGCATCGGCGAGATCGATCTGGGTCTGCCCTCCATGGTTGTGCCTACCTTCAGTTGGGGCCAATGGAGCGAGATGATCGTAGACGCCCTGGTGCTGGGCACGTTGGGTTGTATTGATGCGCTCTTGACCGCGGTCATCGCCGACAGCCTTACCCGCCAGGAGCATAAATCCGATAAAGAACTGGTCGGGCAGGGCATCGGCAACTTAGTCTCGGGCCTGTTCGGTGGGTTGCCCGGTGCCGGTGCCACCATGGGCACGGTGGTGAACATTCAAACCGGGGCGCGGTCGGCGTTGTCGGGCATTGTGCGGGCGGTCGTGTTGATGGTCGTCATTCTATGGGCGGCGAAACTGACCGAGAGCATTCCGCTGGCGGTATTGGCTGGTATTGCCGTGCGGGTGGGCATCAATATTCTGGATTGGAGTTTCGTGAAACGCGCGCACCGCGTTTCCTTAAACGCCACCTTTATCATGTATGGCGTGATGTTTTTAACCGTCTTCTTCGACCTCATCGTGGCGGTGGGGTTGGGGGTTTTCATCGCGAATATCATCACCATTGAGCGGCTCAGCCGCGAACAAACCCGAAACATCAAGACCATTACCGATTCTGACGACGCCATTGCGCTCAACAACGAAGAAAAGCAGTTGCTCGATGAAGCGCAGGGCAAGCTGCTCTTGCTGTACCTGAGTGGCCCGATGATTTTTGGGGTGTCCAAGGCCATTGCCCGTGAACACAATGCCGTCATGAGTTGCACCGCCATGGTGGTGGATATCAGCGACGTACCACTGGTTGACGCCACCGTCTCCCTGGCCATTGAGAACGCGCTCAAGGATGCCCTGGACGCCGGCAAGGAGGTGTTTATTGTTCGCCCTGCACAGGAGACATCGAGGTTTCTGGAGGGTGTGGGGCTGTTTGATATGGTACCGCCCCAACACGTCTGTTCATCGCGGGTAGAGGCCTTGCGCCTGGCGGGCGAGGCCATTCGGTCACACCCGCAGTAACTTGTTCCGGGGCTGAAGCCAGGCCCTCTGCCCATTCGGTCAGCCCCTTAAAACCCTCTCCATTTTGGATCTGGATTCGTGCCTGTAACGGGCGAGTCGCTCCAATGCAGGCTGTTTGTCTTTCTAACGTCCAACTGCCCTCCGTTACGGGGGCGGCCCTATATCCCGAATGGTGATTGATTTAACTCGACACTCGAAAATATTTTGACAGCACCCACCTCCTGTGGTTTGTTTAGTTTGAGATGTGAAATTAAAGGCCGCCCTGACTCATTCAGGGGAAAACAAAAACCATCACAACCAGAGGAAGGCCCCATGCTCAAGCTCAAACACCTAGTCGTTTCCACCTGCGTCGGCACCTTGCTGGCCGTGTGCAGTACACAGCTGGTGGCTGAAGAAACAGTGACTGTCCTGCATAACCAGCAGGATCAGTTCATTCGCGATACTTGGGATGACATTCGTGTCGACTTCGAAGCCCAAAACCCGAATATCACCGTGCAACTGGATTTTATGGACGACGATGCCATGAAAGCCCGCTTGCCCACGCTGCTGCAATCGAACGCCAAACCCGATCTGTACTGGAGCTTCGGCGGCGGCAATTACCGGGTGCGCGCTGAAGCGGGCCTGCTTGCAGACATCACCGACAAGGCAGACCGCCTGAGAGCCAATATTGGTTCGGGCGCCATGTCGGCGTTTGAGGTTAACGGCCGGCTCTATGGTGCACCCTATCGGCTGGCTCAGGTCGGTTTCTGGTACAACAAGTCGCTGTTTGAGCAGGCCGATGTGAATGCCGACAGCATTGAAACCTGGGATGACTTTCTGGATGCAGTCAGTACGCTCAAGGAGGCCGGTATCACCCCCATCGCCGCTGGCGGTGCTGAACGCTGGCCGCTGCATTTTTACTGGACCTACCTGGCCATGCGCATTGGCGGGCAGGATCTGTTCCAGTCGATTCTGGCCGATGAAGCCAGCTTCGATAACGAGCATTACGTACGCGCAGGTGAAGAGCTGCGCCGCCTGGCAGAGCTCGACCCTTTTCAGCCCGGTTATCGGGGCATGGCCTATAACGAGGCCGCCGGTGTGTTCGGGAACGGGCAGGCCGCTATCCACCTGATGGGTGAATGGGATATCGGTGTGCAAACCTCCGAATCCGAAAGCGGCGAGGGTGTCTCTGGTGGCAACCTGGGCTACTTCAACTTCCCCATGGTGGCCGGTGGCCTGGGGGACCCTTCCGCGACGCTGGGCGGTGTCGATGGCTGGGCCTTTACCTCGGGCAATGGCAGTGATGCCGCCGTGCGCTGGCTGGAGTTCTTCCTGGCGCCAGAACAACAACGCAAACTCGCTGCAGCGGGCATCATCATTCCGGTGGCCAATGGTGCGGCTGAAGCCGTTGAAGACCCGCACATGAAGCAAATTGCCGAGAATATAGCCAACTCTTCCTGGCATCAGGTGTTCTGGGATCAGGCGCTGGGCGCCGATGTGGGCGGTGTGATCAATGATGTGTCGGCCGAGCTGTTTGCCGGTGAAATTTCACCGGAAGATGCGGTAGATCGGGTACAGCAGGCCTGGGATTTCCGATAATTCTGCCGAAGCGCTCCCTGGGCTCATTGGCTGCAAAGTCAATGAGCCTTTCTTCGATCAAAGCCGTTCGAGACTGTCATGAAATCTGTTGATATCGCGCTCGAAGCGCAGCGTACCGGCCGGTTGTCGGCTGTGAAAGAGTGGCTGTACCGCCATAACACCGGCGGGCGGCTCTCCACTTTGTTATTGTTTATTCCACCGGCGCTGATGGTATTCACCCTGCTGGTGATCCTGCCGATTGCTGAATCCGGCGTGTACAGTTTCTATCGCTGGAATGGCTTTACCGCGCTGTCTGACAGCGGGCGCTGGGTTGGCTGGCGCAATTTCCAGTTTATTCTGCAGGACCCGGTTTTCCATCAGGCAGTGTGGAATACGGCGAAGATTGTGCTGATCTCCCTGCTGATTCAATTACCGCTGGCCATGATGCTGGCGCTGAGCATTGCCAGCAAAGGCAGCCTCAATACCTTGTTCCGGCTGGTGTACTTTCTGCCTTTTATTCTGGCCGATGTTGTTGCTGGTCTGATCTGGCGGTTTATTTACGACGGTAATTTTGGCCTGGTAGCGGCCTTTACCCAGCTGTTTGGCATGGAGTCTTTTTACCCGCTGGCAGACCGGGACTGGGCCTTCAATGCCATTCTGGTTGTGGTGGTCTGGAAGTATTTTGGCTACCACATGATGATCTACATCGCCGGCCTGCAAAGTGTGCCAAATGATCTGGTAGAAGCCGCCCGGCTCGATGGCGCCGGCCGTCTGCAAATCATCTTCCGCATCAAGCTGCCGCTGATCATGCCCGCTATTCGGTTGTCGATATTCTTCAGTGTGATTGGCGCGTTGCAGTTTTTCGAAATGGCGATGCCGTTGGTCACCTCAGGTGGCCCCAGTGGCTCGGCGCATACCATTGTGACTTACCTTTACGAATTCGGCATTGTGCGCTCGCGCATCGGTTTTGGCAGCGCCGTGGCCGTATTGCTCTTTGTAATGTGTGCGATCTTTGCCTTTATCTATCAACGGTTTGTGATGGCGAGGAATACCGCATGACGGAGATGACTGATCGGCGCAGTGTGTCTGCCAGCGTAGCGCGCTGGGGGTTATTGCTGCTAGCGGCTCTGTTTGTTTTATTACCGTTCTGGATGACGACACTCGGCGGGTTTAAGAGCCTGGGGGAGTTGAGGGTTAGCCCGCTGGGCTTGCCCCGTCAGTGGGATGCCACCGCTTACCTGGACATTCTCACCAGCAGCATGACCTGGCAGATGATGCTCAATTCCGTTGTCATTACCGGCTTTACTGTTGCCCTGGTGTTGATCATCGCTTCCATGCTGGCATTCACCTTCTCGCACATCCGGTTTGCCGGCAAACAGTATCTGTATTCGTACGTGATTCTGGGCATGATGTTTCCCGGCGCTACTGCGATTCTTCCGCTGTTCATCAAAATTCGGGACATCGGATTGCTCGATACCTATGCGGGCGTCATTCTGCCTCAGGTTGCGTTTGGCCTGGCCATGAGCGTGCTGTTGTTCCGAACCTTCTTTGAGCAATTGCCGAAAGAATTGTTCGAGGCAGCCCTGGTCGATGGCTGCAGTTATGGCCGGTTTTTCTGGACCATCGTGATGCCACTGTCAAAACCCATTCTGGCCACCGTGGGTGTGTTCATTCTGGTGGGTAGCTGGAACAATTATATTTTCCCGCTGATCATGCTGAACGATCAAAGCGTTTACCCCTGGCCCCTGGGGCTGATGGAGTTTCGTGGCCAGTACGGGTCGGAATGGAATCGTATTCTGGCCTACATTACTGTCACCATTTTGCCGGCGGTAGCCTTCTTTCTGTATGCACAAAAGTACATTGTCGCCGGGCTGACCGGCGGTGCGGTTAAAGGGTGATTTTTCATGAGTGCAACCATTACCAACCCGATTCTGCCTGGCTTTAATCCGGACCCCTCGATTTGCCGGGTAGGTGACGATTATTACATCGCTACGTCGACCTTTGAGTGGTACCCGGGCGTGCAGATTCACCACTCGACCGACCTGGTTCACTGGCGGCTGGTCAGCCGGCCGTTGAACCGGCCCGACCTGCTGGATATGCGCGGCAATCCGGATTCCTGTGGTGTCTGGGCGCCTTGCCTGACCCACAGCGAGGGGGTGTTTTATCTGGTCTACACCGATGTTAAACGCCACAGTGGCGATGCCAAGGACGCGCACAATTACATCACCCGCTGCGCCACGATCGATGGTGACTGGCAGGCGCCGGTATACATCAACAGCAGTGGCTTCGACCCTTCGCTGTTTCACGACGACGATGGCCGCCGCTGGTTCCTGAACATGCTGTGGGATTACCGGCCAGACAAACCGTCCTTTGGCGGCATTGTGCTGCAGGAGCTCGACCGGGACCAACTGACTCCCATCGGCCCGGTGCATAATGTCTTTGCTGGCAGTGACCTTGGCATGGTGGAAGGGCCGCACCTCTACAAACGCAACGGGTACTATTACCTGCTGACGGCTGAAGGGGGCACCGAATACGACCACGCTTGCACCCTCGCCCGTTCTCGCGAATTAACCGGCCCCTATGAGTTGCACCCGAAGCAGCACCTGATCACCGCCCGGTTTGACCCGCAATGCCCCTTGCAGCGAGCCGGCCATGGCGACCTGGTTGAAACCCCGGAGGGGGAAACTTATCTGGTGCATCTGTGCAGCCGTCCACTGGCCAACCGGGGGCGCAGTCCCCTGGGCCGAGAAACCGCTATTCAGAAGCTGAGCTGGGGGGATGACGATTGGTTATGGCCAGATGCAGACTGCCTGTCGCCCCAGATTCAGGTGCCGGGGCCAGAGACGCGAAGCCACACATCTACGCCGGCCCGGGAAACCGACATTGACTACCGGTTCACTGCCCGCCAATTGCCGGTGGATTTTCAGTGGTTGCGCACACCCTTCCCGGAAACCCTGTTCAGTCTGAGTGAACGCCCGGGCTATTTGCGCTTGTACGGAAGGGAATCGCTTGGGAGTTTGTTCAACAGTTCACTGGTGGCCAGACGTCAGCAAAGCCAGCGGTTTACAGCCTCGACTACCCTGGACTTTCAGCCCAGGCATTTCCAGCAGATGGCTGGGTTGGTGTGTTACTACAACAGCCGCAAGTATCATTATTTGTTTATCAGCCATGACGAAACCCTCGGCCGCTGCCTGGATGTCATGAGTTGCCTGGCCGATGCCAATGGCCATGGCCATTACCCGCTGAACGGCCATCGTATTCCACTGCCAGCCGAGGGGCCGGTCCGGTTACGGGCCGAGGTGGACTTTGAACATCTGTATTTTTCCTGGGCGAGCCAGGGTGAAAACTGGCAACGGCTGCCACTGAAGCTGGACTACTCTGTGCTCAGTGACGAAGCCGGTACCGGCGCAGGCAATAATTTTACGGGAGCCTTTGTGGGTATGGCGGCTCAGGATCTTTCAGGCACAGGCACGCCAGCGGATTTTTCCGGGTTTGAGTACCGTGAAGGGGCTGGTTTGCGTGGTTTCCCCTAATGGCTGCTACCTGATTTCTGCAATAAGAAACACGCGACTTCCGAGAGCCGGGTGATGCCACCACCCTGGGTACACCACCGCTCGGTAAGTGACAGGATCGCAAGGCGTGTGCTTGCCCGATTTGCAAGTGCACAAAGCTGGTCGGGTCTATAGAATACTGGTGAGCACCAGCATGATGGTCGCCGCAGTAGTCACAAAGGCGATCAGTGCGAGCAGTCCGTCCCGGGCGATCAATGCCAGACCGAAAGCGGTTAAGGCTATGCCAGCACCGTTGGCGCTGAAGGGCACAATCTCCATCAATGGCATGGCCGCGGCAATGATCAGACAGACGAAGGCGATGGCATAATTTGCCGGGCCTCTGGCAAAGGAAACGAGTCGCTGGCGCAGCAAGCGGTCGACAAACCGCGCGGGCTTGCGACACCAGCGGGTGACGTTGCTTAACGTCTCGTTCGATATGGACCGTCTGAGCAACCAGTGGGGAAACCAGAAATAGTCGCGTCCCAGCAACAATTGCACGGCCGTTAGAACGACGATGATGGCCATCAGCGTCGGCACACCCGGTATATCGCCGACCAACGGTGCCATGGTAATCAGCCCCACCAGCAATAGTAAGGGCCCGAAAGAACGTCGCCCAATTTGAGACAATACGTCTTCCAGGGAAACCTGGTGCCCGCTGCGCTGCTCAGCATCGGCAATTTGGTCGATCAGTTGTTCAAGATTCATCCTGAAACCCGCCTCTATGGTTGTTCAAGTCCTTGGACCTGTAAACGACCAGAGTAAAGGCACGGGGATAAGGCCATCAAGCCAGTCAGTCCGTCGACATGGACTTATGAGAAAGCCGTCACAGGGCGCCGCACTGAAAACCGCAGCGTCACCACAAGAAGTATCGGCGGAGGTCCGAGTGGAGGGTAGATGACGCGTTTAGCGCGCTTATCCCCATCGATTTCAGGAAGACTGACTCAACACCTATTTAAAAAAGCCGAACAGTCGTGGACCTGCCTTGAGAAAGCGTTACCATGGCCCGCTTTCGGTTCCCTCTCGTTTTTTTATCAACACCCAAGGAATTTTCAGTGAACATCGAGATGATTAAAATGGCCCTTGTACTTGGCCTGCTCAGTTGGATTGGCCCTTTCGCCATCGATATGTATCTGCCGGCCATGCCGGCCATCAGTGAAGATCTGGGGGCCTCGGTATCGGCTGCTCAGTGGACGTTGATGTCCTTTTTCATGGCATTTGGTATCTGTCAGCTGTTTTACGGGCCGGCCTCCGATGTGTTCGGCCGCAAGCCCCCGCTGTATTTTGGCCTGGGCATTTTTGGCGTCGCGTCGATTGGCTGTGCGCTTGCGCCTACCATCGAGTGGCTGATTGCACTGCGTTTCCTGCAGGGTGTTGGGGCCGCCGCGGTGATGTCCATTCCGCGAGCGGTCATTCGCGACCGCTACACCGGTACCGAAGCGACGCGGCTGATGTCGACCATCATGCTGGTGATCGCCATTTCGCCGATGCTGGCCCCATTGATGGGCACGGCCATCATCGTGCCGTTCGGCTGGCGCGCTGTCTTTCTGGCCGTGGCCGTTGCGTCGGTGCTGGGGTTGTTTTTGACGGTGTTTTCGTTGAAGGAAACGCTGGCGCCGGCAGAACGGGCGCCGTTCCGGTTCAACGCCATGATGAAGGCCTTCGGCGTGTTGTTCCGTGACCCGGGCTATATGGGCCTGACCCTGATCGGCGGTATGGGTATGGCCAGCTTCTTTGCCTTTTTGGCAACGGCCTCGTTTTTGTATACCGGCTATTACGGCCTGACGCCATTCCAGTTCAGCCTCGCCTTTGCGTTGAACGCGTTGGGCTTTTTCACCACCAGCCAGGTGGCTGCCAACCTCGGCGTCCGCTTCGGCTCCATTACCGTGGTTAAATGGGCCGTGGCCGGGTATGCCCTGTCAGCCTGCCTGATGTTTGGGCTGGTTGCCCTGGGTAATGACAGCTTTCCGTTACTGGTCACCTTGCTGATTATTACCTATGCCTTTCTGGGGTTGGTTGTCCCCACGTCCATGGTGTTGTCGCTGGAAGAGCATGGCCCCATTGCGGGCACGGCTGCCGCCCTGGGCGGCACCTTGCAAATGATGCTGGGTGCGCTGGCCATCGCCGTTGTCAGCCTGGTGTTCGACGGTACTCCGCTGATGCTGACGGCGGCCATTGCGCTGTGCTCGTTGGTAGCCGCGGGGTTGTCGTTGCTGACATTGCGCGGTACGCCACAGGGTGTGGCAGCCTGAAGGCGCAGGAATAATGTCTGATTGAAAGGGTCAGGATGGGGTTGTTGCCTCATCCTCTGCTTCACGCTCGGCTTCAGCATGTTCAGCCGCCCAAACCCCGGCGGCCTCTACCGCTACGGGTGAGGCGGTAGGCACAACGCCGAGGTAGTGCTCGGTTGCCTCAACGGGCGTCACCGCACGCTGGGTCATGCGGTAGAGCGCATAGAGCGTAATACAGGTGAAGGTAGCGCCGAGCACGGGCCAGAAGGCGTAGGGCCCCACCCCCTCCATTGCCCAGCCCGTTACCAGTGGGCCGGTAATGGCACCAAGCCCGAAGGTGAACACCAGCCCGCCAGAGGCCGACGCCATATCTTCAGCGGACAATGAATCGTTGGTGTAGGCCAGAAACAACGCATAGAGTGGCGTCGTGACGCCACCGGCGAAAAAGGCCGCCATCATCAATGGCCAAAGGCTGCCACCGGTGACCCAGCCGACAACGCAGGACACTGCGCCGAGCGTGGCGGCGCCGAAGATCAGCTTGCGTCGGTCCATTCTGTCTGACAACCAGCCAATCGGGTACTGCAGCAGCAGGGCACCGGCAAACAGCATCGCCACGAACAGGGCGATCTGGGTCGGCGTCAGCCCGATCTGGCTGCCATAGACGGCGCCCATGCCCGTTTGAGTGGCGTAGACGCTGCCCAGCAGAAAGATACCAACAGTACCGAGTGGCGAGCCGGAGAAAAGGTCTCGCAGGGACATTGGCCGTGCCACTTCGACCGCTGGTACGTGCGTTACGGTTAACAGAATGGGGGCAAAGGAAATGGAAACCAGAATCGAGGCGCCAATGAACAACACGGAAGTGCCCGCATCGCCCAGCGTCAGCAGCCCCTGGGCGCCAATGATGCCGAGTGTCTGCGCGATCATGTAGGCCGAGAGCACTTTGCCGCGGGTTTCATTGGTGGCCGCATCGTTCAGCCAGCTCTCGGCAGTGACGTAGATGCCCGACATGCAAAAGCCGACAAGCAGTCTTAGCGGTGCCCAGGCCCAGGGCTCGGTCAGCAACGGAAAGGCAATAAGTCCCGCCGACATGAAGCTGCCCAGCGCTGCGAAGACTCGGACGTGGCCCACCCGGCGTATCAATTTGGGGCTGTAGCGGGCACCGGACAAAAACCCCACGAAATAACTTGAGGTAACAATAGCCAGTTCAGCGGCCGAAAAGCCTTCAATCCCACCGCGCAGACCGATCAGGGTGAAATGCATGCCATTGCCCAGCATAATGAGCACAATGCCCAGCAAAAGCGGCCAAACACCGGACAACATCCTGATCATAAAGTGCCCTCGCACGCTGGGGTCTTTGCAGACGGTCAGATCGTTACACGGTTGAGTCGACGCTGCGGTCATAGCAACGCCCAATGTATGTCTGTTTGCGACAGGGCTTGGTAGCACCATTATTCAAACGGTCTTGTGTCGCTGCTGTCTTTGGTAGCAATGGTTGACCAAATAAGACGCTATGTCTTGTCCGGCGTGCTACAAACGCATTGGTTGCCCGTAAGAGGCGATAGCACAATAGTGACCGGTTAACAGGGGAAGGCTTGCTTCGTGAAAACAACTTTAGGGTTAGTGGTTCCATTTATGGTGGTGTTGGCAGGTTGCCAGGAAACCGCTTCGTCGGTGGCCGACCTTAACAGTCCGTTGCCGGTGAATGTGGCACCGGTTACCGGCGAGAACTGGTACCAACCGCCAGTGGGCGTTACCTGGCAGTGGCAACTGCTGGTGCCAGATGGCTCTTCACTGAACGACAGCTATGACGTTGCGATCTACGACGTCGATCTGTTCGATACCTCTGAAGCAACCATTCAAAAACTGAACGTTTCTGATGGTCGCAAAGTCATTTGCTATTTCTCTGCCGGCTCCTATGAGAACTGGCGTGATGACGAAGCCAGCTTCAGCGGCAATGAACTGGGCAATACCCTTGATGGCTGGCCCGATGAGCGCTGGCTGGATATCCGCTCATCCAATGTGCACCGCATTATGCAGGAACGGCTCGATCTGGCCCGTGACAAAGGCTGTGATGGCGTTGAGCCAGATAATATGGATGGTTATCTCAACGACCCCGGGTTCAACTTCACGGCTAATGATCAGTTGGCCTACAACCGCTTTATCGCCAATGAGGCACACAAGCGCGGCCTGTCAGTTGGTCTGAAAAATGACCTCGATCACGTCGAGGCGCTGGTCGACTATTTCGATTTTGCAGTGAATGAGCAGTGCTTTGAGTACGATGAATGTGGCCTGCTGGAACCCTTTATCGATGCCGGTAAACCAGTGCTGAACGCCGAGTACCCGGCCGACGACTGGCTGGATGATGCAAACGAGATCGATCAGTTGTGCAACCAGGCCGGCACGCTGCAATTCAGCACCCTGGTACTGCCGCTGGACCTCGACGATAGTTCGCGTCATAGCTGCCTGAGTGAGGGGTAGTCCGGCTTACTGAGATCTCTGAGGCAGGGGGCCTATCGAAACGTGCCGCACTTGCTACTGTGTTGCCTGCGAAACTCAGTGGGGCTGATACCTGCCTTTGCACGAAAGCGGTTGCTGAAATGACTGCTCGACCCAAATCCACAACGCAACGCAATCTCGGTCATCGTCAGTGGTGTTCCGGCGAGCAGTAGTTCACGGGCCCGGCTTAGGCGTCGGTGCAGCAGGTAGCGGTGGGGTGGGTAGCCCGTGGCCTGTTTGAACATGCGGGCAAAGTGAAAGTCACTCAGCCCGGTTACCCCGGCTATATCGGCCAGGGTGACGGCCTGGTTCAGGTGCTGTTCGATGTATTCCACGACCCGTTTCAACTGCCAGGCCGGCAACCCGCCGGTTGGGCGCAGGGTTGGCAGGCGGCGTTGGCTGTAATGGCGCAGCGTGTGTATCAGCGCCGTTTGGGTGGCTGAATCCAGTGCCAGCTGGTCCAGAGGGTCTTGCCAGTTGCTCTGGCTGAGGGTGGTGCAAAACAGCTGGGTGAGCAGGTTATCCTGGGCGAAGTCGATTTCATCGAGTTGTACACTTCGGCCATCCTTATCCCATACCTGTTCGATCAACTGGCTCAGGTGAGCGTCGCTGAAATAGAAGTGCAGCAGTGAGATGGGTCCGAGCACGTCCCAGTTGGTGGTCAGGCTGGCGGGCATCAGGCACACGCTGTTGCTGCTCTGGCTGCCCACGGTGCGGGACCCCTGTCGGCGCAGAGAGTTCTCAGCGCCGTTCAGGTAAACGCTTAACGTGTGATGATTGGACTGAATGTTTTCTATTCGGTCGTCCTGATTGCGCCAGCGCGCCAGCGCCATGCCGTTTTTCAGCCGGGTGCTGCTCACCAGACGGGCTTGCGTCTGTTTCATTCTGGGGTAATGGGTGAGTGTATCGGCAGACATGGTGTGGCTCCTCGGAACTGGGCTAACAGTACTCAGGCCCGGTAGGATTTTCAATCTGACGACTCACATAACCGCAAGAACAGGCAAAGTGGCGCAAGTGCTTGCAAGCCAGCCACAGTGAGTTCGGCGATACTGCGGCTAACGCGTATCACAGTGGGAACAGCGCACCATGAATAGCCTTTTGTACATCTCGACGGTTCTGATCTGGGGGTCGACCTGGCTGGCCATCGCCTGGCAGGTGGGCGATGTGGCCGTACCGGTCTCCGTCTTCTACCGCTTTCTAATCGCCGCGCTGGTATTGCTGGCCGGGCTTACGCTGTCGCGCCGCCGCCAGGCGCTGGGTGCCAGTGACCATCTGTATTGCCTGCTGCAGGGTGGCTGTGTTTTCGGGTTGAATTTCTATTGCTTCTACACCGCTGCGGCCTACCTGCCCAGCGGGCTGATTGCCATTCTGTTTTCGATGTCGACCCTGTTTAATGCGGTTAACGGCTATCTGTTTTTTCGCACACCGGTACCCCGGGTGTTCTATGGGGCGTTGGCGCTAGGTCTGCCGGGCATGGTGTTGATTTTCTGGCAGGATCTGATCGCCGTTGAGGCTACCTGGACCTTGCTGGGTGCGGTTGGGCTCTCGTTGTTGGGTACTTTCGGGTTTTCACTCGGCAACATGGTATCGGTTCGGCATCAGCGGCGTGGGCTGCAAATCAACTCGACCAATGCCTTTGCCATGCTATACGGGGCCTTGTTTATGGGGTTGATCGCTGTGGCACAGGGGGCGAGTTTCAGTCTGCCAGAGGAGCCCAGGTATCTGGGTGCACTGGTCTACCTGGCCGTTATCGGGTCGATCGGGGGGTTTGGTGCCTACTTTATGCTGGTCGGGCGCATTGGGGCTGGTAAAGCGGCCTATGCCACTGTCTTGTTTCCCCTGGTGGCGCTGGTGTTGTCGACGATATACGAAGGCTACCAGTGGCATGCCAGTGCACTGATTGGGCTGGTGATGATTGTGAGCGGTAACCTGCTGATGTTTAACACACATCGGGCTGTGTGGGGGTGGGTATTGGTTCGTACCGGAGCGCGCAGTGCCTAAGGAGAGAAGAATAGGGCACTTGCAGTGCGGCCAATCTTCCCTTGGAAAAATACGTTAGCATAGGGGAACACTCACACTCAGGACTCCCGATGAACGTTCTCTTTGCGGCCCCGGAAGACGCCTGGGGCGGGATTCTGCATCGTTTCCGCACAGCACTGCCCGAGGTCACATTTACCGCCGGTGGGCTCAACCCGAATAACCTCGCCGGGTACGATGTGGTGATTCCCACCATGAGTCGTATCGATGCGGGGCTGCTGCAAACCGCAGACCGGTTGCAACTGATTCAACAGATTGGCGCCGGGCTGGAAGGCGTGGATTTGGAAGCGGCGCGAGCCCGAGGCATCGCGGTGGCCAATGTTCCGACCGATGTATCGGGCAATGCCGATTCGGTAGCGGAGATGGTGATCTATTTTATGCTGGCGCTGATGCGGCGTACGGCGGAGCACGCGGAACAGCGCCAGAAAAAACAATTGGGTGTGCCGGTTGGCCGCAGCCTTATGGGTGCTACGGTGGGCATTGTTGGGTTTGGTGCGATCGGGCAAGCGGTCAGCCGACGACTCAATGGGTTTGGCGTGCGCCAGATCGCGATAAAGCGTGAACCGGATGCGGCTCTGGCCTCGGAGTTTGGGCTGGACTGGCTGGGGCGACCGGATAGGTTACCTGCGTTGCTGAAAGCGTCGGATCTGGTTGTGTTAACGCTGCCCGATACCGACCAGACGCATCAGTTATTCAATGTCGCCCGGTTTGAGCAGATGAATCCCGGGAGCTATCTGATCAATGTCGGTCGTGGGGGGCTGGTTGAACGTGATGCCCTGCAAGCCGCATTGGTAAACGGACACCTGGCGGGTGCTGCCCTGGATGTTTTCTGGCAGGAACCGCCTAACCCGGAGGACCCGATCTTTGCGTTGAATCTGATCACCTCGCCCCATGTTGCTGGCTTAAGTGACCGGTCGGTCGACGGCATAATGCAAGGTGCAGCCGATAATATTCGGCGGCTGTTGGCGGGCGAGACTCTGCTTCATCGCCGGGTTTAATCCCTCAGGGAGATGACCACGCAACCCACACGCTGCTCGGTTTCAACCCGGCGGTGGGCCTCACCAGCGTCAGTCATCGGGTAAACCCTATCCACCAAAGGGCTGATGTCACCGGCTTTGATCATCTCGGCCAGTGTCTCCAGTTCCTTCTGCGTTTCGCCCGCCAGTTTTACGGTGACTTTTTTGCGGGTGGAACGGTTGGTTATCGCAGCACGCAGCATGTCGGATAGCCGGGGGTTGCCGATCAGATAGCGACCGCCGTCGTTGAGTGTATTCACCCAGGCCGAATAGTCGCTTTGCGCCACCATGTTGAGAACGACGTCGTAGGTCTGGCCCTGTTGAGTCGGATCGGTGCGGGTGTAATCAATAAAATGGTCGGCGCCAATGTGTCGCAATCGGTCTTCCTTGAACCCGGCGTCAACGGCGGTGACCTCGGCGCCCATCGACTTGGCGATTTGCACGGCAAAGCTGCCAATACTGCCCCCAGCACCGTTAATCAGTACCTTGTCTCCGGGTTCAATACCGGCACAGTTCATGAAGTGCAGGGCGTTCAGCCCACCCAGTGGCACCGCTGCAGCGGCTTCTGATGACACTGAGTCCGGTACCCGGGCCAGGGTGTAGTGGGCGGGGAGGCACAGATACTCACCATAAGCGCCCATTCGGATCTGTGTTGAACCAAACAGGCGGTCGCCGGGTTTGAACCGGGTGACGCTGGCACCGGCTGACACGACTTCTCCGGCGAAATAACCGCCGAGGATGGGTTTTCGGGGTTTGAAAACACCCAGAAACAGCCGCAACGGCAACCAGAACCAGTTCACCGGAAAGCGAAAACTGCGCAGTTCACAGTCACTCTTGGTGGCTTCGGCCGCGTGAACCCTAATACAGATTTCATCGTCTTTGGGCGTTGGGTTGGGAACTTCCTCGACTTGCAGTACATCGGGTGAACCGTAGGTTCGGTAAGTGATCGCTTTCATCGTTATCCTTGCAGGGGTACCTGGTTCAAGGATAGCCGGTTCTAAAGCTGGGAGATCTGTCAAAAGTCACGATACGCCGTCGACAGGGAGGAATAAATCACTGTATAAACTACTGGTTGACAGGGCTCTGCAAAAGTGGTCTCGTAGTGCTGGTTTTACCATGCCAAGCACAGTTAGGGAGAACGCTATGAAAGCGACCGGAAAGATCAATTACCTCGAAATGCCCTCGCGTGACATCGAAGCCACGAAGCGCTTTTTCGCAGCGGCGTTCGGGTGGTCCTTTGTGGATTACGGGCCCGACTATGTCGCCCTTGAAAATGCAGGGCTCGATGGTGGTTTTTTCAAGTCCGAACAGGTGTCAACAACCGCCAACGGCAGTGTTTTGGTGGTGCTATACAGCGCTGCTTTGGCGGACACACTGGCGCAGGTCAAAGCGGCCGGTGGCACCATCGTGCAGAACATTTTCGACTTCCCCGGTGGCCGGCGCTTTCATTTCACCGACCCCAGTGGCAATGAATTTGCGGTATGGTCAGAGCCCCTTTGAGGCAACACTGACCGCGTGCCTCTTTCCCTGCCCGGCTAGGCCGGGAAAGAGGCTAAGCGGAGTCAGAAAGCACCGTAGGAAACAGACTCGGATGCCAGCTCAGTTCCCTGGTCATCAATAACCTCGATCAAAATGATGAACAGGTCATCCTCCGCCGACGTTGGTGCACTGGTTAGGGTGCCGCTAGTGATGCCTGGCGCTAACTCCGCGAGCAGGGTAGGCTCCTCGGCATTGATCAAGTCTGTAAAGCTGATGTAGGACATCTGCAATTGAACGTTCTCTGCATCACCAGAGAATTCCGCGGTAACACTAAAGCTGTAGTCTTCCCCAATTGCCAAAGGCAGGCTTTGAACCGGGCTGATGTCGCTGAGTTGAAGGTCGCCCTCGTCGTCCGTGTAATCGTCATCGCTACCCGCCCAGCGGGGGAAGCTGCCGGCCTGGTTGATGATGCGCACTTCATCCACCAGCCAGCCACGAAAGCCGTTGTAGAGTTCATCGACCGTATCGAATGCCAAGCGGAATTGTATCTGTTCACCGGCGAATTCGCTGATGTCGATAGGCTCTTGCCACAGCCACGCTGGGGCTTTGTTGTAGCCGCGGTTGCTGTAGGGCAATGGTGCTCGGTCTGCCTGACCCACCGGGTCCGACAGCGGGTTGAGTCTGGCCAGGGTGGTCCAGGTATCGCCACCATCGGTGCGGATCTGAACGGACATCAGATCAAACCCTTCGTTGTTGGGGTTAACCGATTCTATCTCCCACCAGTTACGGAAGGTCACCGACAATGGGCCGCTGGCTGAGGTCAGATCAATCAGCGGTGAAACAATGGCGCCTGCATTGGGTTCGTCCGACGTGCCGCCATCAAGGGTGACTCCGCCTCCGGTTTCTTCAGCGGTTCCGATGAAATTGCCTTGCCCGGTCGCCGGGGCATCACCTGGCTGACCATACCAGCACGCCCGGATAGTCTCTGGGTTTGGAATGGCGCCGTCACTTTGATCATCGGGTGCCAGTTTGACCAGGTTATCCTCGAGAGCCTGGTTGCGAAGGCCCTGGTTTGCGGCATGGCTGTGCCACAAATTTAGTACTCCGCCATCAACAGTGTCGCTTGTCCAGGCGCCGCAGACGGCATTGGAGCCTGTTTGGCTGAAGGTTTCCTGATACAGGACCTCAGCAGACGCGCTGCCTTCTACCAGGACATGGTTGAAGCCGGTGACCGCGCCAGTACCCAGGATATCCAGGTTGGTGATGACCAGTGGTGAAAAGTCGTCGTGCGTTACGCGCCAGACTACGTTACCGAGCGACGGTACGATGGCCTGGCCGACGTTGACGATCAGACTGTAATGCCCGTTTTCGTCGCTGATGGCGGTCGCGATGGCCCCGTTAGTGGCGGCGCCTGCCGAGAGTTCTATCTGGGCACCTTCAACAGGACCCTTGCTGTCGTAAATGATGCCGTTGAACGACGCAAAGAACCCTTTGTCTCCCACCGGGGTAAGGGTGTTGTCCTCTTCGAGCAAGACCGGCATCGCAATCACGGCAACCGGATTGGTGTTGTTGATGCCGACTTTAACGCTGAGTGCCGTGTCATCGCCTTCGATGTCGATGCTGAGTGTATAGTTGCCTGTGCCCAGAAACGGTATGGCGACCGAGCCTGTGGCGTCGGTAGTGTAAACCCCGCCGGAGAGCGTATTGGCGGACCGTTCGGCGGTATCGGCATCGATAGAAAACGAGACATTCGCCAGAGGCCGGCCAGTGACATCGAGCAGTGTCAATTGTTCAAGTTCGACGGTGGTTGGTTCAAAAGCAGCGTCTGAGCCGGAATCACTGGAACCGCTGCTGTTGCAGCCAAATAACGCCAGACACAGGACGATCAGGGGAATCACTTTATACACGATGTGTGCTCCATGTTGATGGTTCAGTCCTTTCAGGAAGGGCGATTCTATAGAGGGGCTGGTAGTTGTGGGAAGCACCAGGGTTCAGTTACATGATGGTCATCACAGTTTCGGTAGTGAATACTGCTTCACGGTGCATCGGTTTCGTCGTGAAACCGCGTCGCTGACGATAATTCGCTGTTCCAATGTTGATAAAGTTGCAACGTTATGATCGTTTTTGTGAGTCAGAATGGTTGAATAAATGACGTTAATGTCGGCGAATATCTGGTTGGTCATAGAGAATCACCTGGATTACGCTCGCAGGCTGGCCTAAAAATCGTAACGTTGTCATTTTGGTTGGCGCCTGGGTAGAATGACGGGTTCAGCTCAACCGGAGACAGCCAGTGCCCACCACTACCCTAAGCCTCGATGATCGGTGGCAACTGTTTCGCGAAGACACACCGCGGCATTGCTACGACGTTAAGATTCCGGTCGATGTGCACCATGTGCTGTTGCAGGCCGGTGACCTGCCTGACCCGTTCTATCGGGATAACGAGGCCCGGGTGCAATGGGTGCATCAGCAACGTTGGGTGCTGGAACGCAGCTTCGACTTGAGCAAGGCTGATCTTGCCCGGGATATCACGCTGCAGCTGGAGTATCTGGACACTCACGCCACCATTACGCTGAACGATGAGCCGGTAGCGACGCTGTCGAACCTGTTTCGGCGGTTTTATTTGAACATCTCACCCCAGGCCCGGGTTGGCGAAAACCGTCTGCGTATAACCCTGCACGATGCGGCCCAGCTCGGTGCCGAGCGGGCGGCCCAGCTGCCGTTCCCGGTACCCTACAGCGAATCGAATAATCAGATACCGCACATGAACACGGTGCGTAAAACCCAGTGCGATGCCGGCTGGGACTGGGGCATCTGTCTGATGTCGACCGGACTCTATACAGCGCCGCTGATTCAGGTCCATTCAGATCGATTGCTGGATACGGTTCGGGTTACCCAGCATCACCAGCCCGGCGAGGCACGGTTGGCGGTCACGGTCGATACGATTGGTGCCGCGCAAACCGAGCAGCGTATTCACCTGGGGCTGCCCGGCGCGGAACCGGTTGAATTAACCCTGGTGCCGGGCCAGACCCAGGGCGTAGCCGAATTGATCGTGACCAACCCATCGCTCTGGTGGCCTAATGGCTATGGTGATCAGCCTCTGTATCGGTTAGCCGTCGAACTGGACGGCCAGCTTTGGCAACGCGACATCGGCCTGCGAGATCTGTACTGGGATCTGAGTGCCGACGAAGCGGGTAACCGGATGGTGGTCGTGGTCAACGGCGTCGAAATCTTCGCCAAAGGCGCCAACTGGATACCGGCCGATGCCTTCCCAGCACGACACACACCCGAGCGCTATCAGCATCTGCTCGAAGCCTCTGCGGCGGCGCATTTCAACATGATCCGGGTCTGGGGCGGCGGCCTTTACGAACACGATGCTTTTTATGAAACCTGCGAACGCCTCGGGTTGCTGGTGTGGCAGGACCTGATGTTCGCCTGCTCGTTGTACCCGAGCACACCCACCTTTCTGGACGACGTTACGCCCGAAGTCGACTGGCAGATTCGGCGCTTGCAAAGTCACGGCTGTATCGCGATCTGGTGTGGCGACAACGAAGTGATCGGCGCCGTTAACTGGTATGAAACGTCACGCAACAACCGCGAAAAGTATCTGGTTAATTACGACCGACTGAATCGGGTGCTGGACGACACCGTGCAACATGCCGACCCGAGCCGGGTGTTCTGGCCCAGTTCACCCTGCAACGGTGAACTGGATTTTGGCGACGCCTGGCATGATGACAATAAGGGCGACATCCATTACTGGGATGTCTGGCATTCGGGCAAATCCTTTTCCGCCTACTACGACATTAAACCGCGTTTCTGCAGCGAATTTGGCTATCAGTCATTTCCGTCGAAAGGCGTTATCGAATCGTTTACCGAACCCGATGACCGCAATGTCACCAGCCCGGTAATGGAAGTGCATCAGAAAAACCCGGCCGGCAACGCCAAGATCGTCGAGATGTTCACCCGCTATTTTCGTTTCCCGATGGGCTTCGACCAGTTCCTGTATTTAAGCCAGGTGCAACAGGCCATTGCGATGAAAACCGCCATCGAATACTGGCGCACCTTGCGCCCGCATTGCATGGGTACCCTCTACTGGCAGCTAAACGACAATTGGCCAGTGGCCTCCTGGAGCAGCCTGGAATACGGTGGCGGCTGGAAGCAGATGCACTACCACGCCCGGCGGTTTTACCAGCCGGTGCAATGGTTCTGGATCGGCGAAGGTGCGACGCAGCAACTGGTTGCCGTGAACGACTTACCCGTACCAGCCCGGCTGAGTGGCCAGTGGCAAATCATCGGGCTAGACGGGAAAGTCGTGCAAACAACGCCGATCAACCAGCGACTGGAAGCCGGGGAAAGCCTGTGCCTGGCAGAAGTAACCGCCGAAGACCCCACCGAAACCTTTGCCGTCGCCCGCGGCGACTATGAACTTGAGCAAATAACCAGCGCAATCGCGATTCCCGTTATCAAAGGCGAGTGCGACGCCACCACTTACTTCGCGGTGTGGAAGCACCTCGACTTGCCACAGGCAATGCTGGCGATTGAGACCGGTAAAGATGCGGAAGGTCTATGGGTTACCTTGAGAACCGACGTGCCAGCGCACTATGTTACCCTCGACAGCCCCGGCACCGGCCGTTGGAGTGATAACAGCTTCACCCTGCTGCCTGGCGAGACCAAAACCCTTCGCTGGCAAGGTCAGCCATTGGGTCGGGATGAACTGGCGGTTTATCACCTGGCAGCAAGCTACCGGGAAACCATGGGCACCATGGTGCGGTTGAAATGACGGGTGTTCCAGTAGAGGAAGGGCGCCATGACGCCAGATAAACCCAGAGCAACGCTCAAGACGCTGGCCCGGCACCTCGATTTATCGGTGTCCACCGTGTCTCGCGCCTTAAAGGGCGGTGCCGAAGTGAAACCCGAAACCATCGCACGGGTGAAAGCCGCAGCCGCAGAGCTGGGCTACCGGCCCAACCATTCAGGTATTGGCCTGAAAACGGGCAAGACCCACGTTATCGCCCTGGTCATGCCGGTGATCAAGCCGGGCGAAATTGTTGGCGACCTGGGCACGCTGCCGCTGATCGAAGGGCTGACCGCTGGGCTGGCTGACACCCCTTATCACCTGACGATCATCCCCGGCCGTCCGGACCAGGAAGCGCTGGAGCCGGTACGCTACATTGCCGAACACGGCCTGGCCGACGGCGTGATTCTGAACATCACCCGCAGCGAAGACGAGCGGGTGAAATACCTGCACTCGATGAACCTGCCTCTGGTCACTTTCGGCCGTACCGAACTGTCGATTCAGCACCCCTATTACGATACCGACAACATCGACTTCGGCTACCGCGCCGCCCGTTACCTGCTCGAACGCGGTCGCCGCAAACTGGTGATGCTGACACCGCCGCAGCATTTCCTCTATGGCTGGCATCGCAAGGTCGGTTTTCAGCGTGCCCTGCTGGAAGCCGGCCTCGACTTCAATGAACACCGGCAATTGCTGATCGAAGCGAATGCAACCGACTACCGCGCTCAAACCCGGCAGTGGCTACACAGTGACTGGCAACCCGATGGCATCATCTGCGGCACCGAAATCGCCGCCATGGGCGTACTGGCCGGCTTGCACGACAGCGGCCGGGTCGTCGGTACCGATTGCGATCTGGTCACGCTGGAAACCTCACCTCTGCCCGAGTACTTCCGCACACCGGTGAGTGGTTTTCATCAGGATCTGCACAAAGTCGGACGGCAATTGGTGAGTTTGCTGCTGGACCATATCGACCAGAGAAAACCGGTCCGTGAGTTGCAAATCATTGAGAAAGCGGATTTTATTGAGCGTTAATTTTCACCGTTTCAAGGTTCAGCAATCGCTCAGGAGACTAGCACCGGCATCCGATGCGGGTTTGATGCGACACAGCCAAAGCAACCAAATAATAAAGAGGACCGCTCTGTGAACTTTTATGATCGTGATTTTCTGAATCAGCATTGTCAGTCGATACTGGCGTTTTACGACCCGAGAGTCGACGACCCGAGCGGTGGTTTCTTTCATAATTACTATGACAACGGCGATGTGTTTGACCCCGGCTTTCGCCAGCTGGTCAGCAGCACCCGCCTGGTGGTGAACTACGCCCTGGCGGGTCTGCATTTCGACCTAGAGGAGTATCGCATTCGCGCTCGCCGTGGTCTGGATTATGTCGAACAGGTGCACTGGCGCGAAGAAGAAGGCCTGTACGCCTGGACCCTGCGTGACCATGAACCCGAAGACCTGACTCAGCAAGCCTACGGTTATGCCTTCGTATTGCTCGCCTATTCTGCCTGTCTGAAAGCCGGCGTCATTGGCAATACCGAGCCACTGCATCGCACCTACGATTTGCTCGAACAACGCTTCTGGCAAGCTGAGCACGGCCTCTATGCCGACGAACTCAGTGCCGACGGCGTGCTTAGCGACTACCGCGGCCAGAACTCGAACATGCACCTGTGCGAAGCCATGATTGCCGCCTATGAAGCCAGCCAGGACACACGCTTTCTCGAACGCGCCACAACCCTCGCCAACAACATCGCCTTCCGCCAGGCCGACCTCACCGATGGGCTGATCTGGGAACACTACACAACCGACTTCAGCATCGATTGGGACTACAACAAAGACGACCCGAAAAACCTCTACCGCCCCTGGGGCTTCCAGCCCGGCCATCAGACCGAGTGGACCAAGCTGCTGCTGATGTTGCACCGCCACGACCCGCAACCGCGCTATATTGAACGTGCAAAAAGCCTGTTCGACCGCGCCTGGCAAAGCAGTTGGGATGCCGAATACGGCGGCCTGGTCTATGGCTTTGATTCCCAGGGTCAATGGTGTGATGACGATAAATACTTCTGGGTACAGGCCGAAAGCTTTGCCGCCGCCGCGCTGTTATTGCAGGCCACCGGTGACGAACGCTACCGCGACTGCTACCAGCAGCTGTGGCAATACAGCTGGGATCACTTTGTCGACCATGACTTCGGTGCCTGGTTTCGGGTGCTGTACCGGGATAACCGCAAAGTCTCGAACGAGAAGAGCGCCGCCGGTGCCAAGTGTGATTACCACACGTTGTGTGCGTGCCTGGAGGTTTTGCGGGTTATTGAAAATTGATCGTCTGAGGCGCGACCTTACAGGTCATATCCAGTAGAGTGGAGCTTTCTCAAGTTAATGGAATCGACACTATGCGTCAGCAATGGTTAAGTCTGGGTGGCCTGGTTGCCACCGCCTTCATACTCAGCGGTTGTGCCGGTTTTGGGGTGGACGATGCCTATCGTCAGCCCAGCTTTGATCACCAGTCCACCCGGCTGACCGGCATTACCTGGACCGGCGTCAACGGCTCCAGCCAGGTCAAACTGACTAACCCCAACGCCTATCGACTGCCGATCACCGAATTTGCCGCCCAGCTCTGGCTCGACGGCGAACCCTGGATCGACTTGGGCACCCCTACACTGAATGGATTGGCGGCTCGCTCATCCACCACCCTGGAATTCGACTGGACCGTCACCGCCGCCGGTCTGTTGCAGCGTGCGCGTGATGCCTACGCCGCTGGCGAAGCCAACCTGGAACTGAAACTGCAACCGACGCTGTCGGTGCCCGTGCTGGGCGCACGCCAGCTCGACTGGTCGCACGACTTTACCGTGCCGGTGCCGAAATCGCCTCAGGTTAGCTTGGCTGACTGGCGGGTCGAAGACATCGGCTTCACCAGCCTGACGCTGGCACTGGACCTGGTGGTCACCAACCCAAACCGGTTTGGTCTGGCAACCGGCCCTTTCGATGTGGGCATCGAAGCCGACGGGCGCAGCCTCTCTAGAATGTCGCTGTCGGAAATGGACATCGGGGCGGGCGTTACTCAGCGCCAGACGACCGAGGTGTCGCTGGGGTTTGGGGGGCTGGGTGTCTCCTTGCTCGAAGCCCTGCGCAGCGGCGAATGGCCGTCTAATCTTGGCATGAACTGGTCTGGCACGATGCGCAGCCCGGATCTGGGTCTCGATCTGCCCTCCTTGACCGGATCGATCAGCCAGTAAATGATAGGCGGTGGTCAGGCTGTTACCTTCAGCCTGCACCGGTGCCTGTCCGGCGAGAGTGACCGGGCAACTGAAGGGCCGTGTTAACCAGGCTCAAACACTCGATGCCACCGGGCACGGGTAGCGACAGCAGGGGTTTAGAATGGGTAGCAAGGCAGTAGCGTCCGCAGGGCGCCTAATGATGGGAGTTGTGGCGGGGCTGACACTGGTGGCGACCGCGTCGCAGGCCTCAACACTCAGTGATGTGCGCAGCAAAAACTACCTCGATTGCGGTGTCTCGACCGGGATCCCCGGCTTCTCGAACCCCGATGCCGAAGGCCGCTGGAGCGGTCTCGATGTGGATGTCTGCCGGGCTGTTGCGGCGGCCGTGCTGGGCGATGCCAGCAAAGTACGCTACACGCCGCTGCCGCCGAGCGACCGGTTCAACGCCCTAAGTTCCGGCGAAGTGGACATGCTGTCGCGCAACACCACCTGGACCCACGCCCGGGACACCACCCTGGGTATGATCTTCGCGGGCATTGTGTTTTACGATGGCCAGGGTTTTATGGTGACCCAGTCTTCAGGGATCAGCGGGCTACCGGAACTGGATGGCGCGGCGATCTGCATTCAGGGCGGTACCACCAGCGAATTGAATGTGGCTGATTACTTCCGGGAAACCGGCATGAACTACCAGCCCGTGGTCTTCGCCACTTCCGACCAGACGCTGCGCGGCTTCGAGGCCGGCCGGTGCAACGTCTTAACCTCCGATCTGTCGCAGCTGTATGCCCAGCGCACCCGGCTCAAAAACCCTCAGGCCGTCACCATTCTGTCTGAGGTCATTTCCAAGGAACCCCTGGGTCCGGCTGTTCGGCAGGACGACATGCAGTGGTACAACATCGTCAAGTGGACGGTCTACGCCATGGTCAATGCCGAGGAGTACGGCGTAAACCAGAGCAATGTTGACGCCATGCGGGAATCCCCCAAACCCGTGATCCAGCGCATGCTCGGCGTAAACGCCGACACCGGCCGCGCCATGGGCCTGTCAGCCGACTGGGCGTATCAGATCATCCGTCAGGTGGGCAATTATGGCGAGGTGTTCGAGCGCAATGTCGGTGTGGATTCAACCCTGGGCTTCGAGCGGGGGCTGAATCAGCTGTGGAACAAAGGCGGCTTACTGTACGCCCCGCCGCTGAGGTAGCTGCTTGGGTATTGGAGTTCGCAACCAACTGAGTGCCATGCGCCGGGTGTGTCTATCCGGGGTAGTCCGCAACATGGACTAAAACGCCGGGAGCGTTTTAGCATGAGCGCAGCGAGCCTGAAGGGTGAATCCCATGGATGGGATTCATATCATGCGGTCTAGGCCCCATGGATGGGTTTACGCCGACCCCGTATAGACACACCCGGTGCCTGGCACGGATTTTTGGCAACACAACAAAGTCGAACTCCGAAACCAAACCACTAAAGAAAGCGCCTCGCCTGGGAATACCGCTGTTGCCAATAGGCGTTGCCGAGTGATGACTCGGTTACGCCAACCGACGTGGCCGAATGAATAAAGCGGTCATCCCCCAGGTAAATACCCGCATGCTGGTCTTTTCCGCCGATGCGGAAGAAAACGATATCCCCCTCGCGCAACTGGTCGCGCCGTACAAACTGCCCCTGGCTTAACATCAACTCAGTGGTGCGGGGCACGATGCGGTTCAGTCCTTCCCGGTAGGCCGTTACGATGAACCCTGAACAATCAAACCCGGCGGGCGTGGTGCCGCCATAGCGGTAGGGCGTGCCCTGATAGCGCTGGTAAACCTGTTGTAACTGGCTTACGACGGCGGAATGGCTGGAAGGTGCGGTGCCGGTGTTACCGGGTGATTGTGTGGATTGACCGGTAGCGACCGGCTGGCTGTACGAGCCGGCTTCATAGCTCTGGTAGCCAGCGCAACCGGCCAGGAACAGGCTGGCTGTCGTGATCAGCAGCAGGCTGCGCAGGTGGCAGGTGGGCGTCGGGTTGTCGGCTGGGAACATCGGTTTTGTAGGCATCGTCAGCGGTCTGTCAAAACTCTGTATAGCAACCTTACCTCGCGATGCCGGCACGGGCCAGTCGCTGTGCGTAAAGATGGCGGGCCGGATTCAGCGGGCAGTCAGGTTGAGCGGCCCTGTTGCCAGTGCAGCAGACGCTCTACCAGCATCGGGCGGGAGAAGGGTTTGGGAATCAGGTCATCCATGCCCGCCGAGAAGGCTTCGTCGCGATCGCGTTCCATGGTGTTGGCGGTGATCGCCAGTATGGGGGTGTTGGCGTTGGGGCCATCACTTTTGCGGATCTGACGGGTGGCTTCGAAGCCATCCATCTTCGGCATCTGACAATCCATCAAAATGTAGTCGTACTTAATCGCAGCGGCATGCTCCACCGCACCCAGTCCGTCGTAGGCAACCTCCAGTTCACATCGCTCCCGTTTCAGAATGGCGGTCAGTAATTTCAGGTTAAGCAGGTTGTCTTCGACGATCAGGACTTTGCTGCCTGCCAGGGGCGCCGCCTCAGCAGTACCGCCTTCCTGCTCGGGCGCGCTGGTGCAAGGCAGGCTTAGTCGGGTCAGGGTGTGGTCGGCCTGTTGCTCGCGGCTCAGTTCGGCGCCCAGAATGTCGGCAAAGGCCTGGCTGAGATAGAGGTTGAGCGTTGGGCCCGTGAGGGAGGATTTGTCGGTCGGACTTTCGGGGTTGGCCAGGTCGGTCACCGGTGGCGTATGAATGGTATCAATGGGGTTGGGCTGGCGCAGGGTCAGGTTTAGCCGCTGGGCAGTGGCGTCGAAATGTGCGCTCATTTCTATATCGCCGGACTGGCTGTGCTGCAGGGCATTGTCGAGCAAGTGATCCAGAATATGCTGGGTGTTGTGCCAGTCGAGTGACAAGGCGCCGGGCAAGGTGTCGGTCCCGATCAGGGTACAGGCCCGGCCGTGGGTCGAGAAAGCCGCTGACAGCCGGTGTTGGCAATCCTGAAGTCGACTGCGAACGTCAACCACCGCTGGGCGGCTGACCACCGGGTAGGCCAGTAATTCGGCGTAGGAAAGCAGACTTTCCACCTGGTGGTGAGTGGTGTGAGTCGCGTTTTGAAGCAAATACAGCAATTCCTGCTGCCGAGCTTTCAGCGGGCTGCTGGCCAGTTCGGCCAGTGCACCCAGCGCGTGGGTGATGGGGGTGCGCAACTCGTGGCTGACCAGACGCAGAAACTCATCCTTGCTGCGGTTGGCGTCGCGTGCATCCTGTAAGGCCTGATCGAGCCTGGCCAGGGTCTGCAAGGCTTCTTCTTTGGCTTCGGCTTCACGCTCCTCGCGCGCGCGATGATCGTTGCGCAGATAATTGGCCTGAGCCACCGACATCAACAGCGACTCATAAGCCACACCAAACAACAGGGCGCGTTGTACAAAGAAGTTGGAGGGCAGCACGCCCTGCACATAGAGGTTGTAGATAACGGCACAGATCACCATGCCCGACCAACTGATCAGAAACAGCGGCGCCGAGTTCAGACCCTTGTGGGTGGCACTGATGCCGAGATAGATAACCGTTACAAAAAAGATCAGATTGGCCAGAGTCACTATGGTGACCGCGTGGCTGATCATATCCAGCAGGCCAAAGGGGATTGATGCGATACCCAGCCAGCGCAACCCGCTCAGCACATGGTGCAACCGCGGGTAGTGAGTACGGGTTCGAAGGAAATGCTGGCAAAAACTGTAGCCGCCCCAAAAGAACATCGCCAGCCCGAAAAACGCCGCATTTTGTTGAAAAAAGACGGAATCGGGCCAGAGGTAGAGGTAGCCAACCCCTGAGTTGTATACCGAAAACAGAATCATGCCGCTCAGGTAGATCAGGTAATTGAAGCGGAACCGGTCTCTGTCTACCTGCCACATCACCAGGTTGAACAGCAGCATGGCGCCACTGAGTGTGATCAGCAGTACATCGAGCAGCATTTCGCGGGTGGCCGAGTGTATCTGGGCCGTTTCATCGTTCAGACTGACGTCGAGCGCGAGGGTGCTGCGGCCATAGGCGGCGATGTAGATTTCCCGGGTGTCACCGGGGGCAATGACGATTGGCACCAGGTACCCGGGGAACGGATAGCGGCGCAGGTCGCTGGGGCGGCGGTCGCCAGCGATAAACAGGGGGGAATTCAGGTTAATGGCCTGGCCCGCCAAAACCGAGTAGACATCCACGTAATCGGCAGCCTCGGCGTTGATGGCCAGCGTCCACTCGGATTGCTCGGTATCGTTCACCACACTCAGGGCCAGCCAGGCCTTCTGGTCGTCCCGGATATAACCAAAATTCGGGGTGCTATCGAACGTCTGCGGCAAGGCATCGAGGCTGGGAGGCGTATCGAGGGGCAACAGCCCACCGTTGAGTGCATTCAGCGTAAGATGGTTGTTGATTTGCGACAATCGGATCTCGGCACTGACCGCACTGGTATACAACAGGCCTGACAGGCTGAACGCCAGAAACGTCAGCACAGAGGCGATGCCAATGCATCGCTGTAAGGGGGGGGAATGCCACGGGACCCAGCTACCCAACCGGCCTCTGGAAGGCGGTTCGGTGTCTCGATTCCCTGTCGTGGCAAGCTGTCCTTTTGATGTCATCGGCGTATTCAGAACAATGCATCCAGGCCCAGCTTAACACTTAGACTGATGTTTACACCTGCCTTTTCTTCAAGTGCGCCCAGCAAATAGCCGTTTTTCATTGAAAACCGGACGCTTTCGTTCAGCGGTATCTGTATATGGGCCGGCATAAACGGCCGGGTGTCCGGGCTGTAAACGCTGTCCAGGCCGTTAGGGAAACGCTCGCTATGGCGGTACCCGTCAGCAACAGCGATAACCCAACAAAAAGTACGGTGCTTGCAACAGAGGGTCAGCCTCGTATGATGAAAATCTAATCTGAACAGCGTCAATCCTGGACATGGAGGCATTCAATGGAAGTCATTAGCAGCGAACAGGCGGCTCGGTTGCTCGCCTGGCCGGCACTGATCGAGCGTATTGCGAGCGCCTTTGTCGACGGTGTTGAAGCGCCTCCACGCCATCATCACGCGATGCATCGCAAAGACGGTGAGGCCACCATGCTGCTAATGCCCGCCTGGCAGAAGGACGGTTACGTGGGTGTGAAAATGGTCAACGTCTACCCGCAAAATGCGGCCGCCGGCTTGCCGGCGATTTCCGGGGTTTATTTACTCAGCAATGGCGAGACCGGTCAGCCCCTTGTTTGCATCGATGGCAGCGAGCTGACTCGGCGTCGAACCGCCGCTGCGTCGGCACTGGCCGCGCGGGAACTGGCGCACCCAGACGCGGCAACACTGCTTGTGCTCGGCACCGGCAAGCTGGCCCCCATGCTGATTGAAGCCCACGCCAGCGTGCGGCCCATTCGGAAAGTGCAGGTCTGGGGGCGCAACCCGGAGAAAGCCGCAGCGCTGGCAATGCAGTATCAGGACCGCTTTGAAACCGGTGTTGTAACCGACCTGGCAGACGGCGTGAGCCAGGCCGACATCGTCAGCTGTGCCACGCTGTCAACCGAGGCCCTGGTGAAAGGCAACTGGCTCAAACCCGGTGCGCATCTGGATCTGGTCGGTGCTTTTCGACCCACCATGCGCGAGTGCGACAGCATGGCCATAACTCGCGGCAAGGTGTACGTCGATACCTACGCGGGTGCCCGGGGAGAGGCCGGTGACCTGTTGCAGGCTATGGACGAAAGCGACTTCACATTCGACGATGTCTGCGCCGACCTGGCCGATCTATTGCGTGGCAAAACCCCGGGCCGCGAAAGCGGCGAGGAGATTACGGTGTTTAAATCGGTCGGTGCGTCGCTGGAAGACCTGGCCGCCGCCATCGAAGTCTGGCAGCAGTACTCAGGAGCCTGAAGCATGCATATAGCGGTTATTGGAGCCGGTGTGGTCGGTGTGACGACCGCCTGGGCCTTGCGCCAGCGTGGCCATACGGTCAGCGTGATTGACCCTCAGTCATCCGCGGGAATGGAAACCAGCAAAGCCAACGCAGGCCAGCGCAGCTATGGCTACGTTTACCCCTGGGCGTCGCCGGCGATGATTGGCAAGGCATTGCCCTGGTTGCTCTCGGCTGACGGCCCGCTGAAAATGAAACAACCGCCGTCACTGTCGACGCTGCGCTTTCTCTGGGATACCTGGCGCTATGCTCGCCAGCCCGGGCTCTTCGAGGCGAACAAAGTCGCCATGCTGAAGCTGGCGGCCTACAGTCGCGACTGTTTTATCGACATCGAACAGAAACACCCCTTCGATTTTTCCGGTGGCCACCGAGGGCTGATGGAACTGGCCAGTCATGCAAAAAGCCAGCAAGGTTTGCGCGACAACGCGGCGCTGTTGCAACGTCTGGGCATAGAACATCAAATGCTGGAACCCGATGAGGTGTATTCGGTCGAACCCGGCCTGGCCCGCAACCCGCCGATCCTGGGCGCCTTGCGCTTGAAAGACGACGGCACCGGTGACTGCCACCAGTTTACCCGGGCATTGGCTGACGTTTGCGCTGAGCAGGGTGTGACCTTCCATTACGGCCAGTCGGTTGCCGAGGTCATTACCGAGGCCGGTAAGCCCGTAGCCCTGGTGCTGACCCGTGAGAATGAACCGGGCGCTGTCGAACAGCTCGAAGCCGATGCTTTTGTGCTCTGTGCCGGTGCGGCGTCGTCGGAGGTTGCCCGGGAGTTTGGCCTGAAGTTGTCGCTTTACCCGGTCAAGGGTTACTCGCTGACGGCGGCGCTGACCAACCCCGACAAAGCACCGCAATCGACGGTGATCGACGATGAATTCAAAGTGGTGGCCACCCGGCTGAACGACCGGCTGCGGGTAACCGGCTTTGTCGAACTGGCTGACTTTAACCGCGACATACCCGCCCGCCGACTCGACACCCTGAAACGTGCCACCGCCATGCGTTTCCCGGGGGCTGCCGATCTGGAGACGGCCGAAGCCTGGACCGGGTTCCGGCCGATGACACCGGACGGCCCGCCAGCCATCGGCAAGGGCCCGGCTGACAACCTGTTCATCAACACTGCGCATGGCACCTTCGGCTGGACACTCTCAGCCGGGAGTGCACAGATAGTGGGCCAACTGGTCGACGGTGAGCCACCGGCGGTCGACCTTGGTGCGTTTCGGCCTGACCGGTTTGGCTGAACAGCGTCTTTCAGATTTTTTTAAGCCAAACCGATGACTCTTCCAGGCGGGAGAGGTATATCTATAGGCCAGTTCAAAAGGAGTGTTGAGATGCAGCCCAGAGATGTAAAAACCAAAGCAGACGCCAAAGCCATTATTGAAGAGCGCAATGCCAGCCAGATAAAAGTCGGGGTATTCGACATTGATGGAGTACTGCGCGGCAAGTACATGAGCCGCAATAAATTCCTGTCGGCACTGGAAGGCGGCTTCGGCTTTTGTGATGTGGTGCTGGGTTGGGACAGTAACGATCAACTCTACGACAACGTCGACTACACCGGCTGGCACACGGCCTACCCGGATGCCTGGGTCAACATCGTACCGGACAGCTGCCGGGAGATCCCGTCGGAAGGCAATACCCTGTTCTTCCTCTGTGAATTCACTGGCCCGGCCGAAACCATTTGCCCGCGCGGTTTGCTGCGTCGTGTACTGGAGCGTGCCGACGGCCTTGGGTTCAACGCACTTGCCGCTTGCGAATTCGAGTTCTTCCTGTTTGAAGAAACCCCCAAGTCGGTGCGCGATAAACACTACCAGCAGATGACCAGCATCACGCCCGGCTTTTTCGGCTACTCGGTATTGCGCAGCTCGGTGATGGCCGAGTTCTACAACGACTTCATGCATTACTGCAACGCCATGGACATGCCGATGGAAGGCTTTCACACCGAAACCGGCCCCGGCGTACTGGAAGCGGCACTGGCGGTCGACTCCGCCCTGAACGCCGCCGACAAAGCCGCGCTGTTTAAAACCTTCACCAAGGTTTACGCTCAGCGCAACGGCATGATGGCCACCTTCATGGCTAAATGGTCGGCCGACTACCCGGGCCAGAGCGGCCACATGCACGTATCGCTGCACAAAAAAGATGGCACCTCGGCGTTTTACGATGAAGCCGGTGGCGAACACAAGATGTCTGAGACCATGCGCCATTTCATCGGCGGGCAACAGGCGCTAATGCCGGAATTTCTGGCGATGATCGCCTGCACCGTCAACAGCTACACCCGGTTAATTCCCGGCGCCTGGGCACCCACGGCGGCCAGCTGGGGCATTGAAAACCGTACCTGTGCCTTGCGTGCGATCCCCGGCTCACCCAAATCACAACGTGTCGAATACCGCATTTCAGCCGCAGACATTAACCCATACATTGCGTTGGCGGCGGCACTGGCTTCAGGCCTGTGGGGTATCGAAAACCAGATCGAGCCGGACGCGCCCATCGCCGGCACGGCCTACGATGTCGCGTTCTCGCCCGAACGGACCCTTCCCACAACCTTGATGGATGCTGCCGGTCGCTTGCGCGCCTCGCAGGCCGCTCGCGAACTCTTCGGTGATGCCTTCGTTGATCATTACGCGGCAACACGCGAATGGGAAGAGCGGGAATTCAGAAAAGCGATTACCGATTGGGAATTGCAGCGCTACTTTGAAATTATCTAGACGATTAACAGGAAGCCAAGAATGACTGAGATGGCAAAAATCATCAGCCCGGTAAACGCGGCACCTTACGCTGAGCGGCCTTATCTGAGTGAGGCTAAGGCCCGTGAGGCGGTAAAACAAGCGTCGGCCGCCCAGAAAAAATGGCGAGCCATGCCGCTGGCACAACGAGTGGACATATTGGAGCGGGCGGTTGAACTGCTTGATGAGCAGCGCGACGAGTTAGCGGAAGAGCTGGCCTGGCAGATGGGGCGTCCTGTTAGTCAGGGCGGCGGTGAAGTGAATGGCTTTAGCGAACGCGCCCGTTACATGCTGGCGATTGCGCCGCGCGCTCTGGCCGATTTGGAAATGCCGGACAAGCCTGGTTTTAAACGCTACATCCGTCGCGACCCAGTGGGCGTGGTGCTGACCATTGCGCCCTGGAATTTCCCCTATATGACGGCGGTCAACACGGTGTGGCCAGCACTGGCGGCAGGCAATGCCGTGTTGCTAAAGCATGCGCAACAAACCTTGCTGTGTGCCGAGCGGTTGCAGCGGGTTCTGGAACAAGCTGGCTTGCCGGACGGTGTGTTTCAGGCCGTTACGCTGAGTCACGACACGACAGCGGCTATGTTGAAAGAACCAGCGATCCGCTTTGTCAGTTTTACCGGTTCGGTGCGTGGTGGTCAGAGCATTCAACAGGCGATTGCCGACAGCGGTCAGTTTGCCGGTACTGCGCTGGAATTGGGCGGCAAAGACCCGGCCTATGTGCGCGCCGACGTCGATATTGCCGATGCTGCCGTTAACCTGGCCGATGGCGCTTTCTTTAATAGCGGCCAGAGTTGTTGCTCGGTGGAGCGCATCTACGTGCATCAGGATGTGTACCAGCCTTTTATCGATGCACTGGTCGCCGAAACTCGCAAGCTGGTGCTGGGTGACCCTCTACAAAAAACAACGACACTGGGCCCGCTGGTCAAAGCTTCGGCCGCCGACTTTGTGCGCGGGCAGATTGCCGATGCAGTCAAAGCCGGAGCCTCGGCGCTGATTCAGCCCGATGATTTCCCGGAGGACAAACCCGGCACCGCCTATCTGGCCCCGCAAATTCTGACCGGGGTTGATCACAGCATACGGGTGATGACCGAGGAAAGTTTCGGCCCCGTGGTCGGCATCATGCCGGTAACATCAGACGAAGAAGCCATTCAACTGATGAACGACAGCGAATTTGGTCTAACCGCCTCGATCTGGACGCGGGATCTTGAATCGGCCGAACGGCTAGGTCGCGAGATCCAGACCGGCACGGTGTTTATGAACCGCTGCGACGTGCTCGACCCGGCCCTGGCCTGGACCGGCGTCAAGCACACCGGCCGGGGCGCTTCCCTGTCCGAAATCGGGTACGACGCCCTGACCCAACCCAAGAGTTTTCACTTACGACTGCCCAGCGGAGGCTGACCCATGACCACCGACACCTCGTTAATCGCAAACTGGGGCATGCCCAATCGCATCCTGGTTGGCCCGGACCGTTTGAAGGAACTGCCCGAGCTGTGCCAGGAGCTGGGCTTCAAGGCGCCGCTGCTGGTCACCGATCGTGGGCTCGCTGGCTTGCCCATGGTGACAGACACCCTGGCGGCGCTGACCAGTGCCGGTCTCAGCGCGGCACTCTTTGCCGACGTGGAAGGCAACCCGACTGGCCCCATGGTTGAAGCGGGCGTAACCGCTTATCGTCAGGGCGGGCACGACAGCGTCGTTGCCCTCGGTGGCGGCAGCGGTCTCGACGTTGGCAAGGCCATTGCCTTTATGTCGGGCCAGACCCGACCGATCTGGGATTTTGAAGACATCGGCGATTACTGGACCCGCGCCGACGCCAATGGCATCGCTCCGGTCATCGCCATTCCGACCACGGCCGGTACCGGGTCGGAAGTCGGGCGGGCCTCGGTCATCGCCAACGAAGCCGAACACCGAAAAATCATCGTGTTTCACCCGAAGATGCTGCCAGTCGCCGTCATTCTGGACCCGAAAGTCACCACCGCCTTGCCGCCCCACATCACCGCCGCAACCGGTCTGGATGCCTTCATCCACAGCTTCGAAGCCTACTGCGCCCCGGGCTTTCACCCGATCTGTGAAGGTATCGCGCTGGAAGGCATGCGCCTGGTCGCGGCGTCGCTGCCAGTCGCCTACAAAGACGGCAACAACCTGGAAGCGCGCACCAAAATGCTCACTGCGGCCAGCATGGGCGCCATCGCCTTTCAAAAAGGGCTGGGTGGCGTACACGCCATATCCCATGCCGTCGGCGCCATGTACAACACCCATCACGGCCTCACCAACGCCGTGGTGTTGCCCTACATCATGGTGCACAACCGCGCCAGCATTGAGCACCGCATGCTACCGGTCGCCCAGGCTGTAGGCCTGCAAGACACTTCCTTCGACGCCTTGCTGCAGTGGGTGCTGGATTTCCGGCGTGAGCTGGGCATTCCCCACACCCTGGCTGAGATCGACGTACCTGACGATCAGGCAGACGAGGTCGGCCGCCTCGCCGCCGTTGACCCCTCAGCCGGTGGCAACCCACAACCGTTGAACGCAGCCGTGCTGACTGAAGTATTTCGAAAAGCGGTTCATGGTCGGTTGTAAAAGCATTCAGAATTGACTGGAAAGCGAGCGATGGGTGGCGGTGGGTGCCTCTGCGGGGGTAGTCCGCAACATGGATGTTGCGGCCTAGGCTCCATGGACGGATTCACGCCGACCCCCGCAGAGGCACCCACCGGTGCCCGTCGCGGACCAAAGCCGCCAAACAACCCCGAGCCACAGTAAGAAAAGGGGGTGCCAAACGCCCCTGTTAATCCGTATAATCTGCGCCCCATTTTCCGGGATTTGGTGAAAATTTGATCACCAGGCCCCGGCTCAGTTCAACCCGAGGTGTTCAGTGCAATTTCCCAAGCGTTACGATGTCATAGTGATCGGTGGCGGTCATGCCGGAACCGAGGCGGCGCTCGCGTCTGCCCGCACCGGTGCCCAGACGTTGCTGCTGACCCACAACGCCGATACCGTCGGGGTCATGTCCTGCAACCCCGCCATTGGGGGCATTGGCAAGAGTCATCTGGTCAAGGAAATCGACGCCCTCGGCGGCGCCATGGCGCGTGCGACTGATCGCGCCGGTATCCAGTTCCGGGTATTGAACAGCCGTAAAGGTCCGGCCGTACGCGCCACCCGCGCTCAGGCCGACCGCCAGTTGTACCGGGCCGCGATTCGGGAAATCGTTGAGCTGCAGCCGAACCTTGAACTGTTTCAACAGTCGGCCGACGACCTGTTATTGGAAAACGACGTGGTTACTGGCGTTGTGACCCAGACGGGTATTCACATCATGGCCACCACCGTGGTGCTGACCGCCGGCACCTTCCTGGGCGGCAAAATCCACGTTGGCATGCAGAACTACTCCGGCGGCCGCATGGGCGATGCGCCCAGCAATGCGCTGTCGCAGCGTTTGCGTGAACTGCCATTCCGGGTGGGCCGCCTGAAAACCGGCACCCCGGCGCGCATCGACGGCCGCAGCCTCGATTACAGCCAGCTGACCGAACAGCCGGGCGATACGCCCCTGCCGGTGATGTCTTACATGGGCCGGGTTGAGGAGCACCCGCGCCAGGTGGCCTGCTGGATCGCCCACACCACCGAGCGCACGCACGACATCATCCGCGACAACCTGCACCAGTCGCCCATGTACGCCGGTGAAATCGAAGGCATTGGCCCGCGCTATTGCCCATCGATTGAAGACAAGGTCACCCGCTTTGCCGACAAGACCAGTCACCAGGTGTTCGTCGAGCCCGAAGGGCTGACCACCTATGAAATGTACCCGAACGGCATTTCCACCAGCTTGCCGTTTGACGTTCAGATCGACTTTATTCAAAGCATCAAGGGCTTCGAGAACGCCCACATCACCCGGCCCGGCTACGCCATCGAATACGATTTCTTTGATCCGCGTGACCTCAAACACAGCCTGGAAACCAAGTTCATCGGCAATCTGTTCTTCGCCGGTCAGATCAACGGCACCACCGGCTACGAAGAAGCCGCCGCCCAGGGCCTGCTGGCCGGGGTCAACGCGGCCCGTCGTGCTGCCGGTGAAGACGCCTGGACGCCGCGCCGCGATGAAGCCTATTTGGGTGTGCTGGTCGACGACCTGATCACCATGGGCACGCTGGAACCGTACCGGATGTTCACCAGCCGTGCCGAATACCGCCTGCTGCTGCGTGAAGACAACGCCGATGCGCGTTTGACCGAAACCGGCCGTTCACTTGGGCTGGTCGATGACGCCCGATGGGCCGCCTTCAGCACCAAACAGGAAGCCATTGCCCGTGAAACCCAGCGGCTGAACAGCACCTGGGTGCAGCCGAAGTCGGCCGAGGCGCAAGCATTGCACGACACACTGGCACAGCCGCTGTCACGCGAGACGACGCTGCGTGACCTGCTGAAACGGCCGCAACTGACCTATGCTGACATCGCCGAACTGGTGCCGACTGAATCGCTCGACCCAGCCGTGAGCGAACAGGTTGAGATCAGTGCCAAGTACGAAGGCTACATCCAGCGCCAGCAGGACGACATCGACACCCTGCGCCGCCACGAGAGCATGAAACTGCCGGCCGAACTGGATTTCGACGCCATCGGCGGCCTGTCGAATGAAGTGAAGCAGAAATTGAAGCAGACCCGGCCGGAAACACTGGCGCAAGCCTCGCGTATTTCCGGGGTCACACCGGCGGCAGTCTCAATGTTGCTGATTCATCTGAAGAAGCAGTCCGCCGCCAGCAAGGCCGCTCAGGTTGAGAAGCACAGCGCATGAGTGAGCGCTATGCATCGCTGTTAAGCGACGGTCTGGCTGAACTGAATATTGAGCTCGAGGCGGCTGTTCAACAACGGTTGCTGGCGTACCATGCACTGCTGGCCAAGTGGAACAAGGCTTACAATTTGACCTCGGTGCGCAAGCCCGAGGAAATGATTACCCGGCACCTGCTCGACAGCTTGTCGATACTGCCGTTCGTTGGCCCGGGTGATTTACTGGATGTCGGCACCGGGCCGGGCCTGCCAGGCATGATTCTGGCGCTGGTCGATCCCGACAAGCCGGTCACGCTGCTAGACAGCAACGGCAAGAAGACCCGGTTTCTGACTCAGGTCAAACTGGAACTGGGCGTCGGCAACGTAACCGTGGTGCACAGCCGCCTCGAAGCCTGGCAGCCAGAGCGCACCTTCTCACAAATATCGTCACGTGCCTTTGCCACCCTGGCCGATATGGTGGCAAAATCCCGGCATCTGCTGGCACCGGGTGGCCATTTTCTGGCCATGAAAGGACTGTACCCGACCGATGAGATCGCTGCCTTGCCGGGCGATATCCAGGTCGATCGGGTCACACCGCTTACCGTTCCGGGCAGCGCTTTACTCAGTGCGGACGCGCGACATCTGGTACAGTTGTCGGCCCGAACGACATAAGGATTCGGCTTTGACACATATTTTTGCCATTACCAACCAGAAAGGCGGGGTCGGCAAGACCACCACCGCCACCAATCTGCCCGCCTCTCTGGTGGCGATGAAGCGCAAGGTGCTGGTCGTGGATCTGGACCCCCAGGGCAATGCCACCATGGGCAGTGGCATCAGCAAGAATGACATCGACCTCAGCGTCTACGATGTGATCACCGGCAAAGCCGGCTGCGCCGAGGCGATTGTCGCCACACCCGAAGCCGGGTACGACCTGCTGCCTGCCAACGGCGATCTAACCGCGGCCGAAGTGGAACTGATGTCGGTGAAAATGAAAGAGCACCGGCTGCAGTACACCCTGGCCGAAGTGAAGCACCATTACGACTATATTTTTATCGACTGCCCGCCGTCGCTCAACATGCTGACGGTAAACGCCCTGGCCGCCGCCGAGCAGGTACTGATCCCGATGCAGTGCGAGTATTACGCACTCGAAGGCCTGGCCGCATTGATGGACACCATTCAAAGCATTCAGAAAGTGGTGAACCCGAAGCTCGAAATCGGCGGCCTGCTGCGCACGATGTACGACCCGCGCAACAGCCTGACCAACGATGTCTCCGATCAGCTAAAAAACCACTTTGGCGACAAGCTTTTCAGCTCGGTGATTCCGCGCAACGTGCGGCTGGCGGAAGCGCCCAGCTATGGCACCCCGGTATTGCAGTACGACCGCTCCTCCAAAGGCGCGCTGGCGTACCTGGCGCTGGCCGGAGAGCTGGTTCGCCGGGTCGAGGGCGTCAAGCCACCCGATACCGAACATTTGACAGGATCTGTGTAAATGGCAGCTAAGAAACGAGGCTTGGGACGCGGCCTGGACGCCCTGATCACCACCCGACGGGAAGTCGAGGCCATTGCCGATCAGCCGGTCTCCCACGTCAACGATGGCAGCTTGCGCATGCTGCCGGTCGAGTGGATACATCGGGGCACCTACCAGCCGCGGCGCGACATGTCGGCCGATGCACTGGAAGAACTGGCCGCATCCATTCGCGCCCAGGGCGTGATGCAACCCATCGTGGTGCGCCCCCAGGGCCCTGAATCCTTCGAACTCATTGCCGGTGAACGCCGCTGGCGCGCTTCACAGATGGCCGGGCTGGATCAGATTCCAGCCGTGATCCGCGATGTCTCTGACGAAGACGCCATCGCCATGGCGCTGATCGAAAACATTCAGCGTGAAAACCTGAACCCGATGGAAGAAGCGCTGGCACTGCAGCGCCTGCAGAAGGAATTCGATCTGACGCAGGCCGGTGTGGCCGAGGCCGTCGGCAAAAACCGGGTGACAGTGACTAATCTGCTGCGACTGATCAGTCTGGAAGCCGATGTACGCCGTATGCTTGAGCACGGCGACCTGGAAATGGGCCATGCCCGGGCGTTGTTGGGTGTCCAGGGCGAGCAGCAGATAGAAGCGGCGCGCCAAGTGGTTGCCAAGGGCATGACGGTGCGACAGACCGAGCAATTGGTACGCAACCTGGTCGAAGGCAAGAAAACCGGACTGGATCGTTCGGAGCACAAAGCCGACGCCAACATCCAAAACCTGGAGGAGATGCTGTCGCAGCGCCTGGGCGCCACCGTGTCGATCAAGCATGGCGCGCGCGGCAAGGGCTCCCTGGTGATCAAATACAACAGCCTGGATGAGCTCGACGGTATCCTGAACCACGTAAAGTAGGGCCTGACAGTGTTCGGTCGTGTCAAATTGCGTTCAAAAACAGCCATTTGTCCGAACGTGGCTGGGTCGGAAAGAGAGTGTGTTGCGTGTTGATGCGACTAGCCGACTCCAATATACTCTGCCGAGTTTTGCCGAGCCTCCAATGGCACGGTACCGCTCAAACCCGGATGATAAGCGGGGCAAGCCTTGGGAAAGGCGCCCAAACCGCCCGACCGTTCAGCCCTACGAATACCGCTGAACGGGATGATTAACAGGGCAAACGACAATAACCGGGACAGAACAGTGGTTTTTCAACAAGCAAGGCCCAAACCGGTTCCCCGGCCCTCGGCCTGGCGGCTGGTGACATGTCAGGCAGTTACCGCCCTGATCCTCGGCCTGGCAGTGGCCGTAGTGATCCCGGATGTCTGGTTTGAAGTGATGCTGGCTGGTGCCCTCTGTGTGGTGGCACAAAGTTATTTTACCTGGCGCAGCCTGCGGCATTTCGGCTCGCGCTACACAGCCCTCTTCGTGGTCGCGACGTCCCAGGGGCTGTTTGGCAAATGGATTATTCTGGCAGCAGGTTTGATACCGGTGTGGGTGACCCAGCCGGACCTGAATGCCACAACAATGTTGCTGGTAGTGGTCGTACTGAACACCCTGTCAGCAATGTTGGCACCGATTCTGGTTAAGTAACCGCTCTAACGGGCGGCCAATAGGGGTAAAGTGACATATGGCAAGTGAAGCAGGCAGTTATGCCAATGCGGGTGAGTACATCTCGCACCACCTGACCAACCTCACTTATGGGAAGTTGGAAGCGGGTGCAACGATGTGCGACGGCTCGACGCTGGAAACCACTCAGTGGGTTCTGGGGGCGTGTTCCGCAGAGTTTAACCAAATGGGGTTCTGGGCGTTTCATGTCGACAGCATGATCTGGTCGGTTCTCCTGGGTGCGATTTTTCTGTTTACGTTCTGGCGAGTGGGCATGAAAGCCACTCAGGGCGTGCCCAAAGGCATGCAGAATTTTGTTGAAACCATCGTCGAGTTCATTGACAGCCAGGTGCGGGATACCTTCCACGGTAAGAACCCTTGGATTGCTCCGATCGCGCTGACCGTATTCGTCTGGGTGTTCCTGTCGAACCTGATGGACATCATTCCGGTCGACTTGATCCCCTACACGCTTGAACTGCTGGGCGTGAAGTATCAGAAGATCGTTCCCTCGACCGACCCGAACATCACTTTGGGTACGGCGGTGTTTGTATTCTTCCTGATGATCTACTACTCCTTCAAAGTGAAGGGATTTGGTTTCATCAAGGAGTTGTCGTTCACACCGTTCAATCACTGGATCTTTGTTCCGTTCAACCTCTTCCTGGAGCTGGTTGGACTGATCGCGAAGCCGTTCTCTCTCGGTCTTCGTCTGTTCGGTAACCTCTACGCAGCGGAAATGATCTTTATTCTGATCGCGCTGATGTTTGGTGCCGGCATCTTCTTCGCTGTGTTTGGTGGCGTACTGCAAATGGCGTGGGCTATTTTCCACATCATGGTCATTCCGTTGCAGGCGTTCATCTTTATGGTGTTGACCATCGTGTACCTGAGTCAGGCCCACGAAGACCACTAGTCGGGTCGTCGGGTAGGCTCGATGGCTGCCCCGGATTTTGAAAAACGTTTTAACTTGAAAGCTCTAAACCTTAACGATAGAAAACTTAGGAGAAAAACATGGAACTGGTATTTGTTGCCGCTGCGATCATGATGGGTTTTGGTGCAATCGGTGCTGCTATTGGCATCGGCTTGCTGGGTGGTAAGTTGCTGGACTCTACAGCACGTCAGCCTGAACTGGGCCCCATGCTGCAAACCAAATTCTTCATCGTTGCCGGCCTGGTAGATGCGATCCCCATTATCGGTGTTGGTATCGCGATGTACCTGATCTTCGTAGTGGCTGGTTAATCAATCGGTCCTTTGGGTACTCTGATTAAACCAACCAAAACGAGGTGAAGGCGTGAATTTCAACGCAACGTTTATTGGACAAATCGTCGTCTTTGCCATTTTCGTCTGGTTCTGCGCCAAATTTGTATGGCCTCCAATTATGGATGCCATGCAGGCCCGCCAGAAGAAAATTGCCGAAGGGCTCGATTCTGCCGACCGTGCTGCCAAAGATCTTGAACTGGCACAGCACGATGTGGCGAAAAAGCTGCAGGAAGCCAAGCAGGAAGCCGCTGCCATCCTCGAGCAAGCCAACAAGCGCGCCGCGCAGTTGGTCGATGAAGCGAAAGCTGAAGCTCGTGTAGAAGGTGAGCGCATTGTGGCCGCTGCCCAGTCCGAGGTTGATAAGGAAGTGAACGCCGCGCGGGAAGAACTGCGCAGCCGGATCTCCGAACTGACCCTGGCCGGTGCGGAACGCATTCTGGGCTCCGAAGTCGACGCGAAAAAACACAGCGAGTTGTTGGATAAGCTGGCAGCCGAGCTGTAAGGAGGGATCATGGCAGAATTAAGTACGCTGGCCCGTCCTTACGCCAAAGCCGCGTTCAACGCAGCTCTGGACAGTAAGCAACTGGACGCCTGGTCGACGCAATTGTCGACACTGGCCGCTATCAGTCAGCATGAGACGGTTGAACGTCTCATTGCCAACCCTGAGCTGTCCGCCGCTGACAAAGCCAAAACTTTGCAGCAACTCGCCGGCGATGCTCTGAACGAGGGCGGGTCTAACCTGGTCAGCGTTCTGGCAGAAAATCGTCGTCTTGCACTGCTGGCCGAGATCAGCGAACAGTTCGAAGTGCTGAAAGCGGAGCAGGAAAAAACCGCCGATGTTCTGGTGACCAGTGCATTTTCCTTGAGCGACAGCCAGCAAAAGACGCTGGCCGACAAACTGACCGCCAAATTCAGCCGCCAGGTGCAGTTGACCGTCGAAATCGACGAGTCATTACTGGGCGGTGTGGTGATCAGGTCCGGTGACACGGTCATCGACGGGTCGGTCCGCGGCAAGTTGGCGAAACTCGCTGAAGCAATGAATTCCTAGTGAGGGAAAAAGAATGCAGCAACTGAATCCTTCAGAAATCAGTGACATCATCAAGGAGCGTATCGGCAAGCTCGATACCAGCTCCAAGGCCCAGAACGAAGGCACCATCGTCAGTGTATCTGACGGTATTGTGCGTATTCATGGTCTGGCCGATGTCATGTCTGGTGAGATGATTGAGTTCCACAACGGGCTGTTCGGTATGGCCCTGAACCTGGAACAAGACTCTGTTGGTGCGATCGTGTTGGGTGACTACAAGGATCTGGCTGAAGGCCAGACCTGTAAGTGCACCGGTCGCATCCTGGAAGTTCCCATTGGTCCGGAATTGCTCGGTCGCGTCGTCGACGCCCTGGGTAACCCGATCGACGGCAAGGGCCCGGTGAAAACCACCCTGACCGATCCGCTGGAAAAGGTCGCGCCGGGCGTTATTGCCCGTCAGTCGGTCGATCAGCCAGTGCAGACCGGTTATAAAGCCGTTGATGCCATGGTGCCGATTGGCCGTGGTCAGCGTGAGCTGATCATTGGTGACCGTCAGACCGGTAAGACCGCGCTGGCCGTTGACGCCATCATGGCTCAGAAAAACTCCGGCATTAAGTGTGTCTACGTTGCCATTGGTCAGAAGCAGTCGACCATCGCCAACGTGGTGCGCAAGCTGGAAGAGCACGGTGCCATGGAATACACCACCATTGTTGCCGCCTCGGCCTCAGAACCTGCGTCTATGCAGTTCCTGGCGCCGTATGCCGGTTGCACCATGGGTGAATACTTCCGTGACCGCGGTGAAGACGCTCTGATCATTTACGATGACCTGTCCAAACAGGCCGTCGCATACCGTCAGATCTCTCTGCTGCTGCGTCGTCCGCCGGGCCGTGAAGCCTTCCCGGGTGACGTTTTCTATTTGCACTCCCGTTTGCTGGAACGCGCCTCGCGCGTGAACGCTGAATACGTTGAGCAGTTCACCAAGGGTGAAGTGAAGGGCAAAACGGGTTCTCTGACCGCACTGCCCATCATTGAAACCCAGGGTGGTGACGTATCTGCGTTCGTACCAACCAACGTGATCTCCATTACCGACGGTCAGATCTTCCTGGAGACTGACCTGTTCAACGCGGGTATTCGCCCTGCGATGAACGCCGGTATTTCGGTATCGCGTGTGGGTGGCTCGGCCCAGACCAAGATCATCAAGAAGCTGGCCGGTGGTATTCGTACCGCTCTGGCACAGTACCGTGAACTGGCGGCATTCTCCCAGTTTGCGTCGGATCTTGACGAAGCGACCAAGGCTCAGCTGGAGCATGGTCAGCGCGTTACCGAGCTGATGAAGCAAGGCCAGTATGCACCGCTGACGGTTGCAGAAATGGCTGTCTCAGTTTACGCCGCCAACGAAGGCCACCTGAAAGCTTTGGAAATCAAAGAAGTCGGTCGGTTTGAAGCGGCACTGCACTCCTACATGAACAGCGAACACGCGGATCTGATGAAACAGATCAACGATACCGGCAACTACAACGACGAGATTGCCGGTTCGCTGAAGGACGCTTTGGAAAAATTCAAAGCAACGCAGACCTGGTAATTCACCGGCTGTCTTCGGACAGCCGATTGAACTGAGGCATTGCTATGGCAGCCGGAAAAGAGATTCGCACGAAAATATCGGGCATTAAAAACACGCAGAAGATTACTTCCGCGATGGAGATGGTCGCTGCGAGTAAAAAGCGTAAAGCTCAGGACCGGATGGACGCCAGCAAGCCCTATGCTGACAAAATCCGGGCGGTGATCGGGCATTTGGCGAACGCCAACCCCGAATACCGTCATCCTTATCTGATGGAACGCGACGTCAAACGGGTGGGCTACATCGTAGTCTCAACCGATCGCGGACTGTGTGGCGGGTTGAACGTCAACCTGTTCAAGCAAGTCGCCAAAGACGTTGCCGACTGGAAACAGAAGGGCGCTACGGTGCAAGTGTGTGCCATTGGCAGCAAGGGTACGGGTTACTTCAAGTCACGCGGTTACGACGTTGTCGCGACCATGACGCAGCTGGGCGATAAACCCGCTGTGAGTGACCTGATTGGCGGTGTGAAAGTCATGCTCGACGACTTCAATGCCGGCAAGATTGACCGCTTGTTTGTGGTGTACAACGAATTTGTGAACACCATGGTGCAAAAGCCCGGAATTGAGCAGCTGTTGCCATTGAAGGCCGCTGAAGACGAGACGTCGCGCCGACATACCTGGGACTACATTTACGAGCCAAATGCCGAAGCGCTGCTGGATCATTTGCTGGTTCGCTATGTCGAATCGGTGGTGTATCAGGGCGTGGTGGAAAATCTGGCTTGCGAACAGGCCTCGCGCATGATGGCGATGAAGAACGCCACCGATAATGCCGGGGAGCTGATCGACAGTCTCAATATGGAATACAACAAGGCGCGTCAGGCAGCCATTACCCAAGAGATCGCCGAGATCGTGGGTGGCGCCTCAGCGGTTTCATAAAACGGTTTTGAGAGGATACAGAAGATGAGTAGCGGACGTATCACACAGATTATCGGCGCCGTTGTCGACGTGGAATTCCCACGTGACAACGTACCGAAAGTTTACGACGCGTTGAAAGTCGCTGAAGTAAACCTGACCCTGGAAGTGCAGCAGCAGTTGGGCGACGGCATCGTACGTGCCATTGCCATGGGCAGCACCGAAGGCGTTAAGCGTGGACTGAGCGTGGAAAACACCGGCACGGGTATCACCGTACCGGTGGGTGTTGCGACCCTGGGTCGTATCATGAACGTATTGGGCGAGCCTATCGACGAGCGCGGCGACATCGGTGCCGATGACCACATGGTCATTCACCGCGACGCCCCGACTTACGCCGAACAGGCACAAAGCCAGGACCTGCTGGAAACCGGCATCAAGGTAATCGACCTGATCTGCCCGTTCGCCAAGGGTGGTAAGGTTGGTTTGTTCGGTGGTGCCGGTGTAGGCAAGACCGTAAACATGCTTGAGCTGATTAATAACATCGCGACCGAGCACAGTGGTTTGTCTGTGTTCGCCGGTGTGGGCGAGCGGACTCGTGAAGGTAACGACTTCTATCACGAAATGTCCGAAGCCGGTGTTATCAAGCTGGACAAACTGTCCGAATCGAAAGTGGCCATGGTTTACGGTCAGATGAACGAACCCCCCGGTAACCGTTTGCGGGTTGCACTGACCGGTCTGACCATGGCCGAGAAGTTCCGTGACGAAGGCCGTGACGTTCTGTTCTTCGTGGACAACATCTACCGTTACACCCTGGCCGGTACTGAAGTATCAGCCCTGCTGGGTCGTATGCCGTCTGCGGTAGGTTACCAGCCGACGCTGGCGGAAGAGATGGGTGTTCTGCAGGAACGTATTACGTCAACCAAGACCGGGTCTATTACCTCGGTTCAGGCAGTATACGTACCTGCGGATGACTTGACCGACCCGTCACCGGCCACAACCTTTGCTCACTTGGATGCAACCGTTGTACTGAGCCGTGATATTGCCGCACTGGGTATTTACCCGGCGGTTGACCCTCTGGGTTCAACCTCGCGTCAGCTCGACCCGCTGGTTATCGGTAACGAGCATTACGACTGTGCCCGTGGCGTTCAGGGTGTTCTGCAGAGCTATAAAGAGCTGAAGGATATCATTGCGATTCTGGGTATGGACGAATTGTCTGATGAAGACAAAATGATTGTAGCCCGCGCCCGTAAGATTGAGCGTTTCCTGTCTCAGCCGTTCCACGTGGCCGAGATTTTCACCGGCGCGCCAGGCAAGTATGTGTCGCTGAAAGAAACCATCCGTGGTTTCCAGGGCATTCTGGACGGTGAGTACGATCACGTTCCCGAGCAGGATTTCTACATGAAAGGCACCATCGATGAAGTGATGGAAGCTTACAACGCTCGCTCCAAGAAGGGCTGATCGCGCCGGGGGTTAACATGGCTATGACAGTACACTGCGACATCGTCAGCGCGGAAGAAAACATCTTCTCGGGGCTGGTTGAAACCGTCGTTTGTGAGGGCGAAATGGGTGAGTTGGGCGTTAAGCCCAGCCACGCGCCTTTGCTGACACGGCTGAACCCGGCACCGGTTCGGTTGATTCTGCAGAACGGGTCGGAAGAAGTGTTCTACGTATCCGGCGGCTTCCTTGAAGTCCAGCCGCACGTCGTGACCATTCTGGCCGATACCGCATTGCGTGGTGGTGACATTGACATGGCGGCGGCTGAGAAAGCCAAAGCCGATGCCGAGAAAGTTATCGCCAGCAAGATCGCCGAAGAAGAATTCGCCGTGGTGGCAGCTGATCTGGCGCGTGCGTCAGCCCAGTTGCGTACCCTGCGCGAACTGAAGCGACTGCGCGGCAAGAAATAACAGGCTTTAGTGGCTTGTCAAAAAAGCGACCTTCGGGTCGCTTTTTTTTTGCGTAAAATTCGGAGTTTGGTTTCGGTGTCGTGGAAGGAGTCCGTGCCAGTTACCGGTTATGCCTATCCGGGGTCGGCGTAAACCCTTCCATGGGGCCTAGACCGCAACATCCATGTTGCGGACTACCCCGGATAGGCATAACCGGCACCTGACACTAGCATCATGCGGCTTCGGTTCAATACTGTATTCTCGAAGCTCGAAGCTCGAAGCTCGAAGCTCGAAGCTCGAAGCTCGAAGCTCGAA
>ERZ1699650.18-NODE-18-length-193731-cov-10.216836_pt1 | contig 193731 bp, 179 predicted proteins | sample MGYA00581512_ERZ1699650 | MGnify/ENA primary metagenome ERZ1699650 (study PRJEB42348, sample SAMEA6618698) | metagenome | isolation source: Polyester-degrading enrichment culture growing on monomer terephthalic acid, Te | collected 2019-05-17 ...
AACACTCGCCGAACCAGCCGTCGTCGACGAATTGATCGAAAACAGAATGAACAGGGGGTAAGGCAATGGGCAACGACACCATGACCAGTGGCAAAACCACCACCGCATCCCCCGTTCTGATCCTGCTTGGCCCGCCCGGCGCGGGCAAGGGCACGCAGGCGCGGATGCTGGAGCAAAATCTGGGGCTTGTGCAGCTATCAACCGGTGATTTGCTGCGCGACGCCGTGGCGGCAGGCACCGATGCGGGCAAGGCGGCCAAATCCGTGATGGAGGCGGGCGGGTTGGTCAGCGACGACATCGTGATCAACATCCTGCGCGACCGTCTGGCCCGGCCGGACTGTGCCAGGGGCGTGATTCTGGACGGGTTCCCGCGCACCACGGTGCAAGCCGAGGCGCTGGACCGTCTGCTGGAACAGCAGGGGCAGAAAATCAACGCCGCCATCAGTCTGGATGTGAACGACACCGAAATGGTGACGCGCATCGCGGGGCGTTACACCTGTGCCGCCTGCGGCGAGGGGTATCACGACCTATACAAGCAGCCTGCCGTGGACGGCACCTGCGACACATGCGGAGGCACGGAGATGAAACGCCGCGCTGACGACAATGCCGAAACCGTGGGGAGCCGCCTGAAGGCGTATCACGCGCAGACGGCACCGCTTATTGCCTACTACGGGGGCAAGGGCGCCCTGCAACGGATCAACGCGATGGGTGACATCGCCGAAATCGGTGCGGGACTGAACGCGATTGTGGCACGCGCCATCGCGTAACGGGGGTATCGGCGCGGGGGCAAATCCGCGCGCCAATACCGGGAGAAAAAGTGGGAAAAAAGGGAGGAAGGCCAATGGCCGAAAACTCATCCAATAGCAGCTACTGGTCCGCAAACCTGCGGATCATTTTCATCAGCCTGATCATTTGGGCCATCGTTCCGTTCGGGTTTGGCATTCTGCTGCGCCCGATGTTTTCGGGCGTCATGATTGGCGGTGCCGATCTGGGGTTCTGGGTGGCACAACAGGGGTCGATCCTCGTCTTTCTGGCGCTGATTTTCTTCTATGCGTGGCGCATGAACAAACTGGATGCCGAACACGGCGTTGACGAAGAATAAGAGGGCAAGGGACAGATGGATCAGTTTACTATCAACCTGCTGTTTGTTGGCGCGTCTTTTGCGCTGTACATCGGCATCGCGATTTGGGCCCGTGCGGGTTCCACATCAGAATTTTACGCGGCGGGGCGCGGTGTTCACCCTGTGACCAACGGCATGGCCACTGCGGCTGACTGGATGTCGGCGGCATCGTTCATTTCGATGGCGGGTCTGATTGCATTCACCGGCTATGACAATTCGTCATTCCTGATGGGTTGGACAGGCGGTTACGTGCTGTTGGCGCTTTTGCTTGCGCCTTATCTGCGCAAGTTCGGCAAATTCACCGTATCCGAATTTATCGGTGACCGTTTTTACAGCCAGACCGCGCGCATGGTTGCCGTGATCTGTTTGATCGTGGCCTCGACCACCTATGTTATCGGTCAGATGACGGGCGTTGGCGTGGCATTCGGCCGGTTCCTTGAGGTATCCAACACAACCGGTCTGTTGATCGGTGCCTGTGTGGTGTTTGCCTATGCGGTGTTCGGCGGCATGAAGGGCGTGACCTATACGCAGGTGGCGCAATATGTCGTGTTGATCATGGCCTACACCATTCCGGCGATCTTTATTTCGTTGCAACTGACGGGCAATCCGATCCCTGCTTTGGGACTGTTTGGTGATCACGCTGCAAGCGGCGAGCCGCTCTTGGCCAAATTGGACCAGATCGTGCGCGAGCTGGGTTTCAATGAATATACCGCGCATCATGCCGATACGTTCAACATGGTGTTGTTCACCCTGTCGCTGATGATCGGCACCGCCGGTTTGCCGCATGTTATCATGCGTTTCTTTACTGTGCCCAAGGTGTCTGATGCCCGCTGGTCCGCCGGTTGGGCGCTGGTGTTCATCGCGCTGCTGTATCTGACGGCCCCTGCCGTTGGCGCAATGGCCCGTCTGAACATCACCGAGCAGTTCTGGCCAAATGGCACGAGCGGCGAGGCCGTATCGGTCGAACAGATCGAGACAGACTCTGCCTATGACTGGATGGCCACATGGAAGAAAACCGGCCTGCTGGATTGGGAAGACAAGAACGGCGACGGCAAGATCCAGTATTACAACGATGCCAACGCAGAAATGCAGGCAAAGGCGGCTGAAAAGGGCTGGACCGGCAACGAACTGACCAAGTTCAACCGTGATATTCTGGTTCTGGCCAACCCTGAAATCGCCAACCTGCCCTCTTGGGTGATTGGTCTGGTGGCTGCGGGTGGTCTGGCCGCTGCGCTGTCCACTGCGGCTGGTTTGTTGCTGGCGATTTCCTCGGCTGTGTCGCACGACCTGATCAAGGGTGCCATCAATCCGAATATTTCGGAAAAAGGCGAGTTGATGTCGGCGCGTGTTGCCATGGCTGTTGCCATTGCGGTGGCCACCTATCTGGGTCTGAACCCGCCGGGCTTTGCGGCGCAGACTGTGGCCCTGGCGTTCGGGTTGGCGGCTGCGTCGATCTTCCCCGCGCTGATGATGGGCATCTTCTCGACCAAGATCAACAATGTGGGCGCAGTGGCCGGTATGGTTGCCGGTCTGTCCGTGACGCTGGTCTATATCTTCTTGCACAAGGGGTGGTTCTTTGTCCCCGGCACCAACAGCTTTAGCGATGCTGACCCGCTGTTGGGCACTGTGAAATCCACCTCGTTTGGTGCGATCGGTGCTGCGATCAACTTTGCCGTTGCCTATCTGGTGGCAGGGATGACCAAGAAGACACCGCAGCACATTGTGGACCTGGTGGAAAGCGTGCGCGTGCCGCGTGGTGCCGCCGCTGCACAGGATCACTGATCCCGGCGGGGGCGTTATCTGCGCCCCTTCCGCTTGAAAAATGGTCCCGTGCGGTGAAACATGCCGCGCGGGACATTTTGTTTGGATTTAAGGGCTTGCACCATGGCGCTGACGATTGACGAAACCCTGCGTTTTTTGCGTTCGGTGCATCCCTATGATGCGATGCCGGTGGATGATCTGGCCGCGCTGGCACCGCGTTTTGAATGGTGTGATGTGGCGGCCGGGGCCGAGGTTTACGCGCTGGATGCGCAATTGCCGGGGCTGTTTCTGGTGCATAGCGGCATGATCGAGGTGCGGGACGAAAACGGCGCGGTGCTGTCGCATCTGCGGGCGCGCAATTCGCTGGGCGAACGGGGGTTGCTGCGCGGCGGGCTGTCGCCCACGGCGGCGCGGGCCGAGGTGGACAGCACACTGTTGATGCTGCCCGCCGATGATTTTCACGCGCTGCTGGCGGCGCAACCCGTGGCAAAACGGTTTTTCGACCGCAGGCGGGTGGAACGGCCAAAGGGCAGTGATCTGGCCACCAGTCGGGTGGAAACCCTGATGGCCACCGCCCCCGCCACCTGTCTGGAAACCGACACGGTGCAGCAGGCGGCGCAGATGATGCAGGCGAAACATATATCATCGCTCTGCGTGGCCGATGGTGACCGTTTGCAGGGCATCCTGACCACCCGCGATCTGTCGGGCAAGGTGCTGGCGCAGGGCTTGGCGGTGGACACGCCCGTGGCGGATGTGATGACGCGCAATCCGCTGGTTCTGGCCCCCTCTGCCATCGGGTCGGATGTGTTGCACGCGATGATGGAACACCGCATCGGCCATATCCCGATAGTAGAGGCCGGGCGGCTGGTCGGCATCGTCACGCAAACCGATTTGACGCGGTTTCAGGCGGTATCCTCGGCCGAGCTGGTGGCGGAAATCGCCCGCGCCGACAGCGCCGGGGCCATGGCCGCCGTCACCGCCCGCATCCCGCGCCTGTTGATGCAACTGGTCGCGGGTGGCAACCGCCACGAGGTGGTCACGCGGCTGATCACCGATATTGCCGATACCTGCACCCGCCGTTTGCTGGCGCTGGCCGAGGCATCGCTTGGCCCTGCGCCGGTGCCCTATCTGTGGCTGGCCTGCGGATCGCAGGGGCGGCAGGAACAGGCGGGCGTGTCGGATCAGGACAATTGCCTGATGCTGGACGATGCGGCGACGGATGGTGATATGGCCTATTTCGCGGCGCTGGCCAAATTCGTTTGTGACGGGTTGAACACCTGCGGCTATGTCTATTGCCCCGGCGATATGATGGCGACCAACCCGCGCTGGTGCCAGCCTGTGCGCGTCTGGCGGCAGTATTTCGCGGGCTGGATCGCCAGGCCCGACCCCATGGCGCAAATGCTGGCCAGCGTGATGTTCGATTTGCGCCCCATCGGCGGGCAGGCCGATCTGTTCACCGGATTGCAGGGCGAAACGCTGGCGGCGGCGGGCAAGAATTCGATCTTTGTGGCGCATATGGTCAGCAATTCACTGAAGCACACGCCGCCGTTGGGCCTGTTGCGGGGGTTCGCCACGCTGCGATCGGGCGAACATAAAAACCAGCTGGATCTGAAGCACAACGGCGTGGTTCCGGTGGTTGATCTGGGGCGGGTTTACGCCTTGCAGGGGGGATTGGCCGTGGCCAACACCCGCGCCCGGCTAGAGGCGGCGCAGGCCGCTGGCGTGTTGTCGCAATCGGGCGCGCGGGATTTGCTGGATGCCTATGACCTGATCGCGGAAACGCGGCTGACGCATCAGGGTGAACAGGTGAAACAGGGGCAGGCCCCTGACAATTATCTGACGCCCTCGGATCTGTCGGAATTTGAACGCAGCCATTTGCGCGATGCATTTGTGGTGGTGAAAACCCTGCAATCGGCGGCGGGCCATGGCCGTGGTATGCTAAGCTGACGCAAGAATAAAAACGGGGAGGAGCAGGGATGTTTTTTGAATTGGTTGCCACGATTGTGGCAGGTTTTGCAGCGGCAGGGATGATGATGGTGGTCAACCACGCCACAGGAAAACGCCTGCCGAAATGGTTGACGCCAGTGGCGGCAGGGGTGGCGATGATCGGGGTCACCATCAGCAATGAATATGGCTGGTATGATCGCACAGTGGGGCAGCTGCCCGAAGGGGTGCAGGTGATTGAAACCGTTGAAAAGCAATCATTCTACCGGCCTTGGACCTATGTGAAACCCTTTACCGAACGCTTTGTCGCGCTGGATGAAACCACCCTGCGCACCCACCCCGACCAACCGGGGCTGCACATGGCCGACAGTTACTATTTTGGCCGTTGGGCGCCTGTGAACCGCATCGGCGTGCTGGTTGATTGCGACGGGATGCGGCGCGCCGCGATCACCGGCGCGGTGGAATTCACGGATCAGGGCGAAGTCACGGGCGTGCAGTGGTTGCAGGCGCGTGGTGATGACGCGCTGATCAATGCGGTATGCGGGGGCAAGTGATGGAACATCTGGGGTTAAGGGTTCGTATTTTGCTGTTCTTTGCCCTGCTGGGGCTGGGCGGTGCGGTGATGTTTGCCGCCGCGTTATGGTTTGCCTATGGGCGGCTGGATCAGGGCGCGCCCCTTTCGGCCTTTGTCACGGCGGGGTTGATCGGCTGTTTGGCGCTGTGGGGGTTGGTCGCGCTGGTCTGGCTGTTGTTTGACGAAAACGTTGCCAAACCGATTGAGCGGCTGGCCGCAGGGATGCGCGCCCGCGCCCATGCGGGGGTGGACAGCGATCTGGACCTGCACGCGGCGCGCTATCTGGGCGATCTGGCGCCCGCTGCATCGGCGGTCAGCGGGGAATTGTCGCGCAGCACCATGGACACGGCAGATGCGGTGGCCAGCCACACCGCACGTCTGGCAGCAGAAACGCGGCGGCTAACGGCGCTGTTGTCCGAAATTCCGGTGGCGATGGTGCTGGTCAGCCCCGACAACCATATCGTGCTGTATGATGCGCAGGCGGCCGAGGTTCTGGCGCAGGTGGCCCCGCCACGGCTGCATGCCCCGATCCTGGATTACATCGACGCGACTGCATGGAAAAAGGCCCGCAGACAGTTGGACAAGACCGGCAAAGAGGTGGAATTTAGTGCCAAGGGCGCGCATGGGCAGTTCGATTTCAAGGTGCGGCTGAAACCGCTGGGGCAGGATGGCGAAGGCCACGCCGCAGGCATGTTGCTGCTGATCGAGGACAGTCAGGCGCTGTTTTCGCCCACGGCTGCGCGGCCTGTGACATATGATTTCGACCTGTTGTCGCGCCCCTCGCCCGCGTCGATCCGCGACACGCCGCTGCGCGATTTGACCTATGTGGTGCTGGACACCGAAACCACCGGCCTGTTGCCCCATAAGGACGAGATCGTGCAGATCGGCGCGGTGCGCGTGGTCAATGGCCGCATCGTGCCGGGCGAAGTGGTGGACAGGTTGGTCAACCCCGCCCGCACCATCCCGCCCGCATCGACCCGCGTGCATGGCATCACCGATGCGATGGTGGCAGGCGCACCCGAAATCGGTGTGGCGGGCGCCGAATTGCACCGGTTTTGTAGCGGGGCGGTTCTGGTCGCCCATAATGCGCCCTTTGACATGGCGTTTTTGCACCGCTTCGGCAAGGGCGCAGGGCTGGTCTGGGATCACCCCGTGGTGGATACGGTGCTGTTGTCGGCGGTGGTATATGGCACCACGCAGACCCACACGCTGGATGCGCTATGCGACCGTTTGGGCGTGGTCATTCCCGAACGGTTGCGCCACACCGCGCTGGGCGATGCGCAGGCCACAGCCGAGGTCCTGTGCAAGCTGATCCCGATGCTGGCCGCGCAGGGCTATGACACGCTGGGCAAATTGATCACCCAGACCAGCAAACATGGTCGTCTGCTGCATGATCTGAACGGCGGCAGCGGTGACAAAGGCGCATAACGCCTAGGCGCTGACCAGAAAATAGCGGCCAATGCCGTAGACATATAAAACCGAAAACATGATGTTCAGGTATTTCAACTGGGGTTCGCTGCGCAACCAGCCGCAATAGACCCAGATCAGGCAAAACGGCAGGCTGAACAGCATCGCGGCCAGTTGCCAGCCCTGCACCACGCATAGCGTGCTGGCAAAGCCAAGAGCGACCGCGACCCATTTCAACGGCTGCTCGAATGCAGCAATCGAATTCAACGTCATATGTGGGCTTTCTGATTCCCAGCGCCGTGAACCCGGCGTTCTGGTGCCTGATGTCTAACGGTTCGCGCGGGGCGGGGCAAGACGGGTGACGGGTGACGGATGATAGGGCCAAGGAGTGTCTGCGCGCGGGCGGGCAAATGCGTCGTGACGGTTTGTCACTGCATTGCCTTGCGAAGTATGAAACACTGTCGTCAGACAGAGCGATAATCAGACCGATATCATATGGGCGGCATGAATAATTGAAATTAGCGAGTGTCTCTCTTCTGATCTTGGCGATGGCAATTTTCGCGGGGTGTTCCCCCAAACAAAAATACCGTGTTTACGAACGCTTGATCCTTCACTTTGATACACCGCACGGGCCAACGACTGCTTCGGGCGTTGGCGTTAAGACATACAGATATTATCCGGACCGTCTGCCGCTTACAAACACGCGAATGACATCTTCTTTCGAAGGAGAGGCCATCGTGATCGATTTCGGATCAGAGCGTAAAGCCTTCGCCGTGATTGCGCGGGGCATTGGCCAGGTTGTGGGATACGGGGCCTTCGATGCAGACTATGACAAAGATCCGACAGCCCTCCTCGAGGCGCTTGCCCAAACACCGGACCTGTTTTCAATACACAGCGTCCCAAAGCGGTTCTGGCCACAGCTGGTTGTGTTTGAAGATCCATTGGACCCTCTTAGTGTAAGACGCGCAGAGCGGCATGATATTTTTCCAGCAGATGGCGGTGCCTATGCGCTGACGGGGGTGGAAATCGAGATACTTGATACTACCCCCACGACAAAGAAAATCGCCAGCATCCTGCCTTGGCTGAGCACAGTTCAATCATCATCCATTGATGGGGTTGCCGGAGTTATTTCGCCCGATCGCCCTCTCTCGAACGAGCTTTATCGCACTCAATTTATTCAACTCAAGTCCGAGTAGCGGGGGTGAAAAGAAATCCGGTGTCGTTGCTGCGGGTCAAGGGCGCAAGGCAGGCTTGCGCGAGAAGCGGCTTTTACCGGCGCGGATCATAGGCCATGTTGCGCCCAGAAAGCCAAAACCCGACAGCCAGAAAGGGAGACCCCCAAATGAGCCAGACTCGCCAAGGACGGATCGAAGACCTGCGGATGCTGACCGGCAAGGGCCGCTATGGTGATGACCGGCGTGACGCGGCATTGCATGCGGTGTTTGTGCGGTCTGATTTTGCCTCGGCTGATGTGGTGGGCATTGATGCGGATGATGCGCGTGCGATGCCCGGTGTGGTGGCGGTGTTTACGGGCGCGGATATGGCGGCGGCGGGCATGGGGCCGGTGCAGGCCCCGATGAAACTGGCGGGACCGGACGGGGTGGAATGGCGCGAAACGCCGCGCCCCCTGTTGGTGTTGGACCGCGTGCGCCATGTCGGCGAACCCTTGGCGATTGTGGTGGCTGAAACCCGCAATCAGGCGCTGGATGCGGCGGAATCCGTGGCGGTGGAACTGAACGAGCGCGGCGCGGTCACCACCCTGGACGAGGCGCAGGCACCGGGTGCGCCTTTGGTGCATGATGACCGCCCGGCCAATCTGTGTCTGGAATGGCAGCGCGGCGATTGGGATGCGGCGGGCGCGGCAATTGCCGGATCGGCGCATTCGGTGCGCCTGATCACGCCGGTGACGCGGGTCACCGCTGTTGCGATGGAGCCGCGCAATGCGCTGGCCGCGCCGCTGGGCGCGGGGCGTTGGGAGCTGTGGGCCAGCCATCAAAATCCCATTGCGCTGCGCCCTGTTCTGGCGGCGGCCATGGGGATGGACCCGTCGGATATTCGTTGCCATGCGGGGGATGTGGGCGGCGCATTCGGTATGAAATCCGGCCCCCTGCGCGAAGAATGTGCGCTGTTTTGGGCGGCGCATCAGCTGGGTCGCGCGGTGCGCTGGCGTGCGGATCGCAGCGAGGATTTTCTAAGTGACGAGGCAGGGCGCGATATGCGCCTGACCTCGGAATTGGGGATGGACGCGCAGGGTAATTTCACCGCAATGCGGTTTGCGGTGGAATTGAATGTGGGGGCCTATGCGTCGTCGCGTTCATTGGTCATGTTGGTGAATTATGGTGGTGTGGCAGGGGTTTACCGCACGCCTGTGATTGCGGGCCGTATGGTGGGGCATCTGTCGCATACGGTGCCTGTGGCCCCCTATCGCGGCGCGGGCCGCCCCGAGGCGACGCTGGCGGTTGAGGCATTGATTGACCACGCGGCGCGGCAGGCGGGCATGGATCCGGTGCAATTGCGCCGCCAGAACCTGATCGCGGCGGATCAGATGCCGTGGAAATCGCCGTTTATTTTTGACTATGACAGCGGCGATTTCGAACGGGTGTTGAACGCCGGGTTGGCCCGCGCCGATTGGGACGGGTTCGATGCCCGCGCTGCCCAATCGGCGGCGCGCGGCATGGTGCGCGGGCGCGGTTTGGCGTTATGCGTGGAAACTGCGGGCGGATTGTGGGGCAATCCGGGGCAGGATTTCACCAATGTCGAAATCATGGCGGATGGTTCGGTCACGTTGGATGTAGGCACGTTTTCCGGCGGGTCGGGGTTGGAAACCACGCTGACCGATCTGGCCGCCATCGCGCTGGAACTGCCAGTCGAGCGGATCACATATCGCCAGGGCGACACCGACCAACTGGACCGCGGGCGCGGCATGGGCGGATCATCGGCGATGCCGCAGGGCCTGCCCGCATTGCAGGACGGGGTGCGCCGTGCGCTGGACAAGGCAAAAACCGTCGCAGGCGAGGTGCTAGAGGCATCAGAGGGCGATATCGAATATGGCGACGGCGCATTCCGCATTGTCGGCACCGACCGTGTGGTCGATCTGGCACAGGTGGCGCGGGCCGCATCCGAACGCGGTATCCGCCTGTTAGGCGAAGGGAATTTCAAGGCCAGCGCGCCGACTTTTCCCAATGGTTGCCACATCTGCGAGGTCGAAATCGACCCCGAAACCGGGCTGTGCCGCATCGCATCCTATACGGGAATCGAGGACATCGGCACCGTGATCAACCCGCAACTGGCCGAGGGCCAAGTGCAGGGCGGCGTGGTGCAGGGGCTGGGGCAGGTGTTGTTCGAAGACCTGCGGTATTCGGCCAATGAGGGCCAGTTGCAAAGCGGGTCATTCATGGATTACGCCATGCCCCGCGCCCGCGATTTGCCGATGCTGGACTGCGGGTTTGAACCCGTTCCAACCCCGATAAATCCCAATGGAGCCAAGGGCGTAGGCGAGGCAGGCACCGTGGGCGCATTGGCCGCTGGCATGAGCGCAGTGCAGGATGCCCTGGCGCGGTTGGGGGTGGTTGAACCGCTGGATATGCCCGCCACCCCGCTGCGGGTTTGGGGCGCGATCAACGCGGCGCGGGCGCGCTGATCGGCCCGTGCTTGTGTGAACGGGCTTGACGCGTGCCTGTCGCCACGGCTAGCGTCAGAAGCGTGCAGAATGACATTCTGCATTGCGGAACGCGGCCGGGGAGGCCTGTTTTCGCAATAGGGAGGCGCCTGCGAGTCAGGCTTTCAACGCCAATCAATTCACGAGGGGCGCAGCTGTGCGCTGCACGGGCTGGTGGCGTTGGATCAAGGGAGGAACACCATGACGCAGATCCAGCCGGGCCCGCGCCCGTGGCATCGCCATTACGCCGAAGGGGTCAGCACGAATTTCGTGCCGGAACCCACCACATGGACCGCCATGATGAGCGAGGCATTCAAGACGCATCAGGGCCGGTTGTCGATTGAATACTACGGAAAATCATACAGTTACGACCAGATGCAGGCACTGGTTGCGCAGGCGGCGGCGGCGATGCGCGCCTATGGTGTGCAAAAGGGCGACCGCGTGGCGCTGCACCTTCCCAATTGCCCCTGGCACCCGATCCTGTTTTTCGGCGCGATTGCGGCCGGGGCGGCGGTGACCCACCTTAGCCCGCTGGATGCCGACCGTGAAATCGCGCATAAACTGGCCGACAGCGGGGCCAAGATCTGTTTTACCCTGACAACGCCGGAATTATCGCATCATTTCAAACCTTTGCTGGCCAGTGGCGAGGTGGTGAAACTGGTGCAATGCCCCGATCCGGTGTCGGCCATGGGGCGCGACTGTCCGGTGCTGGAGGGCGCAGAGCCGATCGAGGAATTCTGGGCCGCACATGCGGGCGCGGAGTTTGATCCGGTCGCAGTGGAGCCGCAAGACATGGCCCTGTTGCAGTATACCGGCGGCACCACGGGCCTGCCCAAGGCGGCCGTTCTGACCCATGCCAACCTGACAGCGGCGATCCAGATTTACCATGAAGCAGCGAAAAACGAAGCTTCGAGCAAGCCGGGCAGCGCCAGTCTGGTTTATTCGCCGCTGTTCCATATCATGGGCCTGACCACGGCCCTGTTGAAACGGTTTTATGAGGGCGGCGCGCTGCATTTGCGGCTGCGCTATGACCCCGCGCAGGCGATCAACGAGATCGAGGAAAAACGCATCGCGGCCTTTGGCGGGGTGCCGACCACATGGATTGCGCTGTTGCAATTGCCCGATATCGAAACACGCGATCTGTCGTCGCTGACCTATGCCGCATCGGGGGGCGCGCCGCTGCCGGTCGAGGTGTATAACCGGGTTAAGCAACTGACAGGATTGAAAATTCGCGGCGGTTGGGGGATGACTGAAACCTCGCCCGCGGGGACGGGGGTGCCGCAGGGCATGCCCGATGAGAAGCTGGGCACCATCGGTGTGCCGCTGCCCGGCTTGGACATGCGGGTTGTCGATGTCGAAGACCCCAAGCGGGTGCTTGGCCCAAATGAAACCGGTGAAATGGCGATTATTGGCCCGAATGTTTTGCAGGAATACTGGCAAAAACCCGAAGAGACGAAAAACGCGTTTTGTGACGGTTGGTTCCTGACGGGTGACGTCGGATACATGGATGAGGACGGGTATTTTTATCTGGTTGACCGGAAAAAAGATATGATCCTGTCGGGCGGTTTCAACGTGTATCCGCTGGTGATTGAAAACGCGGTGCATCAGCATCCTGATGTGTCCGAAGCCATGGCGATTGGCGTGCCTGACAGCTATCGCGGTGAAAGCGCCAAGGTTTATGTGGTGCTGAACAAGGGGGCGCAGCAGTTTTCGCTGGAGGCGCTAAAAGATTTTCTGGAGGACAAGCTGGGGCGGCATGAAATCCCGCGTTATCTGGAATTTCGCGATGAATTGCCCCATACGCCGGTGGGCAAGCCCGACCGCAAGGCATTGAAGGCCGAAGAGGCCGCACGCGAGGCGGTGGATGGGTAATCCGTTTTAAATCAAGCGTTTATGATGAACTAAAAAGGGTCGCCCGGTGCATGGGGCGGCCCTTTTTGAGTATTTATGCCAAGAAAAAGCAGGGGCGGGTCAGGTGCGTGGCCAGCCTAGGGTTTTGGCAAGGCGGTCCTGCGCGGCGAGGTATTCGGATTCGAGCCGTGCCACGACCTGGGCGGCGGGCAGCACCTTGTCCACTGCGCCGATGCCCTGGCCCGAGCCCCAGATTTCTTTCCAGCTTTTGGGTTTTTCGCGGTCGGGGCCGAAATCCATTTTGCTGGGGTCGGAAATTTCCAGCGCGTTCGGATCCATGCCCGCAGCGGCGATGGAGGGTTTCAGATAGTTGCCCCAGACGCCGGTGAACAGGTTGGAATATACGATGTCGTCGGCTCCGTTTTCGACGATCATATCCTTGTATCCCTGGGCGGCGTTTGCTTCTTCGGTCGCGATGAAGACCGAACCGGCGTAACCGCCATCGGCGCCCATGGCCTGAGCCGCAAGGATGGAATCGCCCTTGGCGATGGCACCGGACAGGAACACCGGACCGTCGAACCATTCGCGAATTTCCTGCATCAAGGCAAGGGGCGAGAGCGCGCCGGCGTGGCCGCCCGCACCGGCAGAAACGGCGATCAGACCATCGGCGCCTTTTTCAATCGCCTTATGGGCAAAACGGTTGTTGATGATGTCATGCAAAACGATGGCGCCGACGGAATGCGCTGCCTCGTAAACCCATTCTTGTGCGCCCAGCGATGTGATCCAGACGGGGACCTTGTGTTTGACGCAAAGTTCCACGTCGCGTTCCAGCCGGGCGTTGGATTTATGCACGATCTGGTTGACGGCAAAGGGGGCGGCGGGGCTGTCGGGATTGGCCTGATTATGGGCATCCAGTTCATCGGTCATGCGGGTCAGCCAGCGTTCCAGTTCGATCGGTTCGCCGTCTTTTTCGCGGGCGTTCAGCGCCGGGAACGAACCGACGATGCCGGCCTTGCACTGGGCGATCACCAGATCGGGGTTGGAGATGATGAAAAGCGGGCTGCCGATCAGCGGAATCCGCAGGTTTTTCAATAGGTTTGGCATGGTCATTTTGGTTCCTCCCTGCGCGGTTGGGCGCATCCATTTGTGCGAATCTATGCAAGGGGGCGGGGTTTGTCCAAGCCATGGGGGGGCGGATTCGTGGTTTGGGGCGGGCAACGCTGCGTCATTTTGATAAATCAAAGATCGGGTATGTTTGCGCCAAGATATTCCGCAGGGCGGTTTTCATGCTGCGATGCGGCGCGGGAAGTGGGGAATGCAAGGCAAATGTGATTGATGGTATCATATTGATTTATAACTAGTTATTAAAAATCTATGGGCGGTATATCTGTCAGATGCAATGCCGCGATGCAGCTAGAAAATGCTGCAAGGTTACTGGAGTTCGAGGGTGAAATTATCGGCTGATCTGACAAAATTAGAAGATAGGGTATTCAAATACGCTGCGCTTGGGTTAATCTGATTTCATCCGCGCAAAGCGGCAAAAAGAATAAATTAACCGGGAGGAGATATTATGTTGAAACGGAAAGGTTTGCGCAGGGTGCGGCCCGCATTGGCCGCAGCAACGGCGCTGGCATTGGTTATATCGCCAGCGGTCACGGGAACGGGCGGTTTTGCCATGGCCGAAAGCCACATGGCAGCGAAAAAAGGTGGCAATCTGGTGGTTGCGCTGGAAACCGATGTGCGCGGTTTTGATACGGTCGAGGGCGGCGTATTGGGCCAGACCGGCGAGATCGTGATGCGCGTCATTCAGGAACCGCTGCTGGGGTTTGATCCTGAAACCAACGAAAGCACCCCGTTGCTGGCGACCGAGTGGAGCGCGAACGAGGACCAGACGGTTTGGACCTTCAAGCTGCGCGAGGGTGTGAAATTTCACGACGGCAGCGATTTTGACGCCGGGGATGTGGCCGCACATTACAATCGCATTCTGGACCCCGAGGCAAAGTCGGCCTCGCGTTCGTTCCTGACCGCGATCACCGAGGTGAAGGCGGTCGATCCGCACACTGTCGAATTCCATCTGGCGCATCCGTGGCAGGCGCTGTTGCCCTATCTGGCGACGACATCCATGTCCGGCCCGATCCCGCCATCCGAGCATGTGGCGGCTGGCAACCAGAACCGCAATCCGGTCGGCACCGGCCCGTTCAAATTTACCGAATGGACATCGGGTGACCGCATTCTGGTGGAGAAATTCGACGGGTATCGCGACGCCGACCAGATCAATCTGGACAAGATCACGTTCCGCATCCTGCCCGACACGCAAACCCGTTACGCATCGCTGAAATCGGGCGAGGTTGACGTGATCTGGACCGATCGCGGCAACACGATTGTCGAGGCGCAAAAAGAGAAGAACGTGATCAGCATGTATTCGGACGGGGCTGGCGCATCGACCATGCTGTTGAACACCCGCACGCCGCCGCTGGATGATCCGCGCGTGCGCGCCGCCGTGGCCCATGCGATGAATCAGGACGCGCTGACCAAAATCATCTGGCAGGACACGCGCCCCGTGGTCACCCATTCGCTGGGCACGCTCAAGGATTGCGGCGATGCCGGATACCGCCATTACGACCCAAAGGCGGCCAAGGCGCTGATCGACGATTATGGCCAGCCGGTGAAAATCGTGATGATCCACACCGCAACCCCGCGTGGTCGCGAGCTGGGCGAATTGATGCAGCAAATGATGAAACCCGCCGGAATCGAGCTGGACTTGCAGCCGGTGGATCAGTCAACGCTGGTCAAGCGCGTGTTCACGCAGGATTTCGGTATTTCCGGCTGGCGCATTGCGGATGGTGCCGACATGGGGCCGCAATTGTTTGCCAATGTGTTTTCCAAATCCAGCTATAACCTGACGGGCTACAGCTCTCCGGAACTGGACGCCGTGGCGATGGAAATGCGCACCACACCGGACCGCGAACGCCGGTTGGATTTGCAGTGCAAGATTTCGGAAATGATCAATCAGGACGGGTCGATGCTCTACTGGGGTGGCGGTCGATATTGGGCGTTTACCAGCCTTCGCGTCAAGGGCGTCCCTGCGCCCTATCGCGGTGTGGTTGATGTAAGTCGCGCCTGGATCGACGAATAGGTCCATCACAGCAGGACCTCGCGGCGTGTGCTTCCCGTAGCGTCGCGAGGTCGATTTATGCAATATTTGCGCAGGGTTAGGGGCATCTATGCGATATCTGATTAGGCGGTTGCAACGTCTGGCCATCGTGCTGGTGGCAGTGACATTTGTGACGTTTCTACTGGTCAATGTGCTGCCCGGCGATGTCGCCTATGGCATGGCGGGCATGAACGCAAGCGAGGCCGATGTGCAGGCCATTCGCGACGATCTGGGCCTGGAGAGGCCGCTGGTGCTGCGCTACCTTGAATGGGCGGGGGGCATATTTACCGGCGACTGGGGCGAAAGTTTCCTGTCCAAGGAAAAGGTCTGGGATGCGATCACATCGCGGTTTCCGGTGTCGTTGCAATTGATGTTGATGGCGCAGGTGATGGCGCTGGCGCTGGCGCTGCCTTTGGGCATGATTTCGGCCTATCGCCCCGGCGGGCGGGCCGACCGGATCATCGGTGGCGTGGCCTTTGCTTCGGTGTCGATGCCGTCGTTCATGACGGGCGTTTGCTGATCTATTTCTTTGCGCTGAAGCTGGGCTGGTTGCCGGCCACGGGGTATGAACCCCTGTCGGCGGGGCTGTGGGAAAACCTGCGCCCGATGATCCTGCCCGCCCTGTCGCTGGCGCTGGTCGAATGGACGGTGCTGATGCGCACCCTGCGGGTCGAAATGATCGGCGTTTTGCAGGAAAATTACATATCATTGGCGCGGGCCAAGGGCATGAGCGATGCGCGCATTCTGTGGGGGCACGCCCTGCGCCCGTCCAGTTTCACCATGCTGACCATTCTGGGGCTACAGGTGGCGCGGCTGATGGGCGGCGCGATCATTATTGAACAGATTTTTGGCATCCCCGGGGTGGGGCGGCTGTTGATCCACGCGGTCTATACCCGTGATTTCATTGTGATTCAGGGCTGTGTCACGTTTTTCGCGCTGGCCTTTGTGGCGGCGAATTTTCTGGTCGATGTGGCCTATGCGTGGCTGGATCCGCGGGTCAGACAGGGGCGGGCGCATGGCTGATATGACGACAAACGGGGCGGCAATGCAGCAAAGCAACGCAACCGAACTGGCCGCTAAGGAACGCGCCGACCGCCACGCGGCGGCCATTGCCACACACAAGCGGCGCAACCGGTTGGGCCTGTTTTTCTGGGTGCCGCTGGTCTGGCTGGTGATCGTGATCACGGCGGCTGTGTTTGCCCCGATGCTGGGGCTGTATCCGGCCGATGAAATCGACTGGATGAACATCAAAACCCCGCCGGGCGAGGGGGGGCATATCCTTGGCACCGACCATCTGGGCCGCGATTTGTTAAGCCGCATCATCAATGGTGCGCGGGTGTCGCTGACCGTGGGCTTTGCCGCGCCGGCGATTGGCGTGGGGCTGGGCATGATTTTAGGCATGGCGGCGGGGTATTACCGTGGCTGGGTCGATGATGTGGTCGGCATCGCGATCGACACATGGCTGGCGATTCCCGGTCTGGTCATTCTGCTGTTGTTCGCGGTGGTGTTTGGCGGGTCGCTGTTCATGGTCTGCCTGTCGCTGGGCCTGTTGTTCATCCCCACGGCGGCGCGCATCACCCGCGCCGCGACGATGAATTTCGCCAACCGCGAATTTGTGCTGGCGGCGCGGGCATTGGGGGCGTCTGATTTCCGCATCCTCACGCGCGAGATTTTTCCGAATATCATCTGGCCGCTGATTGCATTCGTGTTGATCGACATCCCCATCGCGATTGTGGTCGAGGGGGCGCTGTCCTTCCTTGGGCTGTCGGTCAAGGCGCCGACACCCAGCTGGGGCGGCATCATCGCCGAAGGGCGCGAGTATCTGGAAACCGCCGCCTATATGAGCCTGATCCCGACGGCGGTCATGTTTCTGACGGTGCTCAGTTTCAATCTGGTGGGGGATGCGATCCGCCGCCGTCTGGCCGACATGCGCGAGGGGGCGATCTGATGGCGAACAAGATGCAAGAGGTCATTCTGGAGGTCACAAACCAGCGCACGGCATTCGCCACCGGACGCGGATTGTTGCAGGCGGTTGACGGGGTGTCGTTTACGCTGGCACGGGGGCGCACGCTGGGCATCGTCGGCGAAAGCGGATCGGGCAAATCGGTTTTGTCGCGTTCTATCATGGGGTTGCTGCCGGGCACGGCGATCACTGGACCGGGCAGTTCGGTGCGCCTGAACGGGCGCGAGCTGACCACCCTGCCGGAAAAGACCCTGCGCGGCATCCGTGGCCGCGAGGTGGCAATTGTGTTTCAGGACCCGATGACGGCGCTGAACCCGACCCTGACCATCGGCGTGCAAATCACCGAGGTGCTGCGCAAACATCTGGGAATGGATCGCGCAGCGGCACGCGAAAGAGCGGTGGAACTGCTGCGCTCGGTCGGGTTGCCGCAGCCCGAAACGCGGGTCGATCAACACCCGCACCAACTGTCGGGCGGCATGCGGCAACGGGTGGCGATTGCCATCGCAATTGCCTGCGAACCCGACCTGTTGATCGCGGATGAACCCACCACCGCGCTGGATGTCACGGTGCAGGCCGAAATTCTGGACCTGCTGCAAACGCAGGTCAAACAGCGCAATATGGCGATGATCCTGATCACCCATGACATGGGCGTGGTCGCGGGGCGCTGCGATGATGTGGCGGTGATGTATGCCGGTAAAATCGTCGAACAGGCCCCGGTCAGGGCGCTGTTTCGCGATACGAAAATGCCCTATACGGCGGCGCTTCTCTCCTCGATCCCGCGCATTACCGATGCGGCGCATCACCGGCTGGATGCCATCGGTGGCCGCCCGCCCGACCTGATCAACCCGCCGCCCGGCTGCGCCTTTGCGCCACGCTGCCGCTTTGCCGGGCCGGAATGCAACAGCGCCCCGCCGCTGGCGGGCGAGGGGCATAAATTCGCCTGCTGGAATCCCGTCAAGCCCAAGGAAACAGCCGCATGAAAGATATGCCAGACACCAATGATGCCTTCCTGTTGCTGGACGACCTGACCGTCGAATACCACCTGTCGCGCCGCGCTACGGTGCATGCGGTCAGCGGGCTGTCGGTTGCGGTGAAACGCGGCGAAACGCTGGGGCTGGTCGGGGAAAGCGGTTGCGGCAAATCATCCGCCGCCCGCGCCGTGATGCAATTGCCGCGCCCGACGCGGGGGCGCGTGGTGCTGGACGGGCAGGACCTGACCACCCTGAAAGGCAGCGCCCTGCAAAAGGCACGCCGCCAGTTCCAGATGATATTCCAGGATCCGATTGCATCGCTAAACCCGCGCCAGACCGTGCGCCAGATCCTGTCAGCCCCGCTGGAAATCGCCGGTGAACAGGAAACAACGGCCGAACGCGACGCCCGCATCATCGCCATGCTGGATCTGGTCGGCCTGAACGGCGAACAGGCGATCGACCGCCGCCCGCATGAATTTTCCGGCGGGCAATGCCAGCGCATTTCCATCGCCCGCGCCCTGATCCTGCGCCCCGAATTGCTGGTCTGCGACGAGGCCGTCTCGGCGCTGGATGTATCGGTGCAGGCGCAAACCCTGAACCTGCTCGAGGATCTGAAACGCGAATTCGGCCTGACCATGCTGTTCATTTCCCACGATCTGGCGGTGGTCAAACATGTGTCCGATCGCGTGGCGGTGATGTATCTGGGCATGCTGTGCGAACTGGCCGATCCCGATGTGATTTACCGCAAACCGGCGCATCCCTATACCCGTTCGCTGATCGCCGCCGTGCCAGCGCCCGACCCGGACGCGCCGCAACGCGAAATGCAACTGGTGCCGGGGGAATTGCCCTCGCCGATCAACCCGCCATCGGGCTGCCGGTTCCGCACCCGCTGCCCGTTGGCCACCGACCTGTGCGCGCAGGAAATCCCGATGCCGCGCGAACTGGCGCCGGGGCACAGGGTCGCCTGCCATCACCCGCTGATCGACTGAACATAAAACCGGTGGGGAAAATCACACCCCCCACCTTTCATTGTTCCAAAAATACCTCCCGCCGGAGGCTCCGACCCCTCAACCCGCGCGACCGGCATTGCGGGCCAGGGCCTGCACGATCTGGCCATACAAAGGAGCGGGAATATTGTGCCCCATGCCCGCAATTTCCAACATTTCCGCACCCTTGATGGCGGCGGCGGTGTCGCGCCCGCCCTCGACCCGCACCAATGGGTCATCACTGCCATGGATCACCAGAACGGGCATGTCCAGTTCGGCCAGCCGGTCGCGGCGGTGCGGCGCGGCCAGAATGGCGGCGTATTGGCGGGCAAATCCGGTGGGACGATAGGCGCGGTCCAACCCCGCGGCGGCATGGGCACGCATATCTGCCGGGTCTTCGGGGTAGGCGGGCGATCCGATCAGGGCGGAGATCGCTACGGATTCATCCAGATTTGCCTCGCGCGCCACCACCGGATCAGACCGTTTCTGCGTCAGCGCCGCCTGCGCCTTTGGCGTGGCGCGGGGCAGGTCGGGGTGGCCCGTGGTTGACATGATCGAGGTCATGCTGGCCAGTTTGTCGGGGTGGCGCAGCGCCAGAAGCTGCGCAATCATCCCGCCCATCGAACTGCCCGCAACATGGGCCGGACCCAGGCCCAGATGGTCGATCAATGCGGCGCAATCATCGGCCATATCATCCAGCGTATAGGGCAGATCGGGCGTGCCCCCCGCCGCCCGCGTCGCCAGAATGGCGTGAAAATCGGGCAGGCCTGCGGCCTCAAACCCGTCCGACAGCCCGATATCGCGGTTGTCCATGCGGATCACGTAAAACCCCGCATCGGCCAACAGGTCGGTAAAGGCCTGTGAATAACGGGTCAACTGCGTGCCTACCCCCGAAATCAGAAGATAGGGTTTGTTTTCGGGCTTGCCGGTGGTCTCGTAATGAATGCCGATGCCATTTACGGTTGCTTTGGGCATGTGTTCGCGCCTTTTCCATGGTGTTCGGGGCTATCATGGCGTAAACTGCACGGCATTGCAGCGTATTGATTGCCAAGTTCCGCTACGGAATTTCGCCTGTCGGGGCTGTCACAGCGCGGCCCGTTGTTTTATCCTGATCCAAATTAGAAAAAAGGGTATGGAATCATGGCGCAAGTGGATTTCGATGTTCTGATCATCGGCGCGGGTCTGTCGGGCATCGGCGTGGCAAGGTATCTAAAGGTGAAATGCCCCGGCAAAACCTTTGCCATACTCGAAGAAAAGCCGCGCATCGGCGGCACCTGGGACCAGTTTCGTTACCCCGGTATCCGGTCGGACAGCGACATGCACACCATGGGCTATGCTTTCAAACCATGGACCAAACCCAAAGCGATCGCCGATGGTGAATCGATCCTGAGCTATGTCAAAGAGGCGGCGGCGGAAAACGATCTGACGCCACACATCCGGTTTGATCGCCGCGTGACGGCGGCCGCCTATGACAGCGCCACACAGCGTTGGACCCTGACGGTGGACCATGGCGGCGAAACCGAAATCCTGACCTGCAATTTCATGCTGTCCTGCGCGGGATATTACGACCATCACGCGGGCTATTTGCCCGAATGGGACGGCTATGCCGATTACAAGGGCCAGCTGGTGCATCCGCAATTCTGGCCCGAGGATCTGGATTACACCGGCAAACGCATCGCGGTGATCGGGTCGGGGGCGACAGCGGTGACATTGCTGCCGTCACTGGCGCAAAAGGCCGCGCATGTGGTGCAGGTGCAGCGCAGCCCGACCTATGTCATCAACCGCCCCGCACAGGACAAATACGCCAACTGGATGCACAAATATCTGCCGCACAGGTTGGCCTATATGCTGGCGCGCTGGCGCATCATTCTGGATGGCCGGATGCGGCGCAAAAAGATGGCGGCGAACATCAAGGGCACCAAGAAGTTTTTCATCCGTGGCGTCGCACAGGAACTGGGCGATACGGTGGATTGGAAAACCCATTTCGTGCCGGATTACTGGCCCGGCCAGCAGCGCATCTGCGCCGTGCCCGATGGCGATATGTTTGCCGCGCTGCGGTCGGGCAAGGCTAGCATGGTCACCGGCACTATCGCCCGTTTCACTGAAAACGGCCTGTTGATGCAGGACGGCAGCACGGTGCAGGCCGATATCATCGTCACCGCCACGGGGTTGAACCTGCAATTCATGGGCGGCATGGATGTGCAGGTGGACGGCGCCCATGTGAACCCCGGCAACCTGTTGATTTTCAAGGGCTTCATGTATTCCAACGTGCCCAATATGATCTATTTCAGCGGCTATACCAACGCCAGTTGGACGCTCAAGGTCGATCTGGTGGCCGATTACGCCTGCCGTTTGCTGCGCCACATGGATGCCACGGGCCAGACACAGGTGGTGGCGCGTGCGGGCGCGCCGGAACTGGCGCAAAAGGACACGGCGATCAAATTCATCTCGGGCTATTTTGCGCGTTCGGCGCATAAGTTGCCCAAACATGGCAAGGGATTCCCTTGGATTCATGAACAGGATTACCTGTGGGACCGCAAGACCCTGAAACGCGGCAGGGTCGATGACGGATCGCTGGAGTTTTCGCGCGGGCGGGCGGTGGATTTACCCGCCGAACAGCGGCGTAACCCCACCAGTGATCTGGCGGCGGAATAGGGCGGCCATTCATGCGCCTAATCGAAAAACCCGTATGCCAGCGGGGCGGCATAGATGCGCGCTGCTTCGGCCACAGATCCGCGCTGCGCGGCCCATGGGGTGAAATCCCCTGCCGCGTTCAGCGCGGCCATCAGGCATTGCGAGGCAATCAGCGGGTCGATGGCGCGGATCGACCCCTGGGTGATGCCATCAATCATCATTCCGGCAAAACGCCGCGCCATCCGGTCGGACCGTTGCAGGACGGTGGGGCGCAACTCTTGTGGCAGCACCTGCAATGCTGTGGTGCGCAACAGGGGAAATTCGGCGGTGAACTGCACGTGCAGCAGCGTGGCAATGGCCGTGGTCAACTGGTGCCAGCAATCGCCATCCAGCGCGATCGCCATGCGTTGGGTTTGCGACACGCGGCTGTAGGACCTGTCGAAACAGGCCAGCACCAGATCGTCCTTGCCCTGCAAGTGGTGGTAAAAGCTGCCCTTGGACAGGTTCAGCTGTGCGGCGATGCGGGTGACGGACGCCCCGCGATAGCCGCGTTCGTTCAGCAGCAGGGTGGCCGCGCGCAGATATGCTTCGGGTGCGGTGTCATTGTCGGTGTCGATGCTCAGCTGTTCGGGGGTCCATCCGGCGCCATCGGGCGCGATGCCCTGTTCCAGCAGATCCATCAGGCGGTCAAGCACACGGGGGAAGTCGGCCTCGGAGTAGAGCGTCAGCGAAATGCGCGACCAGTGGATGATTTCCATTACAATCTGGGCGCGGGCAAGGTTGCGCGCCTTGCTGTCGGTGTCGGGCATCGGGCCGAAATGCGCCGCCAGTTGCCAGACCACAGCGCGATAGGCATCGGTCAGCGCATTGCGCGACGGGGCGTCCAATGCGCGCATATCCGACAGCAATGTCACGGGCTGCGCCTTGCCCGCCCGCACCTGTGCCACCCTATGCAGCTGTGCGGCCAGCACGGCGCGGATCGCCCCCTGCGGGCTGGTCGCCTGATTGCCCGCCGCCACAATGGCCGACAACTGGTCGATGCCGCGTTGCAGGGTGGCCGCCGCCAACAGGTCCTTGCGTTTGAAATAATAGGTGATCGAGGTGGTGTTCAGCCCGACCGCATCGGCCACGGCAACAAAGGTCAGCCCCTTCAGCCCGTGCCGTTCGATCTGGACCGACGCCGCATCAAGAATCGCATCGCGTTTGCGCGAAAAACGGGTGTCGGCGTGTTGGGTTGTGGCGTCCATGACCCTGCATATCAAGGTGGGGCGGGATTGTCATCTGCGACGATTAGCGGGTGCGGTATGGGATAAGCCAATACCATGAATGCCTAAATTCCGTGGATCAAAACTAAGGTATGGATTTTCAACCCATAAGGGAGAGGTGAGGATGAACAAGGGATTACTGGACGGACAGGTGGCGGTGATCACCGGCGCGGGGTCGGGCATTGGCCGCGCCGCAGCATTACGGTTTGCCGAGGAAGGCGCAAGTGTCGTCACCTGTGACATCACCGGCGCCGAGGGCGAAACCGCCGATATGATCGCAGCCGCAGGCGGACGGGCCGTGGCGCAAAAGATGGACGCGGGCAACGAGGGCGACGTGAGCGCCGCAGTGGCACTGGCGCAATCGGAATTCGGCGGGTTAAACGCGTTTTTCGCCAATGCGGGCATCACCGGCACCCCGACCGGAGAGGAGTTTCTGGATCACACCCCCGAAATATGGGCCGAGGTGTTGCGCGTCAATCTGATCGGTCCCTATCTGGCGATCAAACACGCCGCACCGGTGATGCAGGCGGCGGGGGGCGGGTCGATCATCGCCACGGCCTCGGTGGCGGGGATCAGGGCCAATGCGGGGCCGGTGGCCTATTCGGCGTCCAAGGCGGGGGTGATGAATCTGGTCCAGACCTCGGCGCAGGAATTGCGCGGCAGCAACGTGCGTATCAATGCGATCTGCCCCGGATTGATCGAAACCGGCATGACAAAGATGTGGTATGAACTGGCCCGCATGAACGGGGCCGAGGACAAGATGGGCCAAAGCAACCCGATGCTGCGCGGTGGCAACCCCGAAGAGGTGGCGAATGTGGCCCTGTTTCTGGCCAGCGATCTGGCCAGTTATGTCAACGGGCAATCCGTGGCGGTGGATGGCGGGCTGTCGTCTGGCCACCCCTTTGGAAAGAAACTGGACCGCGAGGTGCTGCGCAAAATCATGGCAGCGCAGGCGGCGCAGGCCGCCACAGCGGATGCGGGCAAGGCGTAACCGCTGCTATAGGCGCGGCCATAACGCAACGGTTTGGCGAAAATGACGGGGGCGGCGCGGTTTTGCCGTGCTGCCCTCTGGTTCTGAGCAGGGGGGTATGGTTAACAGGTGCATGACGCTGGGGGGCGACATTAAATAGATAGGGATCGGGATGAACCGTCTTATTGCCGCCGCCATGATTGCGATTTGCACCTGTTCGGGTGCCGCAAATGCGCAAGACAGCAGCCCCGATCAGGGCCGCGTGAAACTGGGCTATGGCCGGTTGATCACCAATGATTTCATCGGCGACACGCAGGACCGCTGGCGCACCGGGTCAATAGCCGCCAGCCGGATCTGGGGGCGCGGCTGGAACGGGGCATTGCCCGAACAATTCGGTGATATTCTGGAACTGCGGCTGGGCGGGCAGATCATCGCGCCCGACAACCTGACCACCCCTGCGGCGGGCGACCGGCCCTATGCCACATCCGTATCGCTGGGCCTGCACACGCATTTCGCACGCGGCGCGGTGGAATTTGCGGTGGGTGCCGATCTGGTGATGACGGGCGACCAGACCGGATTGCGCAATTTTCAGGACGGGCTGCATGATGCGCTGGGCGTTGATGGCACATCGGCCACGACCCGCGCAGGCATGATCGGCAATGATTTCCACCCCAGCGTGGTGATCGAGGCAGGGCGCGAATTCACCCTGAACAGCGGCGCGCGGCTGCGCCCCTTTGTCGAGGGGCGGGCAGGCGACGAAACCCTGATCCGCGCCGGTGCCGATCTGACCATCGGCCAGACGGGGCTGGGCGAATTGTTGATCCGCGATGTGGTCAGCGGCCAGCGATACCGCGCCGTATCCAACCGCAACGCGGGCAAAAGTTTAGTGCTGGGCGGTGACATCGCCCATGTCGCCGACAGCATCTATCTGCCCGAAAGCGCCGGTTACGCCCTGTCTGATATGCGCACACGTCTGCGGGCTGGCCTGCATTGGCAGGGTGAAAAAACCAGCGGTTTCTATGGCCTGACCTATCTGGGCGAGGAATTCAAAGGGCAGGATGGCGGGCAGGTTGTCGGCTCTGTCCGGCTCAAACTCGACTTCTAGGGCAAAAATGCCACGCGCCACAAATCCGCACTTCCCAGAGTGATTCGCCTCTGTTAACCTTCTGTTAATAATAAAAGAAGACTAGAGGCAGTATACAGGCAATGGGAACGGGCTTTCGTGGCGCGTTCGTCATCTCCTGGTCGCAAACGGAACTGGACGGGCTTGATGCCGCGCCCATCGCTTCACTCAGCGTTGGTGCGGCGTGGTCCTGGCGCGGTGATGCCGTGCGGGTCGATGGCCCCAGTGATCTGTTGCGGTTGGACGAGGCGGACGGAGAAGCCGACCTGAGAAAACGTGCGGCGCGCATGGTGCGCCGACTGGTCGGGGCGGCAGTAACAGGCAAACGGGATTTGCGCGGGATCGAGGTGACAGAGCCGTTGATGGACAGCTCTATCATCGTGACCGATGGTGCGCGCACCTATACAATCACCCTGATCGAACCGGGCAATGGCGCACCGCCGCTGTTGCTGTTCATCGACGAATTGCCACCGCGCAATACCGACCTGTGGGTGGTGCATCATGCCTTGCAAACCCATGTGCAAGACCCGATGGGCCCATCCACGGGCGGGGTGATCTGTTTCACCCCCGGCACGCGGATACTAACCCCCGATGGCGCGCGTCTGGTCGAGGATCTGCGCGAAGGCGACCGCGTGATGACCCGCGACAGCGGCGCGCAGGATGTGGAATGGATCGGGTCGCGGCGCATGACGGGCGCACGGCTGTTCGCCATGCCGAAACTGCGCCCCATTCGCATTCGCGCCGGTGCATTGGGCGTGGAACGCCCCGAGGAAGAGCTGCTGGTATCCCCCGAACACCGGATGCTGGTCAAAGGCGCCGTGGCGCAGGCACTGTTCAACACCCCCGAGGTATTGGTTGCCGCCAAGGACCTGATCAACGACCACACCATCGCGGTGGATACGGCGCTGAAAGAGGTGACATATATCCACCTGCTGTTGCCCAAACACGAAATCCTGTGGGCCAATGGCGTGGAAACCGAAAGCTTCCATCCGGCCAATGCGGCCCTGTCGACACTGGCGGATGAGGATCGCGAACGCCTGTTGGCGCGCCACCCTGCCATGGCGGCGGAACCTGCACGCTACGGCGAATATGCGCGGCGCAACCTAAGCCGGTCCGAAGCGGCGATTTTGAACCACGAGGTGGCCTGAACGGCGCAGAGATCCGGTGCTGCGCCGCATCTGGCGCAGCAATTCCGGTGCAATCATTGTGATGCGTGATCGCCACTGTTACGCACAGTGTCGCCGCGCATGGCCGCGCAATCATCGGGATCACGTCGCATGTCGCTTTTTACCCTACTCGATTACTGCTCGGTGCTGGTCTTTGCGCTGACGGGTGCATTGGTGGCCAGCCGGGCGCAGCTTGATATTGTGGGGTTTTGCTTTTTTGCCTGTTTGACCGCGGTTGGCGGGGGCACCCTGCGCGATGTGCTGCTTGACCGCAATCCGGTGTTCTGGATTGATGATCCCTCTTATCTGGGTCTTGCCTGTGGCGCGGCATTTCTGGTCTTTTTCACGGCGCATCTGTTTGAAAGCCGCTATAAACTGATGCTTTGGCTGGATGCATTTGCATTGGGCATCGCAGTCGCCGCCGGTTCGGGCGTGGCACAGGCATTGGATCAAACTGTTCCGGTTGTGCTGGTGATGGGCATCATCACAGGCAGCATGGGCGGGCTTTTGCGCGATGTCGTGTCGAACGAGGTGCCATTGGTGTTAAAGCAGGGCGAACTATACGTGACCTGCGCATTGGCAGGGTCAACGGCGACAGTCATTACCGGTTATCTGGGCATGTCGGCCAACCTGATGGCCGTCGCCTGCACTGCGGTCACGTTTTTGCTGCGCGCGGGGTCGATTGCATTTGGCTGGCGCCTGCCGGGTTACAAATCGCGCCCGCCAAGGGCGTGAGTTCTGCGCCGGTATTTCCATCGCTTGGGCTGGTTCGCAGCTTTGTTTTATTGCCTGCTTGACTCTGTCATGCGCGCAGATATAAGCGCGGCTTCATTGGTGTTGGTGGACCCCGCAAGGGGATTCCTGTCATCCTAGGGGAAACCCAAAGAAGAGGACAACGCCCTTTATCGCTGCGGCAAGGCCGATGCGGGACTGATTTGGAAGGTTGATGGCGCAATAGCGCCCGCAACCCGAAAAATGGGAACCGGTATTCGGAACCAGTTGCAGAGCCAAATATAAAGGAGAACAGCCGTGACCAAACGCACGTCTGCCAAGTACAAAATTGACCGCCGCATGGGCGAAAACATTTGGGGCCGCCCCAAATCCCCCGTCAATCGCCGCGAATACGGCCCCGGCCAGCACGGTCAGCGCCGCAAGCAGAAACTGTCGGATTTCGGTATCCAGCTGCGCGCCAAGCAAAAGCTGAAGGGTTACTACGGCGACCTGACCGAGAAACAGTTCCGCCGCATCTACGGCGAAGCCGAGCGCGTAAAAGGCGATACAGGTGAAAACCTGATCGGTCTGCTGGAGCGCCGCCTGGACGCCGTTGTGTATCGCGCAAAATTCGTGGCAACCGTATTTGCCGCACGTCAGTTCGTGAACCACGGCCATGTGCTGGTGAACGGCAAGCGCGTCAACATCCCCTCCTACCGTGTAAAAGAGGGTGACGTTATCGAAGTGCGCGAAAAATCCAAGCAAATGGCCGCCATTCTGGAAGCCGTTCAGCTGCCCGAACGTGACGTGCCCGATTACATGGATGTGGACCACTCCAAGCTGACCGCGACATTCGTGCGCGCACCGCAGCTGGCCGATGTGCCCTATCCCGTGATCATGGAACCGAACCTGGTTGTGGAATTCTACGCGAAAAACTAATTTTCGCCGCCACACAGAACGATACGGAAAACCCCGCAGCACCGCCTGCGGGGTTTTTCATTTCTGCAACGGCATTGCGCCGCCTTGGCCTGCGACCTGTTTGTGCCTTCCATTGGCCCTGCGCCCTTTGTATGAGGGGGGTTCAGGAGTAATTCGACATGACAAAAATCGCAGCACAGCCCGGAATTATGGACATCGCCCTATATCAGGGGGGCGCCTCGCATCTGGAAGGTGTGAGCGAGGTTGTGAAACTGTCGTCGAACGAAAACCCCTATGGCCCGTCCGAGGCCGCGATCGAGGCTTATCGCCGCGAGGCGCTGAACCTGCATCGCTATCCCTCGACCGATCACATCAGCCTGCGGCTGGCCATTGCCGAAGTGTTCAAACTGGACGTGAACCGCATCATTTGCGGCGTTGGCAGCGACGAGGTGATCCATTTCCTGTGTCAGGCCTATGTCGGGCAGGGTGACGAGGTGATCCATACCGAACACGGGTTCGCCATGTATCGTATATCGACGCTGGCAGCAGGGGGCGTGCCGGTCGAAGCGGGCGAAACCGACCGCCGCATTGATGTCGATAAAATACTGGCCTGCGTCACCGACCGCACCAAACTGGTGTTCATCGCCAACCCCAACAACCCCACCGGCACCATGCTGGGCGCGAAAGAGGTGAAACGCCTCGCCGAAGCCCTGCCCGAGGGCGCGCTGCTGGTGCTGGACGGGGCATATGCGGAATATGTCGACGGGTTTGACGGTGGGGCCAAACTGGTGGATGCGCGTGACAATGTGGTGATGACGCGGACGTTTTCCAAACTGTATGGTTTGGGCGGTTTGCGCGTTGGCTGGGGCTATGCACCGCAGGGTGTGATTGACGTGCTGAACCGCATTCGCGGGCCGTTCAACCTGTCCAACGTGGCGCTGGCCGTGGCCGAAGCCGCCGTGCGCGATCAGGCCTACGCTGACAAATGCCGCGCCGACAACAGCCGCCTGCGGGCCTGGCTGACCGAGGCATTGGCCGGTCACGGCGTGCCCTGTGACAAATCCGAGGCCAATTTCGTGCTGGCCCGTTTCGCCGATGCCGAAGAGGCCGCCGCCTGCGATGCATTCCTGCGCCAACACGGGCTGATCGTGCGTCAGGTGGCGGGGTATAAACTGCCCGAATGCCTGCGCATCACCATCGGCGACGAACCCGCCTGCCGCCGCGTGGCCCATACGATCGGGTTGTTCAAAGGCGGTGCGCGATGACGGAATTTGCAGGCCAACCCCTTGGACAGCCTTACAAAAAGGTCGCGCTGATCGGTCTGGGGCTGATTGCGTCATCCCTTTTCTGGGCCATGCGCCGCGCCGGGATGGATGCTACGGTTTCGGGCTATGCACGGTCGCAATCCACCCGCGACACGGCCCGCCGCCTTGGGCTGTGCGATCTGGTCTGTGACAGTGCGATTGACGCGGTCAAAGACGCCGATCTGGTCATTTTATGCGTGCCCGTCGGGGTGATGGGGGCGGTCGCCGCCGATATCGCGCCGCATCTGGCCGCAGGCGCAACCGTGACCGATGTTGGCTCGGTCAAGAAATCGGTGATCGCCCATGTGGCGCCGCATATTCCCGCAGGGGTCGATTTCGTGCCCGCGCACCCGATGGCAGGCACCGAACATTCCGGCCCCGATTCCGGTTTTGCATCGCTGTTTGACAACCGCTGGTGCCTGATCGTTCCGGGCGAGGCCCGCGAAGAGGCCGTAACAAGGCTGGAGTCATTCTGGCAGGCGCTGGGCGCGAATACCGAACGGATGGAGGTCGAACACCACGATCAGGTCTGCGCCGTGGTCAGCCATATCCCGCACCTGATCGCCTATACCATGGTCGGCGTGGCCGATGACCTAAGCCGCGTTTCAGATCAGGAAGTCATCAAATTTTCCGCCGCCGGTTTTCGCGATTTCACCCGCATTGCGGCGTCCGATCCGACCATGTGGCGCGATGTTTTTCTGGAAAACAAAGAGGCGACGCTGGAAATTCTGGGCCGCTTTACCGAGGAATTGTTCGTGCTGCAACGTGCGATCCGGTCCGGTGACGGGGATCACCTGTTTGATTATTTCACCCGCACCCGTGCGATCCGGCGTGGCATCATCGAGGCAGGCCAAGACACCGATGCGCCCGATTTCGGGCGTGGCAAAAGCAAATGACGGGCCGCGTGGCGATCATGGCGGCGCTGCTGCTGATCGCCAGCGCGGCAGGCGCGCGCGCACCCGAAACCTCGCTGCGCCCCGTGGCGCGCCCCGGATCAATGCAGGTTGTGACCCCTGCACCAACTGCGCAAAGCCCTGAAAATGCGCCGGAAATTTTTGATACACCCAAGCGCGAGCGCAAAGGGCTGTTCCGGTCCCTGCGCCCCAATCTGCGGCCCGACAACCTGCCGAAAAAAGCCAAGGCGCGGCGCAACGCCAGCCTGAAGGGCGCGGTTTGCGGCGATCCGGCCATCAAGGGCGAGGCTATCGGCCCGGTGCCGGGCAAAATACGCGGCTGCGGCGTGGCGCAGGCGGTGCGGGTGCGCAGCGTTTCGGGCGTGGCCCTGTCTACCCCCGCCGTGATGGATTGCACCACGGCCAAAACCTTGAAAACATGGGTGGAAAAGGGGCTATCCCCTGCCGTTGGGCGCATGGGGGGCGGCGTGAAACAGATGCGGATCATGGCGGGATACGCCTGTCGCACCCGCAACAGCCAGAAAGGTGCGCGGATATCCGAACATGGCAAAGGTCGCGCCGTAGATATCGGCGGGTTCACCTTGCATGACGGCAGCCAGATTTCGGTACTCAAGGATTGGGGCAAGGGGCGCGGCGGCAAGGCGTTGAAACAGGCCCATAAATCCGCCTGCGGGCCGTTCGGCACCGTGCTTGGCCCCAATGCCAATAAATTTCACCGCGATCATTTCCACTTTGACACGGCGCGCTATCGCTCTGGCAGCTATTGCCGGTGATCTGCATAGGCCGCCGCCCCCTTGGCACCAGTCGGGTTGAGGTATTTTCAGAACAGTGAAAGGCGCGATAACGTCCGGCTTCATTGTTCCTGAAATACCTCCCGCGGAGCGTCCGGCAGTGGCCGCACACAGGCCGAAGTCACCCGTTGCGCAGCATCCGAAACAGGCCGGACGCCCCCCAGCCCGCGACAATCGCGATGGCCAGCGACAACAGCCCGTATAGCAGCGGTTGATTGCGCGACAGCGAAAACAGGAACCGCTCCAGCCCGACCTTGCGCACCTCGATCGGGGTCGAGGTCCAGTTCACGACCTCTTGGCCACGGATCAGGAAAATACGCGTGGTATATGTGCCCTCGGTCAGGTTGGCGGGCATGGTGATAGCGGTGCGAAACAGGGTTTGTTCGCGAAATGTGACCTGGCTGTCCAGCACCTGATACAGACCTTCGCCGGTGCGCATACGGACCAGCGCATCGCGAAATTCGCCCACGCTACCGGCGCGCCCTGAAATGCCCACGGCGCGGATGGCGCGGTTGATGGTGATGTCATGGCGCAGGTTTTCCGACCGCGACAGAATATCGGACAGCGGGGCCGAACTGGCCAGCGCATAGAAACTGGGCGCGCGGTCCATGGTGACGCCGGAATTGTTGATCCAGATGCCCGCCACGCGGTCCTTGCGAAACACGGTCAGGGGCGTGGATGGTCCGGCCACGGTCACGATCACCTCTAGCGGGGGATCCATGATCGGGGCCTCGCGTTTGACGGCGCCGAAAATCAACAGCTCGGACCCGTCGAAATCGGCGGTGATGGATACTTCGGAATGGCTGAGACCCAGCACCACTTCCTCGGCCCTAAGGGGCAGGGCGCATATCAGCAGGGGGATCAACCAGCGCAGCATATCAATGCCCCTGATAGACGCTGATGGAATAGCGTTCTGATGGTTGCAGCAGCAGTTCCAGCGCCAGTTTGCCACAGACCAGCAGCACCAGCGCGGCCAGTAGAAACCGCAGTTGTTCGGCCTTGAGTTTCAGGCCGATGGTGGTGCCGAATTGCGCGCCGATCACGCCGCCGACCAGCAGCAGCACGGCCAGCACGATGTCAACGGTGTGGTTGGTGGTGGCATGCAGAAGTGTGGTGAACCCGCTGACGAAAATGATTTGAAACAGCGAGGTGCCGACCACAACCTTGGTTGGCATGCCCAACAGGTAAATCATGGCAGGCACCATGATGAACCCGCCACCGACCCCCATGATTGCGGCCAGAATACCAACGAAAAACCCGACAACCACAGGCGGGATAATGGAAATATACAGGCCCGAGGTGCGAAACCGCATTTTCAGCGGCAGTTTATGCACCAGTTTTCGTTCGCGCCGTTTGCGCGGGGTGGTGCCGTTTTTCGCGCGGCGCAGGGCGCGCAGGGCCTCGAAAAACATCAGCCCGCCGATGATGCCCAGAAACACCACATAGCACAGCCGCACCAACAGATCGACCTGCCCCAGACTTTTCAGGTAGTTGAACACCACCATGCCCGCGCCCGATCCGGCCATGCCGCCCAGCAACAGCACCCAGCCCATTTTTATATCGACATTGCGCCGTTTCAGATGTGCCAGTAGCGCCGAAAAGGACGATGCGACGATCTGGTTGGTCGATGTGGCCACCGCCACGGCGGGCGGGATGCCGACAAAGAACAGCAAGGGCGTGATCAGAAACCCGCCACCCACGCCGAACATGCCCGACAACACGCCGACCAGCCCCCCCAGCCCCAAAATCAGGAAGGCGTTGACCGATACCTCGGCAATGGGGAGGTAGATTTGCATAGTATCACCTAACGCGCCGCCCAGCGAATTGGCAAGCACCTGTGCAACAGCTTAGCCCGATCCGGTCAAGTTTCGGTAAAGGTTTCAGCGTTCTTTGACATAGGCCTCGCCGCCCGCACGGGGTGGGATGGCGCGGCCGACGAAACCGGCCAGAATGACCACGGTCAAAATATAGGGCAGGGCATCCAGCAATTGGATCTGCACGTTGAACCCCAATGCGCGTTCGATCAGATCGGGGCGCAGCGACAGCGCCTGCAAATAGCCAAACAACAGCGTCGCCATCAGCGCATACCATGGCCGCCATTTGGCGAAAATCAGCGCCGCCAGCGCGATATATCCGCGCCCTGCTGTCATGTCTTTGACGAAACCGGCCTGCAATGCGGTCGCCAGATAAGCCCCCGCCAAACCACATAAAATCCCGCAGATCATCACGGAGGCATAGCGCAGCCCGACCACCGAAACCCCGGCGGTATCGACCGCAGCGGGGTTTTCACCCACCGCCCGCAGGCGCAGCCCGAAACGTGTGCGATACAGCACCCACCACGTGAGCGGCACACATAGAAACGCGCCATATGCCAGCAGGGAATGGCCGGATATTACCTCGGTATAGAAATACCTGATGCCGGTGGCATCGTCGCGGGCAAAGGGCAGGGTGATCGGTTCAAACCGCGCCCCCCCCATCAGCGAGGGCGTGCGCCCGCCCTGACGGAACCAGCTTTGCGCGACCAGCACGGTCATGCCGGCTGCCAAAAAATTAAGCGCAACCCCCGCAATCAACTGGTTGCCGCGAAAGGTGATCGAGGCAAGGCCGTGGATGCCCGCCAGCACCAGCGATGCCGCCACCCCCGCCAGCAGGCCCAGCCAGACCGATCCGGTTTGAAACGCCACAGCGGCGGAAAAAAATGCGGCCAGCAGCATCTTGCCCTCTAGCCCGATGTCGAACACGCCCGCGCGTTCGGAAAACAGCCCCGCAAGGCAGGCCAGCAGCAATGGCACCGACAACCGGATGGTCGAAGCCAGAATTTGCGGATCAAGCAGCGCCAGAATATCCATCATGCGCCCCCTTTGTTCAGGCGCAGGAACAGCCGTTCCAAGGGCATGCGCACCATATTGTCCAGCGCGCCGGTGAACAGGATCACCAGCCCCTGAATGACCACGATCAATTCACGCGGGATGCTGGTCCATAGGGCCAGCTCGGCCCCGCCCTGATACAGAAACCCGAACAGGATTGCCGCCAGAAACACGCCAAAGGGGTGGTTGCGGCCCATCAGGGCGACAGCGATGCCGATGAAACCTGCCCCCTCGACCGAGTTCATGACCAGCCGCTCGGCTTCGCCCATCACGTTGTTTATCGCCATCATTCCGGCCAATCCGCCCGAAATCAGCATGGCGATGACAGTGATTTTGGTGGCGTTGATGCCAGCGTAATTGGCGGCGGTTTCGCTGTGGCCAAAGGCGCGGATTTCATAGCCCAGCTTGCTGCGCCAGATCAGCAACCAGACGAAAACGCAGGCGGCGATGGCGATCAGCAGGGTGACATTGGCGGGGGCCGCCTTGGAAAAATTTATCCCGATGGGGGCCAGGATTTCGTGCAATGTCGGCAGGTTGGTGGATGCGGGGAATTTCGCGCTGGCCGGGTCCATGGCGCGGGGCGGGCGCAACAGGTTGACCAGAACATAGTTCAGCAGCGCCGCCGCGATAAAGTTGAACATGATGGTGGTGATCACGATATGGCTGCCGCGTTTGGCCTGCAACACCGCCGGAATGACCGCCCATAAGGCGCCAAATGTGGCCGATGCCACACCCGCGCCCAGCACCGCCAGCGTCCAATGCGGCCATGGGATGTATAAACAGGCCAGCGCCACGCCAAGCCCGCCCAATAACGCCTGCCCCTCGCCGCCGATATTGAACAGACGGGCGTGAAAGGCGACAGAAACACACAATCCGGTAAAGATGAAATTGGTGGCGTAATACAGCGTATAGCCCCAGCCATAGGTCGACCCCAACGCGCCCTTGATCATCAGGGTCACCGCGTCCAGCGGGTTTTCCCCGATGGCCAGAATGACCAGCGCCGAAATCACCGCCGCAATCAGCAGGGAAATCAGCGGGATCAGGATCACATCGGCCCAGTTCGGCATTTTGCCCATGTTTCAGGCCCCCGTTTGCGCGTTGGTTTCGGGCGCGGCGGCATCGGATATCTGCCAGCCCGCCATGGCCCGCGTGTCGTCGCCGCCCATGCCCGCCATCAAACAGCCCATGCCGATATGGTTGGCGCTGGTGGTGGGGCCGGTGCCCATGACCTGCCCGTCAAACATCACCGCCACGCGGTCGGACAGCGACAGGATTTCGTCCAGTTCGACCGAAACCAGCAAGATCGCCTTGCCCGCGTCGCGCAGCGCGATAATCTGTTTGTGGATGAATTCAATCGCGCCGATATCAACGCCGCGTGTGGGCTGTCCGATCAGCAAAATATCGGGATTGCGTTCGATTTCACGCGCCACGACAATCTTTTGCTGGTTGCCACCGGAAAAATGTTTCGCCGCAAGGCGCGGGTTGGGCGGGCGGACATCGAAACGGTCCATCTGATCCTGTGCGCGGGCCTGAATGCCCGCATTGTCCATCAAAATGCCGCCCGGTTCGGGATCGCGATGATAGCCGAACACGGTATTTTCCCATGCGGCGAAATCCATGATCAAGCCTTCGGTCTGGCGATCCTCTGGCACATGGCCGATGCCGCGTTTGCGCCGCGACTGCCCGTTTGAAAACCGCCCCGTCAGGTCGATTTCTGCGCCGTTCACGCGCACGATGCCGCTGCGCGCCGGGCGCATCCCGCCCAGCACCTCCAGCAACTCGGATTGCCCGTTTCCGGCCACGCCCGCGATGCCCAGCACCTCGCCCGCGCGCAGGGTCAGGCTGACATCGTTCAACCGCAGCACGCCCTTGTCATCGACCACCGACAGGTTTTCGATTTCCAGCACCTTTGCCGCCGGTTGCGCGGGGGATTTTTCTATTTCCAGCAACACCTTACGGCCCACCATCAGTTCCGCCAGCCCTTCGGGGCTGGTGTCGGCGGTTTTTACCGTGGCGGTCATTTCACCACGCCGCATTACCGAAACCGTATCGGTATATTCGATGATTTCTCGCAGTTTATGGGTGATCAGGATGATGGTTTTGCCCTCGGCGCGCAGGCGGTCTAGGATACGGAACAACTGGTCGGCCTCGGCCGGGGTCAGCACGCCGGTGGGTTCGTCCAGTATCAGAATTTCGGCCCGCCGATAAAGAGCTTTCAGGATCTCTACCCGTTGCTGCATACCCACGCCGATGTCTTCGATCACCGCGTCGGGATCGACGTTCAGCCCGTATTCATCGGCCAGCGATTTCAACTCGGCGCGGGCCTTGCGCAGGGACGGGCGCAGCATCGCGCCATCCTCGGCCCCAAGCACAACATTTTCCAGCACGGTGAAATTCTGCACCAGTTTGAAATGCTGGAACACCATGCCGATGCCGGCGGCAATGGCGGCCTGACTGTCGGGGATCTGGGTGTGGCGGCCCTTTATGAATACCTCGCCCGCGTCAGCACGGTAAAATCCGTATAGAATCGACATCAGGGTGGATTTCCCCGCGCCGTTTTCACCGATAATGCCGTGGATTGTGCCGGGCATGACGGCAATGGAAATATCCTTGTTCGCCTGCACCGGGCCGAACGCCTTGGATATGCCGCGCAATTCGATGGCTGGCGCTGTATGCGTCATGTGGCCCCGCTAAGTCGTGATGGGCCGCGCCTGTGATGGCACGGCCCGGTTTTATGAAACAGGATCAAAAATCCAGAACGGGGCAGCTGTCGTTGTCGTAATAGCTGGCCACCTTCAAATCACCGGCGATGATTTGTTCGCGTGCGGCATCGACGGCGGTTTTCATTTCGTCCGTGATCAGATCGGCGTTGAATTCATCCGCCGCATAGCCGACGCCATCATCGGCAAGGCCCAGAATGGTGACGCCGCCGGTTTCCACCGCATCGCCCGCCTTCATCGCGTCATAAACGGCCACATCGACCCGTTTCAACATCGAGGTCAGAACCTTGCCGGGGTGCATATAGTTCTGGTTGCTGTCCACGCCGATCGACAGGATGCCCTCGTCTGCGGCGGTTTGCAAAACGCCCACGCCGGTGCCGCCCGCTGCGGCGTAAACCACATCGGCCCCTTGGGAAATTTGCGCCTTGGTCAGTTCGGACCCCTTAACCGGATCGTTCCATGCGGCGGGGGTGGTGCCGGTCATATTGGCCACGATTTTGGCATCGGGGTTCACCGCCTTGACGCCCTGGGCATAGCCACAGCCGAAATGACGGATCAATGGCACATCCATGCCGCCGACAAATCCGACGGTGCCGGATTTCGACGCCATCGCGGCCAGCATGCCCACCAGATACGAACCTTCGTGTTCGGCAAACCCGATCTGGCTGATGTTTTCACCCTCCAGCCATGTCACGTCGATCACCACGAATTTGGTGTCGGGGTAATCGGGCGCGACGCTGGACAGCGGGTCGGCCATGCCGAACCCCATGGTGATGATCGGGCTGTTGCCCGCTTCGGCGAAACGGCGCAGGGCCTGTTCGCGCTGTGCCTCGGATTGCATTTCGATTTCGTTGAATTTTCCGCCGGTTTCCTTGGCCCAGCGTTCGGCACCGGTGAATGCGGCCTCGTTGAACGATTTGTCGAATTTGCCACCCAGATCGAAAATCAGCGCCGGATCGGCCAGCGCCGCACCCGCAGAAAGGGCGCAGGCGGCAGCAGCGCCAAGGAATTTTTGCATCAAAGTCATGTGACTCTCCCGTTGTGTCATTGGCCGGGGGTGCGCCAGCACGGCCCACGGCGTGGATCATGGATTGATCGGGGCAATTTAGGACGCAGGCACCAGCGGGGGTCAACAGGAATTTAACCTTGACGTGCAATCATGCGGTGCATCGTGGCGTCAGGGGGTGGCCAGCGCCCGCGACATGATCACCGCATCCACGCTGCCGCCCGACAGGGTGGTGTAATATGCCTTGCGCAGGCCCGTTCGGGTGTATCCGGCGCGGGTATATAGCGCAATGGCGGGGTGATTGTCGGCGGCGACCTCTAGAAAACCGGTGACGGCACCGCGTTTTTGCGCGGCCTTGTGATATGCGGCCAGCCGCGCCGCGCCCAGCCCGTTGCGCTGTTGGTCGGGATCGGTGACCAGCGTCAGCAGCTCTGCCTCGTCCAGCACCACACGCCCCAGCGCGAATGCGGTCATATCCCCGCAGGCAAACACCAGCGGGCTGTCCATAAGCGAGGCAAACTCAACCCGCGTCCATGGCCGCAGATCGGTGAATGCGCGGGCGTGCAGCGCGGCCATATTGACGGGGGTCAGATGCTGCATCGGGTCAGTCCAGCAAAGGGGGGGGCAGGTCGCGCGATGGTGCCGCATCGGCGGCGCGCACATATAGGGGCGCGGGGCTGGTGGCGGGATGGTCCAACCGTTTTGCGGTCAGGCGGGCCATAGTGGCGATATGATCGGCGGCGCTGTATTCGCTGGACAGGGCAACGGGGAAATTGTCGGGCAGTGCGGGCAGGATGACGGGATCAACCTGTTTGTCGAAATCCATCATGTAAAACTGGCCACGCGGGGCGGGAACGGCGGTTTGCGCCCGGTTTGACAAGGATTTTGTGGTGTCGAACATGGAAATCCCGATGGTCGGAATATCCAGCCCCATCGCCAGCCCGCGTGCTGCGGCGACAGAAATGCGGATGCCGGTGAAATTGCCAGGGCCGATGCCGACGCCGATGGCGGTCAGCTCGGCCCAAGCCACGTCCGCCTTTGCCAGCATTTCATTGATCATGGGGATCAGGTGTTCGGCCTGCCCGCGCCCCATATCATCGACCCGATGCGCAATGATGCTGTCACCGCGCAGCAGGGCAGCGGCGCAATGCGCAGTGGATGTATCAAAGGCAAGGATCAGGGGCGCGTTGTTCATATGCGCCTTATGGCTTTTGCGTGCGCCATCGGCAAGCGGGGGCAGGATTTCTTCAAGAAATCCTATACGGACTTTTTTGAAAAGTCCGGGGCCGCGCCCGCGGCAAGGGACCGGCCCCCTCCAGCAGATGTGTTCGCTTTGACCACATCTGCCTTGTGCATGGGTTTAGACCGCGACGGGCCGCACCTCGGTCACCTCGGGAATATAGTGGCGCAGCAGGTTCTCGATCCCCATTTTCAACGTCAATGTGGACGACGGGCAACCGGCGCAGGCCCCCTGCATGTGCAGGTAAACAACGCCGCGTTCGAACCCGTGAAACGTGATGTCGCCGCCATCCTGTGCCACGGCCGGGCGCACGCGGGTGTCCAGCAGTTCCTTGATCTGGCCAACGATTTCGCCGTCTTCGCCGGTGTGTTCGGCATGGCCGCCCTGTGTCGGGGCGCCTTCGCCTGCCATCACGGGTGCGCCGGATTGGTAATGTTCCATGATCGCGCCCAGCAATGCGGGTTTGATATGGTCCCATTCCACCGCGTCGCCCTTGGTCACGGTCACGAAATCGGTGCCCAGAAACACGCCCGTCACGCCATCCACATCAAAAATGCGCGCGGCCAGCGGCGATACATCCGGGCCCACGGGCGCAGGAAAATCTGCGGTGCCCATTTCCAGGACGGACTGCCCGGGCAGAAATTTCAGGGTTGCGGGGTTCGGCGTGGATTCTGTTTGGATGAACATCGGATGCTCCTCTTGCGGTTGCCCATGGATATGCGCCTGCGGGGCGGCAATGTCAATGTTTGGAATGGTTCTAAATTAGTAGCACAGGATCGCGACGATGGCGGCCTGTGTGTCCGGCGGAATGCCGTCTGTCAGGGGGGCGGCGCGGTCGGTGCCTGTTGGGAAAAACACATCGGCCTTGTCCAGAAATGTCAGCAACGGCGCGGTCGAGACGGCAAAATTGATGTTCTGCGGTAGGGCTCCGGTGCCTTCCAGCACGGCCAGATCCAGCGCGCTGTCTGACAGGATCACCGACAGGGGTGCCCCGCCGTCTAGCCCCAGCGCGGTGCAACCGTCGATCACATGGGCAGCGGTAACGATATCGGTGTTGTTGATGTAAAACCCTGTGCCGCTGCCTTTTGCGGCTGCGTCGGGGGTATTTTTAGGGGTGTTGCTGCGCGGTTTGGGCGGGTCCGGTGTCACAACGGCCATGGCGGGCGGTTGTGGTGGTTTGTTTACCATCATCTGTTGCAATATCCCGCCCGCAGGCAGGGAAAAATCGCTTTGGCTGCCGCGCCGGATGCTAGAGGCCACCAGTTGCCCGCGCCCTGTCTGCCATGGTTCATATTGCACGAGGGCAGAAAAATACCCCGGCCCGTCCCTGTCCGAACGCAGATAGGCACGTTTGCCGCTGGACAACTGCGCAGAGGTGATCAGCCTGCCCTCGCGATAGTTGCTATAAAGGGAGGATGGCACGCCCGCGTGGTTGTCATGCTGCCATCGGTGCATATCGACCGTTTTGTCGGTGTTTTCGAAAAAGCTACGGATCAGCAGGCTGCGATCACGGGTTTGAAACGTCGGGTGGGAGGTGGTTTTGTCAGCAACCAACAGATTGAACGGCATCTGGAATGACAGGTTGAAATCCCCAAGGTTCAGCGCGGCCCAGCCTGCGCTGTCCAGTTCCGATTGAAAGCTGTGGATCAAGGGGCGCAGGGTCGCAAAGCGGATTATCTGCCCGTTGCCGGCCCAGCGTTGCAGCGCCGATGCGCTGCCACGGCCCCATGCGCCGTCGATCAGCCCGTTATAATCACCTGTGATGGTGAGTGCGCCCTGAAGGTATCGTTTTTCGGCATAGTCCAGCGCGCGGGCGTCAAATTCCGTTCGGGCCATATCGGCCAGACTGGCGTGAACACAACAGAACAGGCAGATCAGGGAAAGACAGATACGACGCCACATGGCATCAGGTTAGGCAAGGTCGCATGGGCTGACAACGGTCTATTTGTGGTCTATTTGTGGTCTATTTGCGGCTTATTCGCCGCCGGGTTGCTGTCGGGTCTGCCATCGTTCAGGTAATTGATTCCAGCCGTTCCTTGGACAGATCACCGGGGACGATGGTCACGGGCACGGGCAGGGTGCCCGCGCTGCGCGACAATTGGGTGACCAGCGGGCCGGGGCCTTTTTTGTCGTTGCCCGCGCCCAGCACCAGCACGCCGATGTCGGGGTCTGCGGCGATCTGGGCCAGAATTTCGGCCACGGGTTCGCCCTCGCGGATCACCAGTTCGGGGTCGATGCCCTGTTTGTCGCGCATCCATTTGGCGAAAACCTCGAAATGGACCTCGATGCGCTCGCGGGCCTCTTCGCGCATGATATCACCGACGCCGATCCAGTGGTTGAACTCTTCCGGTGGGATGATCGACAGGATTTCAACACCGCCACCGGACCGTGCGGCGCGCATGGCGGCGAACCGCATCGCGTTCAGGCATTCACGGCTGTCATCCAGAACGACAAGGAATTTACGCATTGATTTCTCCCATTCAGGTGGATCATGGCGCAAGTGGCGGGGGCAGGCAACTGTCGATGCGGTGGCCCTGTGTGGGTCGGTGGCGGAGGGGCCAGCCCCTCCCGCCGGAGGGCTGACGCCTTCCGGCTCCCTCCCCGGAGGTATTTTTGGAACAATGAAAGCAGTGGGTCTTGCCGGGGTGATAGGGCGCGGTCTGTTTTGTAGCGCGCAACCTGGTGTGGGGGGAGGCACCGGAACGGTGACGAGGGGGCGGGCAGCCCCCGCTACGGGCGACCGTCAGGGCGCAATCCCCTGGGCTGGCATCAGCGGTCAGCCCATGCTGGCGGCCCAGTCCCAATACATGTCGCGGGCGCGTTTGGTAACGGGGCCGATGTTATAGGTCGTGTCATCGAATGCGGTGACGGGGGTGATTTTGCTCATATTGCCTGACAGGAACACCTCGTCTGCGGCGATCACATCGTCGAATGTCACCACTGTTTCATACACCTCGATACCGTCGGCGCGCAGGTTTTCCATATGTCGGGCGCGGGTGATGCCGGCCAGAAAGGTGCCATTGGGGATCGGGGTGAACACCGCGCCATCCTTGACGATAAACACATTGGTTGATGCGGTTTCGGCGACATTGCCCATGGCATCGGCGACCAGCGCATTGCCGAACCCTTTGGCGCGGGCCTCGGCCAGCATTCTTGTGTTGTTGGGGTATAGGCAGCCCGCCTTGGCGTTGACCACGGCGGATTCCATCACGGGGCGGCGGAACCGCGTGCGGGTCAGGGTGGTGCTGGCCGATGCGGGGGCCATGGGGATCTGTTCCAGGCTGATGGCGAAACCGGTTTTGTCGGGCTGCGGGATGATCGCCGTGGCATCGCCGTCGATCCCCCAATACATCGGCCGGATATAGACAGCCGCGCCTTTGTCATACGCCGCCAGCCCTTCGCGTGTGATGGCGACCATATCATCGGCGCTGACCGTGGGGGTCAGCATCAGGGCGCGGGCCGATGCGTTGATGCGGGCGCAGTGTTTGTCCAGATCGGGGATCAGGCCGTCGACCATCCGCGCCCCGTCAAATACATTGCTGCCCAGCCACGCCCCGTGGTCGGCGGCGCGCATCACGGGCACATCGCCGTCATGCCATGTGCCATTGAAATAGGTGCGGATATTGCTGCCCGTGGCCATGGTTTGCCCCTTTGATATGTGTCGCAAATGCGTGGTTCGGCGGGACTGTATCAGGCGGGGCATGGGCGGCAAGGGAAGCGTGCGAAAAGGGGCCCCCGACGCGGTGGGGTGCCACGCCGGGGGAGGGGATGTTGAAAAGAGTTTCGTCTGTTGAAAATAGATCGGGATGGAAATTGGGGGTCGTTCAAAAACTGGTCACGCATCCGGATGAAACTTCCGGTTACCGGGTCTTAAATCTCTTGCTGTTAATCTGGGGAACCGGCCCCGCCAAAGGGGCCGGAACAAGTGTTCATTGCGGTCAGCCGATCAACCCGCCATCGCTGCGACGCACCGCAAACACGCCGGACCGCGGCACGCTGTTACCGCCTGAGGGAAAGTGGCTGTTGCCATCCTCGCCCGGGTGTTGGATGCCCACGAACATGGTGCGCCGGTCCGGTGCCCATGTCATGCCCGTGACCTCGCATTCATTCGGGCCGACCAGAAACCGGCGAATTTCGCCGGTCGCCGTGTCGCCTGCCAGCATCTGGTTGTTGCCCATGCCTGCGAAATCGCCCGCGTTCGAATATTTGCCGTCGGTCTGGATCCACAGCAATCCGGTGGAGTCAAAGCTCATCCCGTCAGGCGCGTTGAACATATTGCCGGCGTTGATGTTGTCCGATCCGGCATAGGCGTCGGAATGCACATCGGGGTTGCCCGCCAGCGCGAACAGATCCCAGCCGAAACCATCCGCCGTGTGGTCGCCGTTGTCGGGCATCCAGCGGGCAATCTGGCCATAATTGTTGGCCTCGCGCGGGTTGACCGCGTTGACCGATGTGTCATCGCCGCCCGCATTGGGTTTCACGCCGCGGTTCTTGTTGTTGGTCAGCGCGACATATAGCTCCGCCTTGGCGGGGTTGGCCGCCACCCATTCGGGGCGGTCCATGGTGGTTGCGCCCACTATTGATGCGGCCTGACGGGTGTGAACGGCGATTTCATCCGCCGCCATCCCCGTGGTGTCCGGCGTGAGCGGCACCCATTTGCCGCGCATATCGTCGCTGAAAATCGCGACAAACAGCGTGCCCTTGTCCAGCAGGTCACCATTGTCGCCCGTGGCCGAATAGGTGCCATCCGACACGAACCGATACAGGAACTCGCCGCGCTCATCATCGCCCATGTAAACCACAACACGGCCATTGGCAGCGACCACCAGTTCGGCGTTTTCATGTTTGAAACGACCCAGGGCGGTGCGCTTTTTCGGGGTGGCTCCGGGGTTAAACGGGTCGATTTCCACCACGTAACCGGCGCGGTTGGGTTCATTGGGGTGTTTGGCCACATCGAACCGTTCGTCGATCTGCGACCAACCATAACCCCAATCACTGGCCGAAATGCCATAGCGTTTCAATTCGGGCGTGACCGCGTGGCCCCCGTCCGAGGCGGCGAAATAGCCGTTAAAGTTCTCTTCGCAGGTCAGATAAGTGCCCCACGGGGTTTCGCCATTGCCACAGTTGTTCCATGTGCCAAGGGTTTTCATCCCCTCGGGGTCGGCATCGGTTTTCACCAGATCCGATCCGGCAGCGGGGCCGGTCAAATCCATTTCGGTGCGCGGGGTGATGCGGCGGTTTAAATCACTGTCCTTGACCAAGCGCCACTGGCCCGCCTCTTGCACGATTTCGAACACCGAAATGCCATGGGCCATCATGCCCTTTTCGATATCGTCTTGGGTTTCGAATTTGCCCTCGGCGCGGTTGCCCCAGATGATATCGCGGTTGGTGTATTCGTTGTTCACCGCCATAACGGTGCGGCCTGCGCGGGTGAATATCGACATGCCGTCGTTGTTGTCGCCAAAGGCGCGGGCCTGACTGGCGGCGGTGCCACGGGTTTCGGGGGCGAATTCCGGCGCATCCGACCACAGCGGATCACCCCACATGACCAACGGGTAAAATTCAAACCCCTCGGGCAGGGTGATGGTGTCGTCGGTGCTGGCAGGCAGGGGCGCAAACCCGAACCGGTCTGCCGCCATCGCAGGGCGTGTCATCGCGGTGGAGCCGACAAGGAAAGACCCCAACCCGAATGTCATGACCCCGCCAAGGAAACCGCGCCGCGACAGGGCGCTTTCGACCACACGGTCGAAATCAAGCACCTCGGGGCCGGGGTTTATGGCCTCGTCATATTCGTCAAATGTTACGCGGTCGCTGGGCATTTCTGGCTCCTGTGCGGGCTGGAAAGGTGTTCGTGGCGCACCCTAACCCGCACAGGATTCAGTTCTGTGACAGATGGGGCGGTTTATTGCGCCGCTTCGGCCAAAAGGGCGGCAATATCCAGCGGCGCATTGACCATATCCAACTGGCCCGCCGCATCGCGGGGCCAATCGGCTTCGGGGCGGTCACGGTATAGCTCCACACCATTGCCATCAGGGTCGGTGAGATACACAGCCTCGGATACGCCATGATCGGCAGCCCCGTCCAGCACCAGCCCCGCATCCAGCACCCGCCGCACGGCCCAGCCAAGCGCGGCACGGTCAGGATATAGGAACGCGGTGTGATACAGCCCGGGATGCCCGCGCGGCGCAGGCGGCGCGCCACGGCTTTCCCATGTGTTCAACCCGATGTGGTGATGATATCCGCCAGCAGATAGAAACGCCGCCTGATCGCCGTATTTTTGCGTCAATTCAAACCCCAGAACGCCGGAATAAAACGCAATGGCGCGGTCCAGATTGGCGACCTTCAGGTGAACATGGCCAATTCGCGTGTCGGGATGTGTGGTTGTAGTGGTCATAGCGTTGTCCTTTCTGCGCAGGGTCTGCGGTGTCGGGCAAAACCTACACCCTTACATCAGCGCGCAAAACACCGCATTTCGCACCGTATTTGTGCAGATTTGCAGGGCAGATCGCGGCGCGGCGGGGCGCGGGGCACTCACAACCGCGCACCAAATAGTGATTTGTGAATATATGTTCCGCTGTGGTCCTGTCCCCGCGAACAAACACGGGCAAAGAGGCAGACAGATATGGCAGGCATTTGGACACGCAGGGCGGTCATCGCAGCAGGCGCATCGGCCGTTTTAACAGCAAGAGCGCAGGCCGCCGACGGCGTGCGGCGCAATATTTCCAGCTTTGCCACCGCCGATTGGCGCGACCATTTCGATACCCTGAAAAACGGCGCCATCCTTGCCGACACCGATTCACGCGCTGTGCATTTCTGGTCCGAGGATGAAAGCATCTATAAACTCTACCCTTCCTCTGTCCCGCTGAGCGAGGAGCTGACGCGGCTGGGCTATACCCGCGTGATCCGCAAGGTCGAAGGCCCGACATGGACCCCGACCCCCTCCATGCGCGAACGCGACCCCAGCCTGCCCAAGGTGGTGCCCGCAGGGCCGCAAAACCCGCTGGGCACCCATGCGCTTTACCTTAGCTGGCAATATTACCGCATCCACGGCACCCATGACACGCGCAAGATCGGGCGCAAATCTTCGGATGGCTGCATCGGGCTCTATAACGAAAAAATCGCCGAATTATTCGCACTGGCCAAGGTCGGCACTCAGGTCCGCCTGATTTGATCTGACATGATCCGCGCCGCCGCCCGCGCCCTGCCTTTGGCTTTTTCTTGGAAAAAATACTCCGGGGGTGTTCATTTCCCTGAAATGAACAGGGGGGCTGGCCCCCCTGCGACAGGTATCAGGCAATGGTCCACGCCGATACAGGGCACAACATGACAGCGAGTCCGCCCCTAAACAGGGCGCAACATGACAGCGAGGCCGCCCTTACACAGGGCGCACCATCCCCACAATATCATACACCCGATCCATCACAGGCGCGGTAATCTCGCGGGCGCGCAGGGCACCTGCGGTCAACACGCGGTCAATTTCGCCGGGTTCTTGCATCATTCGGGCCATTTCGCCCGAAATCGGCGACAGTTTCGCCACCGCCAGATCGGCCAGCATCGGTTTGAATTCACCAAACTGTTTGCCGCCGACATCGGCCAGCACCTGATCCACGCTCATATCCGCCAATCCGGCATAGATGTTGATCAGGTTGCGGGCTTCTGGCCGCCCCTCTAATCCGTCGGCGTCCGATGGCAGGGCATCGGGGTCGGTTTTCGCCTTGCGGATCTTCTTGGCAATCGTGTCGGCGTCATCGGTCATATTGATGCGGCTGGCATCGGACGGGTCGGATTTCGACATCTTTTTGGTGCCATCACGAAACGACATCACGCGGGTTGCCGCCCCCTCAATCAAAGGTTCGGGCATGGGAAAGAAATCAACGCCGAAATCGTGGTTGAACTTGGCCGCGATGTCGCGGGTCAGTTCCACATGCTGCTTCTGGTCCTCGCCCACTGGCACCTCGGTCGCGTGGCACACCAGAATATCCGCCGCCATCAGCGCCGGATAGGCGAACAGGCCAAGCGAGGCTTTTTCCGCGTTTTTGCCGGCTTTGTCTTTCCACTGGGTCATGCGGCCCATCCAACCCATCCGCGCGACGCAATTGAAAATCCATGCCAGTTGCACGTGTTCGGTGACCTGACTTTGATTATACAGAATGGATTTCGCAGGGTCCAAACCCGCCGCCAGATATCCGGCGGCCAGTTCGCGGGTCTGGCGGCGCAGGGCCTCGGGGTCTTGCCAGACGGTGATTGCGTGCATATCGACCATGCAATACAGGGTTTCGATGCCGGTATCCTGTTTGTCCACGAACCGTTTGATCGCGCCAAGGTAATTGCCAAGGTGAAGCCCGCCCGAAGGCTGGATGCCGGAAAACACCCGCGGTTTGAAATTGGCGTTCGGGCTGGGCTGGCTGGGGGCCGTATCGGACATTGGCACGCTCCGTCTGGATTTATCTGTGCGGCTGGCTTACCCATGGCGCAAACCCCCGTCAAGGAGAGGGCCATGAGCAGCCACACCCCACCCGTTAGCCCGATCAACCCGCTGCCGCCCGTTGTGGTGGCGCTGGTGCTGGTCATGGGCGTGATCGAACTGGCCTTTTCCGCAGGCAGCGCGGGGTTGGTCGGTGGCCCCACGGCGATTGGCTGGCGGTTGGAATATGTGCAACGGTTCGCGTTTTCCGGCGATATTCTGGACTGGATGCTGGCGCAGGGGGTGTATCCGGCGGAACATCTGGTGCGGTTTGTCAGCTATCCCTTTGTGAACCCTTCGTTCACCTCGGCCTTGTTTGGCATTGCGATGCTGGCGGCGCTGGGCAAATTCGTGGGCGAGGTTCTGGCCGGTTGGGCCGTGCTGGCGGTGTTTTTCCTGGCCTCTGCAGTGGCGGCGGTGGTTTATGCGTTGATCACCGACAGCGCCGTGCCGCTGGTTGGCCCGTTCCCCGGGGTTTACGGGTTGATCGGCGCATTCACCTATCTGATGTGGCTGCGGCTGAAATCATTGGGCGAACGGCAGGCGCAGGCGTTTTCCCTGATCGGGTTTTTGATGGGAATCCAGCTGGTGTTTGGTCTGTTGTTCGGTGGCACCCCGATCTGGATTGCCGAACTGGCCGGATTTGTCGCGGGGTTTGCTCTGTGCATTCTGGTGATGCCCGGCGGGTTTGCCCGCCTGCGCGACCGTTTGCGCCAGCGCTAGGGTTGGACGCCTCCGGCGGGAGGTATTTTTGGAACAATGAAAGCAGGGGGGCGGATTAACGCCCGCTGCGTTTCAGGTTGCGTTTGAAGTCGGACAGTTTGAACGCGCCAATGATCTGCCCGGTGCCGAAATAGGCCAGGGCCCCGATGATCACCAGCGCGGCCAGTGCGGCGTAGCGGATGCCGCCTGTGGCCAGCAGCGGTGACAGCAGGATTTGCGCGCCCCATAACACGCCCCCCATGGCAAGGGATGCGGCAATGATGCGCCAGATGCGTTTGTGAAACCTGTCGTCGAAGCGCGCGACCTCTCCCAGTGGTCTGGTGCCCAGATACAGCAGGGCGACCATGGCCCAGCCCGCCAGCGTGGTGGCCAGGGCGCAGGCGATCCAGCCGATGACGGGGGCCAGCCCGATGGCGATCACGGCGTTGACCACCATGGCGATCACGGCATATCGGAACGGGGATTTGGTATCCTCGCGTGCGTAAAACAGCGGTTGCAGGATTTTTTGCAGCACAAATGCGGGCAGGCCAAGGCCATAGACCATGACGGCCAGCGCGATGGCGGCCACGTCGTCATCGGTCATGGCGCCGCGTTGGAACAGCACTGCGACCAGCGGGATCGGTATCACCACCAGCGCCACGGCAGAGGGGATGGTCAGGCCCAGCGATACCTCGGCGGCGCGTGACAGAGCCTCGCGCGATCCGCTGTCATCGCCCGCTTTCAACCGGCGTGCCAGATCGGGCAGCAGCACCACACCGATGGCGATGCCGACCACCCCCAGTGGCAGTTGATACAGGCGGTCGGCGGCGAACAGCCAGCCCACCGCGTGGTCGAAATAGCTGGCGACCTGTTGCCCGACCAGCAGGTTGATTTGCACCACCCCGCCTGCCAGTGCCGCAGGCACCGCGACCACCACCAGATGTTTGATATCCGGTGTCCAGCGCGGGCGGGTCAGTTTCATATGAAACCCCGCACGCCGCGCCGCGACCCAGACCAGCGCCAGCTGCGCGACACCGGCCAGCGGGATCATCCAGACCAGTGCCCGCGCCACATCCCAGCCCATGAATGCCGCCAGCGCCATGGCGCTGACCAGCAGCACGTTCAGCAGCACCGGCGCGGCTGCTGCGGCGGCGAAACGCCCCAGTGCGTTCAGCACGCCGGACAGCAGCGCGGCCAATGATATGAACAGGATATAGGGGAATGCGATGCGCCCGAATTCGACCGACAGGGCGAATTGTTCCTGCCCCGCAAACCCCGAGGCCAACCCGTAAATCAGCCATGGCATGAACACCTGCGCCGCGACCGTCAGCACGATCAGCACCGTGGCCAGCCCGGCGAATGCCTGCGCCGCAAAGGATTCGCCGCTGTCGCCGCCTTCGACCCGTTTGGCGAACATCGGCACAAAGGCCATGTTGAACGCGCCCTCGGCAAAGAAACGGCGGAACATATTGGGCAGGCGAAAGGCGACCACATATGCCTCGTATGCGGGGCCGGTGCCCAGCCATGCCAATATCATCGCATCACGCACAAACCCCAGCACACGCGACAGCAATGTCCACATGCCCACGGTGACGAACCCCGACAACAGGCGGATCGGTTTCACGACACCGCCCTTTCGGCGCCTTTTTCAATCGCCTCGCGCAGTTTCTTTTCCAGCTGCTTGCGTTTGGATTCCGAATGGAATTTCAGCCCGAACATATCCTTGACGTAAAAGCTGTCGACCACCTGTTCGCCATAGGTCGCGATCACGGCGGATGCGATATAGACGTGGTTATTGGCCAATGTGCGCGTCAGATCGAACAGCAATCCGGGGCGGTCGCGGGTGTCGACCTCGATGATGGTGTAAATTTCCGATCCTTCGTTATCGAAGGTGATAGAGGTCGGCACGCGAAACGCCCGTTCGCGTTTCTTGATCTTGTCACGCGATTTCATGGCCTCGGCGGCGACCACTTCGCCGCGCAGGGTCTTGCCGATCATCTGGCGCAGGCGCGGCAGGCGGGCCTGTTCAAACGGGTGGCCGTCGGCATCCTGTATCCAGAATACTGCCGTGGCATAGCCGTCCTTGGAGGTATAGGTGCGCGCATCGACCACATTGGCCCCGACCAGCGCCAAAGCACCAGCCAATCGCGAGAAAATACCGGGGTGGTCGACCATGGCGAAACAGGCGCGGGTGGCGTCGCGGTTGATGTCCTGCGTCAGGTCGATGGCGATTTTATCGTCGGACAGACCTTTTAGCATGCCGGCGAAAATCACCTGCGTTGCGGTGTCCAGCCCCTGCCAATAGGGCGGGTAATGGCGGTTGGTTTCGGTGCGGACTTCGGCACTGTCCCAATCGGTCAGCGCCTCGCGCAGGGCCTTTTTGGCGGCGCTGCCACGGTTTTCGCGGTTCACCTCTTCCAGCCCGTGTTCCAGCACCTGCGCGGTTTCGCGGTGCAACTGGCGCAGCAGCATGGCCTTCCAGTTGTTCCAGACATCCGGCCCGACGCCACGAATGTCACAGACGGTCAGAACCGTCAGCAAATCCAGCCGTTTACGTGATTTCACCGCCTTGGCGAAATCCCGCAGGGTGCGCGGGTCGGACAGGTCGCGTTTCTGCGCCATATCCGACATCAACAGGTGGTAACGCACCAGCCATTCCACGGTTTCGGTGTCGGCCTTGTTCAGCCCCAGACGAGGCGCGACCTTGCGCGCGATCTGGGCGCCCAGAACCGAGTGATCCTCGGTGCGACCCTTGCCGATGTCATGCAGCATCAGCGCCACATACAGGATCTTGCGATTGACCCCTTTTTCCAGAATGGCGGTGGCCACGGGCAATTCTTCCACCAATGTGCCGCGTTCGATCTGGCTTAGGGTGCGCACACATTGGATCGTGTGTTCATCCACGGTATAGCTGTGATACATATTGAACTGCATCATCGCCACAATCGGTTCGAATTCGGGGATGAACGCGGCCAGCACGCCCAGTTCATTCATCCGGCGCAGGGCGCGTTCGGGATTGCCGTGTTTGATCAGCGTATCCAGAAAAATCCGCGCAGAAACAGGGTTGGCGCGCAATTTGTCGTCAAACAGGTTCAGGTTGGCCGTGATCAGGCGCATGGCATCGGGGTGGATCAACATGCCGGTGCGCAGGGCTTCTTCGAATATGCGCAGCAGGTTCAGCGGGTCGGCCAGAAACTGGTCTGCATCCTCGACGCCCAGCCGGTTGTGGATCACCACATAGCCGGCTTTTACCTTGGGTTTGCGGCGGAAAATCCGCTCCAGCAGGGGTTCGGATTTGACGTGAATCGCCTCCAGCTTGGTCAGGAAAATGCGGGTCAGATCGCCCACGGCGGTGGCCTGGCGGAAATAATCCTGCATGAAATGTTCCACCGCGCGGCGTCCGCCCTTGTCGGTGTAATTCATGCGTTCCGCCACCTCGACCTGTAAATCGAATGTCAGCTGGTCGGTGGCGCGTTTCGTCAGGATATGCAGGTGGCAGCGCACCGCCCAAAGGAAATTTTCTGCCCGCGCAAAGGTGTCGTATTCATCGCGGGTGAACACATCCAGCCGCACCAGTTCCTGCACGGTTTGCACGTGATAGATATATTTCGAAATCCAATATAGCGATTGCAGGTCGCGCAGCCCGCCTTTGCCCTCTTTTACATTGGGTTCAACGACATAGCGCTGCCCCTGCCGTTCGTGGCGGGCGTCCCGTTCGGCCAGCTTTGCCTCGGTGAATTCCTTTTCCGACCCGTGAAACAGGTCCGACATCAGGCGCTTTTCCAGATCCTCGGCGGGGGTGGGGGCACCGGCGATGAACCTGTGTTCCAACATGGCGGTGCGGATGGTGAAATCCTCTCCGCCCAGTTTGACGCAATCGCGGATGGTGCGGCTGGAATGGCCCACCTTCAGCCGCAGATCCCACAGGATATACAGCATGGATTCAATCACGCTTTCGGCCCATGGGCTGATGCGGTTGGGGCTGAGGAACAGCAGGTCCACATCGGAATGCGGCGCCATTTCACCGCGCCCGTATCCGCCCACAGCAATCAGCGACAGGTAATCGAATTCAATCGGTTTGTCGGGCGGCAACAGGTGGCGCGATGCGATGTCGAACGCGGTTGTGACCAGGCAATCTGTCAGCCAGGTATAGGCCCGCGTTACGGGGCGCGCCTTGAACGGTGCCTTGGTGAATGCCGCGGCAATCGCGGCGTCACCTGCCTTGCGCGCCTCCAGCAGCACGGGCACCACGGCACCACGCGCGTCGTCGGGGCTGCATCCGGCCAGGGCCGATTGCAGCGCCGCAGCCACCTGCGTTGCGTCGAAAATATCCGCCGCCGGGCAGATCAGGTCATCCGGTGCCTTGGGCAGTGACGGAAGAATGCGGGCCTGTGCCGGATCAGAATCCGGCGCCGCCAAAGGCACGTGGGGCAGGGTCAATCACAACCACCTGTTTGTTTTTGATCTGGGCAACGGCAAGCCCGCGTTCATTGGTGCCGTTGGGGCGCAGGCGAAAGATGCCGTTGACGCCTTGAAAACCTGCGTTTTGGGTCAGGCCCACCGTGGTCAGCGCGTTTTCACGCCCCGATTTCACCAGCGCGCCGATGGCCGCAATCCCGTCATAGGCGAGCCCGCCCAGGGGGTGGGGATCACTGCCAAATGCGGCAGAGTAGCGGCTGCGGAAACGTGCGGTCATGTTCGGGTCGGGCAGCGCGAACCACCCCCCCTGAACGCCCGGCAGTTCCAGAACCTGCGCGGGGATATCCCAACGCGACAGGCCGATATACTGGATGGATGCGGGGGGCAGCCCCTGTTCGGGCAACATTTGTGTCAGCAGGGGCAACGCACCGGCAGTATTGGCAGTCAGGAACAGGGCATCGGCCCCGCCTGCCTGCGCGGCCTGCGCGATTTTGGGGGCCGCAGCGACGACGCCCTGCTGGCTCAATTCATATCCGACCTTGCCCGCCAGTTGCGCGCCGGTTCCGGCAATCGCGCTCTCGATGGCCTGCGCACCCAACTGGCCTGCGACATTGTTGTCATGGGCCAGCATGATACGTTTCTTGCCGTTGCGGGCGGCGTATTTCACCAGACGATCGGCGGTGTTGCCAAAGGTTGGCCCAAGGACAAACAGGTTGCCCCCCGCGATGGTGGTGTTGTTGGAAAACGACAGAACATTCACGTTCTGGTTGGCCACAGCCACGGCGACAGCATTGGCTGATTCGGCGTATAGTGGCCCGATGATGATTTTTGCGCCGTCCGCGACGGCCTGTAATCCGGCCTGTTGCGCCTGCGCCGGGTCACCCGCCGTGCCATAAACCCGCAGGTCGATTTTCACGCCCTCAAGGTCCGAAATCGCCAGCCGCGCGGCATTTTCAAAGTTCTTCGCCAAAAGGTCGTCACCGCTGTTGCCACTGCCGCGTGGCACCAGTAGGGCCACAGGCACAGGGGCATTCGGGTCAATCTTTTGTCCGGAATTTCCCATCGGATTGATAGATATGGGTTCACAGGCGGCCAGCCAAAGGGCCGAAAGCAGAACGGTTAAACGGGCAATCAGCTTGCGGGCTGGTGTCAAAACGGCAAACATGGCTGGTGGCAACTCCCCTCGGTCCGGCCCCGTTCTGGGGTCCGGCAGATGGCGGCAATCATAAACACCTGATAGGGCGGGTCCAGTGCAGAATACTGAAACATCGAAACTCGGCGGTGGGTTGTATCTTGTCTCGGTGCCGATCGGGGCCGCGCGCGACATCACACTCAGGGCGCTGGATATTCTGGCATCCGCCGATGTGCTGGCCGCCGAAGACACGCGCTCTATGCGGCGATTGATGGAAATTCACGGCATTGCGCTGGGGGATCGCCCGCTGGTGGCCTATCACGACCACAATGGCGACAAGATGCGCCCGAAACTGATGCAATGGCTGGCCGAGGGAAAATCCGTGGCCTACGCATCCGAAGCAGGCACGCCGCTGGTGGCAGATCCCGGGTTCGATCTGGCACGTGCGGCGCGGGGCGAGGGGCTGAACGTGATTGCTGCGCCGGGGGCCTCGGCCGTGCTGACGGCGCTGGCCGTGGGCGGGTTGCCCACCGATAAATTCATGTTCGCAGGGTTCCTGCCCAACGCCTCAGGGCAACGAAAAACCGCAATGGCCGCGCTGGCGGCGGTGCCCGCCACACTGGTGTTGTACGAATCACCCAAACGGGTGGCGGCCATGCTGCGCGATGCGGCGGCGGTGCTGGGGGCGGACCGTCAGGCGGCACTTTGCCGCGAATTGACCAAAAAATTCGAAGAGGTGCTGCGCGGCACGCTGTCGGAACTGGCCGAACAAGCAGGCGAACGGAACCTAAAGGGCGAAATGGTCGTGCTTATTGATCGCGCGTCTTTACCATCTATCAACCCCGACCAGCTAGACCAGATGTTGAAAGACGCGCTTGCCAACTATTCCGTGCGCGACGCTGCTGATGTGGTGGCCACCGCCACCGGGTTGCCGCGCCGTGATATCTATCAGGCGGCGTTACGTCTTTCGCGCGACTGAAACCAGACAGGGGGCGATATGTCCTTTCATTGACAGATGGAATTCGATTTTGCGGCCCCTGCTGTGGCCGCGCCGCTAGTATCCCGTCGCCACCATCGCGGTCGCACCAATCAGTTGGCGGGTGTTGCGGCTGAAAACTCGGTGGCGCGTCATTACACCCGCCGCGGTTATCGCCTTCTGGAACAACGCTGGCGTGGTCAGGGCGGTGAAATTGATCTGATATTTGCGCCATCCGGTGATGCAACCGCGCGCATCTGCGTCGAAGTCAAAAAAAGCAGCAGTTTCGACAAGGCGCTGACACATCTGCGCCCGCGCCAGATTTCGCGTATCTTGTCGGCGGGGGCGCAATACCTTGGCCAATGCCCCAAGGGCACGTTGACCCCGACGCGTTTTGACTTTGCTGTGGTCAATTCCCACGGCGAAGTGAAGGTTCTTGAAAACGCATTTGGCCATTTCTGATTTGCCCTCCTCTCTTGCTTGCGCCATGTAAGGGTGCATCGCAACGGAGTGGTCTTACATGAAAATCGCCTTCCAGATGGACCCGATCGGGCCGATCGACATCAATGCTGACAGCACGTTCCGCATCGCGCTAGAGGCGCAGGAGCGCGGGCATTCCCTGTTCTACTATACCCCTGACTGCCTCGCGTTTGAGGAAGGGCGCGTGACGGCACGCGGCTGGCCGTTGACGGTGCGCCGCGAGGTGGGCAATCATTACACATTGGGCAAAGAGCAGGTTGTGGATCTGTCCACTTTTGATGTGGTCTGGCTGCGTCAGGATCCGCCGTTTGACATGTTTTACATCACCACCACCCATTTGCTTGACCGTATCCACCCCAAAACCCTGGTGGTGAACGATCCGTTCTGGGTCCGTAATTACCCCGAAAAACTGTTGGTTCTGGATTTCCCTCAACTGACTCCGCCGACCACCATCGCCCGCGATCTGGCGACGATCCGCGCCTTCAAGGAACGTCATGGCGATATCATTCTGAAGCCGCTTTATGGAAATGGCGGTGCGGGGGTGTTCCGGTTGACCACGGATGATCGCAACCTGTCATCGCTACACGAGCTGTTCACCGGTTTCTCGCGCGAGCCGCTGATCGTGCAAAAATACCTGCCCGCGGTATCTGCCGGTGACAAACGGGTGATTCTGGTTGACGGAGAACCCGTTGGCGCCATCAACCGCGTGCCTGCTGCGGGTGAAACCCGTTCCAACATGCATGTGGGCGGGCGCCCTGAAAAAATCGGCCTGACCGACCGTGATCTGGAAATTTGCGCCGCCATCGGGCCGCTTTTGCGCGAAAAGGGGCAGGTTTTCGTGGGGATTGATGTGATTGGCGATTACCTGACCGAAATCAACGTGACCTCGCCCACCGGCATCCAAGAGCTGGAGCGTTTCGACGGCACCAATGTCGCTGCCAAATTGTGGGAGGCGATAGAGGCAAAGCGCGCCTGAGATGTCCCTGATCCGCCCCTTACTAAACCTTGCCCTGCGCTTGTTCGAGCGCCCCTATCTGTCGCGGGCGACCGACCCCGCCAGGGTGCGCGCTTCGCTTGATCGCAAGGCCAGATTGATGTTTCGCCCGCCCTTGGGGACCAAGCGCCAGTGGTGCGACCTTAACGGGGTCTCCACCCTGAAAGTGGCGCATCGTGACGCCGATAGCTCTGTGAAAATCCTTTATTTTCATGGTGGTGCCTATGTATTTGGCAGCCCGCGCAGCCATCACGGAGTGGCGGGGCAGTTGTCGCGCCTGACCGAAATGCCGGTTTTTCTGCCGCATTACCGTTTGGCCCCCGAACACCCGTTTCCCGCCGCATTGGACGATGCGCTGGCCGCATACCGTGCGATCAGCGGCCCTGTGATCATCGGTGGAGACAGCGCGGGCGGCGGTCTGGCGCTGGCGCTACTGGCCCGGATCTGCGCCGGTAACCTGCGCCAACCCCTTATGACTTTTGCCTTTTCGCCCTTTACCGACATGACCTATTCCGGCGCATCGATCCAGAATAACGCCAAATCCGAGGTGATGCTGCCGGTCCACCGGATGGAGGAGCTGCGCGATATCTATCTGCAAGGGGCCGATCCCCGCGATCCCCGCGCCTCGCCCCTGTTTGCTGATTTTACCGGGGCGGGGCCTGTGGTGATCACCGCTTCGGACAGCGAGATATTGCAAGACGATTCCCGCCGTATGGTCACGCATTTGCAATCGCAAAATGTGACCGCTGATTTGATAATGGGTCACGACCTTCCCCATGTCTGGCCGTATTTTTGTTCAATCCTCCCCGAGGCGCGTCAGACCCTGCGCGACATTGCCGGTAAAATCCGCCAGATCACCCCGGTTTCATAGCCGCAATCCGGTAACCGACCGCTTCGGCGATGTGATGGCGCTCTATGTGTGTGGCCCCGTCCAAATCGGCAATCGTGCGGGCGACGCGCAGTATCCTGTGATAACCGCGCGCCGTTAACCCAAACCGGTCCGCCACCCGCGAAAGCAGTTCACGCCCTGCGCTGTCCGGGGCGGAAAATTGTTCTAAAACAGCGCCTTCTGCATCGGCGTTCAGGCGCACGGCATGAAAATCCTGATACCTCTGCGCTTGCACCAATCGTGCCGCGGCCACCCGCGCCGCCACCACGGCGGATGTTTCGCCATCCGCAGGCAGGTCCAGATCGGTGAAATGCACCGCTGGCACGTCCAGACGCATATCGAATCGGTCCATCAAGGGGCCGCTGATCCGGCCCATGTAATCCTCTCCGCATTTGGGGGCCCGCGAACAGGCGCGGGCCGGATCGGCCAAATGCCCGCATTTACAAGGGTTTGCCGCGGCGACCAGCATGAAACGGCAGGGGTATCGGTAATGCGCATTGGCGCGGGCCACCACCACCTCGCCGGTTTCCAGTGGCTGGCGCAGGGTTTCCAGAACCTGACGGCTGAATTCTGGCAATTCATCCAGAAATAACATGCCGTTATGCGCCATTGATACCTCGCCCGGTTTCGCGCCGCGCCCGCCGCCGACCATCGCCGCCATGGATGCGGTGTGGTGCGGTGAACGCTGCGGTGCGCGCCGCGAAATGCCGCCACCCGACAGCGCCCCCGCCAGCGAATGCACCATCGAGGTTTCCAAGGCCTCGGCCGGGGTCAGGGGCGGTAACAACCCCGGTAACCGCGCCGCCAGCATGGATTTTCCCGACCCCGGCGGGCCTGCCAGCAACAGGTGGTGTCGCCCCGCAGCCGCTATTTCCAGGGCGCGTTTTGCCTTTTCCTGCCCTTTTACGTCGCGCAGGCAGGGGATATGCGGCGCATCCGCAATCTGTCCGGGCCGGGCTGGCGTGATCAGGGTTTGACCTGTGAAATGGCGCAATGCCTCGCCCAGATCGCGGCAGCCGTAGACGGGCGTTGCGCCGACCCATGCCGCCTCTGGTCCCGATGCGCGGGGGCAAAATAATGTCCGGTTTTCCTCGGCGGCGGCCATGGCGGCGGGCAGGGCGCCGGGCACCGGAACCAGCGTGCCGTCCAATGACAATTCGCCCAGTGCGGTGGTTTCCTCGGCGGCGTCCTGCGGGATTACGTTTAACGCGGCCATCAATGCCAGCGCGATGGGCAGGTCGAAATGGCTGCCCTCCTTTGGCAGATCCGCAGGTGAAAGGTTAACCGAGATGCGTTTCGCAGGCAGGGCGATGGACAGCGCGTTTAGCGCGGCACGCACCCTTTCTCGGGCTTCGCTGACCGCCTTATCGGGCAGGCCGACGATGGCAAATGCGGGCATTCCGTCGGAAATGGCACATTGCACCTCGACCAGTCGGGCCGTTACCCCGTGAAATGCGACCGTATAGGCGCGTGCAACCATTTGACCCCTCATCTGACCCGCGCCAAAGGGCGCGGTTAACCATTCCTTCCAAAGGGTTGAGAAATGGTTAACCGATCAGAGACAGATCAAACGGGCCAAGGCACGGTTGGCAGGTCCAGCGCATAGGGCACCGGATCATACGAAACCTTTAGCCCCGCATCGCGCCATTTTTTGAATGCCGGATCATTCAGCGTGGTCGCGACATAGGCCCGCGCCACATCGCCCACGGGCAGGTCATAGCCCGCGATCCGTGCGGCGGCGGGGGCAAAAAACGCATCGGCCAGCGAATAGTCACCAAACAACCACGGCCCATTTGCGCCGTGACGTTGACGGGCCAAGGACCACAGCTCCTCTATCCTTGCCAGATCGGATTTGACCGCGTAGGATGGGGTAAATCCCCGATATACATGCAGCAATTGCATCGGGCAGTCACTGCGCAGCGCGCCAAAGCCCGAATGCATTTCCGATGCCAGCCAGCGCGCCAGCGCCCGCGCAGCCGGATCTGCGGGCCAGATTCCCGCATCGGGGTGGCGCGATGCCAGTTCTTCGCCCATGGCCAGCGTTTCGCCAATCACTGTGCCATCCGCGCATTGCAATGTCGGCACCAGACGGGCCGGGGCCAGATGCGCCATATCGGCGGCCATGGTGCCGGAATACAGCCCCACCAAAACCTCGTCATAAGGCAAGTTGAATTTTTCCAGCATCAGCCAGCCGCGCAAGGACCAGCTGGAAAAGCTTTTATCGCCGATATAAATCTTGTAAGTCATAGGGATACCCTTGGATGTGTTCACAGAGATTGCCAAAGGCTTAATTATAATAAAAGTGAATTTATGTGCGCCAAATCATCACGGATTGTGATTGATCAGGCGCGCCGCAGGCTCCCCGCGCAGGTGCAATTCGGTCACCGACAGGTTGTCGATCTTATGCGCAAACACCTGCCGCGCAGTCACCCCCAATGCGCGTTGCAGCAGGGTCAGGATCACCCCGAAATGCACCACCACGATGGCCTGATCATGGTTAACGGCAAGCCGGTCCACCGCCGCGTTCACCCGCGCTGCCAGATCATTCCAGCTTTCGCCATTGGGGGGTGAAACATCGCCCGGATTGTCCCAAAACCGGCGCGACAGGGCGGGATCAATTTGCGAATGGTGCAGCATTTCCCAATCGCCAAAATGCATTTCGCGCAAATCCGGCTCATGTGGCAATCGTGGCCGCGCCCCTGCAATGGCATCCGCCGTGGCCACGGCCCGCGACAGATCGGACGACACCACCGGAACATCCGGCAAATGCGCCGACAGACGCGCCAACGCGTGCCTGTCCGACAGGTCGGCGGGCAGGTCGGTCCAGCCGACCATGCCGCGAGCATGGGTCGGCCCGTGGCGCACCAGATGCAAAATCATATCGCGCCCTCCGGCAATTTTCCCTTTAATATCAATGGCAAACCGGCCATCACCGCCACCACCAATCCGGCCTCGGCGGCCAGTGCCTGATTTAGCAAACCCTGCGCCTGACGGAATGCCCGCGATTGCGCGGATTCGGGCACCATCGACAGGCCCAGTTCATTGGTCGCGACCACCACGGGCGCAGGGCAGGCCGCCAAAGCGGGCAACATCCGCGCCGCTGCGCCTGTCAAATCCGCGTTTTCCATCGTCAGCGCCCCCAGCCACATCGTGGCGCAATCCAGCAAAACGCAGTCATCCGCGCTGACTCCCGACAGCGCCGGACCCAAATCCGCCCCGGTTTCAACCGTGCGCCATCCGGCCCCGCGCCGCGCGCGATGAATGCGCAATTTCGTATCCATTTCAGCATCTTGCCCCGGTGCATCCGCCTGAAACGTCGCCACATAAACGCGGCTGTCGGATGCCCCCGCCACCAGCCGCTCGGCCCAAACCGATTTGCCCGAAGCAGCCCCGCCAATCACCAATGTCAGTTTAGGCAACATTTTTTATACACCTTTATTTGAACCAAACGGCCTGTTCATGCGTTTCAACAGGGTCAATACTCGAACCAGGGCAGAAAACACTGCCCGCCAACATGGGGGACGACATGCCACTGGATTTCCCGAACGACAGAACCATGACCCGCACGGCGATGAAAGCCGAAATGCTGGATGCCGAAACCGAATTGAAGCTGGCCTACGCATGGCGCGACGACCGGGACGAGGCCGCGCTGCATCGTCTGATCAATGCCTACATGCGGCTGGCGATTTCGATGGCGTCGAAATATCGCCGCTACGGCGCAAATATGAACGACCTGATCCAAGAGGCCGGGCTGGGCCTGATGAAAGCCGCCGATAAATTCGACCCCGATCGCGGCGTGCGGTTTTCCACCTATGCGGTCTGGTGGATCAAGGCGAGCATTCAGGATTACGTCATGCGCAACTGGTCGATGGTGCGCACCGGCTCTACCTCCTCGCAAAAATCGTTATTTTTCAACATGCGCCGTGTTCAGGCGCGGCTGGAGCGCGAGGCAATGGCCCAGGGGCAGGAGCTGGACCGCCACCAGTTGCGCCAGATGGTGTCATCCGAAATCGGCGTGCCCCTGCGCGATGTCGAGATGATGGAGGGCCGCCTTTCCGGTTCCGATTTCAGCCTGAACGCCACCCAGTCATCCGAGGATGAGGGCCGTGAATGGATTGACACATTAGAGGATGATGGCCCCCAGGCCGCCCATATGGTCGAACATGATCACGACACCGCCGCCCTGCGCAAATGGTTGGTGCAGGCGATGTCGGTTCTGTCGGATCGCGAACGCCATATCGTGCGCGAACGTAAACTGGTGGAACCCGCGCGCACGCTGGAATCGCTGGGCGATGAATTGGGCCTGTCCAAAGAACGCATTCGCCAGCTAGAGGCCGCGGCCTTTGCCAAAATGCGCAAATCGCTTGAACACGAGGGCAAAGAGGTGTTTGACCTGATGGCATGAAACATGCCCTGATTTTCGCCCTGTCCCTGTTTTTGTCCCCCGTTGCGGCGCAGGCCGCAGATGTGGTCATCCTGGGCGAGGTCCACGACAACCCCGCCCATCATATGGTGCAGGCTGGGGCGGTTTCGGCCAATGATCCGGCGGCTTTGGTGTTTGAAATGCTGACGCCCGCGCAGGCCGAAACGGTCACACCGGACCTGCTGAATGATGAAAATGCCCTGCGCGCCGCGCTGGATTGGGACAATTCCGGCTGGCCCGATTTTGCGATCTATTACCCGATATTTGCCGCTGCTGGCGCTTTGGCGAACCCGCCGCGTATTTACGGGGCGCAGGTGCCGCGCAGCGATGCCCGCGCCGCGATGCAGGCCGGCTTGGCCGCGACTTTTGGTGCGGATTCAGTGACTTATGGCCTATCGGCCCCGCTGGATGCCGAACAGCAAACCGCCCGCGAGGCATTGCAAATGACGGCCCATTGCGATGCTTTGCCCGTTGATCTGTTGCCCGCCATGGTCGATGTGCAGCGCCTGCGCGACGCCACGCTGGCCCGTGCCACGATCAAGGCGCTGGATGAAACAGCAGGCCGCGTTCTGGTTATCACCGGCAACGGCCATGCCCGCAAGGATTGGGGCGTGCCCGCCTATCTGGCCCGCCTGCGCCCCGATCTGGCGGTGACATCGCTGGGCCAATCCGAAGGCGGTGCAATTGATGGCGGGTTCGATTTGATCCTGCCCGCCGCCCCCGTGGATCGTCCCGACCCCTGCGAGGCCTTTCGCAAGGGCTAGGCCAGCGCCACGCCCTTAGCAGCATTGAGTTTCCCTTCTCCCCCCCGTAACACTTGGTCAACCAAATACCAGAGGTGCCCCATGTTGGCCGGAAAACGCATTCTTCTGATCATCGCGGGCGGGATCGCCGCCTATAAAACCCCCGATCTGATCCGCCGTTTGCGCGAACGCGGAGCAGAGGTGACCCCGGTTTTGACCCGCGCGGGCGCTGAATTTGTCACCCCCCTGACCATCGGCGCGGTGGCCGGTGTGGCCCCGCATACCGACCTGTTCGACCTGACAACCGAAGCAGAGATGGGCCATATCCAACTGTCGCGTTCGGCCGATTTGATCGTGGTGGCCCCCGCCACCGCCGATCTGATGGCCAAAATGGCGCAGGGGGCGGCGAATGACCTTGCCTCGACCCTGTTGCTGGCCACGGATACGCCCGTGATGATCGCGCCTGCGATGAATGTGCGCATGTGGGATCACCCCGCAACGCAGCGCAATATTGCCACGCTGAAAGCCGACGGGGTGGCCTTTGTCGGCCCCGATGTGGGCGATATGGCCTGCGGTGAACATGGCGCGGGGCGCATGGCCGAACCGCTGGCGATTGTCGCCACCGCTGAACAGGCGCTGGCGGATGGGCCATTGAAAGGAAAGCATATTCTGGTCACCTCCGGCCCGACACATGAACCGATTGATCCGGTGCGATATATCGCCAACCGCTCCTCCGGTGCGCAGGGCACGGCGATTGCATCGGCGCTGGCGGCCTTGGGTGCGGATGTGACATTTGTGACCGGCCCCGCCGATGTGCCGCCCCCCGCAGGCGTGCGCGTGCTGGCGGTGCAAACCGCGCAGGAGATGCTGGCGGCGGTGGAAAATGCGCTGCCCGCCGACGCTGCTGTGATGGCCGCCGCCGTGGCCGATTGGCGCGTCGCCTCGGCCTCGGATCGCAAGCTAAAGAAAACCAAAGACGGCATGCCCGCGCTGGAATTTGCTGAAAATCCCGACATTCTGGCGCAGGTCAGCCAGATGGCGGCAGGCCGCCCCGCGCTGGTGGTCGGTTTCGCCGCTGAAACCAATGATGTGGTCGAAAATGCCACCGCCAAACGGTTGCGCAAGGGCTGTGACTGGATCGTGGCCAATGATGTTTCACCCGCCACCGGCATCATGGGCGGCAGCGAAAATGCGGTTGTGCTGATCACTGATGCGGGTGCCGATGCATGGGCGCGCATGGGCAAGGATGACGTGGCAAAACGTCTGGCAGAACGCATCGCCCTGGCGCTGGTATGACGGTCGGGATGCCTCCGGCGGAGGTATTTTTAGAACAATGAAGGCAGGGCGATGGTAGAAATTGCAATGACTTGGGACGAGGGCGCGGACCGTGGTTTAGGTTTGCCTGCCTATGTCACGGCGGGGGCGGCGGGGGCCGATCTGCGCGCGAATTTCGCGGATCGGCGCGGGCTGGATATCGCGCCCGGTGCGCGGGCGTTGATCCCCACGGGGTTACGGTTGGCGATTCCGGCGGGATACGAGGTGCAGCTGCGCCCGCGTTCGGGTCTGGCGCTGAAACACGGCGTGACCCTGCCCAATGCGCCCGGCACGATTGACAGTGATTATCGTGGGCCGCTGGGGGTGATCCTGATGAATGCAGGCGATGCGCCGTTTCATGTGGCGCATGGGGATCGTATCGCGCAAATGGTGGTGGCCCCCGTGGTGATGGCGCGATTTTCTCTTGTGGATCAATTGGATGGCACGGATCGTGGCGCGGGCGGTTTCGGGTCAACGGGGCGCGGCTGATGATTTTGTTCGTGGCAATGTCGGGTGTGGTCTGGGGCATCGGCGCGGTGATGAAGACACCCAAGGGCCTGCGCTGGGCGGTGATTTCTGTGCTGTTTGCCGCCGTTTTGTTATCGCATCTGATCCTGCCTGATGGTCACCCCCTGCGCATGGCCACGGGGGGCAGCGCACAAAGCTGGCTGTTGCTGGGCGGCGTGTTGGCGTTGTTTTTGCTTTATCGGTTGGGGCTGGGCACCCTGCGTGCCATGGCGCAACCTGCCGACCCGCCAGAGAAACAGGGCACATTTACCCCGGTGGAGCTGGACCGATATGCCCGCCACATCGTGATGCGCGAAATCGGCGGACCGGGGCAAAAATCGCTGAAACAGGCCAAGGTGCTGGTGATTGGCGCGGGAGGCCTCGGCTCTCCTGCGTTGCTCTATCTGGCCGCGTCAGGGGTGGGCACCATCGGCGTGATCGACGCGGATCAGGTCGATAATTCCAACCTGCAACGGCAGGTCATTCATACCGACGCCGAAATCGGCAACGCCAAGGTGTTTTCCGCCGCACGTGCCATGCAGGCGCAAAACCCCTTTGTCACCGTCAAACCCTATAACCGCCGTTTCACGCTGGATATCGCGCCGGAATTGATGGCCGAATATGACATCGTGCTGGACGGGACCGATAATTTTGACACGCGGTATCTGTCCAATTCCTGTGCCGTGGCGGCGGGCATTCCGCTGGTATCCGGCGCCCTGACCCAATGGGAAGGACAGATTTCCGTCTTTGATCCCGCCCGATCAGGCCCTTGTTATCGCTGCATTTTTCCCGAACGCCCCGCCGATGGTCTGGCCCCCGGTTGCGCCGAGGCAGGGGTGATCGGCCCGCTGCCCGGCGTCATCGGCGCGATGATGGCGCTCGAGGCGATCAAACTGATCACCGGCGCGGGTGCGCCCCTGCGTGGTGACATGCTGATATACGACGCGCTTTGGGGGGAAACCCGCAAAATCGCGCTGAAACGGCGCGAAGATTGCCCCGATTGCGGACATTTGCACGCGTCGGGGTGATATCGCCCCACCGCCCCCCTAGATCAATCCCAAAGGAGAACAGCCATGACCAACCCCCTGCTGCGCGACTGGACCACGCCCTTTGGCATCGCCCCGTTTGACCAGATTTCCGACGATGATTTCGCCCCCGCATTTGACGCGGCATTGGCGGAACATCGCGGTGAAATCGACGCCATCGCGGGCAGGGCAGAAGCGGCGACATTCGCCAATACCATCGAGGCACTGGAATCCGCAGGCCGTGCGCTGGACAAGGTTTTATCGGTGTTTTTCACCGTGGCCGGGGCCGACAGCACCCCCGCACGCGAGGCATTGCAGCGCGAATTTTCCCCCCGTCTGGCGGCGCATTCCGCATGGGTGACCAGCAACAAGCCATTGTTTTCACGAGTGGAAACCCTGTGGTCGCAACGCGACACCCTGAACCTGAGCGAAGAGCAAAACCGCGTGCTGATGCTGACCCACCGCGGGTTTGTGCGCGCAGGCGCGGCGTTAGAGGGCGAGGCCGACACCCGCATGGCCGCAATCAAATCGCGCCTTGCGGTGTTGGGCACTGAATTCACCCAGAACCTGTTGGCGGACGAACGCGAATGGGCCATGGATCTGGCAGATGAAGACCTGAAAGGCCTGCCCGATTTCCTGATCAATGCGGCCCGTGCGGCAGGGGCAGAGCAGGGCAAAGGCCCGATCATCACCCTGTCACGTTCGCTTGCGACGCCGTTTTTGCAATCCTCGCCGCGCCGCGATCTGCGCGAAATTGTCTGGCGCGCCTTTACCGCGCGCGGGGCTGGCACGCATGACAACCGCCCGCTGGCGGCAGAAACATTGGCCCTGCGGCAGGAACGCGCACAGCTTTTGGGCTATGAAACATTTGCCGATTACAAGCTGGAAACCGAAATGGCAGGCACCCCCGCCGCCGTGCGCGACCTGCTGGCCGCCGTCTGGGAACCCGCCAAATCCCGCGCCATGGCCGATGCGCAAAGGCTGGAACAGATGATGCACGCCGATGGCATCAACGGCGATCTGGAACCATGGGATTGGCATTATTATTCCGCCAAACTGCGCCAGCAGGAGCATGATCTGGACGAGGCCGCGCTGAAACCATATCTGCAATTGGACCGCATGATCGACGCGGCGTTCTCCTGTGCCAACCGCCTGTTCGGGCTGGATTTTTCGCCGCTTGATGTGCCGCTATACCACCCCGATTGCCGCGCATGGGAGGTCACCCGGAACGGAGAGCATATCGCCGTGTTCATAGGCGATTATTTCGCGCGCGGGTCCAAACGCTCGGGGGCATGGTGTTCGGCGATGCGCAGTCAGGCGAAACACCCCGAAACGCAGACCCCCATCGTGATCAACGTCTGCAATTTCGCCAAATCCGACCCGGCGTTATTGTCCTATGACGATGCGCGCACGCTGTTTCATGAATTCGGCCATGCCCTGCACCAGATGCTGTCCGATGTGAGCTATGAATCGGTTTCAGGCACATCTGTGGCGCGGGATTTTGTCGAATTGCCCTCGCAGTTGTTTGAGCACTGGCTCGAGGTGCCCGAGGTGTTGCAAGAGTTCGCAACCCACGCCGAAACCGGCCAACCCATGCCAAAACAGATGTTGGACAAGGTGCTGGAAGCCGCGAATTTTGACCAGGGTTACCAGACGGTGGAATATGTCGCCTCTGCCTTGGTCGATCTGGAATTTCACGCGGGGCGGCCCCCGGCCGATCCGATGGCGCGGCAGGCCGAAATCTTGCAATCCCTTGGAATGCCGAAACAAATCGCGATGCGTCACGCGACACCGCAGTTTGCGCATGTGTTTTCGGGCGATGGCTACAGCTCGGGCTACTACAGCTATATGTGGTCCGAAGTGATGGACGCCGACGCTTTCGCCGCCTTCGAGGAGGCAGGCAGCGCCTTTGATCCTGTGATGGCCAAGGCGCTAGAGGAAAACATCCTGTCCAAGGGTGGATCGGTGGACGCCGCCGAATTATACACCCGGTTTCGTGGGCGTTTACCGGGGGTCGAGGCCCTGTTGAAAGGCCGCGGATTGGCCGCAGAATAGGGCGCGCTCCCGCCCGTTGTCACGGCATCAAAGATGCCATTCCGCCCGTTGGGCCGGGCGCCGCGCCAATGCGCGGCGCCACCAGGATCAGAACGTCTGGTCGTAATCGCCAACGCCGGGTTCGGTGCGGATCACCGCGTCGATTTCGGCGAAAATCTGGCGCAACTCTGCTTCGGATTCGCTGCTTTCGCAGACCACCACCAGATTGGGTGTGTTGGACGATGCGCGCACCAGCCCCCATGACCCGTTGTCCAGAATAACGCGGGCGCCGTTCACCGTGACCACCTCTTTGATGGGGCGGTCGGCCAGCGGTTTTCCTGCATCTGCGTGGGCGACCAGTTTGGCCACGATCCGGTCCAGAATGTCGTATTTTTCGGTGTCCGATGCATAGGGCGACATGGTCGGCGTTGACCATGTTTTCGGCAGTGCCTTGCGCAAATCAGACATCGACATATCGGGGTTGCGGTCCATCAATTTGCAGATTTCCACCGCGACGCGCATGCCACAGTCGTATCCACGCCCCACAGGTTCGGCCAAAAAGTAGTGGCCGGATTTTTCGAAACCCGCCAGTGCGCCCAATTCCTTGACCCGCCGTTTCATGTGGCTGTGGCCGGTTTTCCAGTAGTCTGCTGTCACGCCATTGGCCTGCAATTCGGGGTCGGATGCGAACAAACCGGTGGATTTTACATCGGCCACAAAGGTCGAATTCGGGTAAATTTTAGACAAATCGCGCGCCATGATCACGCCGACCTTATCGGCAAAAATCTCTTCGCCCTCGTCGTCGACCACGCCGCAACGGTCGCCGTCGCCATCAAAACCCAGCGCGAAATCCGCGCCCGATGCTTTGACCGAATCCGACATGTCGTGCAGCATTTCCATGGCTTCGGGGTTGGGATTGTAATGCGGGAAAGTGTAATCCAGCGTGTTATGTGACGGCACGACCTCGACCCCGATCCGTTCGAACAGTTCCGGTGCGAATGCCGACGCCGACCCATTGCCCGTGGCGCATACCACCTTGAGTTTGCGCGACATTTTGAAATCGCCGACCAGATCATCCAGATACGCCTCGCGCACACCATCGACAAATTCATAGCCGCCGCCGGGGGCCGCCTGACCCAGCCCGCCCAGCACGATTTCCTTGAGTTCCGACATTTCATCGGGGCCGTGTGTCAGGGGGCGTTCGAACCCCATTTTGACGCCGGTCCAGCCGTTGGGGTTGTGCGATGCCGTGACCATGGCCACCGCTGGCACGTCCAGATGGAACTGGCTGAAATAGGCCATGGGCGACACGCAGGGGCCGATATCCTTGACCTGAATACCGGCCTGCATCAGGCCCAAAATCAGTGCATTTTTAATCGAAAGCGAATAGTCGCGGTAATCATTGCCGACCGCAATCACCGGATCAATTCCGCGTTTGCGCATCTGTGTTCCCAGCCCCAGCCCCAGCGCGGTCATGCCGGGCAGGTTGATTTCCTCGGGGTATTTCCAGCGGGCGTCATATTCGCGAAATCCGGTGGGTTTGATCATCGGGTCGCGCAGGAATTCCCAGGTGTTCGGGGTCACATCTGACAGCGGTTTGGTCACGGCAATTACCTTTATCTTAATGCATCTTACCCAGTGCAGGGCGTCTGTTCCGGTATGCCCAGCGTAGCGCAGCAATACAACAGCTATGCGATGAACGAACGGGCAATGCGCCAGATTTTGCACAGGATTTGGGCAAGAAATGGCAAGGTAAATGCCGCCCGAATCCATCAGGCGGCATAGATTTTGGCCTTAGCTGGACACCTGTTCGCGCAGGATCGACGCCGTGAGCGAGAACATCAAATAGATGCCGGAAAAGATCAGAAACGCCAGAATGGTGTTTTCAAACGCGCGCGGATATGTCGGATCATCCGGCGCGACGGGGGCCACCGATGTGGTCAGGTAACGCACCTGGCGGTTTGCCTCCAGCTCGGTCTGTTTTTCGTTTTGCAGGGCCGATTGCAGGAAAATATCGGCGGTGGCCAGATCTGCCTGCGCCATCTGGATCTGCGCGGTTTTGAACGCCAGCGAATCGCTGCCCGCTGTGGCCTCGTTCAGGCGGGCGCTTTGTTTGTCCATTTCCTGACGCAGCAGGCGCACTTCGGTTTGCAGGGCGTTGACGCGGGCGCGGTTGGGGCGCGCGTTGTTCAATTGCGCGTTCAGGGCCAGCTCTTTTTCCTGCAATTGCACTTCGACGTTGCTGATCAGGGTGCGGATACTGGCAATCTCGCCCTCGGGGTCAAGGAAAGTGCCCTCTTGCAGTTTCACCAGTTTCGCCTGCGCTTCGCGGCGTTCGGCCTTGGCCTTCTCCAGACTGACCCCGGCCTGCGCCATCTGGTCATCGCGTTTGCGTTTCGACAGGTCGTCAACCCGTTGTTCCGCATAGGAAATCAGGTGCTGTGAAAATTCACGCGACACGGCGGGATCGGCGGCGATCACCTCCATTTTGATGACGCCCTCGGTCGGATCATAACCGATTTTCACGTTATTCTTGTATATTTTATAGGCTTTTTCGTCGCTGGCATCGGGGGCCAGCCGCTGGATCGGGTCGATCCAGTCCTGTGTGAAATGCGCCTTGAATCCCATGTCCTGGTTCAACCGCTGCATCGCGTCGCGCGATTGCATATAGGATTGCACCGCGATGGCATCCTGATTGGTGGCAAACTGGGTGCCTTGCAACAGCCCGCCAAGGCCGGAGCCGCCCTGCGCGTCGGCTTGCAGGATCAGGAATTCCGATTTGGTGGCATACATCGGAGTGGCGACGGCAAAGAAATACCAGCCCGCCAGAATGGTCGGCAGGAACACGAAAAACGACAGCCGCGTCAGCAGCAGCAACAGCTTACGGCGGCGACGCCGCGCAATATCGCGTTGGATGCCCATGATTTCGGCGGCGCGCCTGTCGGCGGGGCTTACCTCGGTCGAGGGCAGGTTCTGCCCCGGTGTTGTTGTTTGCGGCAGTTGAATTTTTCCAAGCGTGGCCGGGACTTGCGCGCCATTTCCCGATGCGGCTGCGGCCGCGCCTGCGGCGGGGGGCTGGCCCGTTCCGCCACCATCGCCCGGCACGACCAGTTCCAGCATGGTAGAGCGTTGAAACGGATCAATCCCGCGTTGGCGCAGCAGGCGCACCGCGTCAAAATCCGATGTCGGGGCCAGCCCGTGTTTTTGCGCCACGCGCCGCGCCATGCGCAACTGGCGGCCGGTCAATCCCTCGCGGCGGATCGAATCCAGATCGGTTTCGCCCTGCACCTGCGCCGCGGATTCCACCATGCCAGACATCGGTTGTGCCTGTCGTTGCGGTTCGGTCTGGGCATGGCCCATCACCTGTTCCTGCGCGTCCAGTTCATTGTCGGGAATGGGCATCGCTGCCGCAGCCGCAGCACGGCGTGGCGATTGCATGGACCCGCCCGCAGCAGCACCCGTTGCACCGGCCTGTGGCGCGCGCGGTGGCACGGGGGCCGTCGGTCGTGCGCCTGCGGCACCCGAAACAGGTGGGTTTCCCCGCGCATCACTGCCCTCCATAGGAGAGGCAGAGCGCTTTATGCGGAATTTTCTAGCCTTGGGTTTCGTAGTCATAGAGCTGTTTCGCTTCTTCCAAGGAATCAAACATATAGAGCTGGCCACCCATCAGAACGGCGGCCGAGCGGGCGAATTTTTCCAGCGTCGCAGGCTGGTGGGATACGATAATCACGGTGGTGGTGCGCAGCCGTTCGCGCAGGATTTCGCCCGCTTTGCGGTTGAATTCCACATCCGTCGATCCGGGCATCCCCTCGTCGATCAGGTAAATATCAAAATCCAGCGCCAGCATCAGCGCGAATGAAAACCGCGCCCGCATCCCCGATGAATAGGTGCCCAGCGGTTGGTCAAAATATTCACCCAGATTGCACAGCCAGCGGCAGAATGCCTCCACGTAATCGGGGTCCAGCCCGTAAAGCCGTGCAATATAACGCGAATTTTCCACAGCCGAGACTTTGTTAACCACCCCGCCCATGAATCCCAGCGGGAATGAAATCTTGCATCCGCGTCTGATCACACCTTCGTCGGGTTTTTCCAGACCGGCCATCATATTGATCAGCGTGGTTTTACCGGTGCCGTTCGGGGCCAGAATACCCAGCGAGTTGCCCAATTCCACACGGAAAGACACGCGATCAAGGATCACCTTGCGCTGTTTGCCCGTCCAATAGGACTTGCTGACATTCTCGAACTCGAGCATTTGCTCTCCGGTTCTGCTCCGGGGCTTCTGCCCCATGACCTGTTTACCCGAGGTTCCTTAAGACTTCTTTGACCCCGATTTCCCCCATTATGGGGGGCTGCCCCCGTTTATTACAATGTTCTGGGGCAAAAATAAGGCCCAAGCGATTAAATTGCGCGTGAGCTGGGAAACAATTCCCCATCAGAAACGCAAAACGCGCGCCCGTAGCATGGGCGCGCGTTTGCAATTTTGTCGGGTTTGACTCAGATGTCCTGTTTTTCGACACGGCACAGTTTGCCCGCGATGATCGACACCACCGCCGCGCCAAAGCTGAACAGCGCACCCATTTTCGCCGCGTCCTGCACCGGGCCGGGGTCAAACGCCACGGCGGCAATGAACAGCGACACGGTGAACCCGATCGCCGCAACACAGCCGATCACGAACAGATCAATCGTGCGCATCCCCTCGGGCAGGCCCAGCCGCAAAACATGCGCCCCGATATAGCCGAAAATCAACACGCCAAAGGGTTTGCCGATCATCAGACCCGCCAGAACCAGCCATGTCGGTTCGGAAATCGCGGAAAATTCGACGCCCGCATTGACCAGCCCGAAAAAGAACAGGATCACCTCGACCGGATGTTTCAGCAGGTGTTCGGCGTGGTTCAACAGGTCGGTCAGATATTCCTCGGCTGCCGAAAAGATGCCGAATGCGCGGTCCGCATGGGGCAGGGTCGGCACGATGGGCAGCAGGCCCAGCGCGGGGTGGATACCGGCGCGCATGAACCCGTACCAGCTGATGCAACCGGCCAGCAGATATGGCCAAAACGACAGTTTCTCGCGCATCCAGGTGGATTTCGGGCGCAGCTGGTTGCCGCGATCCATGCGGCGCGGCAGCCAGTTGAACAGGATGAACACGGCAATCGCCGCCGCCAGCGAAATCAGCAACCATTCCGGTGCCAGCTCCCCCGAGGGATAGAAAATCGCCAGAATGATCAGGCCCGCCGCATCGTCAGCAATGGCCAGCAACAGCAGAAACCGCACCGCAGGGTGGCCCGCGCCAAACACCATACGCCCCACCAGATAGGAAAATGCGATATCGGTGGCGGTGGGAATGGCCCAGCCGTTTTTCACCGCGTCAAAGGTGGTCGACCCGAACACCATGGCCAGCCCCAGATAGATGGCAATCGGCCCGACCATGCCGCCCAGCGTTGCAAACAAGGGCGTTGCGGCCTTTTTGCCGCGCAGTGACCCCTCTTTCAGGATGACCGCTTCCCAGACCTCCTTGGCGGCGATGGCGAAAAAGAACGCCATCAATACGTCGTTGATCAGGTAATGCAGGGTCAGGGTGCGATGCCCGTCATGCAAATGCCCGATCGGTGAATCCGCCAGAATTTCCAGATGCTGGAAATGGTGATAGCTTTCGGGCGATACATTGGCCCAGATCAATGCGGTCAGCGCCCCTGCAATCAGCAGAAGCGAATAATTGGTGATGAAATTCCAGACGCGATACATAAGGCCCCACCTTGCGTTTTGCTTTGGCAGGGTGGTTAAGCGAAAATCGGGCGCGGGGCAATGGGAAGGCATATCGAAAGGACATTCCGGCATGGTCAGCGAACTGGTCAGTGAAATTGCCGCCTGCCGATTGTGCGCCGACAGGTTTGCGGCGACCAAAACGGCACATCGCCCGCGCCCCGTGCCGTGGTTTGATCCGCGGGCGCGGGTGCTGATCGCGGGGCAGGCGCCCGGTGCGCGGGTGCATGACAGCGGGCGGCCCTTTGATGATGCATCCGGTGACCGGCTGCGCGACTGGATGGGGGTCGACCGCGCCGCATTTTATGACCGCAGCGCGGTGGCCGTGGTGCCGATGGCGTTCTGTTTTCCGGGCTATAATGCGCGGGGGGCGGATTTGCCGCCGCCGCCTGTCTGTGCCGCGACATGGCGGGCACGGGTGTTGCAATCCCTGCCGAATGTGCAACTGACCCTGCTGGTCGGTGCCCATGCGCAAAACTGGCACCTGGACGGGCGGGAGAGCGTGACGGCGCGGGTTGCTGCATGGCGCGACCATGCGCCCGATGCTTTTGTGCTGCCGCATCCCTCCTGGCGCAACACCGCCTGGCTGCGCCGAAATCCGTGGTTCGAAACCGACCTGCTGCCGGTGCTGCGCGCCAGTGTGGCGCAGGCGCTTTGCGCGGACGACTAGAAGCCCCTAGATATAGATTACCATGGGCGACACCCAGCGCGCTCCGGCGGGGCCGCTTTGCAGGCGCGTATGGGCGGGCGCGGGGATCGGCAGGGCCAGTTTCTGCACCTGCCCGTCGCGGCGATAGGACAGCGTGGCGGGCCATGGCGGTGCTGCGGCCTGCATCATTGGCAGGGCCTGCGCCGAGGTAAACACCAGCGCCGCCGCCCCCTCCACCCGCTGCGCCTGCGCCACCCCGAATGATGTGCCCGCAGGCCCGCCCGTCACGCTGGCCATATCATCATCCAACCCGACACATATATATTGCCAATGGGTTTTTCGCGCCGCAATACGGGCGAGATAGGTTTGCGGCTGGATCTGGCGGGCATCCAGCACCAGCCGCTCTGTGGCCGGCACGGCGGGGTTGGTCAGGCTCAGCTCGATCAGGCCAAAGGGGGCAGGGGCATGGTTCAGATAGACAAATCCCGCGTCCGCCGCCCCCGGCCGGTATAGGCCGCTGGCCAGATCGGGCCGCGCCGAAACCCTTGGCGCGCCGCCCTTGGCCACAGGGGGCGACACCGCGACCCGCACTGTTTCTGCACCGCTGGCCACACGTGTCAGGGGCAGTGATGTGACCGTGACCCCAGGGGCCAGCGACAGGGACAGCACCGGACCCTGCGGGGGGTAGGGGGTGCCATCGGGCGGGGTGAAATACAGGTCATTCCCCGTTCTGCGCCCCGTTGTCAGCCCCGTTTCGCGCCCCGATCTGCGCCCTGTTCCGCCCGCCATATTGCCCTCTGGGATGTCCCGTGTTGCGGCATTGCCGAAACACCGCACCCCGGTGGCATCGTCGCCAAATCCGCTGACCACGGCGAAATCGCGGTCGACCGCCTGCAATGTCAGGGTCAGCACGTCATCCTTGCCTGCCTGCAACAGGGGTGTGACCTGTGGGGCGGGGCTGTCGGGCGGGCCATGCACGCTATACCAAACCTCGCATATGCCCAAACCGTCGTGGCCCAAACCGCCGTGACCCTGACCCGCAGGGGCATGGCGCAACCGCAGCCCCAGCCGCGCCATCATCGCCGCACTGTCCGGCGTTGGCGCGAATTGCAACGGCGCGCGCCCGCTGCTGTAAAACCCGTGCGCCAGCGTGATCCGCGCCAGAAAATGCCACCCGATGTCCATGCCGCCATTGCCCCTTATAACGTGACCGACGTGCCGGTGATCAGGGGCACCTCGCCCTGCACCAGCCCCTCTTGCACCGTGATCATACGCAATTTGTATAGGGCCGAGGGCAAATACCGCCCCCCCAGCACCGTCCACAGGTTGTGAACCTCTCGCAGGTTCAGATCGACCCATTCCGTGGTCAGTTTCTGCATTCCCCTGGGCAGGTCGGGGCTGGATTGCGGGTTGTATACCGTCTTGCTTTGGAAATGGCCGATGGCCGCAGACAGCATTTGCAACCCGTCCTCATAGTTGTCTTCGAAATGTGCGGAAATCAACACATCCAGATTGATCGCGATGGCAGGGGCCATGGTGGTGGCCGTGACCTCGCCGCGTTCCAGTTGCGGGCGCGTGGCCGATGCCGTGGCATCGCGTTCGATGTTGATCAGGGTCATCGCCAGCTGGTTGCGCAGCCCCGCGGGGGCGCCGCCACCACTGGCCACCACATTGGAAATGGCAACCCAATCGCCATCCGTCGGGAACCGCCGCAACAGCGATGCGTTCAACTGGTCCCTTGTGAATTTCATGGCTTGCCGGATCATGTTGCGCGTTCCTTCAGACGGGATTGTTTGCGCATTTCCGCCATGATGGCATGGGTCAGACCGGCATCCGTCAACTGCCGCCGCCCGTCCGCCATGGCCGCCAGCACGGCCGTGCGCAGGCAATTGACAATGGTCGCGCCGGTCAGCGGATATTCATCTGCCAGCCGCTGCAAATCACTGTCCGGTGCCAGCCAGTCACTGCCGGCAAAGGCGCTCTGCCAGATCAGCAACCGCTCCGGCGGGCCGGGTTCGGGGAAATGCACCACCGTTTGAAACCGCCGCGTGAACGCCGCATCAATATGGCCACGCAGGTTGCTGGCCAACAGGACCAGCCCGTTATGTGCCTCGATCCGTTGCAGAATGAACGCGACCTCCTGATTGGCATGGCGGTCATTGGCGCTGCTCGGGTCGGTGCGCTTGCCAAATAACGCATCTGCCTCGTCGAAAAACAGGATCCAGCCGTGGCGGGCGGATTCGTCAAACACCCGCGCCAGATTTTTTTCGGTTTCGCCGATCCATTTCGATATGATCTGCGACAGGTCCACACGATAGACGGGCTGGTGCAGCCGCTGGCCCAACAGGGTCGCGGCCAGCGTTTTTCCGGTGCCGGGCGGGCCATGCAGCAAGGCGCGATACCCCGGCCCGAACAGGCGCGCAGGCCCGCCCGCAACGGCCAGTTCGGGGGCGAACCGCGCCCATGTCACGATCTGTTCCAATGCCAATTGCGTGGTGGCGGGCAGGATCAGATCGTTCCAGCCCAGCGCGGATTCGATCCGCGTGGCGGCGATGCCACCGGCGGTGGGCCATGGCGCTGCGTGGCTGGCCAGCAACCGGCGCAACAGCACCCCCCCCGGTTCCAGCGGGCAGGAAAACACATGCCCCGCAAGCGGCGCGTCCAGCTCGATCAGACCGGCGCGGCGCAGGCGCTCTTCCTTGGCCAGCAGGCGGACCACGGCCATGCGCTGGCCCAGATCACTGCGCCCTGCCGCGCTTTGATCCAGCAGGAAAACCGCGCTTTGCACCGTCGGGCGAAATCCGGCCTCGTCCTGCGCGGTGCCGCCAAATTCGGTGAACCTGCGCGCAGTGATCTGATTGCGGATCAAATAGGCATCCAATGCCTCGGGGCGCAGATGCGGGGCCAGCGCCAGCGCCAGTATCAGCCGTTCGTCGTGGGCCAGACCATGCTGCGTTATCAATGCGCCCAGCGCGCTATTGCCGTGGTCGGGCGGGCGGTCACGGCTGGCCCCCCCCGCGTCTGGATCATCGGAAAAATGCTGCGCCATGCGCGCGTCCAGCACGGTTTCCAACCAGTCCAGTTCGCGGCCCAGCGCGGCCCAGTCACCGCTTTGCGTGCTGTTCATCCGCGCCCCCAATCCACCGACAAGGGCCGCGCCATCCAGCCGAATGTGACCAGGCCCAAGGGCCAGGGCACGCGGTCCAGCAACATATCAAAGGGGCGCGTTTCCAGCGTCAGCCTGTCGGGCCCGTCGCCGCCCGTAACCAGCCGCGCGCTGCGCATCAGAAAACTGTCGCGCAACCCGCGGGCGGTGGTGTTTTCCAACCCCGGCCATGCCTGACAGACCGCCGACAACAGTCCCGCCGAAAGGCTGGCCTCGGCCTCGCGCAACGGGGCGGTGGGGCGGGTCGGATGCGACGGGGGCAGCCCGCACAACAGGTTCGCCAGCGCCAGATCCACGCGCAGCGGCAGGGCAGAGCCACTGGCCAGATGATGCAGCAAATGCGCCCCGCGCTCCTGTGCGGCAAGGGTTGCAAACCCGCCGTCATTGACCAATTCCAGCGCCGCAAAATACCGCGCAACAAAGGGCCAGATCAGGGCAATCCCGCCGATGTCACTGTGGAATTCCACAAGGTCGCAGGTGGCAAAGGTGTCGCTGCCCGCCTCCTGACCCTTGGGGGGGGCTGGGTCACGGCCTGTCGCAACACCCGATTGCAGGCGGGCGATGGCATGTTGAAACCGCGCCTGCCGGTCGATCAAATCACGAATGTCGGCGCGGGGGAAAACACCGCGCATCCGGTGCAACCCATCGCCAAGTGGCAGGTTGCGCAGCGCGGCAAACCGCACCGCCACGCGGCGGATCAAACGGATGCCCGCAGCACCTACAGCAGCGGGTGCCGCCATGCCCGTTTCCCCGCCACCCGCATCGCCACCCGTCTCCCCATCCGCATCCCGGTCAGCGCCAGCATCGGCCATCCCCCGCAACAGCGCCGCCGCGATCACGGGCCGCAACTGCGCCGCATCGCCTGACGTGCCCGCCATATGCCACATCGCAACGGCCATTTCGGCCAATGCTGCGGGTTGCTGCACTGCACGGGCCAGCAGGGGCCATTGCGCGGGGCGCAGCAGCCTGCCGATGCGTTGCCGCGCCAGCGGATCACAAACCGCTGCGCGCATAACCGCCAGTGTATGCGGCTCCCCTGCCGCTGCCCGTTGCAGCGTGGCATGCAGCCCACCCGCATCCAACCCCTCAGCGCCATACCGCAGCGACAGCATCAACAGGCGGTTGGCGCGGGCAAGCTCGCTTTGCCGGTTTGCCTCCGGCCGCTTTGCGGCATTATTCTCCCTCTCCCTCTCCCTCTCCCTCTCCCTCTCCTGATCTGATACGCCCGCAGGGCGGGGCAGCAACGGCGCGGGCCAGTGTGCGCCCGCCGTCCGGCCCACCGCCTGGCCCCCCGTGAATCCACCCTGCCGACCCTCACTCCCGACCAAAGCGCCCGCCTGATCCGCTGCCCTTTGTTTGATCCTGTGCCAAACTGTAGCCGCTGCGATACCCGTTGGTTGTTGCAAGGCATGGGCCAAAACCGCCAGCCACAAGCCGCGCTTTGCCCCGTCGGTTTCAGCACCGGACAGCGCCTGTTCCAATCGGGTCATCAGATCACGCCACAGGCCGTGGCCCAGCAATGCGCGCAACAGGCGCGCCAAATGCTGCGGGGGGATGTGATCCAACAGAACAAGGGGCAGATCTGGCCTGTCCGCCATGGCGCGCAGGTCACGCAGCAGCCCGCCCATATCGGTTGCCATACGTGCAATCAGAGCCAGCGCCGGATCACCCCCCGCCATGGCCGGATCGGCAGGCGCAGATAAAACGGCGTTTTGCTGCCTGCCTGCCCCGTCACGACAAACTGCCAACTGTGCCAACAGCCCGGTGACGGGGCTATGGCCCACCGGATTACGCGCCGTGTTGCCAACCGTGTTGCCCACCGGATTGCGCGCCGGTTCCTGCGCTGTTTGGGCTGCGGATGTCGCCATTGATGCAGGTGCTGCCGCCCCGCCCGATACCGCGCAACCCTGCGCCGGACCGGTGCCCAGCGATTGCATGACCGCCGCTGCGATGGCATCGCCGGTCTGGGGAAATCCGTTCCTCGCCATAGCCGCCAGAACAGCCCCCCGCCACAGCGGATCAAAGCTGGCCCGCTCCAGCCCCGCCCGCAGGCGCAGCCCCTCCAATCGTGGCAGCCCCTCCGGTCGGGACATCCCATGGCGCGACACATCACAATGTTGCAGCAATGCCCGCAACTGGGGCGATGTCAGCGCGGCCACCAGACCGGCCCGCCCCCTTGGGCTGCTCCATATCGCTGTCAACCATGACAGGGTGCTGGCCGCGGGCATGGCCAGCCCCGCCTGCATCACCAGATCACCCAGGGGCGCGTTGGACAGGATATGGTGGCGCGCCCGTTCAGCGCGCAATACCAGCGCCAGATCAGCCGCCAACCCCGCCACCCCTAGCTGATCACGAGGGTCCGCAGGGGTCTGCGCGCCTGATTGCAGGGCGGGGGTTGGTCCGTTGCGGCCTCCTCTCGGGCCGGAGGCCGCCTGATTGCTCTGCCCGTCGGATGCGGCGGGTCCGTGCAGGGTGTTACCAGTTTCGGCGGTGTTACCAGTATCGGCAAAGCCCGCAAGGCCAGAGCCAGCAGCCATATGCGCCGCGCCGTGGCCCGACCTGTCATTCCCCTTGAAATCCGCCCCGATATCCGGCCCGGCGCCGCTTTCGATCTGCCTTGCATCAAACCGACGTAACCGCAGCAGCTCTGCCGCCAGTTTTTGCGATATCTCGGCCTCCAGTCCAGTCAGGGATACCGGCCCAAGGTCGATCACCAAACGGTCATATTGCCATGACTGCCCGTCGAAATGTGCCTGCAACAAGGGTGGCAATAATTCACTGGCATAGCGGCCAATCCGGTCCTGCACCGGCGCGGCCTGCTGTTCAGACGCCATTTCGAAATCAAAGGTGACGCGGCCCAGAACATGGCGGCTCATGGCGCGCCCGCCTGCGTATCGTCAAGGTCCAGCCCCTGACACTGCGCAAAAAATGCCGCGCAAAATCCGGCCTCGATCCGCCGCAACAGGGCAGGGTCGCCGGCCCCGCCGATCCCCCCCAGATAGGCGCTGGACAGCGCGTCGAAACTGCCCTGATCCACCCACAAACATTGCACCCCCAGATGCGCGGGCAGATTGTCCAGCAAGGTCTGTTCGACAAAGCCGCGAAATTCGGGCCGACTGGCGCGGGATGCACCGTTGCCATGGGGCAGGATCACGCTGACATAGGCACCGGCGAAATCAACGGGAAACCGCGCAGGGCTGGCGGTTGGCGGGCTGGCCTGCATCCGCAGCAGCACTGCGCGGGCCTCTGCCACCGATGCGAACCGCTCGGCCATGATCATGGGCGGCAGCCCTGCGATGCGCAGCACCAGAACCACGCTGTAATCGGGCAGAACCCTTGCGCTGATACCTTCGGGCCAGTGCCGTGACTGTGCTGTCGCGCTGGTGGCATCGGCTTGCCTTGTGCTTGTGGCGGTCCGGGGCTGCAGCGCAGGGGGCAGCAAGGCGTTGACCTGCTCTAGCGTGGCGGCGGGCACCGGCCGCTCCAGCACCAGATGCAACGCCAGGCCGCCCAGATCAATGCGCAGGCATTGCATGGGATCAGGGGGGGCGTCAGGCAGATGCAACTGCGCGTGTTCGACGAACAACATATTGTCGCTCATTCCGGTTTGCAGCCGGACCGAGGTTTCCAGCGCGGAACGGGCCTGACCCCGCGCCAGATCAGGCCCCAGCCCGCGCTGGTGGCCCAATTCAGGCAATCCGGCCAGGTAGCCGCGTTTTTGTAAAACCAGCGCCTCGGCGGCCTTGTCGGGGGTCAGGTTTTCGGCCTCATATTGGCGCAGCAAACGCGCATCCTGAAACCGCAGGCCGAACCGCGCCAGCATATGCCCCAATGCGCGGTTGTTGCGGTCGTGAAACGGGTCGCTTTCTGCGGTAATCCGGGTCAGGTTTTTCTGGTATTGCGCCAGCCAACCCGCCGGGCCATCCGCCCCCAGAACCCGCGCAATGTCATGGGCATCGCCGGGGTGCGGCGGATCATGCGCCAGCGGCTGCGTGAAATAGCTTTGCGCGTGGGCCTTGCTGGAAAACAACAGCGCCATGGCGTTCAGCTGGGCCAGCTCGTCCGCCAGAACCTGTTCAAACAGCGCCAGATAGGCCTTTAGCTGCAATACCTCGGCGCTGCGTGCCACGGCGCTGGCGCTGCCCGACGGGAGGTTCGACAGATCCGGCCCGAACTGACCCAAGCCGTAGATTTGCGGAAACAGGAATTGCAGTGACCGATAGCGCGCCAACTGCCTGTCGGCCTTGCCCCGTGGCATATCGGCATCCTGTCGGGTTTGCAGGGCGGATTGATCGAAACGGCTGGCCCAGCGACGGTCGGCCTCTGTTTTGATCAGGATGTCATTGACCACCGCCGCATCGACAGTCACCCTTGCACCGTTGCGCATCAGGTGCAGGCGTTTCAGGTCCTGTTCTTCCAGTGACGGGATCAGGCGCAGGGGGCGGGCTGGCGCGTCATGCACTGCGGGGCCGGCTGCGGCCTGTGGTGTGGGGCGGCTTTCGGCCAAAACGCTGATACGGTCGCCCGCCCCGTCAAACAGCGCCGCACGGATGCCCCGGCGGGCGCCGGATGCGCGCCCCTCAAACAGGCGCAACGCGCCGACATGGGTCACGCCGCGAATGGCCTGAAACGCCGCGCGCAGCGCGCCTGTGGTCAGGGAGCGCACGGGGGGCTGCATCGCCGGTTGGCCCGCGCTGCCAGCTATCCCTTTCGCAAACTCCGGCGATGCAGCCCCCCCTGTAAATGAACGGGGCGCAAAGGAATGGGGCGCATAGGCATGCGGAACCGGCCCGTCGTATATCTGCGCCGGATCAAGCTGCTGCGCTGCGCCCAGCGGCGCGGCTTGCGGCGGCGCAGGGTCGTCCAGCGCCATCGCCGCATATAGGGCCTCGGCCAGAATTTGCTCGGCAGGGGCATCGGCAGAAATGTCGATCTGTCCCGCAATCACATAGGTTTCCTGCGCGGTGAACCGGATGCTGTCGATCGCTATGCCCAATGGGCGGTTGGCCGCGACCAGCGCCACAATCGTGCTGTGCAGGGTGGCCATATCAATGCCACTGGTGATCTGCGCATATGGCTCTGCGCGGATGTCGTAATGGCCGGGCCGGCCCGCCACAGGATGCAATACCGCACTGCGAATGGCAGGAATGCGGGCGGTCAGAAACTGTTCCAGATCGCGGGGCGTCACCGGCGCGGTGGTGAAAACCTCTTCGGGTGGGAACAGCGCCTGTTGCCGTGCGGTGACCCCATGTGCCCGCCCCGAGGAGGCCAGAATATCCGCCATCGGGTGGTGCGTGCGATAGGCAATATCACTCAGCGCATAGCATAGGGATTCAAGGATGGTAACGCCGGGGTCATGTTCGTTGTAATCGGTCCAATGCGCGCCCGACATCGCCTGAATATGCGCCGTGGCCGTGGCCAGAAGGCTGGCGAAATCGCCGGATGGGGGCAGGGCGGTGGCCTGCGATATGCGCGGCGCGACCTGCATGGCTTAATCCCACAGCCGCGTGATGGCATAGGCGATGCTGCGGCTGCCGTTCCCCGCCGCGCTGATCCGCAGCGCGTGACTGTCGCGCCCGGTCACACCGCCGCTTTTGTGGCTGCGCCATTGCAGGGCCAGCCCCGTGGCCGACCCGCGCCATGCCATGACCAACAGCCGCGCAAACCACAGCACCAGCCCCGCCACGACCAGCCAGCAGGTCAGGGTGTCACTGTCCGTGGTGATGGCCCATCCGGTCATGCCGATGGCCGCGAACATATCATGCAACAGGCTGTTCACGGCGCCCTCGGCCGTGCCGGTCATCGACACCAGCGCGGCCTCGATTGTGCCGATGGCGGCCCGGATATGGCTGCCCGCCGGGCTGCGCAGCGCGGCCTCTCCCAGCAATAGCCCCCCCGCCAGCCACGCCAGATTGCGCCGCAGCCGCGCCCAGCCGCTGCGCGGGTCGGGGCTTTGCGTGATGCTGAGTGACGTATCCAGCGCATCGGGCGTGGCGGTGGCCGTGGCGTGCAGGGTTGCATCCTGTTGCGCCTGCCATCCGGTGACCCTGCGCAGGATGCGGCGCAGGCTGCCCTCGGGTCTGGCGGGCGGGGCGGGGGCGAATGCGGTGATCTCGAACGCCACGGCGCGGGCCGGAGGCAGCACTACATCGTGCCATTTGCCATCGGCAGGCAGGGTCTGCATCGCTTCGGGGTCCATGCCCGTCACCGCGCCCCCCGCGGCAAAGGCACCCGCCGCCAGCGCCCCGCCCGTGCGGGCGCCGATCTGCACCACCGCGCCCAATACCAAATCGCCCGCCCCGTCGGGCAGGGGCAGATTGCCGGGGGACAGGCTTAGGCGGTTGCCGTCCTCATGCGCCTTTAACACCCATGCCTCTGCACCCGTGCCAAAACTGATTTCGGGTCGTGATTTCCATGTGTTGAATGCCTGCACATGGGCGTCGAATGTGGCCTCTGGCAGCATAAAATCAATCAGGTCGGAAAAATCCTGACCGGATGGCAACATGCCGTTGCCAAAGGCCTGCCTCAGCTCCTTTTTGGTGGCGGTCATGGGTCTTCCTTTCAGGGTGCAGGGGGCAGGGCGGGGGCCACCATAGGGGCCAGCCGCGTGCCACCATGGCCATGCGAAGTGGCCGGATCAGGGGCCGTAACAGGGTTGGGAACAGGGTTGGGAACGGGGGTGGGAACTGGGGTGGGAACGGGGGCAACATCCGCAGGTATCAGCGGGATCAGACTGGACCCGATCTCCATCTGCCCGATGCCAAAGGGCCGGGGCGCGCAGGGCACAGGTGCGCCGCCCTGCCATGCGCTGACCTGTGCCGGACTGGCGGCATAGAGATCACGGGCCACGGTCATGCTGCCGATCCGGCGATCCGGTGCGATCACCTGCAATTCATGGGCCTTATGCGGCACCAGAACGGCCCCCGCGGCACTGCTGCGCAGGGTGATCCCGCGCCGGGCTGTGTGATGGTGGTGGTGGTGGTCATAATGGTGGTGATGGTGGTCATGATGTAACGGGCGCGCCGTATCGCGCAATCCATAGGCACCGGCCCTGCGATAGAATTGCACCAATGACAGCCCGGTCAGCAGCGCCACACCGGGCAGGGCGGACAGGTCGGCCTCCAGATCGGCCAGTTGCACCCGCCCGCAACCCAGTGCCATCGGCAAGGCAGGATCGTCGCGCCATGGGCACAGCAGGGCCGCAAACCGCGTGGTGATGCTGTTCAATACCTCGTCGGCAGGGATGTCGCCACGGATCACCACACTGGCGCGCAGTTGCACAGGTTCGTAAACCGGATTGCTGACGGTGATCCGATGCCCCCAAGCGGCGGCACGGGCGCGCAAGACACCTGCGATATCCTCGCGGCGACCCAGCGGCAGAACCGGCAATGCACCGGATCCGCTGCGCCCCGCCACTGGCGCGACGATGATATTGACCACGCCCGCGCCACCCCCACCCGTGACATTCCCGCCCCTTACATCACCATACGCGCCGCCTCCATCCGTGCCACCCCCATCCGTTGCACCACCAGTGAAACCAGCGCCCAGCACACATTTTGCCTCGGCCACATCGGGGAAATGCGACAACACCAGCGTCTCGTAATCCCTTGGCGTGATGGCACGGTCGCGGTTGCCCAACCGCTCGCTCAGACGGGTGTAGAATGCGCGCTCGTCCTCGGCTGCGGCGCCGTTGCCCGATGGCAAAGGCTGCACCACACTGCGCAGCGCAGGCAGCCGGTTTACCGGGCGCTTGATCGCCCCCGCAGGCAACACAGGCACCCCCTGCGGCGCAGTCGCGGCATCTGTCACGCGGGTCACCCGAACCGCCCCTGCCGCGATCCGGCCAAAATCGCACAGCGGCTGCGTGCCGGGCGGCGCAGTCAGCGCCAGCCAGACCAATCCCGCAGCATCCCGCGCCAGATCGGCGGGCAGGCGCAGCCGGGCAATCCCCGTGGTGGTCAGCGCCCGCGTGCCGTCATGGCGCATCGCCTTATGGGGCAGCGGTTGCCATCCCTTCGCATTGCGATACCCCCAGTGCAGGCGCGCCGCAGGGCTGGCCGTCACCGGGTGATGCGTCGCGGTGGCGGTTTCGTGCAACTGCATGAACAGGGGCAGGTCATCCCCCGCCTTGACCCCGCTGAACCCCAGCAACAGCATGTCGCGCCCGGCCATGGGCAAGGGCGCAAGGGCGGGCCGCGTGGTGGCGACCAACCCGTCGAATGGCACCTGCGCCAGCACCGTGATTTCACCCCGCGCCATGCTGGCGCTTGCGCGATATGACAGGGTCAGCCCCGCAATCCGCGCCTGCACGGGCGGGGGCGGCAAAAGGGCGGGCTTGGTGCCTGTCACCTTGGCCAACATACTGTTTTTCCGGCGCGCATTGGCCAGCACCGCACGACCCAGAATATCGGGATACGCGGCATTGGCGAAGCCGTAACCGGGCGCGCAAAACGTCATCCGCAGGCAGGGCGGCTGATCCGGTTGCAGGCCACCCGATCCCGTATCAAACTGCCAATCGGCACGGCGCTGCATCGGGCGGTTGCTCTTGCCAGCCCCATTTCGACCAGCCCCATTTCGACCAGCCCCGCCTTGCCCAACCCCGTCCTGCCCAACCCTATCCGGCCCAGCCCCATCCGGCCCGCAAAACAACGCCACCCCGTCGGTTTTCACCGAAACCGGCCAGCCCAGCGGCGCAACCGGCACCCATTCGCCGCCCCGCTGCACCGCGAACACCGCGCGAAAATCACTGTTGCGCGTGCCGAACCCGTAGGGCGCGTAATGGCTGGCCAGATCATCGGGCGCAGCGGGCAGGCCCAGCCACTGCCAGCCCAATGACAGACCCGTCAGCCGCTTGCCCGCCAGATCGGGATGGGTGAACGACAGCGCATCCCCCACCACCGGCGCAGGGCCAAAGGGGGCAAAAGGCGTGGCGGGCAAAGGCTTGCCCCCAACACCGTTCTGCACCCCGCCCACCGCCTGCGCGCTGACGGATATTTCCACATGCGCGATCTGTAGCTGCCCGAATGCCGATAGGGCAAAATGCGGCGCATCGGGGTTGAACAACAGGCTGATATAGGGGCGCGCTGGCTGGTCAGGGGCACCTGTCTGATCCGGCGGTGCCGCCGCCTGCGCCGCCACGGCAGGAAATCCTGCGGGCAGGGTCAGGGTGAACAGCATCTGGTCGGGATTGCGCGGCGGCAGGGTTACCGCAATGGCGCTGGCGGGCAGCGCAACCGCACCCTTGGCGGTGGACAATGCCAGATCAAAAGCAGCAGCAATCACAGGCGCAATGCCGTCCCGCTCTGAACCCTCGCCTTGGCCCCCGTCCTGATCCAGCCCGCATTCTGCGCGATACGCACTCAGGGCGCGGCTCAGGGTCCGCCCCCCGTCGCGTGCAAAATCCAGCGACAGGGTGATGCTGCGCACCCCGTCCCGCATCGCCAATGTGTCACAGGCAAACACCAATCCTGTGCGCCCCGCCGCCACCGCCGCTGCGCGCCCGGCCGCATCGGGCTGCGCGGGGCCAAATGCGGGCCAAGGGGCCGCTGCGCCCTCCCCCGGACCTACAAAAGCAGCCGCATCAAACCCCAATACCCCCGCCACCACGCCCGCACGATCCAGCGGCAGGCGCAGGGCGCGGCACTGTTCCAACCTTGCATTCCCCAATGTCACCGCACCGGTGGTTTCATATATGGGTGCCAGACCGTCGGCCTGTTCGGGGCCGAAAAAACCGCTGCCTCCGGGCAATAGAAACGGTGCCTGATCCGGCGCGACCCCCAGCAACAGCCATGTGCTGTCTGGCCGGGCCGCAGCAGCAGACATTCCTAATACCTGTCTGTAATAAAAGGATAAATGCTCGTTCGTCATGTCGTTCATACGGGCGCGGGTCACCTGCAACACCTGCGCGAAAGCCAAAAACAATCCGGTTTGCGGCGGGTGGCTGTCATCCGCCGCAAGCGAGGTTTCCAAACGGGCGCGTGCCAGCTGGCTGATCCGGTGCAACGCGGCGGTTGCCTCTGCCACAGCGGCGGTATCGGCAGGATCGGCAGGATCGGCAGGATCGGCGGTGCCTGCGGGGCCAGTGGTGCGACCAAACCCCTTTGCGGCCATCAACCGCCCCGCGCCGTAACCCTGTATCAGGTGGCTGGCGGTGGGAATGGTATCGCCCGCATCGGGGGCGGTCACGGCGGCGCTGCCTGATACGGTGTTCACGGCCTTGATCGCGGTTTCGATCATCGTCATCAACCCCTGCGTCACCTGCCCCCCGGGCTGTGTGATGCTGATGCGGCGTGCCTCGTTATACCAGTCATACAGGATATCGGTGGGGGGGCGCCTGTCATGCCGCGCATCATGGGCCGAAATCCGCGCCAGCAGGAATGCCGGATCATTGCGCAGGAAATCGGGCCAGACGGGGCGGGTTTCGGGCAGATGCACGCCGCCATCGGTGTCGAAATAGGTCAGCAGATGCGCGATCTTGATCGCCTGGCGCACCGTGTCGGCGGCGCTGCGCTCGTCCAGCCCGAAATACCCGCCGTCCAGCGCAGGGTTCCAACGGGCGGCCTGCCACAGATGGGTCAGCGGGCCATAGACCAGCGGCGACGGGGCGCCATGCGCCTGCGTATGGTTGGCGTCATCCCGCGGCATGTGTCGCCTCGCGGAAGTAATAGGGAAACACGCGGTTGCCGCGCGAATTGGTGGTCGGGATGTCATATTCCAGATGGATGTCCAGCCGCCCCTGCATCACCCCGTCCTGCCCGAAATCCACATGGGTCAACTTGATGCGCGGCTCATAGAACAGCACCGCCTTTTCGATGCGGGCGCGCAGGTTGGTCAGGGTCACGGGGTCGGTGCCGTCAAACACTGCCATCTGGATGCCCAGACCATAGGTCGGGCGCATCACCCGTTCGCCCAGAATGGTGAACATCAACACCTCCAGGCTCTGGCCGATGTCAGCGTCCCCGGCGACCATGGCGGCATGGCCGACATGCCCGCCATCCGGCACATCCTCCAGATCGAAACGCGGCGGAAACCGCCAGCCACGACCCAGAAATGATGGCGCATCCTGTGGCATGGCTAGCCCCCGATCTCGACCGTGGGGAATCCGGTCAGGATGCTGCCGCCATGCACGGTTTCATCGCCCATCCGCGCCGCTGGCCGCCCGCCGATCATCACCGTGGCCGATCCGGTCGCCACCGTGTCGGGCGGACCGACACAGATCAACTGATCGCCCACCACCGATGCGGGCAACCCGCCGACCAACACATTGGGCACCCCCGGCCCGATCACCGGCCCGCCCACATGCGGAATCGGCGCGGGCACGGCAGGGGTCTGCATCGGGCATTCGTGCATATCGGTCAGGCGGGCGGCGGGGGGCATCCTGTTCTCTCCTCAGTTGATCATGATCATGGTGGCGCTCAGGGTCAGTTCCCCCCCGCCCGAAACCGAGGCCGAAACACCGCCCTCGGCGCTTAGCTCGGTCTCGGCGGTCAGGCTGATGCTGCCCCCCTCGGCGGTGACCTGCGCGGGGCTTTTGGCGCTGATGCCCGCGTCGCCGCTGATCGACAGCTTGCCGGTGGCGCTCAGGCTCAGATCCTTGGGGGTGGTGATGCTGATGCCGCTTTCGCCCATGGTGATGGCATTGCCGTTGCTGTCCTTCAGGGCGACCTCCTTGGCTTCGTCACTCAGCGTGATGGAATGGCCGCCCGGCGTGGTCACGGTGATCACCTTTTTGTCGTCGTCAAACCCCATGGTCAGGCTGGACCGTGTGACGATGGATTTCACATTGTTCTGTTCCTCAGGGGTGAATGGCATCGGGCGTTTGGCACTGTGCAGCGCCCCCAATACAACCGGCGCATTGGGGTCATTGCCCAAAAAGCCCACAATCACCTCGTCGCCGACCTCGGGCAGGAAGGTGATGCCCATGGAACTGCCGGCATAGGGGCTGGCAAGGCGCACCCAAATGCCGTCATCCGACCCCTGCAACGGGATCGACACCTTGATGCGCCCGCCCCCGGCGGGGTCGTCATAAACCTGCATCACCTTGGCAATCTGCAACCCGCCGGTACCGGGCTGGCGGGCGGCGGCGGCGGGCTGTGTTGCATCGCGGTGGCTGTCGGTAAACCACTGGCGGTCCAGCCCGAAATGCGCCTCGGTGGTCCAGCGGCCATCGGCCATATGATGGCTGATGCCGGTGACATAACCCGCCCCGTTGAACCGCGTGCCCAGCCCCTTCAGCTCCAGCGTCTTGCCCGGCACCACCGCCGCATTCCCGGGAAAGGACACCATGCCGCTGATCCGCGCCAGTTCCGATTTCAACAATTGCGCTGCGGCCCAACCCGACAGTTGCTCCTGTTCCAGCGGGTCGATGCTGCGCAATGCGAACCCGCTGACATTCAACACCTTTGACAGGGCGGCACTGCCCAGATTGCCCTGCGCATTGACCGCAGGCGCGCGCCCCGTGGCAGTGACCAACTCCTGCGTTTTCGCATCCCAGCTTTGGGCGCTGGCGCCCGACAACTGGTTCAACGCGTCCAGTTCCAGATCCATCTGGTCCAGACTGGTGCCAAATCCCACGCTCAGTTCGGGCGAAGCGAAATCGGGTCTGGCCACGGTGACCTTGCCCGCCGCCACATCGACCACCATGGCGTTGACCTCGGCGCGGGCCAGCAGGAAATCCCAGTCGGTGCAATCGGTCTGCACCAGATGTTCTGCCTCGCCCGATGTCGCGGCCACATCCGCCGTCAGACCCGCCTCGCGGATCACCTTTGACAGGGCGGCGCTATCGCTGGTTCCGGTGAAAATCCTGCTGCGCCGCGCCACGGTCAAACCCGCCGCCTTGTCACCACAACCCACCACCAGATTGCTTTCGCCCCCCGCGCCGATGCTTAACGACTGGCGCAGGATGATGCCCTTGAACACGGCGGTATTTTTGGCGTCATACCCCAGCCGTATTTCAACCTGCTGGCCCGGCACGAAATGCCCGCTGGCCGAGGCGGGGAAATCCTCCTCGGAGGGGCTGCCATCGGCCAGCGTGATTTCGGCCATGGGCAACCGGCCCAGGGCGCGGCTGACACGGATCGCGGTCACGCCATAACTGTCGGGCATGGCGCTGCCGTTCAACAGGATTTCCATCGTGACCAGATCGGCACCGGGTTTGCGCACATCCTGCGACATCACTGATCCACCGGCGGAAATGTCAGGCCACGACCATAGGGCAGATGCATCAGATCGTTCAGGTCATTGACCCGCGCCACCTGCGGATACAGCGACGGATCATCGTAAACATGATAACACATCAGCGGCAGCGTCTCGTCCTGCCGCGCCACCCGCAGATGGGTCAGATCGGCGCTTTCCTTGCCCGCCGCACGGGCCAGATCGGCAGGGGTCTGATGCTGGCGAAACGCCAAGCCCAGCTTTGCGCGCAACGGCACCCCCGCAGGGCTGAACAAAACATAGGCCACATCCAGCCGCGTCAACATGCAATCAAACGACAGCTTGCCCCAGACCACGCGCAGGTAATTCGGGCTGTGGATCGACCCGTTGAACGCATAGGCAACCTTGCGCAGCTTGCCCAGCTCCTCCTCGATGGAACTGACCCCGGCCACCACGCCCGTCGCATCAATGGTGATGTCGAAACTCAGCTCCTCGGGGGCGCGGGATTTGAACTGCGCCAGCGCGCCCGCCGCATCAATACCACGGTCGGTGGTGAATTCGGTGGCGTGTTTGTGCTCATAGGTGTCGGGGTTGATCTGCACCTGATAACTGCCGGTCTGGCGGCGCAATTCATCATCGGAAAAGGCCAGGATTTTCATCTTTGTCAGCATGGCGTCACCTGTCCGAACCGCTACAGGATGTGCGGCGCAAGGCATGGCGCAACTGCTGCTCGATCATGGCCTTTATCTCGGCGCGCAGCCGTTCCGTCTCCGCCGCCTGCTGGTGGGCACCGGCGGGATGCGGCGTGGTGATCTGTGCGCGCAGCACCAGTTCCCTGATCTCTACCGGCATTGAATTTCTGGCATGATCTGCCCCTTTTTATTTGTGACCGCTGCGGTCTGATGCGCCCCGATGCTGCGCTACTGTCAAATACCGCGCCGGGGGGCGCCCTGAATTCCGCGCGTGGCCCCCGTCATCAGGCCTTCAACATCCCTGTCGCGGGTTTGGTGCGAAATAATTTTCGCGTCATGGCAGCATAGGATAATTCCAGCGTTTCCATGGCGATTTCACCCTTGCGGGCGTCGAATGCGGCGATCGACCATTTCACCGGCCATGCCCGGTCCAGCGACCAGCCCAACATCGGCGCGCCGGTTTGATCCAGCAGCGACACCAATACCGGCTGCGGCTTGATCGGTTCGGCCAGACCGCCCTCCAATACCTGTTTCGCCCATGTGAACAGGGCCGATTGCGCCACCATCACACCGCGTTTCAACACCAGATCGGGGTGGCCAGCGCGCATCGGCAATTTGTGGGTGAACCGGTTTTCGCCGCCCTCGGCCAGATCAACGGTGGCTTGGGTCGTGTCCAATCCCGACACCTCGGAAAAACTGGCATCCACGCCCGTGGTATTGGCCCCGATCGACACCGAAAACGAAAACCCAACCGGAGGATAATAATTCGCCATCCCTCAATACCCCCGGGTTCACGAATTTTCGATGGTAATGCCCTCATGGGCGATTTCCAGCGTTTCCACCGCAACCTCGTTGCCGTCGGATTTCAAATCGGTGCCGGTGATCTTGGTCGGCCATGCATTCGCCAGCTTCCACACCATGGTCGGCTTGCCGGATTCATCCAACAGCTTGATGGTGATGCTTTCGCGCTTGATCGTGTTCATCTGGATTTTGCCATACCAGTCGAAAAACTTGTTATCCTTGACGAATACGCCCTTTTTCAACGTCACATTGCCGAATTTGGCAATGCCGGGCATCTTGATCGTGCTGAACACCTTGGAATTGCCGGCGCGGTATTCGATCACCTGGGTTTCGGTCTCCAGGCCGCTGACCTCCTGAAAGGGCAGATCAGTGCCCATATCGCCAATATCGACGCTGAAATAAAACTTCGGAAGCGGCCAGACATTGCCCTCTTTTTCACCTGCCATGGGTCAATTCTCCTATCGGCCTGATTTACGATTTCTGCATCTGCTGCTGGAATGTCAGCACGATGAATTCCGCCGGATGGGTGACCGCCACCTTGATCGTGACGCGCATGTATCCATCCAGAATGTCATTGCCGGTCATGGTGGCATTCAGCCCCACATCCACCGAAAACGCATCGGCGGGTTTGGTGCCTGCCAGCGCTCCGGCCTTCCACTGGTTGGTCAGGAAATTCTCCAGCATGGCCTTGACGGTGGACCATGTGCCCGCATCATTGGGCGCGAAAACATAGGCGTCACAGGCGGCCTTGGCGGATTGTTCCAGCATGATCAGGGTGCGGCGCACGCTGATGTATCGCCAGTCCTGACTGTTGCCATCCAGCGTACGCGCCCCCCATACCAACACCCCGCGATTGATAAAACTGCGGATCGCATTCACCGCCAACCCGTTCAGCGGCATGTTCAGATCTTCTTGCTGGTCATGGGTGATGTTCACACAGGGCGAAACCACATCCATCATCGACGTATTGGCAGGGGCCTGCCAGACGCCGCTGGTGTTGTCGGTGCGGGTGATCACACCGGCCATGCCCGCGCTGGGCGGCATCACATTTACAGCGGCCAGCGCCGCGACCATATATTGCTTGTATAACGGGCTGATAGTCATCAGCGCGGCATGGCCGGTGGGCGATGCGGTGCCATCCTTCACGTCCTTCAGGTATCCGCTCAGGTCGGCTGGCACATCGGGCGCGCCTGCCTTGGCCGCGTATATCGCCGTCTGCTCCTTGGTCACCGCCTCCGATAGGGTTTTGCGCAGATCGTCGCTTAGATTCATAAACGTCACCGCGGGCTGTTCCAGGATCGAGGTATTGAGCCAGGGATAATAGGCACAGCCATAGTTCAACCCGACCGTGCCGATATTGCTGCGGAAATTGCTGACCGGCGCGTCGGCGGGGGCCACCAATGGGCCCAGCCCGTAATTGCCATGCCACAGGTCCAATACGGCCACGCGGCTTTGCATGGTCTGGCAATGCAGCAGGGCGTGCTGGGCCACCTTTGACCAATCCGACAGCCCCATCAGGCAGGTTTCCGGCGTCACCACCATGGTGGGTTCCTGCTCGGCGGTCAGGGTGTCGATGCCCGCAGTGAACATATCCGATGTCGGGCTGGCGGTGCTGTAATCCCCGATCGACACGATGTAACAGGGGCCGCCGCCATTGTCGTAAAAGAACTTCATCGACTGGTGCAGAATGAAAATCCCGTCGCGCAGGAATGCGCTGGCGTCATTGGCATCGGCCACCACCGACAGCGGAGGCGCAACGCCGAACAGGATTTCGAATTCGGCAAATGACGTGATGCGCGTCGGCGTGTTCAACAATGATGACGTGCCGCGCATCGCCTTTTGCGTGAACCCGATGAACGCCGGAACGGCGGTCGGCACCTCGACCACGGAATTGGGAAAGGCATCCTTTTCAACGACATAAACACCGGGAGTTTTATATTCTGACATGGCGGGGTTCCTGATCTTCGGGCAACGGGGTCAGCGGATTGGCGGGCAGGGGCAGGTTCGGGCGGGGCAGGTTCGGGCGGGGCGGGGTCGGGCAGGGCAGGGTCGGGCGGCACCTAACTGCCGCTGGACGATGCTGCACAGGCGGCTTTCGCCAGAATGTCGGCCACCGCTTTGGTGTAAACCGCCTTGGCATTGGCCAGCGCCAGCTTGGCCTGATCCTCGTCCAGGGTCTGCTGCGCGGCGGCGGTGGTTTTGGTGCTGGCCAGCGTGGCCGCACCCTGATCCACGGCCTGCTGCGCGGTCAGCTGCGCCGCCTCTGCCGCGACCTTGGCCGCCGATGCCGTCTCCTCGGCCTTTTGCGCCGATGCCAGCGCCGTGGTCGCATCGCTCAGGGCTGTGGTCTTGGCGGTCAGCGCCTTTTGCGCCGCATCCACCGCCCGCTGTGCGGCGGCCTGTTCCTGCGTTGCGGTTTTCAATTCGGTCTTGGCATGTCCCACGGCGGTTGTGGCCTTGCCCAATGCGGTTTCGCTGTCTGTCAGCGTGTCCTTGGCCTTGGCCAATGCGGGGGCCAGCGCGTCATTCGCGGCGGTGGCGGTGGCGACGGTCTGGTCATGCTTGGCCTGCGCCTTGACCAGCGCGATGCCTTCGGCGGCCTGTGCCTGCACATAGGTCAGCTCGGCGGCGGCCTGATCTGCGGCGGATTGATCGCGCACGGCGACCCGCGCCGCCTGTTTCGCGGCCTTGCGTGCATCTTCGACGGGGTCCGGGCTGGGGTCGGGTTTTTTGCCCTCGCCCGCAGCGGCCCCCGTTGCAGACCGGAACTCGGCGGCGGCGCTGTCACGGTCGTCTGGCGTGTCGGAAGAGGGCGTTTTGGCCATTGGAAAAATCTCTCCTGTTCGGTCGCAACACATTGCGAACGTTATAAATTTCCACCCCGTTCGGGTGATCAACTGTGCAGTTTTCGACCCGCGTGAAAACGATACGGGCGCCCAAATCGGATAATCGCCGGGGCCTCTGAACGGTTCCACAGATTGCAAAATATAGCGAGCAAAATTCGCGCCTAACGCGTGCGTCGCGGCCCGAAACACCTGATTGAAAGCTAACCCAAGGTCAATTCAACCATAGAAAGTAATGCGTTTTCATAGGGTTTTGGAATTTTGCAAAATCCGCCGCCAAAGGTGAGGTTTTTCGCAAAAATACCGGCTGCTGCCTGTGGATAACTCTGGAATTGGCGGGGGGCGGAACACGCCGCGCCGCAGCAAACCGGCCATCTTCCGCCCATTTCCACACGCTTCGCATGTCGCGATTCGGCCACAGGGGCGGGCGCGGCCCCAGGGTTGCCGCCTAGGGTGGCGGCCTAGGGTGGCGGGGGGCGAAACATCTGGGCGGCGGCATCATAGGTGTAATTATGCAGGGTCATCAGGCGGTGCGCCTCCTCCCATGTGCCGAATGTTCCGGCGGGGCGCATGTTGACGCGCTGGGTCAGGCGGTGCCGCGCATTGGCGGGGGTGCGGCCCTGAATGCGGTTGTGAACCCCGTTGTGGTTTAACCTGACATGCGCCCGCCGCGCTGCCAGATGGTCGATGAAATCGCGGTTGCGGTCCACGTGATAAGCCAGCCCGCGTTCGTGCAAATAGCCGGTGAAATGCTGCGGCACCGATCCCTGCGGATCAGGCACCAGCAGCGGCACCACATTGTTGCCATGGGCACCATCGGTGCCGATCACGGCGCGTTGCGGGTGGCGGTGGTCTGCCTCGGCCTGCCGGGCGGCGGCCGGCATGCCATGCAGGCGCTGTTCGGTAGGGGTGCCAGCGGCCCAACCCGCCTGCACGCCGGGCGCGGGCAGCGCGGGCACGGGCACGGCGGGCACCAACCCGCGGTTCCACAGGATCGCCAGCGCGCGGCGTTCGTGAATGTCCACGGCGGCATTGGTGATACGCGCCAATACCTGCGCCTGCGTTAACGCGGGTCCGGCGGCGCGATTGGCATAGGTCACGGCCTCGGCTGGCATGCGTTGCACCACGCCTGCACCCGCCCCTGTGGTCATGTCGCGCCCCGTTACCTGCGCCAAACGTGCAACCCCGGGCGAGCGATCCGCCATGACCTGCAACCGTGTCAGATGCGCGGGGGCCAGATGCGTGGGGGCAGAGCGGGCAGCGGCCTGCGGCGCAACGGTTCTGGCGGCGGGTTTACGGGCAAACGCATGTTGCATTTTCGCTGGCTCCTTTGCGCGGGCTGGTCGCGGCTGCGCCCTGATACGACCACATACTACCACGACAGCGGGCGATGCCTGCGGAAATAAAATTCAATCTTTGCGGTGCATTGGTGAAAAAAGCGCAACCCTTGCCTGTGCCACGCTTGCGCGGGGGGCGGCTTGTCGGCATCCTTGTGCCATCCGCAGCCCGCGTTTTCATGCAGGAATGTCCCTTGCGCCAGCACGCCCAGACACCTCGCGCCCCAGCGGCGACTTCGGCGCAGAAACCAGCGCAAACTGCGGCGAAAACCGGGGTAAAAACTGCGGCGAATACTGCGGCGAAAACCCTGCGCACACCGGCCCCCGCCCCGACGCGGCTGACACAACTGGATGCGCTGGCCCGACGCAGCACCGCCACCAGCCCCCTTGCCGCATTGCAGGCCCGCGCCGATTTGACGACCCCCCACAGGCCGAACCACACGCGACAGATATCGGGCAGGGCCAATCAGACCGGCCTGCCCGATGCCCTGAAATCCGCAGTCGAACAGCTGTCAGGGCAATCGCTGGATGATGTGCGCGTCCGCCATGGATCACCCCTTGCGGGGCAGATGCAGGCCCGCGCCTTTGCCCGTGGCCGCGACATCCACATCGGGCCGGGGCAGGGGCAACATCTGGCCCATGAAACATGGCATGTGGTGCAGCAAAAACAGGGGCGGGTGCGGCCCAACGGCTGGTTGCTGCACCCGCAATCGGGCACCCGCACCCCCGTCAACGACAGCCCCCAACTGGAAGCAGAGGCCGACCGCATGGCCGCCGCCGCCACCCGCCTGTCGCGCCGCGATACCCCCCTGCAACGCCGCCCGCTGGCCTCGGTCCTGCTGGGCAGCGCGGCGCATGTGCTGCAACCCGTCTGGTATCTGCACAAGGGTCTGCGCATCTGGGTAAAGGCGGGGCAGGATCCGCCCCCCGGCGCGGTGCAGGAACACTTTGTTCTGCACCGCCAGACCCCGCATATGATCAACCCCGGCAGCCTTGGCTCCAGCAGCTATGACAGCAGCGCCGCCAGCACCGTCACCACGGCAAAACTCGCGGCAAAGGACAAGGCACCGGGCCGTAACACCCTGAAATCCAAGGCCAAAGCCGTGGGCGCCGACCTCTATGCACGCAGCGCCAAACGGCCCCTGAAACAGCTGCAACAGGATGCGAAATTCGCCGCATCACTGGCCAGCTTGCTGGAACAGATCGCCGCCAGCGCCCTGCCCAAAAACCACGAAACCCGCGTCAAGGCCGCCTTTGACAAACCGGGGTTCAAACCGGCGGATTACCGTAAAATCATCCGCGGTCAGGATGAAATCTCGCGCACCTCGACCACCGGCAATATCTTTATCGCGTTCAAGGCAGCAGCGGCCCGCGATGCCAGCCTCGGGGCCAGCGAAAAGGCGGCAACACTGGCGCTGGGCCGGCAATTGATGCGGCTGGCCAGCGCCCTGCGCACGCCGACCCACGGGGTGGTGGCCCCGATGCTGATCGGGGGCAAGGTGCAGGGCCAGCAACACCCCAAAGAAAAATCCATACCCAATTTGGCGGGCGGCAGATCGGGTCACGGGCTGAACGATCCGCTGCGCGCCGATGCGGGCCTGTCCACCTATGCCGCCTTTCGCGACGATGCCGATGTTTCGCCGGTGATCCTCTATCTGACGCAACTTCTGGGGCATCTGGTGGGGACGCTAAACCATATGATGTGGCCGCTGGGGGCCGCGAATGTGGCAGATTGGTTGCCGGCCTTCGTGCAACAACAGCGGCAGGAACGCGAAAAGGTCAAGGCGATGACCAACCTTGTGGCGCGTATTCTGGGGGTGCCGGTGGTCACCGCCCCGCAACCCGCCCGTGCCAGAATGCGGGCGCGCAGCACCCCCGCCTCGCCGATGCGCCACAGCCCTGCGGCGGAAAGAAAACGCTTCAAACGCAGTGCCCGCGTGCTGCAAAGCGCGGCACAATCTGCCGCCAAAAAGGCCAAACCCGCCGCCGCGCTCGGCAAACTGAAACAGCAGGCAACCACACTGCAATCCGTCACCACCCCGACTTTGGCAGACCAGGCAACCCTGCAACAGGCAAACGCCGATCTGCTGGCCCTGCTCGCCACCCTGTCCCCGGCCACCACAGCCTGGGATGGCTCATGGCGCGGCCGCGTCACCGATTCCGGCGCTCTGGCCAATGATGCGACAGGGGCAACGGGGTGGCGCGACCCCTCGATCCAGCAATTCAGAACCGAATGCGGGCAAATGGCGGCGCATAATGCGCTGGTGATGACCCCCGCAACCGGCCACGCCGATACCGATGCGGCACTGCACAGCCTTGGCCCGCTGCAGGATGATATAAACGAGGATACGATCCGCAACATGCTGGTGCAGGCCGGACACCCGCAAATCCCCGTGGTTGGCAATCTGGGGGAAATGCATATCCTTATCAATCACTTGCAAGCAGGCGATGCACAGGTGCTGACCAATTTCGGTCAGGGTCCGGCACATCTGGCCGGGCTGGCCGGACTGCGTGATTTCAGGGCGGGCACCACACATGCCCTGCGGCTTGTGGTCAATACCACCGGCCACCTTGGCCCCACCGATGCCGGCTATCACTGGATCGCGGTGGAACTGACACGGGTCACGCCGCCAATGGGCGCGCCGCAAATCCACATCACCTATCGCGACAGCCTGCCACAGGACACCGATTACAGCCATTTCTTTGCCGCCCTGCGCCACGCACTGGGGTGACAGGCCACAGAACCGCAGGGCGATCTTCCCCTTGCACCGCCGCGCCCGTGCCACTACCCCCTTGGCGCAAGACAGCCAAGGAAACAGGACGGCGCTTTGACCATGACCGATACGGCCCATACTCCGCTTGACCTCGCCCATGCCGCGATGGAATCCGCCCCCCATGACGATGCCGCCCGCCTGCGGTTCTACGAACGCCTCGCCGATGCCGAACTGTTCCTGCTCCTGACCGAAGAAGCCCGCGACGAAAACCTCTCTCCCGAATTGTTCGAACTGACCGATGCCGCCTTTGTGCTGGCCTTCGACCGCGAAGAACGCCTCGCTGCCTTCACCGGCCGGGCTGCGGCCTATGCGGCGCTGTCAGGGCGCGTGATCGCAGGGCTGTGCGCAGGGCAGGGGATCGGGCTGGGGGTGAACCTCGATGTCGCGCCATCGTCGATCCTGATCCCGCCGGACGCCCTTGAATGGCTGGCCGAAACCCTGACCCACGGCCCAAAAGAAGAACAAGCCCGCATCAGCGAATTGCACCCGCCCAAGGGCCTGCCCGAATCCCTGCTGATGGGGCTGGACGCCAAACTTGCCACCGCCATGGGGCTGGCGCGCTCTGCCTATCTGGTGGGGGTCACATATGACGGCGGCGGGCGCGGTCACCTGCTGGGCTTTATCGACCCGAAACAGGGTGCCGAAACCGCACTGGCCAAGGCCGTGTCAGAGGCGCTGACATTCTCGGGCGTCGAAGCAGGCGCGCTGGATGTCGGATTTTTCAACGCAGCCGACCCGATGGCGGCGGCGCTGGCACGCAACGGGCTGCGCTATGACCTGCCCGAACCAAAACAACCCGCAGCCCGCCCCGCACCGGGTTCAGACCCCGCCAAACCCCCGATCCTGAAATAGCAGCTGGCCAGAGTCGCCGAAATCGCAGATGCCTCCGGCGGGAGTATTTTTGCCAAGAAAAAATCAGGCATTTCCAGATCACTGGCATTTGCAGATTGCTGGCTTTTTCTTGGTCGCAATACTCCGGGGGGGATTGAAACCCTGTTTCAATCGGGGGGCTGGCCCCCCGCCTTCGCGCTTGCGCGAAAAAACAATAGGGGGCGGCATCAGCCGCTCCGCCAGGTCAGAACGGCCCGGTCAGTATCCCGATGCGCGATCGACCAGATGCAGGAACGGCAGGCCCGCCGCGCCGCGTTGGATGTTCGTCGCGATCACCTCTGCCGCGGTTTCGGCGCGGGTTTCCGATGCGATATGGGGCGTGACCGTCACCTTCGGGTGGGACCAGAACGGGTTGTCGCGGGGCAGGGGCTCGGTGCGAAACACATCCAGCGTGGCATGGGCCAACTGCCCGCTGTCCAGCGCCGCCAGCAGCGCCGCGTCATCAATCAGCGGCCCGCGTCCCGGGTTCAGCAGGAAAGCGCCCTGTGCCAGCAGCGCCAGCGCACCGGCATCAATCAGGTTTTCGGTTGCGGCCGTCAGGGGCAGCAACAGCACCATGACCTCTGCGTCGTTCAGGGCGGTTTTCAGCCCCTCTGCCCCGTGCAAACAGCGGATGCCATCCACCTGTTTTGCTGTTCGGCTCCAGCCTGTTACCGGAAACCCCAGCCCCGCCAGCGCCTGCGCGCAGGCCGCGCCCAGCGCCCCCAGCCCCAGCACCGTAACGGGGCGGGCGCTGGCCAGTGGCGGCACGTCCTGTCGCCACTCTCCGTCCAGCCCGTGAATATGCGCATCCATGCCCAGATGATGGCGCAGCACATGCCCCGTCACCCATTCCACCATGCCCTGCGTCAGCCCGTGATCGACCATCCGCGCCAGCGGTTGCGTCAGCGTTTTATTGGTGACGATGCTTTCCACCCCCGCCCACAGGCTCAGCACCGCCTTGCAGCGGGTAAAGGGGGTGAAATCCAGCCTGCCCGCATGGGGGGCATAGACGATGTAATCCACCGTTTCGGGCGGCAGATCCCTTGCCAGATTGGCGCTGATGCCTGCCCTGTCCAGCGCGGCCCGCAGCGGTGCCTCGTATATGGTCCATGCCGCAGGGCGGGCTGAGAACAGGATGTTGACTGTCATATCAGTGCCTTACCTTGGTTTGTGCACATGGGCGCTTTGCACCAGCCCGAATGCCGCCAGCAGCACCAGCATTGCCGATCCGCCATAGCTGACCAGCGGCAGCGGCACCCCCACCACCGGCGCCAGCCCCATCACCATTGCCATGTTCAGCGCGAAATACAGGAAAAAGTTCAGCGCGATCCCCAGCGTCAGCAGCGATGAAAACCGGTCACGGTTGGCCAGCGCCGCCCAGATGCAGAACGCGATGATCAGCATATACAGCGCCAACAGTGAAAACGCCCCGAGAAACCCGAATTCCTCTCCCAATGTCACGAAAATGAAATCGGTGTGTTTTTCGGGCAGGAAATTCAACCGGCTTTGTGTGCCCTGCATAAACCCGCGCCCCGTCCAGCCACCCGATCCAAGGGCGATTTTCGACTGGATGATGTTATACCCCGCGCCCAGCGGGTCCTGCGACGGGTCCAGAAAGGTGTCGATGCGGCGGAACTGGTAATCCTTTAGCAATTGCCAATCGGTGCCGCGCGATTTGAACACCGTTGTCACCAGCCCCACACCCGCGCCGATTACAGCCACGAAATAGGCCCAATGCACACCGGCCATAAACATCATGCCGCCGCCCACGAACAGCAGCAACAATGCCGTGCCCAGATCGGGCTGTTTCAATACCAGCGCGGTGGGGATCAGGATCAGCACAACAGGGATCAACACCCACAAAGGGTGCGATTTGCGTTTCAGCGGCAGCCAGTCGTAATAGGCGGCCAGAAACATCACCAGCGTCACCTTGGACAACTCCGAGGGCTGCAACCGGATGAACCCCAGATCAATCCAGCGCTGCGCCCCCATGTTGACCGATCCGAAAAATTCAACCACCAGCAACAGCGCCAGCGCCCCCAGATAGGCCAGCCCCGACAGGTTGCGCCACAGATAGATCGGCACCAGCCCGACGATGAACATCAGGGCCAGCCCCACGGCAAACCGTTTCATCTGGGCACCGGCCCATGGGTCGAAATCGCCCCCCGCCACCGAATACAACATCAGAAACCCGAAACTGGCCACCGCCGTCAACAGCAGCGCCAGCGCCCAGTTCAGGTGCAACACCTTGCGCAGCCCCGATGGCACATGTTTGACGGAATATTCCAGATAACTCATGCGCGGTCTTTCGATCCGATGCTGATCTCCTGGCGCAGCTTTTTCAGGCGGGCCTGTTGGGCGCGGATGCGGCCACGGTCGCGTTCGGGATAGGCGGCCAGCGGCGGGTCTTCGCCATATAGCGCCTGCAATGTGATGTCGCGCGCGATCGGGGCCGCCGCGGTGGACCCGCCGCCGCCATGTTCCACCACCACGGCCACGGCGACCTGCGGGTTGTCATAGGGGGCAAAGTTCACGAATAACGCATGGTCGCGCCGGTTCCACGGCAGATCGGCGTTGCGCGTCACCCCGCGTGCCCGTTCTGCGGCGGTGATATTGCGCACCTGACTGGTGCCGGTCTTGCCTGCCATTTTCATGCCATCCGCCACAATGCGTGACCGGAAACCGGTGCCGCGCCCGGAATTCGAAACCGCATACATGGCGCGGCGCACCATGCGCAGGTGGTTTTCATTGACCCCCAGCAGCGCGCCCGCACCCGATGGCGTTTCCACCCCGTCCAGCGTTTTCACCAGTCGCGGCTCTATCGCACGCCCCGTGGCCAACCGTGCCGTCATCACCGCCAGTTGCAAGGGCGAGGCCTGCACCAAACCCTGCCCGATGGATGCATTGACCGTATCGCCAATCACCCAGTCGCTGCCGAATGCCTCGCGCTTATAGGCCTTGGTCGGGGCACGCCCCCGCGCCACCGCCGACATCGGCACATCATGGCGCACCCCCACCCCCAACCGTTCGGCCATGGCGCTGATGTTTTCAATCCCGACCTTCAGCGCCAGATCGTAATAATAGACATCACAGCTTTCGCGCAGCGAGGTTTCCAGATTCACATGCCCGTGGCCCGACCGCTTCCAACAATGGAACTTGCGGCCCGATACCTCCAGATGGCCGGGGCAATACACCGTGTCCTCGGCCCCGATCAATCCCGCATCCAGCGCCGCCATGGCGGTGACCATCTTGAAGGTCGACCCCGGCGGATACAGCCCCTGCACGGTTTTCGACGCCAGCGGGCGGTATTCGTTTTCGGTCAGCGCGGCGTAATCCGCCACGGAAATGCCGCGCACAAACAGGTTGGGGTCATAGGTCGGCGCGCTGGCAATGCCCAGCAAATCACCGCTGGCGCAATCAATCACCACCGCCGCCGCGCTTTCTCCGGTCAGGCGCGCATGCATGTAACTCTGCAAATGCGCATCAATGGTGATCTGCACATCGACACCGGGCGCGCCCTCTTGACGGTCCAGCTCGCGGACCACACGGTTGGCGGCGTTCTTTTCCACCCGCCGCACACCGGCCTTGCCGCGCAAGGGGTCCTCGTATTTCGATTCCAGCCCGACCTTGCCGATCTGGAATCGGGGCAGGCGCATCAAGGGGTCGGGATCATCCATTTTCGACAGATCATAATCCGACACCGGACCGACATAACCAACCGAATGGGCAAAATCCGGCCCCAGCGGGTAATGGCGCGACAGGCCGACCTCGGGGAAAACACCGGGCAGGGTGGGGGCATTGGCGGCAACCTTGGCCACGTCCTGCCAACTGACACGATCCGCCAGCGTGACACGGGTGTCGCCACGGCGCTTGGCCATTTCGGTGCGGGCCTCGGCCAGTTCTTCGGGGTCCAGCGTGATCAGGGCAGACAACCGGCGCAACACCAGCTCCATGTCGCCTGTTTCCTCGCGGACCATCACAATCCGGTAACTGGGCTCATTGGCGGCCACAGTCACCCCGTTGCGGTCGAAAATCTGACCACGGGCGGGGGCGATCAGCTCCAGATCAATGCGGTTTTCCTCGGCCAACATGCGGTATTGGTCGGCCTGATCCACCTGCATATACCGCATCCGCCCCACCAATACGGCGGCAATGGCGGCCTGCGCCCCGCCCAGCAACAAACCGCGCCGGGTGATGGCGCGCACCGAATCGGCGCTGTCCTTGGCGTGGCGTTTCATAACCGGTGCCCCAATGCGTCAACCTCGCCCGGCTGCGCCTTGCGCACACCGAACACGAAATGCGTCACCGCCATGATGACGGGATAGGCCAGAACCGTGGCCCCCAACTGGATCAGGGTCAACCCCAGCGGCGGCTGCGCCACCATCAGCAACAACAGCACGAAACGGTTGGCCAGGATCACCGCAACCAATACCAACGCCACGTTGAACCACTCGGCAATCAGGGTCTGCTCGCGCATATGCAGGGCGCGCATCTTCAGAAACTCCACCGCGATGACCACCAGAAACGCCATCAACCCCGGCGGGCGCATGAACAACAGATCGGCCAGCAACATGATCGCCCCCACCAACAGCGCAGGCACATATTCAGCCCGGCGCAAGGCCCATGCCATCGGCAGGATCAACAACAGGTCCGGCCCGGCCCAGTCATGCGGGCGCACGTCCAGCGGCATCAACTGGAAAAACATGATGCCCAGCGACAGGGCCAGATACAGGGCGCGCATGGTCCAGATGCGCGATGGAGATGTCTCAACCATCGCTGCCCTCCGCCGCCTGTGCCTCGGCCACACCCTCGGGGATTTCCACAGGGGCGGGCAGGATCAACAATCCGGGGTCGTTGATCACCTCGGTCTTGGGATTGCGCAACACGCGCAGAAATTCCAGACGACCGTAATCCGCCGACAGGCGCACACGCCAGCGCCCGCCGCTGTCCTTGACCACCTGACCGATCAACAGTCCGGGCGGGAAAATTCCGGCGTCGCCCGATGTCACCACCCGGTCGCCGGGGCGCACCTGATCGGGGTTTTCCAGAAACGACAGATGCGGCGCAACGGTGTTGTCACCCATGATCAATCCGGCCTGACCGGGCGCGGCCTTGGTCACGCCCAATTGTTCGCTCACCGGCTGAATACGCACCGGAACGCGGCTGAAACTGTCGGTCAGCAACACCACCCGCGCCGTGCGCTCCCCCACGCCGGAAATGCGCCCCACCAGGCCGATCCCGTCCATGGTGGCCCAGCCATCCAGAATGCCGTCGCGCGCGCCCACATTCAACAATACCGACTGGCGATAGGGCGACCCGCTGTCGGCCAATACCACCCCCGTGACATAGGTCAGGCGCGGGTCCAGCCGCACCTTGTTCAGATCCAGCAGACGGGCGTTTTCCTGATCCAGCTGCAACGCGGCCTCTTTCCAGGCCTTCATCTGCTGCAATTCGCGGCGCAATTCCTGATTCTGATCGTGAATGCGCTGGTATGACTGGAAATCCCGCAACAGGTTGATGGTGCCCGTCACAGGGGCCATCGCCCAATCGAAGGATGGCACAACCACATCCACCACCCGCGCACGCAGCCGTTCAACCCGCGGGCTGTCAATGCGCCAGACAATGAAAATACCCAGCAGACACAAAATCAGAACCCCCAAAAGCAACCGCTTGATGGGGCCTAGATAGTCGTCATCGTCTTTCCGGTCTTTAGCCATGGTTCCCCTTGCTCAAAGGGTGGCGGGATCAGCTGTCGTAGTCAATCGCGTGACGTAGCTGTTTCTCGTATTCCAATGCCTTGCCCGTGCCAAGCGCCACACAGTTCAAACTTTCGTTGGCAATAGACACCGACAACCCCGTTTGCTCGCGCAGCGCCAGATCCAGATCACCCAGCAATGCACCGCCCCCCGTCAACATCACACCGCGATCGACAATATCGGCGGCCAGATCGGGCGGGGTGGCCTCCAGTGCGGTCATCACCGCCTCACAGATCTGCTGCACAGGCTCCGACAGGGCCTCGGCGACCTGCGCCTGGCTGATCTCTACCTGCTTGGGAACACCGTTCAACAGATCGCGCCCGCGCACCTCCATGGTGGCGCCGCGCCCGTCGTCAGGCATCCGCGCCGTGCCAATGCTGGTCTTGATGCGCTCGGCAGTGGATTCACCGACCAGCAGGTTCTGCTGGCGGCGCAGATAGTTGATGATCGCCTCGTCCATGCGGTCACCGCCCACACGCACCGAACGGGCGTAAACGATGTCGCCCAGTGACAGCACCGCCACCTCGGTTGTGCCGCCGCCGATGTCGACAACCATGTTGCCGGTCGGATCGGTGATCGGCATCCCCGCACCAATCGCGGCCGCAATCGGCTCGGCAATCAATCCGGCACGCCGCGCACCCGCCGATAAAACCGACTGGCGAATGGCGCGTTTTTCAACGGGGGTGGCACCATGGGGCACACAGACAATGATCTTGGGCTTGGAAAAGGTCGAGCGTTTGTGAACCTTGCGGATGAAATGCTTGATCATCTCCTCGGCAGTGTCGAAATCCGCAATCACCCCGTCACGCATCGGGCGGATCGCCTGAATGCTGCCGGGCGTGCGCCCCAACATCAGCTTGGCATCCTCGCCGACAGCCAGCACTTTTTTCACACCATCCTTGATGTGATAGGCCACAACCGACGGCTCGGCCAATACAACGCCCTTGCCTTTGACATAAACCAGCGTGTTCGCCGTGCCCAAATCGATGGCCATATCAGACGAGAACAGACCGGGCAGCTTGTCAAAGATCGACATATCGTTGCGTTTCCTATGCAGCACGCCCCGCGTGCGATTGAAAAAATCGAATATTGCCCCGCGACTCTCTCAAGTGCAGGCAATGGCCCTTATAGGCCCGCCGCCCCGAATGCGAAAGGGGGCGGAGACGCGGAAATCAGCACCATTCCGCCGCATAACCCGCCGCGCAAAGCAAACGGGGGCTGCCCGCCCCCTCGTCCGCGCCCCTCGGGCGCAGCCTCCCCCCGCATCACGTCCCGCCAAACACCAACGCGGTTACACGCACAGGCGTCACCCCGCGCGCCCCTGCCTTTCATTGTTCCGGAAATACCTCCCGCCGGAGGCATCCACCCCATCCCCGCAGACCAAGCCTTGCCGCCCCGCCCCGCCCCGCGTATCAGAACCCCATGCTGTCCTATCAACATATCTATCACGCCGGAAATCTGGCCGATGTGCAAAAACACGCGCTGCTGGCCAGCGCGATCCAATACATGACGGCCAAGGACAAACCGCTGACCTATATCGAAACCCACGCAGGGCGCGGCGTCTACGACCTGTCATCCGAACCCGCCCTGAAAACCGGAGAGGCCGCAGCAGGCATCACCATGGCCGAAACCGCCAACTGGTTCGCCCCCGATCACCCATATGCCCGCGCCCTCGGCGCCACGCGCAGAACCTACGGCGCAACCGCATACCCCGGCTCGCCCCTTGTGGCGGCCAACCTGCTGCGCGACAGCGACCAGATGGTCCTGTCCGAACTGCACCCGCAGGAACATCAGGGCCTGCTCAACGCCATGTCGCCATACCCGGCGCGGATTTTCCAACAGGACGGGTTTGAAATGGCACAGGCACAATGCCCGCCCACCCCGCGCCGCGGGCTGATGCTGATCGACCCGTCCTATGAAATCAAAACCGATTACGACCTGATCCCCGGCCAAATCGCCAAATTGCACCGCAAATGGAACGTCGGCGTGATCCTGCTGTGGTATCCGGTGCTGACCAGCGGCGCGCATCACCCCATGGTTTTTGCCCTGAAACAACAAAACCTGCCCAAACTGATGATCCACGAGGTCAAATTCCCCCCCGCCCGCAAGGGCCACGGCATGATCGGGTCGGGCATGGCGATCATCAACACCCCCTACGGCCTGTCCGATGAAACCGCCCGCCTGACGGCCCTGTTCAAAACGCTATAAGCGCGCCCTTGAACATCCCGCAGCAAAGCTTCATGCTTGGCCCATCGCAGCAGTGGAATATTTTTCCCGGAGCGGCCCATGAAACCCGAAATCCTGACCACCCTGACCGGTTACAACCGGACCTATCTCACATCTGATGCCCTCGCTGGCGTGACCGTCGCGATGGTGGCCCTGCCGCTGTCCCTGGCCATCGCCATCGCATCCGGCGCAGCGCCCGCCACGGGGCTGGTCACAGCGATCATTGGCGGGTTTCTGGTGTCGCTTCTGGGGGGCAGCCGCGTGCAGATCGGCGGCCCGACAGGGGCGTTTATCGTTGTGGTCTATGGCATCGTGCAAACCCAGGGGATGGACGGGCTGGTGCTGGCCACCGCCATGGCGGGGCTGATCCTGCTGCTGGCAGCGGCCCTGCGCGCCGGATCACTGGTGGCCTATGTGCCCGAACCAGTGATCAACGGCTTTACCATCGGTATCGCGGGCATCATCGCCACCAGCCAACTGGCCGATCTGGCGGGGGTGCAACTGGGCGATACCCCGGCTGACCTGTTCCACAAACTGCCCGCGCTGTGGCAGGCACGCCATGGCGTGAACCCCACCGCGCTTGGCATCGGGGTGCTGACCATGATCGCCATCACGCTGCTGCGCCGCGCCCTGCCGCGCTTTCCGGGGTTGATCATTGCCGTCGGGCTTGCCTCTGCCGTGGTGGCGCTGTTTGACCTGCCGGTCGATACCATCGCCAAACGCTTTGGCGACCTGCCCGCAACCCTGCCCATTCCGCACCTGCCGCAATTCACCTATGAACGCATGGCTGAACTGCTGCCCGCCGCGCTGACCATCGCCTTTCTGGCAGGGGTGGAATCGCTGCTCTCTGCCACCGTGGCCGACCGCATGACGGGCCACCACCACCGCCCCAATGCCGAGGTGCTGGCCCAAGGCGCGGCCAATATCGGATCGGCCCTGTTTGGCGGGTTGCCGGTGACAGGGGCCATCGCCCGCACCGCCACCAATATCCGCGCAGGCGGACGCACCCCCGTGGCGGGAGTGATCCATGCGCTGACCATCCTTGGGGTCATGTGGCTGGCCGCGCCGCTTGCCGGATACCTCGCCATGCCCGCACTGGCCGGCCTGCTGATCCTGACGGCATGGAACATGAGCGAACCACAGAAATGGCGGGGCTATATGTCAGGCCCGCGCAGCGATACCGGGCTGCTGCTGATCACCATGGCGCTGACCGTCGCCGTGGACCTGACCGTGGCCATAGGTGTGGGCGTGGTGCTGGGCCTAGCCCTGCGCCTGCGGGCTGGCAAAACCGACCCGGAGGATTTCACCCCGAGGGACCGCTAGCCCGCGCATGGCCCCGCGCATGATCCACGCAGAACGTGACAGACTTCACAGGTGCCACGACCACAGCCCGATCAGGTATCACACCTGCCTTCGCCGCGCTGAAAATCAGTCAGAATTCCGGGATAGGTGTCGATATAACCCGCCGGGTCCGGTGCCTCTGTCCCGTTTGCGCGATAGCTGCGCTGATCCGCTATGCGCTGCACTCCGGCGTCGCGCAGCACCCCGTATTGCAGGCAAAGCGACCGGATATGCCCCAACAGGATAATTTCCTGTCGCTGATAGGGCGGAATGGCAAAGGCACCCGTGGTCAACCTGTCGCGATTGCCGGATTGCGGGTCGCTGTAAAACATCTCGACCCCCTTCATGTCATGCGGCGACGGGTTGGATACGTAAACCTGCGACCGCTTGATCGACCCCTGCGTGATGAAAACAATGTCCGATGTCGCCGCGTCGGGAATGGCCCCGAGCAGTGCGCGGGTGTTCCTTTCGGTGCCGCCGGTGTTGTTCCCTATCCCCTCCAGTGCCACCTCGGATCTGGCAGAGCTGTCCGCAATGTCATCCAGATAGCGCGACACCGTGCCCGGATTGACAAGGGCATAGACCGCCAGCAGCAGCGCAAGAATTGTCGCCAGATCGGCAGTGGCCGCAACGGCTGTGCGAAACCTGTTGAACATGGCTGACCCTTGAAAAATGCAGTTTGAAACCGTGTTGCTGTGAAAAAAGGGGCAAATCCATGGATTTGCCCCCCCGTTTTATACGATTCATACGATTTGTGGTCTGTTTCTACCTGTTTCTGGCAGGCTTGGCAGTGGCAGACCGGATCACACTGAATCCTTGTAACTCACCTCGCGGCGGTCCGCGCCGGGGGCGGATTTTTCGCGCCGCACCAGCAGCCGGTTCAGCGCGTGAACATAGGCCTTGACCGAGGCCACAACCGTATCCGTATCCGCCGATTGGCCGGTGACGATGCGGCCCTCTTCCTCCATGCGCACCGATACCGTGGCCTGCGCGTCGGTGCCTTCGGTCACGGCGTTGACCTGATACAATTGCAGGCGGGCGGAATGACTGAACAATGCCTTGATCGCGTTGAAACTGGCATCGACAGGCCCGTCTCCCGTGGCGGTGGTGCTGTGGTCTTCGCCGTCAATTTCCAGTGTCAAATCAGCGGTTTGCGGGCCTTCGGTGCCGCAAATGACGCGCAGGGATTTGACCTTGATCCGGTTGATTTCGGGGTCTTCGCTGACGCCCATCAATGCCACCAGATCGTCGTCATATACCTCTTTCTTGCGGTCGGCCAATTCCTTGAACCGCACGAAAACATCCATCAACTGGTTGTCTGACAGTTCAAACCCCAGCTCTTTCATCTTCGACCGCAGCGCCGCACGACCCGAATGTTTGCCCATGGCGATATTGGCCGCGTGCAAGCCGATATCCTCGGGTTTCATGATTTCGAATGTTTCGACATTTTTCAGCACGCCATCCTGATGGATACCGCTTTCATGCAGGAACGCATTCTTGCCCACAATCGCCTTGTTGAACTGCACAGGAAAGCCCGAAACAGTGGCAACACGGCGCGACAGATGCATGATTTTGCTGGTGTCGATGCCGGTGTTATAGGGCATGATATCGTTGCGCACGCGCAGCGCCATCACCACCTCTTCCAATGCGGTATTGCCTGCGCGTTCACCTAACCCGTTGATTGTGCATTCAATTTGGCGTGCGCCTGCCTCGACCGCGGCCAGCGAATTGGCCGTGGCCATGCCCAGATCGTTGTGGCAATGGGTGGCGAAAATCACCTCCTCCGCGCCGGGGACCCGGTCGATCAGCATTTTGATCAAATCGGCGCTTTCGCGCGGCGCGGTGTAACCCACAGTATCGGGAATGTTGATCGTGGTGGCACCTGCCTTGATCGCAATTTCGATCACGCGGCACAGGTAATCATGCTCGGTGCGCGTGGCATCCATCGGCGACCATTGCACATCTTCGCACAGGTTGCGGGCGTGGGTGACGGTGTCGTGGATGCGCTCGGCCATTTCATCCATGGTCAGGTTCGGAATGGCGCGGTGCAGGGGGGATGTGCCAATAAACGTGTGAATACGGGGCTTTGCGGCGTTTTTTACCGCCTCGAATGCGCGGTCGATATCTTTGAAATTGGCGCGTGCCAGCCCGCAGATGGTCGAATTTTTCGACCGCTGCGCGATCTCTGATACGGCCTTGAAATCGCCCTCGGATGCGATGGGGAAACCGGCCTCGATGATATCGACGCCCATGTCATCCAACAGTTCGGCAATTTCCAGTTTTTCGGCGTGGGTCATGGTTGCGCCGGGGCTTTGCTCGCCATCGCGCAGCGTCGTGTCAAAGATCAAGACGCGGTCTTGTTTGGCTATATCTGTCATGTCGGTTCTCTTTAATATGTCTGCTATTTCAGGGGCTTGGGGCGCGAAATCTGCACATCCTCTGAGCGGTCGCGCCGGCCCGGCACGCTCAGAGGCGGCTTAGCAGTAGCAGGGCAGCAGGCAGCGACGCGCCAAGGCGCGGTGCAAGCGTGATGATATGCCCAATCCGTTTCATAGGGGCGAATATACATCCCGCGCATGAAATGAAAAGCAGGAATTTCGGTTGATCGCGCAGGCCGCCCCGCTAACTGTCAGCCCATGGATAATGCTTTGATCATAGGGGCATCCGGCGGGATCGGCGCGGCCATGGTTGCCGAATTGTCAGCGCGGGGCGTGGCCGTGACAGGTTTGTCGCGCAGCCGGGATGGTTTGGATATCACGCAAGAGGCCAGCGTCAGCGCCGCCCTGGGCGCGTTGCGCGGCCCGTTTGATCTGATCTTCAACGCAACGGGTGCGCTGCACGGCGCGGGCCATCTGCCCGAGAAGTCATTGAAATCATTGACGCCCGATGCCATGGCCGCGCAATTCGCAGTCAATTGTATCGGCCCCGCATTGGTGTTGAAACACAGCACCCGCCTGATGCCCCGCAACCGCCGCACGGTGTTTGCGGCACTGTCGGCGCGGGTCGGGTCCATTGGCGATAACGCGCTGGGTGGCTGGTATTCCTACCGCGCATCCAAGGCCGCGCTGAACCAGATCATCCACAGCGGCGCGGTGGAACTGGCACGCAGCCACCGTCACGCCATTTGTGTCGCACTGCACCCCGGCACGGTGGCGACCGAATTCACCGCCGATTATGCGCAGCGACACCAAACCGTGACCCCGGCGCAATCTGTCCGCAATCTTTTACCGGTGATAGAGCGCCTTACCCCATTGGAAACAGGTGGTTTTTTCGATTGGCGCGGCGACGTTGTGCCATGGTGACGGTTGCGCCGCTGCCCCTGTCAATCCTGTGAGGCAGCGGATAATTCACCATTGTTCCAGTCGCCAGTGGCCTGTTCACCCGTGGAATACCGCATGGTGCCGGTGCCTTGGCGCTTGCCGGATTTGAACATGCCCTCGTAAACGTCGCCATTGGCATAGGTCGCGGTGCCCTGACCGGAAAATTCACCCGCCAGCCAGGCACCCTCGTATTTGAAGCCCTTGGGGTCGGTGATGGTGCCTGTGCCCTCGCGTTGACCACGCGCGAATGCGCCCTCGTATACGGTGCCATCGGGATATGTGGCGCGGCCCTGACCGTGGCGCTGCCCGTCCTGCCATTCGCCCTCGTAACGGTAACCATCGGCATAGGTCATCACGCCCTGGCCGTGGTTCTTGGCGTTCTTGAACCCGCCCTCGTATACCAGCCCGTTGGGATAGGTGGCGCGGCCCTGTCCCTCGATCACACCCTGGCGCCAGTCGCCATCATAGGTCGAGCCGTCAGGATAGGTGATCTTGCCCTTGCCATGGGTCAGGTCATTGGCGAATGCGCCCTCGTAGATAGAGCCATCAGGATAGGTAACGCGGCCTGTGCCCTCGATCTTGCCCGCGGCCCACTGGCCCTCGTAGAGGTATCCGTCGGCCCCCGTGAACGACCCGGTGCCGTGGCGCTGGTCATCCTTGAACTGGCCGCGATAAATGTCGCCATTTGAATAGGTTACGGTGCCGGTGCCCTCGCGGCGGCCATTGGCCAGCGTGCCCTCGTATATATCGCCATTGGGCTGGGTCAGGGTGCCGGTGCCGTTGATCTGGTTGGCCTTCCACAGGCCTTCGTATACCAGCCCGTCGGGCATGGTCAGCTTGCCTTGCCCCTCGCGGGCACCGTTCTGGATCTGGCCGTCATAGACCGCGCCATCGGGATAGGTGATCTTGCCCAGACCTTCCTTGACGCCATTGACCCAATCGCCGTCATAGACATAGCCGCCGGGCGATTGCATGACGCCGCGCCCGTGGTGCATTGCGTTGCGAAACCCGCCCTCGTAGCGGACACCATTGGCGTAAACCGCAACGCCTGTGCCGGTGATCTTGCCATCCACCCAGTCGCCCTCGTATGTGCCGCCATCGACGAATACGATCTTGCCCGGACCTTCGGGTTTGCCCTTGGCGAATTGCCCCTCATAGACCGACCCGTTGGGGAAACGCGCAACGCCACGCCCGCGAATTTCGCCATCCACCCAGTCGCCGGTATATTCATAGCCGTTGGGCAGGCGATAGGTGCCGGTGCCATGCTGCAACCCGTCCTTGAACGTGCCCTCGTATAGCCCGCCGTCTTCGTATTCCTTGGTCTGGGTGCCGCTTTGCGCCAGCACGGGGGCGGCGGTGATCAGCATGCCGGCCATCAGCCCCGCGCTTAGGCCCGCGCTCAGGAATGTCGTGATCTGTCGCTTGCTCATTTTGGCCTCTGCTCCCTGCGTTCCGGCGCGCTATGCGCTGCGGGAAATCTAGTGGACCCCATGCCACGGGGCAACGCCTTTTGCCAATTCACCTTTTCACCACGCGGTGATCTGCTAAATCAGGGCATGACACCAGCCGGAGAATGCCCAATGGCCGATACATTTCGCCTGACCCTTGCACAGCTAAACCCGACCGTGGGCGATATCGACGGCAATGCCGCCAAGGCGCGCGAGGCATGGCAACAGGGCCGCGATGGCGGGGCCGATCTGGTGGCGTTTCCCGAAATGTTCATCACCGGATATAACGCACAGGATATGGTGATGAAGCCCGCGTTTCATAACGCCGCCATTGCCGCGATTGTCGGTCTGGCGGCGGATTGCGCCGATGGGCCTGCGCTGGCCATCGGTGGTCCTGCGGTGCAGGACGGGCGGCTGTATAACGCCTATTACATCTGCCGTGGCGGGCAGGTTGTGACCACGGTGTTGAAACACCACCTGCCCAATGAAACCGTGTTCGACGAGGTGCGCGTGTTTGACAGCGGCCCGATTGGCGGCCCCTATGCCATTGGCCCGATCCGTATCGGCAGCCCGATATGCGAGGATGCATGGCACCCCGATGTGGCCGAAACCCTGGAGGAAACCGGCGCAGAGATCCTGCTGGTGCCCAACGGATCGCCCTATTTCCGTGGCAAGATGGAGGTGCGCCAGAACATGATGGTGGCCCGTGTTGTCGAAACGGGTCTGCCGCTGGTCTATCTGAATATGGTCGGCGGGCAGGATGATCAGGTGTTTGACGGTGGGTCCTTCGTGTTGAACCCCCATGGCGGGCTGGTGGTGCAATTGCCGGTGTTTGATACCTGCGTGGCGCATGTGGATTTTGAACGGGGCGATGACGGCTGGCGCGCAGTTGCGGGCGATCTGGCGCATCAACCCGACGCGATGGAACAGGATTACCGCGTCATGGTCGAATCCCTGCGCGATTACTGTGCCAAAACCGGTTTTGGCAAGGTATTGCTGGGCCTGTCGGGCGGTATTGATTCCGCGATTGTTGCTACCATTGCAGCCGATGCCTTGGGCGCTGAAAACGTGCGCTGCGTGATGCTGCCGTCTGAATACACCTCGCAATCCTCGCTGGATGACGCACAAGAGGTGGCCGAGAAACTGGGCTGCCGCTATGATTTCGTGCCAATCGCCGAGGGGCGCGCCGCGATCACCAACACGCTTGCGCCGCTGTTTGCCGGCACCGAACCGGGCCTGACCGAGGAAAACATCCAATCCCGCCTGCGTGGTCTGCTGCTGATGGCGCTCAGCAACAAATTCGGTGAAATGCTGCTGACCACCGGCAATAAATCCGAGGTCGCCGTTGGATACGCCACTATTTATGGCGATATGGCGGGCGGCTATAACCCGATCAAGGATATGTATAAAACGCGGGTCTTTGCGGCCTGTCGCTGGCGCAACGACAATCACCGCGACTGGATGATGGCCCCCGCGGGCACGGTTATTCCGCCCCGTGTGATCGACAAACCCCCCAGTGCAGAACTGCGCCCCGATCAAAAAGACGAAGACAGCCTGCCGCCCTATGAAATTCTGGATGCGATCCTGATCATGCTGGTAGATGGGGAGGCATCAGTGGCCGAATGCGTCGCGGCGGGGTTTGATCGCGATGTGGTGAAACGGGTCGAACACCTGCTTTATATCAGCGAATACAAACGGTTCCAGTCAGCCCCCGGTGCGCGGCTGTCACCGCGTGCCTTTTGGCTGGACCGCCGTTACCCCATCGTGAACCGCTGGCGCGACAACGGCTGACCCGCGCCAAGGGCGAAAAATCTTTCAAAGATTTTTCATCGTTTTCCTTTTAGGAAAACGGGCCCTACGCCCACCATTGGTCGATGCTGGCGATGTCATCATCGGACCAGCCGAAATGATGCGCGAATTCGTGAATGGTGACGTTTTGCACCAGTTCGGCAAGCGTCACATTCCCCCGCTGGCGCCATTCCTGCAGGATCGGTTCGCGAAACAGCCAGACGGTATCGGGCAGGGTTTGCGGATAGGCCACTGATTTATGCGGCAGGGGGATGCCCTGATACATCCCGGTCAGGTTTTCAGGGTCCGACATCCCCAGATCATCCAACATATCGCGGCTTGGCCAATCCGCCACCCGCAGGGCCACGCCCTTGGTCAGGTTGCGGATGTCGGGGGGCATCATATCCATCGCCGCCAGTGCCATCCGGTAAATGGCATCGCTGCTGCTGTCCTGTTCTGAAATCTGTTGGTTCATGGGGTGGAATATGGCCCCTGCGCCCGCCATTTCCAAGCAGCGCAGGGGAGCAATCAGTCCATCATCAATTGATAGCTGGCCGGCACATAGCGATACCCGCCATCTCGGCGGTCGACATAGCCAAGCGCCGGGAACGGCATGTGATAGCCCACAAAGGGCAGTTTTTCCGTGGCCATCATATCCAGCAGGCGGGTGCGGGTCGCGGCGGCGGCGGATTTGTCCATGTCAAATTTCACCTCCCATTCGGGGTGGGCCAATGACCAGACATAATGGTTGGCGAAATCCGCGCCCAGAACCATCTGTTGCCCGTCGCTTTCCAGCATATAGGCCATATGGCCGGGGGTATGACCAAAGGCCGCCATGGCGGTGACGCCTGACGCTGCCGCGCCGCCATCACCGACAAATGTCATCTTATCCGCCAGCGGGCGGACCTTGGAATCGAAACCGTCATTGCCCGCGGCTGCCCAATGATCGAATTCGGCCTGTCCCGTCACATAGGCCGCATTGGCAAACGTGGCGCTATCGCCCATCAATCCGCCGATGTGGTCGCCATGCATATGGGTGATGACCACCTTGTCGATCTGGTCGGGGGTATACCCGGCGGCAGTGACCGCAGCGGTGATGCCTTCGGGGTTCAGGCCAGTGTCAAACAGGATCACCTCGGCACCGGTGTTGACCAGCGTCGGGGTGAAAAAGAACTGCGCCTTGTCGGTGGGGATCATGGCGGCACTGGATGCGGCGGCGAATTCATCGTCGCTGGCGTTCAGGCCGAAAATATTGTGCGGTTCGGGCACGGTGCGGGTGCCCGCCAGCAGGGTCGTTACCTCGAACCCACCCAGTTTGACGCGGTTGAAACGTGCTGTGGCGGCGCCCATCATCGGGGCCGCGGCGCGGACGGGGGTGGCGCGGCCCAAAAGGCCTGCGGCGGGCAGCGCGGCGGCACCAGCCAAAAGGGCGCGGCGTGTCGGGTTGGTCATGGTCATGTGAAACCTCCTTGGATGAGAAGTGCAATGATAGCGCGAAACCACCGTTTCGCGCGTTCGCTCACGTCAAAGTGAGTTCGGCCAGGCGATTTCACCCCGCGTTAAGTTTCTTGCGGTATCCCGACCCGATAATGCGCGAGATAATTAGGAGAATAAGATGATTCCACCATCCGGTGACGCCTGTTGGCAGCGAGCCATAGGAACGGAAAAGGACCTGTCTGCGGCCACACTCGCAACAAAAATACTGGTATCTCGCCTGCGCCGCGAGGTGAAATCAAGCCCGCATGCCATGGCCGACAAAATCGCGGAACTGCGCGCCTATTTTGAAAAAAATGGCTTTGCCACCAAAGATATAGCCCTGTTCTGAAAGGACGCGATATGAAAAATGCGATGATGAGCGTGGCAGAAACCACGCAGAAAATCAAACAAGGTGCCGTGCTGTTGCTGGCCGGGTCCGAAAAGGCGCTATCGCAATTGCCAAAAGGCAAGTGGATCGGGGGAACCTCGGTTTATTTTGTGACCGAAACGGGTGGGCGCGTGGATCATGACAACATCTATGTAACGGAAATCGAAGCCGCGACGAATGCGCGTGCAGTGATCTATCAGGGCGAAGACCTGCCAAATCTGACCATGAACCGGTTCGACGGCGGGCTGACAATGATCTTGATTCCGGCCTTTTCCACGGCGCACTCCGATTTTGCCATTCATGGCGCCGAATATTCCGGTCTGTTTGATCAGCCCTTGATGGGGTGGATAACGGGCATCCATCTGGATGATCTGGGCAAGGCAACACCAAAGGTATTTGATGGCGCAACCGGAACGATGCATGAGGATGGCGCGGCCGTGCTACATGTCGCATTGGACGGGGGCAAAGCCGCAGAACTGGATATTCTGAATCTGTTCGAACAGGATGACGATGCCGATGTGATCACCTTTGCCAGCACAGGATTTTCCGCGACACGTGCGATGGTGAACGGGGCAGAGGTCGATTTTGCCGCCTATGTCAAAGATAAGGGAATCGACACTCAGTTGCCATTGGTCGCAGATTACGCGGGCGCGATGATCAATGTTTCATTTCAGTCTGTTAGCGATGAAAGAATTGATTTTTATGCGCCCGTCGTTGCAGGGGTAGAATACCGTTTGGCCAAATCGCCGGGCGCCTATGCCGATGTGTTCGCGGCCCGCGCCACCGGGGATGGTGGCAATGCACTGTCGTGCAACTGCATTCTCAACTATCTCTATGGCGAATTGGAAGGTAAAACCACGGGCAGCTTTACTGGCCCGGCCACCTTTGGTGAAATCGCCTATGTGTTGCTGAACCAGACCTTGGTCAAACTGGATATCCACGCAGCAGAGGCAAGCGCGGTCGCCTGACGGGCGCGGTTTGGTTAAGGCGGGCAGATATACCCCGACAAATATTCACATGCGCAGGCATTCCTGCGCATGTGTTCCTGCCGCGTATAAAATGGTTTCGGGAAAGGCCAAACTGGACAAAGCGCCCCCGTTGTGAAACAGCATCGCGCGAACCAGGAGACCGCCATGACCACCACCCGTTTCGCCCCGTCGCCCACCGGATACATCCATGTGGGCAACCTGCGCACCGCGCTGATGAACTGGATGATTGCCCGCAAACAGGGCGGCACATTCATCCTGCGTATCGACGATACCGATCAGGAGCGTTCCAAGCAGGAATATGTCGACCAGATCCAGCGCGATCTGGAATGGCTGGGCCTGACATGGGATCGGGTGGAACGTCAGTCCGCGCGGCTGGACCGTTACGCCGCTGCTGCGGATAACCTGCGCGACATGGGGCGGTTCTACGAATGCTTTGAATCCCCAACCGAGCTGGACCTGAAGCGCAAGAAACAGCTGAATATGGGCAAGCCGCCGGTTTATGACCGCGCCGCGCTGGCCCTGTCGGATGCGGAAAAGGACAAACAGCGCGCCGAACGTGGCGGATACTGGCGGTTCAAACTGGATCACGAACGGATCGAGTGGAACGATGGCATTCTGGGCGATATTTCCATTGATGCGGCCAGCGTCAGTGACCCTGTGCTGATCCGTGCCGACGGGCAGGTGCTCTATACGATTGCATCCGTGGTGGATGACACGGAAATGGGCGTGACACATGTGGTGCGCGGTTCCGATCACGTGACCAACACCGCGACGCAAATCCAGATCATTCGCGCATTGGGCGGCACCGTGCCCGATTTTGCGCATCATTCGCTGTTGACCGGCCCGCAGGGCGAGGCATTGTCGAAACGGCTGGGCGTGCTGGCGATCAAGGATCTGCGCGAACAGGGGGTTGAACCCATGGCGTTGCTGTCGCTGATGGCGCGGCTGGGGTCGTCGCAACCCGTAGAATTGCGCAGCAATCTGGACGAGCTGGTTGCCGGTTTTGAAATCGGCCAGTTCGGCGCGGCCCCGACCAAATTCGACGAACAGGACCTGTTCCCGCTGACGGGGCGCTATTTGCAAACCCTGCCGCTGTCCGCAGTTGCGGCCGATCTGACCGCGATTGGCGTGCCGGATGCGCTGGCCGATCGGTTCTGGAACGTGACGCGCGAAAACATCACCACACGGGCCGATTTGTTGACATGGTGGACCATGTTCCGCGACGGCGCCGATCCGGTGATCGAAGAAGAGGACCGCGCATTCGTGGCGCAGGCCATGGCCCTGCTGCCCGACGGGCCATATGACAGCGACACATGGGGCACCTGGACCGCCGCCGTAAAAGAGGCCACAGGCCGCAAGGGGCGCGGGTTGTTCATGCCGCTGCGCAAGGCCCTGACCGGGCAACCGCACGGGCCGGACATGGGCAATGTCATGCCCCTGCTGCAAAATATCCGCGCCAAGGTCTAAGAGCCAGGGGCGAATGGCGAAACCCTAACCGCCAAACCCCGGAATGCGCATCAGAGCGCGTGTTTTTGCAGGCGCTCTTTTTCCGCATCCAGCCGCAGGGCGGCATTGGCATGGGCCATGGCCAGTTCCGACATGGCTGTGGCCGCTGCCGACAGATCATCACGGCCACAACGGGCCAGTTGTTTCAATGCCTTTTGCAGGTGGATTGCCACCTCGATCTGGCTGGCCCCATCGCGGGCGATGGCGGCAAAGGCGGAATCGATCAATGCCTCGTCCCCCAGTTCGGGCACGAAAATGCGCGGGCAGCGCGGCGGTTCGGCGGGGTCTTTTCTGCTGAAATCCCACAGCAGTTTTTCCAGCTCGGTCAGGGCCTCGATTGCGGTGCCGGGGTCGTTGATGCCGGGCGACAAGGCGCGCGATGCCGTTTCCGACAGCACCAACAGGCCGAATGCCGCGTCCTGATCATAGGTGCGTTTGGCACCGATCACAAAGGCGCGGGTCATGGCGACCATCATTTCGGGGGTGACCTGCCCTGAGATCCGGGCCAGTGGTTCGCCCGCCAGCACCAGTTTGCCGGGGCGTTGCGCGACATAGACCATATTGCCGGGGGTGGCGCATTGTTTATCAAGTGCCACGGCGTCGATGGCCTGCAAGAACCCCGATTTCGGGGCGGGTAGCGCCGTCAGGTTTTCCGGCCAGACGGTATCGCCATTCATGGGGGTGCCGCCCAATGCGGGGGATTGGTGAAACCGGTAAAGGCTCTGCGCGGCCAGTCGCGTGGTTGCCTCCATTGTGGCGTCCATCGACCCCAGTTCGCTCAGATGGGCGATCCAGCGCAACATGGCCACGGTCATCAGCCCGACGATCAGCAGGGTAATGCCCATCACGACCACGGGCGCGCCTTCGCCATATAAATCGGCCTGAAACATCATGATGGCCGACAGGGAATAGACGAATGCCCCGATGAATGTGGCAATCACGGTCTGGGTGGTGGTGTCGCGGATCAGGATGCGGTGAACGCGGGGCGTGGCCTGCCCTGCCGCGGCACGGTGGGCCGATACCATGATCCCCAGCGAAAAGGTCGATACCGTCAGCATGGATGACGCAAGGATCTGCAACACCGGCATTACCGCCTGTTTGTCAAACAGGGTGGCCACATCGCGCGGCAAGAACCGTTCGACAAAGATGGCCAGCGGCAGGGTCAGCACCGACAGCAACGCGAACAACCCGACCCGCACCCACAGTTTTTGCGACATGCGGCGCAGGAACATATAGCTGATTTTCAGCATCGTAACCTCATGCTTTGCGGCGGGTGACACGTTTGCCGGTCAGCGCATCATCAACGAATGCGCGTTCGGCACTGGTCAGCAGCTGATGGCGGGGGTATTGCGGCGCGGCGCGGTCGTCCAGCACGGGGGCGTGCCATCCATCGGTGGTGTCCAGAAACCGCTGTGCGCCCCGGGTGCCAAATTCACGCAAATACCCCTGCAACACCACGTCGATATAGCTCAGCAGGATCGGGTGCGCGTCGGTGGGGCTGTGGTGGTTGGGGGCCGCAATGGCATAGATCGCGATTTCGGGGCGTTGGGGCAGGGGGTGGTCGACATGGTCGGACACCGGCACGCGCCCATAGGCGGCCTCGCGTTCATCCAAGGCGGCCCAATCATCACCCGGCACGCCTGCGATCAGCCCGTCAATGGTGCAATCGGCATCGGGCACAACGGTCAGAAACGACACGCCGCGCAGGTCGGTATGACGCCATGCGCGTCGCCACCCGCGCACCGATGCGGGGTGGGCATCGGTGTAAATATGGGTGGAACGGTTCACCAACGACCCGTAGCCAAAGAAAAATGCATTTTTCATACTGCTAAACTGTCCTGCTCTTGATCCATGTCAATCCTAACCTTTCACAGCTCTGTCATGTTGCCTGACAATCCCGTTTCGGGGCGACCGAATGCTGGAAAAGGGTGTTTTGACATGCGTATCACCAAACGGACCAATATCGCCATCAGGGTGTTGATGTATTGTGGCGTCAACGGGGACCGTCTGGTGACCAAATCCGAAATCGCGGCGCGGTGCAATGCATCGGAAAACCATCTGGCGCAGGTGATCAACCAACTGGCGCAACTGGGATATCTGAACACGCAGCGTGGCCGCAATGGCGGCATGGAACTGGCCCGCCCGATGGCAGAAATCCAGATCGGTGCGGTGTTTCGCGCGATCGAGGCAGGCGTGCCGCTGGCCGAATGTTTCGCCGATGTCGACAACACCTGCCCCTTGGTCGATGCCTGCCTGTTGCGCCATGCCATCGCTGGCGCCGCAGAGGCATTTTACGCCCATCTGGACAATGTCATGCTGGACAAACTGGTTTGTGGCAATCACGCGCTGGAACAGTTGCTATCGTCCCACAGCAGTTGCAATCGCGTTCCGGCCTAGGGCCGCATTGGTCGCAAACGGGGCGTATTGCCTGAAAACGACCTCTTGTTGCGCGGGCGCGAACAGGGTATCCCGATTCCCATCAGACGGGAGAACCGGCAATGCCGGTGCCGAAGGAGCAACCGCCCCGGAAACTCTCAGGCCACAGGGACCGCTCTGATATAAAACACTCTGGAGAGAGGCGCGTTGCGTCCGCCGAAGGGATAGCGATCTCAGGCAAAGGGACAGAGGGGGCATTCACCACCACGGCGCTGTGCTGTGGCGTTTGGAATGCCGGGTAGCCCAGTGGTTGGCCGGTCTCTGCTATAGGGGATGACATGGCCGGGGCAACTGATAGCGATCTGAAACAACTGCCACTGCATGATCTGCATGTGGAACTGGGCGGGAAAATGGTGCCCTTTGCGGGCTATGCCATGGCCGTGCAATACCCCATGGGCGTGATGAAGGAACACCAGCATTGCCGCGCATCGGCGGGGCTGTTTGATGTCTCACACATGGGGCAGGTGGTGTTGCGCGGCGGTGGTGTGGCGCTGGCGCTGGAAACCCTGATCCCGCAGGACGTGGCCGGATTGCCCGAGGGGCGGCAACGATACGGGTTTTTCACCAATGAACAGGGCGGTTTGCTGGACGATCTGATGTTCGCCAATCGCGGCGATCACATTTTCATGGTGGTCAATGCGGCCTGCAAGGCGGCCGATCTGGCGCATCTGCGTGCGGGCCTGCCCGATGCTGTGCAGGTTGATGAAATCACCGACCGCGCCCTGTTGGCATTGCAGGGGCCGATGGCCGAATCCGTTCTGGCCACACTGAACCCTGCGGTTGCGGAAATGGCGTTCATGGATGTGGCCACGCTGGATCTGAACGGCGCAGAGGCATGGATTTCGCGATCCGGCTATACCGGCGAGGACGGATATGAAATTTCGGTGCCCAAAGATGCGGCCGATGCTTTGGCGCGGGCCTTGCTGGCGGATGACCGCGTGGCCCCCATCGGGTTGGGCGCGCGTGACAGTCTGCGGCTAGAGGGGGGCTTGTGCCTCTATGGTCATGACATCAACACCGCAACCACGCCGGTCGAGGCGGGGCTGAACTGGGCCATTCAGAAAATCCGCCGTTCGGGTGGCGCACGGGCCGGGGGTTTCCCCGGTGCGGATGTCATTCTGGATCAACTGGCCAATGGCGCGGCGTGCAAACGTGTGGGCCTGCGCCCCCAAGGGCGTGCGCCGATGCGCGAAGGGGTAGAGGTTTTCGCCGCGCCCGAGGGCGGAGACCCCATTGGCCGGATCACATCGGGGGGCTTTGGTCCCACCGTCGAAGGGCCGGTTGCCATGGGGTATATTCCTGCGGATATGGCGGCGCCCGACATCACGGTTTATGGTGAACTGCGCGGCAAACGATTGCCGCTGACAGTGGCAAAGCTGCCCTTTACACCTGCCAATTTCAAACGCTGACAACAACAGGGGAACAACCAGATGAAATTTACCGAAGACCATGAATGGCTGAGCCTTGACGGCGATATTGTCACCGTTGGCATCACCGAACATGCGGCAACCGCGCTGGGCGATGTGGTGTTTGTGGAACTGCCCGAGGTGGGCACCATGGTATCCAAGGGCGACGAAATCGTCGTGATCGAATCCGTCAAGGCGGCCAGCGACATCACCGCGCCCGTCGACGGTGAAATCATCGAGGTAAACGAGGCCATCGTCGACGCCCCCAGCAAGGTCAACGAGGATCCGCTGGGCGATGCGTGGTTTTTCAAGGTCAAGGTCGATGATGCGGGCGATTACAATGCCTACCTGGACGAAGACGCCTATGCCGACCTGATTGGTTGAATTTGACTGCTCCTGCCGGATGCCTCCGGCGGGAGTATTTTTGGAACAATGAAAGCAGGAGCCGGGGGGCGTTGCCCCGTTCGGGATGTGCCGTGATGCCGTTTAAGCCGACAGAATACAAACCCTATGATTTCGCCAACCGCCGCCATATCGGCCCGTCACCCGCAGAGATGGATACGATGTTGCAGGTGGTCGGGGCCGCTTCGCTGGATGTGTTGATGGATGAAACCGTGCCGCGTGCGATCCGTCAGGAACAACCGCTGGATACGGGGCGCGCCCTGTCGGAACGCGAAATGCTGTTGCGGATGCGCGGCGTGGCGAAAAAGAACCGTGTGCTGAACTCGTTGATCGGGATGGGGTATCATGGCACCCTGACACCCCCCGCGATCCAGCGCAATATCCTGGAAAATCCGGCGTGGTATACGGCCTATACCCCCTATCAGCCGGAAATTTCGCAGGGCCGGTTAGAGGCGCTGCTGAATTATCAGACCATGATTTCCGACCTGACGGGTCTGGAAATTGCCAATGCGTCGTTACTGGACGAATCCACCGCCGCCGCCGAGGCAATGACCATGGCGCAGCGTTTGGCGAAATCCAAGGCGGGGGCGTTTTTCATTGATGAAAACTGTCACCCGCAAAACATCGAGGTGATGCGCACCCGCGCCGCGCCGCTGGGGATCGAGGTGATCGTGGGCGCCCCCGATGCGCTGGAAGCAGACAAGGTATTCGCCGCGATTTTCCAGTATCCCGGCACCTATGGCCATGTGCGCGATTTCACGCCGCAGATGCAGGCGCTGCATGATGCGCGGGCGCTGGGCATCGTGATTGCCGATCCTATGGCCTTGGTTTTGTTAAAAGAACCGGGCGCGATGGGGGCGGATATCGCTGTGGGTTCAACGCAGCGGTTTGGCGTGCCTTTGGGCTATGGCGGGCCGCACGCGGCCTATATGGCCTGTCGTGATGCGTTCAAACGCGCCATGCCCGGGCGGCTGGTTGGCGTGTCGATTGATGCGCGCGGCAATCGCGCCTATCGCCTGGCGCTGCAAACCCGCGAACAACATATCCGCCGTGAAAAGGCCACGTCCAACGTCTGTACCGCGCAGGCATTGCTGGCCGTCATGGCGTCGATGTATGCGGTGTTTCACGGACCAGCCGGATTGAAAGCCATCGCGCAACGCATCCACCGCAAGGCCGTGCGGCTGGTCAAAGGATTAGAGGAGGCGGGGTTTGAAACCTCTCCGGTCTGCTTCTTTGACACCATCACGGTCGAGGTGGGGCCGCTGCAACAGGCAGTGTTGAAATCGGCGGTGGACGAGGGCGTGAACCTGCGCCCCGTGGGCCGCAGCAAGGTGGGTATCACGCTGGACGAAGCCGTGGTTCCGGCCACAATCGAGGCCGTCTGGCGCGCCTTTGGCATCACCCGCAAGGATGACCAATCCGGCGATTGGCGCCTGCCCGAAGAGGCACTGCGCCAGACCGGTATCCTGACCCATCCGATTTTCCACATGAACCGCGCCGAAACCGAAATGATGCGCTATATGCGTCGTCTGGCCGACCGCGATCTGGCGCTGGACCGTGCGATGATCCCGCTGGGGTCATGCACGATGAAACTGAACGCGGCGGCGGAAATGATGCCGATTTCATGGCCCGAACTGGCCGATCTGCACCCCTTTGTGCCGGCGGATCAGGCGTTGGGTTACGGCGAAATGATCAGCGACCTGTCGGACAAATTGTGCAAGGTCACGGGCTATGATGCGTTTTCGATGCAGCCCAATTCGGGTGCGCAGGGGGAATATGCCGGGCTGTTGACCATTGCCGCCTATCACCGTGCGCAGGGCGACACGCACCGCAATATCTGCCTGATCCCGATGTCGGCCCATGGCACCAATCCGGCATCGGCCACCATGGTTGGTTGGGATGTGGTGCCGGTGAAATCGGCCGCCAATGGTGACATCGACCTGAGCGATTTTCTGGCAAAAGCCCAGAAACACAGCGAAAATCTGGCCGCTTGCATGATCACATACCCCTCGACCCATGGCGTATTCGAAGAAACCGTGCGCGAGGTGTGCAGCATCACCCATGAACATGGCGGGCAGGTCTATATTGATGGCGCCAATATGAACGCCATGGTCGGCCTGTCGCGACCCGGTGATCTGGGCGGTGATGTCAGCCATTTGAACCTGCATAAAACCTTTGCCATTCCCCATGGTGGCGGTGGCCCGGGCATGGGGCCGATCGGCGTCAAATCGCATCTGGAACCGCACCTGCCGGGCCATCCGATGACGGGCGGCACGCAGGGGCCGGTTTCGGCTGCGCCATTCGGGTCGGCATCTATTCTGGCAATCTCCTGGGCCTATTGTCTGATGATGGGCGGCGACGGGCTGACACAGGCGACCCGCGTTGCGATCCTCTCGGCCAACTATATCGCCAGCCGCCTGAAGGGTGCATATGATGTGCTCTATTCCGGCCCGCAGGGGCGGGTGGCGCATGAATGCATCATCGACACCCGCCCGTTTCAGGATCACGGCGTGACGGTGGATGACATCGCCAAACGGCTGGTCGATTGCGGTTTCCACGCCCCGACGATGAGCTTTCCTGTCGCTGGCACCCTGATGATCGAACCCACAGAATCCGAAACCAAGGCCGAGTTGGACAGGTTCTGCGATGCCATGCTGGCGATCCGCGCCGAAATCGACGACATCGCCAACGGCCGGATTGACGCGCAAAACAACCCGCTGAAAAACGCGCCCCACACAGTAGAGGATCTGGTCGGCGCATGGGACCGCCCCTATAGCCGCGAACAGGGCTGTTTCCCCCCCGGCGCATTCCGGGTTGATAAATACTGGCCCCCGGTCAACCGCGTCGACAACGCATGGGGCGACCGCAACCTGACCTGCACCTGCCCCCCGATGGAGGATTACGCCGAGGCAGCCGATTAAGCAGATCATAGAGCCAAAGCAAACAGCCGCGCCCGTTTCAGGCTGCGGCTGTTTTCCACGATGGATGACGCCCACGCTTTTTCTTGGTTGAAATACTCTCGCCGAAGGCTCCGGCGCGGGCAACATGGCCAGTCAGCATTGGCCTGATGACCCCATCAGCTGCGTTGCGACAGGTAATAGCGCACGGCGTCCTGCACGTGGCGGAACCTGTCACCGCCCAGATGTTTGCCGCCATACCAGCGGGTGACCACGATGATGTGATTGTGCAGGGCTTCGCGTTCCAGCATCCGCAGGATGACCATGCCCGCGCCGCTTTCGCCGTCATCGTTTTTCAGCGGTGCATCAGGCAGGATCAACCCCCATGTGTTATGGGTGGCCTTGGCGAATTTTTTGTTACGGCACAGGGATTTGACAAAGGCGCGGGCGGCGTCGGCCGTGGCGCATTCCCCGCCCGACACCGCGTATTTGGAACCACGGTCGCTGATGATGTTTTCAAAAATTTGCAAGGGGGGCTCCGCCGTTCACGCGGGCAGCTTTGCAAAAAACGCGGGCGGGTGCAAACCTGTGCGCCCGCTGCCCGCATGAGGAGCCATCAGATGTTGGCCAACCCGTCCATCAGGGATTTGTTGCGGCAGTAATCCGGCGCGGCGGGATGGCGGTCAGAGCTGTCGGCGTCATCCATGAATGCGGTGCAATCTCTGTCGCGGTTACAGCCTGCACAGCGGGTGACCGCCCCGCGATAGGCCTGTGCATCGGCATCCGACATCACAACGGCGCGGGCCGGATCGGCGCCCACGGTCCGGGCCATACGGGCCACCAGATCGGCGCGGCGTGCGAAAGCTGTGAAAAATCCCATCTTGGGGTATCCTTTTGAAAAAACTAACCTTTCAGGCGGTTATATACATCTGCATTGGCGCAGGTTTCGGGGGCGGCGGGGGCTGTCGCAGCGGCGCGGGCCAGCCATAATTCGCAGTGCTGCACACAGTCGCAACTGCGGCAGCGGGTCACCATGGCGGCATAATCGCCCGCCGTCAGCCGACCTGTGGCCATGGCTTCGGACAGGTTAAGCCCCATGGTGCGGGCAACAGAGCGGGTGTGCCAGAATGCCTTGGCCGGGTCACCCAATCGAATGACAATACCCATTGTTCAGCCTTCCTTTTGCAGTTCATTGCGTAGGGCGGTGAATTCATCGTGGTTGATGCAATCGGCGGGGATGTCGCCGCCCCCTTTGATGGCGCGCAGCCAGCGGTCACAGCCGTCGGCCCATGTGCAGCCGCGGCAACGTTCCACCATGGCGGCCCAATCCGCTTGATCCAGCAGCCCGTCATCCTGCGCACGGGCCAGATCCAGACCGTTCTGTTTTGCCATGCGTTGCGCCAGCCAATAGTGGCGCAGCTTGTCACCAAGCGGTTTCATGCCTTGCCCTTTCATGCGGGTTGGCGCTTCTGTTGCTGCCCTGTTTAGCGGCGGCGTGTCAGGGCCGCCTTGATACGGATCAAGCCATGAAACAGGTGCGGTGATCAGGTGCGGTGCCCGTCCATCAGCATGTGAAAGGTCGCGGCATTGCGGCAATAGGCGGGGGTGTCGCGCAGCGCGGTATCTTGGGCTTCGGCCTGATCCAGAAACTGCGCGCAGTTATCGGGTCGGGTGCAGCCGGTGCAGCGCGTCACCATGTCGTGCAGCGTGTTCAGGTCCAACTGGCCCCTGATCGCGTCCTCTTGCAGGTCGCGGCCCAATGCGGTGGCCATGCGGTCAACCAATGCGGCGTGGCGGCGGGTGGTTTTGTTGTCCATCGTGTTTCCCTTTGTCGGGTTACCATAGGTCATGCCAGCCAGACTGGGCGCGCATCGGTTTCGCCGCTTTGACGTGAATCAAAGCAGAGCACCTGTGACGGGAAGATTCGCCCATTTGATGCGGATCCAGCGCGATAAGGGGCAAAGGGCGGGTATTCCCCACCCCCGAGGTGACCCAAGGTCGGGTTTTCCTGACCCGCGCCTGCGCCGCCCTGCTGATAGACAGAAACCACCCCCGGGCGCGGATATTTCCCGCATCGGCCAGGGGCGGTTTTCTGACGATGAATTTGAACAGAGCATTTGAACAGAGCATTTGAACGATGCATTTGATTGGAGCATTTGCAGCAATGAGTTATTTCGATTTCACCCCCGCCATGATTCAGGCCATCGGCGTTGGCGGGTTTTTCCTGTATGTGGCCAATTACACCATGCTGACCCTGCGCATTCTGACCGGTGATTGCCTGCGCTATTTCGTGCTGAACATCACAGCGGCGTCGATGGTGTTGATCGGGCTTTCGGTCAATTTCAATCTGGCGGCGGCACTGATCCAGTCGTTCTGGATTGTGATGTCGCTGATCGGGATCGCCATGCGGTTGCGCCGCCGGATACTAACGCCGGTCTGACCGGCGCAGATGTGGCTGGCGGGGGGTATTACAGCCCGCGCGCGGCGACACGGCGCACGGTTTCGATACGTTGGGCATTGGGCGGGTGCGTGCCCAGAAAACGGTTGCCTGGATCGGGGATGCGGGTGAAAAATGCGGCCCCGCGAATGGGGTCATAGCCAGCGCGCTGGGTTATGACCGTGCCCAATGCATCTGCTTCCAGTTCGAAATCCTTGGAGTAGGACCGCGCGCCGAATTCCGCCCCCCACCGGCTGGCCGAACGCACGGTGGATGCATCCCCCCCGGTCAGGGCGGCAATCCCGGCAAAGATGATCGCGCTGGACTGTGCATTTTCGCGTTGGCGCGACAGGTGGCCCTGAATGTGATGCGCGGTTTCATGCCCCATCACAAAGGCAAGTTCGTCTGCATTTCGCACCTCGGCGATCATCGGCAGGGTAAAGGCGATGATGGGGCGGCCTGCATTGTCCAGTGTCTGGAACGCATTGGCGACCGGACCGGGGCGGTCATCCACCACGATGCGGAAATCGCAATTGGCACGGGGGGCGCGGGCGCGGCATTCGGCCTCGGCGACGGGTTCGACGGTTTTGACCACGGCCAGAAACTGGCGCGCTTTGGCGGCATTGGGGCTGGGCGCGGCAACGGCGGCCATCGCCGGTTTGCTGGCAGGTGTCTGGTTCGGGGTGTTGGATGTGGGCACAGTGCCGGTGTCCATACAGCCCGCCAGCAGGGCAAGCGCCGCAATGGTCAGCCACCTGAGGGGGCGTATCTGGCGTATCAACGGCATCATCGGCATCCTGCGCAGGAAATTGAAATCACAGTTTAGCCGCGTGGCGGGGCGATGGGAAAGGGGCTCACGTATAATTCATCGCGAATGCGGCTTGCATCGCCTCGTTTCGCACGCAATCATGTAGATATGTTTACTATTGAACACGATTTTGACGCCACGGTTGTCACACTGGTCGATGAAGGCAACGGCACGGCCCCCTTGATGGAGGATGTGAGCGTTCAGGCATTCGAGGACTGCGTGGTGATCGAGCAATATGATGCGCGCACCGACAAGGTGAACCGCGTCACGTTTTCCCTGCCCCAGCTGCGCGAACTGGCCATGGCGCTGGATCTGCCCGAGGGGTCGTATTCCCTGTCCGGTAAGGGCAATATCGACTGAGCGCCGCCTGTCTGTCTGCCTGCCCGCCTGTCTGCCTGTCTGCCTGCCCTAATCCAGCCGGAAGCATTTATCGCGCGATGTCGCCCCGCGGATCAGGGTCAGCCGCGTTTTCGCCACACCCAATGCGCGGGCCAGCAGTTTTTGCACAGCCGCGTTTGCCTTTCCGTTTTCCGGCACGGTGGTGACATAGATGCGCAGGGTATCGCCATCCTGCACGATCCTGTCACGCGATGCCTTGGGCGTGACGCGCAGGGGGAATTCGCGGCCAGTGACGGCCATATGGGTCAGGTCGGTTCTGGACAAGGGGGCGCCTTAGGGGTTCTGTGTGTTCTGATGATCCTTTGGTCTGTGTCCTGTGGCAAGGTGCGGCATGAGGTATTTATAGAACAATGAAGGATAGGGGGGCGTTATGGCGACGGGGTTTTATTGGGACGAGCGGTGTTTCTGGCATGCGGGGGGTAATTACGCCCTGACCATGCCGCTGGGCGGGTTGGTGCAGCCCCTGGCGGCGGGCGGGTTGCCCGAAAGCCCTGAAACCAAGCGGCGGTTGAAGAACCTGATGGATGTGACGGGTTTGGCGCGTGAACTGGCGGTGTCATCGGCACCCGAGGCCGGTTTTGATGTGTTGAACCGCATTCATCCGGCGGAGTTTTTGCAAGAGTTCAAGGCGGTGTCCGATGCGGGGGGCGGTGAATTGGGGTTGCGCACGCCATTCGGTCAGGGCGGGTATGAGATTGCGGCATTATCTGCCGGATTGGCCGTGGCCGCGTTGGATGATGTGATGCGCGGTGTGGTATCCAATGCCTATGCGTTGACGCGCCCGCCGGGGCATCATTGCCTGCCCGACTGGCCAAACGGGTTTTGCCTGTTGGCGAATATCCCTGTGGCGATAGAGGCGGCGCGGGCGGCGGGATTGCTGGGCCGTGTGGCCGTGGTTGATTGGGATGTGCATCACGGCAATGGCACCGAGGCGATATATTATGACCGTGACGACACGCTGACGATTTCCCTGCATCAGGCGCATAATTATCCGCTGGATACGGGCGATGTGGATGATCGCGGCAAGGGCGCGGGGCTGGGGTATAACATGAATGTGCCGCTGCCGCCCGGTGCGGGGCATCGGGCCTATATCGAGGCGATGGAGCGCATTGTGATCCCCGCGCTGGATCGGTTCCGGCCCGATGTGATCATTGTGGCCTGTGGTTATGATGCTTCGGCCTTTGATCCGCTGGCGCGTATGTTGGCCACGGCGGAAACATTCGCGGGCATGACCGTGCTGGTCAAGGATGCCGCGGCGCGGCTGTGTGGTGGGCGGCTGTTGCTGGTGCATGAGGGCGGATACTCCGAGGCGCATGTGCCGTTCTGCGGCCATGCAGCGATTGCCACGCTGGCGGGGTCGCAGACCGATGCGCCCGACCCGATGGCCGAGACATTGCGCAAACGTCAGCCCGATGCGCGGTTTGATGCCTTTGTTTCCGAATTGATCGGGGAAATGGCGGCGGTGCATCTGGGATGAGTTCTGGTGGTTTGGCCGATTTGCGCGCCTTGATGGCGCTGCCATGGGGGGCGGGTGTGCCTGCGCTGGAAGGTGCTGAAGGGCTTGGGCGCGTCTGGCTGGACGGGGCATTGTATGGCGCGGATGGCCCAGCCACGGATTGGGCGGGGGGCCGCGCCGTGCTGTGCCGGCTGGATGCGGATGCATTGGCTGCGCTGCTGCCACGGATCAGCGCCGCATCGGTATTGTTGTATCAATGCGCCATGCCCGACTGGGCGGAACTGGCGGCGGTGCAGGGGATGCAGCGGCTGGGGATCGAGCGACCGCAGGCGGCGGTGGACCTGCTGGATATCGGTCAGTCGGGCGCGTTGCAGTGGCTGGGCCTGCGCGATCTGCGCCATCAGTCCGCGCCGCTGGATCTGGGCGGGCTGCTTGGCCTGTCTGCACTGGGCGCGCTGGCCCTTGGCGGGGTGGCGGGGCGCATGTCGGGGCGGATGCAGATTGCCAGCCTTGCGCCGCTGGCCGATTTGCCCGCGCTGGAAACCCTGCATCTGGATGCGGTCGAGGTGCCAGAGGAGGCTGGCGGCGGTTTGACGCCGCTGTCGGGCTGTGTGGCCCTGCGCAATCTGCACCTGCCGAATTCATTCCCCACCGGGGAATATGCCATGTTATCCAATGCCTTGACACAGGTAACCTGTGCGCGATTTGCGCCATGGCTGGCCTGTGCGATCCGCGGCGCGGGTGGCCGGTTGGTGGCCGACACATCCATCACCGGACAGCACAAACCGGCGCTGCTGGCGCGCGAGGATGCGGCGCGGATTGCCCGTTACGAACGCCAGTGGGCGGATATGACAGGGCAGGACGGCTGGGGCGCAGCGCCCGGACCCATGACCGCGAAAACACCGGATCACCCGCCCGCGCCCAAAATCCCGACAGAAACTCCGATAAATATAGCAGGCAAAGCCGATGCCAGCGACAGCGACAGCGACAGCGAACGCACTATCATTGCGCCATTGCCGTCATCCCTAACCGGCCGGGATGATGGCGCAGGTGGTTGAAATTGCCACGTTTAGGGCCGATATGACGTCAGAGTTTATGAGGACCAGAATGAGCATCAACCCCGCCCGACCAAACCCCGCTGTGATGGAATTTTTGCTGTCGCGGCGCTCGCGCCCTGCCAAGACCCTGAAAACCCCCGTGCCTGACCGCGCTGCGTTAATGCCCATGCTAGAGGCCGCTGCCCGCAGCCCCGATCATGGCAAACTGGAACCCTGGCGCTTTGTCGTGCTGGAACGGGACGCGCTGCAACGGTTGGCCGTGGTGGCCGCGACCGTCGCCGGGGCAGCAGGCGCAGACGCGGAGCGCATCGAAAAAGCCGTGGCACAGTTTCGCGACGGCAATCTGGCAGTGGCGGTGATCGAAAGCCCGGTCATCACCGATAAATTCCCGCCGGTCGAACAGACCTACAGCGCCGGTGCTGCCTGTCTGGCACTGTTGAATGCGGCACTGGCCAGCGGTTGGGGCGCCAATTGGCTGTCGGGCTGGATCAGCCACGACCCCGATTTCTGCGCCACCGCCCTGAACATGACACCACAGGAAAAAATCGCCGGTTTCATCCATATCGGCACCGAGGGCGCAACCCCGCCTGACCGTCCCCGCCCCGATCTGGAAAGGATCGTAACGTGGCAATCGGCCTGATATTTACCTCGTTTTTCAATGCCTTGGGGCAGGTGGACGACCCAAGGTTCCGCAAAGTGTTGTGGTTGGGGATCGTGCTTGGCCTTGCCCTGTTGGTGGCCTTTTACGCCGCATTCCTGTGGTTTTTGCAATGGGTCATCGGACCGGACGCGACCCTGCCCCTGATCGGAGAGGTCACATGGCTGAACGATCTGGTCGGCTGGGGCAGTTTATTGCTGATGCTGATCCTGTCGGTGTTTTTGATGGTGCCTGTTGCTTCGGCGATCACATCCATGTTTCTGGATACCGTGGCCGATGCGGTCGAGGATCGCCATTACCCGCAACTGCCCAAGGCCCCCCCTGTGCCACTGGGCGAGGCGATCAAGGATTCGATCAATTTTCTGGGCGTTCTGATTGTCGCGAATATGCTGGCGCTGATCGTTTACGCATTGTTCGCGCCCTTTGCCCTGTTCATTTTCTGGGGGTTGAACGGGTTCTTGCTGGGGCGGGAATATTTCACGCTGGCGGCGATCCGGCGGGTCGGACGGGACGGCGCAAAACGGCTGCGGCGCAAACATATGCTGACCATCTGGGCGGCGGGGGTTTTGATGGCGCTGCCGCTGTCTATCCCGTTGATGAGCCTGGCCATTCCCATTTTGGGCGCGGCCACGTTCACCCATATTTTCCATGGGCTGTCTGGCAAAGGCACGCAGGGTTAACCCTGCGTGCGCGCCTTGGTTATTGCGATGCCAGCGGCGATTCACCGCCCAGATCGAACACCTGCAAATCATCGACCGAAATCCAGCCGGAAAAGATGACCGTGGCCGCAATGGCCCATAACACGGCGGCGATGCCTGTGGTGATCCACGCCTTTTTCTTCAGGTTGTGATGTTCGGGCGCACCCGCATGGGTGCCCTCGACCACATGACCCAGATCGCCCTGCGTTTGCAGGCGGAACGGGATCACGATCAAAAAGGTCATGAACCAGAATACGGCATATAGAACGATGCCCGAAGTCAGCCCCATCAGACCTGCTCCAGTTCCACCAGACAGCCGTTGAAATCCTTGGGATGCAGGAAAATCACCGGTTTGCCGTGGGCGCCGATTTTGGGTTCGCCATTGCCCAGAACGCGGGCGCCGGTGGCTTTCATATGGTCACGTGCAACGATGATGTCGTCGACCTCGTAACAAATGTGATGGATGCCGCCAGCGGGGTTCTTTTCCAGAAAACCGTTGATCGGGCTGTCGTCGCCCAGCGGATACAGCAGCTCGATCTTGGTGTTGGGCAGTTCGATGAATACCACCGTCACCCCGTGATCGGGTTCGTCCTGCGGGTCGCCCACTTTGGCACCCAATGCGTTGCGATACTGGGCCGATGCGGCCTCTAGGTCTGGCACGGCGATGGCAACATGGTTCAGGCGTCCGATCATGGCGGGGCTCCTTGGTTTGTTTCGGGGTGCATTTGTTATGGGATGGATTGGCGCAGGGAGCAAGGCGACAAGGCAGGGGGCAAGACGACAAGAATGTCGCAGGTTTACGTGCTTTCCAAGCGCCGCATTAACCGCTCGTTCACCATCCATGCGTAATCCTTGAGTCGTCACATGACGTTTTCACACTGTCACCAGAACAAAATCAGAGCCGAGGAGGTTGCCCGATGCCCGAAATGGACCCGTTTTCACCGCACAGATACCCCACACCAACACGGCCATTACTGGGATTAACCGTGCTTGTGGTAGAAGACAGCCGTTTCTCCTGCGAGGCGATGCGACTGCTCTGCCTGCGCTCGGGGGCGCGTATACGGCGTGCGGATTGCCTGCGTTCGGCGCGGCGCCATCTACAGGTCTATCGCCCCTCGGTGGTGATTATTGATCTGGGGTTGCCGGACGGCTCGGGCGCGGAATTGATTGATGAATTGAATCGCACCGTGCCCCGCGTCAGCGTGATCCTTGGCACCTCGGGTGATGACATGGCCGAAAGCATGAGCATGGCCGCCGGGGCCGACGGATTTCTGGCCAAACCGGTGCATTCACTGGCCGCGTTTCAGGAAACCATCCTGCAAAACCTGCCCGCCGACAGTCAACCCACCGGCCCGCGCCCCCTGAATGACGAGGAAATCGTGCCGGATCAGGTCGCCTACCGCGATGATATGGCCCATGTCGCCGATGTTCTGGGCGAGGACCTGAACGAATTGACGCTGGACTATGTGGCCCAATTCGTGACCGGCGTCGCCAAAAGCGCAGGTGACGCCGAATTGGTCGCCGCGGGGCGCGCCCTGGCCGAAAGCCGCTCGGACAAATCCCCCTCCCGCAGCCACCTGGCCCGCATCGCAGGCATGGTGCAGGAACGCATCAACGACCGTATCGCGATTTGATATTTTAGACGGTGCGGGCGATCAGGTTCTTATGTTCCGTGGTAATTCGGCCTATAATAACTGTTTAATGTCCGAAAAACCGGGCGTGAATCAGTGATTGATTGCTGGGCAATTTCGCCGCTATCCTGAGAGGTAATTTTATTACCAGTGTCAGGAGTAGCAAATGGACCGCCCGGACTTTCTTTCCCAAGGCGAACCGGCGCGGTTGTTTCCGGTTCTTGCCACCACATCCAAAGAAGGGCGCACAACTTCCATCGTTTTGGCCTGCCTGTCAAAGATTGATGAATTCGGCGCTGCAATGTTGGGGCAGGTTGGGCAACGCATCGGCGTGCGCAGCAAATTGGAAACATTCACCGAAATCACCTTTCGCGATGCAAAAATCCAAGGCGACAGACCCGATGGGTTGATCATCCACAAGAACGGAAAAAGGGAATGGCGGGCCCTGGTCGAGGCGAAAGTCGGCAATAGCGACCTAAATCCCGAACAGATCGAACGCTACCGCAATCTGGCAAAGGATATTGGCGCAGATTGCGTGATTACGATTTCAAACCAGTTTGCCACGGTGCCGGAACATCATCCGCTTGAAGACGTTCGCAAAAGTCGTTCGAAAATTCCTGTGTATCACTGGTCGTGGATGTCGATCCTGACGCAGGCAGATCTGCTGATCAGCAACGACAGCATTGGCGATACGGATCAAAAGATATTGCTAAACGAGTTGCGCCGCTTTCTGACCCATGAAAGCGCAGGCATCAAAGGGTTCGACCGGATGCCCCCCGCTTGGGGCGAGTTGAACAAACTAATTTCCGCTGGCGGTAAAATACCAGCCCGATCTGCAGAAGCAATCGAGGTGATTGAGGCATGGCATCAAGAGACAAAGGACCTGTCTCTTATTCTTAGCCGCCAGACAGAAACTCTGGTTCTCGAGAAACTGTCGCGAAAACATCAATCTGATCCGGGACTGCGCAAGCGCGATGAATTACAACAGTTGCGCGAGACCAATCAACTTTGTGCTGTTCTGGACATTCGGGATGCCTGCGCGCCCTTGGAAATTTCCGCTGATCTGTCCCGCCGTACCGTGGATGTGGGCATGACGTTGCGCGCCCCGGAGGACAAAAAATCATCCAAGGCGCGGGTGAATTGGTTGATCCGGCAAATCACGAGCGAGAATTTGGAAAACACCTTTGTGCGCCTGCAATGGCCGGGCCGCAGCGAAGCCACACAATTTGCGCTGGCGGATCTTAGGGAAACCCCCGAAATTTGCGAAACGGACAAGGGCGGGCTTCAGGTGTTGGGGTTTCATATCTATTCGGCCTCGCGCCTTGGCGCGCGTTTTACACAGCAGGTGAATTTCATTTCTGACCTTGAACAGGTGGTGCCACAATTTTATCGCGACATCGGTCAAAACCTGACGGCATGGCGCAAGGCCGCACCGAAAATCAGGCCCGAAAAGACAATGAAAGAAGACGTGGATATTGATGCAATCGAAGACCACGCAGAGGATCTGGCGCAGGAGTAAGCCCCGACGCGCCTCTTTGGCAGCAATCACCCGCCCGTCGTCAACCGCCCCCACAAATCATACTCCCCGGCCTCGTCCACCTCGACCGATACGATTTCGCCCACGCTCAACCCTTCGGTGCCGGCGTCGATGAACAGGTTGCCGTCGATTTCGGGCGCGTCGGCCTTGGTGCGGCAGGTCGCGATGCCCTCGGCGTCGATGTCATCCACGATCACATCCATGACGCGGCCCACTTTGGCCTGTAACTTTGCTTCGGAAATGGCCTGTGCCTTTTCCATGAAACGGTCCCAGCGGTCCTGCTTTACCTCATCCGGCACGTGGTCGGGCAGGGCGTTCGACCGCGCCCCATCGACGTTTTCATATTGAAAACAACCGACACGATCCAGTTGCGCCTCGTCCATCCAGTCCAGCAGGTGCTGGAATTCGGCCTCTGTTTCGCCGGGATAGCCCACGATAAACGTCGACCGCAGGGTGATATCGGGGCAAATTTCCCGCCATGCCGCGATTTCATCCAGTGTTTTCGCGCCCGCTGCTGGCCGCGCCATCCGGCGCAACACATCGGGGTGCGAATGCTGGAACGGGATATCCAGATAGGGCAAAATCAAACCATCCGCCATCAGCGGAATCAAATCGCGCACATGCGGATAAGGGTAAACATAATGCAGCCGCACCCATGCCCCGAGCGACCCCAGTTCCCGCGCCAGATCGGTGATATGGCTGCGCACCTCGCGCCCGTTCCATTCATGCGTCGAATACTTGCGATCCAGTCCATAGGCCGATGTGTCCTGCGAAATCACCAGCAATTCGCGCACGCCGTTCTGCACCAGTTTTTCGGCCTCGCGCAGCACCGCATGAACGGGGCGCGACGCCAGTTTGCCGCGCATATCCGGGATGATGCAGAACTTGCATTTGTGGTTACAGCCCTCGGAAATTTTCAAGTAACTGTAATGCCTTGGCGTCAGCTTCACCCCCGCGGCAGGCATCAGATCAATGAAGGGATCGGGCGCGGGCGGCACCGCCCCATGCACCGCATCCAACACCTGTTCGTATTGATGCGGGCCGGTTACCGCCAATACCTTTGGGTGGACGCCGGTGATATATTCCGGCTCTGCCCCCAGACAGCCGGTGACGATCACCTTGCCGTTCTCGCTCAACGCCTCGCCAATCGCTTCCAGGCTCTCAGCCTTGGCAGAATCCAGAAAACCGCAGGTGTTCACAATCACCGCATCCGCACCGGAATAATCGGGCGAAATCCCGTATCCCTCGGCGCGCAGGCGGGTCAAGATCCGCTCGCTGTCCACCAATGCCTTGGGGCAACCCAGCGACACCATGCCAATGGTCGGCTGCCCGCTGCGGGGCGCATCCGGCAGGCGCGGTTTGGGGGCAAGATCAGGGCGAAGGCTGGGCGGATTCTGTGTCATCCCCCGCATATAGTGGTGCAAGCAGCAATGGGGAAGGGGGCTTAAACCGCCCCGATCAAACGCGCATAGCCGTGGAAAAATCCGACCACCCGATCCAGCAACCAGCCGTGATCCAACCGGAACAGCGCATAAAAGCCCAGAACAGGCAGCCAAAGCGAGGCGACGGCCAAACCGGACAGCGCCGCAATGGCGAACATGCCTTGCAGGTCAGATGCTTCGCCATCGGCGTCATCCTCGCCCCCGCCTGCCCGCAGCCATGCAACGATCTGACCACGCCAGCCGGGCAACCACCCCAGAAATCCGGTGAAAATCCCGATTGCCAGATGCAGCAGCGTCGGCAACAGGGTCGAAAGCAACATGAACCCCAGCCACCAATAATCTGAAGGGGAGGAGTGAAGCCCCGCAAACACCCCCGTCAGATCCAGCAGCATCCGGCCGTCGGGTGGGCGCACCAGATGGATATAGCTGATCAGCGAAATGCCCAGCAGGGCAAAGATGATAACGCCGCCAAAAGCATCCAGAATGGCGTGTTTCAATGTCCACCCGCTCAGCCCTTTGCGCAGCAAGTGACGGGTCAGCCCGATCGATGCGAAATCGGCAATAGCGTTGAAAAAGGGAAAGATGCCAAGGAAGTGGACGAAATAGGCGGCGTCTACACCACCTGTTTTGGGGGACCAGAAACGCAGGATGACAAGCGCCACCATGATTTGAAAGACGATAGGCGTGCCCAGTCTGAGGATGACCTGCGGCCCGTGCCGTTTTTCGACGTGTTCAGTTATTTCAGCGACTGCGACTGCGACTGCGGCTGCGGCTGCGACTGCGACTGCGGCTGCGGCTGCGACTGCGACTGCGAATGCGGCTGCGACTGCGAATGCGGCTGCGACTGCGGCTGCGACTGCGGCTGCGAATGCGACTGCGGCTGCGAATGCGAATGCGGCTGCGGCTGCGAATGCGCCTGCGGCTGCGACTGCGGAAGGAATTCCTGCTTGGTCGCCAAGCAACATGACCAGCAGCAAAATCCCGGTGGCGGCCATAAACAATGCCCCCCGCCACCGGGATTTTGATTTGGCTGCAAAAATGTAAAGAAATCCGGCACAGAACAAAAAGAAAGCCAGTAAAATCCGCGGGAATAACAATCCTGGCGCGGCCAATGGCAGCGATCCAAGGCTGAGCGGCTGCCCCGAGATCCATTGCAGGACTAAAGCGAGCAGCGGGTAGGCAATCGCGAGTGTGAAGGTGAGGGACGCCAGATCGGCGCTCCACGCGACCTGCACCGCGCCTTTGCCTCTGCGTTTCTCTCCAAAGGAAAGCCGCCAATCAATCCGCCGCAGCAATCGTTGCATCGCCGTGCGATACATCGCCTTGCCCGCACCGTTTTCCAGCCAGCGGATCATCGCAGCGCGGTCGCGGGGCTTTTCCCACACCTTCAGGGTAAACATCAGCCCGAACAGCGCGCCAGACAGGATCAGGGGCCATGACACCATCCAATGCCATTCCTTCACCAACTCAATCATACCCGCACGCCCCATAAACCTTTGCTTTGTCAAAGGTTAACCGCGCCTAGGTGCGGGGCGCAACTGTTACGGGTGTTGCTTCGCCGAAAACCTGACGCGCGGTCGCATCACAGCCCCCGCATCGCCTCTGCCGCCAATGCAAAGGAATGTTTGCGCGCCGCGATGTCGTGGATGTTCCCGGTCAGGATCACCTCGTCCGGGCCGTGCCGTGCCACCAGCGCCGCCAACTGGTCGCGCAGCTGATCCACCGTGCCGACCGCCTTGATTGACAGCGCCTCGTTCACGCCTGCCAACCAGCGCGGGTTCACCCCGTCTGCAAAATCGGCGCGCGGGCGCGGCAATGGTCCGGGCCGCCCCATCCGCAGGTTCAAAAACGCCTGCTGCGCCGATGTGCGCAAAAACTTCGCCTCCTCCTCGCTATCGGCGGCAAACACATTTACCGCCAACATGAATTTCGGTGCCTCCAACATGGCCGAGGGCTGGAAATCGCGCCGATACACAAACGCCGCATCCTCTAACGCGGCAGGCGCGAAATGTGACGCGAACGCATAGGGCAACCCCATCTGCGCCGCCAGTTGCGCGCCAAACAGGGATGACCCCAAAATCCAAACTGGCACATGGGTGCCAACACCGGGCACCGCATGCACCTGCTGGCCGGGCTGCGGATCGCCAAGGAAACCCATCACCTCTACCACATCACGGGGGAAATTGCTGCCATCATCGGTGCGCCGCAGCGCCTGCATGGTGATCCCGTCACCGCCGGGGGCGCGCCCCAACCCCAGATCAATCCGGTCGGGAAACAGCGTGGCCAAGGTGCCGAATGCCTCGGCCACCACCAGCGGCGCGTGGTTGGGCAACATGATACCCCCCGACCCGACGCGAATACGCGATGTCGCCGCCGCAATCTGCCCGATCAACACGGCCGTGGCCGATGATGCGATGCCGGGGATATTGTGATGCTCGGCCACCCAGAACCGCGAATATCCCAATGTTTCAGCATGTTGCGCCAGGTCCAGCGAATTGCGCAGCGCATCCGTCGCGCTGCCCCCTTCGGGGATGGGGGATAAATCAAGTATGTTATATGGGATCATGGCCGCGCCTCCTGCCTGCATTGGCTATGGCATAAATTGGGGCAATCACAGCGCAAAACAACCCTGCCGCTGCGTGACCGGATCACCCTTGCAGGGTGCAAAATCGGGCGGCATACTCACCCCTGATGGAAAAGAGTGTCACGGTTACAACCTATAAACCCTCGATCGCAGAGGTTAAAGGCGGCACGGAATGGTCCGAACTGGAGCAAGCCCTGCTGGATGCTTGCAAGACGGGAGAGCCGGTGTTTCCCAAAGATGCCGTTCTTCCCGACAATATGGATGACAGCGCCGCCATGATCGCGGCCCTGCGCCCCCAAAACCCATCCGAACCGTCCCGCCGCGTCCGCGCCAGCCTGATCCGATACCTGCTGCTGGGCGGTTGCGGCGCCAGCAACGGAACCCGCCCCCACCCCAAGGGCGTAGAGGTCTCGGGCGGTTGGATCGACGGAGCGCTGGACCTTGAAGGATGTGAAACGCCGCTGGATTTGAAACTGCGTTACTGTCTTGTCCTTGAAACGCCAAATTTGACGGGTGCGCATTTGACCGGCCTTTACCTGAATGGCAGTCGCTGTCAGGCGGGCATGAACCTGAACCGCCTTGTTATCGACGAAGATCTGATACTTAGGGGCGGCTTCGACTGTTCGGGGACGGTTGATCTGGGCGGTGCGCGCATTGATGGCACCCTATCGTGCATTGGCGGGCGCTTCGACGGTAAGGGCGGCACGGCGCTTGATGGCGCTGCGATGGTGGTTGGCGCAGATGTTTTCCTGCGCAGCGGCTTCTGCGCCATCGGCTTGGTTAACCTCATAAGGGCACGTATCGGCGGGCAACTGTCCTGCAATGGCGGGCGCTTTGATAGCGGAAACGCGATGGCGCTTGATTGCGATACTATAACTGTGGGGGCGAGCGTATTCTTTCGCGAATGCAGCAACGCCATTCCCAGCCATCTTACCGGCGATGTTGATTTCACCCGTGCGCAGATTGGGGGCAATCTCCAATTCATTGGCGCAACGATTGACGGGGCCGCCAAATCTGAAAGCGCCCGGATCGAAGAGGGGCTGTTCTGGCAAGGCATCAGGGGCAAGGTATCGACCCTCGACCTGACCGAAGCACAGGTTGGCGTGCTGCGCGATGATGCAGAGTCGTGGCAAAGAGTAGAAAAATACCACCTGTCCGGTTTTCGCTACGACCGTTTACATAACCATCTTTCCCTCTCCATGCGCCGCGACTGGCTGGCACATAAACACGAGGAGGAACTGACCGGCCCAAACGGGCACAATGCGCGGGATTTCGACCCGCAACCATATACTCAGCTGGCCAGTGTATTGGATAAGGCAGGGCACCGGACCGCCGCCGCCGAAATACTCTATGCCCGTGAAAACAAATTGCGACAGGTCGCATTGCCCCGCGCGCGGGCCATTTCTCGGGGAACCTTCGGGCAGGAACGCCGCATCTATTTCCTGATGTTGCGCAGGCTATGGGATTGGGGCTTTCAGGGGGTGTTCGGATATGGTCACCGCCCTGCGCTGGCGCTGGCATGGGTGTTCGGGCTTTGGCTGTTCTCTTGGGCGCTGTATGGCGCGGCCTATCAATCCGGGCAAATGGCGCCCAATTCCGATGTGATCCTTACCTCTTCCGAATGGCTGGCGGCGGTGAACAACCCGAATGCATGCCAACCCGTGGCGTGGGGCAGCGGCAAACCGCATAATGAAAACTGCACCATGCCACTGGATATCTGGCTTGAAACCGCCAGATCCGCACCCGATTACGAAACTTTCAACGCCCGCCTCTATGCGCTTGACCTGTTCGTGCCACTGGATGCGCTGGGGCAGGAACAGGCATGGGCGCCCTCGCGTGATCGCGGCTGGTGGGGCCGCATCGGATACGCCGCGCGGATGTGGGTGCAGGTCGCAGGCTGGATCATCACCGCAGTCGGCGCCGCCGTGTTGACCGGCCTTGTGGGCCGCAAGGATTAACGCCTGACATCCCAAAGCAAAAGCCGCCCCCGTCGGGACGGCCCCATACTTTTTCTTGGCAGAAATACTCCGGGGGGATGCATGAAAGCCCCGGCTTTCATGCCGGGGGGCTGGCCCCCCGTCCGCCGCCGCAAACAGCGCCTATCTTTTGCGGTCGCGGCGCGATGACATCGGCTGGAACGCCACGCCCACATGGGCCTCGCAATAGGGCTTGCCCGCCTGAACCGGCAGACCGCAAAACCAGAAATCCGGCGTTGCGGGGTCGCCAACGGGCCATTTGCATGTGCGCTCGGTCAGCTCCATCAGGGTCAGCTTCTTGGCCTTCTTCTCGATCGCGTTGACCTTGGCCAATGCCTCGGGCGAAATTTCATTGGCCGAGGGCTGCGGCGGCAGGGGCTGCCCCGCCGGAATGATCGGCTTGCGCACATGCGGCACGATGGCGGGCACATCTGCGGCTTCGGCCACCATTTTGGTTTTGCGCGGCGCAGGCGCGGATGCGGGCGGCGCAGTGGTGGCCGCCGCCGCGGGGGTCGGTTTCGGCTTGGCCGCCGGTTTCGCCTTTGGCGCGGCTTTCGGCTCTGCGGCGGGGGTGGCCCCGCCGGTGCGGTTGGACAGGCCCAAACGATGCACCTTGCCGATCACGGCATTGCGGGTGACCCCACCCAATTCCTTGGCGATCTGGCTGGCCGACTGGCCCTCGCCCCACATCTTTTTCAGCAACTCGACGCGCTCATCGGTCCAGGACATTACATTTCCTTGCGTGCAAAGGGCGGCTGCACAGCGGCGCCGCCCGGATCATTCTTAGCTCTCTATTTTAGCCATCACCGACCAAGTTACAAGGGAGTGATTCGCCATCCCCCGCCGATATACCCCCGACATATGTGTGTTTTGCTAAGATTCCCACGCACGCAAGCAGGATTGCACCTGCGCCACGCCGCGTTACTCTGCGCGCTTACACCGCCAGCAGGAACCGCAATGCAGATCAGAAACGCCACCACAGGCGACGCCGCAGCCATCGCCGCAATCTATAACCACGCGGTGCGCGACACCACGGCAATCTGGAACGACAAGGAGGTCGATACCAATAACCGCGCCGCATGGATCACAGATCGCCAAAGCGCAGGATACACCGTGATCGTGGCCGAGGACGCAGGCCAGCTGCTGGGCTACGCTGCCTATGGTCCCTGGCGGGCGTTCGACGGGTTCCGCGATACGGTCGAACATTCGGTTTATGTGGGGCAGGGGGCGCAGGGGCGCGGGCTGGGCCGTGCCTTGCTGGCGGCCCTGATCACCCGCGCCCGCGACAGCGGCTTGCACGTCATGGTCGCAGGGGTCGAGGCAGGCAACGAGGCCTCCATCAAACTGCACGTGAAACTGGGGTTCGAACAGGTCGCCATGATGCCACAGGTGGGCCAGAAATTCGGCCGCTGGCTGGATCTGGTGTTCCTGCAATTGCGACTGGATACACGCGAAACCCCGGGCGGAGATGCGCAATGACCCCCATCATCGTATTGGCCATGCTGGTGGCCGCAGGGGCCGCGCTGGTGGTGCAAAACCTGATCATGGTGCGGATCACCGGCGCGGCCTCGACCGTTTTAATCACCTTGGTGCTGAATTCTTCCATCGGGCTGGTGCTGCTGGTCGGGTTGCTGTGGTGGCGCAACGGTGCGGGGTTTTTGACAGAAATCACCGGGCTGTTTCGCTGGTGGATGGTGCTGCCGGGCATATTGGGGTCGTTTTTCGTATTCGCAGGGATCATGGGCTATCAACGGCTGGGCGCGGCGGCAACGATTTCGGTGCTGGTCGCCTCGCAACTGGTGCTGGGGCTGCTGGTCGATCACGCCCGCAGCGGCGCACCGCTGCGCGATGCGGCCATGCCTGCGCTGGGCGCGGTGCTGCTGGTGCTGGGCGCGTGGCTGGTGGCGCGGCGCGGGTTCTGAACCGTGTCAGGGGGGCTAGCCCCCCGCATGAAACCTGCGGCTTTCATGCACCCCCCAGAGTATTTTTTCCAAGAAAAAGCCAAGGCCACCAAATCCGGCTTGATCGCAACCCCAAAAGGCGTATGAACACCGCCATGAGCAAAGCAACACATATCATTTCGATCCGACGCCGACGCACCCGCGCCTGACGTCTGCCTGCTGTTTGCCCATCTGCGCCACTGTAACGCGCACCAAATCCCTCGAAAATCTTGACCAAGCCTATTGGTGATGCAATCACTGGGCTTCTTTTGAAAAAGAAGGTTTCCACCATGATCCCCTCCGTCTTGCCGACCTATAACCGCGCGCCCCTTGAATTCATCAAGGGCGAGGGCGCATGGCTGATCGAAAAAGACGGGCGACGCTTCCTTGATCTGGGCGCAGGGATCGCCGTCAATGTGCTGGGCCATGCCCACCCCGAACTGACGGCCACCCTGACCGAACAGGCGCAAAACCTGTGGCATGTGTCCAACCTCTATAACATCCCGCAGCAACAGGCGCTGGCAGATAAACTGGTCGCGGCCACATTCGCCGACACGGTGTTTTTCACCAATTCCGGCACGGAAGCCTGTGAACTGGCGGTCAAAATGGCGCGCAAATACTGGTATGACAAAGGGCAGCCCGACCGCAGCGATATCATCACCTTTGACGGCTCGTTCCACGGGCGCTCATCCGCAGGGATCGCCGCCGCCGGATCGGAAAAGATGGTCAAGGGCTTTGGCCCGCTGCTGCCCGGTTTCATCCACCTGACATGGGGCGATTGGGATGCCCTGCGCGAAACCATCACCGATACCACCGCCGCCATCCTGATCGAACCCGTTCAGGGCGAAGGCGGCATTCGCCCCCTCTCCGATCAGGCGCTCAAGGAACTGCGCGAATTGTGCGACGACACCGGCACCCTGCTGATCCTGGACGAGGTCCAGTGCGGCGTTGGCCGCACCGGCAAACTCTTTGCCCATGAATGGGCAGGCATCAGCCCCGATATCATGATGGTGGCCAAAGGCATCGGCGGCGGCTTCCCGCTGGGTGCGGTGCTGGCCACTGAAAACGCGGCTTCCGGGATGACCGCAGGCACCCATGGGTCAACATATGGCGGCAACCCGCTGGGCTGCGCCGTGGGCTGCAAGGTGATGGATATCGTGTCCGATCCCGCATTTCTGGCACAGGTCAACCGCACCGCCAGCACCCTGCGCCAAAGCCTCGAAGGACTGGTCGCCACCCACCCCGATGTGTTTGACGGCGTGCGCGGCATGGGCCTGATGCTGGGCCTGAAATGCAAGATCCCCAATATGGATCTGGTCAACGCAGGCTACGGCGAACAGGTGATCACCGTCCCCGCCGCCGACAATGTGGTGCGCCTGCTGCCGCCCCTGAACCTGACGGATGACGACATAGCAGAGGCCATCGCCCGACTGGACCGCGCCGCCACCAAATGCGCTCCGGCCACCTGACTTTTTCTTGGACCAAATACTCCGGGGGGATGTTTATTTGCCCCGCAAATGAACTGGGGGGCTGGCCCCCCGACCCCGCCACCGACAATAAAGAACCTGAATAATATGAACCACTTCCTTGATATCCACAAAACCGATCCCGCCGCGCTGCGGGGCATGATTGATCAGGCCCACGCCATGAAAAAGGCCCGCGCCGGCCGCCCCAAGGGCACGCCCGACGATGACCAACCGCTTGCGGGGCGCATGGTCGCGCTGATCTTTGAAAAACCCTCTACCCGCACAAGGGTCAGTTTCGATGTCGGTGTGCGCCAGATGGGCGGGCAAACCATGGTGCTGTCCGGCAGCGACATGCAACTGGGCCACGGCGAAACCATCGCCGACACCGCCCGCGTGCTGTCGCGCTATGTCGATCTGATCATGATCCGCACCTTTGACGAATCCGTGCTGTATGAAATGGCGGAATATGCCGATGTGCCGGTGATCAACGGGCTGACCGACCGCACCCACCCCTGCCAGATCATGGCCGATATCCAAACCTACGAGGAACACCGCGGCCCCATAGCAGGCAAGAAAGTGGTCTGGACAGGCGACGGCAACAATGTTTGTGCGTCCTTCCTGCATGCGGCGGGCCAGTTCGGGTTCGACCTGACCTTCACCGGCCCCGCACAACTGGATCCCGAGCGCGAATTCGTGGAGTTCGCCCGCTCCAAGGGCAGCACCATTGAAATTGAACGCGACGCGCAAAAGGCGGTGCAGGGGGCGGATATCATCGTGGCCGATACATGGGTGTCGATGCACGACGCCCAATCCTCGCGCGAACGCCGCCACAACATGCTGCGCCCCTATCAGGTCAATGATGCGCTGATGGCGGTGGCGGGGCCGCAGGCCGTATTCATGCACTGCCTGCCCGCCCACCGCGAAGAAGAGGTCACCTCATCCGTGATGGACGGCCCGCAATCGGTGATCTTTGACGAGGCCGAAAACCGCCTGCACGCTCAAAAGGCCGTCATGCGCTGGTGCTTTGGCGCCTGATTGGACGGCACCACCAACCTGTCACCCCGTTGCCCCGGCCATAGGGGCGATGACGGTGATAATACAGGGATGCAACCGGTGGCAGGGCGCGGCCGGAACCGCGCCTTGACCCGCGGCTTAATCCGGCATGACATCCTTGTTCGGATAACGGTCTTTTGTCGTGAAAAACCTCTCGCCCTGACTCAGGATATCAAAGGGCGCAGGGCTATGAACCACCTGCACATGGGCCGTGGCGCAGGCTTCGCGCATCACCGTGAAATTGCGGTATTGGGGGCTTTGAAAAAACTCCCGCGCCTTTTCCCGTGATTCAAATGCGGCAATGCCGACATGATCGAATTGCGGCTGCCCGACCACCGTCATAGCCGCCGCATCCCAAGCCAGGGTCACCAACCCCTCGGGGCGAATGGCGAAAAAGGTCTCCTCAAGAAGCCTGAATCGACTGGCATCGGTAATCTTTAACTGGATAATCACTAAAACTGACATCGTGCCTCTCGTGCATGAAATGCCTCCATGCGCCGGCCTCCCCAGGCGGGCGCAGTCTGGACCAGCAAAGCGCGCCGATTAACACCAAATATGCAAATGTCAGATCACGATGGCGTGAAGGATTAGAAATATCACGCCAGATAGCGCGGCTGCGGCAGGCACGGTGATCACCCATGCGGCGATGATGGTCATGAAATGACTGCGCCGCACCAGCTTGCGGCGGCGGCGCTCCTCGGGGGCGATGCGCTTGGCCTCGGGCAGCTTGGCACGGCCCGTGCGCAGCCGCCGTTCGGCGTGCCATTCACGGAAAAACCCAACGCCAAACACCCCGCCCACGGCGATATGGGTCGAACTGACGGGCAGGCCCAACCAACTGGCAATGATCACCGTGATCGCCGCCGACAGCGACACACAATAGGCGCGCATCGGGTTCAGCTTGGTGATCTGGCTGCCCACCATGCGGATCAGTTTCGGCCCGAACAGGAACAACCCGAACGATATGCCAAACGCGCCAATCACCATCACCCACTGCGGGATCGACACCTTGGAGGCCACATCGCCGAATTCCACGGTATGCACGATGGCCGCCAGCGGGCCGACCGCATTGGCCACATCATTGGCCCCATGCGCGAATGACAGCAAAGCGGCGGAAATCACCAGCGGCAGGCCGAACAACACCTTGACCGACTTGTTGCGGTTTTCCAGACCTTCGGATTTGCGACGCACGAATGGCGCGGCAAAAACATAGGTGATCGCGCCAATGCCCGCGCCAACCAACAACGCCGTTCCCAGATCGACGCGAATGATCTTTTTCAAACCCTTCATCGCCAGATAGGTGCCGAAAACCCCTGCCATAATGGCGATCAATATGGGCACCCAGCGGCGGGCAGCGGCGATCTTATCCTCTTGGTATATGATCTTGGCCTTGATCAAGGCCAGAAAACCGGCGGCAATGGCACCGCCCAGAACGGGGCTGATGACCCAACTGGCGGCGATTGCGCTCATCGTGGGCCAGTTGACCGCGCCCAGACCCGCCGCCGCAATCCCCGCACCCATCACTCCGCCCACAACCGAATGGGTGGTCGATACAGGCGCGCCAAAAACCGTGGCCAGATTGACCCATAACGCCGATGAAATCAGCGCTGCCATCATCGCCCAGATAAACACATTGCTGTCGGCCACGCTGGTCGGGTCGATAATGCCCTTGGATATGGTCGAAACCACATCCCCCCCCGCCAGCATCGCCCCCGCGCTTTCGAACAAAGCGGCAATCACGATGGCGCCACCCATGGTCAGGGCATTGGCCCCCACCGCTGGCCCCATGTTGTTGGCCACGTCATTGGCGCCGATGTTGATGGCCATATAACCGCCAAACACGGCGGCCATCACGACAATCATATTAACAGGGGTTTCCCCCAGAAACACCGCCGCGATCAGCCCGGCCACCACCATAAACGCCAGCGCAATGCCCGGGGCAATCATCGGGCGCGACACATAGGCAGCGGCCAGTTCAACCTGGCTGATCCGGCCCAAATCGCGATCCAGCGTTTTCCACTGGCGGTTTTCCGGTGTCTTACCCATGTGCATGTCCCCCTGATGACAGGCTGCGCCTGCCAAATCGCCTAGCGCCATAATGCGCACAGCCCTGCGGATCAACAGGGAGCGTTACAAAATCGTTACAATTGTCGCCAAATGCCACGCCACTGCATTACAGACCCAGCAGCAATTCCTGTAATTCGGGTTCCTGAACCATGGTCGCGGCCCTGGCCACCGGCACCCAACTGCGCTTGCGTTCGTGGGATTCGGGGTAATTCGACGACATTTTTTCAACCTCGGCGGCGTATACATAGCAATTCACAGGCAGAGGCAGCCCGCCGTCCAGAATTTTGTCATAGGTGAAACAGCCCAGTGCAACAGGGGTGACGCGCGCCTTTTTCACGCCCGCCTCTTCCCATGCTTCTTGTAATGCGGATTGATGATTGGCCTTTCCATCCATGGGCCAGCCCTTGGGCAGCACCCAGCGGCCCGTCCCGCGCGAGGTAATCAACAACACTTCGCGCCCTTTCTTGCCATCGCGCAGGCATGCCGCGGCCACCTGCATATGAACAGGGCGCGAAATAAGGGGCTGCACAACTCCCGCCACGACCCCGGAAAAGGCCTTTTTGAACTCACTAATCATGTTGCATTACCTGTTTCGGATCTGCCGCTTTTTTTATTATCTCCTCAATATATAACAATTTAATTAATTTTTGCAACAATTGGCCTTGAAAACAACGCGCCCAAGCCGGATCAATTGCGCGGTTTGACGCGCATTTAATCTGCCGCACGGTTTGGCGCGCCGTTTTATCTGCTGCGCGGTTTGGCGCCCCGTTTTATCTGCCGCGCGGCTTGGCGCCCCGTTTTATCTGCTGCGCGGTTTGGCGCGCAGTGTCGGATCGGCCTCTCTCGGGTTTTCCGGCCATGGGTGGCGCGGATATTGCCCGCGCATGTCGCGGCGCACATCGGCGTATGAGGTATCCCAAAATCCCGGAATATCCATCGTCACCTGCACCGGCCTGCGCGCGGGCGACAACAGGGTGACGCGCAAGGGCGCACCGCCCACGGTGGGGTGCGTGGTCTGGCCAAACATTTCCTGTAGGCGCAGTTCAATCGCGGGGTGTTCGCCGCTGTAATCAATCGGCACCTTATTGCCCAGCGGCGTGATGAAATGCGCCGCACAGGTGGCATCCAGCGCCTGCATCTGCCCCCAATCCAGCGCGGCGCGCAGCGGTTCCAGCAGGTCGAATTTTTTCCAATCGGCCGTGGTTTTCACCCCCGTCAGATAGGGCAGCAGCCAATCCTCCAGCCCCGCCATCAGCGCGTCATCGCCCATATCGGGCAGGTCCACACCCCCCGCCCGCGCCAGCGCGACACGGGCCAGAAACCGTTTTGCCGCATTCGACGGGCGCAGGCCCAGTTCGCGCACCCCGTCCAGCATGGCCCGGGCCACGGCATCGGCGGGCACTTCCTTCCAGATGCGATCATCCAGCACCGCCGCGCCCAGCCTTTCCTGTTGGCGCGCCACCACGCGGCCCTCGCGTTTGTCCCATGCGCAGGCATCGACCCATGCGATTTCGCCGCTGTGCTGCGCGCGGATTTCCGACAGGGTGATCTGCGCCGCCATGCGGATCGTGGCCTCTCGCGGATTGCCGTCGGTGTCCAGCGCCACGATGAATCCCGCGCCCGCCATCGGGTCGCCATCGGGCAGCACCGCGCCCTTGCCCCCCGATAGAACATGGCGCGGCGCATCGCCCTTGCGCCGCTGCCCGATCCGGTCGGGATAGGCCAGGCTGGCCATTTCCGCCGCGCTGATATCGGCCTTGGTGTCGGTCATCCTTTGCAGGCGCTTTGCCTCGGATCTGATGCGTTCAATCGCGCCGCGATTGGCGGGCCATGGCCGCGTTTCGCTGTATTTACGCGGGTTGTGCAATGCCTCCAGCCGCAGCGACAGGTCCACCGGCGCACCACGAGACAGCGGGTCACGATCCGCCAGCAACGCCGCAATCAGCGCCGCATCCTTGCCGCCATGGGCCAGCATATTGCCCAGTCTGGGGTGCAGCGGCAGCCGCGCCAACCGTTTGCCGTGGTCGGTGATCCGCCCGCCCTGATCCAGCGCGCCCAACAGGTGCAGCAGGGCGCAGGCCTCTCCATATGCACCCGCGTTGGGCTGCGTCAGAAACGGCAGGTCCGTCGGCGCGGCCCCCCATAACGCCAGTTCCAGCGCCAGCGCCGACAGGTCCGCGGTTTCGATTTCTGCGGGCGGGTAGGGGGCCAGCGCGCCCTCCTCGCCCTTGGTCCACAGCCGGTAACAGAATCCTTCGGCCACGCGGCCCGCACGGCCACGGCGCTGTTCGGCCTCGGCCCGTGTCACCCGTTCAGTGACCAGCCGCGCCATGCCCGAACTGGGGTCAAACCGTGCGCGCCGCGCCCGCCCGGCGTCGACCACCACGCGGATGTCCTGAATCGTCAGTGATGTCTCGGCGATGGCGGTCGCCAGCACCACCTTGCGCCCCGATTGCGCGGGCTGGATCGCGGCGCGCTGCGCGGCAAAATCCATCGCGCCAAACAGCGGGTGAACGGTGCAATCCTTTGGCAGGTCGCGCAAATATCCCTCGACCCGCCTGATTTCGCCCTCTCCGGGCAGGAACACCAAAACCCCGCCCGTGGTTTCACCAACGGCCTGCCGCACCAAGGCGGCCACGGCCTCCTCTAACCGCCGCCCCTTGGCAAGGGGCGCGTCCAGCCAGCGCGTTTCCACCGGAAATGCACGGCCCTGCGAACTGACCATGGGCGCATCCATCAAGGCCGCCACGGGCGCAGCATCCAGCGTGGCCGACATGGCAATCAACACCAGATCGTCGCGCAGCGCCCCCGCGATTTCCAGACACAGCGCCAGCCCCAGATCGGCATTCAACGACCGTTCGTGGAATTCATCAAAAATCACCGCACCCACGCCCGACAGTTCGGCGTCGGACTGGATCATGCGGGTCAGGATGCCCTCGGTCACCACCTCGATGCGGGTGGATTTGCCCACCTTGGCCTCGCCGCGAATGCGGTAACCCACGGTCATGCCCACGGCTTCGCCCAAAGTGTCGGCCATGCGCTCGGCTGCGGCGCGGGCGGCCAAACGCCGCGGCTCCAGCATCACAATGCGGCCCGTGATCAACCCCGCATCCAACAGCGCCAAAGGCACCACCGTGGTTTTCCCCGCACCGGGCGGAGCCTGCAACACCGCCCGCCCACGCCCGCGCACCGCATCCAACAGGGCGGGCAGGGCATCGTGAATGGGCAGATCGGGCATATCCATGCCCCGCCTTATGATCCATGGCGGGGCAGCATTCCAGCCCCGCCGCCCATCAGCAGCGCATCACGCCAGCAATAAATCATCCGCCGTGATGCCACTGACCCAGCGGAATTCCACCGCCATATCCAGCGCGCCATCACCATCGGTATCAAATTGCATCACCGTGCCGTTGAACCGCACCTGCGCCGCGCCAGCCCCGGCAAATCCGGCCCCGCCGATGTAATCAACCGGGCCAAAGGCGCGCAGATCAATCCTGTCCTCGCCGTGCTTGAACCCCTCGACCACATCCATATCGCCCGCGACAATGCCACTGTCGCCAGGGGCAAATACGAATGTGTCGCGCGCGCGCTCATTCTCCCAGCTGTAAATCAAATCCGCACCCGCGCCGCCGTTCAACACATCGCGCCCGTCGCCGCCGCTTAGGGTGTCATTGCCCGCCTGACCGCGCAGGGTGTCATCGCCCGCATGGCCGCTGATCGCATCATCGCCGCCATTGCCATCCAGACGGTCGTCGCCCTCCCAGCCGCCAACCTGATCATCGCCCGCGCTGCCGCTTAACCGGTCATTGCCGGCCCCGCCCCATATCTCATCTGCCCCCGCGCCCCCGTTCACGATGTCATGGCCGTCGCTGGCATTGATCCAGTCGTCGCCATTGCCACCGTAAATACGGTCATTATCGGCCCCGCCGTCCAGATTGTCATTGCCGCCATTGCCCACAATCACATCACGGCCCGCACCGCCACCCAGGCGGTCATCGCCATTGCCGCCGTAAATCCGGTCGCTGCCATTGTCGCCCCAAATGGTGTCGGCCCCGTCATCACCGTAAATCACATCATGGCCATTGCCACCGCCCATCGAATCCGCGCCATCGCCACCAGACATGCGGTCGTTGTCGTCACCGCCACAAACGGTGTCGTCACCCGCATCACCCCACAGCCGGTCCGCGCCCTCGTCGCCATCAACCCGGTCATTGCCCGCGCCGCCATACAGGCTGTCATTGCCCTGACCGCCGCCCACCCGATCATCACCAGCATCGCCCTGAACCAGATCGCGGCCATTGTTGCCATAAAGGCGATCGTCGTCATCGCCACCATACAGGCGGTCATTGCCACCATCGCCCCACAGGGTGTCCATGCCCGCGCCGCCATAGATCACATCATTGCCATCGCCGCCGCCGGATTTGTCATTGCCGTCACCGGCCTCTACCGTGTCATTGCCCGCCTCGGCCCAAATGGAATCATCCCCGCCCATGGCGATAAACAATTCATCCGCAGCGGCCGACAATCGCGGGCTGTAATCGCCGGTGTACAGGGTTTGCGCAGCATCGGTGCCGTAAACCACATTCACCCCGTTGACGAAATAATTCAGCCAACCGGCCACCTGCTCGACACGGGCATTGGCATCGCCATCCTCGTTTTCGAACCGCCCGTCGTGATATTCAAACCCGATATGATACAACCCGTCCGCGACGGTGTTCACAAAATGATGCCCCTGAAACAACAGGGTGCCGCCATCGCCCTGCACACGGTGAAATCCGGTCTCCGTGCCGCCCTCGTCATCGCCATGCCCGCTCAGAAAATCGGCATATAAATCCGCATCATTACGGATGTAATCGCTGATCAACATGGCATCGGCCGCATCAATCAACCCGTCCGCATTGACACCCAAAACATCAATCGCACGGGCAATCACCGCGTTCATGCGAATGGCCCCCGCCGCGCCCCCCGTGATCTGGTAATCGGGATTGTTGGCGATCAATCCGGGATCATTGCGCACATGAATGGCAATACGGTCTAACAGGGTGCGGGTGTCGGTCATGGCTGGCTCCGGTCTGGCTGGCTTGGCGCGAATTTTATTCGAATTTCCCTAAGAAGTTCTAAGCGACAGTCACCCCCACCGTCTGCACCCCTTTCGCCTATTGGTGGAATATGGCCGAAATCAGGCAACTTATGGGCGGAAATGCGCAGACCCCGATTGGGCCGGCTTGCTGGACATGCGCCAACCGCTGGTGCAAAAAGCGACGAACACATGACCCCGCAAGGGCCAAACCCGACACAAGCGTTTTCGAGGATGCGAATGAGCGATATGCAAGCCTTTGCCCAGCGGATCATCGCCGGTGACCGCAGGGCGCTGTCCCGCGCCATCACACTGGTCGAAAGCAGCCGCAGCGATCACCGGGCCGATGCCGCCACGCTGATCGACGCCCTGCGCGCCAGCAGCGACAAACAGGCGATCCGCATCGGGCTGTCGGGCACGCCGGGGGTGGGCAAATCCACCTTTATCGAAAGCTTCGGCATGATGCTGACGGGGCAGGGGCTGCGGGTGGCGGTGCTGGCGGTTGATCCCTCCTCGGCGCGCTCGGGCGGGTCGATCCTTGGCGATAAAACCCGCATGGAACACCTGTCGCGTGACCCGAATGCATTCATCCGCCCCTCGCCTTCGCAAACCCACCTCGGCGGCGTGGCTCGGCGCACCCGCGAAGCCGTGGCCATCTGCGAAGCCGCCGGATTCGACGTGGTGCTGATCGAAACCGTGGGCGTTGGCCAATCCGAAACTGTTGTGGCGGAAATGTCGGACCTGTTCATCCTGCTGCTGGCCCCCGCGGGCGGTGACGAATTGCAAGGCGTGAAACGCGGCATCATGGAAATGGCCGACATTATCCTTGTAAACAAGGCCGACGGCGATCTGAAACCCGCCGCCATGCGCACACAGGCCGATTACGCCGGCGCCCTGCGCCTGCTGCGCAAACGCCCGCAAGATCCGGCAGGCTTCCCCAAGGCACTCAGCGTTTCCGCGCTTCAGGAAAACGGATTGGACGGCGCATGGGAGGACATGACCACACTCGTCAACTGGCGCCGCGAAAACGGTCATTTCGATCTGCGCCGCGCCGCCCAAGCCGAATACTGGTTCGGCGAAGAGGTCCGCCGCGGCCTGCTCGCCCAACTGGAACAGGAACCGCTCAAGGGATCGATGAAACTGCTCGGCGCGCGCGTTGCAGCGGGCGACATCACGCCTTCGCTGGCCGCCGCCGACCTGCTGGCCACACTGCACAAAGGGCTGGCCAAAGGGTGATCGCTGCCTCTGGCTTTTTCTTGGCAAAAATACTCAAATCCCGACCCGTCGCCCATACAGGCGCCGGCAAAGGGGGGCCGGGTTCCCCCCCGCACGGAAAACCTGACTCCCCCCCGCAGTATTTTAAACAAAAAAAAACAGGGGCCCCCCCCGCCCCCCGCACGGGGGGAGCCGCTATTTCCCTTGCAAATCGGGCCGCGCCGCGCCATTGAGCGTGTCTGAAATCCCTAGGCCAGAGATCCCATGACCGACCTCGCGCATATCCGAAATTTTTCCATCGTCGCCCATATCGACCACGGCAAATCCACCCTTGCCGATCGGTTGATCCAGTCCACCAATACGGTGGCCGAACGCGACATGAAGGCCCAGCTACTGGACGCCATGGATATCGAACGCGAACGCGGCATCACGATCAAGGCCAATACCGTGCGCATTGATTACATTGCGGACAACGGTGAAAAATATGTGCTGAACCTGATCGACACCCCGGGCCACGTCGATTTCGCCTATGAGGTATCGCGGTCGATGCGCGCGGTCGAGGGCTCGCTTCTGGTGGTCGATTCCACCCAGGGGGTCGAGGCGCAGACATTGGCCAATGTTTATCAAGCCATTGATGCCAATCACGAAATCGTGCCGGTCCTGAACAAGATCGACCTGCCCGCCGCCGAATGTGACCGCGTCGCCGAACAAATTGAAGACGTGATCGGCATTGATGCATCCGGCGCGATCCGCGTATCTGCCAAAACCGGCATCGGCATCCATGAAACGCTGGAAGCGATCGTAAAGCACCTGCCCGCACCCAAGGGCGACCGCGACGCGCCCCTGACCGCCATGCTGGTTGACAGCTGGTATGACAGCTACCTTGGCGTGATCGTTCTGGTCCGCATCATGGATGGCGTGCTCAAGAAAAACGACCGCGTCAAATTCATGTCGAACGGCACCATTCATCAGGTCGACCGCATCGGCGTCTTCCGCCCGCAAATGCAGAATGTCGACGAACTTGGCCCCGGCGACATCGGCTTTATCACCGCATCCATCAAACAGGTCCGCGACACCCGCGTTGGCGACACAATCACCCACGAACGCAAGGGCGCAACGCTGGCGCTGCCGGGCTTCAAACCCTCGCAACCCGTTGTGTTTTGTGGCCTTTTCCCCGTGGACTCCGCCGAATTCGAAGACCTGCGTGACGCCATTGAAAAACTCTCGCTGAACGACGCCTCCTTCTCGTCCGAAATGGAAACCTCCGCCGCGCTCGGCTTTGGCTTCCGCTGTGGTTTCCTCGGTCTGCTCCACCTCGAAGTGATCCGCGACCGGATCGAGCGCGAATACAACATCGAACTGATCACCACCGCGCCCTCGGTGATCTATCACATCTACATGCGCGACGGCAGCATGCTGGAACTGCACAACCCCGCCGACATGCCGGACCTGACCCTCGTTGACCACCTCGAGGAACCGCGCATCAAGGCCACCATCCTTGTCCCTGATGACTACCTTGGTGACGTGCTGAAACTCTGCCAGGATCGCCGCGGCATCCAACAAGACCTGACCTACGCCGGCTCCCGCGCCATGGTCGTCTATGACCTGCCGCTGAACGAGGTGGTGTTCGACTTCTATGATAGACTCAAAAGCGTTACCAAAGGGTATGCATCTTTCGATTATCAACTGACCGGCTATCGTCAGGATTATCTGGTGAAAATGTCGATCCTCGTGAACGACGAACCCGTCGATGCGCTCTCCACCATGGTCCACCGTGACCGCGCCGAAATGCGTGGCCGCGCCATGGTCGAAAAGCTCAAGGACCTGATCCCCCGCCATATGTTTAAAATCCCGATTCAGGCGGCCATCGGCGGCAAAGTCATCGCCCGCGAAACCCTCTCGGCCCTGCGCAAAGACGTGACAGCCAAATGCTACGGCGGCGACGCCACCCGCAAACGCAAACTGCTGGACAAGCAGAAAGCGGGTAAGAAAAAGATGCGCCAGTTCGGCAAGGTCGACATCCCGCAAGAGGCGTTTATTTCGGCGCTTAAGATGGACAATTAAGGGCTGGATTTTAGGAGTGAGGCTAGGTGCGCAGGAAAAAGGTTTTCATTGTCGGCGCAGGGGCCAGCAAAGAGTTTGACCTTCCCACCGGAATGGAGTTGGTCAAAAGGATTGAGCAAGCGGCCAGCGGTTCTGATCGTGGTTTTGAGGGCTATACACCCAGTGACACAGTGGTGGCTGGTGCTCTTGGATATATCGCTTCTGATCTAAACCAATTTAGCAAGAATGACATTTTTGATGGGCTGCTAGCCATCAAAAATAATATGGGTCTCGCTCCATCCATAGACAATTTCTTAGAAGCGCATAGTGATAAGCTACCGTGGGCTTTGGCTGGAAAAGTTGCAATCGCGCGCTGCATACTTCAGGCAGAAGCGAGGTCTCCGCTTAAATTTGATAATAGTAATATCCACAACCGACCTGAATTTTTTCGGCTCGGAAGTAACTGGTTAAGCCGAGTATTTCAAACACTCGTGGCACAGAGGAAGCAAGAAGATTTCTTCAATGCTCTGAAAACCTGTCATTTCATCACATTCAACTACGATAGGATTATTGAGCAGTTCTTTCACCAAGCAATTAAAAGCTATTTCCAACTAAGTAGCTCAGAGGTGGATGAAAGATGCCGTGATGCTCTGAACGTCCTTCATGTGTATGGCCACTTGGGAGATGTGAATTGCCAAACCGCAGGTGATTTCGGTGGGCGATCAGACGACAGTCAATATTTAGCCCGTGCAGCGCAGGGAATTCGCACTTTCTCGGAGGGCGTTTCGGATCCCAGAAGAATGCAGATTGCGAAAGCGTGGATTGATAATAGTGATGTTGTGGCGTTTTTAGGTTTCGGATTTCTACCTTTGAATTTGGAAGCGTTGGCGCCCTCGTCAGGTGAAATGTATAAAGTCAATGAGGTCATCGGAACCTCTCTCGGTCTTTCTACGCCAAATCGCAATATCGTTGAAGATATCTTGAAAGGTCAGTGGTTTGGATGGGAATATAAAAATCTGAATCTTCTGCCAAAGAAAGGTTTTGAGTTGATAGAGGACTATTCTTACTTTCTTTCAGAGTTCGATCTGAAAACGAAGTAAGCCAAATCTAAAGATTTGGCAGCGCCCGAACCGCCCCGGTCGCTCTCAAAATACACCTCTGGCGTGATGCGGGCGCTTTCCGCCCCTCCCCACGAAGCGGACGCTGGTCCGCAAGTGAAAGAGGATCGCAATGCACTCTCACCCCCTGCGCCGCCACGCACTTCGGCCCGAAACTGTCCGCCGTGCAGCTTCCTAAACGGCCCTCGCCCCCGAAACCACCACCCCGAACCCCTTCATTGTTCCCCAAATACCTCCCGCCGGAGGCACCGCAGCGCAGTTGCCAGAACCGGCCAATAATCCCCTCACCCCTCCCAATCGCCCATTCGCGCCTTGACCCGTTTCCAGCGTTCCAGATCCTGCATCTGGCGGCGTTTGAATTCTTCCATGCTGCGCGATTCAAATTCCTCGATCAGTTCGGCCTGACGCACCGATACCACGGCGCAGATCATGCGCCCGTTGCGGGTGATCCACAGGCGCTCGTCGTTCTGGCTGACATGGCCCAGCATATTGTCCTTGTTCAGGCGCAGGTCGGTCAGCGATACAAATCGGTTTTTCATGCGGTGGCATCCGGTGTCGGGGCGGAGTGCCTTAGCCTGCGCCAAAAACCTTAACGCCTTCGCGTGGGACCGTGCGCTGGTGCTTTCGCCCCGGACGTTGCGGCTGCCGTGTCGCGGGGGCTGTTTTCATGGATCAACCCCCTTGAATCATACGAAACATACGATTCGGGTGCTGGATGATACAGATCAAGGTGAGACGTATTCTGATTCTATAATGTTTCAATCAACGGGAACGCGCCCATGACAGAAATATACGAGGCCCACCATGATGCGACTTGCACAAATCCTGTATTCCCTGATCGGCACAACATTGGCCGGATCGCTGATTATTGTAGCATTGGTAACGGGTTACACGACGTTGCAACCCATCCTGATCGCCGCAGCGGCAGGGTTCATTCTGGCCCTGCCAGCGACGTGGATCATCACAAAGGCGATCATGGCCAACGAATAAGCATCCCGTGGCCCTCGGGCCAAGGGTAGGACGGTGGCGGTAACAGGGAGGGGTCCCCGTTGGGGCCGTCATCGTCCTTTTATATCAATCGGTTAGGTCCAGATAGCCGCGCATCGCGGCCTCAAATTCGCGTGGTTTTTCGGCGTGCAACCAATGTCCCGTTCCGGGGATCGACGCGAACCGCGCATTCGGGAAAAGCCGTTTGATTTCAGCACGATGGCTGCGCTTCACGTAATCGGAATCGCCCCCCGACAGGAATAGCGTGTCGCCCTGAAACGCGCCATCCATTTCGGGAAACCCGATAATTTCGGGCATGTCGCGCTCCAAGACATCCAGGTTCAAAACCCATTTTTGTGCTTTGACATCAAGGGATTGCGTGAAAAACGATACCAGTGTTTTTTCCTCGATCACCTTGGCCAATTGCTCCTCGGCGTCGGATCTGCGGGTTACCATTGACAGGTCCACAGATCGCATCGCATCAATATTCTGAACCTGCGAATGCGCGTATTCAACCGGCGAAATATCCACCACAATCAATCGGTTAACCAGTTCAGGGCGGGTCAGCGCCAGCACCATCGCGGCCTTACCACCCATCGAATGGCCCATCACATCCATCGGTTTTCCATGGGCCTCGATCACCTGTGCCAGATCAGCGGCCATATCGTGATAAGAATGCGTTTCAAACCAAGGGCTTGCACCATGATTGCGTTGATCCACGGCAACCACATGGCGCGAATCGGACAGGCGTTTGGCGATCACCCCCCAGTTGCGCGCCGACCCATACAGCCCATGAACGATCAAAAGTGATGGTTTGTCAGTGGCTTGGCCATATTCAACTTGATTTAACATGCGCCATTGCTAGCTGTGAATGAACAGTTTGACCAGAGCCATTGAACCCCGCAAACCCCGCAGTTAGGCTAAGGCCGGAGGCGTAACACATTGATCACCCAGCAGGAAATCGACGAACTGAGCGACCAGATTTCGCAGGCCATGGATCATAAACTGGGCCTGCGGCGTGGCACGCTGGCGCGGCGTCTGCGCAGGGCGGGGCGGCGTTTGCCCAAACGGGTGCGCCAGCATATCCAGCGCCTGATCGAGGCGCAGAAAATATCGGGTAATCAACATCTTATTCATCAGGTGGATGCGAATGCCCTGCGCGCGGGGCAGGTTGAATCGCTCTCTTATATCAACGGCATTGACCCAAGGGACCGCCGCATTGGCGCCATGCTGGGCATCGCGGGTGGGCTGGTGTTCAACCTGATTCTGCTGGTGCTGGCGCTGACTGCGATCTGGCTGGTTGCGCACCGTTAACCTGTGGCGGTTTGGGGCGCGTCCGGTTCGGCCATGGGCGGCCGCGCAGTCAGGTTGGGGGCAAATGCTCTGTTTCAGAGCGATACGCGACCTGGGCCCATGTCCGAACCGTAAAGCAAAGATGAACGGCAATCCTTACCGCGATCTTTAGTCTTGTTAACAAAACGCCGCCACGAAAAATCGCAGCGGCGTCAATTGCTTATGGGTTGGAAATCACAAATCAGGATAGAGCGGGAAACGCTCGCACAGGGTTTGAACGGCGGCTGCGACCTTGGCTTCGACCTCGGTGTTGCCCTCTTCGCCATTGGCGGCAAGCCCGTCCACGACCTCCACAATCCAGTCGCCGATCTGGCGGAACTCGTCCTCGCCAAAGCCGCGCGTGGTGCCCGCAGGGGTGCCCAAACGCACGCCCGATGTGACCATCGGTTTTTCCGGATCAAACGGAATGCCGTTTTTGTTGCAGGTGATATTGGCGCGGCCCAATGCCTTTTCGGTGGCGTTGCCCTTGACCCCTTTGGGGCGTAGGTCGACCAGCATCACATGGGTGTCGGTGCCGCCGGTCACGATGTCCAATCCGCCCTTCATCAGCTGGTCGGCCAGGGCCACGGCATTGGCGCGCACCTGTTTTTGATAGGTCTTGAATTCGGGGCGCAATGCCTCTCCGAATGCCACGGCTTTGGCGGCGATAACGTGCATCAGGGGGCCGCCCTGAATGCCGGGGAAAATCGCCGAGTTGACCTTCTTCGCGATCGCCTCGTCATTGGTCAGGATCATGCCGCCACGCGGGCCGCGCAGGGTTTTATGGGTCGTGGTGGTCGCCACATCGGCATAGGGGAAGGGCGAGGGATGTTCGCCCGCCGCGACCAGACCGGCAAAATGCGCCATGTCCACCATCAGCAGCGCGCCGACGGAATCCGCGATTTCGCGCATCTTGGCAAAATCCACCTGCCGCGGAATGGCCGACCCGCCCGCGATCAGCAGCTTGGGCTTGTGTTCGGTGGCAAGCTCTTGAATTTGCACATAATCAATCTGGCTGTCCTGTTTACGCACACCGTATTGGATGGCGTTGAACCACTTGCCCGACTGGTTCGGTTTGGCACCATGGGTCAGGTGGCCACCAGCATCCAGCGACATGCCCAGAATGGTGTCGCCCGGTTGCAGCAGCGCGGTGAACACGCCCTGGTTGGCCTGCGAACCCGAATTGGGCTGCACGTTCACGAATTCACAACCGAACAGTTGCTTGGCCCGATCAATCGCCAGATTTTCGGCCACATCCACGTATTCACAGCCGCCATAATAGCGCCGACCGGGATAGCCTTCGGCGTATTTGTTGGTCATGACCGAACCCTGCGCCTCCATCACGGCGGCGGATACGATGTTTTCCGATGCGATCAGCTCGATCTCGTGGCGTTGGCGGCCCAGTTCGTCGGTGATCGATTTGAACAATTCTGGATCGCGGGAGGAGAGGGGTTCGTTAAAGAAACCTTTGTCGGCCATGTGGGTCCTCGTCAGACTGGATTGCGTTGCGCACGATCTAAGCGAAAAACGCCCTAGGGGAAAGGGTGGAAAGCGCCGCATCCCGTGCCCGTTGCGTCACGGATCATGGTGGGGGTGGCCATGGTTTGAAACTTGTGCTTCCATCCGCTGCGCGCGGGTTCTATCGGAAACCTGCGGTGAACACCTGCCCGTGCGCGCCACCCCTAACCGGAGCATCGCCCTGATATGACGTTGAAAATTGCCTTTACTGCCAGTCGCGCCCCCGTGGCACAGACCGCCCGCGCGGTGCTGGTGGGGCGGTATGGCGATGTGGCGGAACAGGATGCCGATGTGATTGTCGCGCTTGGCGGTGACGGGTTCATGTTGCAGACCATGCACCGCACACAGCGGTTGGATGTGCCGACATATGGCATGAATCGCGGCACTGTCGGGTTTTTGATGAACGCCTATAGCGAAAGCGGCCTGATAAAACGGCTGGAAGCGGCAGAAGAAGAGGTGATCAACCCCCTGTCGATGAAGGCCGTCGATGCCGATGGTGCCACCCACGAGGCATTGGCCATCAACGAGGTATCCCTGCTGCGCCAAGGCCCGCAAGCCGCCAAATTGCGCATCACCGTAGATGACCGCCTGCGGCTGGAGGAGCTGGTATGTGACGGGGCGCTGGTGTCCACCCCCGCCGGATCGACCGCCTATAATTATTCGGCACATGGGCCGATCCTGCCAATCGGGTCTGATGTGTTGGCCCTGACCGCGATTGCGCCGTTTCGCCCGCGTCGTTGGCGTGGCGCCTTGCTGCCAAAGGCGGCAAAGGTGCGGTTTGATGTGCAGGAAGCTGAAAAACGCCCCGTCATGGCCGATGCCGACAGCCTGTCGATCCGCGATGTGGTCAGCGTTGAAATCCGCTCGGAACCGGAAATCCGCCACCGTATCCTGTTCGATCCGGGACACGGATTAGAGGAGCGCCTGATCCGCGAACAATTTGTTTGATCGCAAAATATCACGGAACATTTCCGGCCCGCCCCGGTTGATACAGTGAAGCCCGCGACGCGGCGCATAACTGATACGGAGGACCATGTAATGGACTGGAACATCATCGAAGGTAAATGGAAACAACTCAAGGGTTCGGCCCAGGAACAATGGGGCGAATTGACCAATGACGATCTGGATGTGGCCGCTGGCAACCGTCAGAAACTGGTCGGCAAAATTCAGGAACGTTATGGCATTGCCAAGGACGAGGCCGAAAAACAGGTGGATGAATTCGCCAATAAATTCGCCGCCTGACGCCCCCGCCTTATTCATGCGAAGGGCCTCGGTGCAGATGCACCGGGGCCTTTTTTATGCGGATTTGCCGCTTAACCCTTGGCGTAGCCAAGCGTTTTTAGCGCCTCCCTGATTTCATCCAGAATGGCCGGATCATCAATCGTGGCGGGCATTTTGAATTCGGCGCTATCTGCGATTTTCACCATGGTGGCGCGCAGGATCTTGCCCGACCGCGTTTTGGGCAGACGGTCCACCACCACGGCCAGTTTGAACGCCGCCACAGGGCCGATCTGATCGCGCACCAGTTTGACGCATTCCTTGGTGATTTCGTCGTGGGGGCGGTTCACCCCGTTGGTCAGGCAGACAAACCCCATGGGCAACTGGCCCTTAAGTTCGTCCGTCACGCCGATCACCGCGCATTCGGCCACATCGGGATGAGAGGCCAGAACCTCCTCCATCGCGCCGGTGGACAGGCGGTGGCCCGCGACGTTGATCACGTCATCGGTGCGCGCCATGATATACAGGTATCCGTCGTCGTCGATCATGCCCGCATCGCCGGTCTCATAGTAACCCGGAAAGGTGTTGAGGTATGATTTCTTGAACCGTTCCTCGGCCTGCCACAGGTTGGGCAATGTGCCGGGTGGCAGGGGCAGTTTGATGGCAATCGCGCCCAATTCGCCCGGTTTCATCTGGTGGCCTGCCTCGTCCAGAATTTGCACGTCATAGCCCGGCATCGCAACCGAAGGTGACCCCACCTTGATCGGCAATTCCTCGATCCCCAACGGGTTGGCGGCGATGGCCCATCCGGTTTCGGTTTGCCACCAGTGATCGACCACCGGCACCTTTAGCAGGTCCGCGGCCCAGTTGATGGTATCGGGGTCGGCACGTTCGCCCGCCAGATACAGGGCGCGCAGGCCGGACAGGTCGTATTTGCGGGCGTATTCGCCCTTGGGGTCTTCGCGTTTGATGGCGCGAAATGCCGTGGGCGCGGTGAAAAAGGATTTCACCTTATGTTCGGAAATCACCCGCCAGAATGTGCCCGCATCCGGCGTGCCGACGGGTTTGCCCTCGAATACAATCGTGGTGTTGCCGTTGATCAGCGGGCCATAGCAGATATAGCTGTGGCCAACGACCCAACCCACATCGGATGCGGCCCAGAATACCTCGCCCGGGTGGACGTTATAAACATGGGTCATGGTCCATTTCAGCGCCACCAGATGCCCGCCTGTGGCGCGGATCACGCCCTTTGGCTGACCCGTGGTGCCGGATGTATACAGGATATAGGCTGGGTGATCGCCCGAAACCGGCAGGCATTCGGCCGGTTCCACAGCGTATTGAAACCCGTGCCAGTCGAAATCATAGCCGTCTTTCAGTTCGGCAACCTCTTGTTCGCGTTGGAAAATCACGCAGAAATCGGGTTTGTGGGTGGATTGTTCAATCGCCCCGTCCAGCAGGGGTTTGTAATGCACCACGCGGCCCGGTTCGATCCCGCAGGATGCGGCGATGATCGCCTTGGGTTTGCAATCGTCGATCCGCACGGCCAGTTCATGCGCGGCGAACCCGCCAAACACCACCGAATGCACGGCACCTATACGGGCGCAGGCCAGCATCACCTCTAATGCTTCGGGGACCATCGGCATATAGATGATCACGCGGTCGCCCTTTTCCACGCCCTTGGCGCGCAGGGCACCGGCCAGACTGGCGACACGGGTTTGCAGTTCGGCATAGGTGATTTCGTGTTTGGTATGGGTGACGGGGCTGTCATAAATGATCGCGGTGCGGTCGCCATTGCCTGCTTCGACATGGCGGTCGACAGCGTTATAACAACCGTTCACCATGCCATCGCGGAACCAGTCATACAGCGGGGCGTTGTCATCGAACAATGCCTTGGAGGGCGGCGTGACCCAATCAATTTCCTTGGCGGCCTCCATCCAGAAACCTTCGGGATCGGATTTCCACGCTGCGTAGATGTCCTTGTATGCCATGATATGCCTCCTCCTGAATTTGTAATTTGTTACGGCGGCAAGGGGGCGTTGCGCAACACGCATGGCGCGTGCTGGGTCAGTTTGGCGCAAATTATTTGCAATTTCGTGGATGAAACCGCGCAAAGATTTGCAAAGTTTCCGATATTTGCGCGGGATCGGCTAATATGACGTAGCGTTTGCAAATTTTTTCGATTTGCACCTCAGGCCACTGGCTGGCGGCAATGAACGCCAGAGAATTGACGCCTTGCCCCGGATGGATGCATGATCAAGCAGTTGTGAAGGGAACAGGTGCGCCATGAAACAGGTTTTTTTGATGATGTTGGCGACATTGGTCATGTCGCTGTCATCAACCCCGCCCGCCAAGGCGCAAACCACATGGCGATCATTGCCTGCCAGTGATGCGCGCTGGCAGGGTGGCGCGGTCTGCACCCCCAAGGATGCGCAGACTGGCAATATATTCTGCCTGTCACTGGCCTGCCGCCCCGATGAAAATCTGCAATATGTCTTGTCTTTTGTGGGCGGTGATTTGCCGGCCAAACTGCGTGCGGAACTGGCGGTGGACGGGCGCGAGGTGGCGCAAATTGCGCTGTCACGCAGCAATTACAGCGGATTTGCCGAATACACCTCGGACCCCGAAACTGCACCAAACGCCATGGCCATAAAGGCATTGAAGGCGGGGCGGGGCGTGTCTTTGCTCCTCACTCATGACTCAGGTGTGCGCCTGCGCCGCGATTTCGGGCTAAAAGGGTCAAGCGCGGTTTTGGCGCGTGCGGTCACGCATTGCGGGTTTGCTCCGCCGCCTCCGCCTCCGCCGATCACGGATCCGCAGGCGGCAGCGGTGGAATCCCTGACACAACCCTGCGCCGATATGGGGGGGCAGGTCGTAGTCGAACCCGGTAGCGTCACCGATATTGATCTGGATGCCGACGGTCTGCCCGACCGTGTTGTCGATTTCCACGGCATCTATTGCGATAAAATGCGCAGCTACCTGTGCGGTAGCGCGGGCTGTCCGGTGACGTTCTATCGCCAGCAACCCGAAGGCGGCTATGTGCGCCTGTCGGGCGGTCATTTGCGCGGCTATACCCTAAAGACCAAACCGGTGCTGACCCTGCATTTGCACGGGTCCGCCTGCGGCAAGATCGGCGCAGCCGAATGCAACAAATCCTACACGGTCGAAGGCAACAGGATCGTGCCCCTGAAATAACCCGACGCGCGCCACCGTGGATCAGCCATAGTGATCCACGGGCGTGCCTGCGATGGCGGCCATGTTCAGCAAGCCGCGTGTGGTGATGGATTGGCTGACAATATGGGCGCGGTTGCCCATGCCCATCAAAATCGGCCCGACCTCCAGCCCGCCGCCCTTCATTTTCAGGATGTTACGCACGCCTGATGCCGCGTCGGCATGGGCGAAAATCAATACATTCGCCACGCCCGACATGCGGCTTTCGGGGAAAATCCGTTCGCGCACTTCGGGGTCTAGCGCGGCATCCACGTTCATTTCGCCCTCGTAAGTAAAATCTCGCGGTGCGCTGTCCAGAATATCAAGCGCGGCGCGCAGCCGTTCACCCGTGTCGCAGGCCATATTGCCAAATTGGGACTGCGCACATAGGGCGATATTGGGCGTAAGGCCGAAACGGCGCACATGGCGGGCGGCACCGATCACGGTTTGCGCCAGTTCCTGTGGCGTCGGTTCGGTGCGCACCTGTGTATCGGCGATGAACAACGGGCCGTCCTCTAGAATCATCATCGACAACGCGCCATGCGGTTGCAGATGCGGTTCGCCCAAAACCTGCGTGACATAATTCAGATGCCAGCGGTATTCGCCAAATGTGCCGCAAATCATGCTGTCGGCGTCGCCGCGATGCACCATGATGGCGGCAATCGCGGTGGTGTTGGTGCGCATGATGGCGCGGGCCAGATCGGGGGTGACGCCACGACGCGACATAAGGCGATGATATGCCTCCCAATAATCGCGGTAACGGGGGTCGTTTTCGGGGTTCACGATCTGGAAATCCTGACCGCGTTTGATTTTCAAACCGGCGCGTTCCAGCCTTGCGTCGATCACCTCGGGTCGGCCGATCAACACGGGTTGTTCGGTGGTTTCCTCCAGCACGGCCTGGGCGGCGCGCAGCACGCGCTCGTCCTCGCCTTCGGCGAATACGATCCGGCGCGATGCGGTGGCGGCGGCCTCGAACACGGGGCGCATCAGCAGGGCGGATTTGAAAACCGACTGGTTCAGTTTCGCCTTATATGCCTCCATATCCGGGATCGGGCGGGTGGCAAGGCCGGTTTCCATGGCGGCGCGGGCCACGGCGGTAGACACCACGCCAACCAGACGCGGATCAAACGGTTTCGGGATCAGGTAATCCGCCCCGAAAGTCAGCTGTTCACCGTGATATGCCGCCGCCGCCTCGGCCGAGGTGGTGGCGCGGGCCAGATCGGCAATGCCGTCGATGCAGGCCAGTTGCATTTCGTCATTGATGCCGGTCGCGCCTGCATCCAATGCCCCGCGAAAAATGAACGGGAAACACAGCACGTTGTTGACCTGATTGGGATAATCCGAACGCCCCGTGGCGATGATCGCATCGGGGGCAATTTTGCGCAGCTCTTCGGGGAGGATTTCGGGCGTGGGATTGGCAAGGGCGAAAACGATCGGCTGCGGCGTCATTCTGGCAACCATTTCGGGTTTCAACACGCCGGGGCCGGACAGGCCCAGAAACATATCCGCACCGTCAATGACCTGGTCCAGCGTGCGTTTGTCGCTGGCTTGGGCAAAGGCAGCTTTTTGCGGGTTCATGTCCTCGGTCCGGCCCTCGTAGACCAACCCGTGAATATCGCAGAGCCAGACGTTTTCGCGCTTAACCCCCAGTTTTAACAGCATGTTCAGGCAGGCAATGCCCGCCGCGCCGCCGCCTGTGGACACGATTTTGATGTCTTCGAACGCCTTGCCTGCCACATGCAGCGCATTTTTCGCTGCCGCACCAACCACGATGGCGGTGCCGTGCTGGTCGTCGTGGAACACCGGAATGCCCATGCGTTCGCGGCAGATTTTTTCGACGATGAAACAATCGGGTGCTTTGATGTCTTCCAGATTGATCGCGCCAAAGGTGGGTTCAAGCGCGCAGACAATTTCGGCCAGTTTGTGCGGGTCGGGTTCGTTCACTTCGATGTCGAAACAGTCGATATCGGCGAATTTCTTGAACAGAACCGCCTTGCCCTCCATCACCGGTTTGGACGCCAATGCGCCGATATTGCCCAGCCCCAGAACGGCGGTGCCGTTTGATACCACAGCCACCAGATTGCCCCGCGCGGTATAGCGGGCGGCGTTTGCGGCGTCTTCCTTGATTTCCAGACAGGCCTCGGCGACGCCGGGGGAATAGGCGCGCGACAGGTCGCGGCCATTGGCCAGCGGTTTTGTGGCGCGGATTTCCAGTTTCCCGGGTTTGGGGAATTCGTGATAGGCCAGAGCGGCCTGGCGCAGGGTGTCGTTGGGGCTGTCGGACATGGGGGTTGGCCCTCCTTTTGGTGAATGGTTTAGTGTTAAACCATCCCGAATCCTAGGGGCATTTTGCGCGACTTCTTGCAAATCGGGGGCGGCGGGGCCACTGTTTTCATCAGATATGGCGTAAATGCGTGAAAAGGATTTGAATATGACCTTGTTGGACGAAGCCCTGCGTGTGCGTGAAAACGCCTACGCGCCCTATTCGAATTTCAAGGTCGGGGCGGCCCTGCGCACCAAATCCGGCGCGGTGTTCGTGGGCTGCAACGCCGAAAACGTGGCCTATCCCGAAGGGACCTGCGCCGAAGCGGGGGCCATCGCCGCCATGTGCGCAGCGGGCGAGCGCGATCTGGCGGAAATCTGGGTGCTGGCGGACAGCCCACACCCGACCACGCCCTGCGGGGGGTGCCGTCAGAAGATTGCCGAATTCGCCGATGCGGACACCGTTATCGTGATGCGCACGATTGACGGGATTGAACTGCGGATGAATATATCCGACCTGCTGCCCGGTGCCTTTGAAAAATCCCATATGGACAACGTGTAACCCCATGGATGCCCGTGCAATAATCGTAAAGCTGCGCGAAGGCGTGGCGCCAAGTGACGTGGAATTATCATGGTTTGCCAAGGGATTGGCCGATGGCCGCGTGTCGGATGCGCAGGCGGGGGCCTTTGCCATGGCGGCGCTGTTGAACGGCATGGGCGATGCGGGGCGCGTGTCCCTGACCCGCGCCATGCGCGATTCCGGCAAGGTGCTGGAATGGGCCATGGATGCTCCCGTGATCGACAAACACTCCACCGGCGGGGTGGGCGATTGCGTGTCGCTGATTTTGGCCCCTGCGATGGCCGCATGTGGGGCCTATGTGCCGATGATTTCCGGGCGCGGTTTGGGCCACACTGGCGGCACATTGGACAAAATGGAATCTATCCCCGGCCTGCGCACCGATCTGGACGAGGCGCGGTTTCGCGCCGTGGTGGCGCAGGCGGGGGCGGCAATTGTCGCCGCATCGGGCGACATCGCACCCGCTGACAAACGGCTTTATGCGATCCGCGATGTGACCGGAACGGTGGAAAGTCTGGACCTGATCACCGCCTCTATTCTGTCAAAAAAGCTGGCGGCGGGGCTGGACGGGTTGGTGCTGGACGTGAAGCTGGGCAGTGGCGCGTTTATGAAAAATCACGCCGATGCGGTGGGGTTGGCGCGGGCATTGGTTGATACCGCGAATGCGGCGGGTTGCCCGACGCGGGCATTGATTTCCGATATGAATCAACCGCTTGCCCCCGCATTGGGCAACGCGTTAGAGGTCGCGACATCCATGCGGGTGCTCTGCGGAGAGGCCGAAGGACGGTTGTTTGCATTGACGATGAACCTTGGCGGGGTGGCCTTGGCCGCCGCAGGGTTGGCCGTGGACGATGCCGCGGGCGAGGCGATGATCGCGGCCAGTATCCGTGATGGCCGCGCCGCTGAACAATTCGGGCGCATGGTCGCGGCGCAGGGTGGCCCGGTGCAATTCACCGACATGTGGCAACGGTTCCTGCCAGAATCCCCTGTGATCCGCGAAATCACTGCGCAATCAGCGGGTTACGTGGCAGCGATGGACGGGCAGGCATTGGGCCTGTCGGTGGTGGAGCTGGGCGGCGGGCGGCAGGTTGAAAACGACGTGGTGGACCCTGCCGTGGGCCTGTCGGACATGGTTGAACTGGGGCAATGGATCGACAAGGGGCAGCCCCTGGCCCGCGTTCATGCGGCGCGCAACGGGGCGGCGGAACAGGCTGTCAAACAGGTGCGTGCGGCCATCACATTGGCGGAAAAGGCCCCCGAATTGCCGCCCTTGATCCATGAAAGGGTCGGTTGATGGCGCGGGCATTTCTGGTGGTGATCGACAGTGTCGGCATCGGCGGCGCACCGGATGCGGCGCAGTTCTTCAACGGCGGTCTGCCCGATACAGGCGCGAATACGCTGGCCCATATCGCGCAGGAATGCGCGGCGGGGCGGGCAGATGTGGGGCGCAACGGCCCATTGCACCTGCCCACTTTGGATGCATTGGGATTGGGTGCGGCCTGCCGTCTGGCCAGCGGGGCGAATGTGCCGGGCCTGAGCGCCACGCCCAAAGGCATCTGGGGGGCCGCGACCGAGGTGTCGATGGGCAAGGATACGCCCTCGGGGCACTGGGAAATTGCGGGCGTTCCGGTGCCATGGGATTGGCACTATTTCCCCGATGAAAACCCCGCCTTCCCCTTGGATATAATGGAAAAAGTGGCGATTGTGGCGCAAACAGGCGGCACGTTGTTCAACCGCCACGGATCGGGCACGGATGTTCTGGCGCAAGAGGGCGCGCGCCACATGAAAACCGGCTGGCCGATCTGCTATACCTCGGCGGACAGCGTGTTCCAGATCGCAGCCCACGAGGCGCATTTCGGGCTGGACCGCTTGTTGAACCTATGCGCCGAAATCGCGCCGACCCTGCATGCGATGCGGGTGGGGCGGGTGATTGCACGCCCCTTTGTCGGGTCGGTTGACGCCGGATTTACCCGCACCGCCAACCGCCATGATTACGCCATCGCGCCGCCCGCGCCGACCCTGTGCGATTGGGTGCAGGGCGCGGGGCGGCAGGTGCATGGCGTAGGTAAGATCGGCGATATTTTCTCGATGCGGGGTATTTCGGATGTGGTCAAGGGGCCGGATGCGGAACTGATGCAACATCTGGCACGACTGGTGGAGGAGGCAGAGGACGGCAGCCTGACATTTGCCAATTTTGTGGAATTCGACAGCCTGTATGGGCATCGCCGCGATGTGACCGGCTATGCCTGCGCGTTGGAATGGTTCGATGCGCAGATTGCGCAGATTCTGCCGCAGTTGCGCAGCGATGACATGTTGCTGATCACCGCCGATCATGGCAATGACCCCACATGGCAGGGCACCGATCACACCCGCGAAAGGGTGCCGGTTTTGATCGCGGGGCGTGGCGCGGGGGAACTGGGGCAGGTGGCATTTGCCGACATTGCCGCCAGCATCGCGGCGCATCTGGGGGTGCCATCGCAAGGGCCGGGCAGGAGCTTTATCTGATGGACGACCAAGAGCCGATCAACTGGGCCGCGATCCCCAAGGTCGAATTGCATCACCATCTGGAAGGGGCGGCAAACCCACGCCTGATCCGCGCCATGGCGCAGGAAAAGCGTATCAATATCAATGGTGTGTTCGATGAGCAGGGGCATTATGCCTATGCCGGTTTCCCCGAATTTCTGAATGTTTACGAGGCCGCAACCAGTGTTCTGAAAACCCCCGGGGATTACGCCCGCCTGACCCGCGATGTGTTGCAAGAGGCAGCAGAGCAAGGCGTGATATATCTGGAAACATTTCTATCGCCGGATTTCTGTGGTGGGCGCGATCTGTCGGCATGGCGCGAGTATCTGGCCGCGATAGAAGAGGCCGCAGCAGAAATGGAAAGCACCATAACCCTGCGCGGCATCGTCACCTGCATCCGCCATTTCGGCCCTGACAAGGCGAAACAAGCCGCCCGCTGCGCCGCCGAAACCGCCGGCGATTTCATTGTCGGTTACGGCATGGCGGGGGATGAAACCATGGGCCGCCCGCGTGATTTCGCATGGGGGTTCGATTGCGCCCGCGAGGCCGGGTTGCACCTGACCGCCCATGCCGGTGAATGGGGCGATGCCCGCATGATCCGCGACACTATGGATGATTTGCGGGTGCAGCGCATCGGCCACGGGGTGCGCGCCATCGAGGATGCGAAACTGGTCACCTATCTGGCCGACAGCGGTATGGTGCTGGAAATTTGCCCGGCCTCCAACGTTGCATTGGGGGTTTATCCAGAAATATCCGCCCATCCGATTGCGCGCCTGCGCGATGCGGGGGTAAAGGTGACCATATCCACCGACGACCCGCCGTTCTTTCACACGGATATGAGCGCGGAATACGCCGCCCTGTCACAGGCGTTTGGTTGGGGGATTGATGATTTCAAGGCGATGAACGCCACCGCGATCGAGGCCGCATTCTGCGACGATACCACCCGCAGGCGCATCGCGAAACGACTGGAGTAGACCATGACCAAGCACCTGACCGTAGTTGACCACCCGCTGGTGCAGCACAAGCTGACATTGATGCGCGACAAGGATACCTCGACCGCGGTGTTCCGCCAGTTGTTGCGTGAAATCAGCCAGTTGCTGGCCTATGAGGTGACACGCGCCCTGCCGATGACCACCAAATCCATCGACACGCCGATGTGCGAAATGGACGCCCCCGTGCTAAAGGGCAAAAAGCTGGCGCTGGTGTCGATCCTGCGGGCGGGCAACGGGTTGCTGGACGGTGTGCTGGAGCTGATCCCATCGGCCCGCGTCGGGTTTGTCGGGCTTTACCGGGACGAGCAAACCCTGCAACCCGTGCAATATTACTGCAAACTGCCCGAAAGCCTGGTGGATCGTTTGGTGATTGCCGTTGATCCGATGCTGGCCACGGGCAATTCATCGGCTGCGGCGATTGATCTTTTGAAACAATCGGGCGCAAAAAATATCCGGTTTTTGTGCCTTTTGGCCTCTCCCGAGGGGGTGGCCCGCATGAAAGAGGCGCACCCCGATGTGCCCATCGTCACCGCGTCGCTGGACAAGTGTTTGAACGACAAGGGATATATTGTTCCGGGACTAGGTGATGCGGGTGACCGGATGTTTGGCACCAAATAGGCTGTGATGGCTTTACTCGGGGGGAGCTTCGTGTAAATGTGGCGCAACATTTGTGTGGGGGCACTGATGAAGCTGACAAGAATAGTTGCATTTTTCGTATTGGCCGCCGGTATCGGCATGAACGGATTGAACGCAAAGACGTTGCGATCCGCCGATGGACCGGCGGAATTTCCGCCTGCGTCCTACAAGGGCAGCCAATATGTAGACAGCCGTGGCTGTGTGTTCATTCGCGCAGGCATTGACGGCAATGTCACATGGGTTCCGCGTGTGTCGCGGTCGCGCCAGCAATTGTGCGGCGCTGCGCCGTCGATCGGTGCCGGTCAGGCGGTGCAGACCGCCGCAGCCGCGCCAAGCAAGGCCGTGATGCTGCCCGATCCTGATCCGGACAAGGCCGATGCAAAGCCCGCCCCCTTGGCGGCGATTGCAAAACCCAAACCCGTGACAAAGCCCAAGCCGCCTGTCGTGGCCCGGGCTGTTGCCCCCGCGCCGCGTCCTGCGCCATTGTTGCAACGCAAGCCGATGAAGACCGTGGCCTCGATCACGACTGCGCCGAAAATCGGACAGGCCGCGCGCCCCATGGCGGTGCAACCTGTCGCGCCGCGCCGGATGATCGTGCCGCAAACGATGCAGGCCGCTGCGCCTGTGCGGCGGATGCCGGTTGTGCCCGGTGCGCGGGTCGCGACAACGTCGTTGGCCGGTGGCTGTGCGGGGCTGTCGCCCTATGCGCAGCAATCGCTGGCCGGTGTGCGCGGTGCGCGTTGCGGGCCGCAGGGCACGGCCCCCGTGTCCGGCACCTATTCCGCCAGTCACTATGGCAATGTGGCAGGTCAGGCCGCCGCGATTGCGGGCGGTTCGGCCCATGTTTCGCATGTCACGCCGCATACCCGCGTTGCGCCCAAACATGTCTATGAACAGCAGGCGCAATCGGTGGATGTGGGGCGGGTTCCCAACGGGTATCGCCGCGTCTGGACCGACGATCGCCTGAACAACAAACGCGCCCATCAAACGCTGGAAGGCCGCGCCCTGATGGAGCAACGCTGGACCCGCACGGTGCCGCGCAGGTTGAAACCCATGTCAGATGCACGCCCCGGATTTAACCCCGATGCGGTGTATCCAACGGCCAATGCGGTGACGCGCAACAGCGGTTTCTTTAGCAACAACAAAGGTCTGACTGTTCGCACAGGGCCGCAGGCGCAATCGCCAGTGGGTCATTCTGTGGGCAGTTCCGGCAGCCGCACCTATGTGTCGTCGAAATCGGTGCGCAAGGCAGCGCCCGTTGCCGCGCCCAAGGCCGCAGCCGTCAAACCCAACCGCGCCACCCCGAAACCTGCGGCCCGCGCACCAGCCGGACACCGCTATGTTCAGGTCGGTGCCTTTGCGTCGGATGCGGCGGCACGCAGTGCCATTTCGCGTTTGCATGGTGCTGGATTGGCGGTGCGCAAAAAGGTTGTGAACAAAAACGGCAAGCAGTTGCAGGTCATCGTAACCGGCCCCTATCGCACCTCTGCCGAGTTGGGCAAAGCGTTAAGCCGCGCCCGCCGTGCAGGGTTTGGTGGCGCATTTACGCACTGAACTGATCCGGCCAATCATCTATCTGGAAAAGCCCCGTCCAATTGGCGGGGCTTTTTTGCATCTGGCGCAATGAGGTTCATTCAGTTGCCGCAGATGCCCTGCAACCGCAACCAATCGGCATCGGGCAAAACCGGCTGGCCGGGTGGGGTGGCGGCATAGGGGTCGCCCTCGATCAGGGGCAGGGTGGTTTCGCCGGTCAGATCGCGGGCATAGGCATAGGGGGCCGAACGCACGCCCGCCTCGGCGAACCGTGCCAGAATGGCCTGATCCGATGCCGGGGTCACGGGGCTGGCCAGCAGGACCTCGGCATAGGATTTCAATGCGTCCTCTGGCAGTGACCCCGTGGTGACCAATTGAAACGTGGCCCGCAGGGGGACGTGATCCAACAGGTGGCGCAGCGGGTCGTCGCGCAGGGCGCGGGCCTGCTCGGCTAGGATGAAACCAGCCACGACATCAGGTTCGTCGTGGTCCTCGATCAAGCCGCGCCCGATCAGGGTCATGCGGCCCGGCAGACGCAAGGCCCCGTTCAACCCGTCACGCAGGACCACCAAACGCGGCGCAGGTCCGCGGGCAGGGCGCAGCCGTTCTGACAGTCGGGTCAGGGCCGTCAGGGCATATTCGTCGCGGCAGGGCGCGCCGGTCAGGCGTTGCAGTTCGGGCAGCAATGCATTGCTGATTTCAACCCGCTTGACCCCCGGCACCACCTTTTGCGCGTAATCCTTTAGTGCGCCGGGCACCCAGAACACGGCAAGCGCGGCGACAGCGGCAAAGCTGACCCCGAATGCCAGCAGGCGCAAACGCCCGGGGTGCGGGCGGCGGCGTTCAATCGCATTGCGCAGCTTTTCGATGCCTTCGACCATTTCCGCCCCGTCCGCACCGATTTCCAGCGTCTCTTCGGGGTCGCCATCGGGGTGATAGATCGCTGGCATCCGGCCCGGATTGGCGCGTTGCACTGCGGCCAGCGACCAATGGGTCAGGGCGCGGTCGTTCAGGTCGGAAATCACCAGCGTGGCATCGCCAAGTGATACGATCACCTCGCGTCGTTGGCCTTCGGCTCCGGCCCGCCAGAGGGCGGTTGCCTCTAGCCGCTGATACTTGGTTAATGCGGTCATATGCCTGTCGCTGCTGTGGGCGCTGCTGCGCCTCTTTCGGGGGCAGGTTAGCAGGGCGCGGGCGGCGCGGCAATCGTGACGGGGCGCATCACATCCTATGCGGGTGGCATCAGAATAGGCAGGTGGTGCAGGGCGCGGGTGGCGCGGGTTTGGATCTGTTCATCGCTCAGGGCGGGCAAACGTCCGATCATGCGGCGCACCTGTAAATCGCCAATCAGCAGGTTCAGGTATAATTCAGCCGCATCAGCAGTGTTATCAAACCCAAGCGCGCCGATATCGCGGGCGCGTTCCAGCAATTGTGCGATCATGGGCAGGATGGTGTCGCGCCCCGCCTCGGATATGGCGGCGCCCAATTCGCCGCTGCCATCCGCCGCTGCCGCGCGGTTCAGCGCGATGGCGCGGTCCCCCGTCAGCAGGGCCAGCAACAGCGTGCTGATCCGCGCCAGCGATTGCATCGGGTCCGTGCCCTGCCCAAGTGCGGCCTGTAGGGTGTCGCGCACCCCGTCGGCATTGCGCGCCACAAGGCTGCGAAACAGCGACAGCTTGTCACCATACCAATTATACAGGGTTTCGTTCGATGCCTTGGCCCGTTTCGCGATCATCAGGATCGAGGTCTGAGCATAACCCTTTTCCGCCAGCAGAGACAGCGCGGCCTCTTCGATCTGAAGGCGGCGCAGTTGTTTTTTGTCGCTGATGGTTTCGGGCATGGCGCGGCCTTTTCAACGGGGTTGACGTAAACCGTAAGCTGAATTACGGATATGAGCAACCGTAATATAAATTACTGATCTCGTAGGAGGCGAAAATGCCATTACTGACCAACCGCGTCATGCCGATTATGTCACTTGTCTTTGCCGGGGGGATTTTCGGATTTTTCTATGCTTGGGTTTGTTCGACCATGTGGGGGCTGGATGCAATCGACCCACGTGTGGCGATCCGCGCCATGCAGGGCATGAACGCATCCGTGCGCAACGGCGTGTTTTTTCCCGCGTTTTTTCTGACACCCGTGGTGCTGGGCCTGACGGCGCTATTGCTGCGTATCAGCGGGCAGGGGCGCGCGGCGCTGTGGTTTGGCGCGGGCGCGCTGATCTATCTGTGCGGCGGGTTGTTCCTGACGGCCAGCATCAACGTCCCCATGAACGAGGCATTGGCAAAGCTGACCGTGCCCGATGATATCGACGCGGCGCGGGAAATCTGGGTCGAATACTCGCAGCCTTGGCAGGTTTACAATATCACGCGGACCCTGTTTTCAGGGTTGGCATTGGTATTGGCGGGCATCGGCGCCCTGGCGGTGCGGCGCTGATATGGCAGCGGCCCGCCATCTGCGGGCGGGCCGTGCGCTGTTACATATCCCGCGCAATCTGGCGCAGTTCGAATTTCTGGATTTTTCCGGTCGATGTTTTGGGCAATTCCAGAAACACCACGCTTTTCGGGGTCTTGAACCCCGCCAGCCGTTCACGGGCAAATGCGATCAGGGCGGTTTCATCTGTGGTATGGCTGTCTTTTAGCTCGACAAATGCGCAGGGCACCTCGCCCCATTTTTCATCCGGTTTGGCGACCACCGCGCAGAGCAGAACATCGGGATGAGCCATCAACACGCCCTCTACCTCGACCGAGGAGATATTCTCGCCACCCGAAATGATGATGTCCTTGGCGCGGTCGGAAATCTGGATATAGCCGTCGGGATGCTGGATCGCGATGTCACCGGAATGGAAATACCCGTTCTTGAACGCCTTGGCGGTTTCATCGGGGTTTTTCAAATAGCCCTTCATCACACCATTGCCGCGCATGACGATTTCGCCGGTGGTGGTGGCGTCCATGGTGATCTGCTGGTCGGCATCATCGACCACGGTGATATCCTGATAGATCGGCATCGCCACGCCCTGACGCGCCTTGATTGCGGCGCGGTCGTCGCCTTGCAATTCATCCCAGCGGGCGGCCCAAGTGCATTCGGTCGCGGGGCCATAGGTTTCGGTCAGCCCGTAAACCTGCGTCACGTTAAACCCCATCGGTTCGATTTTCGCTAATGTGGCCGGGGCGGGGGGCGCGCCTGCGGTGAACACCTCGACCACATGATCAAAGCTGCGCCGCTCTGACTCGGGTGCGTTCACCAGCGCGTTCAGCACGATGGGCGCACCGCCGAAATGGGTCGCGCCCTCATCCGCGATGGCGTTGAAAATGGCGGGGGCGGTGATGTCGCGGCAACAGATCACCGTGCCGCCATAGGCGGGCATCAGCCATGTGTGGCACCAGCCGTTGCAATGGAACAGCGGCACAATGGTCAGGTAACGCGGGTACAGTTGCAACTGCCAGGATATCGCCTGCCCCATGGCATTCAGGTATGCGCCGCGATGGTGATAGACCACGCCCTTGGGCCGCCCCGTGGTGCCGGATGTGTAATTGAGCGCGATGGATTCCCACTCATCCTCGGGCATGATCCATTTGAAATCGGGATCGCCGGTTTTCAGCAGGTCCTCGTATTCCATGTAATGGCCGTGGGCATGGACGCCGGCGTGATCATCCGCCACCTCGATCACGATGGGGGATGCGCCCTGCATCCGGTCAATCGCCTCGGCGGCCATGGGCAGGAATTGCGGATCGACCAGCAGCACCTTGGCCCCGCCGTGATCCAGAATATAGGCCACTGTGTCGGATTCCAGCCGCGTGTTGATGGTGTTCAACACGGCCGAACAGGCGGGCACGCCGAAATGGGCCTCGGCCTGGGCGGGCAGGTTGGGGATAAGGGTGGCCACCACATCGCCCGGTTCCACCCCCAGTTTGCTCAGCGCCGAGGCCAGACGCGTGACGCGTTCGTAATACTGCGCATAGGTTTTGCGATGCGGGCCATAGACCACGGCGGGATGATCGGGAAACACCCGTGCGGCGCGTTGCAACCACGACAGCGGCGTCAGCGGGGTATAGTTCGCCTTGTTCCGCTCCAGCCCTGTTTCGTCCTTCATCCAGCCCATGATCGTGCCCCCCTGTCGGTTAACCGTTCTGCGGAATATCAATCAGATCGTGGTTAAGGGGAAGGGGTTTCGCGGCGCTGCGCAGCGCGGTAGTGTTTTGCCCATGATCATATCGCATGGCCGCCGCTATATTTTTGTCCATATCCCCAAAACCGGCGGCACCGCGATGGCGCTGGCGCTGGAATCCCGTGCGAAAAAGGATGACATGATGCTGGGCGACACGCCCAAGGCCGTGAACCGCCGCCGCCGTTTGCGCGATGTGCAAACCCGTGGGCGGTTGTGGAAACATTCGACCCTTGCCGATATCGACGGGCTGGTGACGCCCGCGCAGATGGATGGCTATTTCTGTTTTACTCTTGTGCGCAACCCGTGGGATCGCATGGTCAGCTATTACCACTGGTTGCGCGCACAGGGGTTTGACCATCCGGCGGTGCGGCTGGCGCAAGAACTGGATTTCAGCCCGTTCCTAAATCATCCGGTAACTGTTGCCAGTCTGCGCGCTGCCCCGCCGCCACATTACATGACCGATGCTGCGGGGCAGGTCCGGTGCAATTCTTACATCCGTCTTGAGCATTTCGCAGAGGATAGCGCCGATTTGCGCGCCCATCTGGGGTTTGACGTAGCGTTGCCGCGCATCAACGCATCGAATCGCGGGCGGGATTACCGCGCCTATTATGGTGAATCAGATTCGCAGCTGGTCGCTGAAATCTGCGGATTCGAGGTTAACGCACTGGGCTATACCTTCGAACAGGGCTGAATTGAGGTTATTTATGGCTTCAATTTCTTAAAAACCGCGAAATTGCCCCGACCCCGTCAACAATGCCCGATTTAAGCCTTTGTTCAGACCAATCTCGGGCACGGGAATCAGGTGAATTGTCTGTGTTGCAGATGAAGACCCGGCTGCCACCGGGATAACCTGAGGGGATAAAACAATGTTCGGATGGACCAAAGAAAACGCACAAACCACCGCACGCATGGTCGACGCGACCGGCGCATATGATGGTGCCGCTGTTGGCGCGATGACCGGCCTTGTCGCGGGGACCAAAGTGGCCACCGCAATCGGCTGGCGCCCTGTCGAGGCCGTGGCCGAGGGAGATCAGGTTCTGACCTTTGATGGCGGGATGCAGACCGTTGTGCGCATTCAGCGCAAGCCCCTGTGGAACGGCACCGGCCCTTGCCCCGCGCGTTTCTGGCCACTGGAAGTTCCCGCCGAAGCACTGGGCAACCGCGAGACCATGTATCTGCTGCCCGAACAGGGTGTGGTTGTCGAAAGCGACGCCGCCGAAGAATTTCTGGGTGATCCCTTTGCCCTGATGCCCGCCGCCGCGCTGGACGGGGTTCGTGGTATTGCCCGCGTTGCGCTGATGGATCAGGTCGAAGTCATCACCCTGTTTTTCGAAGAAGATCAGGTTGTATTCGCCAATTCCGGTGCGCTGTTTTTCTGCCCCTCGGCGCATGACATCGTGGTGGACCTGTTCAAGGCACCTACCGTTTCCAACTATAGCAAACTGCCGATGGATCAGGCCTGCGCCTTGGCCCAATACATCGAAGCCGAATACGAAGAATTCATGGAGCCGGCCGCGCAGGCTCCTATGTACGCTGTGGCCTAGGCCCGCAACTCCCCAGGTTCGGATACCTTTGGCTGCAACGTGGACGGCGTCTTTCCCATGGGAAAGGCGTCGTTTCCATTTTCGGGGGTGGTGTGGCTGGCAATGTCTGATGCCTCCGGCGGGAGGTATTTTCAGAACAATGAAAGTGAAGCGGGACCGCCCGAGGCACCAGCCGAGGGCCACGCCCAACTGGTGGTATCGCCCCTTGGGCGATGTCGGCGGGCGGGAGGGGTGGTTGCGGTGAAAAAGGCGCGCCGTTTCGGGCGCGCCTTTGTTTTATGGGGCTTTTTTACGCCGCCACGTTGTTTTGGACTTTACTATGCCGCCACGTTGTTTTGGCCGAAACGACCATAGAAACTTTGTCCTTTTTCGCCCATTTCGCGCAGCAGGTCGGGGCATTTGAACCGTTCACCATATGCCTGTTCCAATTCATCGCAGCGTTCGGCCGCATAGGGTGTGCCGATGATATCAAGCCAACTGAACGGGCCACCGGACCAAGGTGCAAAACCCCAGCCAAGGATCGCGCCGACATCGCCTTCGCGGATGTCTTCCAGCACGCCTTCTTGCAGGGCGCGCACGGCTTCCAGCACCTGGGCGAACATCAGGCGGTGCTGCACTTCGATCAACGAGGGTTGTTCATCCAGGCGGGGGCATTTTTCGGCCAGACCGTCCCAGTATCCCAGCCGCTTGCCGGATTCATCGTAGTTGAAGAAGCCGGCCTTGGATTTACGACCCAGGCGGCCTGCGTCAAACATGGCGAACATCAGATCATCGACGGGTTTGGCATCTGCCGGATAGGCATCGCCCATGGCTTCCTTGGTTGCCTTGGCGATTTTCACGCCGAGGTCGATCGAGGTTTCATCCATCAATTGCAGCGGGCCAACGGGCATGCCCAACTGGCGTGCGGCGTTGTCGACCAATGCGGGGGCCACCCCTTCGGTCACCATCCGTGCGCCCTCGTTCAGGTAGGGGATGATGCAGCGGTTGGCGTAAAAGAACCGCTCGTCATTGACCACGATCGGCGTTTTGCGGATCTGGCGCACGTAATCCAGTGCCTTGGCCACGGCGCGCGGCCCGGTGTCCTTGCCCTTGATGATTTCCACCAGAGCCATCTTTTCCACGGGGGAGAAGAAGTGGATGCCGATGAACTGGTCCGGGCGCGACGATGCCTTGGCCAGCCCCGTAATCGGCAGGGTCGAGGTGTTGGAGGCATAGATGCAGGTGTCGGGGATCACGGCTTCGACGTTTTTGGTGACCTCGGCCTTGATGGCGGGGTCTTCGAACACGGCTTCGATGATCAGGTCGGCGTCTTTCAGCGTGTCGTAATCGGTGGTGGCGGTGATCAGGCCCAGCACCTTTTCCTTTTTGGCTGCGTCGACCTTGCCGCGCTTCATGCCCTTGTCCAGATAGGTTTCGGCGTAGGATTTTCCCTTGTCCGCGGCCTCTTGTTTCTGGTCGATCAGCACGACTTCGATTCCTGCAAGGGCCGACACAAGCGCGATGCCGGCACCCATCATGCCCGCACCCATGACGCCCAGTTTTTTCACTGTTTGATCAGGGGCTTCGGGGCGGTTCGCGCCTTTTTCCAGTGCTTCCTTATTCAGGAAGAGCGAGCGGATCATGGCCGCCGACGACGGGTTCATTAGCACATTGGTGAACCAGCGGGCCTCGATTTTCAGGGCGGTATCGAAGGGCACCATTGCGCCCTCGTAGACCGCGGACAGCAGCGCCTTGGCGGCGGGGAATGCCCCCTGTGTCTGGCCGTTGATCATGGCATTCGCGCCGACAAAGGTTTGGAAACCGGCGGGGTGGTAGGGTGCGCCGCCGGGCATTTTGTAACCCTTGGCATCCCATGGCTTCAGGATGTCGGCATCCTTGGCGTTCAGCACCCATTCCGTTGCGGCGGCAACCGGGTCGGTCACGACTTCGTCGATGATACCGGCGGCTTTGGCCTTTTTCGGGTCAACCAGTTTGCCCTGCAACAGGTATTGCGATGCGCCCATTACGCCCAGTTTGCGCACAAACCGTGTGGTGCCGCCCGCGCCGGGAAAGATGCCAACCATGATTTCCGGCAGGCCGATTTTGGCCTTGGGATTGTCAGCCGAGAAAATCCGGTGCGTTGCCAGCGGCAGTTCCAACCCGATACCAACGGCGGTGCCGGGGATCGCAGCGGCGATGGGTTTGCCGCCTTTGTTGGTTTTCGCATCCATGCCTGCGCGTTCGATTTTGCGCAATGCGCCGTGCATCTGCATGATGCCGTCGAACAGCCCCTGCGCGGGGTTGTCACCAGCGGAATTTTTCATATCCGCAAGCGCGTTCAAATCCATGCCGCCAGCGAAATCTTTCTTGCCCGATGTGATGACGATGCCCTTGACCGCGTCATCGGCCAAGGCGTCGTCGATCAGGGTGTCCAGATGCATCAATGCCTCGGTCGACATCACGTTCATCGACTTGCCGGGGCAGTCCCAGGTGATCAGGGCAACGCCATTGGCGCCTTTTTCCATTGTGAAATCAGTCATTTGCTTGTTCTCCCCTTACACGCGCTCGATGATGGTGGCGGCGCCCATGCCCGATGCGATGCACAGCGTGGCAAGGCCGGTTTCCTTGTCCTGGCGCTCCATCTCGTCCAGCAGGGTGCCGATGATCATGGCACCTGTGGCCCCCAGCGGGTGACCCATGGCGATCGAACCGCCGTTCACGTTCAGCTTGTCCATATCCACACCGAAAGTGCGTTGGAACAACAGCACCACGGATGCGAATGCCTCGTTCACCTCGAACAGGTCGATGTCGGAAATCGACATGCCTGCATCAGCCAGAATTTTATGCGTGGCGGGCACGGGGCCGGTCAACATGATGGTTGGGTCGGTGCCTATTTTGCAGGTCTGGCGGATGCGCGCGCGCGGTTTCAGCCCGTATTGTTTGCCGAAATCCGCATTGCCGATCAGCACGCCGGCAGAGCCATCAACAATGCCCGATGAATTGCCCGCGTGGTGGATGTGGTTCACCGCCTCCATCGCGGGGTATTTCAGCATCGCAACCTTGTCGAAACCGGGCATGACCTCGCCCATGTCCTTGAACGATGGTTTCAGCGCGCCAAGCGTCTGCATATCGGTGCCGGGGCGGATGAATTCATCATGGTCCAGAATGGTCAAACCGTTCACATCGCGCACGGGCACGATGGATTTTTCAAACCGCTTCGCATCCCAGGCCGCCTTGGCGCGTTTTTGCGATTCCACGGCCAATGCATCGGCGTCATCACGGCTGATGCCGTGCTGGGTGGCGATGATATCGGCGGAAATACCTTGGGGGACGAAATACTGATCCATAGCGATGGTCGGGTCCACCGCGATGGCGGCGCCGTCGCTGCCCATGGCCACGCGGCTCATCATTTCGACGCCACCCGCGATATAGGCCTGACCCGCGCCACCCTTGACCTGATTGGCGGCCAGATTGACCGCTTCCATACCAGAGGCGCAGAAACGGTTGATCGCCAGACCGGGAATGCGCTCATCCAGATCCGATGCCAACACGGCAGAACGGGCCAGACACGCGCCCTGTTCCATCACCTGGGTGACATTGCCCCAGATCACATCCTCGACGGCGTGACCTTCCAGATTGTTGCGCTCTTTCAATGCGTTCAGCACACCAGCGGATATGGCAAGCGAGGTCACCTCGTGCAGCGATCCGTCCTTGCGGCCCTTGCCACGCGGTGTGCGCACGGCGTCGTAAATATAGGCTTCGGTCATGTTGTCTCTCCTTTGTTTGGCCTTATGTCCGGTCCGCGGGGGAACCGGGCATCAGGTCATAGGGGTGTTTCCAGCCGGGGGTGTTTTCGATGTTCGAAAGCCACCGGTCGATATTGGGCCATTCCGCACGGTCAAAGCCGAACGGTTCGGGGTAAAACAGGTATCCGCAGCAGGACATATCGGCATTGGTAATGGCATCGCCCACCAGCCAGTCGCGCCCTTCCAATGCGGCGTTCAGGGTTTTGAACGCGGCGCGAATGCGGCCCGCATTGAATGCGATCACTTCGGGAGGGCGGTTGGCCTCGGGCATGAAATTCATCAAGAACCGCTGCATCCCGCAGGCCGAGGACATCTTGTGATTGTCCCAGAACATCCAACGCATGACCTCGCGCGATTCTTCGACGGTCTTGCCACCGAACTTGCCGGATTTTTCGGTGACATACATCTGGATCACGCCGGATTGCGACAGGGTGACATCGCCGTCTTCCATCACCGGGGCTTCGCCCATGATGTTCTTGGCCACGTAATCGGGGCTGCGATGGGCCCCGTTGAAAAAGTCCACCTGTTCCGGTGCCCATTCCAGCCCCGAAAGTTCCAGCGCAAGCGCCGCCTTATAAGCATTTCCGCTTTCGCCAAAACAATGCAATTTGATCGTCATGTCATCCTCCCTGATGTCATTTTATATCTCTGAGGTAAGTGCGGGGGGGGTCACACCCCCGCACCCCCGTGGAGTATTTGTGCCAAGAAAAAGTAAATCTGCGCAGGCGCGGCTTTTTCTTGGCAAAAATACTCCCGCCGGAGGCTCCGGCAATTGCGATGCGCGTAATGGCTGATGGGGCGCGCTGTGGCTGGTTCTTTGTGGTTTCGCGTGTGGGGTGAAGATGGGGTTTGGCATCGCATCCGTCCATATCTCCGCCACGTCAAATTTGCGCAAAATCTGTGGCTTAGCGTTTGCGGGCGTCCAGGTCGGACAGGAACAGGCGCAAGCGGTGGCCATAGGTGTCTTCGTTGATCACGCTGTCAAAGTTTTCGAACAAAAAGGACAGGGCCTCGTTTTCGTCCAGCCCGGTGTCGCCCGCGAATTTGCGCAGGCGGCGGTATCCGTCCTCGGTCATGGACACCGGAAAGCGGCGGGTCAGGCGAAAGCGTTTGGGCATTCTGGCCTTCCTTTTTCACGGGGTGTGGTGTGGCGGGGTTGCCCCCGCCGCCACCTTAGAAGTTGGCCGCATCCAGTGCCATCACCGTATCCGCGCCGGAATTGATCCGGGCAAGGTGCAGGCCTGTGGCGGGCAGGCGGCGCGCCATGTAATAGCGCCCCGTGGTGATTTTGGTGCGGTAGAATTCTTCGTCCGCGGCACCTGCGTCCAGTGCCTCCTGCGCGGCTTTGGCCATTTGCGCCCACATCAGGCCAAGGCAGACATGGCCGAACAGATGCATGAAATCATTCGATCCCGACAGGGCCGCGTTCGGGTCTTTCATGCCGTTCTGCATAAAGAACATGCCAGCGGATTGCAGATCCTTGGAGGCGGATTTCAGCGGTTCGAGGAAGTCCTTTTTCAGGGCTTCGTTGCCATCGTTTTCCTTGATGAAGTTTTTAACCAGTTCAAAGAAGGCCATCATGTGTTTGCCGCCATCCGACGCCAGTTTGCGCCCGACAAGGTCAAGCGCCTGCACGCCATTCGCACCCTCATAGATCATGGCGATACGGGCATCGCGGGTGAATTGGGACATGCCCGATTCTTCGATATAGCCGTGGCCGCCGTAAACCTGCTGCGCCTTGACGGTCATGTCGTAACCTTCGTCGGTCAAAAAGCCCTTGATGACAGGGGTCATCAGCGAAACCAGACCTTCGGCGGCGGCGTCACCTTGGCGGTGCGATGTGTCGATCAGCTGCGCCCCCCACAGCAGGAAGGCGCGGGCACCCTCGATAAAGGATTTCTGATCCATCAGCGCGCGGCGGATATCGGGGTGAACGATCAGCGGATCGGCAGGGCCGTCGGGGTTTTCAACGCCGGTCACGGCGCGGCCTTGCAGGCGATCCCTGGCATATAGAACCGCGTTTTCATAGGCGACGGCGGCCTGCGCCATGCCCTGCATGCCCACGCCGACGCGGGCTTCGTTCATCATGGTGAACATGGCGCGCATACCTTTGTGCGCCTCGCCCAGCAGGTAACCTGTGGCCTCGTCGTAATCCATCACACAGGTCGAATTGCCGTGGATGCCCATTTTCTCTTCGATCTTGCCGCAGGTCACGCCATTGCGTGCGCCGGGGGTGCCGTCATCCTTGACGATAAATTTCGGCACGATGAACAGCGACACACCTTTGATGCCATCCGGCCCGCCGGGGATTTTCGCCAGCACAAGGTGGATGATGTTGTCGGACATTTCATGTTCGCCAGCCGAGATGAAAATCTTTTGCCCGCTGACTTTGTAGGAACCATCATCCTGCGGAACTGCCTTGGTGCGCATCAGACCCAGATCGGTGCCGCAATGCGGTTCGGTCAGGTTCATGGTGCCGGTCCATTCGCAGGATACCATTTTGGGCAGATAAGTCGCCTTTTGTTCGTCCGAACCATGCGCCAGAATGGCAGAGGCCGCGCCATGGGTCAGGCCCTGATACATGGTAAACGCCTGATTCGACGCGCTGAACATTTCGCCAACCGCGGTGCCCAACACATAGGGCATGTTCTGGCCGCCGAACTCTTCGGGCATGTCCAGACCAGTCCAACCGCCTTCGCGGACCTTGTCGAATGCGTCCTGAAACCCTGTGGGAGTGCGGACCACGCCGTTTTCCAGCACGCAGCCCTCGGTGTCGCCCACGGCGTTCAGCGGGGCCAGCACTTCGGATGTCAGCTTGCCTGCTTCATCCAGAACGGCCGATGTAAATTCGGCCTCCAGATCGGAATATCCCGGAATGTCGGATTGGCTGACTTTCAGCAGGTCGTGCAGGACAAATTGCAGGTCCTTGACGGGTGCGGTGTAGCTCGGCATGGCTCTCTCCCTTGGTAAACCCCGGTGGCGGGGCCGAAGGGGCCGAGCTTTACTCGGCCGCCTTCTTTGGTTCTTTGATCGAGGCGAGCATCTTTTCGCCCCACCTCATTTGCTCTTCCAGATCATTGATCGCGCCATTCAGCTCGTCGCGCTGGCCGATCAAATCCCCAAGGCGCATCTGCGCCAACTCGTAACTGCGTTCCAGCTGCGTGCGCTGCTGGTCGCCCTTGCTATACAGGTCCAGCAACTGCCGGATCTCTTCAAGGCTGAAACCAAAACGCTTGCCGCGCAGGATAAGTTTCAACCGCGCACGGTCACGCCGTGTGAAAAGCCGTTTCTGGCCTTCTCGTATCGGGAACAACAGTTCCTTGGCTTCATAGAACCGCAGGGTGCGGGGCGTTACGTCGAACGCATCGCACATCTGGCGGATGGTCATTGTTTTGTCGGTCATACTCTCTACCCGTGTGTGAGTGGGAACTGGTGTTGAGTTGGCCGTCTGCCCTAATCGTTACAACAGGGATGCGGGTTTACGTAATAGCAACGCCGCGTCACTTTTTGGTTGACGTAAGATCAACAAAGGTAACCCGATGCTGCGGGTAAGATTGTTTCGTCGTTACATCTGAAACTTTTACCAATAGGTCAGGAATTCCCTACCGTAGAATCCATGTCCTTAAGGGCTTCGGCGGTTTCATCGCGAAGTTTCTTTAGCTCATCCATGGCCTCGTCTATTTGTTTTTTCTGTTCCGCCAGTTCGCCCAACTGCCGGTCTGCGCTGATAACCCATGCGCGCATTTGCGCTTCGGTGCCCTCTTTTTCATAGATATGCAGCCACTGGCGAATCCCCTCGAGGGAATAACCGAACTTGCGCCCGCGCAGAATCAGCGTCATGCGGGCGATTTCACGCGGTCCATAGAAACGCGCGCGCCCCTCCTTTTGGGGGGACAGCAATTCGATATACTCATAATAGCGCAGGGTCCGAGGAGTGACGTCGAACTTTGCGCACATTTCCTTGAAGGTGAGGCGTGTATCAGACATGAGTGCCCGTCTGTTTTTTCAGTGCCAAACTATTGTGCATCAGCAGCGCGGTTAAGGCCAGCCCCTTTCCTTTGGGTAAGGCCGTATTAACTTTTGCTGCGATTTGGCGTCATTTTTCCGTGGCAGGTGCGAAAACTGTGGGTCGAATACGGGCGCGACCCTGCGGCGCGCTGCCAGATTGCCCTTGCACGATACCGGATCGTTCCGAATACTCGGTCAGACAAATAGCCCGGTCGCGCAGATTGCGCTGACCTGAACGGAGCCCGCGTGAAACCCGACAAAACAGAAATTGCCCGCCGCTTTACCCAGGCGATCCCCTATGCCAAGGCCCTGGGGATGAGCTTTACCCTGATTGAGGATGGAAAGGCAGAAATGCAGATGCCGTTTGATGAACGCCTGATCGGTGATCCCGAACGGGGGGTGATTCACGGTGGTGCGGTTTCGGCCCTGCTGGACACCTGCTGCGGGGCAGCGGTGATCAGCCATCCTGACAATCCGGGTGCGACGGCAACGATTGATCTGCGCATCGAATATATGCGCGCCGCCACGCCGGGGCAGGCGATCAGGGCGCGGGCGGAATGTTACCATATCACCCGCTCGGTTGCCTTTGTGCGGGCCACGGCGCTGGATGATGACGATGATAATCCGGTCGCCACGGCGTCAGGTTCATTCACAGTGGATGGGAAATAGCATGGCCAGACCCCGCCCCGAACCCGTGCAAGTGGTGAAACAGCGGCGCGATGCGGCCCTGTCGGCCATGGTGCATAAGGTGCCGTTCATCCAGTTTCTGGGCATCGAATTTGACCGGCGCGGCGATGAATTGACCGCGATCCTGCCCTATGACGACAAACTGATCGGCAACCCGATGCTGCCCGCGATTCATGGCGGGGTGACGGCCGCGTTTCTAGAGGTAAGCGCGATCATCGGCCTGTCATGGGCGATGCTGTGGGATGATATCGAATCGGGTGCATTCGATGCGGCCAAACTGATCGAGGAAGGCAAAATGCCCCGCCTGCCCAAAACCATCGGGTTTACCGTGGATTATCTGCGGTCTGGCCTGCCGCGCGATGCCTATGCGCGTGCGGTGGTGAACAGGTCGGGGCGGCGCTATGCCTCGGTGCATGTCGAGGCATGGCAGGACAATCGCAACCGTGCCTTTGCCCAGGCCACCGGACATTTCCTGATGCCACGCCGCGATGGGTGACGGTGCTGCTGCCCCGTTGGCTGGTCCGCTGACGCATCGGCGGTTATTGAAAATTGCGCTGCCGATTGTGCTGTCCAATGCCACGGTGCCCATTCTGGGGGCGGTGGATACGGGTGTTGTGGGCCAGATGGGGCAGGCGGTGCCGATTGGCGCGGTGGGCATTGGTGCGATCATCCTGTCCGCCGTTTACTGGGTGTTCGGGTTTTTGCGCATGGGCACCACGGGGTTTGCCGCGCAGGCCCATGGGGCGGGCCAGATGGGCGAGGTATCGGCGCTGTTGACCCGTGCATTGATGGTGGGGCTGGCGGCCGGTGTGGCGGTGATTGCCCTGCAATCATTGGTGTTTTCCGGCGCTTTTGCCCTGTCGCCTGCCACGCCAGAGGTCGAGGAGATGGCCCGCGAATACATGCGTATTCGCATCTGGTCGGCCCCTGCGCTGATTTCACTATATGGCGTGACCGGATGGTTGATTGCGCTGGAGCGCACGCGGGCGGTTCTGGTGATCCAGTTGGTGATGAACAGTCTGAACATTGTGCTGGATCTGTGGTTTGTGCTGGGGCTGGGCTGGGGCGTTGAGGGTGTGGCGCTGGCCACATTCATCGCCGAGTGGTCGGGACTGGCCCTGGGGTTGTGGCTGTGCCGCGATGCCTGGGCCAATCCGGCGTGGCGTGATTGGCCGCGGATTTTTGACCGCGCACGGCTGGTGCAGATGGCGCGGGTCAATTCCGACATCCTGTTGCGCAGCCTGATGTTGCAGGCGGTTTTCGTGTCCTTTCTGTTTATCGGCGCGGATTTTGGTGATGTGACATTGGCCGCCAATCAGGTGTTGTTGCAGTTTCTGGAAATCACTGCCTATGCGTTGGACGGGTTTGCCTTTGGTGCGGAAACATTGGTCGGGCAGGCGATGGGCGCACGCAACCGGGCCGCGCTGCGGCGGGGGGCGTTATTGTCCAGCGGTTGGGGGCTGGGCATCGGTGTGGCGCTGGCGCTGGGGTTCTGGGTTTTTGGCGGGGCGGTGATTGACCTGATGACCACCGCACCCGAGGTCCGCGCCGAGGCGCGCCTGTTCCTGTCGTTCATGGTTTTCGCGCCCCTGCTGGGCGGACCCAGCTGGATGCTGGACGGGATATTCATCGGCGCGACGCGATCCCGCGATATGCGCAACATGATGGCGCTGTCGTTTGTGGTCTATGTGCTGGCGGTTTGGGCGCTGGTCGGCCCGTTTGGCAATCACGGGCTGTGGATGGCGTTTTTGATTTCATTCGTGGCGCGGGGGGTGACGCTGGCCTGGCGCTATCCCGCGCTGGAGGCGCAAGCTGCGAGCTAGGGAGCCTGCGGCGCGAGTATTTTTGCCAAGAAAAAGCGCAGTTGCGTTTATAGAAGTGTAAGCACGTTTTCTGGCGGGCGGCCGATTGTTGCCCTGTCTTTGGTCACTGCAATGGGGCGTTCGATCAGGATCGGGTTGGCGGCCATTGCGGTGATCAGGTCACCGTCTGGCATATCGGGGTTCAGGCCCAATTCCCTGGCGGTTCTTTCGCCTTTGCGCAGCAGGGCAAAGGGCGTGATGTTCAGTTTTTCCAGCAGGGTGCGCAGGTCGGATTCTGTAGGCGGCGTGTCGAGGTATCGGAATTCGGTGAGCTCTGCCCCTGCGTCGGTCAGCAGTTTCAGCGCGGCGCGGGATTTTGAACAGCGCGGATTGTGCCAGAGCGTGATCATATCCAATCCCCGTTGGCGCTGCCCGTGGCGGCAGTCACGTTTTCAAACCCGTGTTGTTCCAGCAGCCTGTCCAGACCCCGCGCAATTTCAGCCGCAAGGCCAAGCCCCTGATAGGCAAGCGCCGAATAGAGTTGCACCGCCGATGCACCGGCGCGGATTTTGTCAAAGGCCTGTTGCGGGGTGGCGATGCCGCCGACGCCGATCAGGGGGATTTTGCCATCTGTCAACTGGTATAGTTTTGCCAGCACGCGGGTGGATTTTTCAAACAATGGTTGGCCGGACAGCCCGCCTTTTTCATTGGCATGGGGGCTGGTCAGCCCGTCGCGCGACAGGGTGGTATTGGTGGCGATCACGCCGTCAATTCCCGATGACAGGGCGACCTGCGCCACGTCGCTTAGCTCTTCTGCGGTCAGATCGGGCGCGATTTTCAGAAAGACAGGGATGGGTTTGGGCAGCCATCCGCGGGCTTCGATCACGCCGTTCAGCAGGGCGGTCAGCGCCTCGGCCCCCTGCAAATCGCGCAGTTTTTCGGTGTTGGGGGATGACACGTTGACCGTGGCGAAATCAATATGCGGGCCGCAATGGGACAGCACGCGCAGGAAATCATCGGCGCGGTCGGGGCTGTCCTTGTTCGCGCCAAGGTTCAGCCCGATCACCGCATCGCGGGGGCGGTTGGACAGGCGGGTGTTGATCGCCTCCATCCCGTCATTGTTGAACCCGAAGCGGTTGATCACGCCCTGATCATCGGGCAGGCGGAACAGGCGCGGTTTCGGGTTGCCCGGTTGCGGGCGCGGGGTGGCGGCGCCGACCTCGATAAAACCGAAACCGGCGCGTGACAGGGGCGACAGGGCCACGGCGTTTTTGTCAAACCCTGCTGCCAGCCCTACGGGATTGGGCAGGTGCATTCCGGCCAGGGTGCAATGCAGGCGCGGGCTGGTGACCAGACCGGCCAGCGGCGCGGCACCGCTGCGCAGGGCCAGCAGCGCCAGATGGTGGGCGCGTTCGGGGTCGATCCGGCGCAGGGCCGTCATGCCGATCTGTTCCAACAGGTTCATGCGATGCCCTCTGGAAACTGATGCACGCCCGCAACGCAGGGCAGGGGGCGCGACCACAGGACATCCTCCATCGTTAGGTCGCGGTAAAGATGGGGGAACAATGCGCCCCCCCGCGATGGTTCCCATTTCAGCGCGTCACCCATCGTGTCACCGTCGCAGGCAAGGATGACCAGCCCGTCCAGATCCGCAAAGTATTTCGCGGCGGTTTCAGCCACGGTTCCGGCAGTGGAAAAATGCACATAGCCATCGCTCAGGTCCACGGGGGCCCCTTGGGTTGCGCC